>Ga0255347_1000003_pt1 | contig 610135 bp, 526 predicted proteins | sample wastewater_treat_2_FD_192479 | JGI IMG/M metagenome (GOLD analysis project Ga0255347, IMG submission 192479) | Wastewater microbial communities from Lulu Island WWTP, Vancouver, Canada - plant24 | ecosystem: Engineered > WWTP > Wastewater > Unclassified | place: Canada: Vancouver, British...
ACTGGATGAGGGATCTAATCTTGAAGCGAGTTTCCCGCTTAGATGCTTTCAGCGGTTATCTCTGCCAGACGTAGCTACCCAGCGATGCCGTTGGCACGACAACTGGCACACTAGAGGTCTGTCCACTCCGGTCCTCTCGTACTAGGAGCAGCTCTCCTCAAATCCCTTACGCCCACAGTGGATAGAGACCGACCTGTCTCACGACGGTCTGAACCCAGCTCGCGTACCGCTTTAACGGGCGAACAGCCCGACCCTTGGGACCTGATCCAGCCCCAGGATGCGATGAGCCGACATCGAGGTGCCGAGCCAGGTCGTCGATATGGACTCTTGGACCTGACTAGCCTGTTATCCCCGGGGTAACTTTTATCCGATGAGCCACGCCCTTTCCACTCAGAAGCGTGGGATCACTAAGCCCGACTTTCGTCTCTGCTCGACGCGTTGGTCTTACAGTCAAGCTCCCTTGTGCCTTTACACTCAATGGCTGGTTTCCATTCAGCCTGAGGGAACCTTTGGGCGCCTCCGTTACCTTTTAGGAGGCGACCGCCCCAGTCAAACTGCCCACCAGACACTGTCCCCTCGCCGGATAACGGTCGAGGGTTAGGGCCTAAACATTACCAGGGTGGTATTTCACTGATGGCTCCACCAAGGCTGGCGCCCTGGCTTCATAGCCTCCCACCTATTCTCCACAAATAATATTCAAACTCAATATCAAGCTGCAGTAAAGTTCCACGGGGTCTCTTTGTCCTACTGCGGGTAGGCCGCATCTTTACAGCCATTTCAATTTCGCCGGGTCCTTCGTTGAGACACTGCTCAAGTTGTTACACCATTCGTGCGGGTCGGAACTTACCCGACAAGGAATTTCGCTACCTTAGGACCGTTATAGTTACGGCCGCCGTTCACCGGGGCTTCAGTTCAAAGCTTCGCTTGCGCTAACCTCTCCCTTTAACCTTCCGGCACTGGGCAGGTGTCAGCCCCTATACATCACCTTACGGTTTTGCAGAGACCTGTGGTTTTGGTAACCAGTCCCTTGAGCCATTTCACTGCGGCCCTCTCGGGCTCAAAATAAATTTTTCACCTGAAAGGGCACCTCTTATCCCGAAGTTACGAGGCTAAATTGCCGAGTTCCTTAACGAAGGTTCTCCCGCTCACCTGAGTATACTCTACCCGTCTACCTGTGTCGGATTGCGGTACGGGCACTTAAAAATCATCACTTAGAAGCTTTTCTAGGCACTAAGGCTCAACTCACTTACGTCTTATAGACTCGCAACCATGTCTCAACTCAGCCCACGGATTTTCCTATGGGCCTCAACGTCTGACACATGGTTCACCTGAACGACCAATCTCAGGCTGGCCTACCTCAATGCGTCCCTCCATCGCTCATTTTAAGTGGTACCGGAATGTTGACCGGTTATCCATCGCCTACGCCTCTCGGCCTCGGCTAAGGCCCCGACTAACCCGACGCGGAACGACCTGGCGTCGGAAACCTTAGACATACGGTGAACACGGTTCTCACGTGTTTTACGCTACTCATGCCTGCATTCTCACTTCTGTCCGCTCCAGCTGTCCTCACGGTCAACCTTCAAAGCAAACAGAACGCTCCCCTACCGCTCTAGAAAATCTAGAACCCATGGCTTCGGTATCAAGCTTAGCCCCGTTAAATTTTCCGCGCAAGATCACTCGACCAGTGAGCTATTACGCACTCTTTAAAGGATTGCTGCTTCTAAGCAAACCTCCTGGTTGTTTCAGTAACCTCACATCGTTTCCCACTTAGCTTGAATTTGGGGACCTTAGCCGATGGTCTGGGCTGTTTCCCTTTCGACCCCGAAACTCATCTCCCGGAGTCCGACTGCCATGCTCTCGAATAACGGCATTCGGAGTTTGATTGGGTTTGGTAAGCTCTGAGCCCCCTAGCCCATTCAGTGCTCTACCTCCGTTATTTAACACATGACGCTAGCCCTAAAGCTATTTCGGGGAGAACAAGCTATCTCCAGGTTCGTTTGGCATATCACCCCTACCCACAGCTCATCCCCTAATTTTGCAACATTAGTGGGTTCGGTCCTCCACGGGCGTTTAGACCCGCTTCAACCTGGCCATGGGTAGCTCACCTGGTTTCGTGTCTAATCCCTGCGACTGCCGCCCTATTCAGACTCGCTTTCGCTCCGGCTCCGGGTGTCACTCCCTTAACCTTGCCACAGAAATTAACTCGCAGGCTCATTCTCCAAAAGGCACGCCGTCAGGCATTATAGTGCGCACAGGCTTTCACCATAGCACCAACCTATCATAGCCCTTCGACTGCTTGTAAGCTTACGGTTTCAGGTTCTTTTCACTCCCCTAACAGGGGTACTTTTCACCTTTCCCTCACGGTACTTGTTCACTATCGGTCGCAAAGTGTATTTAGCCTTGGAGAGTGGACTCCCCAGCTTCCTGCCGGATTAGCGTGCCCGGCAGTACTCAGGTATCCTGCGAGAGTTGAGCGGTTTTCGCGTACAGGGCTCTCACCTTCTTTGGCTGGCTATTCCATACCATTCCACTAACCTCTCAATTTATGACTCTCATTTGCTGGACCCTACAACCCCGACATAGTAAACTACGTCGGTTTGGGCTGCTCCCTTTTCGCTCGCCACTACTCAGGGAATAATCTCTTTTCCTCTGGGTACTTAGATGTTTCAGTTCCCCAGGTTCCCCTCATATGCCTATATATTCAGCATATGATGCCGCTGGTTCACAACGGCTGGTTTCCCAATTCGGACATCCCCGGATCAACACTTGTTCACAGCTTCCCGAGGCTTATCGCAGTGTCCCACGTCCTTCGTCGGCACTTAGCGCCTAGGCATCCACCGTAAGCTCTTAGTAGCTTCTCACGTGATGCGGAGAATTCGATGCTTTTTCAATTAAGCATTCCTTCTTGCATACACTTACTAAAAAATTGAAATCTTATTCGATTTCGGCCTACAATTTGATGTCAGTAACTATTCAATTGGTAATGTACGAATTGGCTTATTCGCCAACTTGCCGGTTGACCGGCGATGGTCGCCGTCAATTGCTTTGTAATTAGCAGCAACCATCTCCTGTCAACCCTGTTGATGCCTGGGGTTTTCAAGCCCAGTAATGGAGATGATGGGATTCGAACCCACGACCTCCGCCTTGCAAAGGCGGCGCTCTCCCAACTAAGCTACATCCCCAGTCGGATGCACCCAGCCTATCGGGCACAGTGGGCCATTCTGGATTCGAACCAGAGACCTCGCCCTTATCAGAGGCGCGCTCTAACCAGCTGAGCTAATAGCCCGCAAGAGACTCAGCCTTAACAGCTGAGGAGTGATAGGAAGGTTTAACTTCGTTCAATGCATGCCTCTCCACCGCTGTAGAGGCACCTTTTTTAGGGAGTGTGACGTTCATGCCCTCAGGCATGTCCGTGTGTTCTCCATAGAAAGGAGGTGATCCAGGCGCACCTTCCGGTACACCTACCTTGTTACGACTTCGTCCCAGTCACCAACCCCACCTTAGACGGCTCCCTCCCGTGAGGGTTAGGATACCGGCTTCAGGCGTTGCCAGCTTCCATGACGTGACGGGCGGTGTGTACAAGACCCGGGAACGTATTCACCGCAGTATAGCTGACCTGCGGTTACTAGCAACTCCTACTTCATGCAGTCGAGTTGCAGACTGCAATCCGAACTGAGGCCTGCTTTCAGGATTGGCTCCGCCTCGCGGCTTGGCTACCCATTGTACAGACCATTGTAGCGTGTGTGTAGCCCTGGACATAAAGGTCATGCTGACTTGACATCATCCTCACCTTCCTCCGGCTTTTTACCGGCAGTCTCGTATGACACATGTAACATACGACGAGGGTTGCGCTCGTTAGCGGACTTAACCGAACATCTCACGACACGAGCTGACGACAGCCATGCAACACCTGTACTGGCTCCCCGAAGGGTCGGTCCCTTTTCAGTTCTCTACAACCAGTATGTCAAACCCAGGTAAGGTTCTTCGTGTAGCAACGAATTAAACCACACGCTCCGCTGCTTGTGCGGGTCCCCGTCAATTCCTTTGAGTTTTAACCTTGCGGCCGTAGTCCTCAGGCGGTGAACTTATCGCGTTAGCTTCGACACCGATGGATTTAATCCCACCGACACCTAGTTCACATCGTTTACAGCTAGGACTACCGGGGTCTCTAATCCCGTTCGCTACCCTAGCTTTCGCGTCTGAGCGTCAGGAGTGGTCCAGGAGGCCGCCTTCGCCACTGGTGTTCCTCCGGATATCTGCGCATTTCACCACTACACCCGGAATTCCACCTCCCTCTACCATCCTCTAGCTTGACAGTATTGAACGACCTCTCCCAGTTGAGCCGGGAGCTTTCACGTCCAACTTATCAAACCGCCTACACGCGCTTTACGCCCAGTAAATCCGGATAACGTTTGCCTCCTACGTATTACCGCGGCTGCTGGCACGTAGTTAGCCGAGGCTTATTCTGGGAGTACAGTCCTTCCTCTTCCTCCCGAAAAGTGCTTTACAACCCGAAGGCCTTCATCGCACACGCGGCGTTGCTGGTTCACGCTTTCGCGCATTACCAATATTCCCTACTGCTGCCACCCGTAGGTGTATGGACCGTGTTTCAGTTCCATTGTGGGGGGCCACCCTCTCAGGTCCCCTAACCGTCATAGCCTTGGTAAGCCATTACCCTACCAACCAGCTGATGGTACGCTGGCCCCTCCCAAAGCGGAGCAAGCTCCTTTAATCATTAGGCTTCTAATCCATATGATCACATGAGGTATTAGCGGTCTTTTCAAACCGTTATCCCGCTCTTTGGGGTAGGTCACCAACGCGTTACTCACCCGTTCGCCACTAAGAAATTCAATGTATTGCTACATCAAATTCTCCGTTCGACTTGCATGTATTAGGCACGCCGCCAACGTTCATCCTGAGCCAGGATCAAACTCTCCGCAAAAAATTTTTCACCTGTTAAGGTGTTGGGTTCTATTTTAGCGGATATGTAAGATCTGAGTCGATCTACTTTCATTGACGAGGTTTGTCATCTTCCTATCACTCTTCAGTTGTTAAGGTGCTATCTCTTTTAACAAGAGACTCTATTCTACTCAGCACATGATTCTTTGTCAAGCATTTTGCCTGTTTTTGAGAATAAAGCGCCGATGCTGTCTCGCTAACACCGGCCGCTTGATTTCTCTTCAGAACTTCAATGTCCTGAGTGAAGTGCTCTCGCGCTGCGTCTTCAGTTTTGAAGGATCTGCCGTCTTTCTGGCGAGACCTCATAAATAAGGATTTATGTGGATTTATATCTTACTACACCACAAAACCTATGTCAAGCGTTTTTCCAACAAGAAGTTCATTTATCTGTATGGAAAACAACGTTTCTGCTGACGCTGATGATATTCTTATTTTTAAAGATCCGCCCCGTTAGGAGCAGTGCCCGATTTTTTAAGCACGAGGTAGGATTATACCGATTAATGATTAACTGTCAAGACTTTAATCCCAACTCAACCTTAAAATATGTCCATTATAAATCCAGGCTGGTGACAAACTGGCGTTCCTCCAACCAATCGCGCGTTCTATTGCTGGTCAGGTTCAGTTGAATGGGGGTCACAGAAACATATCCCGCAGCTAGCGCTCCATAATCGGTCCCGGGTTCATCGATCGCGGTCGGTGCTTGCCCGCCAATCCAGTAATAGGGCCGACCCGCGGGGTCGACCCGGCGCACCAATTCATCACGATAAATTCGCAGCCCCTGGCGGGTGATCATGTATCCTTGAAAATTCTCTGCCGGTCCATAAGGGACGTTCACACTCAAGATCATCTCAGCAGGCAACCCGTTTTGCTGACTCAACCATTGAACAACCCGCTGAGCCGCCCGGCTGGCGCCGCTGAAATCTACCGGACCCGACAATTTATCAGGTTTGTCCAGGGATACCGCCACGCCAGGGATGCCCCCGATCGCAGCCTCCATCGCAGCCGTCACCGTCCCCGAATAGGTAACATCATGCCCGATATTGGCGTTAGGGTTGATCCCGGATACGACCAGGTCAATTTTCTCCGTGATAAAGCCTAATTGTGCCAGGGCGACACAATCAGATGGGGCGCCGTCAGTTGCCCAGGCTAAGCTGCCATCCTCCAGTTCCACTTCAATGATTCGAAGCGGGCGATGAAGTGTTTTTACATGCCCCGAAGCGGACCAATTACGATCGGGCGCCAAAACAGTCACCTTGTCTGCAATCTCACGCATGGCGTGCGTCAATGCCAGCAAGCCCGGAGCCAGAACACCATCATCGTTCGTTACCAAAATATGCATACAACCTCTTCATCTCTTCATTTCTGTATTTATTTAATTAATGTCTTTTTCGGCTTTTCTTTTTCCGTTTTTTGCTGCTGGAAGACGTAGGCTGTGTTTCAGCGGGCTGTGGAGCGGTCTGAGTTGCTTTAGCAGTTTCTCTGCTAACCAGCCTTATGCGAAATATTCTCTCAGTTACCCCGACGCGAATATCTGTAAGTAAGCCCGAAAACATCTCTGTCGCCTGGTTCTTATAGATGACCAGGGGATCTCGTTGACCATAAGCCTCCATCCGCACAGACACACGCAGCGCCTCCATCCTGGTCAGGTAATCAACCCACAATTCCGAGATTCTTGAAAGCAGTATTTGTCTGTACAGTTGGTTTTGTGAAAATCTTCCCAGGATATCATGCACCGGTTTTTGTATATTTCCGGGAAGTTGATCCAGAGGCAGTGTTTGAATAGCCCGGTACGACTCACTCCCCAGTTCCGCTGAAAAGCGATCTTGCCAATCCGCAGAAAGATCTCCCAGGGTCAAACCGCTGTTGTACAGGCGCATCGTTTCGCCGACACCTAAAACCTCTGCCAGTTTGTCCTGGGCGGTTTCTAGATGGCGAATGATCCGCTGCTCCAGGGTATCCGGCGGAAGATCAGCCAAATATTGGGCGGCTTTAAAGTGGTATTGCAATCGAACCACCCTCTTGGTCACAGCTTGATGCGTGCGGTCATCAAAGGCAATCATCCGACCCTGGGTTAGCAGGATCAGTGCCCGCATCAGTGCAGCAGGGTTTTCCAGGGCTGCCGTCAACAGTTCCTGGTTGGCTTTTAAATCACTCTGGATCTCACCATTAGGACCCAATACGTATGTCCTGCGCCTGTCCAGGGTATCTGCAACCCGTTCCAACAATAATGCATGGATCTGATCCCAGGATTGATCGCTTAATTCAGCAGCTTTTAAATTCCAATTGTCGACCAATTGCCGCTCAAAATTTCGGATCAGTCGCCGAATGGAGATTTGCATCAGTGTGTTTCGAATTTGCGCGCTCACCTCATCGATTGCCTTCTGAGATCCAGCGTACAAGCCTTCTACAACCGCATCCGTCAGGCGCAATGGAACATGGATCAGTTCATACAGCTCGGCTTTAATATCTCTAACCTGCCTTTGCTCGTCATAATCCAGTCCATCGACATAGGCGTGGAAAGAATCCAGCTTTTCAGCCAGCAGGTTCTCAAACCCCAACTCTTCTTTCCGAATTGAAGCCTCAGCTACGTCAAGCACGTGTTCATGCCAGACCTCAAGGGATTCCTCAGCAATATCGATCAGCCGGTTCTGCAGTGCTTCAACTGTTGCTGGCTTTCCGATCTCGTCCATCATGACCTGCAATGCAAAAGAGGGGTGGAAAACCCCGGCCTGGTCTATGGCTGGCTGGATGCCATCCAGGTAAGCCAGCAGCTTCCACAAGCCTTCTTCATCCTGCACGCCTTTTTGAACGCGCCGGCTGACTTCCGTCCGCAGCATTTCAGTGACATCCTCGCGCAGATCTTCTTTATCAAAGATGCGATCGCGTTGCTCATAGATACGCTTCCTTTGGGCGTTGAGTACATCGTCGTATTCCAGCAGGTGTTCTCGTACATCAAAATTGGCGCCCTCAACCCGCATCTGTGCTGATTCAACCAGGCGCCCCAAGATGCCATGTTCAATCGGCAGGCTCTTATCGATGTTCAGCCGTGCCAACAGGCTTTCCGCCTGTCCTCCGCCAAACAACCGCATCAACTCATCTTCCATGGAAAGGTAAAAGCGGGAGGATCCCGGGTCACCCTGGCGGGCAGCCCGACCGCGCAACTGGTTATCGATCCGGCGCGCTTCGTGACGCTCGGAGCCGATCACATGCAATCCGCCCAGTTCGCGCACCCGTTTCATTTCAGCCATATAGGTCAGGAACGCTTCCACATCTTCAGCCTCATCACCGTAACGGTCCACCGGTATTGCTTCAAGCGCTTCCAGGCGATCCTGCATCGGCAAATTGTACGCATCCGGAATGCCACTTTCCATCAGGAAGCGATTCACCCTGGACAGGCTGTCTTCAGGCAATTCGCCGCCCAGTTTGATATCCACACCCCGCCCAGCCATGTTGGTTGCAATCGTCACCGCCCCAAAGGCGCCTGCCCCGGCGATAATTTTCGATTCCTCAGTGTGCTTCCGGGCGTTTAACACCTGGTGCGGCACACCACCCTTGATTGCAGCATCCAGGCGCGGCCAATCTTCAGGCGAAAGGTTCAAGATCTGCAACAAATGGCTCCGGTTGACCTCATCCAGCGGGCTGAGCGATGTCAGCCCATATTCACGGGCTGTACGGCGCAATTCCGGGCTGTGCAACTGGTCCAGATCAACGTACAGGTGATCCAGTTCTGGGATGGACACGGTTTGGTGTTCCTGCAGGTTTTTGTGTTGAAGATAAGCCTGCCTGATCAGGAGCACTTCCAACAATCGGCGAACATGACCGGAATTCAGGCGCTCTGACAGGCGTTCAGAACTTTCCACCGAAGTCGTTCCCACCAGTTGCGGACGTCCGATGACATGGTAATAAATAATATCTTTGACAATCGCCCGAAGTTTGGCTTCCTCTGTCTGGTACACCACATCCGGGAAATCTTTCCGCTTCCAAAATAGCGGGGTTTGAGTCGCATCTCCGATACGGTAATAATATGAAAATTTATAACCCTGTTCGTCTTTATCAACAATTTCAGCCAGGCTGGGTTGATCTCCCATAGCCTGGTATTCCAGGTGTGTGGGAATCGGCAGCACTTCCAGTTTGTAAATTTTGTCAAACTCCTCGGCTTCCGTCAGTGCTGTACCCGTCATTCCCGCTAATTTTTCATACATACGGAAGTAATTCTGAAGCGTGATGGTGGCATAGGTCACGTTTTCAGCCTGAACGCTGACGCCCTCCTTGGCTTCCACAGCCTGGTGCAAACCGTCAGACCAGCGTCGACCGGGCATTAACCGCCCGGTGAACTCATCGACAATCACCACTTCTTTATTCTGTACAATATATTCCTTGTTACGATGAAAAAGAAACTCAGCCCGCAAAGCCTGCTCTAAAAAGCCCAGCATGCTCTCCTGCTCCGTGGTAATATCCTCCGGGCGTTCAGGGTCGCTCAGGGGCATGTCTAACAATTCTTCCACATGAGCCAAACCGATCTCCGAAAGCGTCACCGTGCGGTCTTTTTCGCTGATCTCGTAATCTTCTGGCACCAATTGTTTGACGACTTGCGCCATGCGGACATACCATTCAGTATCATCGTGAGAAGGTCCGGAAATGATCAACGGTGTACGGGCTTCGTCAATCAGGATATTATCGACCTCATCGATGATGGCGTAATAATGCCCGCGCTGCGCCCGGGCTTCTTTACTGTTGGTCAGGTTGTCCCGCAGGTAATCAAAACCGAACTCGTTATTGGTGCCATAGGTGATATCCGCCTGGTAGGCAAGCTTGCGAGGTACCGCCTCCAGTTGATCCTGTTCTTCAATCGGTGAGCGCTTATTCGGATTATAAATAAACGCCTGAGGACCGCTTTCGGTGCGGGCGGACATTTGTAGAATGCCTACGGAAAGCCCCAATAAACGGTAAATTGTGCCCATCCAGCGACCGTCACGGCGCGCCAGGTAGTCGTTAACCGTCACCAGGTGCGCCCCACGTCCAGCCAGTGCATTTAAATACAGTGGCAGGGTCGCTGATAAAGTTTTACCTTCTCCCGTTTTCATTTCGGCGATTTCACCGCGGTGCAGGGTGATGCCGGTGATCATCTGCACGTCATAGTGTCTTTGTCCCAGGGTGCGTTTGCTGGCTTCGCGCACGGCGGCAAACGCCTCCGGTAGCAAATCATCCAGGGTTTCTCCGACTGCCAGGCGTTGTTTGAATTCCTGGGTCTTTGCGCCCAGGGCTGCATCACTTAATGCTTCATACTCGGGCTCAAGCGCATTGATCTGATTTACAACTTCCATTAACGCATTCACTTTGCGTTGGTGCGGATCTGCGCCAAAAAGTTGAGTAAGTTTTTTAAACATAGTCTTTCACCCACAATTCAGGTTTTTTTCGCAATTTTTCATTATAGCACACGGCTCAAGATCTAAAAACTGCGCCGCACATGTCAGCATCTCATCAACTGCCCTCTGGAAAATAACGGCGTCATGATCGAATACGCTGGAATGTTCGCTCTGAGCGTTTTGAAATCAGCCTTGCCATGCCGCAGATACTGCGTATGTCCCTGAAAGGGAACTGGCATAAGCAGCTTAAACTAAAAATCCCGGCAAACAAATCGCCGGGAAAGGTTGAAATGTATCAGCCTACAGGGTTAAAAAGGTACCGGGCACCCAGGCAATGTATTAAAGAACAGTGCACACCACCAGGAAGCGGGCATCAAGTACATCGTAACCGCAATCACGCACACCAAAACAACAATGGCGACCAGCAATACGATCATCCCGGTTGGTAAACCGCGTTTGTCAGTTTTTTTCTTGATCGGCGGTTCATAAGCCGGCGCCTCTCTTTGTACAGGGAGTTCATCAACGGGTTGCTGGTATTGCCACGGTTCAAGATCCTCTTTTTCAACTTCAGGTACGAAATGAGGCTGTGGCGCCGGCGTCGCGTACACGGGTGCCGGTTGAACCTGCGGCCTGATTCTGGTAGGATCCGTTGTCTCCTCAAGCTTATCGAAAATCAACTGCACACTCTCACCAAGGGTGATTAAATCTCCCTTGCGCAATTGCTGTGGGCTGGTGATGCGCTCCCCATTGAGGAAAGTGCCATTGGTCGACCCTAAATCCTCAACAAAGACCCCACCCTCCCAGGTGTAAAAACGGGCATGCCGCCGCGAAATCTCAGGGTCGCTGACAATGAAATCGTTTCCCAGGTCGCGGCCTAAAAAGGCTTCTTCCTTTTCTAATAAAAATACCTTCCCAGGTTCAGGACCCAAACGCATTATGAATTGAAATTTTGTGGTTGCCATCAGAACTCCTCAATCCTCATAGTTAATTGATTTTCACCTTGTTGTATTAATTAATCATATCCTATAGTCCTAGTTTAATGTTTATTAGGATTGATGTCAAATGGTTTTCTCGTTCTTTTCACCGTGTAGGTGACTTGTTTGCGTAATTCTAATACCTCATTAACGTTTCTCAAATATCGCAGCCTTAAAATGATACTTAAAGTGTTCGTGTTAGATTGTGGTCAATCCCTGTCCCAATTGATTTTCCAGGGACTGTCTTAACGGAGCACATTTTGGAATTTCGGAGAAGAAAAATGGATTTAAATAAATACACCCAAAAAGCACAGGAAGCGTTGATCGAGGCTCAGAGGATAGCCCTTGAATTAAACCATCAGAATATTGAACCCGTTCACCTGCTGATGGCGCTTTTAAACCAGACAGATGGCGTTGTTCCTGCTATCGTCACGAAGATTGCTGGCAGCCCGCTGGCATTGAAAGAAGACGTACAAACCGAACTGGACAAACGCCCCAAGGTCTACGGCGGAGGGACCGGTCAACCCGGGTTAAGCCGCAGCACAAGCGAAATCGCCGTTGCAGCCGAACGCTACGCCAGGGGCATGTCGGATGAATATGTATCTACCGAGCACCTGCTGTTAGGTCTGACTGAAAGCACAGAGGGCAAGCGGCTCGCCAGTTTTGGCATCACCAAGGACTCCATCCTTAAAGCCCTCAAAGAGGTGCGTGGCTCGCAGCGCATTACCTCCCAAACGCCAGAATCGACTTATGAAGCATTGGAAAAATACGGTCGTGATCTGACAGCCCTGGCACGCAGCGGCAAACTGGACCCCGTCATCGGTCGCGATGAGGAGATCCGCCGTATCGTACAGATCCTCTCTCGCCGTACCAAAAACAACCCGGCACTTATCGGTGAGCCCGGCGTGGGCAAGACGGCTATCGTGGAGGGGCTGGCTCAACGCATCGTCAACGGTGATGTGCCGGAAGGGCTGAAGAACAAGCGAATCGTCGCCCTCGATATCGGTTCGTTGATCGCTGGCGCCAAGTTCCGTGGTGAGTTCGAAGAACGGTTGAAGGCCGTATTAAAGGAAATCACCGATGCTGCTGGTGAGATCATCCTGTTCGTCGATGAAATGCACACCGTGGTCGGTGCGGGCGCAGCAGAGGGCGCCATGGACGCCAGCAACATGCTTAAACCTCTGCTGGCTCGCGGTGAACTGCATATGATCGGCGCCACCACCCTCGACGAATACCGTAAGTACATCGAAAAGGATGCCGCCCTGGAGCGCCGTTTCCAACCCGTGTTCCTCACCGAACCCTCCGTAGAGGACACCATCAGCATTCTGCGTGGGTTAAAGCAACGTTATGAGGTGCACCACGGCGTGCGCATCACCGACCCGGCTGTAATCGCTGCGGCAACCCTCTCCCATCGCTACATTGCCGACCGCTTCCTACCTGATAAAGCCATTGACTTGATCGACGAAGCCGCGGCTCGTCTGCGGACGGAGATCGACTCCAAGCCGCAAGCCCTGGACCAGGTCGATCGGGGGATCATGCAACTGGAGATCGAACGCCAGGCTTTACAAATGGAAAAGGATAAAGCTTCTAAAGAACGTCTGGCGAACCTGGAGAAAGAATTGGCTGACCTGCGCGAGCAGGCCAGTCATCTGCACACCCGCTGGGAGAACGAAAAAAAGGGTATCCAGGAGATCCGTGATATCAAAGAACAGATGGACCAGACCGAAATCGAGATCGAACGAGCAGAACGCAACGCAGAATTGGAAAAAGCCGCTCGCCTGCGCTACGGCACCTTGAACGAGCTTGAATCGCGGCTGGCAGCAGCTGAAGCGCAACTGAAAGAGCTGCAGAGCGAATCCCCCCTGCTAAAGGAGGAGGTCGATGCCGAAGAAATCTCCCAAATCGTGTCCAAATGGACCGGCATTCCCGTTTCTCGCCTGTTAGAAGGCGAGATGCAAAAGCTGATGTACATGGAAGAACGTCTTCACCAGCGCGTCGTCGGGCAGGATGAGGCTGTCGAGACGGTCTCCAACGCCGTCCGACGTGCCCGGGCTGGCTTGCAGGATCCCCAACGTCCGATCGGCTCCTTCATGTTCCTGGGTCCGACCGGTGTAGGCAAGACCGAACTGGCCCGTGCCCTGGCAGAATTCATGTTCAACGACGAGAACGCCATGGTGCGCATCGACATGAGCGAGTACCAGGAAAAGCACACCGTCAGCCGACTCTTCGGTGCCCCACCCGGGTACGTGGGTTACGAGGAGGGCGGTCAACTCACCGAAGCGGTCCGCCGCCGACCCTACAGCGTGGTGCTCTTCGATGAGATCGAAAAAGCCCACAGCGAGGTATTCAACGCCCTGCTGCAGCTTTTAGAAGACGGTCGTCTGACCGATGGTCAGGGGCGCACCGTCGACTTCCGCAATACCGTGGTGATCATGACCAGCAATCTGGGCAGCGAGCTGTGGATGGGCAACGTTGCCGACCAGGACGGGGTCAAGCAAGTCACCCGCGAACAGGTCAACCGGTTGCTGCAGGCGCACTTCCGCCCCGAGTTCCTCAACCGGGTGGATGAAATTGTCATCTTCCATCCGCTTTCCAAGCAGGACCTGGTACAAATCGTCGACATCCAGCTTGAACGGGTGGCAGCCTTGCTGTCTCAGCGCGGCCTCACTCTGCAGGTGGACCCCGAGGCGCGCCTCTACCTGGCTGAGGTCGGTTACGACCCGGACTTCGGCGCCCGCCCCCTCAAACGCGCCATTCAGCGTGAACTTCAGGATCCGCTGGCGCTGATGGTCATCGGCGGTGAGGTGAGCGAAGGTGATACCCTGAAAGTCTCACGCAGACCAGATGGGTTGGTTTTCGAAGTCAACCGCCACGTGAATAACACGCCTGCATCATAACCATATCAACATAGAGACGCTTGAAAAAGCGTCTCTATTTAGATTTCGTTGAATGATATACATCTTGATGTCTTCCATGCATTTTGGGCTCGTATCAAAATTTTTAATTTAGGTATCGTGTCTCATCTGGTTTTTGAATGGCGCAATTCTTTCTTCAGCTAACTTTACATATTCTGGATCGATTTCATAGCCAATATAAAACCTTTCAGAATTGATTGAGGCTATTGCCGTGGTTCCCGAGCCCATAAATGGATCCAAAACGATATCGTTCGTGAAAGTATACAATTGAATTAATCGGTGAGGCAATTCAACCGGAAATGGAGCTGGGTGCCCGACTTTTCTGGCGGACTCCGGATTCATTGTCCACACCGATTTTGTCCATTCCATAAATTGATCTTTTTCAATTGTACTTTTTTGTTCTCTGGCTTTACTTCGTTTGAAAGATCCTTTTGAAAAAATCAAAATATATTCATGCACATCACGCAACACTGGGTTTGAGGCTGATTTCCAACTACCCCAAGCCATCGAAACGCCAGCACCAGCTCCTTTGTTCCAGATGATTTCTCCCCTCATTAAAAATCCGATCTCTTCCATCATGCTTGAAATATAGTCTGATAAGGGTATGTAAGGTCTTCTGCCAAGGTTGGCGACATTGATGCACGCTCGACCGCCATTGACCAAGACCCTGTAGGTCTCGGAAAAAACATTGAACAGCATTTTTAGGTATTCATGCAATGACAAATCTTGATCGTATTCTTTTGAGGCATTGTATGGGGGTGATGTGACCATTAAATGCAATGAATTATCCGGAATTTCCTTCATATTTTCTGAAGTTCCATGAATAATTGTGTTTTTAAATTCTTCTGGGAATTTATTGTCTTCGCCGACCATTTTTTCATCTTTCATAGACAACTCTGAATACAATCGAGCGTCATAGTACCGTGAAGAATCGTGGCTTATCCTTGAAGTTGTACCGAAACGGCTTGTTTTTGTTCCAGTGTGTTTATCGTTCATTGTTTTTTATTTCCATTCCCAAAGTTCGACCCAGCAAGCTTAAAGATTACAATCAATCTCCATTTTATTCTAACTCGAATCTTTAACTACCCCCATTAAAACCCCGGGGGTCTGGAGGGACATTTAGCACAATATACCTACCAACCCACAAACAAAGATCCCGGGGTTTAAGTTGAGAACTCCGGGGTCTGGAGAGAATAAATTATTTTCTCTCCTTGAAATAATATCAGCCAAAGTGTAATCAAAGACTTCCGGGGTTTAGTTGAGAACCCCGGGGGTCTGAAGAGAGTAAATAATTTTCTCTCCTTGAATGAATATAAGCCGAAGTGCAATCAAAGGCCCCCGTGAAAACCCCGGGGGTCTGAAAGTAATAAACAATTTTCTCACCTTGAAATAATATCAGCCAAAGCGCAACCAAAGACCCCCGGGGTTTAAGAAGTTGGGGGTTTAAGTTGAGAACCCGGGGGTCTGGAGAGAAAAAATTATTTTCTCTCCCTTGAATGAATAACAGCCAAAGCGCAACCAAAGACCCCCGGAGTTGAATTAAATCATGCGTACTCAATCAATTATCCAATGGGTTTACTTAGAATAATAGTCATATCCCCATTTATTAAAAGCCTTATAATTAGAAAAGAAAAACGCAGGAGATAACATAATGCCGCTTCGTACGGATCCTTTACTTCCCGGTGAATATTATCATATCTATAACCGCGGGATTAACAGCACAATCACCTTTCGAGAGAGTAGGAATTATTTCTTCTTCCTTCGCAAAATCAAAGAAATTCTCTTACCAAACGCTGCTGAAATTATTACATACATGCTTATGCCCACACATTATCACTTGTTGATACAAATAAAAGATGAAACCTTTTCATCTGCAATGGGAAGACTTATCAATTCTTACACAAAAGCAGTGAATCGCGAATGGCGCAGAACCGGCCCATTATTTGAAGGGCGATTCAAAGCAAAACATGTGGATACCGATGAATATGTTCTCGAGCTTTCTAGATATATTCACCTGAACCCCGCTGCAGCTAATTTAGTTGCTCATCCTGATGAGTGGTGCTATTCAAGCTATACTACGATCATTGGCAACAAAGATGGAATACTCCCGGTATCCGACCTTATTTCCAGCTACTTCATCAACACCGATCCAAAAATTGGGTATCAACAATTTGTTGAAGACTCGCTTGAAAGAAAATACAGCAATATTTCCCATCTGCTATTTGATTAATAACTCAAACCCTGGGAGCTGAAGAGAATAATTAATTTCCTTTCCCTTAAATTAATAACAACCAAAACGCAACCAAAGAACCCCTTAAAACCCCGGGGGTCTGAAGGTAATAAACAATTTTCTCTCCTTTGAATGAATAACAGCCAAAATGCAACCAAAGACCCCCGGGGTTTAAGTTGGAAACCCCGGGGCCTGGAGAGAGTAAATGATTTTCATTCGTTGAATTAATATCAGCCAATGCGCAACCAAGGACCCCCGTGAAAACCCCGGGGGTCTGAAGAGAATTAATAAATATTTCTTCTTGAACCGAAGACCCCCGAGGTTAAAGTTGAGAACCCCGGGGGTCTGAAGGTAATAAACAATTTTCTTAAGTTGAATTAATAACAGCCAAAACGTAAACAAAGACCCCCGGGGTTTAAGTTGGAAACCCCGGGGCCTGGAGAGAGTAAATGATTTTCATTCGTTGAATTAATATCAGCCAAAACGTAAACAAAGACCCCCGGGGTTTAAGTTGGAAACCCCGGGGCCTGGAGAGAGTAAATGATTTTCATTCGTTGAATTAATATCAGCCAAAACGCAACCAAAGACCCCCGGGGTTTAAGTTGAGAACCCCGGGGTCTGAAGGCGCATTTAGCACAGTATGCAAACCAACTCACAAATAAAGACCCCCGGGGTTAAAGTTGAGAACCCCGGGGGTCTGAAGGTAATAAACAATTTTCTTTCGTTGAATTAATATCAGCCAAAGCGCAACCAAAGACCCCTTAAAACCTCGGGGGTCTAAAGAGAATAAATAAATTTATCTTCTTGAATTAATCCCAGCCAAAATGCAATCAAAGACCCCCGGGGTTTCGGTTAAAAGCCCAGCTAACCCACAACCAAAGACCCCCGGGGCTTGAAGTCGTTTGCAGCCAGGCTCTACACAAACAAATCGCGTTTAACCTTCTGTCCTGCGTTAGGTTCGGGAAAACCCTGCATGAAGGTCTCATAACGCCCGCCAAACAAGCGAGAGATCAGCCCCCTGAAACCCCGATCCAAACTGGCGCCACCCTGGCTGGCATGGCAGGCTGCGGCAGCTTGACGCACGCCACTCACCGAACGGCAATCAATTTTCACATGGGTAGGGAAATCAACCTCAGCAATTGAAACCAGGTCAATATCCCTGTTGCGCCCAAAACGGCGCGGATCCCGTCCGAACAGGCGCAACGTCCACACCGCAGCCCTGACAAACGACCGGTTGATCGTATGGTAAAAGAGTTTTCCTGGCTGAAAAGCCGGCAGACCCTGGGGATCGACAAAGGTCTCATCGCTGGCGAGAGAAAAAGCCCGTACTGTTGCTTGATGCATGGCAATATGGTCAGGATGCCGATAACCGCCGATCGGGTCAAAGGTGATCACCACATCGGGTTTGATCTTGCAGATCAGGTGGGCGAGCTCTGCCGCCACCTGCTCCACCGGTTGAGCAGCCAGCGCCTGTGGGTGCTGGTTGGATGCAGAGCCAGGCATACCCGAATCGCGGTAATTCAGAAAATGCAGTTCCTTGATCCCTAAAACTTCAGCCGCACAGCGCAGTTCCTGAGTGCGCAGACAGGCTGCGCTGTGAATGCGCTCGGTATATTCCGGGTCAATTTCACCTTGCTCACCCCGCGTCGCGCAGACCAGGTGTACATCTACACCCTGGCGTGCATACAGAGCCAGCGTGCCGCCCATGCCGAAGGTCTCATCATCCGGGTGCGCCAGTGCAGCCAATAAAGTCTTTTTATGGGGAAGGAGGGGATGCTTCATATGGATTACCTCTAGAATTTAATTCGCGCGGATTGGAATAACCATACTCCCATAGAAACCGGCACAGGTAGATCTGTCCGAAGAAAATGCCCTGTGCTGCAACCAACTAATCTTTACACAGAATTCTAACCTGATGATGCCTGTTATTAAGTCAGCTGCCTGGCATGAAGGACACGCCAGGCAGTCTCTGGGAGGAAACCACCATAATGACTTGCAAAACATCTCGGGTTCTGCAGGTTTTCCGGTGGAAGACACATGTTGTACCAGTAAAAAGTGTGTCTTTGCCTATGACTATACTGGGTTGGACCGTTGAATGTATTAAGTATTGATTAGAGTTTATAAAGTTTACCTTATTTATAAGGTTTCCGTTTTTTTGGATCACGCCCCTGTTTGAAGATCTTTTGCCAGTAATCCACCTCCTGCGGGCTGAGCGGCTGCTCACGCGGGTCCAGGCCGGGTTCCTCTGGTGCCAAATTCGCCCACTCCGCCGCAAAATCAGCAGAAGTGATTACTTTTGCCTGGACAGCCCGGGCAGCCTGCACAATCTGGTGATCAGAGCTGACCACAGCCACATTTTTCGCCTGTTTACCCAGTTTCTGCAGGTAATCGATGATGGCCGCATCTGCCGAAATGCCGACGCGCACAAAATGTGCTGTTACCCGCCCAAATTGCTGCACGCGCGCCTGCCCGATGGGAGCGCGGTCAAAGAACACCCTGACTTTTGCCCGTCGCACCCGGCAATACTCCTGCAGCACTGCGATCAGGTGCAGTTCATCATCCGCATCCGAAAGATCAATGCCCGGAATATGCGGGATCAGGTTGTGACCATCAATGATTATCTCCATATCTTAATTCTATCGCATAGGTAAAGACCCTTCCAGTGGGGTCAACTCCCAAAACCGGCTCCCTGACCGATACGGTATCATTTTTCCACATTTCACTGGACAAAAAGAGAGACCTCCTTAAAAATAGACAAAATAGAAGTCGAAGGAAGTTCATAAGGGCATCAATCTTGTCAGGATACAATTGGTGGTTGATAATTGGAATAATCTTTTTGTCCCGATTGCCATATTTTTTCGAATTAGTTATAGAGCTCAAAAAATTATAATTCTCTGCAGGGTATTGTTTAGGCGATCACAGGAGAAATCTATGGCAGAAAGCAGGATTACATTGACAACAGAAAAATTTAACCCCATGACAGATGAAATAAGGATCATTCAAGCCGCAAAACAGGATCCCAGGGTGTTTGGAGAATTGTATAAGCTGTATGTTGAACAGGTTTTCCGATATCTCTACAGCAAGATAGGTAATTTGCATGATGCTGAAAATATTACATCTCAGACATTTCTTGCGGCTTTCGAATCCTTTGATAAATTCCGGCAAGATGGGCACTTTGCTTCCTGGTTGTTTGGAATTGCTCGTAATAAAGCAATGGACCATTTCCGCCGACTGTATCGTTCGACACAGATGGATGGGTTCAGTGAGGGACCTGCGGAAGACAATACTTTAGCCGGGATAATCAAGACAGAACAGGAGGAAGCGTTGTCAAAACTCATCCAGGCTTTGCCCAAAGAAGACCGCGAACTAATCCGTCTCCGCTTCTTGGCAGAGATGAGTTTCCCAGAAATCGCCCGTTTCCTTCATCGTAATGAAGCAGCAGTTAAAAAATCAATATACCGGTTACTGGCACGGTTGCACAGCCAGTTGGAGGTTTCAAATGAATGAGAATTTTTCAACCCCTCAATTAGAAGAGAGTATTCGTAAATCCTTTGGAGTACCTGAGATCCGATCCAAATTTGTTGATGAAGTGTATAACAATTTGATGCAACAAGCAGTGGCAAAATCTAAGAAACCTCGTCCTTCCTTAGGCCTGCGACCTGTATGGACCATTTCTATCGCGATTCTTGCCCTGATGATCATCAGCACCCTGGTCATTGGTCCCCGGCGAGTCTACGCTGCTTTACTTCAACTCTTTGGTTATATACCAGGTGTCGGGATTGTGGACCAAAACAGCCCTATCCGTTTGTTGGCTGAACCTGTGAGTATCACGCGTGATGGGGTTACAGTGTCTGTAAACCAGGCAGTCCTAACTGGGACCGAAACGCGCCTGGATTTTGGCATCTCTGGTGTTCCACTTTCTGCCTACCCAAAGGCGGAAGCAACATCAGGGTGCGTAGAGCGAGAATATCTCCGTTTGCCGGATGGCACGAGAATTGATGTAAACGCCCCCATACCCATCAAAGTGGATGAAGCGACCTTTGTTCTTCCCTGTATATTCAACACTCTCCCTGGCACAGTCCCTATCGATTGGGAGCTGCCAATACATTTTGTTGCGGCTCCGTCAGACCTCACAATTCTGCCTGTCTTAGATGTGATTCCTTCTTCTACACCAACAGACCAAAAACTTGGGATGGATATTGGAACTACTCCAACAACCGCAAACGAAACAACGCAAGTTAACGTATCAATAGAAAAAGTCATCGAAATTGAGGGAGGGTATATTCTGCTTGGATCTGTACGCCCCAATTTTCCAGCAGGAAGCTGGCTTCAAATTACTGGTCCTGCAATAATTAAAGATGAGACCGGTAAAAACGTGAATTACACCTTCCCCAATGATGTTCAGCCATTAGATGATGCAAGTCTTGGTCAAGGCGGTTACTCATGGGTAATGCAAATCAATGGCGCCGGAGTTAAGTTCTCCATAACCGTCAGCTTTTCCGGGGTGATCATTTCGCAGGTAGACTCTGAAGCATTTGCGAAAACCACAGTTAATGTGGGCTCGAACCCGCAAACTGAACAAATTTGGGAAGTTAACCAGGATGTTCAAATTGCCGGAAAAACAATTCGATTGATTTCTTTAACAGCCCATGCAGACGGGTATTCCTTCCGCATCGATCCGGGGAAGAATTTGAGTGGTGTTAGTGTTCAAATCGAAGGATATCAAGCAATTGGCGGTGGGGGTAGCGAAGGTACAACCAACGGAAAGGTGTTCAATACAAGCCTCATTTATAGTGATTTTCCAAAAGGTGATTTGACGATTGTATTCTCCAATCCGCGTTTAGCCAGCCCCATTGCCACCTGGAAGACAGTATGGCAACCGGAGGTCATACCACAGTTTTCATCGATCGATGTTCCTTCAACAGTCTGCTTGAATGCTGAATCATTCCAAGGACTAAGCCCAATACCAGCGGGGCTGACCGGTAAAGTCATGTTAACCCAACTGAACCCTCAGCGTCAAATCATCTTAGCCGGGATGGATGGCAGCCTATTAGAAGTGCTTGCTACAGGTAATGGTCAGGCGGCTCTCACGCAAGATGGCACCCGCCTGGCATATACAACTGATGCTGGAATCAGAATCCAGAATCTATCGAGTGGAGAGTTTGCCGAGATAGCTGGCGTTTTTGGACGAGACCTTCATTGGTCACCCGATGGAAACCAGCTCGCCTATGTGAACTCATCTGATTTGTTTGGCGTGTTCTTGATCGATAGCGATGGTATGAATCCAAGACAGCTTTCCAACCTGGGATATGAATCGATTGCGGGGTGGTCGCAAGATGGATCTAAACTTTATTATGCAATACCTGGTTCGAGTGAGGACGGCTTCTTTCTGCGGTCGGTGGATGTAAGCACTGAAATTACTCATGATCTGTTCGTGCTGGAAAACTCTTCTCGCAAAGCGCCGATGCCGGCGGTGTCGCCGGATGGAAAATGGATTGTTTATCGAGCCAGCGATAACAACAGCCTATTTATCAAAGGAATGGATGGAAACCCGGCACGATTGTTGCTGGACAACCCGGCTAATGCGATCAACGGAATTGCTTGGGATAAAGAAAGTCTCTTTCTCGGTGTGAGCTTGATCACCCCTGAATATCCGGATGGTGAGATTATCTTGATAGCACCTAATCGTTGCGAAACCTATCGGCTTCCTGGTTTGAGTGGCGCATTGGATGGGGTATTCATTCCATAAAGCGAAACAGGTAAGTGATTAATACGTGAAAAGATGGAGGGTGGCTATAAGGCGACCTTCCTTTAACCATCCAATGAGGAATATTATGAAATTTCGGTTATCCAGTTTTTTTATTTGGTTAATGATCGTAACCCTCCTGTCAGGGTGTATGTCTTTGTATACAGTTGAGACAAACTCCCAAACAGATGGTACACAAACCACTGCTACACCATTTTTAACAGCAATCACACAGCCAGCAACGGTGACACCCCTTCCATCACCAACGGGTACATCTGCACCGCTGCTCACACAAACACCTCTGGTTCAGAAAAGCGGGTTCGTTTTTTTTGGGAGAAACCATTCCTGACGGAACGAATCTTCAACCCGGACATCATTTTGAAAAGACATGGACTATTAAAAATGATGGGTCAAGCACCTGGGAAAAGAGTTTTAAATTGGTAAGGACGGCTTCAACTCCAGTTAATGAATCTCTTGGCAGTCCGGAGCATATTCCACTTGCTCAAGAAGTAAAACCTGGAGAGACAATCGAAATCAAGGTCGACCTGGTTGCTCCTCAGCAAGACGGCCAATATACAGTTTATTACGAACTTCGGGATGGAGCTGGCTTGTCTGTGCTCAATAGCCAGATTTGGGTAACAATTACCGTCGGAAACATTCCAGTATCAACATCAGGCGAGTATGGAGTGAGCGCCCAACTTTTATCTGCTTATATGGATCATTCAGAATTTAAAGTCGATTTTTGTATGCAGCTTCCTGATGAACGTCAATGGTACCCCGAGAATGTGTTGCTTTTGGTTAACCACCAACAATACGCTCCTGTTGCCAGCCGAATTGATCCAATTGGTGCAACGACTGCAAATAAATGTTTCAGTTTTAGTTTTCCGGTTTCGATTGCTTCAGGATCAACGTATCAATTATCAATTGGAAAAGTGGAACTGCCACCAGAGGTCCATCAAGCTGAAAATTGTGCCAGGGCACAAACAATATTACGTGCAGCTTATCCCGGATTAGATTTCAACTGCGCTGGACCTGGTTTTTGGTATACCCACCTGGTTTTACCATCGGATATGACAGAAGAACAGGCAGATCAATTGATTCTTGATGCGATGTCCAGCTCGATTTATGGTCCTTGGTCATTAAGCGGGATGACTCCCTGAATCATCTTTTTAGTTACTTTTTTTCGGAGAAATGCGAATAGAATTCGGCCAAATGCCGAATTCTTTCTTTCTCCCGGGATAAAGGGTGGGCTTCCTTCTTTGACCTGAGTTTATCATTCGATCCTATTTATGCCATTTATGTGGGAATATTTACGGTTTATGGGAACCTCGGATCATAATGGTTCTGCCAGTCAAATGAAATGGCTTTCCATCAGGATAACATCGCTTGGAGGGCAATGAAGTTGAAACCAAAATCCTCCTTCCGGTTATCGAGACTTTTCAAGCTCAACATAAGTTCTCCATTGTTACCATCGTGGCTGATGCAGATATGCGTTAAAATACATGATATGCTACACAGGTATCCCAAGAAGGACCGATTATGAGCGCTGAGCAAAATCAAAATAGCGGGTTTTCGCCCCCAGCAGGCTACCAACAGGTTGAATCCCGGGTTTTCGGGGTGAGTGTCTATGCTCCCCAACCCAAAAAAACTGAAATTGACCTGGCGCGCAGTTTTGCCTGCCCCAATTGCGGCGCTTCCACTGTTTATGATGTCTCGGCTGGCGGCATTTCCTGTGAATACTGCGGTTACATTGCCCCCATCTCAGCGCAGCGGGTTGGCAAAGCATCACCGGATTTTGAATTCACCCTGGAGACCCTTTCCCAGGCCAGGCAGGGTTGGGGCGTGCAGCGTCAGGTGCTGCACTGTGATGCTTGCGGTGCAGAATTTTCGATTGCGCCAGACACCATCTCCACCACCTGCGCCTTTTGCGCCTCAAACCAGGTCAACATCATCACCATCCCGGAAGAAACCCTGCGTCCCCGATACCTGATCCCCTTTAAAATCCCGCCAGAAAAAACCCTTTCCCTGGCGAAAGACTGGTTGGGAAAAGGCTGGTGCCATCCGCCTGAACTGGCCGGTGAGACCATCCTGCACCGATTCTACGGTATCTACCTTCCCTTCTGGGTATTCAATGCCCATGTAAAAGCCGATTGGCGCGCCCAGGTTGGCTATCAACAGACTTACCGGCACTATAACGCCAGCCAGAAGCGCTGGGAGACTCGCACCCGCACCGTGTGGAAATGGGAGGACGGACAGGCGCGCCTGGATGTCAACGATTTCCTGGTGTCGGGCAGTGCGCCAAAACGCCTCAGCCACCGCATCTTGAACAAGTTGTACCCTTTTAATATGAAGGACCTGGTCACCTATGCACCCGACTTTTTGGCCGGATGGCAAGCCAAGGCTTATGAGACCACCCTGCCCGAAGCCTGGGAGACTGGGAAAAAAGCCATCCGCGAGGAGGCAAAAAACGCCTGCTATCGACAGATTCCCACCAGCCAGGTACGGAACTTCAGCATGAACGCAGTTTTCAGCGATGAAACCTGGCGGTATATCCTGCTGCCGGTTTACCTGGCGGCGTACCGCTATGATCATAAGGTCTACCAGGTGATGATCAATGGTCAAACTGGCGCCATCGCCGGTTCCAAGCCGGTCGCCTGGTGGAAAGTCTGGCTGGCTATCGCCATAAGTTTGGCTCCCGGCGCCCTCCTGACGCTGATCGGCCTGCCCCTCACCCTGGTGGGCGGCGCAGGCATTGTGCTGATCACTATCGGGATCATCCTGTTCACCATCGGGATCATCATCGGCTTTATTATTTACCAGTATGCACAAAAATCGGAGGTTCCCTGATGGAGCGTTCGATGCCCGCCCCAGAAATTATCCCGGAAGGTCAAACCCTCTGGCAAACAGACCGCCAGCCCGCTGGCTGCAGTCACTGCCGGCGCGTTTTCCTGGTTAGATCCGGTGAACTCAACGCGGTCTGCCCCCTGTGCCTACGCGGCGCCCTGGAACCTCAGCCAGCCTATGCCCGTCGCGCCGACCCCGAACGGATGTTGCCCTTCAAAGTTCCCAGGGCTGAGCTGCCGTCAATTTACCAGCGCTTTATCTCGCCGGTGTGGATCAAACCCGAGGAACTCAATCCTGAAACCCTGATGAAGAACACTCGCCCGGTGTTCTGGCCGCTGTGGCTGGTGGATGCCGACGTGAACGGCCACTGGCAGATGGAAGCGGGGTTTGATTACCAGGTGGAATCCGCGCGGGAGACCTATGTACAGGGCGGTTGGCAATCGCGCAAACAGATAGAAACCCGAATCTGCTGGGAACCGCGCATCGGCCAGGTGAACACCCGGGTGAACAACGTGATCACACCCGCCCTGGAGGAACACGAAAACCGGTTGAAAATGACCGGCGCCTATCCCATGGAGGCCGGGGTTGATTTTAACCCAGACCTGCTGGGAAGCGCCTTCCTGGAACTGCCCGACTTAGCCCCCGAGGCTGCCTGGCCCATGGCCCGCCCCAATTTTGGTCGCCCCCTGGCGGAACTCTGTCAGACAGCAGCCGGCGCTCAACACACCCGAGAGTTCAACCTTAAAGCCGATTTTGCCAACCAGAACTGGACCGAGTTCTTTTTACCGCTGTACGCCACCCACTATCACGATGATGCAGGTCAGCCCCAGATGCTGATCGTCAACGCTGTAACCGGAGCAATCCAGGGGCCACGCCTGGCCTCCCGCCAGCGAGGTCACAAAATCGCAGGGATCATTGGCTCTATCGGAGGCGGTCTGTTCCTGCTGACCCTGATCGGCTTGCTGCTGACCGCAATCTTCCAGCACGCCGCGCTGATCGCCGGGCTGCTGGGTGTTCTGGGGCTGATTGCAGCCATCCTGGCGATTGTCATTGCCGTGTGGCCTGGTCAGTGGAATAAGGACCAGACCGGTCCGCGACTCGCAGAGTGAAAGTCGACCGATGCAAATCATCAACCCCTCCCGTTTCCAGGCGCTGATCGAAGCAGCCTGCTCAGCAACTTTTTCGGGTTGGGATTTCACCTGGCTCTCCGGGCGCATGCTCGAAGACGACCCGCCCTGGGATTACAAAGCCCTGGTTCTGGAGCACCTGGAGGGTGTCACCAGCCTGCTCGACATGGGCACTGGCGGCGGCGAGTTCCTCGCTTCCCTGCCGGCATTGCCGCCCGAGACCCATGCCACCGAATCCTACCCTCCCAACCAGGTTATCGGTCGGTCAAGGCTGGAGTCGCTGGGCGTACAGGTGCATCTCACCACAGAAGGCGCCCCCCTGCCCTTCACCAGCCGTTTTTTTGACCGGGTCATCAATCGCCACGAGAGCTACAGCCCGGCTGAGGTTTACCGTTTGCTCAAACCCGGTGGGGTTTTTATCACCCAGCAGGTGGGAGGGCTGGATAACCTGGAGATTAACCAGGCACTGGAGGATTGTGTTTCCTTCCCCTTTACGGGTTGGAGCCTGTATGGCGCCGCCACCGATCTGGAGGACGCGGGCTTCACCGTCGAGCGGGCTGATAGCGCAGCTTTAAAGACCCAATTTACCGATATCGGCGCCCTGGTGTATTATCTCAAGGCAGTCCCCTGGCAGGTGGAGGGGTTCAGCGTTGAGCGCTACCAGGAGCAACTGATCCGCCTGCACAATTTTATCGAATCCCGCGGCGCCTTTGTCACCACGGCCCACCGCTTTTTGATCGTCGCTCGTAAGGAGGTATGATGAGTGTGAAACGCAACTCCCTGCACATTGCAGAAATGATCTACTGCCTGGCTTTTTTGCTGTACCTCATCGGCAGTTCGCTGACCCATATTGAAAATGGGACCGAACTGACCCTGTGGTTGATGAGTTTTGCCGTTGTGTTGACCGCAATCGTTACGCTGTTTCCCCTGGCAGGAATCAAATGGCTGCAACTGGCACCCCAGGGCAGCCGGGCTGGCTTCTGGGCTGCGATGCTGTTGCAGGGTGCCTCCTGGCTCAGCTTTGGGGGCGCGATGTTCCTGCGCCTGCGCCGGGCCCTGGGCCCCTTTCATATGTGGATTACCCTCACCACGCTGTTATGGGCAGCTTGGCTGCTGATCTTCATTTATAGCCGCCATGCGTATGCGACACCGCCTGCAAAGCGACGCCAATGAGCGTGATTCCGCCTGTTCCTGCCCGATATGTGCGAAACCTTTTCTCAATCCGATCATTCACAAAAAAACGAGGCACCATGCACAACGTATTCCCCTCCACCCACCCCCTGGTCAAACACAAACTGACCAAATTGCGCGATCAACGCACCGAACCCAAGAAATTCCGCGAGCTGGTACGCGAGCTGTCCGCGTTGCTGATCTACGAAGCCACCGCCGACCTGACCACCCACCCTGTACAGGTACAAACCCCCTTGGCTGCCGCCCAGGGCGAAGACTTAGCCGAAAAAATCGGCCTGATCCCGATCCTGCGCGCCGGTCTGGGGATGGTTGAAGGTGTGTGGGAGCTGATGCCTTCGGCTGAGGTGTGGCACATCGGCATGTACCGTGACGAGCGCACACTCAAACCCGTTGCCTACTACAACAAGCTGCCGGTGCATCCCACCGTGGGGGTGTGCCTGATCCTCGACCCCATGCTGGCTACGGGCGGCTCAGCCGTGGCTTGTGTGGATATCCTCAAAAACTGGGGCGTTAGCAAGATTAAATATGTCGGCTTGATCGCCGCACCGGAGGGCATTCAGCGCCTGCAGACCGCCCATCCCGATGTACCCATCCACGTCGCCGCAGTGGACGATCACCTGGATGCAAACGGCTACATCGTTCCCGGTCTGGGTGATGCCGGTGACCGCCTGTTCGGCACTTAATTGAACTTCAGAATTAAAATACAGGGCTGACCTGCACGGTCAACCCTGCACCATCAGCATTGAAACCGCTTTTATTTCTTAGTTTCTTGCTCAATAATCGCCACCAGCGAGGCGGCTTTGACGATGGCGATGAAGGATTCCGCTTTGAGGCTGGCGCCGCCCACCAGGGCACCGTCGATATCCGACATGGCGAACAGCTCGGCGGCGTTATCGGGGGTGACGGATCCGCCGTACTGGATGCGCATCTGCTCGGCGCGTGCATCGCCAAACTGCTGCCTGAGCAGCGGACGGATAACGTCTCTGTGCACACGGTTGGCATCTTCCGGTGTGGCAGCACGTCCGGTGCCGATTGCCCAGACCGGCTCGTAGGCAATCGTGATTTTCGCTGCCTGCGCTTCAGTAATACCCGCCAGGCCTTCGGTCAACTGCCGGGTGACCACCGCGGCAGTTAATCCGGCTTCATTTTCCTCCAGTGTCTCCCCGACGCACACAATCACTTCCAATCCTGCAGCCAAAGCGGCTTTTAGGCGCTGATTGACGGTTTCATCGGTTTCGCCAAAGAATTTGCGCCGTTCGGAATGTCCGACGATAACAAATTCGCAGATCTCAGCCACCATAGGCGCTGCTACTTCGCCGGTATAGGCGCCAGAGGCTTCCCAGAACAGGTTTTGGGCGCCGACTTTAACCCCGGCGCCTCTGCATCGCTCCACCATGGCGGGCAGCGCCAGGTAAGGCGGCGCCACACCGATATCGACGTTGTCAATTCCTGCCAGTTGAGGCAGCATCGCCTCCATCAAAGCCTGCGCCTCGGCGATGGTCTTGTTCATCTTCCAGTTGCCTGCAACAAAAAATTTACGCATGATGTCTCCCGTTTCGTTTAGTCAAGTTTTCAGACTGATTTTACCAGCGTTTCAGTCCTTTGACACGGCATGATCGTCAACAGGATCCAGGGCTGGTCTCAGCGGAGAATCAACGGGAGGAAGATCATAAAACCCTCCTTAAACTCGTCAGCGCCGATGTCGTACCCACCATCCAGTGGGCGTTCGTCGCCGTCAAAATCATCCGTCAGCGCCACAACCGCACCGGCATCGATCGCCGGGGAGTCTTCTTTAAGGTGATAATTTTGCATCGCTGCATTCTTAAATAAAGGGTCCTGATCGGTGATCGGATTGTCGAGCAGAAAAGTATTAATGGTATTGCCGTAAAAAAGGTTGTTGGTGCCGCTCAAATTATGCTCACCAGTGACGTTGATGCTCTCATAGCAACCATAGAAAATGTTATTCGTGAGGGTCATTTTTGGATTATAATTTTCTGTTATTCCTCGGCCCGCATTCACAATGGTGTTATTAATCACCTCGGTGATTTCACCCGCCTCATAATAATCAACGATAGCGCTGTAATTTTTATTGCCCAGGATGTCCCAGAAAATGATATTGTTGGTGATGCGCACCTTAGCAGGACTGGTCACCAGGATAGCAGAACTCGCCGTATTATTGGCGATCAGGTTAGCGTTGAAGGTAACCGAGGATTTACCAATTTCAATGGCGCTGCCATAGTCCGCAGAATTATTTTTAAACTCGTTATCCTCAATCAAAGCAACATCGGAGGCACCAAGACGTGTAATATTAATCGCACCACCACCATGGGTAACTGAATTTCCTATAAACTGGCAGTTTTTCACTTCAAAGCGGTCATCGGATCCTACATAAATTGCACCCCCATACGCTGAAGCCTTATTGTTTTCGAAGCGACACGAATCAATCAAGATGCCACCATCCTTCACCCAAATGGCTCCCCCTCTAATGACGATGCTATCCATGGCTCCCCCATTCTTGAATGTGATGCCGGATACTTGCATCACCTCAGGGCTGCTGGTATCGATTTGCACCAACTGGCGCACATTTTCTCCGTCGATGATGGTTTCATACAGCCTGGGATTGATTGTGTAAGGGATCGTTGTTGAACCATCCCACCCGCCAATTAAGGATACCGCTTTGGTAAGCGTGAAAATTGGGTCTGTCGTTCCTTTGTAGGTTCCTTTTTCAAAATAAAGCGTATCCCCATCATCCGCTTTGCCCAACCCGGTTGCCGCGCTGCACGGCGCTTCCTGCGAGCAGTCCGTTCCCGCGCCCTCTGGACTGACAAAAATATGTGTCCCCTGGGCTCTGACATTGGGCTTGATCACCGGAAAGGCCAGGAGCAGTAAAACAAAACACAAGAACAGCGAGTGCTTTCGTTTCATTTTTCACCTTCAACTTTCTGCTATTGTTGGCATTGTTAACTCTATTATACAATAATTTTTTCTTTTCAAGGCTCATTTTTCACTTGAGATTAAAGAAGTATGTTTTTATTTCCCACCTGGCGATCGTCATCTGCGACCGGAAACAACCACAATTATTGAAGCCCCCGGTGTTTTAAACTGTTGCTTTTAGTTAAGACCCGGGGGCTCAATGAGAAGAAAGGCAGTAGTTGAATTTCGAATACGAAACCCTTCAGCGCGCCTATTTAAGAATCAGCGGGAGGAAGGTGATAAAAAACTTCCTAAATTCGTCAGCACCGATGTCGTATCAACCACGCATCTCGCAGCATGTCCATCATTGCGTTAAATCACAGGGCGCGCATGGTCTTTTTGCGCACCCTGTTGGCTGTTTTCGTGACTACCGTCGGATCAGTGGTAAGAAGATTTCAAAGCTATCCCGCTTGAAGTGCGCAGTAACTTTAGTGTCGCCGGTAATCGTGACCTCCAGCGGATTTTCATCTCCCGATGCATTACCGCTCCAGTGAGAGAAGCTCCAGCCTGCATTCGGCACAGCGGTCAACATGACCTCTTGATCCGCATAATACGGGCCAGGATGATCGATATCAATTGATCCTGCTTCATCCGGGTCAACACGCACTGTTAGCTGGTATTCCTTGACAAATTGAGCGGTAACCGTCGTGTTGTCCGTCATTGTGATCTCCATTTCGCTGTCAAAGACTTTATACGCGGTGTCTCCTTCAACTTCGACCTCCCAGTTGCGAAACACCCAGCCAGCATTCGGCACAGCGGTCAGCGTGACATTGTTGCCTTTGTGATAGGGTCTCGGAGGATCAGCCTGCACCTCACCTGCTCCATCCGGTTTGATGCTCACTGTCAAGTCCAATTTATCAGGATCAAATTCATCAGCACCGATGTCGTACCCATCACCCATTGGGCGTTCGTCGCCGTCAAAGTCATCAGTCAGTGAAACAACCGCTCCGGTGTCGATCGCAGGGGAGCCTTTTTTAAGGTGATAATTTTGCATCGCTGCATTCACAAATAAGGGATCCTGATCGGTGATCGGGTTGACCAATGTGAAAGGATCTGCCTGGTTGTTATAAAACAGGTTATGACTACCGCTCAAGTTGATACCTTTTGTAAGATCAATGCTTGTCGTGCAGCCATAGATAATATTATTCGTCAGGACCATTTTTGCGTCATATTCTTGTTTTATTCCCCAACGAGCATTAATAATTGTGTTGTGAATGATCTCAGTGGGATCACCTTCTTCATAATAAACCGAGATAGCGCTGAAGCTGTCAACAGGCAGGTGCGTCCAGTAAATAATATTATTGGTGATTTTTACCTTTTGATTACTTCTTATCAAAATGCCATCAACAGCCTCAGTATTTTCAATCAGATTGGCATTGATGATCGTTTCAGAACGTTCCACCTCAATCAAGCCATCTTGAAACGTAGAATTTTCGATGAGCTGGTTCCGTTCAATCAAGGCAGCATCCGGTGAATCGGTTTTACGGGAAATATACAGTACGCCACCACCATAGCCTGCATGATTTCCTTCAAATTTATTGAACTTCACTTCAAACCGGTCATCTGATTCCACAAATATCGCACCGCCGTACGATTGAGCAGAGTTGTTCTCGAAGCGACAGGATTCAATCCTGGTGCCACCGTCTTTCACCAGAATTGCCCCTCCTTTAAAGTCGAGCCCACCCGGGGCCTTCCCATTTCTGAATGTAATCCCTGAAATTAGAATCACCTTATTACTGATGAAATCGATTTCAAGCAACCGGCGCATATTTCCCCCGTCGATGACGGTTTCATACAGCCTGGGATTGATTGTGTAAGGGATCGTTGTTGAACCATCCCACCCGCCAATTAAGGATACCGCTTTGGTAAGCGTGAAAATTGGGTCTGTCGTTCCTTTGTAGGTTCCTTTTTCAAAATAAAGCGTATCCCCATCATCCGCTTTGCCCAACCCGGTTGCCGCGCTGCACGGCGCTTCCTGCGAGCAGTCCGTTCCCGCGCCCTCTGGACTGACAAAAATATGTGTCCCCTGGGCTCTGACATTGGGCTTGATCACCGGAAAGGCCAGGAGCAGTAAAACAAAACACAAGAACAGCGAGTGCTTTCGTTTCATTTTTCACCTTCAACTTTCTGCTATTGTTGGCATTGTTAACTCTATTATACAATAATTTTTTCTTTTCAAGGCTCATTTTTCACTTGAGATTAAAGAAGTATGTTTTTATTTCCCACCTGGCGATCGTCATCTGCGACCGGAAACAACCACAATTATTGAAGCCCCCGGTGTTTTAAACTGTTGCTTTTAGTTAAGACCCGGGGGCTCAATGAGAAGAAAGGCAGTAGTTGAATTTCGAATACGAAACCCTTCAGCGCGCCTATTTAAGAATCAGCGGGAGGAAGGTGATAAAAAACTTCCTAAATTCGTCAGCACCGATGTCGTATCAACCACGCATCTCGCAGCATGTCCATCATTGCGTTAAATCACAGGGCGCGCATGGTCTTTTTGCGCACCCTGTTGGCTGTTTTCGTGACTACCGTCGGATCAGTGGTAAGAAGATTTCAAAGCTATCCCGCTTGAAGTGCGCAGTAACTTTAGTGTCGCCGGTAATCGTGACCTCCAGCGGATTTTCATCTCCCGATGCATTACCGCTCCAGTGAGAGAAGCTCCAGCCTGCATTCGGCACAGCGGTCAACATGACCTCTTGATCCGCATAATACGGGCCAGGATGATCGATATCAATTGATCCTGCTTCATCCGGGTCAACACGCACTGTTAGCTGGTATTCCTTGACAAATTGAGCGGTAACCGTCGTGTTGTCCGTCATTGTGATCTCCATTTCGCTGTCAAAGACTTTATACGCGGTGTCTCCTTCAACTTCGACCTCCCAGTTGCGAAACACCCAGCCAGCATTCGGCACAGCGGTCAGCGTGACATTGTTGCCTTTGTGATAGGGTCTCGGAGGATCAGCCTGCACCTCACCTGCTCCATCCGGTTTGATGATCACTGTCAAGTCCAATTTATCAGGATCAAATTCATCAGCACCGATGTCGTACCCATCACCCATTGGGCGTTCGTCGCCGTCAAAGTCATCCGTCAGTGCTACAACCGCTCCGGCGTCGATCGCAGGGGAGCCTTTTTTAAGGTGATAATTTTGCATCGCTGCATTCACAAATAAAGGATCCTGACCGGTGATCGGGTTGTCAAGCGGGAAATCATCCTTGGCATTGTTATAAAAGAGGTTGTTGGTGCCGGTCAAGTTGTCTTCACCAGCAGCGATGATGCTCTCATAGCAGCCAGAGAAAATGTTATTCGTGATGGTCATGTTTGCGCTACCAGCATTGATCCCTGTTTTAGCGTTAACAATCGTATTATTAATGACTTCGGTATTAACCATGGTATTTTTGATGGCGCTGAAGTTTGTACTGCCCATGGTATTCCAGTATATAAAGTTATTGGTAATTTTCACATCATGCCAGGATGTCACCTCAATCGCAGAAGGTCCAGTATTATTGGCAATCAGATTGGCGTTGATGGTAGCAGCAGAAAATATCACTTCTATCACACTGCCATGGGCAGACGCAGTATTTCCTATGAACTGATTATGCTCAATCAAAGCAAGCGGAGGGGTGCCGCTACGGAGAAGATAAATAGCACCACTGCCAAATGCCATGTTTCCTATAAACTGGCTGTTTCTCACTTCAAATGGGTCATCGGAGATTACATAAAGAGCTCCTCCGTATGTTGTGGCGTGGTTGTTTTCGAAGCGACAGGAATCAATAAAGACGCCACCGTCCTTCACCAGAATGGCTCCGCCTATACTGCCAGCGGCTAAACTGACGGTATCCCCATTTTTGAAGGTGATCCCAGAGATGTGAATCACTTCAGTGCTGCTGGTATCAATTTGCATCAACTGGTGCTCATTTTCTCCGTCGATGATGGTTTTATATTTCATGGGGTCGATTGTGTAAGGGAACGCCTCTGAACCATCCCAACCACCAATGAAGGATACTGCTTCGGTAACCATGAAAATTGGATCGTCGCCCATCGTTCCTTTGTAGGTTCCGTATTTAAAATAAAGCGTATCCCCATCATCCGCTTTGCTCAACCCGGTTGCCGCTTTGCACGGTGCTGCCTGCGAGCAGTCCGTTCCCGCACCGGTTGGACTGACGAAAATATGTGTGCCCTGGGCACTGACGTTGGGCTTGATCACCGGAAACGCCAGAAGCATGACAACAAGGCACACAAGGAGCAAGTTTATTCGTTTCATTTTTTTCTTCCTTTTATATTGTCTTTCGTTATCTAGTATTTATTCTACCCAATATTAAATAGCAAGTTAAGTGGTTTTTTCTCCTATGCCAAAGAGAATTTTTTTGCCTCTCTCTCACGATGATTCTGCACGGCAATCTCTCATCGGATGTGATCACAGCATTCTTTAAATAAAAACAGTACCCATTTCAGTAGTTCGCTTTCAATCCGTTTTCGTTGTGCAGTCTGCAGAATCAAAATAAGCGCATCAATTGAAGTTGAAGCCCAATTTCAGAATAAATTATTTCTTCAAACAATCAGAACTTTTGCAATAATGGATATTAAATTAACGATCACTCCACCTGCAGGATGCTCACACCGCCTGAGAATAACGACCATGACTTTAAAAACAAAAATGGTGCGCACCTTTTTCGTGGCACCATCCTGCAAAGCAAAATAAATATTTTCGCTTTCCAGGGTTTAAAGATCATCCAGCGCTGCCAGGCCAGGCAGTACTTTCCCTTCAAGCATCTCCAACGAGGCACCGCCGCCGGTAGAAATATGCGTGATCTTATCCTCCAAGCCCGATTTATTGATCGCTGAAATCGAATCTCCACCGCCAATAATGCTGGTGGCACCGCTCTCCGCTACCGCCCTGGCGATGGCAAAGGTTCCCTTGGCGAATGCCTCAAACTCAAACACGCCCATAGGCCCATTCCATACCACGGTGCCCGCGCTGGCAATCACCTTGCTGAACCGTTCCACGGTACGCGACCCAATATCCAGCACCCGCCAGCCATCCGGCACATCGCCCACCTCAATCGTCCGCGTCGTTGCATCTGCGGAAAAGGCGTCGGCAATCACCATGTCTACCGGCAGTAACAGTTTGTCGCCGGCTTTTTCCAGCAAGGCTTTGGCGACGTCCACCACGTCTTCCTCGACCAGCGAATCGCCCATTGCGAAGCCCTGGGCTTTGAAGAAAGTGTTCGCCATCCCGCCACCGATCAGGATGCAATCGGATTTACCCAGCAGGTTTTCAATCACGCCGATTTTGTCACTGACTTTTGCACCGCCCAGAATGGTCACAAAAGGACGTTCAGGGTCTGCAATGGTGTTGCCCAGATATTTAATCTCCTTTTCCAGCAAGAAGCCGGCTGCAGCCGGCAGGTAATCCGCCACACCGGCAGTAGAAGCGTGGGCGCGATGTGCTGAGCCGAAGGCATCGTTGACATATAAATCCGCCAGGCTGGCAAGCTGTTTAGCCATCTCGGGGTCATTTTTCTTTTCGGCATCATGAAAACGGGTGTTTTCCAATACCAATACCTGACCCGGTTGCAGCGCCGCAGCAGCATGTGCAGCAGGTTCGCCAACACAATCTTCAGCAAAGGTCACCGGCGCATCAATTAAGGTCCCCAGGTACTGCGCAACGGGTTTCAAACTGAAAGCGGGATCCACACCTTTCGGGCGTCCTAAATGTGAACACAGAATCACCGCTGCGCCGTGATCGAGCAGGTATTGGATGGTGGGCAGGGAAGCCCGAATACGCGCATCATCCGCCACCTTGCCATCGGCTAATGGAACGTTGAAGTCAACGCGCACGAGCACTTTTTTGCCCTTCACATCCAGATCGGTTACCATTTTTTTATTAAACATCTGTGATCAATCTCCTTATTAATAAAAATGCGTAATGGGCACTGTGCAGGCACGCATTACGCATTTTTTGTCCATACCCTGTCAATCAGGGCAATTTTACAGCGACTTTGCCATATAAGCAGCCAGGTCAGCCGTCCGGCAGGAGTAACCCCACTCGTTGTCATACCAGGCAACAACCTTGACAAAGGTGTCATCCAAAACAGTGGTCATCTGCCCGTCAATGATCGAGGAGAAGGAATTGCCCTTTAGGTCCACAGAAACCAGCGGTTCCATCGAAAAGTCCAGAATGCCCTTCAGCTCACCTTCAGCAGCAGCTTTGAACAGCGCGTTTAGCTCTTCCGCCGTGGTGGGTTTTTCAACATCCGCCACAAAGTCAACCACCGAAACCGTGGGCGTCGGCACACGCAGGGAATAGCCATCGAATTTCCCCTTCAGGTCGGGGATCACCAGGGCGAGCGCCCTGGCTGCACCGGTGGTGGTGGGGATGATATTCAACGCTGCCGCCCGCGCACGACGGGGGTCTTTGTGAGCCACGTCAAGAATGCGCTGATCATTGGTATAAGCGTGGATGGTGGTCATCAAACCGCGTTTGATGGTGAAGTTCTCGTGAACAACCTTGGCAGCAGGTGCCAGGCAGTTGGTGGTGCAGGATGCGTTCGAAACGATGTGATGTTTTTCAGGTTCGTACTTTTCCTCATTCACACCCAGCACAACCGTCAGGTCTTCATTAGAAGCGGGTGCGGTGATGATCACTTTCTTTGCGCCACCGCCATCGATATGCGCATTTGCGCCTGGCTTATCTGGCGTGCCTTTCCCATCGCGGAAAATCCCGGTGCCGTCAATCACAATATCCACTTTCAGGTCTGACCAGGGCAGGTCGTAGGGATTTTTCTCCGCCATCACCTTGATGACGTCGCCATCAACAACCAAATTACCATCCTTGACCTCAACAACGCCATCATAGATGCCGTAATTTGAATCATATTTAAACAGATGTGCATTTGTCTGCGCATCGAACAGGTCGTTAATTGCCACAACTTCGAGTTCATCCGGGTAACGTTCACGAATGGCTTTTAAAACCTGGCGACCGATGCGGCCAAAACCATTAATACCAACACGTGTAGCCATAATTTAGCCTCCTTTAAAATTTTATTTATCGTAATGATTTTACTCCGCGAGGAAGTAAATTTGCAAATGAAATTGCTGAAAAGTGATCGATTAGCCTGGTAACGGTCCGGTACGTTCGTAGAACAGGTCCATAACCGCTTTGGAAAGGCGTTTTGAGTTGTGCCGCCAGGGATGTTCCGGGTCGATTAAATCAGCACAATAGACTGAGGCATGCTTAAGCAGGTCTTCATCCATCTTGACCCAGCTAACACCTTCGCCTAATTCGCCTTCAAAGTTGTTGTTGCAAATCACCAGGTCAAATAAATTGGTGCCAATGTGCTTTTCCACTGCCAACACATGATCGATGCAATCAAAATTATCAGTCTCACCGCGCTCTGTGGCTACGTTACAGATGAAAAATTTCAAAGCATGGCTGACACGTACAGCTTCTGCCAGATCGCGCACCAGGAGGTTGGGCAGCAAACTGGTGAACAGGCTGCCCGGACCGATGATGATTAAATCAGCGCTCAGCACTGCTGAAATTGCCGGCGGAAAAGCCGGCGTGTTGGTCGGGTCCAGCCATAAACGCTTGATCGTGCCCTGGGATTCGCGGATTTGCGTCTCGCCTGAGACATTCCGAAGTTTGCCGTCGGCATCCACAATATCAGCCAGCAAGCGGACATCGGTCAGCGTGGAGGGTAGCACCTGGCCATACACCGCCAGAACCCGACCGGATTCTGCGACCGCAGTTTCAAAACTGCCGGTAATCTCCGTCAGCGCGCTGATGAGCAAATTGCCCAGGGTATGCCCTTCCAAACCCGCCCCCATGGAAAAGCGGTATTGAAACACCTGGGTGAGCAAATCCTCATCGTCGCTCAACGCAGCCAGGCAGTGCCTTATATCTCCCGGCGGGAGGATGCCAACGCTCTGGCGCAGCTTACCAGAGGAACCGCCATCATCCGCCACAGTGACAATGGCTGTGATGTTGCGGGTATAGGCTTTAAGCCCGCGCAGCAACGAGGCGATGCCATGCCCGCCGCCCAGCACCACGATGCGCGGCCCGCGATCACGACGCCGGAAGGAATCTAGCGTATCAATCACCGATTTTCCAGGAGGAACAAAGGGTTTCAACAGGGCCTGGTTAGCCCCCCAAACGCCAATCAACACCAGGATCACGCCGATTCCACCGAAAATGACCACCCGGATAGGGCGGTCTAAAAAGCGCAGTGAAAGCCACGCCAAAATGGGCACCAGCCAGTTATCAGGGACGGTGCGGTAAATATGCAGGAGAATTAATGCCAAACCCAGCCCCAGGAGGGTCGTCCCCAGCAGCACAAGCAGCAGCCAGCGTTTATAACCCAGCCCAATCCGTAGCCATTGCGATTCTCGCCGCAGATAAGCCCAGAAACGGGAAAATATGCCCTGTTTTCGTTCTTGCATAACTTTAAAATCATAGCAGGATTCAAGATATCCGTCAATAAGCAAGTCATGTTTGGTGGGCTTTGACCGCTGACCCCCCATTCTTCGCTTCGGGATCGTTGATGATGAATAGGAGATAAATCCGCGTGACGCCGCCGATCCCACCGGTTATGCTGACAAGTCCTCCAGTAACGGGTTGAAGTTTGATTTCACGGTGTTTTGCAGCACCGACATGCTCCAAAACCTGGAGGCCCTGGTCCGCCTGGGACTGGATGCTGACCCGCGCCTCTCTCTCCCTGGATGACATTCGGAAAAACAGGGCTCCAACGGATGCTGGGCGCAGGATGATGCATATTCAGGCAAAACCTGGACTGATTTTAGACAAAGAAAACAGCCCAATAAGCGAGGCACTTATCGGGCTGTTTGGGCACTGAAGAATTCTACAGCGGTTCAGCGCTAACTGAAGCCAATCCTTACGGCCTGGGCGGCGGATCCCAAATCGGCAGGCTGGATGACGGTCCGGTCAGAGTGGCGTACTTGCCCCACACCCAGCAGGTGCCGGAGCCTTCCGGGTTCTCGATCACCCAGAAATCCAAACTGGCATGCCGTCCAACCACGGTCGCCGTCTTCCCAATTCTGAAGATGGTCACAATATCATAGGGAATGCCTGGGCCCACACGGCAGTTGGTGTCCACCCTTACCCGCAAGGTCACGGCGGCGGGTGTCGGCGCTGGTGGGGCATCTTGTACAGGTAGATTCCACCATGCTCCGGTAAAGGTGGCATGTTCGCCCCACACCCAGCAGGTGCCGGAGCCCACGGGGTTATTGATCACCCAAAAATCAGCCGTGGCATGCCGCGCAAGCACCTCAACGGTCCGGTTGGCCTGTAAGACACTGACAATCTCGTAGGGAATGCCCGGCCCCACGCGGCAGTTGGTCGGGATGCTGACCTTCATCGTCACCGCAGTGGGAGTCACTTCCGGCGCCGGGGTCGGCGCTGGTGGGGCATCTTGTACAGGCAGATTCCACCATGCTCCGGTAAAAGTGGCATGTTCGCCCCACACCCAGCAGGTGCCGGAACCCACGGGGTTATTGATCACCCAAAAATCAGCCGTGGCATGCCGCGCAAGCACCTCAACGGTCCGGTTGGCCTGTAAGACACTGACAATCTCGTAGGGAATGCCCGGCCCCACGCGGCAGTTGGTCGGGATGCTGACCCTCATCGTCACTGTAGTGGGGGTCTCCCCTGCAGTGGGGGTTGGCGTCGGGGGAGAATCCCAGATCGGGAGGTCGGCGGTGCTACCTGTGATCGTGACATATTGATCCCAAAGCCAGCAGGTGCCTTCACCGCCCGGGTTTCTGACCACCCAGTAAGTCCCGGATGCGTTCCTGGCGATCACTTCCACCTGTCGACCCACATCTAAGATGCTGACCTGATCAAAGATGATTCCCGGTCCGGTGCGACAATTGGTCGGCACACTGACTTGCGCCAATGGCACCGCTGATGTTGGGGTGCTCGTTAGCATATCTGTTGGGGTACTTGTTGGCGCTTCTGTTGGAGCGCTCGTTGGCGCTTCTGTTGGCTGTAAAGTTGGGATTGTTGTACTGGTGGGAACAGCAACGATACCTGTTGGTGTTGGAACCTCCGGCGCTTTTTGCTCTACCGTTGGCATGGCGTCCAGAGTTGCTGCCACAATCGTTTCAATTTCTTCCAGTGCAAGCTGGGTTGATGCGATACTTGTTTGCAACACGACCTGGGGGTCTTCAGGTTGCACCCTGCCAAAAATATCGCATCCGCTCAAGACAACTGCACCTATCAGCACAAGGATTAGAAAAAACCAGCTTTGGTGTTTCATTGTTTCCACTCACTTTCTTAGCTCATATTCAAATCGATAACGCTACAATTCTCAAGGTCCGTACGGCAATAAATCAGGTGCGAAACCGAGAGGATTTGGTGCAGCGGGTTGCAGGTACTCCACCATCAATTCATCGATCGATCTTGTCTTCATCGCCATTCAAGATACAGACGCTGATAACAGGGGTAATGTTCCAAAATCGGGTTGTGAGCCTTGCTTTCCAATAATGATATTATACCAAATTCCACACCAGCCCTTCAGCCCTTCCTTACATTCCTGTAAATCTGCGATAAAATTAACCCATGTTACCCGATATCCGAGTGCGCCAGCGCGATTACCTGCTGGAAATCTCCCGCGCGTTGACCGAGGAACTTGATCTCGATAAGCTCCTGGGTCGCATCCTTAAATATTCCATCGAAATGCTGGCGGGCCATGCTGGATTTATCGCCCTCAATGACCCGCAGGGTCGTTGGTATTTAGCCGTTGCCGATGGACTGCCGGAAGCGATCCAACGTTACCTTAATTCCTGGCTGGAAAAAATATCACCCACCCCGTCGCTGACCGACAACCAGCTTTCTGAACTCAACCACCTGCTGCAGCAGATCAGCATGGGCACCCTGTCCGCAGTCGGTTTGCCGTTATTTGCCCAGCGCGCAGTGATCGGTTTCATCTATATCTTTCGCAATTACCAGGGTACATTTTCCACCAACGATCGCTCGCTGCTCTCCAGTTTTGCCAATCAAGCTGCCATCGCGGTACGCAATGCACGGCTTTACACCGAAATCAACCGGGAAAAGCAGCACACAGACGCCATACTTGATTCGGCCGCCGATGGGATCCTGATCCTGCGCCCCGACCGCACCATCGAACGCACCAACGCTGCCTTTGCCCGTCTGTACGGCCGTTCACAGGAAGAACTGCAATCTCTGAACCATGAAGATGTGATCCGCTGGACAAAATTACCCAATGGTATTACTCTCGAAAAAGCCGAAGCGGGTGGGTGGCCACTCTCACCACGGGCTCACCTGTACGTGGAAGGCGATCTCGAACGCCCTAACGGTCAACCACCCCTGCCGGTAGGGATCACCTACGCTCCCTTAATCTCCACAGACAGCACATTGATCAGCACCATCGTCACGGTGCGTGATATCACCCGCTTCAGGCAGGCTGATGAACTGAAAAGTGAGTTTATCTCCATCATCAGCCACGAACTTAAAACACCCGTCGCCTTAATCAAAGGCTATGTCAGCACCCTGCGGCGCGACGATGTGCAATGGGATCGCGCGATCATGGAGAGCAGCCTGCAGGTCATCGAAGAAGAAGCGGACCGCCTGACCGATTTGATCGAAAATCTGCTGGAAGCCAACCGCCTGCAGATGAACGGCGTGCAGCTTAAAAAAGCCGATGTGAATTTCTACCAGCTTGTGGATCGTTTAGCCAAGCGCTTCCAGGTACAGTCCGCTGCGCATCAAATCATCATTGACATTCCCAAAGACTTCCCCATCATCATGGCCGACGAAACCCGCATCGAACAGGTGCTCAGTAACCTGATCTCTAATGCGATCAAGTACGCCCCCAGCGGTGAAATCCGCATCAGCGGACAAACCCTGCCCGACCAGGTGGTGATCTGCGTGATCGATGCCGGTCCGGGCATTGCCACCGGTGACCTGCCCCATATCTTTGATCGCTTTTACCGGGCGCAAGATACCAGCCGGAAAACCCAGGGCGCCGGGTTGGGGCTGTACCTGGCACGTGCCACCATCGAGGCTCACGGCGGTCGCATGTGGGCGGATGCAAAAACCGATACCGGTGCACGGGTTTGCTTTTCCCTGCCCCGGGACTGATTGACCCACTCCCGTTCTTACAGGAACAAAGCCAAGCACACATTGATTAACCCGGCACAGTCCGGGAAAGGATTAAACCCGAACGAACACATTGAAAGGAATCACCGACCGTGGCAATGCGAAGAAGGAATTGGCGTAGTTATATCAATGCTTCCGATGAGAAGCCCCATCTCTCATGGGCGCAAATTCGGCGGGTCTTACACTATGGCAAACCCTATACCTGGCGGATGATCGCGAGCTTGCTCTCGATTTTGGCAACCACGGGGGTGGCGTTGCTCTCCCCCCTGATCCTCAGGTATTTGATTGATAGCGCCATCCCCAATAAAGATCTTAAACACCTCTTTTTGTCGGCAATTGGCTTGCTGCTTTTGCCGATCGTCAGCGGGTTATTCCAGGTGATCACCCGGCGCCTGGTGTCACAGATCGGCGAGGGGGTGATCTTCGACCTGCGGGTGTCTTTGTATAAGCATCTTCAGCACATGTCACTGCGCTTTTTCACCCACACCCAGTTAGGAGAGCTGATCAGCCGTTTGAACAACGATGTCATCGGGGCGCAAACCGCCATCAGCCGCACCCTGGTCACCCTCATCACCAGTTTCATCGAGGTGGTCACCACCCTGGTGGTCATGCTGATACTGGAATGGCGCCTGACCTTGCTGGGAATTATCATCATCCCCCTGTTCATTATCACGGCTCGTAAGCTGGGGCGGGTTTTTAGAAACATTGCCCGGCGGCAGATGGAAATGAACGCTCGCATGAACGCCAACATGAACGAGACCCTCAACATCGGCGGGGCGCTGCTGGTCAAGCTCTTCGGTCAGCGCGAGGCTGAGGTCGAACGCTTCAGCAATCGCGCCCACGAAGTCAAAACCCTGGGGATCAAGCGAGCCACCATGGCGATTGTCTTCACCGTCATCGTGCACCTGCTGACTGCCGTGGGCAGCGCCCTGGTCTACGGCGTGGGCGGCTACCTGGTTATCCTTGAAATGTTCACCCTCGGCACCATCGTTGCCTTTGGTGATTACCTCTCGCGCCTGTATAACTCCTTTCAGGGTTTCATCAACGCACCGGTCGAATTTGCCACCTCCATGGTCAGCTTTGAACGGGTTTTCGAGGTGATTGACCTTCCCATCGATATCGAAGAGCGCCCGGATGCCATCCCTCTCGAAGCACCCCGGGGCAAGCTCGAATTTGATCGGGTTAACTTTAAATACGTCGATTCAAATCATGGTCTTCTTAAGGACGTCGACCGACCTTATTCTGTTGAACAAGTGGGCGGCATCCTTTCCGATCAAGCCCCCCAGTCCAGTGATCCATCTCTGCCAGGCACAAGCCAGGCGCGTGAGATGGCACTGAAAGATATTTCCTTTGTCGCCAACCCCGGTGACCTGGTCGCCCTGGTCGGTCCCAGCGGTGCCGGCAAGACCACCCTCACCTACCTGATCCCGCGGCTGTACGATCCCACCGAGGGCGCCATCCGCCTGGATGGGCACGACCTGCGCGATTTGCGCCTTGACGACCTGGCGGATTCCATTGGCATGGTCACCCAGGAAACCTACCTGTTCCACGACACCATCCGGGCTAACCTGCTATATGCCAATCCTGATGCCAGCAGTGAAGACCTGGTCAACGCAGCCCAGGCAGCCAATATCCACCATTTTATTATGGACCTGCCCGAAGGATATAACACCATCGTGGGCGAGCGCGGCTATCGCCTGAGTGGCGGTGAAAAGCAACGCCTGGCGCTGGCGCGTGTGCTGCTGAAAGACCCCCGCATCATGATCCTCGATGAGGCCACCAGCCACCTCGATAGCGAATCCGAGGCGCTGATCCAGGAGGCTCTGGAACGCATGTATGCCAACCGCACCAGCATCGTCATCGCCCACCGCCTGAGTACGATCCTTTCAGCCGACCTGATCCTGGTGATGGACAAAGGCGAGGTGATCGAACGCGGCACCCATCAGGACCTGCTCGCCCTGGGCGGACTTTATGCACAGCTATACGAAACGCAATTTAAGCAAAAGCCGCAGGGTGGGTTGGGGAATGATTAATAAAACAGGGGAATCACACAGAGGCTGTCTTCTCCGTGTGATTACCCCGGTGTTCCACGAATTAATCTTATTTTTGCGGGGCAAAAGCCAGGATCACCTGTCCGTCGGTGTCCAGGAGTTGCAGGTTGCCATTCTCGATCTTGAACCCAACGACCTCCTGCAGTGCATTGATGTAAGCGGTTTCCTGGTCCATGGCACCTTCACAATACATCTCGGTGTTAAAGAGTTGATCAAAGGTCAGTTTTCCTTTGTCCAGCGTGTAATTACCGCCGAATATATTGCACGACGCGTTGCCGCCAATTCCCTCTTCATCGAAGATCAGGGTCGGAGTTGTGCCCTCTAATATGGGCTGTCCATGGATTTCAACCAGTGACCAGGATGTGCCCTTCAGTTCAATGTCTCCTTTATGGGTGCTGCAGGCTGCCAGGGTAAGGGTCAGCGCCAGGGTTAGAACTATCAGCATATTTTTAGTTTTCATTGTGTTTCTCCTTTGATTTTTTTTGTTCATACACTATTGACGCTCATAGTCTCCGTTTTGTTCCCCTTGTCCTTACCCTTTTTGGGTGAACACGCCCTAATTTTGTGAAAACCATCCTTCGCCTGACCCTCACTGGCCGGGTTTTGATAATAGATATAATCATAACAGCGCGCAAACCCCAGTTTCTGATAAAACGCCAGTGCAGGATCATTATCCCCTTCCACCTGCAGGTACCCGTAGGTGGCGCCGTGCTCGAGCCCCCAATCGGTCAGCGCAGACATGATCATACCGGCACACCCCTTCCTCCGCCAATCCTTATCGGTATAAATGCTGAAGAATCCGAGCAAAGCACCCTCAACGACCCCCATCCCACAGGCGACCGGCTGACCGTTGACAAACAAACCCAGCAATCGCATCTCGGGCACAATACATTGCAAAATCGTCCTGTGCGCCTGCAAGTCCTCATCAGATACGCTGATAAAATGCGCCCGCATCTGGAACCAATCCTCATGGGACATTTCCAGGATGGTCACATCCGCGTCAGGTCCACGCCCTTTTTCCAACCGGCGTCCCAGCACGAGCGTCGGGTCAAAAGACGTGTAGCCCGAGGCGGTTAATGCATCGGTGAGCGGTGAGTCGGCAACAGGTTCAGGCACGCGAAACAGGCACGGCAGTCCCAGGCGGGCATAGACCCGCTCGCAGGTTTTGATCTTTTCATCCAACGGCAGCCTGGACGCATACAGCGGGTTGACCGAATTAACGCGCTTGGAATGACCGCCCGTAAAACGCAGCACCCATCCGTCGTACAGCATCTGCAGGGGCGCTGGCCAGGCGTTCAACGCCGCTTCTTCGATTTTAAGAAGTTCAACGTCTTCCATCTCAGGAAACCTTTGATTATTATTTTATCATGCTCTCAAAGGTTAAATAATCAAACGTTTCACCGGCGGGTGATGTTATAATCCACTTGCGACATAGCGAACAAGGAGCCCCCCATGAGTAAACCGATTAGCATCCTTCTCTTCGGCGCCGGTAATCGCGGCGCAGATGCCTATGGGCCTTACGCACTGAGACATCCCGACCAGGTCCAATTTACAGCCGTAGCCGAGCCCGATCCTGGACGCCGGGCGCGCTTTGCTGCTGCTCACCACATCCCGCCTGAGCGCCAGTTTACCGGCTGGGAAGAAGCGCTACAGGTCGGGAAAATTGCCGATGCGGTTCTCAACGCCACCCAGGACGAAGACCACCATAATTCGACCGTCAGTGCCCTGGATGCAGGCTATAACATGCTGCTGGAAAAGCCCATGGCGACCAGCCTGGGTGAGACGGTCCACATCGTCCGCACGGCCCGGGAGACCGGTCGCCTCCTGATGGTGTGCCACGTGCTGCGCTACACCGATTTCTTCCAGAAGGTGAAAGCCATTTTCGATTCCGGCTGTTTGGGGCAGATTGTGCACATCGCCCACAGCGAGAATGTCGCTTACTACCACATGGCGCATAGTTTTGTGCGCGGCAACTGGCGCAACATTATCGACAGCGCCCCCATGATCCTGGCCAAGTGCTGCCATGACCTGGACCTGCTGTACTGGTTCACGGGTGAAAAAGCCACCTGGCTCAGTTCGGCTGGAGACCTGCGCCACTTTAAATCTGAGTGTGCGCCTCATGGTGCGCCCGATCGCTGCACGGACGGTTGCCTCGTTTCAGAAAGCTGCCCATTCTTTGCGCCCCGCATCTATTTAGAAAACTACCCGATAAAAGTTGCCGTAACCGAGGCGAAAAACCCCATTCTGAGGACCATCGGTTTGCTGGCAATTTCCCACCCACGGTTGGCGGATGCGCTGGGCGCGATCATCCCGCCGATACGCACATTGACCCGTTACAGTGGTTGGCCGCGCAACACCATCACCCCCGAACCAACCAGCGATGAGGCAGTTCTGCACGCCCTGCAAACCGGCCCCTATGGGCGCTGTGTATACCACTGTGACAACAACGTTGTCGATCACCAGGTTGTCAACCTGATCTATCCCAGCGGGATCACCGCCACCCTGACCATGCACGGGCACTCCCACGAAGAGGGGCGCACCCTGCGCGTGGATGGCTCCCAAGCCACGCTGCTGGGCAAGTTCACCTATAGCCAAGCCTGGCTGGAAATTCACCCCCACGGGCCCGGTGAGACCCAGCGCTTCTCCTTCCCTACTACCGTCGACAGTGCTTCGGGTCATGGCGGCGGTGATACAGGCATCATGCGCGCCTTTGTACAGGCGCTGCGCGGCCAGAGCCCGCCGTTAACCAGCGCCCATGACGCCCTGGAAAGTCACCTGCTGGGCTTCGCGGCAGAAGCCTCTCGTTTGGGCGAAGTCGCAGTCGATCTGCGCAGTTTTCGTGCAGATACATTGAAAGATGCCTGAAAACCTTTATATTATTAAAAATTAGCGCTCATCAGCCCAACCTCCGTGTCTACCCAACCCAAAGTAGGGGCAGACCTTCGCGCAGCACTCTTCGAGCCGTGTCTGCCCAACCTCCGTGTCTGCCCAACCTTCGTGTCCGCCCCACCTCCGTGCCCGCCCAACCCAAAGTAGGGGCAGACCTTCGCGCAGCACTCTTCGAGCCGTGTCTGCCTAACCTCCGTATCTGCCCAACCCAATGTTGCTCAGGGCAACGACCTCACAAAACGATTATTAAAAACCATTTATTTTTCAAAACTCTCATGAAAACTCTTGACTTTTCTCAAATTTAGAACTATTATAAACTTATAATTCCTCTAATAATTGAATCATTCTAAGGTAACTTTGTCTGAAATGTCATCGAATCTAAAACAAAGACTTAATCGCAGGGGGATTCGCCCCACCATTCAGCGCATTAAAGTCCTGGAATACCTCTTTCATTCCCAAACCCATCCTACAGTAGATGAAATTTTCACGGATCTGAGCCAGGAAATCCCCACAATTTCAAAAGCGACCATTTACAACACCCTGCACCGGTTTATTGACGCTGGAATTGTACGGAAAATTCCCAGTGATACCGATGCTCAACACTACGAAATTGTGATTAAAGACCACGGACACTTTAAATGCCTTGCCTGCGGGAAAATCTTTGATTTCGCCATCGATTATGATCATCTGGAGGTTGATGGATTAGAAGGATTTATTATCGAGAAAAAAGATGTTTGCTATTCAGGGATTTGTCCTGGTTGTCAATTAAATTCACTACAAAATTAAGAAGAGGAACATTATGGAAGAAAAAAAGAAAAAATTAACGACAGCTGCCGGCGCACCTGTTCCAGAAAATGACAATGCAATGACCGCAGGTCCACGCGGACCCATGCTGTTACAGGATGTCTGGTACATGGAAAAGTTGGCACATTTTGACCGTGAAGTGATCCCCGAGAGGCGCATGCACGCAAAGGGCTCCGGCGCCTTCGGCACCTTTACTGTCACCAATGACATCACCCAATACACCCGGGCGGCGATCTTCTCCAAGGTCGGCAAGCAGACCGAGTGTTTTGTGCGCTTCTCTACCGTGGCAGGTGAGCGCGGCGCTGCTGATGCAGAGCGCGATATTCGCGGGTTTGCTATGAAGTTTTACACCGAAGAAGGCAACTGGGACCTGGTGGGAAACAACACGCCGGTCTTTTTCCTGCGTGATCCGCATAAATTCCCGGATTTAAACCGCGCGGTCAAACGCGATCCTGAGACCAACCTGCGCTCAGCTGAAAACAACTGGGACTTTTGGACCAGCTTGCCGGAAGCGCTGCACCAGATCACCATCACCATGAGTGATCGCGGAATCCCCCTTTCCTACCGCCATATGCACGGCTTTGGCAGTCACACCTTCAGCATGATCAACGCCAACAAAGAGCGGGTTTGGGTGAAATTTCACCTCCACACCCAGCAGGGCATCAAGAACCTGACCGATCAAGAGGCTGCAGAGCTGGTCGGTTGTGACCGTGAGAGCCACCAGCGCGATCTGTTTAACAGCATTGCACAGGGCGACTTTCCCCGCTGGACAATGTACATCCAGGTCATGACGGAAGAACAGGCGAAGAAAATGCCTTATAACCCCTTCGACCTGACCAAAGTCTGGTATCAGAGCGAATTTCCCCTGATCGAGGTCGGTGTGTTGGAGTTAAATCGCAATCCTGAGAATTACTACCAGGATGTGGAACAAGCCGCTTTCAACCCGGCAGCGGTCGTCCCCGGTATCGGCTTTTCGCCTGACAAGATGCTGCAGGGCCGGTTGTTTGCCTATGGGGATGCGCAGCGCTATCGCCTGGGTGTCAACCACCACCAGATCCCGGTTAACAGCCCTAAAAATGCCAACGCCCACCCCTCTCACCGCGACGGTCAGATGCGCGTGGACGGCAATGCTGGCGCCACCCTCGGTTATTCCCCCAACAGCTTTGGCGAGTGGAATGCACAGCCCGAATTTAAAGAGCCCCCATTGGAATTGAGCGGCGCTGCTGACAACTGGGACTTTCGTGCTGATGATGACGACTATTACACCCAGCCCGGCAAGCTCTTCCGCCTGATGACCCCCGAACAACAACAGGTGCTGTTTGAGAATACCGCCCGCAACATGGGCGATTGCTCTGAATTCATCAAAATCCGCCACATCAGCAATTGCCTGAAGGCTGACCCCGCCTACGGCAAAGGCGTGGCTGACGCCCTGGGCATTTCACTGGACAAGGTGAAATAAGCACTGTCACTCCCTGGCAGAAACGAACCCGAAAGGCATCTGCTCCCGCAATAACGGGAGCAGATTTTTAATTTATGCATCAGTACATAGGACAAAATAGCCAGGTCAAGATCGTTGATTTTGCTTTGCAGCCGCACTAAAGACGGGGCAAACACATTTCGCAGTTGACCTTCCGGCAACTGGCTGCTCGCACATCACCATACAACGCACGATAACCACTCTGGATACTTATTCAACCTGGTTGGAAGAAACACACCTTTGAAGGGTTGAGTTTAACATCGATTTTTCACAAATTTCTCGTCAAGTGAAGTCAAAAAATCTCCATGATTTGATTATTCCCTCACCCGTTTTGTACCGATTCTGAGCGGGTTGATTTCAATCGCCTTCCTCACCAAAAAAAAGAGGCTGCCCTTCAACGGGACAACCTCCTGTAAACACAAGGTGCCGAGTCACAGAATCGAACTGTGGACACCGCAATTTTCAGTCGCGTGCTCTACCAACTGAGCTAACTCGGCTTGTAACGCTTCCTTGTCTGAGCGTGAAAATGATTTTAACCTTGTCTCCGATGATTGTCAAGCAAAATCAGCAATCCACACCAAATTATTTAATCAATGTGGAAATCGTCTTGAATTGCGGATGGGTCGACGTGCGGATCAACTCAAACAGCGCGATTTCCACACTGCTCACCGTCGCACCGGCATCATGCAGGCGCGCCAGCGCCACTTGTTGGTTCTCCGCCGTGCGCGAAAACACAGCGTCGCTGATGGCGTGCACCTGGTAACCCGCATCCAGCAGATCTAACCCGGTTTGCAATACGCAAACATGCGCTTCAATACCCGTCAACAGCACCTGGTTGCGCCCGCTTTGACGTAAAGCCAGCAGGAAATCAGGTTCTCGCAGGGCGCTGAATACCGCTTTGGAAATCACCTTTACATCGCCCAACACCTCGACCAGTTCTGGCGGCATGGGACCCAGTTTTTCAGGCACCTGTAAGGTGGGTAAAATTGGCACTCCCAGCGCCTGGCAGCCTTTGATTAACCGCAGAGCATTGGGTACAACCAGCTCTCGCCGGAGAACAATCTCTGCCAGCCGCTCTTGGAAATCAACCAGGACCAGCACGGATTCTTCAGTGTTCAACATATGACCTCCATTTTAATTTCGGACTATCGAATTATACCGCGCTCAGGTCACGCGTACGGCTTAACATGTGGAGATGTGACTGGGACGATAATTGATGGTGATTTGAGAAACAGACAAACAGCCTTCCACACCGACCGCGTGCTGTATCAATCCAGCGTGGTGATGGAAGACCTGCCGGATAACCATATCCACCTAATGGTCACCTCCCTGTCCTGTAACACCCAAAAAGAAGGGGCGTACTGGGCCCGTTTTACCCTACGTCAACTGCTTCTGACAGACGCCTGATGGCGTTTTCAATATAATCACTGCTTTCAATCACCACTCGAATTGCGCCCTGTGGACAGGCTTCCACACAATTGCTGCACCCTCGGCAATCATCGCTGATCCGGGCGCGCCCGTTTTCGATGGTGATTGCATTCACAAAGCACACGCCATCTGCGCACACCCCACACCCGACGCAGTCATCGGTGACCTCAACGACAACTCCCGGCATACGTTCGATTTTTTGTTGTAGCTTGGGCGCCAGGTATGGTAAAAAACGGAACAAGCAACAACACGGGCAGCAATTACAGATGGTCATCAACTTGGTATAGGGCCTAACGCCCATCCAGACCGCGTCGATCTTGTCCCGACCGATCAGGTGCACCAGTCCGGCCTCGCGAGTGCGTTCAAGATGCGCCAGTGCGGTTTCTTTATCCACCAGGCGACCCAGTTTCGGGTTTATTCCCAGAACCGCCTCACCCAGGAAGATGCATCCCAGATTGGGATCGTAATCCTGGCAATTGGCTGCCTCACGGCAGATGCAAGAATTCATCAAGAAGATATATTTCGATTCATTAATGAAGTGTTCTACCACTTCAGAAGGGGCAACGATATTTCTCTGAGTATCAATCGCTTCATTGATGATCACCCGGTCCTTGGGCAAATAGAACAAAGCGTCCCCACTGCGATGACCGTTAAACAGGGCGCGTTCCATCACCCGGCCGATCAGGGGCCATTTGGTCATCTCCGCGCCAAAATACCGCAGACCAAAACTCTTCTTCAATAAATTTACAAACCATATCGGTGTGGCCATACGTACTCCTCGATGATCGGTCGCCACTCCTTGCGACCCGGCTTATAGCGTATAACAACCCGTTAATTCTACGCTTTCTTATGGATTAAGCGCACGATGGTCAATTATAACGGATATTTCGCCAATTGCTACTCAAAATGGCCTCAACCGAATCGGCGAGAATGATCATTCCCTGGATCCATTTTTTAATTGAATTCAGATGATTAAAAAGCAAAGTAAAATCAATAGTGTGCGTCGGACGTTGCCAGTTTGCTTCTTGCTGCTTGTATTGATCCTGTCGGGGTGTCATATGCCCACCCACGCGCCGGAACATATCCCAACCCTTCCCATTGTGGAAGTGCCTGGTAGCAACCCCGCAATGCCCGTACCCACGCTGCCTGCCTTCACCCCTACCCCCACAACTCCGCCAGAACGCATCCAGCTCACCGCCACGGTATGGGAAAGTTTGCCCCGCGCGCCCGTTTTGATGTATCACCGCTTTGACCCACGCGCAGGCGCGTTTTCATCGCGCTATGTAACCAGCCTGACCGATTTTGACCAGCACCTGTACGCCCTGCACGAGGCGGGCTTTTCCCTGGTTTCGCTTGATTCCTGGCTGCGGGGTGTGATCCACCTGCAGGAAGGTCGGCGACCTTTGATCATCACCATTGACGATCTGTTTTATGCTGATCAAATCTCACTGGACGATGCGGGTAACCCCGCCCTCTATTCGGGTCTCGGTCGCTTGTGGTCCTTTTCCCAAGAGTATCCAGATTTCAATTTCGCAGCAGCCCTGTTTTTCAACCTGGGCGATAAAGGCTATTTAAACGACTATACAAATGGCGTTTTCAGCATTAAAGAAGGCTGGCGCGAAGCACGCGCCCGGGCGATCGCCTGGTGCATCGAAAACGGCGCTACGCCGATGAACCATTTATATGAACACCCTTTTCTAAACCGGATCTCCCCGTCTGAAATTCAATATCAACTGGAGGAAAACGACCGGGCTCTGCGCCAGGCTCTGACATCCATCAACAGGGAAGACCTGATCCCCGGTTTACCCAATGTCATCGCACTGCCATATGTGGTTTGGCCCGAAACCGATGCAGGCAAACAGGTACTTTATAATTACACCAACCCCGAAGGCGCTCCGGTCGCAGCCATTATCGAGGGCGACTATGATGGTGGCACACGGCTGGCCCAGGCGCCCTTTGCCGATGATTATTCCCGCTGGCATATTCCACGCATCACGGCCTCATCCAGCGCAATTGAAGGCATCATCAGCAGAAAAGATGACATACCAGCCGCAAAAGCCTGCGATTTGGGAGAAGTATGGCTCAACCCGCATCTGCTGCCAGAAGCCATCTCAACCGCAATCCTCGCCCGGGTTATGGAAGGCTCCTGCCCCGATGGTTATTATATTGTGCACCAATGGGTGTTTTTCGTCCAGGAAAATGAGGTGATCCAGTTTTCGCCGTAATTTAATCGAAGTAAAAAGCTCCCGGCTGTTTTTTAAGCAGCCCTCTTCAAGTCAAGGAAGGTTGTCCATGTTCGTTTACCTTAGCAAATTGCTCCCGCTCTTCATCTTCCCCCTGGGTTTAGCCTCGTTGTTCATCATCCTGGCGCTGATCGTCAATAAACGGAAACGTTTACAGCGCGGGTTAATGATCGTCTCGTTGATCATCCTGTGGCTGGCAGGCAATCGCTGGGTCAGCTATGGTCTGGCGCGTTCACTGGAATGGCGCAACCTGCCCTTGCAGAACATCCCCGCTGCAGATGCGATCGTTCTGCTGGGCGGCGGAACTGAACCAGGTGATCCACCGCGATCCATGGTTGAGGTGAATTCCGCCGGCGACCGGGTGCTGTATGCAGCCTATCTCTACCAGCAGGGCGCTGCGCCGGTAATCCTGGTGAGCGGCGGAAATCTGGGGTACGTTTCAGCCAGGAATTCCACTCCAGCCGAGGATATGACCGAGTTGCTGATCTTGATGGGCGTACCGGAAAGCGCCATCTGGCAGCAACCCGATTCTCAGAACACCTACGAGGATGCTCTGTACTCCTCCAAAATCCTGGCTGAAAACAAGATCACCGAGGTCATCCTTGTCACCTCGGCACAACACATGCCGCGCTCAAAAGCGCTTTTTGAAAAACAGGGGATCACAGTCATCCCGGCTCCAGCGGACTTTACCGTCACCGAGCACAATTGGCATGCTACGTTTAAACCCAACCTGGGCGAATTCGTAATTTACATTTTTCCCAGCGCCAGCGCGCTGAGCCTGACAACCAACGTGATTAAAGAATACCTGGGAATGCTCATTTACAGCCTGCGCGGCTGGATCTAACCTCATTCCATCTGGTAAGCGATGCTGACAGTCCCGGGTCCGGTATGCGCCCCAATGACCGGGCTGACGAAGGTGGTGACGGTCTCAATCGGATTAAAACGTTCAACCGCCTGGACCAACAGCGCCTGGGCTTCTTCTTCTGCCGCGGCATGAAAAGCCGCGATGCGTACGCCCTCGCTGCCCGCGATATCCCGTTCCACCAGGTCCAGCATCCGGGCTAACGCCTTTTTTCGCGAGCGCACGGATTCCACCAGCTCAATTTTTCCATCCTTGAGTTCCATGATCGGTTTGAGATCCAGCGCAGAACCCAGCAAACGTTTGGCTGTATTGATGCGACCGCCCATATGGAGGTATTTGAGGTCGTCAACCATGAAATAGACCCCGATTTTGGAATACACTGCCTCTGCCAGCGCCTGGCATTCCTCCAGACTGGCGCCCGCTTGCGCAGCTCGGGCCACCTTCATCACCATAAATCCCAGTGGCATCGCCACCAGATGGGAATCAACGACCGTTATCGGGGCACCAGGAAAAGCATCGCGAGCCTGCAGAGCAGAATCGACTGTGCCTGAAATCCCGCTCGAAATCAGCATCGCCAGGACGGCGTAGTCCTCGTCCAACAGGCGTGAAAACAGGCTGGTAAACTCACCCACCGACGGCTGGCTGGTAGTGGGGAGGACGTTTGCCTCAGCCAGGCGCGCGTAAAATTCCTCCGAGCGAATATCAACCCCATCCCGGTACACATCCTCGCCCCACAGCAGGGTCAGGGGAATGACGTGAATACCCAATTCATCAACCAAATATTCTGGCAAATAAGCGGTACTATCCGTGATAATTGCAACCTTTTTCATCAATACTCCTTTATAAATTAAAATCAAAAAATAATATCACCAAACGATGAATGTGTCAATTATAACTGAATTTCCATCGGGAGTAAGAATTGTGGGGGTCATGCTTTCAGCCTCCATGCAGGTGCAGTTCACAGAAAGGGTTTCCCTTTTCTGATTTCTCCAACCCTGGCAAGCGTTCAAGCGTGATTCATGGGAACAGCGTCTGCATAGCCTCAGGAGCATACCTGGCTGTGACCTCAGAAGAAATCCCATTGATGCGGCAAATTTCTTCGTAGAGTTCAGCACTGGGACGGCGCACCCGCGCCTGGGTCTTCTGATTCAGTTCCCACAGGCCAAACCGCTGAGACCAGCCACGTTCCCATTCGAAATTATCCACCAGCGTCCAGTAAAAATATCCCTCTACCGGGTAATTGTCGTTGATCACCCGCCACAAGGCATGCAAGTGCTCCACAAGATAACGCGGGCGCAGCACATCTTCGCGATCCTCAACCCCATTTTCAGTGATAATCATCGGCACCCCGAATTGATTTCCCCACTTCACGCACTCAACCAGACCTTGCGGATCGTGCGCGATGAACCCGGTTTCACTCAGCAGGGAATCTGGGCGGAAAAAGCGGCGTGCAAAAAACTGATCGGGCGCAAATGGATTAAACCGTACATACTCGCCGGTGTAATAGTTCAAACCCAAAAAATCCTGTGTTCCGGAAACCCGGTCTAATTTTTGCTTTTTGCCCAGAGCCTTGAACGTGCCCGTATGCAGTGCCTGAACAAACACATTGTTGAACAGGTGGTGGTGAAGTTTTGCCATCCAGCGATCCCAGGGCCATTGGCTGGCAGGTTTGAAACCCCGGTAATTGATCGCAGTTCCAACCCGCGCCTCGGGTTGCAGTTCGTGAATCACATGGTAGGCTCGAGCATGCGCCAGGACCATATGTCGCAGCACATCCAGCGCGATTTTTACATCCTGCTTTCCGGGCGGGAAAACGCCATCGATATAAGCGTTGAAGGCAAACACATTGGGCTCGTTAATGGTCACCCACAAATGGCAGTAGGGCTTGAGTGCGGCGACCGTTTTTTCGACAAATTTTGTAAACAGCTCGATGATTTCCTCGTTCTCCCATCCGCCCATCTCTGCCACCCATAAAGGTTCGCTAAAGTGATGCAAGGTCACCATAGGCGTCATCTTACGGTCTTGCAAGCCGATCAACATCTCACGGTAACGGTCCAGCGCGTTTTCATCCCAGCGATCCGGCGCCGGTTGAATGCGACTCCATTCGATCGACAACCGGTGCGCGTTCTGTGCGCTCGCCTGGGCACGATCAAAGTCTTCACGCCAGCGTCCGCCCCACCAATCACAAGCCAAACCAGATCGGTCACGATTTAGAATCCGGCTTTCTTCCTGCTCCCAGGCAAACCAGGTATTGTTCGTGTTATGTCCTTCAACCTGGTGCGCTGCCGTAGCGGTGCCCCACATAAAGCCCTTTGTGAAATAATAAGTGCCCTTTACCATAATGCTTCACCTCACCAAAAGATCACCATGAAATTTTATGCTTTTCCTGTTCCTGTTGTTATAGGGCTATTTTACCCTTGAGCTGGGAAATTCCGTCGATCAAATCTCATGAGATTTTCAATATCTTCGATCAGGAATTAAGAAAAGTGTAATTGTCTACAAAATAGTGGGGGGTCCTAAAATTGTCGAAGGGGGGGGCAAAATAATTCGTGCCTGAAAGAATGGCATATTCACCAATGGGGGGCATATATGGGGGGATGGGGTGGTTAGAGGGGGTAAAGAACTGTCCCTGGGGGGTCATATAAGCTGAGGGAAGGTTGGGTTCTGGAGCTTCATAAAAAGTCAATCTACGGTCTACATCTACTTTAGCTAAAATTAATCTCTGGTTTACAGTCCCAAGATTCATCAAGCGAATAATTTCATCGAAGGCGTTGTTATGATTGTCGTTATAAGGGCAAGCTATCACACCTGTAGATAAGCTGTGGATAGAAGTGAAGAACTGTCCAAGACTTGTGGATAGATTGTTGATAATTTGCCCTGTGTCCTGGACGGTCACGATTCTAAAATACATACTGGGGAAAAACATGGGCATGGTTACGGATGCCAGGTTTTTCCAAGTCCCATCATAGTATTTGCCATACATACGAGGCTGATTAAAGTTACGATTCTCGTCTAATCTGATTGTAAAATATGCTGAAGCGTCCAGGCCGTCGGCTTCAAGGACTATCCAATAACGAGTGGAAGCAGATAAAGGAACTGGGTTTACAAATTCAAACTTAATCCAATCAAAGTGAATTGGGATAGAGGCACCAGGGACGGCTTGCGATGTCCCTACTATAGTTGCTGTGGGTGAAACTCCATCTGAAGTGGTGATCTTTACTTTGAGATTTGCTGCAGGGTTTCCGACTTTACGGAGCATGAAATAAACATATTTAACGGATTCATTGGCTAAGGTCATAAATTGGTGACCAACAGAAGTGATTGAAGATGTTCCAAAGTTAAAGGCTCCAGGCCCTGGACCATGATTGGCATAATAACCTGACAAGTCCTGGTAGAATCGCCATGATAAGGTGCTAAACCACCCACGACACAAGAGGGTCACCTGGGTTAGTCCATGTTTAGAGTAAGGCATAAAGGCAGTTTTGGGCTTGGCTGACTGTTCAAGGAAGGTATTCCTAAGGGCCAGGGCAAAGTCATCATCTATACCTATACGGTAAAGGACGCGTTCTTTAATCCCATATTCGGACTGAGAGATACCATTGTTAGCAAAAGGGGTTTCAAGCAGGGGTGAGGAAGCGGTATTGTCGGGTGATATGTAAGAATAAATGACTTTAACCTTATTAAAAAGCTCATCTAAAGAGAGTTTGAACTGGGTTCCCTGGTGATTGATGTGGATCTCAGCAACAAAGCCCCACCAAACCGGATTAGAAAAACAATTCGAAACAATTAAAGGGGCACGCAGTAAAGAGAGTAAGGAAAAGACCTGATCGGAAGGGATGGAAGCTGAAATAGAGGCTTCATCGGGTCCGCCCTGGGCTTTCCAGGAGAGTTTGACGACCTGAAAGGTGAAGGGCAGGGGGGGGATGGGGTCGAAGGAGCGAGATTGAAAGACTGTGTTAAGCTGGATCATGGTTGGTACCTATTGATGCGCTGCTTGGAGATTGCTTCGCAGGCTCGCAATGACATAAGCGAATGGAGATTGCTTCGCAGGCTCGCAATGACAAAGAACTTAGAACTTAGAAGGTAGGTCATAGTAAAGCATAACGGGGGTAGTAGGATACATTGAGCAGGGAATAATGGGAAGGTGGCATGAGATTGTTATCATCTGAAACTGCAAAAAAGAGGCGGTTAATTTGCTGCGGGTAAAGCACCAGGGGGGGGCCTATGCGTGAGTGGGTTACGGATTCACCAGTTAAAGCGGTGTCGCGAAAGCCATGCCGTGAAAAGGCAGAATCGTCAATGAAGAGGGCATCAGTTTTTACGGGGTGGAAGGCGTAAAAAATAGCACCAGGGTTAAAGGGGAAGAGGGTTAGATAATCGGTGGTTATGGTAGTTGCAGCGCCTGATTCACGCAAGGCCTGAATGTAAAGGACCAGGGGTTGGGGGGCGGCTTCTTTGAGCAAGGGACCTGGGGGTAGGTTGAGGGATGGGAGCAAAACATAACCAAAGCCAGGGGGCGAATGTACGGCTTCGGTAGTGTGAATGACTGAGGTGCCTTGAATTACCTGGAGCCTGAAGAACAGATCATTGTAAGCATGGGGGGCAAAAAAGCGAAGCAAGGGGCGGTAATTGAGGGCAGTAAGCTGGGCCAGGTCGTTAGAAGTGAGGGTAACTGAAAAGGCGGTAGACCAAACAGAAGGGGCAAAAGTAAGTGAAAGATAACCACCTTTGATCGCACTTGCATCCATGGTGAGGCCAGCAGCGGATGCGATGGTGCCAAAGTAGAAGAAAAAGGGATTAAAGCCGTTAAAAGTGGGGTGGTAGGTTAAACCGATAAATAAATTGGTTAAGTTTACAGAAGCGGTTACGGGTTTGAGTTCAACACGGATTGGAGCTGGAAGGGATGTTATAAAGTCGGAAGGATCGACCCATACGGTAGAATCAACAGTATTATAAGTGTGATTGTAAAGATGATAATCCCACATAGTGCCACCGGCAGCATATAAACCTTTGACACGAAGGGGGGTTTTGACACCCTGGAAATAATTAGGGCGGGTGTAGTGAATGGTGATTAATTTAGAACCTTGAGACTGGCGAAGATAAGAACCTGGATTAGCTGCAAGGACTGGATCTAACATAAAGGCAAAAAAATAATGGCCCCCATTATCGCGCTGGAAGCGCAGGGCCAGGGGGGCATTTACAACACCATCACGGGTAAGGGCGCCATAGTGAAAATAAGCAATAAGATCTGCAATAAAGGATTCAATTTGGGCTGAAGTGCCTTTAAGTTCAATTTCGATGTGTTCGGATACGAAGGGATCTGCGCTGAAATTGAAATAGCAGGTGGCTTTAAAAGCGGGGGCTGATACAGAAGCCCCATGAATTACGGTAAAAACATTACGATTTCCGGCGCTACCGATTGCGATTTGGTGCATTAGAAGCCGCCTTTTTCGACCCAGTCCCAGGCGGAATGAGGGGCGGATTTAGATAACTGTTTAAGTCTCAGGTCAACAAAGTTGAGCATGGCACGAAACTCAGAAGCTGCGTTTTGCGCATGGGTGGCCAGGTGGGGCAAGATGCGGGGCTCAGGGGTGTCTTCTTCAAAGCGACCTACGGAGCGGAAGATTAAGGCATGGGCTACGGCACCTTTGACCAAAACATATAGATCTTCATCAGCAACATTGGTTGTAGTAGCTGAATCAAGATCTTTTAGAGTGAGTTCTTCGCCATAAACCCTGCCCAGGTCGAGGAGCGCTGCACGCAGGGCTTCATCAAGAATGGTAGTTGACCAAATAAGGTTGGAAGTGTCCATTAAATTGATTTCGACTTGATCACGGATGGAAGAAAGAGTAGGGGGCATGGTAAATGACCTTTCTTGCTAAAAAAAGCCGCAGAAGCCCTGCAAGGGGCGTTGCGGCGGCCGTGGGGGGCTCACCTACAGGTGGCCCCCCATGGCCAGGGCTTATTTTTTAATGTTCATACGGCTCAGGCCATCTTCGAGGGCGGTGCCCAGGATATAAGAGACAAGAACCAGAACGACTGCGAGGATCTGCTCTTCGGATAAAGGAAAATTGGGTAAATAATGGTTTACAAAAACCATGGCTAAACCGACCAGGGCTGCCCAAAATTTACGGGACCCGAAAAGGAACTTGAACTTATCCATGACTATAACCTGAGGGTGAAATAAGCGATCGCACCCATATTATTGTAAACAGAAGTAGCGGCTGCAGTAACTTCAATACAGAGGTGATACACCTCATTGGCTGCAGGAAAAACAGGGGTGGTGACAAAGCAGGTTAAATGATGATCATCGGCTGCATAACATTTGGCGGCAGTGTCATGATTGGAATCAAGGGTGGTTGGAACAAGGGACGCTGTAAAGCCACCCGTAGGATTAAGTTTTTGTTTAACCAACTTTACAGTAAAGGCGGTACATGCAGCGGTAGTGATTGAATAGTTATAGTCAATTTTTACCAGTTTCGAACCCTGGGTTAATGTTGAAGAACCCAAAAGAGGAACAGGTATAAAAAGTTTAAAGGATGCAGCAGCAGCGGTGCGAGTATCATAAACAATATTGGAATCAAAAGTAGGCGTCCAGGTGCCTGCAGATTTAATGTAGGCAAGGGGAGAAATTGGAATTGAGATATCGGTTAAGTGAGTGTATCCCATGGGAAGATCCTTTCAAAATTGGAATTAGAGATTGCTTCGCAAGCTCGCAATACCCTGGCGGGCACGAGTGACAAAGCTGCTGAATGGGTGCCTGGGCAGCGCTCCACCTGGGCAGCATGGCGAGTGCTGCCCAGGGGTTGGAGTGAAAGGAGAGAAGCGATGGCGGCGCATGGCGAGGGACCGGAGATTGCTTCGCAAGCTCGCAATGACAGATTAAACATTGTTTTTGTGTAAAGGCCTGAAATCATTACTCCTCTCCGCTGCGCTTCGCCCCCTCCGCTTACGCTTCGGGGGTTTCGCTGCGCTTCGGGAGTAGGAGATTCTAAAAAACCTGGTAAAGCGAAGCGATTAAACATTGCTCTTATGCAGGGGGCGGAAATCATTAACCCATACGGCCAGGAAGTGACGGACCTTGAGGCGGTGTTCATCATTCATAAACACGGCTGGAGAAAGTTCATCGCCTGCGGTGTAGATTTCGGGCATGATGCCAAAGCGTTCACCGACAAAGATTGCGGGAGCGACTGCGGGGTCGCACACGGCTGCCCAGTCGTCGGCGTCGGTCCATTCGGGGACGGTGATTGGGACGGCGGAACCCTTGAGGATGTTGTCGTAGGTATAGTTTTCTTCGCGAACAAACTCACCTTTGAGCATTTGCCAGGCGGTGTTCTGGAGCGCCCTGGGCACAAGGCAGAATTTGGGATTAATGGCCATTTTAGGACCTGTACCATAAAGCCCGGCCTCGTTTTTGATGAGCATGGGTTGATTGTAGACTGCCTGGCAGGCAGCGTCCCAGGCGGTAATACTTAAGGCGGTGGTGAGCAAGTTTTTATGGCCACCTTTGGTGGTAACTGCGGTGTTATTGAAAAGCTTGCCTGAATCGGCCATGGTGGGGCCGGTGCCTGATGCTTGGGTGAAGATTTCGGCAACTAGTTTTGAGATTTTACGCAGACCTGCGCTGCCCAATTCCCTGGCATAAGCTTTGAGCTTACGGGTTTGGTCGCGGTCAATCAATTCCAGGGTGAGGGGGATATAACCACCATATTTGACGAAGGAAGCGGTCTCAGGTGAATCGCCGACCAGGAGTTCGGTATATTCGGCACCCTCGGCAACAACAGGAAGGTCGCCCACGGTACCAATAAGAGTGCCGGTGATATCGTTGAGACTGGTGAAGTGTTCCTGGGTGGTGATATGCTGCCACCAATCATAACCTGCCCTGCCTAAAAGCTGCCATTGCTGAGCAACAATTTTATTAAGGGCATTTTTGACCAGGCCAGTAAAATCGGCGGTAGTGGCCAAGTGCACATGATCAGGATGGAAGCCCCCATGCATTTCACGATCACCGGTCAACATCAAATACAGTTCACGGATACCAGAGAGTGGGGGCACGGATACGGCTTGGAGCTTTTCGGAGCGTTCGATACCAAAGAGGTCATCTACGGCTGCCTGGAGCTTATCGGCTTCATCGAACATGTGAGAAATACGGGGGGGTCCCTGGACGGTTTGGGCTGCCTGGAGTTCAGACAACATGGTACGGTGGGATTCGATGGAAGCTTCGAGCTCTTCAGTTGTGAAGATTTTGCCCTGGAAGGTAGAGCGGATTTGATCGGTTACGGGTTTGGGCAGGTGTGAGGCTGCTAAACTTGTTTCGAGCAAGTTTGAGCAAATTTTGAGCATGGCCTGGTTTACCTGCTGTTCTTGTTCAGAAGGTAAAGCAGGGGAGATATTCGGTTGTGGGGTAGGATCTTGCGATTGATTCATAGTGATTTCCTTTTTTCGTTGTAAAATTCCCTCTTCATTCCATGCCTGGAGTGCAGCACGGAAGGCACCACCACGGGCAGGATTATAAACCAGGTCAAGCGAAAGCACTTTTGTAATTTCGGTTACTTGCTTGCCATTGGCTTTGAAGAGTACATCGGCAGAGAAGCCAATTTTAGGGGGTTTTTCAGATTTGAGAACTTCTTTGCCCAGGGTAGACAAAAGCTGGCCACCCTGGCCCAGGGGGTGAAGGGTGGCGGTGATGCCCTGAGCTTCAGGATCCCAGGCGGGGTCGACCACATGACCGGCCAGGTCTTTAAGGGAGTGTGGGATCCAGGAGTGGTCGATAAAGCAGGGAAGGTTATCCCAGAGGGCAAGGGATGCCTGAAGAACTTCAGGCGGGAAGGTCCACCCGTTGCCGATACCTGAAGTAATGCAGGTGATATGGAATTTGCCATTGGGCAGGGGATGGGCTTCGGCAGAGAGAAGGGCTTGGTGTTGGGTAAAATATGGTGGTTGTTCGTTCATAAACTTATCCTTTTTTTGATAAGCGGCTGTAGAGGGAGATTGCTTCGCAAGCTCGCAATGACAAATTTGCTGTGCATGGAGATTGTTTAGCTGGTAGGTGACCGTTCATGGCTGGTTATTGATGTTAAGAGGTTTTAATTTTCGGCTCGCCGGTGATCGGATCTACAATTTTTGAGGAAGGGGTAGTTGATACGGGGCTGGGCACCCGGGTATCTTTCCCGGTGCCCTGGGCCAGGATTTCGTCAATATCGCCTGATTCACCGGCGAAGCGGTAAGTAATTCTGAGTAATTCGCGCCTGGAAATTAAGCCCATGTCGTAAAGGCGTTCAAAAGCGTTGAGAATGTTTACAGTTGAGATAGAATGAGAAACATTATCACGGGCTGAAATATCGGCACCGACAATTTGCAGTTCTGGGGTGGGTGATACGGCATAATCGACCTGGGCACGGCGGCTAATTACAACAGAGAGTAAATCGTATAAAAGCCAAGAAAAGAACTGCTGGCGCTGTTCGAAGCGGCGGAAGGTAGGGCCACCGGCGGCTTCGGCGGTGGTGCGGGTGGCTGATTCGGGCTCGGCTAGAAAGTGCATGGGAAGGCCAACAGCTGCGGCAATATATTTTTTGAGTGCCAGGCCATCGGCGGAAGCGTCCAGGGCTTCGAGCTTAGGAGAAATAACGGACCAGGTTTCGGAAGCGTCGGTAACAAGGACGGAACCTGGGGTGGGGGGGGTGGCTGCGAGGGTGACCTGGCGGGCTTTGCGGGCTTCTTCGGACACGAAGGAACCGGTGACCACATATAAAAAGGCGTTACGGAAGCGATTGAGGCGTACGCGATCTTCTAACCAGGCTGAATAACGCTTAAGCCAGGGGAGGATTGGGGATAGATCGGGCTCGCCCCACTGGGCCCCGGCGGGGCGGTTGATGGCATAATGAAGCACGACTTGAGGGAAGGACCCATCGGGAAGGGTAAAATCATTATTAGGGATGTAGGCGGGGTAGGTGTGAGATTCAAGTTCAGCATCTGCTTTGGTGATAAAAAGCACGGGCTGTTCAATATCGTTTGGGCTGGAAACAATTTGATCAATGTTTGCTGCGGGCAGGGAGCGAACAAAAGTCATGCCTGTTTTGTCGGTATTGAGCAAAATAAATAAGTTCCCAGTGCGGGTGAGTTCATCACAGAGTTCAACTACGCGTGAGCTCATGCGGTTGAGGGGGTGCTGCCAAAAGGCATCAATAAAATTTTTAGTTTTGGGATCGGAGCATTTGATATCGAAGCCCGAACCGACCACATATTGGGAAGTAAGCTCTACAATTCGCCTGGCCAGGGGTGAATCTCGCCAGGCTTCGAAGCATTGCTGGAAAACATCATAACGGTTATACTCGAGGCGGTCGCGGTCGGTTTCGTCAAAGCGGCGGGACCCAATAAAGAAAGTATTGTCATTTTCGACCACTTCAAAAGCTTCCCTGGTGGAATTAGTGGCTGAATTAGAGAAAAGTAACTTGAAGAATTGAGAGAAGCGATTTGGCATGAGTATTAACCCTTAAATTTAGAGAAATTACCTTTGTGGATAAGCCAAGAGGGCATAAGCGACTGCCCTGGGGCCTGGGCGGGGGACGGGGGACGGGGGTCTTCAGCTTTTAGCTGGGTGCGGTGAACAGGATTTTTATTATTGCCCTGCCCTGGCTGCTGAAATTTGCCACCAGTGCAGGGTAGATCGTCCAGGGGGCAGGTTACGGGTTTGAGATTAGAAGCCCCATGGATAAATTCGAGTAACTGGGAAGTTGTGCCATTAAATCGGTTGTAGTCCATGTAATAGAGGGCGGGGGCGCCGATGGACGGGCCGCGCTGGGTGGTTTGATGGATAAGCCAGGTATTAACACCGATGGGGAGCAAGGGGGGTGGATCTTTTTCTGGGGTATAGAGTGGGAAGGGCAGGGAAACTTTATACTGAGCAAGCCACCAGAGGACGGGGGGCAGGGCTGCAACATTGAGGAAGCGATTCACCCAGAGGGCACGGGAATAAATAAAGGGGGTGCGATCGGTGCGGCGGTAGATGATATTGAGGGCATTAATGGTGGTTTGGGTGATTTTAGATAAAGTTAGGCCGTGGTCGAGCTCCAGGTCGAGGACCAGGGGGGTAATATCGAGGTTGGCATTGCCCAGGATGCGAAAGAAATTATCCATTTGGCGGGCTGCGTCTTCACCAGGGTAAAGAACATGGTAGGGGAAAATTACGCGATTGATGCGCTGGGCTTCAGAGAAATAGAAATTAAACCAGGGATCTTGATAACCCCAAGAGATACCGACACGGATACCAATAAATGATACAAAGGGGTCATGGGCTGCGATGGTATCGAAGTTTACGCGTTTTTTACCATCGGCTGAAGTGTTATAACGGGAAATATCAATGCCGAAAGGGAGCTGTGAATCATCCGAATCCTCGTCTCCAGGGAGTGCAAACACAGCCTGGTCGACGATCAGGGCAGCATCCTGAACAGGGTTTATTGCAGTGGCGGTCAAAGTCATTTTTTAAAATCCTTTCATCTCGTCAAGGGGATCCGTTGCGGGGACGATCGCCGCCGTACCGGGGGCAGACCAGGCTTGCCGGTCCAGGACGCCCAGCAGTGCAGCCGAGACGACCAGGTCGTCATGCACCAGTTCGCCCGAAGCCAGGTCGCGGGTGCCATCAGGGACACCCCAACAGATGCGTTTGTCGGGTCCGGTCTGGATCTCATACTGGCAGTGCGCTAACTGGTTGAAAAACAGCGCCTGCAATTCATTCAATGCATCGGGACCTTCTGCAGCGGGTGTGTGATCCTGCAGGCGACCGCTGTCGATCAATGCCAGGAACGCCCAGCCAAGGTCGGATTTGGTCTTACTGCTGAAGGTGAAGGGAATCACCCGCCCTCCCAGCACCTGGATGAGGAAGGAGGTCAGCCCCGCGCCCACGCCGGTTGCATCGCACACCAGGTAGCGGATCGACCAGTCGGCAGCTAGGCGCGTGATCTCACTGAACAGGCTGCTGTGCTTCACCCCCACCCACAACCGCCGGTGAACGATCCGGTAGGTCGGCAGGGGACAATCCGGGTTGACCATCGTCGTCAGATCCACCTGCGCAATCGTCAGTGCGGTGGCATCGCGAGCGCTCCTGACCCGCAAAATCTCGCCCAATCCGCCCCCTTCATCCTCGCCAGCCAGGTCCAGCGTCATGACGTACAACTGCCCGGGGCGGGCGGTCAAATGCGGTGGGTGCCCTCCTCGCAGCAAAGCCATCCGTTCGGGTGAGAACAGCCCGCCCTCGGCGTCGAGATCCTCGGAGAAATACTGGGTGCGCACCATGGGGTGATTGCGCCCCAACCGCCCCACCTGCTCGGCGACGAACCGGCCATAGGCGGGCACCTCGCGGGCGATAGTGGCGCAATCCAGCCGCCAGACGCGTTGGATGCCGTCCTGCCGCTGGACTTCCCGCGCCACGGCTTCCTCTCGCGCCAGCAGGGTATTCGCCGTCCAGGCGGTGCCCCACAAGACCCGCGTGGCATGCGTGGAGGCTGCCATCGGCGCGATTTCCTTATCGAATTTATCGGTGTGGATATCCTGGGCTTCATCGATCGAGAGCAGCAGATCAGCCGTCGCGCCGACGATATTAGACGTGGGCGATCCCGATAGAAACGTCAGTCGCGCCCCCTCCACCTGGTAAACATGCCCGTGATGCTTTTTCCAGCGGTCTTTGATGAGGAGGTTGGCGTTCAACACCGTCTCCAGCCGCGACATGGCATTGACAGCCTGCGGCTTCCACGTCGGGGAGACCTGCACCATCCCGCAACGCTGACACGAAAACAGCGTCAGCAGATAGGCTTGTAACTGCGCCTGGAGCTCGTTCTTACCCGACTGGCGCGGCAGGATCACCACGAAGGTCAGTCCCAGGTTCTCGATCACCGAGCGCACCACAGCCCGCGCCACATCGACCTGGTAGCTGCGCAACTGCAGTCCGCTGGTATAACTTGCAAAGTGAACCACGTCTCGAGCCAAAATCTGCAACCGGGGATCCAATTCAGCCAAGCTAACCTCCTAAAAAAGCCTTGATCAACGCCACCAGCGACATCAAGCCCGAGCTGCCCGATGCCAGCCCGGAAAAGAGTTTGAACTGCGTCACGCCCTCGGTGGCTGCCCGCAGGCGCATCTCATGGTCGCGCATGCCCTCCTCCAGCAGCGTCAGACGTTGGTGGAACAAATCGGTCTGGTACACCACCTTTGCCTCCAGCGATTGAATCTGCGCCGAGAGCAAGTCGGTGGCGTGCTTCATTTGCTCGGTCAACAAGGCATACAGCCTGTCATCCATGCGACCCCCGCTCTCCGGCGGTGGCGCCGCGCAGCTCTTCCAGGACGGCAGCCATGCTGCGGGTCAGCGCATCGCCCAAATCATCCGTCCCACCCGCCTGCAATTCCCGCTCTGCCTGGATCACCCGCGCCAGGCGGGTGACGCTCAATCCCAAAACCCGCAGCGCCTCCGCCAGGGCTTTGCTGTCATCAGCCTCCTGGCTGACGCGTTCAAAAAAGCGCCGCATCACCGTGCGCAGCATGCCGATCTCACCGCGCAGGGAATCGCCCAGGGCGCGGTCCAGGTCAGCCAGTTCGGCGCGGGTAAAGTGGCCGCTGTAAAAGTCAGACGGGTCGCCAGCTTGTGCTTTTCTCGTCATCAGGTAAAAAAACCTCCAGGTCTAAAAGATCTTCCGGTTGGAAGAGAACGGTCCGGGCGCCTCGCAAAGCGCTATAAAGGGGAAGGGTCAGGGCTTAGATCACCCGGGCCGTTCAAAAATAGAACATTTGTTCTGTTATGGTGATATGATAGCAGGAATCAGGGGGGATTTCAATCCGTCAAAAGCGGCGAGTTTTAGGGGAATTCTTGCCGCTTGCGGCAAAAAACGGCGAAACACTCGCCGTCGGGGGATGGTTTACGCAGGAATTTATGCTTGCGTTATTAATTTGGAACTGGGATTTTTCAAAGCGAAACGCTGGTCATCATGGGTATAGCTTTGTTGTCATTGCGAGGGAGTGTGGCAACCAAATCTATCTCTTTGGCAGCCACCCTCCCTGAGGGCTTGGATGGGTCTACTCTGCTGGGCAGGCGGTATTTCATCAACCACTACCCCCTGTTGAGATTGCTTCGCTTCGCTCGCAATGACCGTACCCGCTATACTGCGATTCCAATAACAAAACTCGGGGTTACGCCGGTTCCTCCGCGCTGGAATCGTCACCGTTATCCTCAATATCGGCTTCATCTTCCTCGCCAAACGCCATGGTCTCTTCTAACGTTGGAATCGGGATGTCTTCATCATCCTCCCACGCCATGGAATCGACAATCAATTCCTGGACGTCCTCATCGTCTGCATCAGCCACGCTGCCCCCGGCGTCCAGCTCACCGGGCAGTGTCGCCATCTCCTGGATATAAGCCGTGTAAAAACAGACCATTTTTGCGCAATTTTCAAACGACAGGCGCTCGTTGACGGCGTGCACACTCTGCACACTGGCTCGGTCAAGGACAACCGGTGAAAACCGGAATGCGTTATCGGTCACCGAAGCATAATGGCGAGAATCGGTGCCGCCAATCACCAGGAAGGGCGCCGTCAGCGCACCCGGGAAGACCTCCCGCGCCAGCCGTGATAACCGCAGAAAATACGGCGATTCAACATCAGCTACCGGGGATGGGTCCCATCCCGAAGAGCCGGCGAGGACTTCGCCAGCATAGGGCAGTACGCTCACCCGCTTATCGTTGATGCGCTCCAGCACCATTTTGTATACACTCGCCAGGTCATCTCCGGGCAGCAGGCGAAAGTTAACCACAGCCTCAGCCTTTGACGGCAAAACATTATCCTTGACGCCGGCATGGATAATGGTCGGCGCGGTGGTAGTGCGGATGCTGGCATTCATCAGGTTCGACCGCGACAGCTCCTTTTTCAGGCGCCCGCCAAACAGCCAGGTGTTGGCAAAAGCCATGCGCTGGAAAAAGGGCAGCACAGACCCGATATAGCTCATCAAAAATTCAACCACCTCCAGGCGCGCCGGCATCGGTTGCGCTTCCAGCCTGGCGATGGCTTGCGAAAGAATGCCGATCGCGGTCGGTGTAGCAGGCATCGAAGAATGTCCGCCGTCCTGGGTCACGCTCAGGCGCAGGCTCAGGTATCCCTTTTCCGAGATGCCGATCATCGCCAGCAGCGCGTCAACCCCCGGCAAAAGCCCTTCATAAACCGAACCGCCTTCATCCAGCAAACAACCCAGCGTCACCCCGCGTTCTTCAAGCAGGGCGGCAATCGCAACCGCGCCGTTCTTGCCGCTGACTTCCTCATCATGCCCAAAGCCCAGGTAAACGGTGCGTTCCGGTTCAAAGCCCTGCTTCAGCAGGTATTCCACGGCTTCCAAAATGCCGATCACACCGCTTTTAATGTCCAGCGTGCCCCGTCCCCACACATAGCCGTCAGCCAGCTCGCCACTGAAGGGCGGGTGCTCCCAGGCGGGATCGTCCTCATCAGCCGGAACCACATCCAAGTGCGAAATCAGCATAATCGGCTGCAGATCGGGTTTGCTCCCCTTCCAGGTGTACAGCAAGCTGAGGTTATTGACCGTCTCCAATTTAAGGTGTGTGTGAACCAGCGGGTAAAGCGTCTTAAACAGGCGATGAAGCCCATAGAAGGCATTTTCATCAATTTTTTTCGGGTCATCATAGGAAATCGTGCGGTACTGCACCGCCAAACCCAGGCGTTCAGCGATCGATTTGCCGTCAAAATAAGGAAAATCGCGCGGCTTAACCTTCTTTTGCGGAGGGGAATACAGCGCCGTCTTTAAAATAACAAAGCCAACCAGGAAAAACAACACCACGACTAGCCCAATCGCCGCAGAGATTAACAGGGTTATCAAGTTCATCGTGTGCTCCTTTCAGTTTATATGGTGATAATCGAGGATAATCGATCCAGGTGATACCAACAGGCGTTCAGCACGCTGATCAAATCCTAAGAAAAGATTGGTTTTCAGGCATGTCAGGCGCTTGATGATGGTCATTATATCATCAGGATGGATTTTTCAATGAATAAATTTTTGCAGATTTTCTAAAGCCGCCTGGCTTTCAAGCGCCCGTCCGGGAATGAACACGATCACCTGCTCATCGTCCTGGAAGACCAGGATGAAATCGTTCCCGCTGTTGAAGGTCCGGGTTAAATTTTCCCAGGGAAGATTAACGCTTTGGTCGCCGATTGTCATCATCAAGTACGATTCAAAAAAGTTCAACCGGCGTGTTAAACGCAGGTGCGATTCGCTCTCATAAGCCTTATTGAGTTGCCTGGGAACCAGAAAACCAACGTACAGCAGGTAAGTCAGGCCAGCCGCCAGTAGAAAGGGCGCCAGGCCCCGTAAGGTCTCAGCGGCAAGCCCGGGAAAGATCAGCGCTACCCCGGAGGCAAGCATAATGAAGGCGACCATCGCAGCCAGGGCAACAAACCCGGGCGACTTTCGCGAAATGATGCGCGCCGCCCGTACATAATCCCGTTTTTCAGGCGTGTATTCAATGCTGAAAATTGATTCCATTAGTTACTCCAATCTCAGCCCAATTCTACCATTTTGCGCCCTTTCTGTCAGTTAGCAGACCGATTGGATTTGAAATTAGCCCGGTTTATGAGATAATCAAACCACACCCATCACCAGGAAGCACGCCATGACCTCAATCCAGGCTTACCCACCCACCAAACGCCCCGAACTGCATCTGATCTACGCATCCGATCAACTGCCCATTCCCGACGAGGCGGCGTTACAGCGCTGTCTGGACGCTGAGGGCGCCTGCAACCTCACCTGGGTTCAACAAGACCCCAGCAAGAGCATCGGTCGGGCAAGCCTGGATGGTCACGAGCTTTTGATCGCAGGTCTGCCAATCCCCCTGCCCCCTGAAGTGATCGATCACACCGTGATGGTTTCGCCCTGGCAGGCGCAGACCAAAGCCGCCATGCGCCAGCATCGCGCCCATATCAGCCTGGTTTATCACCGGGGGCATCACGACCCCATCGAGGCGATGATCGCCATCTATCGCCTGGCATGCGCCTTTGCCAATGAAGACCTCCTAGGCATCGTCAACACCAATGCCTGGACCGCCCATCCCCCGGCAGACTTCTTGAAGCCCGCCAGCATCGCCAGCTTCCGCGAGTCAATCCCCTACAACCTGTGGTTCGGCTATGTGCGTTTCTTCACCGATGACCCGGGTTACTGGCTGGTGACCAAAGGTCACCACATCTTCGATGTCCCCGACCTGGCTTATTACGTCCAACCCGCCGAAAGTTCGGATGACATCATCCGCTTATTCATCAACGTGTTTCATTATCTATACGAAGAGGATGTGTTTGTCACCGCAGGGGATACCCTCGAGGTTGGCACATCGGGACAGCAATTGAAGTTCGCAGAGGTCACCGAATGGGAGGAGGTGCTGATGGGACCCTCCGGAACCCTGGTTATCGAGAAAAACGAAGCTTAGTTTGCCTCCCAGGAAAAATCCAGCACGAACCGGTACTGCAAGTCACCTTCAACTGCTTCCGGGATAAATTGCCGCAGCCAGGCGACGGCATCCTCGCCCGAAATGCCGAAGACGGTCTTCGCCAGGCAGGCTGCCAGGATGCCCGTCCTCCCAACGCCCGCATGGCAGTGAATCGCGATCGTCCGCCCCGCTTCAGCCGCAGCCAGGGTCGCTTTAAGCGCCAATTTCAAAACCTCGGGTTGGAAGACGTTAAAATCTGGCGCTGGCGCGTGGATCACATCATATCCAAGCTGCCGATAATGCCCCAGCAGGTCCTGCCCCAACAGGCGTTGCAATTCCTCCGTCTCATTGAGCACCACGACAGTGTCCACCCCGTGCCGCTCATAAGCCGGTAAAACCCGCCCCCGCGGGTCAAACAAAGGGCTGAAGGGCAGCGGACTGCGGTACACAGTCCCTGCCAGTCCATAGGGAAGTCGGGTTAAACCGGAAAACAGCAATGATCGCATCAAACCTTCTTTCCAATCGCCAAAAAGCAGCAATCCGGTTTAAAAACCGGAAATATGTCAGTCATTATACGTTAAGAATCACTGGCAATAAATAATCCATGTGGTATAATTCCGCTGGATTTAATCCAAGTGTACCTTTGGGCACTGGAAGATCGCCTACCAGTCGGATCTTCCCCTGTCCAACTTAGACCAAATAATGATTAGGAGATGACTGATGAGAGTTAGAGTTGATGAAGATCTGTGCTTAGGCTGTGGTATTTGCGAAGGTCTGGCTCCCGAAGTTTTCAGCTTAGCCAATGAGCCCTTCGCCGAGGTCCTGCTTGACCCGATCCCGGAAGAGTATGAAGAGGTTGTGCGGGAAGCCGTGGAAGAATGCCCGGAAGAAGCCATCATTATCATTGAAGAGTAGTTACACAACGAACCAACGCTCAAACCGGAGGCTGTTTGAAAAAAGCAGCCTCTTTGGTTTTAATGTGGTGAATGGTGAGTGGTGAGTGGTGAATAGTGAATGGTGAGTGGTGACCCAGCCTGAATCGTGTTTTCAGAGAAAATTAGGGAACAGGAAGCAGGAATCAGGAAGCAGGATTTGGACATGAGTGAATGGTTGTCCTGTGGTTAATTTCCATTCTAAGCTCTAAGCACTAAGTTCCAAGCTCTAAACTCCAAGCTCTAAGTTCTAAGTTCTATCGGCTACTCAGCTTTCATCGCACAGCGAGTGAGATCATATCTCTGGCCGGAATAACCCCAAAGCCACGGCGCGAGCGACCAACTGCTGGATATTTTGCGCATCCAGCCGCACCTTCATGCTGGCCACATAACCGCGCACCGTACGTGGACGCAAGCCCAACTTCAGCGCGATCTCAGCCGTGGTCAGACCGTCACCCAGCAACACCAGCACCTGGTATTCGCGACGGCTGAGTTTGGGTAGATCTTCCGTCTGCAGCGATGCACTGTTCGTCACGACCACCACTGCACCCTGCTGCCGGGCATAGAGCGGACCCGGCTCGCCAGGCAGGTAAGCCTCCCAATCGCCACGATTGATCGCGTGGACAATGCGTTCAGCCGGCGCGTCCACCTCCAAAACACCGAAGGCGTCCGGTGTTTTAAAGATCAAAACTCTTGTCATATCAACATCCTTCCGAGCAGCATGCACAACAGCTCAATGGTAATTAGAACATATGTTCTAATTTTAATCAATTAACGGATCATTTGTCAAGGGGTTAAAGCTTAAGAAATCGCAGCCTCTTTGCTGACCTGGTATTTCTTCAACCGGCGGAAAGCCAGCACAGCCAGCAAGCCGATCACCGCGCCGAATGTCCAGGGCGCCCTCGGGCCGATCCGATCGCTGACCAGGCCGCCCAACACCGGGCTGATCCCTGCTGCCACATTCCAGGTCAGGCCGTACAGGCTCATATAGCGCCCGCGCTTATCGACCGGCGCCAGGTTTGCGGCATATGCGCTGGAGCGCGGCACCACCACCAGTTCCCCCACGGTCATAATCACCATGGCCAGCCAGAATCCCAAAAAGCGGTTCGAAAGCACAATGGTCAACGGCGCAAAAACATAAAAGACGGTGCCCCAGGTCATCACCTGCACATCGGGATATTTCTTCATCATCCGCGTCACCAGCACCTGGAAGAAGACCACCATCAGGGCATTGGTTGTTGGCAGCCAGCCATACACTTGTTCGCTGATGCCATATTGCGTCTTTAAATAGACCGAGAAGAGCACCCAAATCATCGATGCGGTCATGTGCAGCAGGGTGAACGCGCCCACCAGTCCCATAAACGGCCGGTCCTGTAGAGCCGTCCAGTAGCCGCGCAGTTGACCCAGCAAGTTAGATTTTTCCGTCGCAACCCCTTCAGGCAGCGTTTCGCGGGCGAAGAACAGCAGCGCCAGCCCGTAAGCGATCAATCCCGCGCCTGCGCCATACATCCCAAATCGATACGAGCGGGCAAGAACAAACCCGCCCAGCGCCGGCCCTGCCGCCACACCAACATTGTGCGCCATGCGGAGCAGGGCATAGGCATCGGCGCGTTTTTCCATGGGAATCATGTCTGCCAGCATGGCATCTGTGCCCACATTGTATAAGGGTCCAAACATCCCACTGGACCCCAGGATGAGTGCAAACGCGGCGTAGGTATTGGCGCGACTGAGCAGAAAATACCCCATGCCTGCACCAAACAAACCGACCACCATCGCCCACTTGCGCCCCACCCGGTCGATCACCGGCCCCGCCAGGATTGCTGAAACCATCCCCGTACCGGCGTTGATCGTCATCAGGCTGGCTACCGTTGCCAGGGGCAGCGACAGGGTTTCACTGGCATAGATCATCAAAAACGGCCAGATCATCGTTGTCCCGATGGTGGAAAACATCATCCCAAAAAACATCAACCAGAATTGCCGGGGGGTATCAGCGAAATCGCTGCGTAGACGAGTCAACATGCGGGTTATTATAACTGCATTTGGCAGCAGGCATTAAAACTCGTTATTGACAAGATAGAAAAAAGAAAATGACGATAATTGATTCGTTCCAAGTTCTAAGCTCTAAACTCTAAACCCTTCATTCTAAGGTCTAAGTTCTAAGCTCTACGTTCTAAGTTCTAAGCTCTACGTTCTAAGTTCTAAGTCCTACGCTCTAAGCTCTACGTTCTAAGTTCTACCAGCTACGCAGTCCTTAACGCACAGCAAGTGGGATCAGCAGGTCAAAACGGCCCATAATTGAAAGCCACCGCCAGCGCCAGAAAGATCACCGTCAGTGGAAAAACAATCGCCCACAGCCGCAGCACCCACTTGAGCCATTTATTATAGGGTATCACCGTCAGGCTGAGCACAATCAGCAGCAGGGCATTGGTCGGGTAAACCATGTTCGAGAAGCCGTCTCCAAAGGCATACGCGGTCACTGCAATCTGCCGGTTGACACCCACCAGGTCAGCCAGCGGCATGATCAACGGGATCACCATCAGCGCCTTGGCTGAACCCGAGCTGACAAACAGCTCCAGCACCAACGTCACCGCGTAGATCAACAACGCTGAAACCAGGGGGCTCGTGCCTGAAAAACGCCCGGAGGCAACATACAACATGGTGTCCAGAATACCGCCAGAAGAGATGATCAGCTTGATACTGGCAGCCATCATCAACAGTGGGATGGCGGGCGCGATGCCCAGAAATCCCTCCCAGGCTGCCTTCCAGCCGCCCTTGCCAATCCCGGCGATCAAGCCTGCCCCCACGCCGCCCACCAGGAATAACAACCCCGAAAGCGGCATCGCGAGGGCGTTCAGCCCTTCGATCCACGAGAATAACATCACCAGCACCAGAACCAGCCCAAAGCAAGCCGCCATGAAAATTGCTGCCCGCTTCAAGCGCGGATCATCCCGGTCCGCCACCAGGTCTTGATCTGCAGTGAGCCGCGGTTTTTCCTCGCGGTCCTCGAGGAATACCGGCGACCGGCGGGGATCCGCAGCCACCTTTTTTGCATGTCGGGTCAGAAATAGCGCCAAAAGCGCATATACAGCGAAAAACAAAACCACGCGCGGCGCCCAACCCGAGAACAAGGGCAGCCCAGCCAGTTGCTGCGCAATCCCGATCGTAAAGAAGTTAAACACCGCCATCGAAAAGCCCACATTTGTTGCCAGAGCCGACATTCCCAGCCCGGTGAGCGAATCCCAGCCCAGGGAATACGCCAGCACGATCATAATCGGCACCAGGGGCACCACCTCCTCCAGCAAGCCAAAAAACCCGCCCAGAGCCATGAAGAAAAAAGTCAGCACAAGCAGCAGGGTGTATTTTTTCTCGCCAAAGCGCCGCACGATCGCCGCCAAGGCGAAACTGAGAATGCCGCTACGCTCCATCACGGCGAAGGCTACACCCACCAGCAGGATGAAGACGATCACGCCCGCAATGGTGACCCCATCGGCAGAGAAGAACACCTCAACCGGGGCGGTGAACCAGCGCCAGACGGGTAGCCCAGGGTGGTCGGTGTAACTGAAGGAGTCCGGGGCAATCACCATGCCGCGGCCGGGTTCTTCAACCCTTACATACTGCCCCGAGGGGATCACCCAGGTGAGGATCCCGGAAAGCATCATGAGAGCAAAGATAATCAACAGCGCCTGAAAAAAGGCTTTGGTACTGATTTGTACACCGGATTTCGATTCAGCCATGGGATTAATTCTCCTTGTTGCGGAATAAGCTTGGAGTATGTATAGAATTATAACGATAAATTGAAAAATGAATTGTTGGGAATGGTCTCCTGTAGAGGACGAGGAATTGGTTATGAAATTTAAAGAAGGATTGAGTCTTTCTGAATTAAGCCTTAAATTTTCAAGGACACAGAGCGCAATTCGATCTCGTTTAGTAAAACTTGGGACATATTTTCCTGTTTAAAGTGTATTCTGAATCTCATCAAAAAATAACTTATGTATTCGTTATTAATAATAACACTCTATGTAATTCTTATTTGATTTTTTCAGGGTTTATATTTGCAAAGCACTTATTGTGCCCGTCCCCGGTCACCCGTCTTCCGTCCGTCTATTTGCTTTTCTTTATCCTTTGCATCACCGCCCTCGCCATCCCCCTCAGTTCAGGCACCTTTGTCACCCACATCAACCCCACATAAACCATCACCCCCATCCCCAGCGCGCCAAACAGCTCCACAACGAGCGACCCTCCACCGACCATGGCGCGCCAACCCAGCACAGCCGCAGCCATCAAAGCCGTTCCCGCCGCGCTGACGCCCACGCCGCGCCATACATAACCCCCCTCCAACCCGTCCAGCTTCCTGCGGATCAAAACCACCAGGGCAATCGACTCCAACCCGGTCGCTACCGAGTTGGCCAACGCCAACCCGCCATGCGGCATCCATCCGATTTGCGCAAACCAGGCCGAAAATCCCAGGCTGAGACCGATATTCAAACCCATGGCGATGACCCCCACGGTGACCGGGGTGCGCGTATCATGCAGGGCATAAAAAGCCCGTGAGAGAATCTCCACCAGCGCATGCCCGACCAGCCCAACGGCGTACCACAACAACGCCCACGCCACCATCTCCGTCGAGCGGGCGGAGAACTCACCCCGCTGATACAAAAGCTGCACCAGCGGATAGCGCAGCAGGATCAAACCGACCGACGCCGGCAGCGAGAGCAGGATGATCGCCCGCAGCGTGGAAGCCAGCGAGCGGCGCATCTCGTCGATACTTCCCAGCGCCACCTGGGCAGAAAAGGTCGGCAACGAGGCGATTGCCGCGGATTGCGCCACAGCCATTTGCGGCATCAGCATCAGGCTGAAAGCCAAAACAACTGCCGAAACGCTCCCCTCCGGCTGTCCCAATGCGATGATCGTGTTGACGATAAAGTTCATCTGAACAATAGCCACCCCCAGCAAGCGCGGCCCCATCAACCGGAACACCTCCAACACGGCGCGGTTCTTTAAACCTAAATAGGCATGGAATGCCCGCCCCGGCAGCCGCCACAAAGCAGGGATTTTGATCAGCAGATGCAGCAGGGCGCCCAATACCACGCCGATCGCCAGGCGCTGAATGCCCCAGGCTTCTGGCAGGAACAGCGTTCCAGCAATCATCCCCAGGGAATACAATGCCGGCGCCAGCGAGGGGATCAGGAAGTTCTGGTGGGCGTTCAGGATGCTCATTACCAGCCCGCTGATGCCAAACAGGATCACCGAGGGCAGCATAATACGGAAGAGCTGCACGGTCAGCGCCTCTTGCACCGGGTCCGACTCTGGCACCAGCAAAAACAGCCCGTCGGACATCATCTGCGGCGCGAAGATCCACGCCAAAACACTGATAATGACCAGAATCAGGAACACCAGGTTGATGACACCCGATGCCAGCCGCCAGGCGCCTTCCCGGTCTTCTTTAGCCAGGAAGCCCGTGAACATGGGGATAAAAGCCGAGCCCAAAGCCCCCCCAGCCACCAGATTGAACAGCAATTCCACAATGCGGTTGGCTGCATTGAAGGAATCGAATTCCAACGAGGTGCCAAAGGCGCGCGTGATCACCATTCCCCGCACCAATCCGACCAGGTTGCATATCACAAAAGCTGCCATCACCGTGCCGGTAGCTCGGGCGATTTGCTGGTTGGCGCTCGATGAGGTTCTGGTCGGTGCGTTCATACTGCCGCCTGTTCCTGTCCAGCGCCCAGCGTCTGGTTCCAGCGCCGGCTAAGCTCTTCTGTTGAAAGGTCGATCAATTTCTCCCCGGTCGCCAGCGCCTCTGCTTCCATCATCCCGAACCGATCTCTAAAGCGATTCAGAGCTTCCCGCAGGGCAGATTCTGCGTCAATGCCAAAGCGATGCGCCAGGCTGGTCAGCCCCAGCAAAAGTTCACCAAATATCGTCTGTTTTGCCTTTGCTTGCGACGCTTCTAACGCTTCCAGCCCCTCCCGGATGGTGTCCAACTCACCCAGGGAAGACAAGCCCTGGAAGCCCACCCGGCTGACTCTTTCAATGATGTGCTCAGCCTGTAAGAGTGCCGGAAGCGCGGTCGGAACACCATCGAGGATGCCGCTTTTCTCGCCAACCTCATGCGCCTGGCGTTCCTCGGCTTTGATTTCTTCCCAACTGCGGATCACGCCCTGCACTCCGTCTACAGCCCTACCCGAAAATACGTGAGGATGCCGCCGGATCAACTTGTTCGCGATGCCTTCAATTACATGATGGATATTGAAATGACCTTGTTCCTCAGCAATCTGAGCATGAAGCAAGATTTGCAGCAACAAATCGCCCAACTCCTCCTCCAGGTCGACCATATCCTCTCGGTCCAGCGCGTCCAGAGTTTCGTAAGCCTCCTCCAGCAAAAAGGGTCGCAGGGTCAGGTGCGTTTGCTCACGGTCCCAGGGACAGCCATCGGGCGCCCGCAATCGAGCAATCACCTCCTGGAAAGCCTCAAAGGAAGCCTGCGGTGAGAGCGGCGGAACGTATAACGAGCTGAGCAGCCGGATATGCGGGCTTTTGTCAATTTCATGCAGGGGAAGTTCTTCCACGATCTCAGCATCGGTTCCCGCGCCGTGTACAAGAAACACCGGGTGCTCATCCGGGTAAGCTGTCATCAAGGTCAGCTTGACCGCAGCAGCTACATCTCGGTCATAGATTTGCGCGATCAAAGCCGGCGATGAGGGCGGAAAACCCGGCGTCTGGCGCATGGCGATCTCAAGTGCGTCTGCCAGGCTTGTGTTGGGAAAAGGATCCACCCCCAGGGCACGCCAGGTCGGCTCTAAAAAGCTCAAGCCGTCAATCACCTGCACGGGGATGCCAACCTGATTTGCCCGCCGGGCGATTTCAGGGCAAGTTGCCTCAGCCACGAACGGGTGCCCGGGCACGCCGTAAGTCACCCTCGTGTTCATCCCCAGGTGAAGAATTTTCTCAACAATTGCTTCATAAACGGATTCAAAATCATCGTAGCGCTCGTAAAACGGGTCAAAGCTCTCGATGACCAGATGTGCCGGCAGGTGAGAGTCGCTGGGATGATGTGCCGTACGCAGATACAGGATGTCAATTCCCTCCAGCCAAGACCAGGTTCTGCGCGTCAGGGAAGCCGGGTCGCCCGGACCCAATCCCAGCAAGGTAATGCCTGTTCGAAACCCTTTGCCCTCATTATTTGTCATTTTTCTTCTCAATTCAGTTTTTTAACCCATAGAGACGTTTTGTTAAAACGTCTCTATGCACAGTATCAGTCTTATTTTGTGTGTGTTTGGTCGAATCAGGCTGAACTGCAGGCTTTTCCCCAACAGCCAGGCTCTGAAACCAAATCAACACGGCATCCAGTCCACAGGCTGGAGCGATTAACGCTTGGTGTAGGTGGGTGCCTTGCGAGCTCGTTTGAGGCCGGGTTTCTTGCGTTCCTTTACGCGTGGATCACGCGTCAGGTAGCCGCTTTGGCGTAAGGGCGAGCGCAATTCCTCGTCCATTTTTACCAGAGCGCGGGCTAAACCTAATTTGACAGCGTCTCGCTGACCGGTCACGCCGCCGCCCTGCACCAGGACGCTAACATCGTATTTATTTTTTGCATAGTTCGCAACCGCGAACGCATTGACGATTTCCAATGCGTCGCCCATGCGGGTAAAAAACGCCTCGATTTCCTTACCGTTGACGGTAAACACGCCGGAGCCAGCCATCACGCGTACACGCGCAGAACTCTGTTTTCGCCGACCAACACCTTCGTAATAGCGATTATCCATACAGTCGATCTCTCCTCTTAATCAATCAATTCGGGTTGTTGTGCATAGTGCGGATGCTTCGGCCCTGCATAAACATGCAGGTTCTTATACTGCCTGCGACCCAATTTATTCTTGGGAATCATCCCCCAAACGGCCTTCTCGATCACCCTTTCGGGAAACTTTTCGAACTGGCGTTTCAGGTTGATTTCTTTAATACCTCCGGGATAACCCGAGTGGTGATAATACACCTTACTCTCCAGGCGGGTGGGGAAAACCTCCACCTTTTCAGCGTTGATCACCACCACATTGGCGCCCATCAGAACACCGGGCGTGTAATCCGGGCGATGTTTTCCCAACAATAACTGGGCTATCCTTGTCGCCAGGCGGCCCAGGTTTTGCCCTTCGGCATCCACCAACAACCACTCTCGCTCAACTTGACCTTTAGGTACATATGTTTTATTCACAATCAAACTCTCCATCATTCAAAGATGCCATCCTCAGGGAATACCTGACAGATGAAATCCACATTTTTCCTTGCTAATATCCAACGGCTTCCAGCACCAGGCCCGCGGACGGAGCCAGCCCTGTCAGCGCCAACTCGCCACGGGTTAAGCCTTCAGCAACCACACGGGTCGGCGCCTGGTTCTGTCCAACAGTCACCAGGACAAACACGATCCGTCGCACCATGTGGAACAAAAAGGCATTGGCAGTAATGTCGAAATAAAATTCGTCACCGTCACCCGACCAGGTCGCTTGAAACACTTCGCGAATGGTCACGCCATCCTCGGTCATTGGACTGCCAAAAGCCCTGAAATCATGCGAACCGACCAGGTCTGCCGCAGCGGCGTTCATCCGATCAACCTGCACCCCGGGCCAAACCCGCCAGGCAAAGTCTGCTCTCAAGGGATCTCGCACGGGTTGACAGTAGATCCGGTAGCGGTAATGGCGCCATTTGGCATCAAAACGGGGATGGAAATCCGCTGGCGCCTCGCTGGCGAATTGAACCGCCATATCCTTGGGCAGGTAATGGTTCAGGGCGTTGCGCAGGTCTTCAGGCGAATGCTTCCAGTCTAAGTGGAAGCTGACCACCTGTCCCCTGGCGTGCACACCCGCATCCGTTCTTCCGGCAGCCAAAATCGTGCTGCCCTGCCAACCGAGCTTTTCCAACGCAGTTTCCAGTTCAGCCTGAACCGTCCGCGCTGCAGCCTGCCGCTGAAACCCGGCAAATGCTGTTCCGTTATAAGCAAGAATAATTTTGTAAAGTGCTGTACCCATCCGGTGTCATATATTTCCGGGTGGATTAATCTTCAACCAGTTCTATGACCGCCATCTCAGCGCCATCGCTCAGGCGAGGTCCCAGTTTTAATATCCGGGTATACCCGCCATTCCGGCTGACATAGCGCGGTCCAATATCATCAAATAATTTCTGAACAATCGGGCGGCTTCCGTTTCCTAATTCCGCTGACGCTTTACGCCGGGCATTAATACCGACGATTTCATCTGCATTTTGAGCGTTGCGCGCCAGGGTAATTAATTTTTCCGCGTGCGGCTGAATCGATTTTGCCTTGGGCAGCGTGGTTTTGATGCGCCCGTGCTCAAAAAGCTGCCTGATCATCGTTCGTCGCATCGCCGTGCGATGTCCACTGCTGCGATTAAGCCGAAAGCCTTTGACTTTATGTCGCATAATTCTAATTCTCCGTTATTTCTTCCTTTTCTTCTTTGAGGAAGCCTTTCTCAATCATCTTTTCTTTCAATTCAACCAGACTCTTTTCGCCAAAGTTCCTGATGGAAAGGATCGCATCCTCGCCCTTGTTTAGCAATTCCAGTACGTCCCCAACATGGGTAATCCCGGTGCGCTTGAGTGAGTTAAACACCCGTACCGTCAGGTCAAGGCTTTCAATAGGTATCTCAGCAATTTCGCTGTTGATCTTTAGAGTGGATTCGCGCCTTTCCGGAGGAGTGGTTACCAGCAATTCTTCGCTGATGCCTGCAATGTACCGCAGGTGATCAATCAAAATGCGCGATGATTGACTCAGGGCTTCTTCAGGCGCAATGCTCCCATCGGTCCAAATCTCAAGCTCAACGCTATCGTAATCCGTGCTCCGCCCAACTCGGGCTGAGCCCACCGTCCAGTTCACTTTGCTTACCGGTGAAAAAATCGCGTCCAACACCAACTCGCCGATGGGCAGGTTCCCGCTGCGTTCATTGCCCAGTGAGTATCCCCGTCCACGTTCTACGGTAATATCGATGTCGAACCTCGCCTGATTGCTGTCAACAGTGAACAGGTAAAGATCAGGGTTGATAATTTCAACCTCAGGAGGACAGATGATATCCGCTGAAGTGACCGTACCCTCGCCGTCGACTTCCAGGCGGAGATGAGATACGTCTGATCCGTACATTTTCATGCGCAACTGTTTGAACTGTAATATCAACTGGATTACATCTTCGCGCACACCTTCAATATCGCTGAATTCATGCATAACATCGGTGATGCGGATGGATGTAACCGCAACGCCCTCCAGCGATGACAGGAGGACTCGACGCAAAGCGTTGCCGATCGTCGCTCCAAAGCCACGTTCTAACGGACTGATTAAGAATTTGCCATAATTACGCGCTTCAGCGATCCGTTCAACTTTTGGTTTTACCATACTCATTATTCCAGTCACCTCGTTCCCCTTATCCGTGCATCCTATGCACTACCATTTCCAGCGCTACCGTGAGTAATACTCAACAATCAGCTGTTCATTCAAATTGCCGTCAATTTCAGCCCGTTCCGGCAGACGGATGACCCGACCAGAAAGATTCTCCAGATTCGCCTCAATCCAAGCAGGCGCGTTGCGAACCGGATCTGACTGACGCAAAACTTTAAAAAATTCAGTTTGTTTAGAAGCTTCCCGAACAGCAAACCTGTCGCCTGGTTTAAGGTTCGTAGATGGGATGTCGTTTCGGCGGTCATTAAGTATAAAATGACCGTGACTGATCATTTGACGCGCATGGCTGCGGCTCTCGGCAAAACCTGCACGAAAGACGATGTTGTCAAAACGGGTCTCTAAAATTTGAAGCAAGTTCAATCCCGTCAAACCAGGGCGGCGGCGTGCTTCATTGAAATTGCGTCTGAATTGTCGTTCAAGCACACCATAAATGCGCTTTCCCTTTTGCTTGGCGCGTAATTGTCTTGAGTAGTCCGATTGACGACCTGCATGCCCACTCATGCGGCCATGTTCCCCTGGGGGATAGGTTCGTCGTTCCATTGCACACTGGGGCGAAAAGCAACGCGCTCCTTTTAAGAATAATTTCTCGCCTTCTCGCCGGCACAATTTGCATGCCGGTCCTGTATATCTTGCCATTGATTCCTCTCTTTTTAATAAATCTTGCTTAGACGCGGCGTCTCTTGGGCGGACGGCAGCCGTTGTGGGGAACCGGTGTCACATCTTCAATCGATCGGACCGTGATTCCCAGGCTCTGCACGGCACGGATGGCAGCCTCTCGGCCCGGCCCTGGGCCCTTGACAATCAGGTCAACTTCCTGGATGCCAAAACCCTGTGCCGTTTTAATCACCTGTTCCGTTGCCATGCGTGCTGCAAAGGGCGTGCTTTTTCGTGAACCTTTAAAGCCCGCCGACCCAGCACTGCCCCAACACACCGTATTTCCAATTTGATCGGTTACCGTGATGATCGTGTTGTTAAAAGTTGCATGCACATGCACTTGTGCCGACGACATCTGGCGCTTAATTTTGCGTGCCCCTGTGACTCGCCGCGATCGTTGTGGTTTTTTTGCCATTTTACCTCACTCACTCAATCTTGATGGCCAACGCAAAGCCTGTCTTGCCGCGGGGGAAAAGAAGGAAGGAAAACCCCAAACAGACCAGCATAACAGCCGATTCAAACTCATCTTACTTCTTGCCAACACCTCTGCGACGGCCGCGTCCAGCAACCGTTTTCTTAGGACCCTTGCGGGTGCGGGCATTGGTCTTCGTGCGCTGCCCATGAACGGGCAAGCCGCGCCGGTGACGGTGGCCGCGGTAAGAGCCGATGTCCATCAAACGCTTGATATTCATCTGCACCTGGCGGCGCAAATCACCCTCGACCGTGTAATTTCCAGCGATATATTCACGCAGCTTGAAAACATCAGCTTCCGACAGGTCCTTAACACGAATGTCAGGATTAACACCGGTTGCTTCGAGAATTTCATTTGCCCGGGTTGGTCCAATTCCATAAATGTACCTTAGACCAATTTCAATGCGTTTTTCGCGGGGGAGGTCAACGCCTTCAATACGTGCCATTGTCTATTTCCTTATCCTTGTCGTTGTTTATGTTTCGGGTTTTCACAAATCACATACAAACGACCACTGCGCTTAACAATTTTGCATTTTGCACAGCGCTTCTTGATTGATGCTGATACTTTCATGTTCATACTCCTTCTAACTTGCTGCAAACTGCCAATTATACTTTCTATCGAGTCGTTCGTCTAGTTTTCATTCAAAAGCGTCAAAATCATCGGTCCATCTGCAGTGACCGCAACTGTATGTTCAAAATGCGCAGTTAGCGATCCATCCGCTGAGGCAACCGTCCATTGGTCGGCTTTGACCACCGTATCCGGTGTTCCAACCAGCACCATGGGTTCAAGCGCAATCGTCATACCTTCACGCAGACGAATTCCCCAGCCTGGTTTTCCATAATTGGGCACCTGGGGTCCTTCGTGCATTTTTCTTCCCACACCGTGCCCGGTATACATCCGGGTTACATGGTAACCCTGGTTTTCAACATAGGTTTGCACCGCAAAACCAATGTCGCCAATGGTGTTATTCGTCACCAGATTTGCGATAGCCAGCTTGAGCGCATGTTCAGTTGCCTTGATTAACCTCTGTGCGTCCGGGCTGATTTCACCCACTCCAACGGTAACGGCCATGTCGCCGACAAATCCCTGGTAAACCGTGCCGCAATCGATGCTGACAATATCGCCTTCTTCAAGCTTCCGATCGCCCGGAATGCCATGCACCAGTTCTTCATTCACACTGGTGCAAATGCTGGCGGGATAGGGGTAGGGTCCGGGATAATTCTTGAACGGCGAATAAACACCGTATTGCCGATGAACCGCCTCGAAGGCGGCATTCAATTCTGCCGTGGTCACCCCGGGTTCAATCAGGCTGACCGCAGCCTGAAGCGCTTCCGCATTAATGCGCCCTGCCTCGCGCATGATCTCGATTTCCTGCGGGGTTTTAATATTAATGGATTGCTCCCAGGAAATCATCTCAAGCCTCCTTAACAGCTTTCATCAGGTTTTCGGTCACACAATCAATCGCCTGAGTGCCGTCGATTTCAACCAGTAAGCCTTTTTTAAGGAAATAATCAATTAATGGGGCGGTCTGCTCGCGATAGACCTCGATCCTATGGCGAACCGTCTCCGGCTTGTCATCATCACGCTGGTAAAGCTCAGAGCCATCCACGTCATCGATCCATTTTACAGCGGGCGGGTTATAAAGCGCGTGGTAAACTCGACCAGAAGTGCTCATCCAGCGTCCGCTCAAGCGCTCAACCAGAACGTCGTCCGGTACCGCAATCAATGGGGCGACCTTTACACCCACGCCAAACTGAGAAAGAAGGTCTTGCAGCGACTCTGCCTGAGCAGGCGTGCGCGGAAAACCATCCAGTACGGCGCCCTGTTCACAATCCGGTTGCGCCAACCGCTCTTCCACCATCTTAATCGTCACATCATCCGGCACGAGCTCGCCTTTACTCATAAAACTTTGTGCCAGCTGACCTAATACAGTCTCATTTTTTAAATGTTCCCGAAACAGGTCACCGGTTGAGATGTGAACCAGGCCCAGCGCCTGGGCAAGTCTCTTTGCCTGGGTGCCTTTGCCGGCACCTGGCGGACCCAAAAGGACGATGAATAACGGCGTTTTCACAAGAACATTCCAGCCTAACTGATTAAACGGTCATCGTAGCCGTGCGACTTCAGGTCAGATTCAATTATCGAGAATGTATCTCTCACCACGCCGACCACAATCAACAAGCCTGAGGATGACACCAGGAAAATCTGCGTCGTTTGTAAATCCGGCGGCAACAATAAGCCCAGAGCAAAGGGCAGTGCCGCCACCACGCCGAGGAACAATGCTCCCGGCAGGGTGATCCTGCGTTGCACCCTGGTCAGATAACGCTGGGTTGGAGCACCACGCGCCACTCCCGGGATCTGTGCACCTTGCTTTTTCAGGTTTTCACCATAATTCTGTTGCGCAAATAAAATGTCAGTGTAGAAAAAGGTGAACAATACCACCATGATAAAGAACAAAATCGGGTAGATCACCCCTTGACCCCCGAGGACTTTTTGGATGCCCAGGGCAAGATTATGCACCCATTTTGTTTTAGAATTGACGAAAAAGCTGGCCAAAATCGTCGGAAAGGTCATGAGCGATTGCGCAAAGATAATCGGGATCATGCCGGCCATGTTGACCATTAAAGGTACCGTGCTCTTTACCGGCATGGACATCCTGCTGCCCACCCGGCGCCCGGGGAACATCACCGGTACGTGTCGGCGACCTTCCTGCACATAGACGATCGCATAAATCGTCACCACCAGCAACGTCACCACGATGAAGATCAACCACCACCACGTTGGGTCTGTAACTAACGTGACCAGGTTCCTCGGTAAACTCGAGACGATGCCCGAAAAAATGATCAGTGAAAGACCCTGACCTCGGATACCGAACTCAGAGATCAATTCACCCAGCCAAACGCCAAACATGGTGCCTGCGATCATCGAAAGCAGCGTTGCCAGTGTGGGAATCAGCACATCGCCTGAAAAGCCAAACCGGACAGCAACACTCTGACCGAGGATCGCATTAAAAATATTGATCTGACCAATGGCAGAAAGGACGGCCATGGGGATGGTCAGGATCATGGTCCATTTTTCCATCCAGGCACGCCCCTCGCGCGGATCATCTTGCATTTTTTTCTCAAGCGCTGGGATGATCGGGATTAACAATTGGAGAATAATTTGAGCGGTAATGTACGGGTACACGCCCATTGCCAAAACCGAAAAGTTCGATACAGCACCGCCGGAAAGCATGTCCAGCAGGTTGATCAAACCGCCCGCTGCTCCGCTGGTTCGCGTGAGCTGCGACACCAGCTCCCTGTCAATGCCAGGCACCGGCACGTTTGAGGCAAACCGGTAGATCGCCAGTAATGCCAGCGAAATGAGAAGTTTTCGCCGAATATCCTTTGATTTCCAAAGATAGCGCCAAGCTGACCGTTTCATAATCAGGTCTCCTTTAACAATCTGAGGCTAATAGTTACGCCTGGATCAAAATTACACTGCCGCCCGCGCTTTCGATTTTTTCCTTGGCGCTGGCAGATATTTTGTGAGCCTTAACAGTCAGGGCGACAGAAACTTCACCGCGCCCCAAAATCTTTACAGGGGTTCTTAGATCGTTAATAATGCCCGATTCCAGCAAGATCTCGGGTGTGATCTCCGTGTCGGCTGGAAAATCGCTCAGTTTTTCCAGGTTCACTTCGGCATAGCGCACACGATTGATCGAGCGAAAACCCACACCGCGCATAAAGGGCAACTTCCTGTAGTAAGGAAGGTTACCGCCCTGATGATACAGGCGGACACCGCCACTGGTGCGCGAGTTTTGGCCTTTCCGGCCGCGGCCGCTATTATTTCCATAGCCGGAACCCGTTCCACGGCCCTTCCGTTTGCGATCTTTGTGCGCGCCCTCATTTGGTTTTAAATCATGTAATTTCATAATAACAGTTCCTTACGCTTCTTGAACAACGACCAGGTGCGACACCTTGTCAAGCATGCCTCGTAAGACAACACTGTCCACGTGGGTCACAGTTTGATTGAGCCTCTTCAGACCCAAAACCCGCAAAGTTGCCTTTTGCCGTTTTGAATAGCCAATCGGGCTTTTTACCAGGGTGATTTCCAGTTGGGTTTGTTTTTTTCTAGCCATAATTAATCTCGCTCCCAAAAGGGTCTTGTTCGTTCTATGGGTAAACCGCGGTAAGCAGCCTGCTCCTTGGGGGATTTCAGTTGGTCCAACGCGTTGAAAGTGGCACGCACCACATTCAAAATATTACTGCTCCCGAGCGACTTGGTTAAAATATCGTGCACCCCCAGTGCTTCCAAAACAGCACGCACGCCACCACCAGCAATCACACCGGTACCAGGAGCGGCGGGTTTCAAAAGAACGCGTGCACCGCTTTGCTTGCCAATCACCTGGTGAGAAATCGATGTTCCGCTCAGGTTGATCCGGCGCATATCCTTACGGGCACGGTCGTTAGCCTTGCGAATGGCTTCGGGAACGGCATTGGCTTTTCCAATGCCCAAACCGACGCTGCCTGCATTATCTCCGATCACCATCACCACTCGGAAAGAAAACCGACGTCCACCTTTGACAACTTTTGCCACGCGTGTAATATCAATCACGCGCTCATCATACATACTTTCGGTTTGGTAGTCCGACATATACGCCTCTTTCTTAGAACTCCAGGCCGCCTTCGCGGGCAGCTTCGGCCAAAGCCTTCACACGGCCGATGTATTGATATCCACCACGATCAAAAACAACCTGCTTAATGCCAATTTTCTGCGCGCGAGCAGCAATCGCCTGACCTACTTTTTTCGCCTGCTCGATGTTTGTCAGACCGATCATTTCTGGGCGCAACTCCTGGTCGATGCTCGATGCACTGGCCAGGGTGTGACCGCGAAAATCGTCAATCACCTGCACATAGATCTCTTTCGAGCTGCGAAACACATTCATTCTCGGTCGCTCAGGGCTGCCGAAAATTTTCTTCCGTACGCGAAAGTGACGGCGTAATCGAGCTTCATTTCGTGTTTTTCTTGCCATAATATCTCACCTTCATCTTTATGAGGTCTTACCAGCCTTACCGGCTTTACGGCGAACTCGTTCATCCTGATAGCGAATACCTTTGCCTTTATAGGGCTCGGTGGGTCGCACTCTGCGGATATTCGCAGCAACCTGGCCGACAACTTGCTTGTCATAGCCGGAAACTTTAATCTGACGCGCCCGGGTATCCACCTCGAAGCTGATGCCCTCAGGTGGCTTCACAACCACAGAATGAGAATAACCCACATTCAAAACCAGGTTATCACCATCCATTTCAGCCCGATAGCCGACACCTTCGATCAGAAGAATGCGCTCAAAGCCCTGGCTGACCCCAACCACCATGTTGTTGAGCACTGCACGGCTGGTACCGTGCAAAGAGCGGTGGGTGGGTTGATCACTGGGACGTTCGACAACAATGATCCCATCTTCTTTTTTAATCACAATGTCCGGCGAAAAAGTCCATTCCAGTTCGCCCTTCGGGCCTTTGACTTTCACATAAGAGCCATCAATTTTAACTTCAACGCCTGCCGGAACCTCAATTGGTAATCGTCCTATTCGAGACACAGCTCGTACCTCCTCTAGCGCCAGGCGCTACCATACTTTACACAAAACCTCGCCGCCAACGCCCATTTTGCGCGCCCGGCGGTCTGTCATCACACCCTTCGGTGTGGATAAAATCGCGATACCGATCCCCGAAAGCACCCAGGGGATATCCGTCGACCGGGTGTAAACACGACGTCCAGGTCGGCTGACGCGCTCAAGACCGGAAATCAACGGGCGTCGATTGCGTCGTTCGTCGATATATTTCAACTGGATCCTCAACACTTTCTGGTGAGGCTTGTTTCCTTCAACCACCTGGAAACCTTCAATAAAGCCCTCTTCCAATAAAATCTGGGCGATTTCCACCTTGATCTTTGAACTGGGCATACTCACCATTGTCCCGTTGTTGATTGCAACATTACGGATCCGGGTCAGCATATCTGCAATTGGATCTGAAAAACTCATCGATACTTCCTCCGCCGATCTACCACGATGATTTGGTCACACCAGGAATTTTTCCCTGCAGGGCTAATTCCCGAAAACAAATACGGCATAAACCAAACTTACGAATATAACCTCTGGGTCGTCCACAGCGCCTGCAACGGTTCACGACCTGGTTAGAATATTTTCGCCGCGTCTCGCGATACATCATACATTTTTTAGCCATACTATCCTTTCCTGAACGGCATCCCTATTTTGGTTAATAACGCTCGAGCCTGATCATCAGTCTCTGCCGTGGTCACAATACTGACTTCCATGCCACGCAATATCCCTACGTCGTCATAGTTGATCTCGGGGAAGATCAGTTGTTCGTCGAGCCCCAGGGTGTAGTTCCCACGCCCATCAAAAGCGTCAGCAGAGATCCCACGAAAGTCACGTACTCGGGGAAGAGCGATATTGACCAGGCGATCCAAAAAAGCCCACATTCGGTCACCACGCAGGGTCACCTTTGCGCCGATTGTTCGACCTTCACGCAACTTGAAGTTCGCAATTGATTTCTTCGCCTTGGTGACAACCGGTTGTTGACCTGAAATGGTCGTCAGATCCCGCACAACTTCGTCCAGGGCTTTGGGGTTATCCAGGGCATCGCCAACGCCAACATTGATCACGATTTTTTTAATCGTGGGGACTTCCATGATATTACCGATGGACAACTCCTCTTGCAGTGCTGGAGCGATTTCTTCCTTATATATTTCTTTTAGTCTATTCATGACTTACTCCAAAGACCTTCTTATTTATCAATCGGTGTACCGGTGCGGGCTGAAATACGGATCACTTTTCCATCTTTTCGCTGAATGCGAACACGGGTGCCCTTACCGTCCTTAGGATCAACCAGCATCACATTGGAAATATGGATCGGTGCTTCAAACTCAACTTTGGCAGCAGGGATGGTCCTACCCCGTGATTGGGTTTGCGCTTGATGCTTGATCCGCAGGTTAACACCGTGGACAACCACACGCCCTTTTTCCGGGATCACCCGGATCACCTCACCGGTCTTCCCTTTATCTTTGCCGCTGATTACGATCACGCGGTCGCCTTTTCGTATCTTTACTTTCATTCTTACACTCCTGTCAACATGGCTAAAGCACTTCCGGTGCCAGCGAGACAATTTTCATAAATCCTTTTTCTCGAAGCTCACGTGATACCGGGCCAAAGATACGAGTTCCGCGCGGGTTAACACCGTCAGCATCGAGGATGACCACGGCATTATCGTCGAAACGAATGCTGGAGCCATCGCTCCGCCGCCATTCCTTCGATGCACGAACAATCACAGCCTTGACAATTTCGCTTTTTTTAACCGTTGAATGCGGTGCAGCGGATTTAATTGTTCCAATAACAATATCTCCGACATACCCGTAACGCTGGCGCGAACCACCGATGATATGAATCACCAAAATCTCCTTCGCACCAGTGTTATCGGCAACTTTTAATCGCGTTTCCTTTTGAATCATGGGTCAAACTCCCAATTCTTCCACAGTATCGTCTTCAGAACGTTCCTCAACCTGCAAAATCTTCTCGACAACCCAGCGTTTGGTGCGGGAAATCGGTTTGCTTTCCACAATTCTGACACGGTCGCCAAGGTTGGCGCCTAACTCGTCATGCGCCTTATAGGATTTTGCAGTGCGAACAACTTTGTGATACAGGGGGTGCCGATAAACGCGTACGACCTCAACAACAGCGGTCTTTTGCATCTTGTCACTGATCACAGTCCCGGTCAATCGACGTCGCTTGTTCATGCTTCACTCTCCTCGGCCATCTCAGCCAACTGTTTTTCTCTTAAGATGGTTTCCATCCGGGCAATATCCCGGCGAACGAACCGAATTCGACTGGTGTCGGTCAACTGGCCGGTAATCGTTTGAAACCTGAGATTCAGTAATTCGTGACGGGCATCCATCAACGCTTCCTCAATTTGAGGGATCTTCATTTTTCGAATTTCTGCTGCTTTCATAATTACGCCTCTCCTGGCACGTCACGTGAGACGATTTTAGCCCTCACTGCCAGCTTATATTTCGCCCGGGTCAGGGCTCGCTGAGCTGTGCTGGGATCCGTTCCACCAATTTCAAACATGATCCGGCCGGGTTTCACGACAGCCACCCAATGGTCGACAGGGGCTTTTCCCTTGCCCATCCGCGTCTCAGCAGCACGCTTGGTGTAGGGTTTGTCAGGAAAAATTCGGATCCAAACCTTGCCACGCCGCTTCATCGCATGCACGATCGCCCGACGGGCAGCTTCAATCTGCCGAGCACTGATATAACCCGGTTCCAAAGCTTGCAGTCCAAAATCTCCGAAGGACACATCAGAGCCGCGATATGCCTTGCCCTTCATTCGGCCGCGCATTTGTTTGCGGTACTTAACTCGTTTTGGCATTAACATAATGACTACCTCGCTATTTGCCGGACAAATAACCGGCTACGATTTTACTCGCTGACATAAACGCCTTCAGTGGTTTCAGTCTCTTCTTCCGCTTCGGGCATAATTTCACCTTTATAAATCCAAACCTTGATTCCCAACTGACCATAGGTTGTCAACGCTTCCGTCTGGGCATAATCAATATCAGCACGTAATGTCTGCAAAGGTACACGCCCCTCACGCAACCAGACGCTACGAGACATTTCTGCGCCTCCTAATCGACCGGATACCATCACCTTCACGCCTTCAGCGCCAGCTTGCATACCCTGCTGAATCGCCCGTTGCATGGCTCTGCGATAGCTGATCCGTTTTACCAGCTGATCGGCAATATTTTCTGCTACCAGGCGGGCATCCAGGTTGGGAGATTTGATCTCTTTGACTTCCAGGTCAATCTTCTTGCCCGTCAGTTCTTCCAAATTGGAGCGAAGTTTATTAACATTTTCACCTCTGCGACCGATCAGAATCCCCGGTTTAGCGGTGTGAATAAAGAGCTTGATCTTTCCGGGGAAGCGTTCGATTTCAATCGCAGAAACACTGGCGCGGTCATTGCTCTCTCGAATTGTCTTCCGAATCGCAAGATCCTCATGCAATTGATCCTGGTACTCCTTACCATCTGCAAACCAGCGGGCTAACCAAGGCTTGTTTATTTTCAGCCGAAATCCAATCGGATGTATTTTACGACCCATATTTACTCCTGGCTCCTGTTACTGACACAATCTTCAAACATGCTGTCACTCAACCTCTCTCAGAACAACCGTGATATGCGAGCGCCGCCGCAATATCGGTTTAAACCGACCGCGGGCGCCAAACCGACGCCATTTGCGCGTCGGCGCTTCATCCGCATAGATCTGATAAATATAAAGATCATTGCGTGATACGCCAAAATTTTCTTCTGCATTGGCAATCGCCGACCAGAGTAATTTCTGAACGGGCACTGCAGCCTTTTTGGGCGTAAAGGTTAAGATGTCCAATGCTTCCAACACAGGTTGTCCGCGTACGAGATCAATCACAAGCCGCGCCTTTTGAGCCGATGTGTTTAGATTGCTCAATTTCGCTCGAATATCTGTAGGCATAACGTCTTATCCTTACCTTCTCTTACCGCCGCGACGATCAGATTTACTGGCGACAACATGGCCCCGGTAGAATCGCGTCAGCGCAAATTCACCCAGACGATGACCGACCATATTTTCTGTGATGTAAATCGGCACATGGCGGCGTCCGTCATGAACAGCGATGGTATGCCCCACCATTTGGGGGAAAATCGTGCTGGCACGACTCCAGGTCCGAAGGACCTTTTTCTCGCCTTTTTCGTTCATGTCTTCAATTCTTTTCAACAATTTCGGGTCTACAAACGGCCCTTTTTTCAGCGATCGCGACATAGTTTCGTCCTCTTCTTCGCTACAATAATCGGTTACTTACGACGCCGCTTCGCTTTGGAGCGATGGCGAACAATATATTTATTGGTACGTTTATTTTTTCGGGTTTTCTTGCCCAGGGTGGGTTGACCCCAGGGGGTCTTTGGCCCGGGCATACCAATCGGCGAACGGCCTTCACCACCTCCATGAGGATGGTCACGCGGGGACATGGCAGAACCCCGTACAGCGGGACGCCAACCCATCAGGCGCCTTCGCCCGGCCTTACCCAGCTTGATATTCCCGTGCTCGATATTGCCAACCTGCCCAATCGTCGCCCGGCAATTTTGCAGCACCAGCCTGACCTCACCCGAGGGGAGGCGCACCTGCGCATAACGGCCTTCCTTAGCCAGCAATTGTGCTGATGCCCCCGCCGAGCGAACCATCTGGCCGCCCTTGCCGGGTTGCAACTCAATATTATGAATGGTTGTGCCCGTGGGGATGCTCGAGAGGGGCATACTGTTCCCAGGGCGGATATCCGTCACTTCACTGGAAACAATCGTGTCACCCACCTTCAAGCCAACCGGCGCAATAATATAGCGTTTTTCGCCATCAACGTAGTGCAGCAAGGCTAATCGCGCCGAACGGTTAGGATCGTATTCGATCGCTGCCACCTTGGCTGGAATATCAAGCTTGTCCCGTTTAAAATCCACCAAACGGATGAAGCGCTTGTGCCCACCACCGCGATGACGAACCGTGACGCGGCCGTACATGTTGCGCCCCGAGTGTTTTTTCAATGGAACAATTAACGAGCGTTCCGGCTTGGTCTTAGTAATCTCTTCAAAGGTGTAGCCCGTCTTATGTCGGGTACCAGGTGATGTCGGTTTATAAATTTTTACTGCCATTACTCAACCCCTTCAAAAATCGGGATGCGCTCGCCTTCTGCCAGGGTCACAATCGCTTTTTTATAAGCGCTGGAGCGGGTCCGCATTTGACGATTGCGCAAATTACGTGATTGTTTAGCGGGTACCAACATTGTGTTGACACGATCCACTTTCACATCGAAAATCGTTTCAATCGCTTCCCGAATCGCAGTTTTAGTCGCACGTTTGTCAACTTCAAACACGTACTGGTTGTGATATGAAGACAGATAGTTCGATTTCTCAGTGACAATCGGTCGGCGAATGATTTCAAATACAGTTTTCTTCATGATACATTCCTACCTATCCGAGATAACCTGTGATAACATCCAGCGCGGCCAGCGGGACCACAACCTGTTTCGATCCCAGCAGGTCACGGATGTTCAGATAATTAGCCATCAGCAGTTTGACATTCGTCAGGTTTGCGCTTGCGCGTTTAACATCCAGGTACTCCGGATCGTTTGACGGGATCAGCAGCAAAACCATCTCATCGCCAGCGATGGCGCGCAGCGCTTCCGCCATAGTTTTAGTTTTTATTTCCTCAAGCTTCAACTCATCCACCAGGATGATCTCACTCTCGGAGGCTTTGACGGACAAGGCAGACCGCAGAGCAGCCCTGCGCATCTTCTTTGGCATCGCCTTCTCATAGGAGCGCGGTTTGGGCGTGAAGATTCCCCCGCCGCCTACCCATTGTGCCGCATTGGTCGAACCCTGCCGAGCACGTCCGGTACCTTTCTGGCGCCAGGGCTTCTTTCCGCCACCCGCGACCTCGCTACGACCCTTAGTCGCATGCGTGCCCAGGCGTTTGTTGGCCATTTGCCTGACATATGCCTGATGCATGAGATCAACTTTAATTGGGGCTTCAAAAATCGCCGGCGGCAACTCTGCTGTGCCGACTTTCTTTCCCTTCATGTTGACAACATCAACTTCCATGATTACTCAACTCCATAACTGGTTATCGCCCAGGCGGGCGTCTAATGTTTCCGGGCAGTCTTGATCAGAACCATTCCGCCCTTCGGGCCAGGCACAGAACCATCAACTGCGATCAGGTTGCGTTCTGGGTCAACCAACACCACGCGCACATTCGATGAGGTCACCCGTTCATTGCCCATGCGCCCGGGATTCTTCTTACCTTTAAAGATACGTCCTGGCGTACTGCCGGCACCCATCGACCCGGGTGCCCGATGACGGTCCGATTGACCGTGGGTTTTCAGCCCACCGCCAAAGCCGTGGCGCTTGACTACACCCGCAAATCCACGTCCTTTGCTGGTTCCAACGACATCAACTCGCTCTCCGGCTTCAAAAACATCAACACCCAACCGGTCGCCCTCGGCGACGTTGGGTGATTTTGTTCTAAATTCTCGTAATATCCGCAATGGTGGTAAGGTGTTACGCTCGAGGTGCCCTAACTGTCCCCGTGTTAATCGCTTGGGTTTAACCTCTTCAAAACCGAGTTGGACAGAGGAATAACCGTCCTTATCCTTGGTTTTGATCTGGGTTACATAACAAGGCCCAGCTTCGATAACAGTTACGGGTTGTGCAATCCCGTTGTCGTCGAAAATCTGGGTCATTCCGACTTTGCGTCCAATTAGCCCTTTAAACATATGCCTTATTCTCCTGTAAAATTTACTTGACGAGACTGTTAGCCTGGGCAAGGCTGCATCATCTCCGAACGCAGCACAGTCAACGTTTCTCCCGCGACCACCCATTTTTTCAGGACTACGGCGAGAAAGGCTCTTATGCTGCCTCAATGGTCTGGCTTTTAAGCCAAAACCTGATTATTCTACCACCGCCTGGCAAATATGCCAAGCACTTTTTGTTATTGATTCCCTGCAAAAGGAAGTGACTTTGCTGATGAATTTTTTCGTACGATCAGCTGAGCACCCAAACCCGTTTGCAGGCAACCCTTTAATCTAAGCTAAATTTTGATTTCAATATCGACGCCGGCCGGTAAATTCAGGCGCATCAGCATGTCAATCGTTTTTGAATCGGGGTCCAACACATCAATCAAGCGATTGTGCGTGCGAATCTCAAAATGCTCCTGAGAATCCTTATCGACAAAAGGCGAGCGGGTCACGGTGAAACGTTCGATCTTGGTCGGTAAAGGTACCGGTCCCACGACCTGCGCTCCACTGCGCTCCGCGGTGTCTACGATTCGTTTTGCAGATTGATCGATTACTCGATGATCATATGCCTTCAGGCGTATTCGAATCTTTTGTTTAGCCATATTACTTGCTACTCCTAAATCAATATCATTACAGATCGTTATAATCCAACAACTTTTTTCATCACCGCCTCTGAAACCGGCGCATAGCGTTCAAATTCCATGGTGAACACGCCGCGCCCCCGGGTTGCAGAGCGTAACTCGGTGGCATATCCAAACATTTCTGCCAGTGGCACCTCAGCATGAATCGCCTGAGCATTCCCCTGGCGTAAATCCATGCCGAGAACATTGCCATGCCTTAAATTGATGTGACCCAGCACATCACCAGTATGCGCTTCAGGCACGACAACCTCAACCTTCATGATCGGTTCAAGCAAAATGGGCTTGCCCTGGTTCACACCCTGCCGAAAAGCGAAAATTCCCGCCATGCGAAAAGCGAGTTCGCTTGAATCAACCTCGTGAAAAGAGCCATCGAGCAAAGTGACCTTTAAGTCCGTCATCGGGTAACCTGCAAGGACGCCGCTTTCTGCGGCTTCGAGAATGCCTTTTTCAACTGCCGGGATGAATTCCCTGGGGATCGCACCTCCACTAACTCGATCCTCAAACACAACGCCCGCCCCGCTTTCGAGTGGATCGAGCCGCAGCACAACATGGGCAAACTGACCGTGCCCACCCGTTTGTTTGATAAACCGATATTCAACTTCAGGTACCGACCGCGTAATGGTCTCGTTATAAGCCACCCGCGGGTTGCCAACATTGGCCTGGACCTTAAACTCCCGCAGCATACGATCGACCAGAATTTCAAGATGGAGCTCGCCCATCCCAGAAATAATCATCTGCCCGGTTTCCGCATCCTGCCGGATACTAAAAGTGGGGTCTTCTTCGGCTAACTTCTGAAGCGCAATGCCCATCCGATCTTGATCTGCTGCCGTCTTGGGTTCAATCGCCACAGAAATCACCGGGTGTGGAAAAGAAATCGCTTCAAGGAGAACCTGTTTTGAAGGATCGCACAGCGTATCACCCGTGAAGCTTTGTTTTAAACCCAAAATCGCGCCGATATCACCTGCTTTTAGTTCATCCATATCCTCACGGTGATCAGCATACATGCGCAACAAGCGTGCCACACGTTCCTTTTTACCCTGGGTTGCGTTCAAATAAGTGTCATTCTTTTTCATCTTGCCCGAATAAACGCGGACATAAGCCAATCGTCCGACGTAATTGTCCGTGACGATTTTAAACACCAGAGCCGTCATGGGAGCGGCATCATCGGGTGGACAGGTGATCATATCGCCTGTTTTTGCGTGGATTCCGGTCACATCAGGAACATCCAGGGGGGATGGTAGGTAATCGACAACGGCATCCAGCAGGGGTTGCACACCCTTGTTGCGCAATGACGAACCGCAAAACACCGGTGTGACCTTGTTTTGCAGCACACCTTTGCGCAGCGCCATTTTCAATTCCGCCAGGGTGAGCGTCTCGCCTTCGAGGTATTTCATCATCACCTCGTCATCCAATTCAGCAATTTGCTCCACCAAAATCGCACGTTGCTCCTCAGCGATGGTCAGCAGTTCTGCAGGAATTTCTTCCTCACGCGGCTTGCTGCCCAGTTCACCTTCGAAGTAAATAGCCCGTTCCGTCAACAAGTCGACCACACCACAAAAGGATTCCTCAGCGCCGATGGGCACTTGCATGGCGAGGGGGTTAGCGCCCAGTTGCGCTTTGATGGATTCGAGGGTACGAGAATAAGACGCGCCGACCCGATCCATCTTGTTGGCAAAACAAATGCGGGGTACAGCGTAGCGATTGGCCTGTCGCCAGACGGTCTCGCTCTGCGGTTCAACACCCTGAACCGCATCAAAGACGACGATACCGCCATCCAAAACGCGTAATGAGCGTTGGACTTCAGCCGTAAAGTCAATATGACCCGGCGTGTCGATAATATTAATCTTGTGGTCTTTCCAGAATGTGGTCACCGCCGCAGACATGATTGTGATGCCGCGTTCACGTTCCTGCTCCATCCAATCGGTGACCGTAGTGCCTTCATCGATATTGCCCAGGCGATAAGTGCGCCCGGTATAGAAAAGAATCCGCTCAGTCGTTGTGGTTTTACCCGCGTCGATATGCGCAATAATCCCAATATTGCGATAACGTTCAAGCGGAAACTCTTGCGCGGTCATTTCTGATAACCTAACCCGGTCGGCTTAGCTGGCAAATCCTAAACCCGGAAATGGGAGAATGCGCGGTTAGCTTCAGCCATGCGGTGCATCTCTTCACGGCGGCGGAATGCAGCGCCGGTATTAGTTGACGCATCCATCAACTCATTGGCTAACTTTTCGCCAAAGGATTTCCCCGGTCGCAAACGAGAAGCGGTGATGATCCAGCGCATAGCCAGGGTTTTTCGCCGGATGGGATCAACTTCCAACGGCACCTGGTAAGTAGCGCCACCCACACGGCGTGGACGCACTTCCATCAAGGGGGAAACGTTCTTCAGTGCAGCATCAAAGATCTCAACGGGATCCTTGCCAGTGCGTGTTTCAATGATTGCAAGCGCATCGTACATCAAATTGGCAGCCGTGCTCTTTTTACCCTTGAGCATGATCCGATTGATCATCTCCTGAATATCAGTACTGCCGTACTTAATATCCGGTGAAACCTCTCGCTTTTCTGGTTTATATCTACGCGCCATACTAACTCCTTACTTAAAAATAATTAAAATAGGGCAAAACATCTTACAATCCCTGATGAGACCGATTTAAATGCTTCGCCCTACGTTAAATCGTGTTCGACCCTGGCTACTTGGGCTTTTTTGCACCATATTTTGAGCGACCCTGCGCACGGTCCTCAACGCCAGTCGAATCCAACGTACCTCGGACGACATGGTAGCGTACACCGGATAAATCCTTAACGCGGCCACCTCGCACAAGCACCACCGAGTGCTCCTGCAATTGGTGACCTTCGCCAGGGATGTAGGCAGTGACTTCCATGTGGTTTGTCAGACGTACACGGGCGATCTTCCGCAGAGCCGAGTTCGGTTTCTTAGGGGGCATGGTCCGTACAATTGTGCAGACCCCGCGTTTTTGCGGTGCACCCTTTAGCTGTCGAATACGTCTTTGTTTTTGTGAATTATACGTATATTGCAGCGCAGGCGCCTTGCTCTTATTCTGCTTTGTTTTTCGGCCTTTTCGTATCAATTGGTTGATCGTTGGCACATTTGCCTCCAAATCTACAGCTAAAAATGACTATCTCCAATAATGGAGGCCATCATCATCGTTCAAGATGGCCTCACTGCTATCAAATTTTTCCTCCATAAAGCTGGTCAAGATTATTGGCCCAGCACGAAGGTAACAAACGATAATCCTACCATGCGCACCGGTGAGCGTCAAGGTTTTTTCAATTTCAGGGGGCAAGCTCACCGGGCGAATTTTGCCAATCCTGTTTGCAATACCAGATGGTTTAGAAACCCTGGCTTCACCCTAGATCCTGACCAAGGCTGATCAAACCGGTGCGTGGATTGAAGCTCTTGCTTTTTTCCTCATCCTTGCCAAAAGTGATCAACTCGCCGTTTTCCAGAACAGCTTCAACTGCTAGACCCAAACTCTGCAATTCCTTAACCAGGACCTTAAAAGCAGCCGGGATGCCGGGATCTTTTATTTTTTCACCTTTAACGATGGCTTCATAGGTACTGTTGCGGCCCTCAACATCGTCAGATTTTACGGTTAGCATCTCTTGCAAGGTATAAGCCGCACCATAGGCTTCCAGGGTCCAGACTTCCATCTCTCCAAAACGCTGACCGCCAAACTGGGCTTTCCCGCCCAAGGGCTGCTGGGTAACCAGGCTATATGGGCCCGTCGCACGGGCATGCACTTTATCTTCTACAAGATGATGCAGTTTCATTACCGTCATCAGACCAACCGTAACCGGGTGATCGTAATATTCACCCGTCTTGCCATCGCGCAATTTCTGTTTTCCAAGAGTAGGTTTAGGCTTATCGAAATCCTGCATCACCTGGCGGGCTTTGCTTCGCACCTCTTCACTCTTAAGCTGTTGACTGACCTTCACACCGAAAGACTGCATCCACAACCTCAGGCAGGCATCAATCGCCCGAGAATCTTGACCGTGTCGCTCATGAGCGGGGATAACATCGTCCTCAAAAGCGGTAATTTTATCCGGATCATAGCCCTCGTCACGCAACCATTCGCGCATTGTGGAACGGCGGGCGTAATTGGGATCGGATGGGAATTCATGAACCTTATATCCACGATCGCCCAACCAATCTTCAAGGTACAGCAAGCGCACCTCATCATCGTCTTTGATGATCTCGGGGTCATACCCCTCAAAACCCTTTATCCAGTCCCAGGCTTTCTGTGCAGCGACCTCCCAGGCTCGATCGATTATCCACGCGCGGGCAAGCTCAGCCTCAATTTCATATTCAGTTGCACCATCAAATACCGGGGTTACAGCTCTGAAACCAAGTCGTTCAGCAGCCCACCCAAGGTGAGTCTCCAGTATTTGACCGAGGTTCATACGACCAGGTACGCTCAACGGGTTCAGGATCACATCGATCGTCCGTCCATTATCAAGGAACGGCATGTCTTCAACCGGAACAATCATTGAAATCACACCTTTGTTCCCATGACGACCCGCCATTTTATCACCCTCAGTCACTTTGCGACGTTGAGCAACACTGACTCGCACCATGGTCTCCACACCTGCTTTCAGGTCTGGATTTTCTTCGCGGGTAAAGACCTTAACATCAACCACAATGCCATGCTCGCCATGTGGCATTTTCAAGGAAGTGTCCTTCACTTCTCGCGATTTTTCACCAAAGATGGCCTTCAACAACCGCTCTTCAGGTGACAATTCCTTTTCGCCTTTTGGTGTGATCTTGCCCACTAAAATATCTGAGGGGCCAACCTCTGCCCCAATGCGGATAATGCCGTGCTCGTCAAGATTGCGGACAGCTTCTTCGCCAACGTTAGGGATATCCCTGGTGATCTCCTCTGGGCCAACCTTAGTGTCTCGTGCTTCAACCTCATGCTTTTCGATGTGAACCGAAGTGTATCGATCCTCCTGCACGAGTCGCTCTGAGAGTAAGATCGCATCTTCGAAGTTGCCACCCTCCCAGGAGACAAAGGCTACCAGCACATTCTGACCTAATGCCAGGTTGCCGTTAACAGAAGAAGAAGAATCGCCAATGATTTCTCCTTTATGAATCCGCTGGCCTTTAATCACCGCTGGATGTTGATCAATACAGGTTGATTGGTTAGAGCGTCTGTATTTCTGTAAATTGTAGGTGCGGATGTTGCCATCGCTCTCACGTACCTGGATCATTCTTCCCGTTACAGAGACAACCTCGCCATCCTCGTCAGCCACTACCAGTTGGCCGGAGTCAATCGCTGCATAGGCTTCCATGCCAGTGGAAATAATTGGGATTTCAGGTCGAATCAGTGGTACGGCTTGTGCCTGCATGTTTGAGCCCATCAACGCCCGGTTTGCATCATCATGCTCCAGGAAAGGAATCAAAGCGGCGCTCACACCCACAATCTGTTGTGGTGAAACATCAATATAATCAATTTTTTCTGGATTGGATAATTGAAAACCTAATTGGTGCCGACAAGAGACTCTCCTGGTAAATTCACGAAATTCGTTAAGCGGCGCATTAGCCTGGGCAATCGTGAATTTGCTCTCAGCATCTGCAGACAAATAATGATATAGATCTGACACGAAAGGCGTCACCAAAATCTCGTTCAGGTCAAGTTTAGCTAGTTTTTTTGCCAGCTCTTTGGTTATGCGCTCACCCTTTTCAGCGATCAGCTCTCCTGTTTTCGGGTCCTTGATATCCTCCCTTACTTGGCGATCGACCAGATTATCCGTAGGTTTTAATGCCTTAATCACCTTACGGTACGGCGTTTCAATAAAGCCATACTCATTAACCGTGGCATAGGTTGCCATCCGACCGATCAAACCAATGTTCGGTCCTTCAGGTGTTTCGATAGGACAAATGCGACCGTAATGCGTGTGATGAACGTCGCGCACATCAAAACCCGCTCGCTCACGCCTCAGACCGCCCGGTCCCAGGGCGGAAAGCGTGCGCTTATGACGTAACTCTGCCAGGGGGTTGGTTTCTTCCATAAATTGCGAAAGCTGGCTTGAACCAAAGAACTCTCTCAAGGAGGCGACTAACGGGCGAATATTCACCAAGCTGGATGGAGAAACCTGCTCCTGACCGCTGGTGGACATGCGTTCTTTGATTATGCGTTCCATCTTGTTCAGACCGCCTCGCAATTTATTCTGGACCAGTTCGCCGACCGTCTTCAACCGGCGGTTACCCAGATGGTCCATATCATCGCGTTGCTCTTTCTTGTTGTTGATCAGGATCATTCTTTTTACGATCTGCACAATATCCCATTTTGTGATCGTGCGATGATCGATAGGAATATCCAGCCCCAACTTTTGGTTCAATTTATAACGGCCGACGCGCTCAAGATCATAGCGACGTTTATCGAACAGCTGATCTTCTAAAAATACCTTTGCATTCTCCAGCGTAGGTGGATCGCCAGGGCGCAAACGTTTGAAAAATTCAATTAATGCAGCCTCGGCAATGGTTTTTCCGTCAGCGAAATATTCTTCCCAGGAAGGCTCCTGGTTAATTGACGAAGCAATAAACAAGCGCTCAGTATCTTTATCTACGTCTTTGAAAAGCTCAATTAATTCCTCATCCGTGCCATATTTAATCGGGTTGTTGTCGTCGCCCATGCCGTCATCAACCGCGGCTAAAGCACGCAGGAAAACCGTGATTGGTGTCGTCCGTTTTCGGTTAAATTTGATAATAATGTAATCGTTCTTGCGGGTTTCCATCTCAATCCAGGCTCCCCGGTCGGGGATCATCTTGGCTGTCGACATGTGTCGATTTGTCATCCGATCAACCTCGCTCCCAAAGTACACCCCGGGAGAACGAATCAATTGGTTGACCACAACCCGCTCTGTGCCATTAATGATAAAGGTCCCCTTGGGAGTCATCTCTGGAAAATCGCCCAGGTATAAATCCTGTGTGATCGGTTCTCCAATCTCCTTTCCCACGAGCAATACCGTGACATTCAGCGGCGAAGCATAAGTCAGATCACGCTCCAGGCATTCCTCAATTGTCGTTTTAGGATCTTCGTACCAAAACTTCAAACCCCATTCTTTTGTGACCTCATCATTGCTGGGGAAAAATAATTGCATCTCTTTGTTGTAGGACTCGATGGGGGAAATTTCAGCAAATAAATCATAAAACCCGTTTTCCTTAAGCCGCTTGAAGGAATCAATCTGCACCTGGATTAAGGGAGGTAGGTCCAAACCTACTGGAATATTTTGGTATGATTTGATGGGCAATTCTGCCATTTAGGGCTCCTGATAAGCTATGATGACTGGGGTGTTCCTGATAACTTTTGGTCTTTCCACGTTTTTAAATAGACACTGGCGCGCAATTCGCGAATGGTTATTCTAGCCAATCGATAATGTAAAGTCAAGCTAAAAAATCAATTTGGTCAAAATAAGGTCTGAGTCCCATTAACACTTAATTTCCCTGGTGGATGTTAATCATCCTTCAAAAATCATGTTTTGTAAAGGGGGCCAAAAAAACCTGCAGCCTCTGCTGTGCGAACATTAATAGACACAGCAGTGATAATACTGAGCACGAAGCAATGATTGTTTAATCGATTAGCACATTAAATACGGGCTCAGTTGGCAGATATGACTGGTAAGCGTTGAAAAACCTGGTTATAATAAACTGAACCATTTCAATTTTCCACGCAGGAAAGGGGCAAAAGTAGTCATGATACCCATCCGAGACGAAATCAAAGCCCGCAGGGTACCGGTGGTGAATACCCTGTTAATTATCGTCAACGTCATTGTTTTTTGCTTGCAATGGCTGTTAGCCAGCGAGCAGAGCGAGGCTATTTTATACCAATTTGCATTTGTCCCCTACAATTTCTTGATGGCACCCATCAAATTCAGCAATCTGCGCAATATTTTCACTGCCATGTTCATGCATGCGGGGCTCTTGCACCTGGGCGGAAATATGCTTTACCTGTGGATCTTCGGCGATAATGTTGAAGACGCATGGGGGCACCTGGGCTACCTGATGTTTTACCTGGTTGGCGGCGTGACAGCCACACTCGTGCACACCATCACAAACCCTCTGTCCGTTGTCCCCACGGTTGGCGCCAGCGGAGCTATCGCTGCGGTTCTGGGCGCTTACCTCGTGCTTTATCCGCACAGCCGTGTACTCACCTTCATCCCCCTGGGGTATTTCATGACGCTCAGGGCTGTCCCAGCCATAATTGTGCTTGGAATGTGGTTCATTCTGCAATTTTTCAGCGGTGTGCTCTCCCTGGGTGGGCCAGATGTCGGGGGAGTAGCTTTTTGGGCTCACATTGGCGGGTTTGTCACCGGGGTGCTGCTGGCGATATTGTTCAAAAAACGCCGCCATCAAACCCCACAGCAGCAACGCTGGTAGCAACTCTCCTCTCATCAAAAGGGGTGGGAAATCAATATGCTTTAATATCATCTAATTAAAAATTAGATATCGATCAAATGATATTATTTTTCTTTGCAATTCGATGTGATCTTGCCTTTCTAAATATTCTAAGATGGCATTCCTTCACCAGGGTTTTTTCTAGAGCTTTTACAATTTAATACGTCTTGACAGGCGCTTTTAAATGTGTGTTATAATTTTTCCAGCTTTTCAACCATCAACATTTTTGTGTTAAAGGAGGCGCTTATTAGACTTTTATCTCATTTGTTGTCTTAATGTTAAGCTCGTTTTATTTTGGATTAACAAGGAGCCTTATTTATGGAAACCGTAATAGGTTCCATCTGCGACATGATGGATACCTTGGGCTACAGCCACATTTATCTTCCTAACGTTATTCAACCGATTCGTCTTACGGATGTGATGGTGGGACGTGCATACCCGACCATCATCTGCGATGTGTATGGTGAACAAGAGAAACCCCTGGGATTACTGACTGAGGCGATTGACAATATCAGCGAAGACGAGGTTTACATCGTAACAGGCGGAGACCGCCGCTGTAGCTACTTCGGCGAAATCATGACTGCAACCATCAAACGCCGGGGAGCGGTGGGTGCTGTAATTGATGGCTACATTCGCGATACGCGCCAGGTTTTAGAGCAGGATTTTCCTGTGTTTTGTATGGGGCGAGATGCCCAGGGGTCTTTGTATCGCAACCAGGTCATTCGCTATGGCGTTCCGGTTGAAATTGGAAATATCCTGATTCGGCCCGGTGATCTAATTTTTGGTGATATTGACGGCGTTGTCGTGATCCCTAAAGAAATCGAAGAGAAAGCAATCACTGTCACATTGGAGAAAGTACGCGGAGAAAAAGACACCCGTGAGGCGATTGAACGTGGTATGTCTGCAGTCGAAGCCGAGAAAAAATACGGTTCATTCTAAGTGAATCACGAAAGAGGTTGAAATGAATGTAATTGAAAGGCTTGGAAAAGCAGGCCTCGTCCCTGTTGTCGTCATCGACAAAGTTGAAGACGCGGTTCCAGCTGCCCGGGCGCTGTTGGCTGGTGGATTGGACATCATGGAGATCACCATGCGCACAGCAGCGGGAATCGAAGCAATCAGAAGCGTGCGCACGTCTGTGCCTGAAATGCTGGTTGGCGCAGGCACAATTTTGTCATTAGAAAAATGCATTGAAGCAGCCGAGGCCGGCGCACAGTTCATTGTTTCTCCCGGCTTTGACGCTGAAATAGTGAGCTGGTGTGTGGAACATGATGTTGCGGTAACGCCCGGTTGCGTCACACCGACAGAAATCCAACAGGCGCTGGCACTGGGAGTGTACACCGTTAAATTCTTCCCATCCAATGTTTACGGCGCTGTTGCTGCAATGAATGCATTAAACGGCCCCTTTAAGTCTGTCGGCGTTAAGTTCATTCCCACAGGTGGCGTTAATAATGACAATCTCTCAGAATATGCGAGTCAACCATTCATCCACGCCATTGGCGGTGGTTGGTTGTGTAAAACGGCTGATATTGTCAATCACAATTTTGGCGCGATCACAGAGGTCGTTAAACGAGCCATCGACATCCTGCTGGGATTCGAAATGGCACATGTTGGCATTAATGTGGACACTGCTGATGAATCCCTGCAGGTGTGCAAGCAATTTGAGTCTGCTTTCGGTTTTGCCACCAAGGAAGGCAATAGCTCGAACTTTGCCAGCCCTGGTATTGAAGTAATGAAATCAAAATTCCTCGGCGAGATGGGTCATATTGCCATTAAGACCAACAACATCTCAAGAGCCGTTCACTATCTGGCAAAGCGCGGCTTTGAAGTTGACATGGAAACCGCCAAATACAAGGGCGACTCGATGGTTGCTGTGTATTTAAACGATGAGTTTGGCGGTTTCGCTATCCACCTTCTGCAAAAGTAAGGAGAATAAAAATGAAATTCCTAACCTTTGGCGAGATCATGCTGCGGTTGAAACCGCCATACCACGAGCGCTTGTTTCAAGGGTTAATGCTCGAGGCGACCTTCGGCGGCGGAGAAGCCAATGTTGCAGTATCGCTGGCAAATTACGGGATGGATGTGAGCTACCTCACGGTGCTTCCTAAAAACGCGATCGGCGACGCTTGCGTCCAGACCATCAGGAAATTCGGCGTTGATACCAGCAGGATTCAACGTGGCGCGGGGCGGATGGGGATTTATTTCCTGGAGCCTGGCGCAAACCAGCTCCCCAGCAAGGTTGTGTACGACCGTGAATTTTCTGCGATTGCCCTCGCTAAACCCGGCGATATCGATTGGGACCAGGCATTTTCAGGAATCGACTGGTTCCACATCACCGGTATCACGCCAGCAATTTCAGAATCAGCCATGCTGCTTTCCCTTCAGTCGGTAAAAGCCGCCAAGGAAAAAGGCATCACGGTGTCCTGTGACCTCAATTTTCGGAAAAATTTGTGGAAATATGGCAAAAATGCACCTGAGGTGATGACCGAATTGGTCAAGTACGTGGATGTTGCCGTTGCTAACGAGGAGGACTGCCAGAAATCACTGGGAATTAAAGTTGATGCTGATGTCGAGAGCGGCAAATTAGACGTTTCAAAATACGAAGCACTCACCAACCAGGTTCTGGCACAATATCCTGACATGAAGTTAATCGCAATAACACTGCGCGAAAGCCAGAGTGCGGATATCAACGGTTGGGCAGGCTGTTTGAATGACCGGGAGCAGTTCTACCTCAGTACGCGTTATGAGATTCGCGATATTGTCGATCGGGTTGGGGGTGGAGACGCGTTTTGCTCGGGTTTAATCTACGGGTTGAACGCGTTCACGGGAAAACAGGACGCACTCGAGTTTGCTGCGGCAGCCAGCTGCCTGAAACATTCCATCATTGGCGATTTTAATCTTGTCAGCATTGCCGATGTGCTCAATTTGATGGGCGGGGATGCTTCTGGAAGGGTTCAAAGATAACCCATTCTTTGACCTTTTGAATAATGACCTGAAAAAGGGGCTGAGTGACAATGCAGCCCCTTTTTTTTAGCCAATTGGGTTTGAACAGTGTAAAACGGTGGTCATCACCAAACATCTCGCCCGGCTTTACTCGTACCTGAAGCGCCACACACCGATCACAAAGAACACCAGGGCGAAACCCAACAGAACCGCACTTTCAAACAACACGCCTGATAATTCCTGCCCCCGCACGGCGATGTTCAAAAATCCGGTCATCGCCCAATAGGTCGGCAGTGCCTTGGCAGCCATGCGCATCAGCGGCGGGAACAGCTCAATCGGATACCAGCAGCCGCCCAACAACGCCATCACCATGCCAATCAGGATCGATAAACCGTTGGCTTGTCCCTCGGTTTTCACAAAAGTACCCAGCATCGTTCCCAGGGCGGCGGCAGCCAGTGCAGATGTAAGCATCACCAGGAGCAACGCCAGGGGGGCGTGCAGCCAGTTGATCTTCATCACCAACGCCCCAAAGCCGATCAAAATCGCCATTTGCAGCAGTGCAGTTAACACCTGTCCCAGCACCGTCCCGCTGATATACAGCGCTTTGCTGGTCGGCGTGACCAGGATGCGGCGCAAGGTCCCACCCGTGCGCTCCAGGGCGAACATGGCTGAAAGACCGATCAGCGGGATAAACACCCAGGTGACCATCTGCCCGGCGGTGGAATTGGCGCGCGGGTCGTAGTTGATCGGGTCTTCAGTTTCCCCCTCCAGAGCTGTAACAAGCTCAGGCGCCGATCCCAGCAAATTTTGCGCAGCGGCATAGGATTCATCAAAAAACATCTGTCGCGCCTCGCGGCTGGCAAAGGGTTTTAAGGATTCCGCCAGCTCAACGCTTTTATTGGCAATATCCATCACGCTGCTGATGCGCCCCGCTGCAGTCTGCACGGCCTGCTGTTGCACCAGGGCATTCAGGTTATTGCGTTGCTGTTTGAGCTCCAGCTCTGCCTGTCCCTGCTGCAGCGCTTCGACGGCAAAGTTTTCCGGGATGATCAACACAGAGGCAGCCTGGCGTGACTCAAAGCTATCCAGCGCTTTCCTCAGGTCGGTCATCAGGGGTTTGACCGAGCTGGACTTCTCCAATTCTGCGATCAAAGCGGCTGACAGCGTGGAATTCGCCTGGTCGACGGTCATCAGGTTCAGGCGGCTATCAGCAGGGACACCGGTACCGCCGCTGAGGATGAAGATAAACAATACCGGCAAAATCAAGAAAAACATCCATTCAACAGGGCTGGTGAAGCGAATGAGGGAATCTTTGCGTATGATGGACCAGATCTTGTTCAATGCTACCTCACTTTCGCGCCAGTCCGCGTTTGCCAATCCAGATCGAAGCAAAGGTGAACAGGACACCACCCATGATCAGCAGCGCAATCAGATGCGTGCTGATGTCTTTCAACTGACCGCCAATACCTAGGATAAAAAAGCCATCGTTGCCCCAAGCATTGGGTGTGATCTTGTTCAGCAGCTGCAACCAGTGCGGCAGCATGCTCAGATCAATAATACTGCCGCCCAACAACCCAAATAGCAACATCACCGCAGAACCGGTGATCGCAATTTGACCGGGTGTCTTCAGGATCGCTGCGAACAACAATCCCCAGCCAGTAGCGCCAAAAGCAGCCGCCAGGATCAGCAGGATCACGCCCAGCGTGTCGCCCCACTGTAAACTGAACAGCAGCGAAGTGCCCCCTATCAGGATGGTAAGCTGGGCAACTGCGGTGAGGAAAACCCCAGCAAATTTCCCCCCCAGCACACTGGCTGAGGAGGTTGGCGCCACCAACATGCGCGGCAGGGTGCCAGCCTGATTCTCTACAAGCAGTGAGCGCGCACCGTAGGTGACGGCGAACATCAGGAACATCATCGCCATGCCAGGCGCCATATAAGCCAGGATATTAAATTCCAGCGCTTCACCTTCGGCAATATCCGCCTTGATTCGAATTGAAGAGCGGGTTCCAGATGCCTGCCCTATTTCATAACCGATCTGCGAGCCGATATCCGCCGCCTGCTGGTAGGAGATCAGTCCATTGTCCAGCAACTGGGTGACAATCACCTCACCTGAAACCCGCCCGATCTCCACCTGGTTGACGAATTGGTCCACCACGGAGCGCAGGAAGCCAGCGCTGTTAGGCATGGTGGGGTTGGCATAAAATTCTATCGGCGCCACAGAGCCGCCCTGTGTCCGAGGTGAAAGGAGGCTTTCACTGAAACCAGCCGGGATATAGATCACTGCCGCACTCTGGTCGGAATCGACCAGCGCCTGCGCTGCGCCCAGGTCCGTGGATAACCTGGGTGCAACCAGCGCTTCCAATTCAGGTGAGGTGAACACATCCACCAGTGTTTGCCCTAAAACGCCCTCATCCAGGTTAACGATCTCTACCGGGATATCGCTGAAGGTCGATCCAGCCCCTCCCGAGAAGCCGCCGGCGATCGCTCCCATGCCAATGGTCAACAGGAACGGCGCTAACAGCATCATGATCAGGGCAGCGGGGTCACGGAAGATCAGGCGCAGATCTTTAAATGCAATTAAAAATATCTTTCGTAAGCCCATGGTCTCACTCCCTTAACGCCCGTCCAGTCAAATGCAAAAAGACAGCCTCCAGGTTGGGTTCTCGCATGTCCACGGAATAAATCTTAATTCCCATCTCATTCGCCCGTGAGACAACAGGCGCCAGCGCTTCTTCTGCAGAAGCCGTGACAATCGCCACTTCGTGGTCCGTGGGGTTGACCTGCAGTACCTCCGGCAGCGTTTTAAGTCCCTCAGCCAGGTGAAAGGGGTCCTCGTTTTCGCCCAAATGGAGAATCAGCGTATCCATCTCGCCCACCTGGGCGGTGAGTTCACCCTGGGTGCCCAGGGCGATCAGCTTGCCGTGATCAATGATGCCAACCCGATCTGAAAGTTCCTGGGCTTCTTCCATGTAATGCGTCGTGTATAGGATCGTCATCCCTGCACGGTTGAGCTCTTTTACCGAATCGAGGATGGCGCGCCGAGATTGTGGATCGATCCCCACCGTGGGCTCATCCATAAACAGCAAGCGCGGTTCGTGCAACAAACCAACGCCAATGTTAACCCGCCGCTTCATTCCTCCAGAATAGGTTTTGATGCGTTGCTTGGCACGCTCTTTCAAGCCAGTCAGCTCCAACACCTGGTCAATACGCCTGGAAAGGTCACGTCCGGACAAGCCATACATCTTCCCCCAGAAATTCAGGTTTTCCAACGCTGTCAGGTCTTCGTACAGGGCGATTTCCTGGGGCACAACACCGATGACTCGTTTGACCGCCAGCGGCTCTTTGGTCACCGAATGACCGCAGATGATGGCTTCCCCGGCTGTAGGCGAGAACAGGGTCGAAAGAATCGAAATCGTCGTGGTTTTTCCGGCGCTGTTGGGGCCCAACAGGCTGAAGATTTCACCCTCCTGTATGGTAAAGCTGATCCCATCCACGGCGGTCAAGTCACCGTACTTTTTAAGGAGATTGATAACTTCGACGATCGGTGGCATAAAATCTCCTAATATGAATTAATTGATCACGGATGGATATTTCAAAAACATTATAGCACGAATATTATTAATTTATTGCTATGTAGTGTGAGAAATGCAGCTCATTTCTGGTTTTGAATAAACATAATATATTTTATTATTTACGATCTTTACAAATATTTGCTCAACTCGTAGAGACACGGCGTGCCGTGCCTATAAAAAGAGGCATGGTTAACAAAATCATGATAAAATCAATTATTATCTATTGTTCTCACCCTGTAAAAGGAGTTCACAAATGTATAAAAAGATGCTGACGGTTCTGAGTTTAGCAATGATATTGACCTTAAGTGGTTGTGTGCAGTTGACTCAAAAGATTTGGCACAACCAGGATAATTCGGGCAAATATGTCATTGAAATGATCCTTTCAGAAGATATGCTCTCTATCATCGGCTTTGGAGGGACGGCAGAAGAAATACGCGAAGAATTATTACAGGAATTTGCTGTCACACCGGAAGAGCTGAAATCCGACTTTCCAAACCTTAAGGATGTTTCTGTCAACAGCTATTATGACGCAGAAGATCGGGCTTTCCACGTCGTCATGGAAATCGATTTGTTTGACATGACCAAAGGATTCCAGTTCGATGAAAACACTGATATGGATTCCTTGACCTTTACCATAACCGATAACAATGATGGCACATTTCGGTTCTCACAAACCATGGATTACGGTTCAGCGGTAGGCAACCAAATTGATCAGGAATATCTCCGTATGTTCGAGCCCTACTTGGCTCAAGCCAAACACAGGCTGGAGCTGCACGTAGAACAATTTATAGAAGCCGACCCCATAGCGATCTATGATCGATCCAACAAGGTCATCGTTTGGGAAATCCCCTTGACAGATTTGATGAAATTGACCGAGCCGATTGAATTTTGGGCAGTTTACAGAACCAAATCCCGCAGCCTTCTACCCGGTCTGGACCTGGGTGAGGGTTTCAAATGGGTTCCTTACGCCGTTGGCGGTTTGTGCTGCCTGACCCTGATCGCCGTCATTTTCATCGTGATTGTCATCGTCGTGTTGGCAAAAAAGAAAAAAGCAAAACAGGTCCAACCCACCATCATTGAGCCAGGATCGAACTTTGATTAGAAATCGTCATCCCCGATCATCGGATTGACGGGCGACCCTTTTATGAGGTAAGATTTATACAGCATATCAATTAAACGGGGAGCCTGAGACTTCAGGCTGAGAGGAGGACGCAGGTCCTCGACCCGCAAGACCTGATCCGGATAATGCCGGCGGAGGGATGATGCATCAACACCAAAAACACCCTCTCCGGGAAGAAAGGGTGTTTTTATGACTCACAACCCAATCCGAGTTTTCCTGTTTGTTAACGGCGAACTGCCCGAGCCTGATAAGATCCGCACTGCCCTGCAGAATACCGACTATCTGATCGCTGTTGATGGGGGATTAAGACACCTGGTAAACCTGGGATTAACCCCGCATATGGTGATTGGCGACCTCGATTCTGCCGACCCGGATGCCGTTCAGCGTTTGCGTCTCATCGGGGTTGAAATCCGGACCTTCCCAACCGACAAAGATGAAACCGATCTGCACCTTGCCCTGGACGCAGCCTTGGAACTGGCGCCGGACATGATCCGTGTAGTCGCAGCCCTGGGTGGACGCCTGGATCAAACCCTGGCTAATATCTTCCTCCTCACCCGTCCCGACCTGGCTGAGGTCGATATACGCCTGATTGACGGCCACAGCGAGGTCTTTCTCATCCGGAAATCGGCAAATTTCAGTGGAGAAGTTGGTCAACGGGTCTCGCTGCTGCCGCTGAATGGACCGGTCACCGGCATTCATACCGAAGGCCTGCGCTATTCCCTGAATAACGGCACGCTGTTCCCGGACAACACCCTCGGAATCAGCAACGAAATGAACGCACCCACAGCCCGTATTTCGATTCAATCAGGATTGCTACTGTGTATTCACGAGACCCGATCCGTTTTTACAAAGTGAGGTAAATCCATGCAGAAAAAAATGTTCGCCCTGCTCGTTTTGATCGTCACCTTGCTCTCCGCTGCCTGTACGCCCTTTGCCCGCCCGGCTGAAACGCGATCCATAACTGTCGTAACCCACGATTCCTTCGCCATCAGCGAAGAACTTATCGCTGATTTTGAATCCGAACATGGTGTGAAGGTCGTCTTTGTGCGCGGCGGCGACGCCGGCACCACGCTCAACCAGGCCATTCTGACCAAAGAAAACCCGGTTGCCGATGTCTTCTTTGGTCTCGACAACACCTTCCTGACCCGCGCCCTGGAAGAGGAGCTCTTCATCGCCTATGATTCACCGATGTTGGCTCAGGTCCCGGCTGCGTTTAAACTCGACCCGGGCAACTTCGCCCTGCCCATCGATTATGGTGATGTGTGCATCAATTACGACAAAGCCTATTTTGCCGACCACAGCCTGACCATCCCGACCTCACTGGAGGCGTTAACAGAGCCCCAATATGCCGGTCTGCTGGTGGTACAAAACCCGGCCACCTCATCGCCCGGTCTCTCTTTCCTGATGGCAACCATCGCCCACTTCGGCGAAGACGGCTACCTGGATTACTGGGCTGCGCTCAAGCACAATGACGTGGTCGTCGTCAGCGATTGGGAAACGGCTTATTATACCAATTTCAGCGGCTCGAGCGGGCGTGGACCGCAGCCCATGGTCGTGTCCTATGGCTCCAGCCCGGCAGCAGAGGTGATCTTCGCGGAAACCGAGCTCGCCCAAGCCCCCACAGGCTCAATCATCGGGCCAGACACCTGCTTCAGGCAAATCGAATTCGTCGGCATCCTCAAAAATGCAGCCAATCCTGACCTGGCAAAACTCTTTGTGGACTTCATGCTCAGCGTCCCCTTCCAGGAAGATATCCCGATGCAAATGTTCGTCTTCCCGGTTAATCCGCAAGCCAGCCTGCCGCAAGCCTTCCTGGAACATGTCGACATCCCCGATCAACCCGCCAGCCTGCCGCCCGAGCTGATCGACGCCAAACGGGAAGCCTGGATTAACGCCTGGCTGGAGACCGTCCTGGATTGACTGTCTCACACCGCCGCCTCCACAGATGGACCAGGCACCCTGTTTTCAGGGGGCTGCTGTTCTGGTTTCTGCCAGCGCTTTTTCTGGGTTATTTCTTTTACCAGCCCTTATTCGCCCTGTTCAACCTGGTCCTCAAAGGCAGCGCCTCATCGGGCTGGGGCTTCGACCCGGGCGTGCTCAACCTCACCCGCATCTGGCGACCGCTTTCCTTTACCATCCGCCAGGCGGCGCTGTCCACACTGTTGACCCTCTTCCTCGGGCTGCCAGGCGCTTGGGCATTCACACATTTCATCTTTCCTGGCAAAAAATTCCTTGAAACCCTGACGACACTGCCCTTTATCCTGCCCACCGTGGTCGTGGCAGCCGGGTTCAACGCGCTTTTAGGTCCCCGGGGCTGGATCAACCTGGGGTTGATGTCCCTGTTCAACCTTGCGGCGCCCCCGATCCAGTTTCTCAACACCTTTGGTGCGATCCTCGTTGCACACGTGTTTTACAATACCACCATCATCCTGCGCGTGGTCTCCAATGCTTGGTCTCAGCAGAACATCCGCCTGCAGCATGCCGCCCAGGTGCTGGGTGCCAGTCCCTGGCGCACATTTAAGGAAATTACCCTCCCGCAGTTGAAGCCCGCAATTTTCGCCGGGACCTTGCTGGTGTTTCTGTTCAATTTTAGCAGTTTTGGCGTCGTGCTCATGCTGGGCGGACCTCAATTTGCAACCTTAGAAGTAGAAATCTATGTCCAGGCTCTGCATCTGTTGAACTTACCCATGGCCAGCGTTCTATCGATTCTGCAATTGCTTTGCACTCTACTGATCACTCTCGGACACAACCGGGTATCCGGGCTGGGCGATCGGGTTGCAGCGCCGCCTGCCCGGGGAATCATCCCCCGCAAACCAACCCGGGTGATTGAACGTGTGGTGCTCATCGTGATCATCACCACCCTCTTCGTTCTGCTCGTGGCGCCCCTGTCCTCACTGGCATTGCGCTCCATCGTCAAGTTGGAACCCACCCGGGGTGAGCGCGGTGAAATCGAACGCGGCTTGACCCTGCAGTTCTATCGCGAATTGGCGGTTAACCGCCGCGGCGACCTGTTCTTTGTCCCACCAATCACAGCTGCCCGCAATTCCTTCCTGTTTGCCCTGATGACCATTGGGCTTACACTCACGCTGGGTTTGCTGGTCGCCTATGCGCAAAGGTACAGGACGCCGTTAACCAAAATTCTGGACCCGCTGCTGATGTTGCCCCTCGGGGCATCCGCCATCACCCAGGGACTGGGGTTTATCATTGTTTTCAACCGCCCACCCTTCAGCACCCTGCGCTTTCCGCTCCTGATCCCGATTGCACATACCCTGGTAGCCCTGCCCTTCATTGTGCGCACCCTTTCCCCGGCGCTGAGGAATATTTCCACCTCGCTGCGTAATGCCGCCCGAGTTTTGGGGGCTTCGCCGCTGCGGGTTTGGCGCGAGGTTGATCTGCCCTTATTGACCCCGTCCATCCTGGTCAGCACAATCTTTGCGCTCACCATTTCCCTGGGCGAATTTGGCGCCAGCACGTTTTTAGTCCGGCCCGATTACCCCACCCTCCCCGTAGCCATCTATCGCTATATCTCCCAGCCCGGTGCGCTTAACTACGGTCAGGCTCTGGCGATGTCCACCATCTTGATGCTGGTGTGTGCTGCGGGCATCTTCACCATTGAAAGACTGCAAAAATCCGAAAGGGGCGAACATTAATGCTCTCTGTGATCAGTATCGACAAGTCCTACGAAGGTCAGCCTCTGCTTAAGGGGGTCTCCTTCAGTGTGGATGAAAATGAAACCGTGTGCCTGCTGGGACCGTCCGGAAGCGGGAAGAGCACCCTGCTGCGCATTATCGCCGGGCTGGAAGAACCTGAAGGCGGCGATGTTTACTGGAAGCACGCCTCCCTGGCGGGGATTCCCACGCATAAGCGCCGTTTTGGGCTCATGTTCCAGGATTATGCCCTGTTCCCACATCGCAATGTTGCCGAAAATATTGCTTTCGGGCTTAAGATGCAAAATCTGCCTGTTGATGAAATCAACGCCCGGGTTGAACGCGCGCTGGAAACCATCGGTATGGCGGGTTTTGCCCAACGCAAGGTGACCGAGCTCTCCGGCGGCGAACAGCAGCGAGTTGCACTGGCGCGTGCCCTGGCTCCCAACCCCCGCCTGCTGATGCTGGATGAACCCCTGGGCGCCCTGGATCGAACCCTGCGCGAAGACCTCGGCCAGGAGTTGCGCCGTATCCTGCATGAGAGCAAAATACCTGCCATTTACGTCACCCACGACCAGGAAGAGGCTTTTTCCATAGCAGATCGCCTGCTGCTGCTCCACCAGGGGGTCATTATTCAAAGTGGGCGTCCTCATGAGTTCTTTCACCATCCCCGCAATGAGTGGGTCGCCCGGTTCTTTGGGCTGGGCAACCTGGTTGAAGGCACCGTGGTCTCCCACAAGCCTTTACAGGTTGAAACAGCCCTGGGGCTGATACACGCCAGTTGCGATCGCCAGCCCCCAGCGCCAGGTCAGCGGGTAACGCTGCTTTTTCGCCCGTCACAGGTGCAACTGACTTCCATTGAAGCGGTGAACCTGCTTGCAGGTCGAGTCAGCGACCAGGTTTTCCAGGGTGAAAAATATCAGGTTTCCCTGACCATCAATGACCGGTTACCCGAATTCAAAATCTTACTGCCCAACCCGCTAACCATCGGAGAGCGCCTGCAGGTGCACTATTCACCCTCAAATGTATTATGCCTGGAAAATGGAGCCTGAACCCCATGCAACCTGACCCCCTGAATGTCATCATCCGAAAATTAAACACCCAACGCCAGGAAACCTGGCGTTATGAGGGACGTATTCTCAGCCAGGAGCCAGACAGCATCCTGGTCGAAGCCTTTTTCAACCGCCCTGACCTTCCTTTTCACGGGATTACCCTGCGGGAAAATGACCGCTATCTCGAACGTTATTACTCAAACCGCTGGTATAACATCTTCGAAATCCACGACCGGGATGATGACCAATTAAAAGGCTGGTATTGCAACGTCACCACCCCGGCGGAGATCGTTCCGGGCTATATCAGCTATGTTGACCTGGCGCTGGACCTGCTGGTGTTTCCGGATGGCGGCTACCTGGTGCTGGATCAAGACGAATTTGACGCGCTCAATCTCGATGCACACACACGCCGTCACGCCTGTCAGGCACTGGACACCTTATTGTTCATCGCCCAATCGGGCTGGTTAGGCGATACAATTGACGAGCACCGTTAATCTTGCTTGCTGATGTTCCCTAAGGCTATACGAGGTTCAAAAAGGGCAACAGGGAAAAAAGATCTAACGAGTCGGAACTGAACCATCCAGCAGCCAGTGCAATCACCACTGCCACACAACAGCAGATGAGCAGAACTGCAATGACCGCGAGAATGATCCACAGGGTCTTTTTGCTTTTCTTTTCTGGAACTGCGCTATCCACCTCTGGAAGTTCCGGGATATAGCTGATGTCTTCTGTCATTGATACCTCCAAATTGTTAAAGTGTTATGAAGTCCTGTCATCCAATTAATTAAAACCATTTGCAAATGGAATAAAGCAAAAGGGCAATGTTAAAACGCCAGCAAACACCAGGATGCTCAGGCAAATCCCAATCAAAGCCAAACCGATGTTTACCCAGCCCAATATCAAGCCCCAAGTGGCCAGCCCTTCACCGGTGAGCGCGCCGCCGCTTTGTGCAATTTCTTTCTTTGCCGAATAGCCCAGAATAATCGCCAGAATTGCGCCTAACAGGGGAAGGATAAAAAAGCTGGCAATACCCGAAATCAGGCTGATCACAGCCATTGTAGATGTCTGTTGATAAATGGGGGGTTGACTGTATCCTTGATTTGTCATTATTCGCTCCTATCAATCTGATGACTGCTTATATTATAAATGAAAATAAGCCCTGTGTCAGGTAATTCCGGCTCAGGTCGTTTTTTCAATCGATTGGTTGGCGATCCACCAGATCAGCCCGATGAGAAAGACCACCAAAATAATCGCCACAAGAATCGGGATCACCACCGAGAGCACTGAGATCGTGGTGGCAGCCACGTCTTCCAGGACGCTGACCGGCACATCTCCGGCGCCGGCTGTGGTCGCCGTGGTTATCGGGCGAACCAGCACAGATTTCGCCGCGTGCACGCCCCCGGACACCAGCAGACCGATCGCAATCGAGAGAATCGGGTTCACCTCTGTAATCGCTTGAGCGCTGACTGCAAACAGGATTGCACCAGCTGTCGGGCGAACAAAAGTCTGAATGATATCATTGATATGATTCACCGCCGGAATTTTGTCCACCAGAAATTCCACCAGTGACAGAACGATCAACAAGCCAATAATCCACCAGCTCTCTAATGCACGCCAGCTTTCAGAGAGGTTGATCAAATTGGTAAATTTCGCCAACAGCGAAACCACCAGTAAGGGGATATAAGCATTTAATCCAGCGCTGGCTGATAGCCCAAAAGCTGCAATGACATCCATCTTAACCTGCTTTCGAAGTTGATAATCGTCAATTATAACGGAAACTGATTATAAGGTAAAGCCTCCCCAGGTACCGGTCATTATAAATCGCACCACGCTGATAACCCCAATCTGGATCAACGCGATAACATAACCGCTGATCAGCGGGATTAACAACTCCCTCAGACGGTTAAAAGTGTTTTCGCGTTTGAAGATCATCACCAATACCATGCTGTACACCATCGTCAACAGCATGATCACGCTGAAGGCGCTTAATAAAGCCAGTGGATATAAAACCCACGCAATTTCCAACCACACCAGCCCCGCCAGGGCACCTGCCAGACCAACCAGAAGCAGCAGTTGTTGCCAGCTACTCACTGGCGATAGATCCCGCCACTGCCTGAACATCGTCTGAACAAAGGCAGGCCATAGAAAAGCCGCTAACGCCAACCCCATCCCCATCCCGGTGACCAGACGGGTCCAATTTTGGGTTTGATACAGAGATGGCAGCATGGGAGTCAGCATGGCAAAGGAATTAACCCCGTCCAGAACCCAGGCCAGGGCGAACAGGGCAAACACCAAGCTGGCGCCAATGGACGGCATCTTGCCTTTTTTACCCTGAACTGCCTGAAAGAGCATACCCAACAGCGCCCCCAGGAATGTACCCGAGCAGCGGGCGCATAAGGGGAACGACCGTCCATGGATGTGAAAAGAGCGTATATCGATCTGGTGGCAAACCGAATACCCCACAGCCTGGGCTTTACCCAACAGACCGCTGGGCGTCAGCGCCAACCAGGTGATCGTCAGCGCCACTGCAAAGCCGATCAAAATCCAGCGCCAGGGAGAGGACCGCCGCGGGGCTTCAGGGGCTTGTTCTTCAGTCACTTTGCTATATGTGTCCTTCCTTAACCTTCAGGAATGGTCAATTTCCGATGCGCGGTCGCCAGCCATTCGATAATTTCAATGTTCTGCGGGCAGACAGCTTCACACTCTCCACATTCGATGCAGTTATCGGCTCGCACTTCAGGTTTGGTAAAAAGGTTATAGGCTCTGTAGCCAGAGTCCCAGGCATCAAACGCGACGGCATCGTTGTAGATGGCGAAGACGCGCGGGATATCCACACCGCTTGGGCAGGGCAGGCAGTATTCGCATTGGGTGCAGGGGATTGGCTTTAATAAAACGTAGGTTTCTCGCGCCTGGCTCACCAGGGCATGGTCTTCATCGGTCAATTTTCCCACCGCTGCATCTGCTGCTAATAACAGGTTTTCTTCCACATGTTCCATCGCAGACATACCACTCAGCACCAGTGACACCTCGGGTTGATCCCACAGCCAGTTCAGCGCCCAGGCTACAGGCGACCAATCCCGCTCGCTCTGTGCCCAGATTTCTGCCACCGGCAAGGGCGGCGGGTTTACAGCAATCTGCCCGCCGCGCAGCGGTTCCATCGCCACCACCGCCATGCCCCGGTCCGCAGCTAACTTCAATCCCTTCATCCCTGCCTGGTAATCGATGTCGATATAGTTATATTGGATCTGCGCCATCGCCCAGTTGTCATATCCCCTGACAATGTTTTCGAAAACGTCATAGGTATCATGGAACGAAAAACCAAGATGATGAAACAAACCCTCAGCCATCTTTTTCTCCGCCCATGAAAAGACATCCAGCTTTTGATACTTCTCCCAGTGGTGCGCATTCATCGAATGCAATAAATACACATCCAGGTGGTCAACATCCAGCCGCTCGAGCTGGGCTTCCAGGAAGTGATCAAAATCCGCCGATGTGTCAACCAGCCAGGAGGGCAGTTTGGTCGCCAAACGAACCCGATCACGGTAACCGTCCTTCAATACCCGCCCGAGAAATCGCTCGCTCTGTTCCCGATGATAACCCCAGGCGGTGTCGATATAATTCACGCCGGCGTCGATAGCCCGCCGTATCATCGCTGTGGCGAGTGGTTCATCAATTTTGCCGCTATCACCCTCGAGAATCGGCAAACGCATGGCACCAAACCCTAAAGCGGATACATCCCAGCCCGTCGAACCAAATTTTCTAAATTGCATCATGGACCTTTCCGTTATGGTTTTCACAAACTCGATTATACCCGAAACAATATCTGCATTAATAAATCTCCGCATGGAAGACAAACTCCCCTTCAGTTTGATTGACAAACCCGCTGGTTTGTGTAATACTTGCATTATCACCAATCAGCATCGTACAGGTTCTGGTTGAGGATCTGCAATCCCACTAAAGAGGAGGTGGTGTACAATGATAGACAGTAGTTACTTATCAACGGCTGTAGCACCCCTCCTCGATAGTTTTCGATAAGGGTGCTACAGCCCAAAAAGAAAGCCGCTCGAGGTGCGAGCGGCTTTTGGGTTAACCACCACAATCAAATCCAGGAGGGCAAGCCCCCAAATCGCAAATACCCGCCAGGGAGGAGGTGACAGTTTTCTATAAAGGCTTGTAACAAAGCTCCATTGGCTATACAGATCGATTAAAGCTATAATCCCCATACTTAACCTTAAACAAGAAGTTGGTGAAAGCCTAACAATGATGCTGGAAGTAAAAACGCTGGCACAGGTCAACCAGATCATAAGCGACCATTTTGGTCATTTACGTGCATCCGGTGAAAATGTGCCCCTGGAGGCAGCCTTAGGCAGGAGGCTATACCAGGATTTGTTGTCAAAGGAATTCGTGCCGAATTTCAACCGCTCAACCGTGGATGGCTTTGCCTTGATCAGCGCCGATGCGTTTGGCAGCTCGGAAAGCATACCGGCGATATTAACGGTTGTTGGGAAATCAGCGATGGGTGAGCACAGCCAATTAACTCTGCGACGGGGCGAATGCGCCTCTGTGCCAACAGGCGGTGAACTGCCGGCGGGTGCAGACGCAATGGTCATGCTCGAACATGCCGAAGACTACGGCGATGGGACCATCGGCGTAATCAAGCCTGTTGCCCCGGGCGCCAACCTGATCTTCAAGGGCGACGACCTCAAGCCCGGTCAGGTCATCTATCAACAGGGAAAGAAAATCGATGTCGCAGATGTTGGCACCCTGGCTGCCCTGGGGTTCACCCAAGTGACCGTATACCGGGCGCCAGTCATCGGATTAATTTCCACCGGCGATGAGCTTGTAAAACCCGGCGAGCCTATCAGTACGGGACAAATTCGCGATGTGAATGAGCCCCTGCTGCAGGCAGCCTTAGAAAAATGCGGCGCAGGGGCACATGCCTTTGGTATCTGCAAGGATGATAAACCCGTCATCCGGGAAAGGATGCTTACAGCCTTAAAAACGTGCGATGGTTTGATCGTCACCGGCGGCACCTCCGTCGGCATTCAAGATGCATTGCCTGAACTGGTCTCAGAACTGGGAACTTTGCTGGTGCATGGCGTAGCAGCCAAACCCGGGAAACCGACGCTTGTGGGCGCTATCGACGAGAAACCCGTATTTGGCTTGCCCGGTAACCCGGCAGCCGCATTTTTCATGTTCCAGGTGCTTGTTAAACCCCTCCTGGAAACAATGATGGGTGGGTCAACAGGAGAAGTTCGCCTGGTGTTGCCGATCGCACGCGCGGTGCCCAGCAACCACGGACGCGAAGACCTGTTGCCCGTAAAAATAAAGGCTGGGCAGGCGCACCCGGTCATTGGTAAATCCGGGCTGATCACCACACTGGCAAACACCGATGGTTATATTCGCATTCCTCGCGACAAAGAGGGTCTGCAAAAAAATGAACATGTTGAAGTGAATCTATTTTAGGAGATAACAATGTCCTATCAATACCTGACCAATACACCCCTGGATGAAGCTGTAAAAAACTACCTCGACGCGCTCAGCGCGCAGGGACTGAACCTGGGCGACGAGCGCATCCCAACCCAGGATGCACTGGGTCGAGTGACTGCCCGGGCGGTCTACGCCCGCATCTGCGCCCCACATTATAATGCCTGCGCTATGGACGGCATCGCCCTGGACGCCCGCATCACCTTCGGCGCCACGGAAACAACACCCGTAAGACTGAAATCCTCGGATTATACCTGGGTGGACACCGGCGACCCCTTGCCAGCAGGTTGCGACGCCGTGATTATGGTGGAAGACGTTGTGGAAGAAGGTGATACCATCATCCTTTATTCTGCAGCAACGCCCTGGCAACATGTCCGACAGATCGGCGAAGATATCAGCGCTGGCGACATGATCCAGCCCTCCTTTACCATCATCACTCCTGCGGGAATGGGCGCCATGCTGGCAGGCGGCATACTGCAAATTGATGTCTTGAAAAAACCCGTCATCGGGATCATCCCCACCGGGGATGAGGTTGTGCTGCCCACCGATAACCCGGCGGAAGGCGAGGTCATCGAATTCAACTCAACGATCTTCAGTGGCATGCTCAGGGATTGGGGTTACACACCAAAAGTGTATCCCATCGTTGCTGACAAGCCTGAAGAAATCCGCCGAGCGCTTGAAATTGCCGCTGACGAATGCGATGGCGTCATCATCAATGCTGGTTCGTCAGCCGGGCGCGAAGATTTCACCGCCGCGGCTATCCGCAGCGTGGGCGAGGTTGTCCTGCATGGGATTGGAATCAAACCGGGCAAACCCGCCGTCCTGGGCATGGTCAAAGCTCCTCACAAGGATGGCGTCATCCCGGTGATCGGACTGCCCGGATATCCCGTTTCTGGCATTATCGTGATGGAACTGGTGTTCAAACCCGTCCTCAATGCATTGACAAAACAGCGCACTGAAACGCCCGCAATCGTTGAGGCTGTGCTTTCCCGCCGCCTGAACTCCTCGTTGAAATACAGAGAGTTTATCCGCACCCGGTTAGGTCTGGTGAGCGGAAAGCTCGTGGCTGTGCCCCTCAGCAGGGGAGCCGGCGTGGTGAGCTCCTTTGTGAAAGCCGACGGGATCATCGATATCCCGCAGGAGCGCGAAGGGTATGAAGCCGGCGAAAGCGTGCAGGTCAGATTGACTCACAGCATGGAAGAGATCCGTTCAATGCTGGTGGTCACCGGCAGCCATGATCCCTTGCTGGATGAGGTCGCTGATCTGATGCGGCACCGCTGGTCGGGCAGCCTGGTGGGTTCTTCCCATGTGGGCAGCATGGGCGGCATCATGGCGCTGCGCCGTTCAGAAGCACATCTGGGCGGCATTCACCTGCTGGATGAAGCCAGCGGCGCCTACAATATTCCCTATGTGCAAAAATACTTTCCCCAGGGCGGCGTTGTTCTGGTTGAATGTGTGCAACGCACCCAGGGCTTGATGGTGGCCAAGGGCAACCCGAAAAACATTCAGGGATTTGCAGACCTCGCTGAACTCGAATTCGTCAATCGCCAGAAGGGCAGCGGCACACGCATCCTCTTTGATCACCTTGCCGGGCAGGTTGGAATGAATCTCGACAGCCTGCGTGGCTATAATCGCGAAGAATTCACCCACACAGCCGTCGCCGCAGCCATCGCAGCCGGTACCGCCGATGCAGGTCTGGGAATCCTCGCCGCAGCCAAAATTTACGACCTGGACTTTATTCCGGTGGCTGATGAACAATATGACCTGTTGATCGCCGAAGAGGCACTGGAACTGGAGACAGTCCAGCAATTCCTGGAAATCCTGCAAAGCCAGGCTTTTGCTGACCGGCTGGAAAAGCTGGGTGGATACACGCTAAGGAATCCCGGAAGGATCATCAAATGGCATTAACCCATTTAAACGAGCATGGCGAAGCCTCCATGGTTGATATCAGCCATAAGCCAGCCACCCTCCGAACTGCTGAAGCCTGTGCGACGATTAAAATGAAAGCCAGCACGCTTGAAATGATCATGGACGGGTCTGCGCCCAAGGGCGATGTGCTTGCCTGTGCACGCATTGCCGGCATAATGGCTGCCAAACGCACCGCCGAGCTGATCCCGTTGTGCCACCCGATTGCATTAACGCGGGTCAGCGTGGAATTTGAGCCTGAAGGACCGGATACCATCAACATCACCGCCCGGACCGCGTGCCATCACAGCACCGGCGTTGAGATGGAAGCGCTGACCGCTGCCAGCCTGGCCGCTTTGACAATTTACGATATGTGCAAAGCGGTTGACCGTGGCATGGAGATCGTCAACATTGGGTTGCTTAAAAAAAGCGGCGGGCTATCCGGAGACTATGAAAAAGGTACACCACAAGCATGATTGACCAGTACGGGCGAAATATCAATTATTTGCGTCTTTCTGTCACAGAACGCTGCACGCTGCGCTGTGTGTATTGCCGCGCCGACGAAGGCATTTGCCCCAAAGCAGCCGAACTTTCCTGTGCGGACTTCCTGCGTATTGCCAGGGTCTGTGTCGATCTGGGCATCCGCCGCATCCGCGTCACCGGCGGTGAGCCTCTGCTGCGTAAAGATATCCTCGAGATCGTCGGCGGTTTGGGTCAGATCGAAGAACTTGTCGACCTGACAATGACCACCAACGCGCAATATTTGGCGGAACATGCCGAAGGCTTGAAAAAAGCGGGGTTAAAACGGATTAACATCAGCCTGGATTCCCTGCGCGAAGATCGGTACCGACAAATCACCGGCGGAGAGCTCAAGAACGTCCTGGAAGGCATCGACGCGGCTGTTAACGCGGATCTTTTACCGATCAAGATCAACGTGGTGCTAGTGCGCGGGGTCAACGATGATGAGGTGGATGATTTTATCGCTCTCACCAGGGATAATCCGCTTGACGTGCGAATGATCGAGCTGATGCCGGTTGGTGTTCTTGGGCAAGATGAAAGCCTGCGCATCAACAACGACGAGCTGATTGCCGCCCGGCCTTATTTACAACCCGTGGCGCCCAGTTATTCAGGTCAGCCTTCCCGCGACTACAAAATCACGGGTCACCAGGGGCGCGTTGGTTTTATCAGTCCCATATCACACAGCTTTTGTGCAGATTGCAATCGCATCAGGGTGATGAGCGATGGAATGTTGCGCCCCTGTTTGGGTAACAATGCAGAAATCTCCCTGAAGCCCGCTCTTCAGGAAGGTGATGACGCCTTACTCGAAGTCATTCGCAGCACGATCTTCAACAAGCCGATGCGACACCACTTTGAAAAGGGGTTCTCATCCGAAAAATCAATGTTAAAAATTGGAGGTTAACATGAAACCGCACGTGGTTGCTGTTAACATCAGTGAGAAAAAAGGGACGATCAAGCATCCCGTTCCGGAAATCAGCTTGAAAATCGATCATGGCATCCAGGGTGACGCCCACGCTGGAAACTGGCACAGGCAGATCAGCTTGTTGGCTCAGGAAAGCATCGACAAGATGACTGCACTGGGCGTGAAAGGCTTAACGCCTGGGATTTTTGCTGAAAATATTACCACCGCCGATATTGAACTATTTTCGTTGCCGGTGGGAACGCGCTTGCAGGTGGGCGAAGCCGAATTGGAAGTGACCCAAATTGGCAAGGAATGCCACCACCACTGCCAGGTTTACCGCCAGATTGGCATGTGCGTGATGCCTGCAGAGGGCATTTTCGCCAAAGTCATTGTTGAAGGGACTCTGCGCGCCGGTGATGAGATCAGGATTCTACCGTGATCAACGTTGCGATTTTAATTATTAGCGATAAAAGTTCTCTGGGGTTGCGCGATGATCAAACCGGCCCAGCACTGATAGAAGCGCTATCACCGCATGCCAGGGTCAGACCGGTGCAGATCATCCCGGATGAATTTAAGGCGATCAAAGCAACGCTGATTGAATTGGCCGATGCCGGGGAATACGACATTATTTTCACCAGCGGTGGAACCGGTTTATCCCCGCGTGATGTAACGCCCGAAGCCACCCTGGCTGCAATTGAGCGCCCGGTGCCGGGCATCCCTGAAGCCATGCGGACTGCCAGCCTGGAAATCACCCCCCGGGCGATGCTCTCTCGTGCGGTGGCTGGTCTGCGCGGGAAAACCCTGATCATCAACCTTCCCGGCAGCCCCAAGGCAGCCCTGGAGAACGTGCAGGTCTTCCTGCCAACCCTGGAGCACGCCGTGGAAACCCTGCGCGGTGACGCCCACGAATGTGCTGATAACACATAAATGTAAAAAAAGCTGACCGATGAGCGGCGACGGAAGACGGCGCCAAACGGATCGCTGCTGGTTCATATTTAAATACTCTCCGTACTAAATTCTAAGCTCTATACCAATAACTGCCCGCTACTAAAAAAGCTGTCTTCGGTCATCCATCCTTGTAAGCTTCAGGACCCCGAGCAAAGCGGGTGGAACCAGCCATAAAATTTGCGTGATAAACTAATCTCGTTTATAATAATTATAATTAGTATTTAAAAAATCCGCTTTCTCAAGGAGGAAACCATGTTCATCAATCGAAAGACTGAACTTGATTTATTGAAGCAATGCTATCGATCCAATCGAGCAGAACTTTTCGTCCTTTACGGTCGTCGTCGGGTTGGAAAAACAGAGTTGCTGCACGCGTTTTGCGCAGACAAACCACACATCTTTTTTATCGCCACATTAAGCAGTGATTCAGAGCAATTGGCAACCTTCTCCCAGCAAGTGTACGGTTTCACCCATGCAGAAACTCCTTCCGGATTTACATTCCCCTCCTGGGAAGCGGCATTCCAGGCGTTGGTCGACCTCCCCATGCAACCCAAGCCCATCGTCATTCTGGATGAATTCACATATTTGATCAGCGGGAACAAAGCCATTCCATCCATTGTGCAAAAGGTGTGGGATGAAAAACTCAAAAATACACAAGTCATGCTGGTGTTATGCGGTTCGTATATCGGTATGATGGAAGCAGAAGTGCTCAGTTACCAGGCGCCGCTCTACGGACGGCGAACCGCTAGCACTCTCCTGCAGCCCATGGACCTGGCTTCATCTGCATTGTTCTTCCCGAGCTATACAACCGATGAAAAATTCATCGCATGGGCGATTATTGGCGGTATGCCCTATTATTTGCGCACCTTCCAGGATAGCCAGGATGTTTTTGCCAACATTCGACAACATATTTTAGATGCGCAAAGAGGCACCTTATTCAATGAGCCGCGTTTCCTTCTTATGGAAGAATTGAGAGAACCACGTAATTATTTTTCCATTTTGAGGTCAATCGCGCAGGGTCGAACGCGTTTGAGCGAAATTACACAGGGCGCTGGTATAGGGAATGTGACAACTGTTGCACGCTATCTGGACATTCTGCAGCAATTGCGGTTGATCACCCGCCGCGTGCCAGCTACCGAAACGCAACCCGAAAAAAGTAAAAAAGGAATTTACCAAATTGATGACCATTTCTTAAGATTCTGGTTTCGTTATGTTCATCCCAATCAAAGCAGCCTTGATCTTGGATTAGCGGATGCGATCCTTCAGCAACGGATTAAGCCAGATTTGGACCATTTTATCGCTCTTGCATTTGAGGAAGCAGCGATCACGTTCACCAGCCAGTTGGCACAAGCAGGCGAATTAAATTTTTTACCTGAGCGGATCGGGGGGTGGTGGAATCGGGATGCAGAGATTGATGTTCTCGCATTCAACCTTTCTGAAAAGCTTGCTTTAGTTGGAGAGTGTAAATGGACAGTTCATCCGGTTGGTGTCAAAGTTTTGGATAATCTCAAGCAAAAAGCTGAAATCTTGATCAAGAACCATAAAATTAAGCAGGTTAAATTCGCCCTATTTTCCCGCAACGGTTTTACCGCTGAACTGGAGGATAGATCGAAAGATGAGGGAATTCGATTATTTACAGTAGATTCCCTGGTAAGCTGCCTATAAACTCCGGCATGCAATATCTCCCCCGGTTCAAAATATCCACTACCTGCTCAGCCCGTCCTCCGTCATCGGTCATCCATCTCTGTCGACGATTAACTGTCCCCCGGTGCATTTGACAGTTGTCATTTCATGATTTATAATTCCGCTGTTCTTCGACTCGGCACCCTTCGGAAATAGCCATGGGTGTACGAGCGGTAGCTTGCCGGTAAAATCCCAGCATACCGGCCAAGCTCAAGGGTATCGCCGGAAACAGCGGTGCCTCCCGTATTAGGAAAGGAGAATGAGATGAAAAAGTATTTAATTGTTTCTTGTACCTGTTTGATGCTGTTAGGCTTGATCGCCTGCACAGCAAAAACCCCACCAGCCGCAAAAATTGAAAACCCTGTGATCCGTCTCTCCACGACGACCTCGGTCAACGATTCAGGTTTGCTGCCCTACTTGCAACCCCATTTCGAAGCTGACACGGGCTATAAAATTGAGATTACCTCAGCGGGAACCGGTGCCGCCATCGAAAAGGCTCGCACGGGTGATGCAGATTGTCTGCTGGTACATGCCAAGTCTTCTGAAGAAGATTTTATCGGTGAAGGCTTTGGTGAGGAGCGCCTGCCATTTATGTTCAACTATTTTGTCATCGTCGGCCCCGAGGCTGATCCGGCAGGCATCAAGGACGCCACCACAGCGGCCGAGGCTTTTGCAGCCATCGCCAACAGCGGCTCAAAGTTTGTCAGCCGCGGTGATGAGAGCGGAACCCATGTCAAAGAACTGAAGATTTGGGAAGATGCCGGCATTGACCCGACGGAAGAGGATTGGTACATCAGTGTTGGCGCTGGCATGGGCCAGACGTTAACCGTTGCTGATGAGGAAATGGCTTATACCCTCTCTGACAAAGCGACCTTCCTTGCGCATGACGACAATCTCAAACTGCTGAAGGAAGAAGCCGAAGACATGAAAAACACCTATTCGTTAATTGCCATTACCCCCGAACGTTGGGAGGACACCAACTATGCGGGTGCCCTGGCTTTCATCGAATGGATGACTTCACCGAAAGCATTGGACCTGATTGATGCTTACGGTGTGGCAGAATATGGTGAACCTCTGTTCTTCTCCATGCGATAATTGAATATGATTAAATGAACACGGGGATGCGTTAGTCCCCGTGTTCATTACCATTAATCATATCCGTTTAAAGCCTACACAAATCAACATGATTCAAAGGGTCCTTCCACATCCCTATGGACGGATTAATTAAAGCCATCAACCTTCTTTTTGGCGAGAACCCGGAACTGCGTCAAATTATTGCGGTCACGTTGCGCATGTCACTGATCTCAACGGGTATTTCCTCCCTGTTGGGCATTCCACTGGGGGCGCTGATCGGCAGCCGAGAGTTTAAAGGAAAACACTGGGTTTTGCGCGTCACCAATACCCTGATGGGTTTGCCTCCGGTCGTTGGTGGCCTGGCGGTGTTTCTTGTGCTCTCTCGCAGCGGTCCATTAGGGACGTTAAAACTCCTCTATTCTGTTACCGCCATGGTGATTGCCCAGGTCGTTTTGATAACGCCGATTATGACCGGTCTGACCGCCACCATCATATCTATTCCTGCACCGCGCATTCGAGAGACTGCGCAAGGCGTGGGCATCTCTGCCTGGCGCCAGATGGGATTGATGGTGTATGAGTGCAAAAGTCAATTGGTCTCAACCGTACTGGTCGGATTTGGGCGAGCGATTGCCGAGGTCGGCGCTGTGCAGATCGTGGGTGGCAACGTGCAATATAAAACACGGGTGATGACAACAGCCATCATGATGCAGACCAATATGGGCAAATTCCACTTCGCCATTTCACTGGGGGTCGTTCTGCTGGTCATTTCCTTTGGAATCAATGCCCTGGTGAACTATTTGGAATCAAGGGGGAAGGCATGATCGAATTGAAGGACATCAAAAAAATCTACGATGCGCGCGTCGTACTGGATATCCCGCACCTGGTGTTCGACCTGAAAAAGCGCTACGCCCTGATTGGAGTCAACGGCAGCGGAAAAACCACGCTCTTACGCATCCTGGCAGGTGTCCTTAAACCCGATTCGGGAGAAGTGACCAGCTCCACACCCAACAACATGGGCTATATGCCGCAATCCCCTTATGCATTCCGGTTTTCGGTAGAGAAAAATGTTGCCATTGCAATGGATAAAGAACAGGTTTCTAAAGACCAGGTGTTGGAAGCGCTTAAAGCGGTGGGCATGGATCACCTTCAACACGCGTACGGCAACCAGCTTTCCGGCGGTGAGACTCAAAGGATGGCTCTGGCGCGCATGATTGTCAAACCGTGCAATTTGCTTTTATTAGATGAACCAACGGCTTCAGCAGATATCCGCGGCACAAGCCAGATAGAAAAAGCGCTCCTTAAATACGTCGATGACAACAACTGCACCCTCATCCTTTCCACTCACTCGCCTGCCCAGGCGCTGCGCCTGGTGGATGAGGTCCTGTTTCTTGACGAAGGCAGGGTGATTGAGCAGGGCTCAGCCGAAAATGTGCTGCACCATCCAAAACACCCGGTCATACAAGAATTTCTCGACCACTGGAAAATATAAGTGGTGAGTAATGGGCAATCCATTGCTGAAAGGCCCTTCCCTGATTCTTGATTCAATATTACGATTTTCTACTCACCCTTCACGATAAATTGAGGTCCCCATGCAATCTGTTATCGAACGCTTTATCCGCTACATAAAAATCGACACCCAATCGATCCACAAATCCACGACCTACCCCAGCACCGCTAAACAGCTAAACCTGGCGCGCCTGCTGGTTGACGAGCTGCAAGAGCTCGGCCTGAAGGACGCAGCCATGGACGGGTTCGGCTACGTCACCGCCACGCTGCCAGCCAACATCGATCGAACTGGCGTGCCGGTGATCGGGTTCCTGGCTCACATGGATACCAGCCCGGACCTGTCTGGGACAAACGTCAACCCGCAGTTCATCGAAGACTATGATGGGGGTGTGATCACATTAAACGCTGAAAAGGGCATCTTGATGGACCCGGAAGAATTCCCCGACCTGAAGAAATACATCGGCAAGACCCTGATTACCACTGACGGTACAACCCTGCTGGGCGCCGACGACAAAGCCGGCATCGCCGAAATCATGGCTGCCGTAGAATACCTGCTCGAGCATCCCGAGATCCCACACGGGACGATCAAAATCGGTTTCACACCCGATGAAGAGGTCGGCGCAGGGGTAGACCATTTTGACGTCGAAGCCTTTGGCGCTGATTTTGCCTACACCATTGATGGGGGTGAGATCGGCCAGGTTCAGTACGAAAACTTCAACGCCGCCGGCGCCGAGTTGACCATCCACGGGCGCAACGTGCATCCCGGCACATCCAAGCTCAAGATGCGCAACGCCCTGCTGATCGGCATGGAATTGAATGAACTTTTGCCGGTCTTTGAACGCCCTGAACACACCGAGAAATACGAGGGGTTTTACCACCTGTTCCAGTTTGGCGGATCGGTTGAGGAAGCCAGCATGACTTACATTATCCGCGATCACGACCGGGCGAGGTTTGAACAGAAAAAGACGCTCCTTGGAAAAGCCGTGGATTACATCAATGCCAAATATGGCGAAAAGATCATCGATCTCAAACTTGTAGACCAGTACTACAATATGCGCCAGCAAGTGGAGCCCCATCCGCAGATCATGGACATCGCCATTCGGGCCATCCAGGCGGTGGGTCTGACCCCCATCGTTGATCCCGTTCGCGGTGGGACGGACGGCAGCCGCCTGTCGTATATGGGCTTGCCGACTCCCAACCTCTTCACCGGCGGGCACTATGCGCATGGTAAATACGAGTTCATCCCCACCTTCGCCATGGAAAAAGCCGTTGAGGTACTGGTGAAGATCGCCGAACTGGCAGCCACGGAATAAACACGGTTTTCCATAAAGGTTAGGCGATGAATTCTCGCGAAAGAGTCAACCTGGCACTCAACCACCAGAAGCCCGACCGGGTGCCCCTGGATCTGGGCGGCAGCCCGGTGACGGGCATGCACGTCAGCTCAGTGTACAAATTACGCCAGGCTTTAGGTTTGGACCCTCCAGGAACGCCGGTAAAAGTGATCGAGCCCTACCAGATGCTGGGCGAGATCCAACCTGACCTGCTGGACGCATTGGGTGTGGATGTGGTGCCCCTGTGGGGACCAGATAGTATGTTTGGCTATGCCCTCAAGGATTGGAAACCGTGGACCTTCTTCGACGGCACGCCGGTTCTGGTGCCGGGCGGCTTTAACACCCAACCTGAACCTAACGGTGACATCCTGATGTACCCGCAGGGCAATTCGTCATTTGCCCCCAGCGGACGCATGCCTGCAGGCGGTTTTTATTTTGACGCCATCGTGCGCCAACCGCCGATCGATGATGCCCGGTTAGACCCGGCGGAAAACCTGGAGGAATTCCAGCTGGTTTCTGAGTCTGACCTGGCACATTACGAACAGGAAGCCCGGCGGCTGTTCACCGACACAGATAAGGCGATTTTTGCGAATTTTGGCGGCACCGGCTTCGGCGATATCGCCCTTGTGCCGGGTGTCCAGTTGCCCAACCCCGCAGGCATCCGCGATATGACCGAGTGGTACATGTCCACCATCACCCGGCGCGATTATATCTGGAGGGTGTTCGAAGGACAGTGCGAGATCGGGCTGGAAAACCTCAAGCACATCCACGCCAGGGTCGGCGAAAAGGTCAGCATTTTATTCGTCAGCGGTGCTGATTTTGGCGCCCAAAACGGACCATTGATTTCTCCCAAAGCCTATCGCGATCTGTTCCAACCCTTTCACAAAATCATCAACACCTGGGTGCACGAAAACACGACCTGGAAAACCTTTATCCACTCCTGTGGATCCGTGATCAAACTCTATCCCGATTTTATCGAAGCCGGTTTTGATATTCTCAACCCCGTGCAGACTTCCGCGGCGGCGATGGACCCCACCACCCTGGTCAAACAATTCGGCGAACGGGTCACCTTCTGGGGCGGCGGCGTAGATACTCAGTCCACCCTGCCCTTTGGCTCCCCGCAGGCGGTGCGCAGCCAGGTGCGAGAACGCATGCAAATTTTTGGCAGCCGGGGCGGATTTGTGTTCAACCCGATTCACAACGTGCAAGCCAACATCCCCGTGGAAAACCTGCTGGCGCTTTACCAGGCTGTCGAGGACTTTCGATAACTCACCATTCACCACTAACAATTCACGTGTGTAGATCGTCGGTCAGGGACGCTGGGGGTGAATCGGTTTAGCTGCCAGTTCTCCCAGGGATGATTTACAGCAAAACCAGGAACAGGCATACCCCCGCCAGGGCAGCGCTGAGTGTGCACAGAAAATTAACCCCATCATTGTTCAACCACGCCAGCCCGCGCTGATGCACGGTTTTTCCCCCACAGGTGTGCTGCGGGTGCTTTTCCGTCTCTTTTTGACAGGCCGGGCAGAAATAAATCGCCTGTAAGGTAGCCCCCAGCAGGGAATCGACCAGCGAACCCACCACTCCGCCCACAGCAATCGCCACCAGAGCTTTCCAGGGTGAGGCATCCAGTGCGGGCGCCCAGCCCATGCCAGTCACCCAGGCAGCCATTCCGCCCACCAGGGCAGAGCCAACCAGCGCAGCCAGTGTCCCCACCAGGCTGACCCCTCCCGAGGTACCTCGGGGCACACGCTGCAGCGTGGTCAGCAGCAGCGGCTGCCGGGGATTGAGCATGCCCAGCTCCGTCGCCCAGGTATCAGCGTTGGCTCCAGCCAGGCTGGCAGCAAACCCCACCCACAGGATCGACGCCAGTGTTCCGGCTGGGTGAACCTGCTGCAAAACAAAATACGCCAGCGCTGCCGCACCCGATACCCCGCCGTTAGCCAGCACCTGCCACACGTCACGGTTGGACCCCTTAGCAAAATCAGGTCCGGTAGCCGCTTTCCTGGCTCTAAACAGCTTCGAAAGTAGACTGGAGGACACAAAAAAGGTCAGCATGACCACAGCCCAGCCTGCGCCAGCCATGCCAAAAACTACCGTCCCCAGCACCGCCGCAGCAACGGCGCCACCCCGGTTGAGAGCCTGCACCCGATGCGCCATGTACGCCACTCCAACGCCTACAAACATCCCGATGAAAAAATTGACCATTGCTGTATCCGTTTAATTTTTGGTAATCATAACTGAAATCCCCCGTCATAACAACTGCCTGATCAAAAGATCAGCAATAAACTGCCAACCAACATCAACAGACCGGTCAACACCGATGTCCCCCACAGTATGTAGGCAGCAATTTTCAGGTCTTGACCCCGCCGATAGAGCAGCGTACCCGCCCCCAGGTTGATTATCCAGACCAAACTGTTCAACACAGGCAGCAAAAGCAGACGCTCCCCGGGCGCAGTAGTACCGGGTTCCACCCACTGGATTTCTTCCAATCCCGGGACGGCTATGGCCACTACCAGTAAGACGATCAGTCCAAGCCCCAATCCCCCCAAGACCAGCCAGCGCCCGATGGGATCCTCCCACACCCTTCCGATGAACACCTGGGGAAAAACCGATTGGGCGTCTAACGGCGTCAGGCTGCCCAGCTCGTTCATTCGCTGGAAGGTTGCCATGAATCCTCTGACGTCCTCGGGTGAGATGGCAAATATCCTGCTCGGCGTGGCCACCAGGATCATATGGCGCAGGTCTGAGCTCAGGTATTCCACCTGTCCCAGCTCAGCCATCGTGCGCCTGCCAAGGAATGCGCCAGGCCAGCGCAACCAGGGCAGGGGCAGGCGAAACCCGATCTCATTGGCAGGTCGCATCCACTCGATGGAGTTCAGGGGGATATCCTCGCGCCGCAATCCCCAGCGGATCATCAATCCCTCTCTGCGCAAGATGTAAACGGCATTGTTCAGGGCGTACAGGCGGTACCCCAGCAGCGGCAGGGGAACCAAAAGGATCAACGCAATCAACATATAGAGCAAAAAGTTCACCCCGGAAGGATCCTGTGAGGCACGGGAAAAGAAAAACCCGCCCGCGCCCACGAAAGCCAGCATCAACCCGCCCTGCAGCAGGATGCCGACTGACCGTGGGGGATAAAACGCATGATCCATGTCCCTACCGCCCCGACGCAGAGACTTCGGAGGCAGGCAGCGCTTCAGCCAGCGCCTGGCAGACCTCAACCACCATTTCTTCAGTCATCGCCCCAGAAAAGGGCAGCGCCAGGCTGCGCTTTCCCAGCTCTTCCGTCACCGGAAAGTCACCCAGCTGAAAACCGAAGGCTTTCACCATATAGGGCTGCAGGTGGATCGGTGAAAAATACGGGCGGACCGGTATACGCCGATGCTCTAGGATTTTTGCCAGCCGGTCGCGGTTGATGGATGCGTCCAGGCGGACCACGTACACAAACCAGCTCACGCGGGTGGTGCTGTCTGCCAGCCCCGGCGGAGAGACCCGGTCGATCTTCGCCAGATGTTTTGCGTACCAGTCAGCCACCTGCGCCCGGTTTTCAAGTAGCGTCTCCAGTCGCTCCAGTTGAGCCAAACCCAGGGCGGCGCTCATCTCATCCAGGCGGTAGTTGTATCCCAGGTAAGTATGCTGTAACCAGGTGTCTCCGGGTGCCCGGCCCTGGTTGCGTAAAGCACGCATGAAATTTGCGGCGTCCGGATCGTTAGTGATAATCATCCCACCTTCACCCGTGGTGATCTGCTTGTTCGGATAAAAGGCAAATACGCCGAAATCACCCAGGGTCCCCGCCGGTTGACCTTTGTATGCTCCTCCCAAAGCTTCGCAGGAATCTTCGATTACCGCCAGGTTGTACCTCCGGGCAATGGCGTTAATGTGATCATAGTCTGCGGGCTGCCCGAACACATCCACGGGTAGAATGGCTTTGACGGCTCCCAGGTGTTCTTCGCACCCCTCGGGCAGTTGCCTGGGCAGCCATTGACGAGCCAGGTCGCCCCCTAGGCTGAGGTCTTCCGCCGCCCGGTTGAGCTGATCGGTGTCAATATTGCCGGTCAGCGGATCTACATCCACAAAAACGGGAATGGCGTTCTCAAACAGGATCACGTTGGCAGAGGCGACAAAGGAGAAGGGCGTCGTCAGGACAAGATCTCCCGCTTTGATTCCGGCTGCCCGCACGCACAGGTGCAGTCCCGCCGTGCCCGAATTAACTCCGATGGCGTGTTGCGCGCCGGTCAGGTTGCAAAAGGCGCGCTCAAAGGCTTCAATCCTGGGACCTATGGAGAGATTGGGTGTGTTGAGCACCTCCAGCACCGCCTGGCGGTCGGCATCAGTGATGATCGGAGAGGACATGGGAATTTTCATCAGGTTTTTCCATTTCTCAGGTGTATTTGCATGTGTCGCGGTTCTAATTATAACGTTTTTTGGCATAGGAATTAGAATCGCTGATCCCGCTTCGCATAGCACTCCCTGTGCCCTGTAAGGGCTTTGAGCGCCTGCACCCGGGGACTTCGTCGTTGAAAGAGCTTAGATCTTGGAACTTAGAGCTTAGAGCTTAGAAAGAAAAATAATCGCAGTGCCAATTATTTTCCTGATTCCTGCTTCCTGCATCCTGTTTCCTGCTTCTTGTTTCCTGCTTCCTGCCTCCTGCTTCCTGAGTTCTGATTCCTGCATCCTATTTCCTGATTCCTATTTCCTATTTCCTGCTTCCTGATTCCTGCTTCCTGCTTTCTGCCCCCTGCCTCCTGCTTCCTGCTTCCTGATTCCTGCTTCCTGATTCCTGAATCCTGAATCCTATCCACCGCTCACCATCACCTGAGACCACTTCCTTTCTCGCGATAAGGTAAAATCCTGTTGCAGAATATTTGAATTCAGCACGAAGGATAACCCAGGAAAAACTCCATGCCCTTTGAACTACAAGCCCCCTATCAACCCACCGGAGACCAGCCCGAGGCGATTGCCAAAATGGTGGCGGGGATTCAACGCGGCATGCGTCACCAGGTGCTGCTGGGCGCCACCGGCACGGGTAAGACCTTCACCGTCGCCAACGTGATTCAACAGGTGCAACTGCCCACGCTGGTGCTGGCGCATAACAAAACCCTTGGCGCCCAGCTTTATGCCGAATTTAAGGAGTTCTTTCCCAATAACGCGGTGGAGTATTTCGTTTCCTACTATGATTATTACCAACCTGAAGCCTACGTGCCGCAGCGTGACCTGTACATTGAAAAAGAGACCTCGATCAATGACGAAATCGACCGCCTGCGCCTGGCGGCGACCACCGCACTATTATCGCGCAAGGACGTGATCATCGTCGCCTCGGTGTCGGCGATTTACGGGCTGGGGGATCCCGAGGCTTACCGCAGCACGGTGATTCAACTGGAAGTGGGACGCATCTACCGGCGGAATGCCCTGTTGCGCCGCCTGGTGGAAAGCCAGTACACCCGCAACGATTTTGAGCTCAAGCCCGGTGTGTTCCGGGTGCGGGGGGACACGCTGGAAATATTACCCGCCTACGATGACACGCGCGCCTTTCGCATCAGTTTCTTTGGCGATGAAGTGGAGCGCATCATCACCGTGGACCCCCTGACGGGCGAGGTGTTTGGCGTGCCTGAGACGGTAGATATTTACCCTGCCAAGCACTATATCACTGAAGATGAACACATGGCGCAAGCCCTGCTGAACATCGAGCGCGAGCTGGAAGAACGCCTGGTAGAGCTACGCGCAGCAGGTCAACTGCTGGAGGCTCAGCGCCTGGAGCAGCGCACCCGCTATGACCTGGAAATGATGCGCGAGGTGGGCTACTGTTCAGGTATTGAGAATTATTCCCGTCACATCGACGGTCGGGCTGCCGGGACGGCACCCTGGACGCTGATCGATTTTTTGCCCAAGGAGTACCTGCTGGTGATCGACGAATCCCATATGATGATTCCTCAGATTCGTGGCATGTATAATGGCGACCGTTCGCGCAAGCAGGTACTGATTGATTATGGTTTTCGCCTGCCCTCTGCGCTGGACAACCGCCCGTTAAAGTTCGAGGAGTTCAAGCAGCAGATGGGCATCACCCTGTACACTTCAGCCACTCCTGCCGAATATGAACTTTCTATCGCAGACCAGGTGGTGGAGCAGATCATCCGTCCGACAGGTTTGGTGGACCCCGAGGTGATCGTGCGCCCAACAGAGGGTCAGATTGATGACCTGTATGGCGAAATCACCCGGCGGGTGGCTGTGGGCGAGCGTGTTCTGGTGACCACCCTCACCAAACGCATGGCAGAAGACCTTTCGGATTACCTGATGGAACTGGGCTTGAAGGTGCACTACCTGCACTCTGAAATTGAAACTCTCGAACGGGTGGGCATCCTGCGCGACCTGCGCCTGGGGGTGTTTGACGTGGTGGTGGGGATTAACCTGTTGCGCGAGGGCTTGGATCTACCCGAGGTTTCGCTGATTGCCATCCTTGACGCGGACAAACAGGGTTTTCTGCGCTCGGGCACGGCACTGATCCAGACGATTGGTCGAGCTGCCCGGCACCTTCACGGACAGGTCATCATGTACGCAGATCTGGTCACCGAAGCGATGCAATATGCCATTGATGAGACCAACCGCCGCCGGGCGATCCAGATGGCTTATAACAAGGAGCACCATATTGAGCCTGCCAGCGTGGTCAAAGCTGTGCGTGACCTGACAGACCGCCTGGCGCGCGATGTCGGCGCTGAAGACGGGGAAAATCTGCGCGGAAAAGCCAGTAAACTGGAACAAAAAGAGCTGCTCAGGATGATCAACGAGCTGGAACAACAGATGAAAGCCGCCGCACGTGAGCTGGAATTTGAGCAAGCAGCCCTACTGCGCGATCAGGTGTATGAACTGCGGGCGATGTTGGCGGATGAATCGGATCTTCCGCCGTGGAAAAAAGTGCAGTTAATCACCGGCGGTCGAGATTAAATGTAGGGGGCTATCGGGCTTTCCATCAATGGGTTGTTTACCCGGTCGATAACACACTGAAGCGTTCAAAATCCCCCCGCGCGTCTTCAAATTGATAGTCCACATTCCACACTTCCGAACTTTGAGGACCCCTGCGCAGTTCTTGAAGCAAACGGTTGAGACTGGTCAGTGTGCCCTCCGCCATCACCTCAACTCGACCGTCGTAACGGTTACGCACCCAGCCGGTTAACCCCAGTTTCTGGGCAGACCTGAGAACAAAATAGCGAAAACCCACCCCTTGTACCATCCCCTCGACGTGGACATGCAAACGATGGATATTGTGTTCGTTCATCGGCGCACCCTCATTAATTTAGAACATCAAACACAGGGGCAGGCGGCTAATACGCATCCCCTTCTTCATCATCAAGCCAGTCATCCAGGTCGTCCTCGTCAAAGTTCATCATATCGAACCGGCTGACCTGTTCGGTGAAGTCGAGGTTGGCAAGGGCATCCTCAAGGAGGAGAACCTCGTCCACGTCTTCGGCTTCATCCAGGGCAGTCTCGATCAGCTCGCGCACACCCTCACCGCCAATTTTTGAAAGCGCCCAGATGGCAGCGAAATAAAGTTCTTCATCATCGGTGCCCTCTTCCAGAAGATCGATAATCAACTCGCGTGCATCCTGGGCCTCCAGCTCACCCGCAGCGCGAATTGCCTCGCAACGGACTTCGGAATCGGGGTGAGTGAACATATCCAGGACCTGGTTCGTCCAACGTTTATCATAGGAGCGACCCATGGCAAACAAAGCCGATTGCAACCATTCTTCGTCGTTCGATTCGTAAGCGCGGCGAATAAAATCCGGAATGGCGGGGTGGCTGGAGTAACCGAGGGATTCAAGCGCGCGTCGACAGATCAGCTTATCCCCGGAATCCTGATAGGTTTTGATCAGGCAATCCACAACCTGCTGTAAGGTTCCAGCCTTGATCTCTTCCAGCTCGCCCAGCTCAACAAAAGTGCCCAGCGCGGTGGCAGCCGCAGCGCGCACAATGGTTTCAGTGTCTTCCTGAAGACGTTTCAGTAACAGGGGCACCAGGTCTTCTCTATCAGACTGCCACAGCAAACGAATGGCGGTAGCCCGTGCGACCGGGTCCTCATCTTCCAGACACATGATCGCAACGGGGTCAAAATCTAACAGAGTATCGTTTTCAGCCAGGTTTTCCATGTCTTCCAGCAGTCCACGGCGGCGCTCAATCCAGACCTGGGGCCAAACGTCCTTCAACAGTTCAAGGTCCTTCTCCGAAATATCGGAGAAATAATCGATCATCTCAGGCGGAAAGGGCGCATCCGCATTGAGCAGGGCTTTTTTAACGGTGTTAAATTCAAAATCTTTGTGGTTTAAATAGTTCATTTTTTAATCCTCGATTGATGCTATCAGGGAAGAACAATCGGGTTGGTAAAATCCAGCACAGTAATCACGACCATCAGCAGGATCAGCAGCAAGAAACTGACGGTGTTGATGGCGTTTTCCCATTTTTGAGGAATGCGTTTGCGCAGGATTAATTCTGGCAGGGTGAATAAAATTCGACCGCCATCTAAAGCGGGGATGGGCAGCAAGTTGGTGATGCCCAGTGCGATTGAGATGTTGGCAATGATCGACAGGGTAAAAATCGGCACAGGTTCGGCTGTGGCAATTGAGGTTTCCTGGTCCATCTCAACCGCCTGGCTGTAGATATCGTAGATCCCCTTGTAACCCACCGGGCGAACGATCGCGGGGTCAACGGTGCCGCGAATTAACCGGGCTGGCAGCAAGAGTGTTTCCCGAATAATGAGCCGCGTGGATTCAAGGGCGTAGCCCACCGATTTGAAAAAGGGAGTGGGCTTGAGCGGGTTGCTCAAGGCGACACCCATGGCGCCCTCGCCCGGGGGTGGTTCAAGCCGCGGGGTGAGGATGAAGGTTTCAACCTGACCAGCGCGCAAAACTTTCACGCTTACCGGCAAACCAGCCCGCTCATTGATCACAGTTACCAGTTGATCCATGTTTTCAATGGCGACATCATCAACACTGATGAAAATATCACCGGGAAGCAAGCCAGCCTGCATGGCTGGCGAATTAGGCGCCACCTGGGTGATCATGGCCTGGTCAGAGGCAGGGATGCCCAGGGCGCTGTAGATGACGACCAGGATGATGATGCCGATGAGAAAGTTCATCAACGGACCTGCAGCGGCGATCGTTAAACGTTTCCAGGCTGGGGCTGCCGCCATGCCACCTTCAATTGTGTCATCATCTTCACCCTTTGGACGCACAAATCCGCCAAAGGGAATCCAGTTAAGGGTAATCTCCGTACCCTTCCAGGTTGCGATCTTCGCCAACCGTGGCGGGTACCCAAAACCAAATTCCTCGATGTGCACGCCAACGGCACGCGAGACCAAAAAATGGCCCAACTCGTGGAAGAAAATTAAAAGGCCGATGATGATCACGACCTGCAAAATTAATAAAATCACGCTCATAGTATCCTCAATAATCCATACGAGGTCATCCGCATCTAAACAGTTTTTTAATTAACGCATCTCATTATGATTATACCTGCGCTGTCCGGGAGGGTGAAACCTGCTCCACAAGCCGCGCCGGGCCTGCTGGGCCTCCGCAAACCACATCGATGACTTCTGGGAAGCGCCTCAAACGATGGGTGACCTCATCCATGCTGCCGCGGGTGGTAATCAGATGCACGTTGGGGCCGGCATCCAGGGTGAAGGTAACCGACAGCCCCTCCGCCTGCCAGGCTTTCACCGCCTGGATGATCGCCAGCGAGCCGGGCTCCCAATAATACAGGGGAGGCGTGGAGGTCATCATCACAGCGTGCATCAGGTTGCAGTCCAGCTCGGTGATCTCTGCCAGGACAGCAAAATCGCGCTCGAGGATCGCCTGGCGGCAGAGCTTGAGCCGACGTTCGGCATCAGCGACCCGCGCGGCCTGCAGTGGACTGGAGGGAGCGCTGCGCATCCCCTCCTGCGAACCAACCGGTTTGTGCGCGTGGCTGAGGATGGCGATGCAATCCACCAGGTCCCAGTGGTCGACAGGGGCGATGGAGTGCGCATCGGTCTCGCCCATCGCAGGGTCTACGGTCCATTCGACAAACCCGGCGGGGATGGAACGGCATGCCGAGCCTGAACCAAAACGGGCAAGTGCAGAAAGCTCCCTTTCGGAAAGCGTCAAACCGAGTGCAGCCGTCCCGGCCAGGGCCAGGGCGGCAAAACCAGAAGCCGAGGAGGCCAGCCCGGCGCCAATGGGAAAGTTATTCTCGCTACTGATGTGGGCATACAGTTTTTTTGCTGCCAACCTCCGGATGCGATCCATAAAGGTCTGGACGCGCTCCAACCCGTTGCCAAAAACTGGCTGACCATTGATGAGCAGTTCATCTGCTGCCAGGGTCGGGTCGAACTCCACGCGGGTCCTGGTCGTCAAGCCGTCGATATTCATCGAGAGCGAGCCGTTGGCTGGGATGCGGCGGGGTTCGTCAGCCAGCCCCCAGAATTTGATAAAGGCGATATTGGGATGCGCCAGCGCGGTAGCATGCATATTCATAGGCAGCAGAATACTCCAAACCGGGCTAGCGGTCAAATGGAGTATCGAAAGTGGTAAACGGTGAAAGGTGAGTGGGGAGTTTTAAGCCACGCAGCCTTCAAACCAAATCAGCATGAAGAACACAGCCCAAAGTAGAGTCTGCTGGCAACGGCCACTCACCGTTCACATACTCAGAAAATTACTTTTCCTGCAGTAGGCCTTTAATGTCTGTCAGGGTTTCATTGATGCGGAAGAACAGGATCAACAGTTCAGCATAGATCCGGGTAGCCAGGACACCCAGGAAGACGGTCAGGACGCCGCCGATCAAGCCGCCGATTAACCCAAGCAAGATGGATCCAACGCCTCCGTCCGCGAACCCGGCAATCACAGAACCGATGAATACAACAATCCCGCCAATGACACTGACGACCAAGCCGATGTAAAACAAGACTTTGATGATCACCGGGGTGATCATCCGTTCAAAACTGAGAAAATTCTTAAATTTCATATCTGCCTCCATTTAAATTCTAAGATGATCAAATTTGATAGTCAGTCGCTCTATCCGGCTGTTCTTTAAATTTTAGCATTAAATATTAACAAATTCTTGATCAGGGTTCTAGCCTTGCATAAGGTTTTGCGGTAATTCACTGTTTCCCATTCCCGTTCCCTACTCCATATACTGATCCGCACCAACCTGCTGTTTATCATGTGGGCTTTCGCCAGCGACCTGGATAGGCGGATTCGATTTGCCGGACTGGCTCTGGTACGAATCTTGCTGCTGAGAAGGTGTGATTATTCAACGGCGAACGGGCTTACCTGGCATGAATATTCGAGATGGGATGTAGCGATGAAACATAAACTGGTTTTGCGGTCGGGAATTTTACTTTTAATTGGGATGATTGGGCTGACCCTGTGGGGCAATGGGCGCTTGCCGGTCAAAGCGGATGATGGGAACCAGAAAATCCCCTGGGTTGATCCGGCTCTGCTGGCTAAATCGAAGACCTCCGAGCCGCTCGATTTCTTGATTTATTTTGAAGAAAAAGCTGATCTGAGCCCGGCAGATGCGCTTTCTTGGGAAGAACGCGGCTGGTTTGTCTATGAAACCCTGACGGCGCTGTCTGCGAGTTCACAGGCAAAGGTGCTCGCCTACCTGGCTGAACAGGGTGTGCCTTACGAAGCTTTCTGGATTCAGAACGTGATTGCCGTTCAGTCATCCACCGCCGAAACCCTGGTAGGGCTGTTAAATTATGCTGAAATCGAAGCACTGCTCTCGATTCCACAGGTGTTTTTGGGCAGCCAGGTCGAGGAAGAGTGGATTGAGACCGAGCCGACAGCGGTCGCCGGTATCTCCGCCAACCTGACGCAGATCAAAGCCGACCAGGCCTGGTCTCAGGGTGATCGAGGCGCAGGCGTGGTGCTCGGGGCAATTGACACCGGGGCGCGTTTTACCCATGAAGCCTTGGTTGAGTCCTATCGCGGCAACCTGGGTGCAAAGACCTTCAGTCATCATTATCACTGGTGGGACGCTGTCAATGGAAAAGAGGAGCCTTATGATGACCATGGGCACGGCAGCCATGTGGTCGGAATTATGGCAGGCGGGGTTGGCTCTGGGGACGCGATTGGCGTAGCCCCCGGGGCGAGTTGGATCGCCTGCAAGGCAATCAGCGCCAGCGGGTTTGCCTGGGGAAATGACCTGATCAAGTGCGGTCAGTTCATGGCGGCTCCCACAAATTTAAGCGGAGAAAACCCCAATCCCAACCTGCGCCCACAGGCAGTCAATAATTCCTGGGGAGATTGCGGACGGGCTTACAATGCCTGGTACCAGGGCGTGATCGATGCCTGGGTGGCGATGGGGATTTACCCGGTGTTTGCCAATGGGAATAACAGCAATTGCGGATATAGTTCACCGCCCGGGTTGAACACCGTAGGCAACCCGGCCCGCTCCCACAATGTGACCTCGGTAGGCTCGACCGGCAGGAGTGACGGACAGTATGCACCACATTCCAACTGGGGACCGACGGATGACGCCAAAGTATTTCACAGCCAGGGCTACCCCACAATCAAGCCGGAGGTGGTGGCGCCAGGGGTGGATATCCTCTCAGCGGCGGGCAGCGATGACCGCGCGTATGCAGCCTTGAGCGGAACCTCCATGTCGGCACCGCACGTGACGGGCCAGGTTGCCTTGATGTGGGGCTCCGCCAAATGCTTGCTGGGTGACGTCGCGGCTACAACGGATTTGATCCTGGAAACCGCCCGACCCATCCCCTACGACACCGGTCAGGGGGATGAAGGACCGGATTTTGTACCCAATCATGCCACCGGATGGGGCGAGATTGACGCCCAGGCGGCGGTGAATGCCGCCCGCGCTTATTGTGCCGGCGGGCATTTAGATGGCTATGTCCTTGATCATGAAAACCAGCAACCGATCACTGGCGCCCTGGTCGCAGCCACCTCACAGGGAGAGATGACTTCGAGTGTCTCGGCGCTGACCGATAAGGATGGGTATTACCGTATCCATGTCAACAGCGCAACCCCTTACACGCTGACAGCCTCTGCCTATGGATACCACCCGGTAGCGGTCGGGGATGTGCTGGTTGATGCCTCAGGGGGAACGACCACCACCCATTTCCACCTGATGCCAAAATCAAACTTGTTGACTTTCACAGGCACCGTCACCGATGGCAGCGGGCATGGCTACCCGCTGTATGCCCGCATCACGCTTGAGAACGAAAATTACAGCCAGGCTGTTTACACAAACCCGTTTGACGGTCGCTTCCAGGTGACGGTCTACGATGACCTGGCTTACGACTTGAATATCAGCGCAATGGTGCCGGGATATCAACCTGTTCTGGCGCAAGGCATTGTCCTGGGCGACCAACCTGAGAGCTTGCATTACACCATCGAGATCACCGCCGGGTGTGAGGCGCCGGGATATGCCTCGTCCAACCTCCTGGCAGAGGGCTTTGACAGCCGGAAATTACCGCCCGGCTGGGAGGTTTGGGATCACGCGGGGACGGGGGTCACCTGGGGGTTTGAGGACCAATCGGAGCGCAGCAACCAGACCGGGGGTTCAGGCGGGTTTGCCATGGTGGATTCCGATTATCACGGTTCGCTGGATGTGGACGTCTCGCTGGTCACACCGCCTCTGGATTTTTTAGACGAATCAACGGTGATGCTCTCTTTTAGCCAGAATTTCTTCAGCTATCAGGGCAACCGGGATGAAATCGCCGATGTCGATGTTTATGTTGGCGGAGAATGGTATAACGTCCTGCGCCAAACTGAAAACCAGACCGGGCAGTCACATCCGTTGCTGGATATCAGCGAATTGGCTGCTCATCAGCCGTATGTGAGGGTGCGCTTCCATTATTACAATGCCAGTGCAGAATGGTGGTGGCAGATTGACAACGTTCAGATCGGCAGCCATGAATGTGCCCTGGTCCCCGGAGGCTTGCTGGCGGGTTTTATTACAGATAGCCGTACTGGTGAGCCGCTTGTGGGAGCCGTAGTTTCGAACAGCCAGGCGCGGGGAGTCTCGTCGACGACACCCGTTGATCCTGGATTGCCGGATGGCTTTTACTGGATGTTTCAACCGATGCTTGAAAACCCCCAGGTGATCGCCGTCAAGACAGCAAAAAGCCTGTATCTGAGCGAGCTGGCTGATGTTGAATTGCGCCAGGACGAGATCACCCGCCATGATGTGACTCTGGTCAGCTACTGGAATTACCTGGAGCAGGTTTTCAACAAGTTGCTGTCAATGATCTTGGAATTTGTTGATGGTGCGAGAGGGTGAATTGTGAATGGTAAGTTGGAATCAGGAATTAGGAATTAGGAATTAGTGAATTGTGGTTGACGACCCGTCATCGGTCCCCCGTCCTCTGTCTTCGGTCCCCCGTTTCCCGTCTCCGGTCCCCCGTCCTCCGTCTTCGGTCCCTCGTCTCCTCACTGCTTTGAGCAGGTGAGCTGCCACCAGCCCACCCAAGAAGCCAATGCCAATATTCGTGACAATCGAGAGTGCCGCAGTGGCAAGCGCTAAGGCTAACTCCCAGCCGCGTAAATTTCTCGCCGTCCTGGCAAGCTGAATGCCAACCAGCAGCATCATCCCGGCGATCAGGGGCATTGGGAAAGCAGCCATCAGCGCGGCAATCGATCCGCTGAGAAACAGCCCGATCAATATTTCAATGACCCCTTCCATAATCGGCGCACCGCCAGTGCGAGCTCCAAAATAGTATTGCCCTGCCAGTCCTCCCGCGCCATGACACATCGGCATGCCCCCCAGTATGGAGGAGAATACATTCATGACGCCCATATTCAGCATCAGTTTTTCTTCACTGACGGATTTTTTGGGGAAATAATCGCGAATAAGGGCTGCTGGGGCAATGATGGCATTTGAGATTGATAGTGGAATTTGGGCAAAGCCAGCCAACAACATCGTTTTCCAAACATCTTCCCAGCGGGGAACAGCGATCACCGGCAGCGTCAACCGCAGGTCCCAGTGTTCGGGCAAGTTGCCCCGCCAGGCCAGGATGATAACGCCCAAAACCATCAGCACCACGGAGGCGGGCGCGTAGCGGTTGCTGCGTAAAAGCAGCACGATCACCACTGCCACAAGCCCCAACAGCGGCTCGGGACGCATCCACTGCAGCGCCTGCCAGGCCAGCGTAATCCCGAGGGCTAACTGGATGCCGCGCACAATGTAATCCGGGGTGATGCGCACCAGCCAGCGCAACAGGCCGCTCACGGTGAGCAGGATCCACAACAAGCCCAAACCCAACCCGGAAGCGTAAATTAAATCGGGCGACCATTTCTGAGTGATGGCGGTAATGGCGACAATCTTTTTAGGCTGCAGGGGCATTGGCAAACGATAGATCAGCCCGAGGGCAATGTTGGTCAAGCCAAGCATGATGAACAAGCCAGCCGGGTTCATGCCGTTGATAGCGATGTAACTGACAGCCAGGGGAAAGAGGGTGCCAAAATCACCCATTGAGCCCGCCAGCTCACGCAGGTTAAACTCAAAATCCGGGTGATGTCGGTTGTCGGTAATGTCACCATCCATAAGACGTTTGCCTCAGATGATCAATTGTACCAAAAATCGGCTCGATATAAATAGGTAATCCCACTTGTTGCACATGATGATGGTAAATTGGGAATCAGGAAGTAGGAATCAGGAGTCAAGCTCGTTACTTCGCGTTCTTTATGGTTCAAAACAGGATTAACCGCCGGATTGATTGATCATCCGTAGAGGTATTGATTTGCCGGTCACCCGTAGGGGCAGGTCTCTGTGCCTGCCCTGGGCGGACATGGCTCGAAGAGTGCTACGCGAAAGTCCGCCCCTACGATGGGATTGTCTCTCTCCGGTCTTCCGTCCCCCAGTCTACTCAACGCCCATTCACCACTCACCATTCACTATTAACTATACGAAGGCAAACATCGTGTTCTTCGTGTTCTTTGTGTTTCAAAACAGGATTAACCGCCGGATTGATTGATCATCCGCAGAGGTATTGATTTGTCGGTCACCTGTAGGGGAGGGCCTTCGTCAACCACTCCCTTTGCCCTGGCATGGGACCAAGCGCCTGTGTTCAGCCCCTTTCGCTTCGCTACAGGGGTTCCGCTGCGCTTCAGGGACAATGAGGGTGAAAGGGTGCGCGGAATTTCCCCGCGCACCCTGCTTGCAGTGATCTGAATTACCTCAACACCAAAGGTAAGAAGAGAGTGTACTTCTCAAAAACAAACTCAAACTCGTAAGCGCCGATGTCACACACCGCCTTGCCGTCTCCATCGCCGTCGATGGGTCGAAGGGCGCCACGTTGATCCGTTTCCGGGCATACTACATTATTGCCCCTATCGATGGCTGAGCTGCCCTTCGCAAGCGCATGTGTCAGGGTAAAGCCGCCATTGTCAGCCAGGCCCTGCAGTTTGGGGTCGGTGTTAAGGTTGCCCTCACCTGGGTATACGCTATCGCCCTGAATGACGCTATAGGTGACCGAGGGAGTCCCTCCAAAACTGTAGATTTGGTCAGGGGTGTTGCCCCACAGGATCCCATTAATCACGCTGGGGTTTGTAAACTCATTGTAGATCCCGCCGCCGTCGCCTTTTGTTGCCTCGTTGCCGCTGATCGTCACATTGATCAGGCTGGGGCTGCCAGTATTGATGTAGATCCCGCCGCCGTTGATCTGGATTGCTTTATTTGCACTGATCGTTACATTGACCAGGCTGGGGTCGCCAGAGGCGTTGAAAATCCCGCCGCCCTGTTGTTCTGCCAAGTTGCCAGCGATGGTCACATTCTCCAGGCTGGGGCTGCTATTATAGTTGTAGATCCCGCCGCCATTTATTGCCTCATTGTCACGGATCGTCACATCCATCAGACGGGTGCTGCCCCCATAGTTGGAGAGCCCGCCGCCATGGTTTTTTGCCTCATTGTCGCTGATCGTCACATCCCTCAGGCTGGGGCTGCCATAGTAGTTATAGAACCCGCCGCCATTATATGTTGCCGTATTGCCACTGATCGTCAAACCCTCCAGGCTTGGATTGGCTTTGTCATTGTAGATCCCACCGCCATTATATGCATTGTTGTCACTGATGATCACATCCCTCAGGTTGAGGTTGTGAGACTCGTTGTAGATCCCGCCGCCATTAAATGTTGCCGAGTTCTCTCTGATCGTCACATCAATTAGGGTAGGGTTGCAATTTTTGGTGAACATCCCGCCGCCATAATTTGCTTTGTTGTCACTGATCGTCACATTGTCCAGGCTGGGGCTGCCAAAAGGGATGTAGATCCCGCCGCCGTCATAATTTGCCGAGTTGTCGCCAATGGTCACATTGTCCAGGCTTGGGTTGCCAGAGGCATTGCATATCCCGCCGCCATAATCTGCCGTGTTGCCACTGATGACCACATCGACCAGGCTGGGGTTGCCAGCAGCATTGTAGAACCCGCCGCCATGCTGTTGTTTTGCCACATTGTCGCTGATGGTCGTATCAACCAGGCTGGAGTCGCCACCGTTGTTGTAGAACCCGCCGCCGGAAAACTTTGCTTCATTTTCGCTGACCGTCACATCCTGCAGGCTGGGGTTGCCTGAGAAGTTGAAGATCCCGCCGCCATTATGTCCTGCTGAGTTGCCACTGACCTTTACATCCTTCAGGCTGGGGCTACCAGAGATATTGTAGAACCCGCCACCCCACTGATTTGCCGAGTTGTCACTGACCGTCATATCCTTCAGGCTGGGGCTGCCCGACTCGTTGTACACCCCGCCGCCATGCCGTTCTGCCGAGTTGTCGCTGATCGTCAGATTGGCCAGGCTGGGGCTGCCGGAAACGTTGTAGATCCCGCCGCCACGTTTTTGATTGTCCGCGGCGCCATTGGCATTGCCCCCGGTGATGGTAAACCCATCCAGCAGCGCTGTTTCAGCAACCCCGACGGCGGTGACCACGTGGTAACTGTTGTCTGCATTATCACCTTCTGTGCCGATGTCGCCGCTCAGAATGGTTTCATTACCTTTCCAATCCCGTTGTTCCCATGTACCGCCATCTTCCGGGAACCCGCCGTAGATTTTCACACCAGTTTTCAGCGCAAAGGTAGCTTCGCGGCCAGCGGGCTCGGTGGGCGTGTAAGTGCCTGCTGCCACCCAAATTTCATCGCCCGCATCGGCTTGTGTGAGGGCAGCCTGCAGATCGCAAGCGTTATCCCAATTAGAGCAATCACCACTCCCACTGCCACCCACTTTAACGTAGTAGGCGCCTCCGGCTGCTTGAGAATGGATTGCATTTGATACGATGCCCCATGCCAGCAGTCCACAAACTAGGGGCATGAGGATCAATACATAAGGATGAAGTTTCTTATTCATGGGGATTCTCCTGTTTTATCGATGAACATTCAATAAACCGGATCTCCTGTTATTACACGGGATGGTCCTGCTTTTCATCAAAGGTGTTGGGTAAATATTCAATTGTTAATCAGCGGTTCTGCTAAGTGCGTCTAAGAAGGGAAAACAACGAGCAGAGGAATATTATTCATATTATATAGATATTCTAAGAAAATTGCAATCCTTTTAATGGTTTGAATAAGTGGTGATCCCACTCGCTCCGCTCAGCCCCTTTCGCTTCGCTACAGGCGTTCCGCTGCGCTTCAGGGACGATGACGCAGTGTCCCTGAAGTATCGCGAAAGCCAAGCAGCCTACAAGGAAAGACTGAAATTACTTCGTTCCTCGCAATGACACTTCACCGAGGTCAGAGTATTACAATCAAAAATTAATCGAGATCGCTTCGTGCTGCGCAATGACATTTCAATGGAAGCGAGACCGTGCACAATTTCCCACGCACGATTTACACCGAATAATCGCAGATGATAAAATAGCCTCACAATCAAGGAGGATGCTCGTGTATATTGAACTGATGCGTGAGGTCACCGACGAAATCATCGCTGCTTTTGAAAAGCTGATGCCCCAGCTGAATCACCACCTGTCGGCGCCAACCCATGATGAGCTGCAAAAAATGGCTGCATCACAGGCTACTCATGTGTTTTTTGCCAGATTGCCCGATGAGCACGGTCAAATCGTCGGCAGTGCTACCCTGGGGACTTATCGCACACCCACCGGACTGCATGCGTGGATTGAAGACGTGGTTGTCGATCGAAGCGCTCGCCGCAAGGGGGTTGGTAGAGCTCTCACCGAAGCCTGCCTGGAACAGGCTCGCGCTCTGGGATTGAGCGAAGTTAATCTGACTTCGCGATCCGCTCGCTGTGCAGCCAACCTGCTTTACCAGGCAATGGGCTTCATCCGTCGTGAGACCAATCTTTACCGTTACTCACTTCAGGATTAATAAGCTCAGGGAGTGCCTGTGGGGATCGGCAGCGTATAGGTAGGGATCAGGGGCTGTGGTAGTTCTGTCGCTGTGGCTGGCACAGAGGTGCTTTCGAGGGTTGGCGCCTGGATCGGTGAGGTGTTTTGCAAAACAGAGGCCAGCAGCGCCAGGGCTCGAGCGTCCGGGTCGTTGCCTGTCGCCAGCGCCCGCTGCGCCTGGGCGCCCAGGGCATCTACCGGGTCGGGATCTTCCAGCAGCACCAGACGCAGTGATGCCCGTTCCAGATCACCTGTAACCCAAAACACCTGGGCGATGGTGACGCGGTAAAAGTCTTTATCCACCTCACCCAGGGCAGCCGGGGGGCCGCTTTTGTAAATCACCGGGTTGATCAACCAGGCGTAAGCCAGCCCCAGGATCAATCCTAAAATGATGCCGGTTAGCAAGTACCATGAACTGCGCTTCTGCGAAGTTGGGGTGGTTACACTGATCTCATGGGTGTCTTCAAGCATCACTCCCAGTCCTTTTTCAGTCTCTCCCATCCAGCGCTTGCCTGAGAACAGATGCCAGGTCTTGCATTAATTGCAGGTCAGCAGCGGCATAGCTGCGGGTGTTGGCATAATCGATTGCATCGTTGATCGTCACCTGTGGAGAGCCACCTAAAAAATCCAGGCGGGCTAAAGCCATCGCCAGGTCGCCTTCCGCCCGGTACAGTTCAGCCACCATCAGGACGAAATCGGTTTGATAGTCAATTTGCAGGGTCTGCGGATCGATGCTGTGATACCCAACGGGGTGGATTAGCCAGCCGTAACCAAGCCCGGCAGCAAACCCGGCCAGAATCGCCAGGGCAAAGAATACGAAACGCCAGGTTCGCCTGTGCAACTCAATCCTCTTTAAGCATGGGGATGTGAATCCCATGTCGTTTGGCAGCCTGGATCGCCTGAGGGTAGCCGGCATCGACATGCCGCACGATACCCATGCCGGGGTCGACGGTCAGAACGCGTTCCAGTCGTTGGGCAGCCTCTGGCGTGCCATCAGCGACGATCACCTGTCCGGCATGCTGGCTGAAGCCGATTCCCACCCCACCGCCGTGATGGAAAGAGACCCAGGTGGCGCCGTTGACCGCGTTAATCAGGGCATTCAGGATCGGCCAGTCACTGACCGCGTCGGTACCGTCCAGCATGCTTTCCGTTTCACGGTTGGGAGAGGCAACCGAGCCGGAATCGAGATGGTCGCGCCCGATCACGATCGGTGCGGAAACGATGCCTTCAGCCACCAGGTTGTTGAAGACCAGCCCGGCCTGGGCGCGCTCCCCGTAGCCCAGCCAGCAAATGCGGGACGGCAACCCCTGGAAGGGCACCTTCGCTTTTGCCATATTCAGCCAGCGGTGCAGGTGCTCGTCTTCCGGAAAGAGCGCTTTGATGGCTTCATCGGTCGCATAAATATCCTCCGGGTCACCGGAGAGAGCCACCCAGCGGAAGGGACCCTTGCCCTCGCAGAACAGCGGGCGGATATAAGCCGGGACAAAGCCCGGAAAGTTGAACGCATCTTTGACGCCATAATCAAAGGCGCGTTGGCGCAGGTTATTGCCGTAATCGAAGACCTCTGCGCCGGCTTTTTGGAAATCAAGCATGGCTTGGACGTGTTGAGCCATGGATGCTTGCGATCGCCTGGCATATTCCTGCGGATCACGCTCCCGCAGCTCATCGGCTTCGGTAAGGGTCAACCCGGCGGGGATGTAGCTGAGCAGGTCATGCGCCGGAGTTTGATCGGTGACCACATCCGGGAGCACGCCGCGAATCACCAGCTCGGGGAAGATCTCAGCCGCGTTGCCAATCAGCCCGATGGATTTGGGTGTATCCGCCGCCTGCGCTTCTTCCACCAGGGTCATGGCTTCTTCCAGGGTGTCCACCACCGCGTCGACATAGCCGATTTCCAGTCGACGGCGAGCCCGGTCGGAGTCAACCTCCACGATCAAGCCCACGCCCTCGTTCATGGTGATCGCCAGGGGCTGGGCGCCGCCCATGCCGCCCAACCCGGCGGTGAGCACAAACTTGCCTCGCAGAGATGGCCAACCCCGCAGATGCGCCAGGGAGCCCAGGGTTTCGTAGGTGCCCTGCAGGATGCCCTGTGTGCCGATATAGATCCAGGAACCGGCAGTCATCTGCCCGAACATCATCAAACCTCTGGCTGCCAGTTCGTCAAAGTGCTCCTGCGTAGCCCAATGCGGTACCAGGTTAGAATTGGCGATCAACACCCGCGGCGCGTCGGTGTGTGTTTTGAAGACCGCCACTGGCTTACCGGATTGCACCAGCAGGGTCTCGTCGTTTTCGAGGTTCTTCAGGGTGTCCAGGATGGCGTCAAAGGCTTCCCAGGAGCGGGCTGCCTGGCCGCGTCCGCCGTAGACCACCAGGTCTTCCGGTCGTTCGGCAACCTCAGGGTCAAGGTTGTTCTGGATCATACGATAGGCGGCTTCGGTCAGCCAGGATTTGCAGGTGAGCTGGGTGCCGCGCGGGGCGCGTACCGGACGAGGTTGGGACATGGGATACCTCCTTGTGTGTTATTGGTATTCTTCACTTATAGATTATAGCCGTTTCTGAGCCTGATGAAAAATTGTATTTTAAAAGGAAAAGTTTCTTAAGCCTATGCTCGAAAATTTGTGATGACAGGATGAGCGACTGGTTTGTGACCGATTACCCCGATTTATCTTGACAGAAGACAAAAAAAGTTTAGAATTGTCACAGTATTATGCAATTGACCAAGGTGATCTCATCCCTGAATAAACTGCACCCCGCGCCGCGTACGGTGACCCCATTAACCTCCTTAGAGAGCCTTACATGGCTCTCTTTTTTTGTAACAGAAGGCTAATCTTGCGTATTCCCGGTTTAATTGACCCCCATGTGCATATGCGCGAGCCCGGTGCCGTTCATAAGGAGGATTGGTCCAGCGGGACCGCCGCAGCCCTGGCGGGGGGATTCACCCAGGTGCTGGCCATGCCCAACACTAACCCGCCCGTTGTGGATGCCCCGTCCCTTGCCGCTGCGCTAAAACTGGCAGCCAGGAGGGCACGCTGTGATTTTGGACTCTATTTAGGCGCAAGCCGCCATAACTTGCCCGCAACCGAGGATCTGGCAGGTCAGTGCGCCGGCTTGAAACTCTACCTGGATCAGACCTACGGTCCGCTGCGTTTGGATGATATCACGGTATGGAAGGCTCACATGCAGACCTGGCCCAAAACCCGACCCCTGGTTGTCCATGCCGAGGGGCGTACCCTGGCCGGGGCGATCCTGCTGGCGGCATTAGTGGATCGACCGCTGCACGTGGCGCATGTTGCCACCCGGGAGGAGATCCTGCTGATCCGGGTTGCAAAGCAACGCGGTTTGAAGATCACCTGCGAGGTCACACCGCATCACCTGTTTCTGACCGCGGCAGACCTGCCGGGCGGTCAAGGCGAGGTGCGCCCCAGGCTGGCGAGCCGCGCCGATGTGGATGCGCTCTGGAAGCACCTGGATGTCATCGATTGTTTTGCCACCGATCACGCTCCGCACACCGCGGCAGAAAAAGCCACACATGATCCGCCGCCGGGCTTCCCGGGGCTGGAAACCGCGTTACCCTTGCTGCTGAGCGCTGTACGCGCCGGGCGGTTAACCCTTGATGATGTACTGAATCGCATGGGTCCGCATGTCCGGCGAATTTTCGGCATCCCTGCCCAACCTGAGACCTGGGTTGAGGTGAACCTGGAGCAAAGGCACACCCTCACAGCGCGGGGAATGCACAGTAAAGCAGGCTGGACGCCCTTTGAAGGGTGGTCGGTGTATGGCCTTGTCCGCAGGGTGATGCTGCGCGGTGTCACAGTTTATGAAGATGGCCAGGTCCTGGCTCAACCCGGGTTCGGTCAGCAGATCGCTCATGGTGCAGAACGCTGAAAGTTGAAATGTGGACGGAAGATGAGATATCGAAGATAGAATTTCTGTGCCCGCCTTTAATCCCAAATTTCTGTTTGTGCGTTCGCTATTTAGTAAAAAATAAAATTTTCTGGAGATATTACATGCCAAAATTAATCCCAAGATTACCGTCAACAAACTCGCACCTACCCTTTGGGGATATGCAAAACTCGCCGTTTTATGGCATCGACATCATCACGGTCAAGCAGTTTGATCGTGAACAGTTGACCTATATTTTTGAGGTGGCGCACGAGATGTATGAAATGGTCTCCCGGGTGGGCTCTTTTGACCTGTTGAAGGGGAAAATTCTGGCGAATCTATTTTATCAGCCTTCCACACGGACTTCATCATCTTTTACCTCCGCCATGGAGCGCCTGGGCGGTAGCGTAATCCCGATTAACAACGTCAGCTATTCTTCGGTCACCAAGGGTGAATCCCTGCCCGATACCATCCGCACCCTGGAAGCCTTTGCCGATGTGATCGTGCTGCGCCACCCGGAGGTCGGCTCCTCTGCCCTGGCAGCTAAATATGCCCGGAAACCGATCATCAATGCCGGCGACGGGGTCGGTGAGCACCCTACCCAGGCGCTGTTGGACCTGTTCACAATTCACGAGGAACTGGGGCGGGTGGACGGCATAACCGTAACCATGATGGGCGACCTTAAATATGGACGCACTGTACATTCGCTGGCGCGCTTATTGAGCCTGTACAACGTCAAGCTGAACTATGTTGCGCCGGAGAACCTGTGCCTGCCCGATGAGATCAAAGCTGAAATTGGGACCAAGGGCATCCCGCAGGACTGCTTTGCCGACCTGACCCCCGTCTTGCCCGAGACGGATGTGCTCTATGTCACCCGGGTGCAAAAGGAATATTTTGAAGACCCTGCCCAACATGAATCGCTTAAAGGCAGTTATGTCATTACCACTGAAACGATGCGCCAGGCAAAGAGCAAAATGGTCCTCATGCACCCCTTCCCGCGCGTGTGGGAGATCGACATGGCTGTGGATGCTGACCCGCGCGCAGCTTACTTCCGCCAGATGGAATACGGTCTGTATATCCGCATGGCATTGCTGGCGATGGTGTTGGGCAAGGCTTAAGTTAACGTCACCGGGCATGTTTTAAATCGGCGAACCCGGCATTTGTCCGTGCTTCAGCCCGTTTTATATTACAATAGGGTTACGTCAGACCGCATCCTTGGAGGAAAAACATGCCTACTTTTTTCGAAAAACTCAACCAGCGCGCCAGAGCCATCGATTCCTTGTTGTGCGTGGGATTGGATCCGCATCCGGAGGAACTGCCGGAGCAGACCGCGGAAGCAGCCGAAGCTTTTTGTATCCGGTTGATCAACGCCACCCAGGAATATGCCCTGGCGTTTAAACCCAATGCCGCCTTTTTTGAAGTCCTGGGGCCGGAGGGCTGGGCAGCGCTACACAGGGTGATCCAGGCTGTGCCCGAGGGCATCCCTGTGATCCTGGATGCCAAACGGGGCGACATCTCTTCGACAGCCCAGGCCTATGCCCGCTCGGCTTTCGAGGTTCTGGGCGCAGATGCGATCACCCTCAACCCCTACATGGGCTACGATTCTCTCTCGCCGTTCCTTGCCGACCCCGAAAAGGGCATTTTCCTCCTGTGCAAGACCAGCAATCCCGGCTCGGTCGACCTGCAAGACCTGCCCCTGGGCGGTTACTACCGTTTGATGACCGTATACGAAAAAGTAGCCGGTTTAGCCCAGGAATGGGGCACCAATTGCTGCCTGGGGCTGGTGGTGGGCGCTACCTTCCCCGAGGCATTGCAGCGGGTGCGCCAGTTTGCGCCGGATCAATGGATTCTCGCGCCGGGTTTGGGCGCGCAGGGCGCAGATCTGAAGGAGGCGATGCGAGCCGGCTTACGAGCCGATGGGCTGGGCTTATTGATCAACGTCAGTCGCAGCATCTCCCGTGCGGAGGATCCCGGGCAGGCTGCACGGGCACTGGTTGAAAGTTTTCGCGAAGCACAATTAGAAATCAAGCAGCCTTCGCCTGCCATGGAAAGCCCGACTCCTCCCCTGATCGCCTCTCTGGTGGAAGGACTGCTTTCGATGGGCTGCATTCAATTTGGCGAATTTACCCTCAAGTCGGGTCTGGTTTCACCGATCTATATTGACTTGCGGCGTTTGGTGACCTTCCCGGGCTGGATGACCCAGGTGGCTGCCGTGTATATTCAGCAATTGTCTCAACTGGAATTTGACCGAATCGCAGGTCTGCCTTATGCCGCCCTGCCGATCGCAACAGCCATCAGCCTGCAGGGCAACTACCCGTTGATCTATCCGCGCAAAGATGTTAAAGATTACGGCACGGGCATGGCGATTGAGGGCATCTACCATCCGGGCGAAACAGTTGTGGTTATCGACGACCTGGCCACAACCGGGGGAAGTAAATTTGAGGCGATCGAGAAACTGGCTGAGGCGGGCTTGAACGTGCGTGATGTGGTGGTCCTGATCGACCGCGAATCCGGAGCCAGGGAAGCCCTGACGGAAGCCGGCTACCGGATGCACGCATTATTGACTCTCTCGCAACTTTTAGATCACTGGCAAGAAACTCAACGCCTTCCCGCCAATCAAATTGCCCGCGTGCGCGCTTTCCTGCAGGAAACAGGCACTTCAGGCTGAGAGCAATCATGTTTCGCACCCGCGCCTATCGCTATGAAAACGAACAGGTCGTTCTGATCCTGACGATCCTGCTGGTGCTGGGCGTGATTATCCTGACCTCCACAGCCACATTTTGCTTGAGTGCAGTCTTTATCCTGGGGATGTTCTTGATCAGCGCTGTGATGATCCATTCGCATCATCAATCATTAATGCAGCATGCGTTACGTGTCGATCGTGCTCGCACGCCCGAACTGGCAAACCTGATCGCAGAATGCGGGGTAAAACTGCAGCCCGGACAGGTGGATGTGTTTGTGGTCAATCAAAAACAGATGAATGCCTACACCTTCGGGATCAGTAGCCCCAAGGTGCTGGTTTTATTCGCCCCTTTGGTTAAAACGATGACGGTCAATGAGCTTAAATTCATCATCGGTCACGAGATGGGTCACGTGGTCTTGGGACACACCTGGCTGAACACGATCATCGGCGGCATGGCGGGTATTCCTGCCCCCTTTGGCGCCGCGGTGATCCTGTACACCGCCTTTCGCTGGTGGAATCGCATGTGCGAATTTTCAGCCGATCGAGCGGGGTTGCTGGCTTGCGGCGATATTCACACCGCAATTTCGGCACTGGTCAAGCTGGCTGCGCCAAAAATCCGCACGCAAGCCGATTTTGAGAGCGCCCTGGCCATGATCGATGCTGAAGACGACCCGGTATCTAACCGCCTGGCAGAGCTTTTTCAATCGCACCCGATGCTCATCCGCCGTATCAACACGCTGAGGGATTATGCCCGCTCAACGGAATACCAGCGCATCCAGACCGGGATCAATGGCAACCTGGGAGCTGCACCTTCAGCGCCTGCGGCACGGTTTGTCGCACCCGTACAGCTTGAACCTGAAACAAGCACGCTCCTTGAAACAGAGCTCACGCCAGAAGAACGCTGGCCATGGCTAAAACCCAAGCAGGCTCCCTGAACGCTGAAAACAAGAAATGAAACAATAAAGCCCGCAAACGAACCTGTTTGCGGGCTTTTTGGGGTTTATCAATGGCTTAAGAAATCGGCCAAACATCGGATGACCGCTTGGGGAAGAGGGTGTTGATTAAATTTTTATTTTCTTCTTTCTTGGCAAAACAATCTGCGTAGGCATGCTCCAGTTCGTCCATGCTCCGATACCCGAACAGAAGTTGCAGAAACGTTAATCCGGGGAATCTTGCGGTTGCATCCCTAAGGGCGTCCAGGTCAATTTTATTGATCGCTTCCAGGTGTCCGTTTTTGAATACCAGCTTGATTCCGTCACGGTAGAATCCCAAAATGACCTCTCCCGTGTAATAATCAAAGGGTGTGTCCGCCAGGCGCGCTTCCAGTGCCGGTGTGATTTCTTGTATAAATGCCAGCAGATCGGTTACCCGCATATAGTACGCGTAAGGCTCATGGTTGTAAGGTAAGCTTGAGGCAATCACGTCATAAGCCGGGTGGGTTTCTCCCAACATAAAACCAAACCTTTCCTGGGGAAGACCCTGGTCTTCAGCCAGCGTTTCGCCTTGCATCCACAAAAAACGGGCTACACCTGGTGTTACAGATGACCAGGCGACCCCCGGCGCCAACTCATAAACAGTCAGGACAGAATTGTCACCCCATTTGACAGGCGGGATGCCAATAAACCCAACCGGTTCTTCTGCCAGGCTCTCGATGATGAAAATTTCGCGGGCATTGATGTTGTACCGGCGTTTTCCGGTCAGTTCATACTGCCAGAGGTGCTTATTCCACACAGCATAGACCATCGAGCGCTGGCAACCGCGATTATAGGTGGTCATCAGGAAGGGAATGTCTGTGGTGGTTGCTTTCCGAAAAGTGTAGGGTTCTTCTTCCCCATCCTCCAGTTTTGGAACGTGAACCTTGTAGCCTGAACGCCCTCCGTGGAGGTTGAGAGCCATTTCATATCCGAATTGGCGGTAATAAAAAGGGATGCCCGTGATCACCTGGACAAGTTCGCCCCGCGCCGCACTCCATTCGTGTAGAATTTCCATCTGTTGCCGCACCAGGCCGCGCCGTCGGAATTCTTTCCTGGTCCCAAACAATTCTGGTCGTCCAACCTTGAAGGGAATGCCCTCATAGGACCAGGTTTGCGAGATCAGGCAGCTCGATGAGATAATTTCACCGCTGTGTGTATCTTCTACGATTAAAAAGTCGTCTGTATTAAACGTTGGCGCTTCACCGCTGATCAGGTCCAGAGTCCAATCCTCCAAGCCCTTCGCATCCCATTCATCTTCGCTGTGAATCTCTATGTTAAATTCCGCCAGAGCTTGCGCATCTTCAGATGTTGAGCGGCGGATGATCAAACCTTCGCCCAGATCGCGAATGAATGATTCTGACATTTATTTTTCTCCTTGATTACGAAATTCCCTTTGATTATAAATCAATTAAATAAGAAGTTGAAGGTATACTTGGCGTTGGTTTAATGACAAAAATGAATACCCGATTTAAAATCTTTGTTTTCCTTCAATTTGGCGCCTTTGGCGTATATGGGTCCTATCTGCCTCTGTTTTTTTACAACAGGAATTTCTCTGGTTTCCAGGTTGGGCTGCTTCTGGGCACAATGCCCATTGTGGTCTTGGGCTTGCAGCCGGCTTGGAGCTATTTAAGCGACCGACTGAACACCCGTAAAGCCTTATTATTGATCAGTTGCTTGGGTATGGGGTTGGCGATGTTTGGATTGGGATTGTCGAAATCCTTTGTCGCTGCATTTGTCTGGATTGTTTTATTCGCTGCATTCAGTGCGCCTATCATTCCGATCGGCACTGCAATATTGCTGGAATATTTAGAGGCAAGCGACGAACTGGATAAATACAGTCTGTTTCGCGTGTGGGGATCAGTGGGCTTTGCCATCATCAGCATGGTAGCGGGCAGCCTGTTTCTGGGAGAGAACACAGATTACCTGGTGTGGTTGACAGGAGGAATTTACATTCTACTGGGTTTGGTAACCCTGACATTGCCTGAAACTCGAAGTCAGGTTCATCACTCCGAGACCAAGGTTAGTGAGATCCTATCCGGCAATCCGCGACTGGTGTTTTTTCTGATCGGCAGCATTTTTGTTGGTGCATCACTGGTTGTGTATAACAATAACATCACCCTGTTTCTCCAATCATTAAAAGCTCAGGACTGGCTGATAGGACTGACGATTTCTTTGCAGGCAGTTGTGGAAATCCCCTTAATGTTGCTGGTTCCGCTGGCGTTAAAACATCGGTCGCCACGTTGGGTTATTTTAATGGGCACGGTGTTATTGCCACTGCGCTGGCTTATTTACTTTCTTGTAAAAACGCCAGGATGGGTTGTTCCTTCCCAGGTCATCCACGGTTTTGCCGTGATTAGTTTTTATGTGGTCGGAATTGGGTTCGTTGATCAATTGGTCAACCCTCGCTGGCGTGCAACCGGTCAGGGATTATATTCAGCAAGCTTAAACGGCATCGGGGCTGCATTGGGCGCTTACCTGGCTGGCGCGATTTTAGAATGGTTTGGGATCCGCACGGTTTGGGGGTTTAACATCATCCTGGGTGCCATCGGCCTTGGGTTTATGTTGCTGGCATTGTATCCACGGCACAAAAAATGAAACTTAGCCATCTCGATAATTACAATGGGGAAACCACGCTTGATTTACATTGGCAATCTCTGATCTTTCTATTCGAAATGAAAACCCATTAAGTCTGTTATGTTATATAATATACGCTTATGAAAAATCGCCGTTGTATCTTCCCCCTTTTTGACAATACCAAACCCGCTGATATTGTTGCTTTGCTTAACCTGGGCGATGAAAAACCTGACCAGAATACAGGAGGTGATTATTGAATCAAGGTGAATAAAAACCGTTTTCTTTCGTTGTCGTATCTTATTATTTTTATTACTTTTGGAGGTAAACCCTATGTCTGAAACACAAGTACGTACAAAACGCCGCTCAGCGCAGCTGCCCATTACTTATGTAGTTGCAGTTGTTCCTGTAGCTGCTGCACTTAATATTGTTGGTGGTTATATCAACACTGCACTGCGTCTGCCCACTTTCCTCGACATGATCGGCACAATGGTGTCAGCAATCCTGCTCGGCCCCTGGTGGGGTGCTGTGGTCGGTGTGATTACCAACGTGGTCTCATCTTTCTTAACCGGTCCGATTGGCTTGCCCTTTGCTGTCTGTAATGTGATTGGCGCATTGGTCTGGGGTTACGCTAACCAATGGGGTTGGATGAAGAAACAGTGGAGCTTCTTCCTGGTCAATATGCTGGCAGGTTTGATGGTTACCCTGTTTGCTGTCCCGATTTACGTCTTCCTGTTTGGTGGCGCCACCGGACACTTCTCCGATGTTATGACAGCAGCTTTCCTCGGCATGGGTCAGCACCTTATTGTCTCGGTCTTTTCCTCAAATGTCCTTGTGAACCTTGCTGACAAAATCATCTCTGGCTATGTTGGCTTGGCAATCATTGAAGCCCTGCCTGCCAACCTGACCGAACGAGCCCAACTGCCCAAGGCAACCGGTTTGAAACGAATTATCATTCCACTTGCTGGTGTTCTCATCGGTGTGTTAGTCGTTTTGTTGTTCCTTGCAATTGGAAAATAAACAAAATTCATTCAAAAAAAGGAGATTTTCTCATGAACGATAAGAAAACTGTTGGACCCAAGGAAGGTTTGGGCATCGGCATCATTTGTTTGGGTGTGTTAATGGCGTTTTTGCCGGGTGCTGCACAAAATATCGCTGATCTGCCCTTCATTGAGAGCGAACCTTTCCCCATTTTGCTTGGATCAACTTATGTCTTAGCGCTTTTTGTTGTACTCGCTGGATTGGCAGTGCTTTTGGCAAAGTTTAATGGTCGAGACGAAGAATAATCAAATTATTATAAAAACCACGATATTCCTGGTTTAACATACATGGATGGTATTGGCTGTTAAAAGTCAATACCATCCTTAGTATAAATAATCAAATTGGAGAACTCATGGAAGAAGCGAAACCAATTATTGAATTTAAAGACCTTTCTTTTTCGTATAAAAGCGCAGACAATCGATACGCATTAAAAAACATTAATTTGAAAATTTACGAGGGTGACTATGTCGCGCTTTTAGGTTTAAATGGTGCTGGAAAAACCACCTTGCAATTATGCTTAAATGGCGTTATCCCAAACAGTATCCTGGGGGATTTTAGTGGCGAGGTGATCGTAGATGGTCATGACACCTTTGAAACACCCGTGCGTGAACTGGCAAAAATCGTTGGAATGGTGTTTGATAACCCCGAGTTTCAATTAAGTCAGATGTCGGTTGGTGAAGAAATCGCTCTGGGATTAGAAAACCTGGGTTACAGCTATGAGGAAATGGTCAACACCATCACAGAAGTGCTGGGCATTGTTGGATTGAGCGGATTGGAAGAACGCTCACCCTGGGGCCTTTCAGGCGGTCAGCAGCAGCGGTTATCAATTGCTTCTGCCCTGGCAATGCACCCGAAAATCCTTGTTATGGACGAACCCACGTCTAACGTCGACCCAATTGGTAAAGAAGAAATCTTTCAGGTTGCCTACGATCTTAATCGGAAGCGAAATATGACAGTCATCATGGCAGAACACGAGGTTGAAGTTATGGCTCAGTATGCCAACCTGGTGGTTATTATGCACGATGGAGAAATTGTCTTGCAGGGTACCCCGGAAGAAGTCTTTAGTAACGTGGAGTTATTGGAGAGTTTGGGCTTACGAATGCCTCAGGTGGCTGCTTTAGGACATTCGCTTGAAAAGCAGAACTTAATGAACTTAGGTGGGAAGTACCCTGTAAAACTCGATCAGGCGATTGAGACCTATGGACGTCTGTTCGAGTAGAAAGTTGAGCACAACAATGGAACCAATCGTAAAAGTAGAAAATTTGTGGCATATTTACCCAACCGGAAACGTCACAGCGGTTAGAGATGTATCTTTGGAAATTAATAAAGGTGAAATCCTCGGCGTAATCGGTCAAAATGGATCGGGCAAAACCACCCTGGTTAAGCATTTCATTGGATTGCTTAAACCGACAAAGGGCAAGGTTTTTGTCAGTGGGTTGGACACGTCCAAGCACCTTATTCAGCAGATGGCTGTAAAAGTTGGTTATGTTTATCAAAACCCTAACCATCAACTTTTTGCACGGACGGTTCGAGACGAATTGCGTTTTGGACCGAAAAATATTGGTTTAACAGAAGAGGAAGTTGAAGAGCGCGTTGCTCAGGCAATTGAATTTTTTGATCTCAAAAACATTTTGGATGTTCATCCCTACCGGATTAGTTTTCCGTTGCGCAAACTGGTCGGAATGGCTTCTGTTTACACCATGCGACCCGATGTCTTTATTTTAGATGAACCGACAACTGGACAGGATAATATCACCACCCAGACGGTTTATCACTTAATTCGCAAACTGCGTGATGAAGGTGCAACCGTCCTTTGTGTGGCGCACGACATGATTTTGCTGGCAGAAACCGTGGATCGCATGCTGGTGATGCGTAACTCTGAGCTGATTATGGACGCCACACCACGTGAGGTGTTTTCAGATTATGAGATTATGTCCAGCACACATCTGACTCCACCCCAAATCACCACATTGTCGCTCAAACTCAAAGAGAAATATCAAAAGTTAGACCAAACTGTATTAACCATTGATGAGATGGTTGATAAAGTAAAAAATTTATCGAATAAGTAGCTGGATCGGAGGTTTATTAATATGCAAGGCGTTGTTATTCCTATTTCGATGATTCCTGGAAATTCGATTATCCATCGAATGAATCCACTGCCAAAGCTGATGTGGACCGTTGGCGTACTGGCAGTTTCGTTTTCAACCCGCAATCCAGCTGTACTGGGTGCTGTTTTCGTCCTGGGGTTATTGCTGGTGCTAATTGCCCAGGTTGGTTCGGCCTACCTTAAGGTGGTGATGGTGCTTTTGCCAGTCAGCCTGGCGTTGATCACCTTGCAGAGTATTGCGCCGGCTTTCCCCCGTCCCTGGACGCCGATTATTGGCTGGGGTCCATTCACCGTGTATCAGGAAGGGATTTACAGCGGGATATCGATGGCATTGCGCATCTTTTCTTTAACGACCTGGGCGATGGTCTTTATTATGACCTCACATCCTTCAGATATCTTTACATCGCTCAAGCGGGTGGGCATGCCCTATACCTTAAACTTTATCCTGATTATGACATTGCAGCTGATCCCGATTTTACAAAATGAGTTCGTTGTTGTCCTTAATGCACAGAAGTCGCGGGCAATGAAGGGCACAGGATTTGGCGCGCTATTGCCCAGTATGGTGCCGGTGTTCGTTGGTGCAATTGAGCGAATTCAGCAACTTTCCATTTCACTGGAATCGCGTGCCTTTGGTTCTTCAGGTCACAAAACCAGTTATCGACGGGTTCGAATTACAGTTTGGGACATTCTTAATCTGCTGCTGGCGGTGGTTGTCAGTGGATTAGCAACCTATTGGGTGATTGTTGATAAAAGCCTGGACTGGAGCCGTACGTTGGTGTTCAACCCGGTTTTTTCAGCCATCCTGATTGGCATATCTGTGACTGGCTTTTTGACCTACATGGGTTTAGCGATTTACCTGGTTGCAAAATCGTAATCAGAACGAAACACATTCTTAGGAGATTATTATGGCTGACAATGATTTGATGTATCACATTCAAATGAAAAAAGGCGATGTTGGACGGTATGTCCTTCTACCTGGCGACCCCGGTCGCTGCGAAATGATCGCCAGCTATTTCGACAACCCGCAACTCGTTGCTTATAACCGTGAATATAAAACATACACCGGCACGTTACTGGGTGAAAGGGTTTCAGTCACTTCCACTGGGATTGGTTGCCCATCAGCAGCTATTGCGGTTGAAGAATTAATTATGATCGGTGCCGACACCTTTATTCGTGTGGGCACATCTGGTGGAATGCAGCCGTATCTGCGAGCCGGGGATCTTGGCATCGTCACCGGTGCAATCCGCGATGAGGGCACGACACGCCATTACATGCCGATCGAGTTTCCTGCGGTTGCTGACCTTGATGTGATTTTGGCATTGCGCGAAGCAGCACAAAAATTGAATATCCGGGCACATCTGGGAGTTTCTCAATCTAAGGATTCCTTTTTTGGGCAGCATTCACCTGAACGCATGCCTGTAGATACGTATCTGCTTGAACGGTGGAAAGCCTGGGTTCAGGGTGGGACGATTTGCTCCGAAATGGAAGCCGCAGCCATTTACGTTTTATGCAGCATTTATCGTAAACGTGCCGGTGGTATTATGCTGATCGGCTGGAATCAGGAAGGAGAGAACCCCGAAGAGCACGTTTCTGATCTGGATCCATTGATCAGGACGGCTGTTGAGAGTGTGAAGATCCTGATCGAAAAAGATCGCGCCAGCGCATGAATTGGTTGAAGCATGGATAAAGTAAAGCATCTTCACATCACCGCTGATGATGTTGGGCGGTATGTCTTTTTGCCAGGTGACCCGGCACGCTGTGACAAAATCGCCCAGCACTTTGAAGCGCCCAAATTAATGGCCTTCAACCGCGAATACAAAACGATTACCGGCACCTTATTGGGTGAAAAAGTCTCTGTGGTTTCCACGGGTATTGGCAACCCTTCAGCAGCAATTGCCGTGGAAGAGCTGCATATGCTGGGTTGCGATACCTTTATCCGCACCGGGACTTCAGGTGCAATGCAGCCGGAATGCATGCCGGGAGATCTGGGAATTATCAAAGCCAGCGTTCGAGATGAAGGCACCACAAAACACCATATGCCGATAGAATTTCCTGCAATTGCCAACCTGGACATGGTACTGGCTTTATTAAATGCAGCAAAAAATTTAGGTTTCAGATCGCATGTTGGCATTTCACACTGCAAGGATTCTTTTTACGGTCAAATGAAACCGGAAGAAATGCCGGTGGCGAGCGAGTTGCTCCAGCGCTGGAATGCCTGGGTACGCGGTGGCGTCCTGTGTGCTGAAATGGAATCAGCCACGCTATTTACCTTAGGAGCGATTTATCGCTTGCGGACGGCTTCCATTGTTTTGCTGGCAATGAATCACGAGTACCCCCATCTCCAGGCGGTGACCGATGTTGAGCCGGTGATTTTAACCGCCATAGAGGCGATGAAAACCATCATTAAAGAAGACCAAATAAAGGAGCACGCTCAACCATGACGCATGCTGAAAAACTGCAATATCACATACAAATGAAGCCCGGTGATGTTGGGCGATATGTGTTGCTACCTGGCGACCCCGGTCGTTGCGATAAAATTGCCAGCTATTTTGACAACCCGCAACTCGTTGCTTACAACCGTGAATATAAAACATACACCGGCACGTTACTGGGCGAAAGGGTTTCAGTCACTTCCACTGGAATCGGTTGTCCTTCGACAGCAATCGCCGTTGAGGAGTTGATTGCCATCGGTGCGGATACATTTATTCGCGTCGGTACAAGCGGCGGTATGCAGCCCAATATCAGAACCGGTGATGTTGCCATTGTCAATGCGGCAATTCGCGATGAAGGCACCACCCGTCATTACATGCCTATCGAATTTCCTGCCATTGCTGACATTGACGTGGTTCTTTCCTTGCGCGAAGCCGCACAAAAGATCGGCATGCCCTACCACGTGGGCCCAACTCAATCCAAGGATTCTTTCTTCGGTGAAATGGAGCCTGATCGCATGCCGGTTGATGCCCGGCTGAACAGGCGCTGGAAAGCCTGGATTGCAGGCGGAGCCGTCTGTTCAGAGATGGAAGCAGCTGCACTCTTTATTCTCTCCTCGATTTATCGTAAACGGGCGGGTGGGGTCATGCTTATGGCCAGCTTGTATGAAGAAAGCGATTTGACGCCTGAGGAAAAAGATGCGCTTCTTGATGTTGACCGACCGATCCGGGTAGCGATTGAAGCCATTAAAATATTAATTGAAAAAGATCGACAGTCACAGGCAGACGATTAGTTGCGATCAAAATCATTGCAGTAAAAACGAAGATACCCAATATTATGATTGGTCGCGACATCAGACAATTACAGAGTAAACATCCTGAATTTGTGGCACGGATGGAGAGTTATTACCGGTGGAACTTCATCGCACTGGCTTTTGATTCATCGATTTACGCCTTTGCGGTCGCAGCCCTATCCCAGGACACGATTATCCCTTACTTTGTTGAGAAGCTCACGGATAAAAGCTGGATTATCGGCTTGGTGCCGGCAATTTACTATTTCGGATTCTTTTTGCCGCAGTTAATCGGTGCCTACCTGGTCAATGGAAGGCGCACAAAAAAGAAATTTGTGTTAAAAGTTGCCATCACCGAGCGGTTTGGGGTCATGCTGGTTGCGATTGTCGCTCAACTTTTTGGCTTGTTCAGCAATACAATGATCCTGATCTTGTTGCTTGTGGCTTATATGATTTTCTCAGTGACCAATGGGATGATTAGCCCCGGCTATTCAGATTTTATTAGCAAAAGCATTGTAAAAAATCGAGGGTTTTTCTACGGTTTTACCAATGGGCTTGGTGGGATCATTGGCTTTGGCTCATCGCTTTTCAGCCATTATTTGCTGGATAATTATGCTTTTCCCTTCAATTTGAGAATTCTATTTTGGACGGCTTTAGCAACTTCGGTCATTTCACCAATAATCATCGCAAACTTTAAAGAAGAGCCCTATCCTGAACAGGTCAAACCCGAACCGCTGGGAACCTTTATCCGGAGTATTCCCAAACACATCAAACATAACCCCGATTTCAGTCGATTTATGATCTCGCGGGCTGTGTTGGGTCTGGGCGTTCTGGGAAATGCATATTTCGCCCTCTACAACCGGCATACCCTTTCACTGCCGGATGCCAGCCTGGCTATTTTTAACATGATTATCCTCATCACTCAGAGTGTGCTTGGATTCTTGTGGGGATGGATTGGCGATCGGTTTGGTTATAAGGTTGTTTATGTGATTGTTTCTCTGTTTGTAGTATTGCAAGGTGTTTTTGGGGTATGGGCAAAAGCACCCTGGATGTTTTACTCGATTGCATTTTTTATCGGCGGCGTGTATGCCTCAATCCGTATTTGCGATCCTAATATGATTTTTGAAATCGCCCCCACATCTGAAACCGGGCGTTATATTGGCATCAACAACACGCTTGTTGGGCCTGTAATGACCATGGCGCCTTTGATTGGTGGTTTACTGGTTGACCTTTTTTCTCACCAGGTTTTATTTTACAGCGTCATTTTTGTTGGGGTCATCTCGGCTTTACTGGTAATCTCGCTGATGCCCCATATTCACCGAGAGCGCTCTTAATCAACACACAATAAAAAATAACCAGGGTGCGTTCAACTAACAATGAACGCACCCTGGTTGCCTTTACCCTGATTCAATCAGGATATCATAACGACCGCCCAAACTGATTTGCTGGATCAACCGGTAAGCATCAGGTTAAATTCTCCAGCGTCGTTACCATCTCATCGATGATATCAAATCCGCCTTGCCAGAATTCAGCCCGGGTGACATCAATGCCTGCACGGGCGAGCAATTCAATCGGAGCAATCGAACCGCCTGCAGCCAGGATATCCATATACCGTGGTTTGAAGGCGTTTCCTTCAGCCTGGTATTGTTTGTACAGGGATAGCACCAGCAGTTGACCGAAGGCGTAGGCGTACACATAGAACGGCACATTGTAAATATGTGGGATCATGACCCACTCCCATCGAAACTCATCAGCGATCTCTACTGAATCGCCAAATTCATCCTGTAAATTTTCCAGGTAAGCCTTTGCCAGATCGTCCACCTGGGCGCCCTGAGCAACCAGTTCGTGAGCCGTATGCTCAAAGATGGAGAAATAGTTCTGACGTAAAATGGTAGCGAAAGCATCATCCATTTGCCTGAAAAGCAGGTCGCGCCGAACGGCTTGATCGCTTTCCTGGACTAAAAGCTTATCGATCAGCATCATCTCGCCAAAGGTTGAGGCCGTTTCTGCCAGGGGCAAACAGGCATGTTGCGTGAAAGCGGTGTGCTCCCGAGCCATCAATGCATGGATGCCATGCCCTAACTCATGTGCCATGGTCGCGACATCTTCGGCTTTGCCCTGATAGTTGAGCAACACCCAGGGTGCCAGGTCGGGGGTGATGGTCGCGCAAAAAGCACCACTCATCTTGCCCTTGCGAATTTCGCTATCGACATGGCGGGCATCAAAGATCTCTTTTGCCAGGTCGGCAAATTTCGGGTCAAACTCATGGAAGGATTCCAGCACCATCTTTGCTGCCTGGTCAAACGCATATTTCTTATCCGATTTTTCTACTGGGGCGTAAATATCATATCGACGCAGTTTTTCCACTCCAAGCCGTTTAGCCTTCAATCTGAAGAAACGCTGGAAGTGTTTTGCGTTTTGCCGGGTGACGTCTAAAAGGGTTTCAACAACGGGATCGGGAATGTCATTGACCAGGTTGCGTACTGACACCGGGTGCTTAAATTTGCGCAAGTCGAGATTCTCGTTGCGCCAATCGCGCACAATTGCCTGGTAAATCTGACCCAGAATAGGGGCATCATCTTCGTAAACCCTGAACAGCGCCTGGTAAGCGCGTTCTCGCAGGTCGGGATCCGGTTCTCTGACCAGGGCAGTCACCTCACCGCGCGTCAATTCTTTGAGTTCGCCGTCGATTTCAACTTTGAAAAGATAACGGTTGGTGATCGATTCGTAAAGCATGTTAAGGGCGTTTACGCCTGTGACATCCTTGATGTTGATAATTTTTTCTTCTGCTTCGCTAAGGGTGAACGCTTTGAAGTTACGCATAGCAACCAGCCAGTAATGAAAGTCGCCTGATGCCTTCAATAAACGCTCAGCGTTCTCATTATCGAGTGCTTTCCACCACAGGCTAAAAAACATCGTCTGGTTGTCGATTTCAGCGTAAAACTGCGTGACACGCGCCACCTGCGCCTGAGCCGCCTGATCCTGAGTGTCAGCGGCAAACGCCAGCTGACTGAAACCAAACAAGCGACTTAGAATACGGGTGTAATGTTCGTATTCTGTGATGATGCTGAGGAACAGCTCTTCGCTGATTTGTGGAACCAGTTGATCTCGAAAGGTTTGAAATCTTTGTGCGCCTTTACGAACTTCCTCAAATGCTGCTTCGTAAGCCGGGTCGTCAAAGTCCAAAAACAGGTCTTCCAGGCTCCAGGGGGATTGTGTGTAGGTGTCTTTTTGGGTCATTGATCATTTCCTTTTTATTGATTTCCAGTGATCGGTGCAAAGCAGGATCACCAGATGAAAAACATTTATCCTTCCTTGCGCAGACGGTTGCGCAAGGTGTCGATCGGTTCTAATTGTCCGGTTTCCCTGTTCAGATAGTACCAGAGCTGCCAACCATTGGCGGGGCCATTGCGGATCCACCTGGCAGTCTGATGAATGGAACCGCGCTGCCCGGCATATTTCAGGTGTCCATCCGCCAGTACCCTGGCCGTTAATTTGTCCTGCCCCTCGAAATACAGGATCTGCCCGGGTTCCAGCAGGCCGTGTTCGACCAGGCTGCCAAAGGGGATGCGCCTTTCCCGGCGGGGATTGGGCGTTTCATACAACGATGATTCAAAGGGCTGCTGCTCAATGGCAGCGATCCGCTGTGTAGCCAATTGGGCGTAATAAGGGTCTATTTCGATGCCAATGTAGTGACGGTGCAACTGGCGGGCAACAGCGCCGGTGGTGCCCGTACCAAAAAAGGGATCCAGCACCACATCGCCGGGGTTGGAGCTGGCTGAGATCACCCGGTAGAGCAGGGCTTCCGGCTTCTGGGTGGAGTGGGCTTTTTCCCCATCGGGTCCTTTTTGACGCTCCGGTCCGGTGCAGATCGGAATCTCCCAATCGCTGCGCATTTGCAGGTCATCGTTCAGCGCCTTCATAGCGCGGTAATTGAAGGTATATTTTTGACGCTTATCCTTCTGAGACCACAACAGGGTTTCGTGGGCATTGGTAAAGCGCATTCCCTGGAAGTTGGGCATCGGGTTGGTCTTGACCCATACCACATCGTTGAGAATCCAGAAGTCCAGGTTTTGGAGGATAGCTCCCACCCGGTAGATATTGTGATAAGAGCCAATCACCCACAATGTGCCGGTGGGTTTGAGCACACGGCGACAGGCGGACAGCCACTCGTGGGTGAAATTATCGTACTGCGCAAAACTCTCGAATTGGTCCCAGTCATCATCCACCGGGTCGACCCGGCTATGGTCGGGTCGCCAGAGTTCGCCCTCAAGTTGCAGGTTGTAAGGTGGATCGGCAAAGATCAGGTCGACCGAATTCTCGGGAAGCGTGGGCAGGATGACGCGGCAGTCTCCGACCAGAACCTGGTTCAGGGGAAGTGCTGGATTGTAATTCGTCATAACGGCTTAATTGTAACGGTATTTCAACCCTTTGGGCAGGGATGTTACGAAAGTGATCAAGGCTTTCCTGCGGATCCGATAAAGTCGCAGCTCAACCCGCGCGGATCCTGTAATGTATTAATTGAGATTGACAGAAAAACGGCAATCGATTGGATCTCTTAAGACCCCTGCGAGATTAAGGTTATAATCTTCATGACCAATGCACATTGACTCGCAGGAAATGAGCTCATGACTGAAAACAACGCACAACCGATTCTCAACCAGCGCTGGCGTGTCCAGCCAAAAATCCCCCACGATATTGACCTGGCATTGCGCGACTTCCCCCCACTCTTGCGACAGTTGCTTTACAATCGCGGCTATTTTAACGCCGAATCTGCGTCCAGTTTTGTTAAAGGTGAAGCGCCTTTTTCAAGTGACCCGCTCCAGATCAAAGACATGCGAGCTGCAGTGGATCGATTGCACCGCGCGGTTACTTCTGGTGAAAAAATCGCCATCTACGGCGATTATGACGCCGATGGGGTCACCGCCTGCGCCCTGATCCATGATTTCCTGGTGATTCTGGACGTAAAACCGGAGATTTACATTCCCAATCGTTACGATGAAGGCTATGGTTTAAACATGGATGCCATTCAATCCCTGGCAGACATGGGCATCAACCTGGTGGTCACAGTGGATTGCGGTATCCGCTCCAATCGTGAGGTGGCACAGGCTCACAACCTGGGCATGGACGTCATCATCACCGACCACCACCAGCCCGGAACAGAACTCCCCCCTGCTCTGGCTGTGATCAATCCCAAGCAACCTGAAGACCACTACCCTGAAAAAGATTTATCGGGCGTGGGTTTAGCGTACAAATTGACCCAGGCTTACCTGGAGGTTCACCCCCAGCCGGATGTAGACCCTGAAGCATGGTTGGACCTGGTAGCCATCGGCACCGTGGCAGACCTGGTACCGTTGAAAGGCGAAAACCGGGCGTTGGTTAAAAAAGGACTGGCGCGCATCCGGCAGCAAAGACGCCCGGGATTGAGAGCCCTGGCTGGTACAGCAGAGGTTGATTTAACGCAGTGCGACACGTCAATGATTGGTTTCAAGCTGGCACCCCGGTTGAACGCCGCCGGACGGATGGAATCGGCCATGCTGGCGTATGAACTGCTGGTAACACAGGATCAACAAAAAGCTGGCGAACTGGCTCAAATCCTGGATTCCCAGAATAAAGAACGCCAGGCGGAAACAAACTGGATCCGCGAACAGGCTGCAGCGCAGGTTTTATCCCAGGATCCGGATGCACTGCTGTTTTTTGCAGCCGACCCTGAATTTAGTGAGGGCGTGGTGGGGCTGGCAGCCTCGCGCCTGACAGAAGCCTATTATCGACCGGCGATTATTGCTCACCAGGGCGAAGAATTTACCGTCGCTTCTTGCCGTTCGATCCCAGAATTTCACATTACCCGGGCTCTAGACGAGTGCGCCGATCTGCTGGTGCGGCATGGTGGTCACGCCGCGGCTGCGGGCTTTACCGTCAGTAACGAGAACCTGCCGCTATTAATCGAACAACTGTACGCCATTGCGCAACGGGAATTAGCTGATGTAACTCTTTTACCCGTGATTGATATCGACCGTGAGATCATTTTAGAAAATTTATCTCCCTATTATATCGGCGGGATTTTTAACGACCTGCACCAGTTAGAGCCCACAGGGCATGGCAACCCCGACCCGGTTTTTATGTCTCAGGATCTGGTTGTGCGCCAGGCGAGAACCGTTGGACGGGACAATAGGCACCTGAAGCTGACCTTGCAAGCCGGGCAATATATCTACGATGCCATTGCCTTCGGACAAGGGCACTGGGCTGATGAACTGCCCGAGAGGATTGATATCGTTTACCGCTTTGAGGAAAACACCTATCAGGGTCGCGTTAATTTGCAATTGAATGTCAAGGATCTCCGACCGTCTGAATCTCAGGGTGAACTGGATTCTCCTGTTGAAAATCGTTCGATGCCGGGGTAAATCGCGTTCTTTCCCCTATTAACAATTGAGGTCATCGTGATCACTTGCCTTATCCAGGTTTCCTTCCCCCACGCAGCCCATCCGCGGTGGTGTTCAACAACGCTTCCAGGTTGAATCGATAAATGCCGTGAAGTGCGAATAATGATTGGAGAGGTTGCAAACCCATTGATTTCCACGAGCCAGACCCAACCGAAACTCAACCAAAGACCCGTGGGATTTGTAAAAAAGGCGTCAGGGATTGATCGCGTCGCGAATCAGGCTCTCATCAAACAGGCTGACCTGTCCATCGGCAGCATAAGCGTACACCGCGGCTGAAAAGATCCCGCTGAGGGTGCTGCTGAGCAATGAGATGATCATGATAAAGAGCAGGAGCAATACGCCGAATATGATGATCGGGATGCTGCTCTTTAACCAAAGGGAGAGAGCGACGCCAATATCAATCATCAACATCCCGCCAGCAATGCCGATCAGCGCGAAGATCAACCCGATGGACAGGGTGCCCGAGATTTGCTCACCCCAACTGCGTTTAAGCAGTTCCCAACTGCGTTGTATCGCTTTAATCGGACCCAATCCCTCCACTGCCAAAACCGGGACGACCAGAAAGGTGAGCACATTCCAGGCAGCGCCCAGAATGGAAGCGATCAAGCCGCGCAGACCCCTGCGCTTATGATCAGAATTACCGGAAAGCATGTTGAGGATCAGCCCTACAGTGGCTGAAATCAGCGACCAACCCAGGATGGGCAGGATGCGCTGACTGGCAATTTTATAACCGTCTCTGACTGTTGGGTCTCCTCCCCGCAAGCGGATCATAGCTGCGCCGACAAGGGCTGTGTTATTGTAAAAGACGACCGTGTATTGCACCAGGTAAAACAGAAACAGTACCATATAGCCGAATGCCGGCATGCCCGTATCGAAGATGGTGTCCAGGACATTCCCAACCAGGGTGGGGATCAGGAAGGTCAGCGTGATGAAGATCATCATGATGGATGAGATCAGCGGGAAAATGAGCAATTCTTTATCAAGCTTGAGAACTTCGACGCTGGCTTTGACCAGCGCCCAACTGCGTTTGATGCGCTCCATGATGATACCTTTCCTTAATAGTGAACCGGCTTAATTATAAAATAGCACCATGATGACTGTCAACGGTCATCACCAAACGGTTTGAAAACCAACAAGTAAGTCGCACAATACATAATAATCCGTATAGGGGTCACTTTCAGCTTTCCGGGAGTGTGTGAACCTTTCGTTCTCAATCGAGATGTGCCCGGGGATCAGGTTCAGCAGCACCCGGATACCGCCCGTTCTGGTTTCTGATAATCGTTGCTCCAGGGATTGGTTTATCATTCCAGGGAGTCAAAGCCCTTGCGCTATGATATACTAATCTCAGATCCAACCAGAGCAGAGCAGCCTATGAAACTGATTATCCAAATCCCGTGTTATAACGAAGCCTTAATCTTACCGAAAACCCTGGCACAGCTTCCTGAAGCCATTGAAGGCTTTGACCAGGTTGAAATCCTGGTGGTGGATGATGGCAGTACAGATGATACCCCTGCTGTGGCAAGGCAGGCGGGTGCTGATCATATTGTCCATCTCAGCCGACACCTGGGGCTGGCAAAAGCGTTTACCCATGGGCTGGACGCTTGCCTGCGGTTGGGCGCCGATGTGATCGTCAATACCGATGCCGATAACCAGTATCGAGCAGAGGATATTCACAAACTGGTCAGACCAATTCTGGATGGCGAAGCTGAAATGGTCATCGGTGACCGGGGCGTGGGCAATACCCCTCATTTTCCAGCCCACAAGCGTGCCCTGCAGATCCTGGGGAGCAAGGTCGTCTCTGCCACTGCCGGTTTTGATATCCCGGATGCCACCAGCGGGTTCAGAGCGCTCACCCGTGACGTTGCGCTGGAAACCATCGTATTGAGCAATTATTCTTACACCCTGGAAACCCTGATTCAAGCCGGCGCCCGCAAGGTGCGGGTGGCTTTTGTCCCTATTGAAACCAATCCGCCTGAACGTCCATCACGGTTGTTCAGCAGCATTCGGAATTACCTGCTCAACTCCAGTGTGACGATCATGCGCTCATTTACAATGTACCGGGCGCTGCGCATCTTCACCACCATCAGCGTCCTGATGCTGCTGGTTGGCACAGCACTTGGCGTGCGCTTCCTGGTGGCTTTCTTCCAGAACAAAGGCGCCGGGATGGTTCAATCCCTGATTCTGGCGGCGGTATTCCTGATCGTGGGCTTTATGACCTTCCTGATCGGTTTGATCGCAGACCTGGTCAGTTTCAATCGGAAGATCCTCGAAGAGATCCTGTTTAGAATCCGCAAGCATGACAGCGAACCGGAACCTGACGCACAGGACCCGCCGTAAGCGTGCTGACCGGTAAAACCTTCCCACGGGTGCAAAAACCCATATTAAAGACTTGCGTTATTTCCACTCCGTACAGTGGATCATTTGATGGAGGTAAAAATTGTTTGAACCCTTAAAAGCGCGGATTGCTGAGCATGGTGAGAGCCTGGGTGGAGGAATTTTAAAAGTAGATAGTTTTATCAATCACCAGGTGGACCCTGTCCTGATGGAAGCCTGCGGGAAAGAGTTTGCCCGACTGTTTGCTGACACCAAACCAACCAAGGTGCTGACGGCAGAAATTTCTGGTATTGCGCCGGCTTTGATGACCGGCAAATTCCTCAACCTGCCGGTGGTCTATGCTCGCAAGCGCAAGCCGATCACCATGCCCGACGCAATTTATTTAACATTAGCTCCCTCGCATACCAAGGGGAGGATGGTAGAACTGATCGTCTCGCCAGAATACCTGCGGAACAACGAGCGGATACTGATTATCGATGACTTCCTGGCTTCGGGAGCAACAATCGCGGGGTTAGCGCGTTTAGCAGAAATTGCTGGCGCCAAACTGGTGGGTATTGGCACGTTAATTGAAAAAACTTTTGAAGGCGGGCGTGAATTACTTACACCGTTAAATATTCCCATCAAAGCCCTGGTTCCGATTGCCTCTTTGGATGATGGACAGATCATCTTTGCTAAAGAATAAACTGCTGGCGTTGCTGCTGGGCAGTGACCCCGCAGTGTACACCGCTTTGTTTCAACTGGTCAACCATCTGATTCAAGATTTTAACCTCGCGCAACGGGGCTACCGCCTGATCACCAACGGCGGTCCCTATCAATCCATTCCCATCTGGCACTGGCACCTGGTCAGTAAAGCATTTTCCCAGGACAGTGCAGACCCCGGAGGCTCTTATGGTTGAGACGATCGTCATTCTTGATTTTGGTTCACCCTACAGCCCGCTAATCGCCCGCCGTGTGCGAGAATCGCAGGTGTATGCCGAGTTGCTCTCCTGGGATACCCCTGAGAAGGCGGTGATGGCGCTCAATCCCAAGGGTTTTATCTTATCGGGCAACCTGCGATCAGCGCTCGAACCCGGCGCACCAGCCTTGCCGGGCTATGCCATCCAGTCCAGGCGCCCGATCCTGGGTATTGGATCTGGCATGTCAGCGCTGGTGCTTGCCCTTGGCGGAAAGGTGACCTTCACGGCTACACCGAAATACGACCTTCACCAATTGAGTATCCTACGCTCAAGCCGGATATTGCAAACTGGCGATGACCCTCAGGTGTGGATGTCCTGCGCTGATCGGGTTGACGCCGTACCCGAGGGGTGGCAAATCCTTGCCAGCGCTGCAGACTGCCCGATTGCCGCGCTGGGCGATGGCGAGCGGGCTTATTACGGGCTGCAATTTCACCCGGAGCTTGAGTTTACGCCCGCTGGAGGGCAGATCATCGCCCGCTTTGTGCGCGACGTGTGCCAGTGCTCAGGAGATTGGACCGTACAGGCGATTATTGATCATGCCATCCGTCAGGTTCGTTCGCAGGTGGGAGATGCCCGGGTGCTATCGACGGTCAGCGGCGGGGTGGATTCGAGCGTCGCCACAGCCCTGGTGGGCAGAGCCGTAGGCGATCAGCTCAGTGCGGTCTATGTGGATACGGGCTTGATGCGCAAAGATGAAACTCAATGGGTCAGGAAGGCTTTCCAGGACAGGCTGGGCGCCAATCTGCACTGTGTAGACGCTGCAGAAACCTTTTTTTCCAACCTGCAGGGGATCACCGATCCTGAAGCCAAACGCCGCGTGATTGGCGAGACCTTTATCCGTGTTTTTGAGGCAACCACGCACAATTTAGGCGATCTTCGCTTCCTGGTGCAGGGGACAATCTATCCGGATGTGATCGAATCTCGCAATTTGCAGCAGGGAGATGCCCGCCCGATTAAAACCCACCACAATGTCGGCGGCTTGCCCGAAGCCATGGATTTTGAACTGGTCGAGCCCTTGCAAAATTTATTCAAAGATGAAGTGCGCCTGGTGGGTGAGGCACTGGGATTGCCCTCGGAATTGGTCTGGCGTCAGCCCTTTCCCGGGCCCGGGCTGGCAGTGCGCTGCCTGGGCGAGGTCACCCCTGGGCGGGTGGAAAAGCTGCGCCAGGCGGATGCCATCTTCACCGAAGAGCTTTCACAGGCGGGCTTACTGTCTCACCAAGAGGGAGGCATTTCCCAGGCATTTTCCGTTTTGCTGCCGTTAAAGACCGTGGGTGTTAAGGATGGTCAACGCACTTATGATGAGCTGATCGCTCTGCGCGCCGTCACCACGACGGATTTCATGACAGCCGATTGGGCGCATTTTCCAGGAGACTTGCTAACACGGGTATCAAAGCGCATCACCAGCGAGGTTGCGGGCGTGAATCGGGTGGTGTATGATATCACCGGCAAACCGCCGGGAACGATCGAGTGGGAATAGAAGTTAAACCCCTGTAACTCACTGGCATGGACCCGATAATCAATTTTTATACGAATTTTAAGGAGGTGGGAGAATATCACATATGGAAGATCTCATTAATGGCTTGATGGATCAAGACGACAAAAAAGCCTATGAATGTTTAAAGAAATTAGAAGAAATTAGCAATCAATCCTCTAAGGTTTATCGCTTCTTTGATGCGTTTGTGGAAATGCTTGAAAGTGATCATTCTTATATCAGAACGAGGGGACTCCGCCTGATTGCAGCCAATGCCAGATGGGATATCGATAACAAAATCGACAAAATCATTGATAAGTTCCTAGAATGTGTTACCGATGAAAAACCAATCACCGCAAGGCAATGCATCAAGGCTTTGCCGACTATCGTAAAATACAAACCGGATTTAAAAAAAGATGTTGAAAATGCGCTGCGGGACGCGAACCTATCAAGGTACCAGGAAAATATGCAAGCACTCATCTTTAAAGACATTCACAAGGCATTGGGGGATATAGAAAAGATATAGTAAAAATTATGGGAATGGGTCACTCTTTGATAACGGAATACCGATTAACCCCGTAAAAGGTGGATCATTGGCACCAAAATGAATATAAAGAAGTAAAATCACTCAAACAAATTGCTTCGAATGCCAGTGTAATTTGTGATTTGGAATAGTGGTTGAAACTCTGTAGCTTACAGGCGTGGAATAGGAAAAATCTCTTTATTCTTGATCATTTTTAAAAAAGAATCAATCGACTTGGCATTAACCGATTCAATCGAACTTTGACTGAATCGCTTACGAGATCAATTGCTGATCGAGTGAAGACATTAAATTAATTAGATAAATAATGATATTAAAATCAAACAAGTTCACAACTGGGAAAGAAAAACCGGTGTGAATTATCAATAATTTCAACATTGAAAGAGGATTTGTCCATGGAAAAGAAATGCAACGCCTATCAATTGAAAATATTTGCGATGATTTTTATGATCATCGAACATATCCATACCTTTTTAAATATAGGACCCTACTGGATTGGTCTCTTCACAAGATTTGTAGCGCCTTTATTTACGTTTTTCATCGTTGAAGGATTTTATAAAACAAGTTCAAGGAAAAAATATTTTTTACGCACATTTTTATTTTCGATAATCATGCTGGCGGGAAATGTTTTAATTAATTTGATCTTTAAAGTTACAGACCCAGTGACTAACACAATGAACTTTTATTCAATTGTTCAAGGTCTAAATATCTTTATGACTTTTGCTGTGTTTATCTTGCTGATGATGCTGATTGAGAAGATTAAAAAGAAAGAAAAGATGGTCTTATCAATCTTCTTATTTTCCATCCTGTCCTTATTCTCAATATTATTTACAGAAGGTGGGTCTGTCTTATACCCAATCCTATTAATCATGTACTTCTTCTATGGCAATAAAAAGAAAATATCGCTTGGAATTTCCTTGGTTGCAATTATAAATTTTGTAATCGCATTTTTTAATTATCGGAGTGGTGTAACGGGTACAGATTTCTTCAGAAACATGGCATTATATAATGATTGGGCTAATTTTCTGGTGATCATACCCATTTTCTTATATGATGGAAGCCGTGGAAAAAATACCAAATTTGCTAAGTGGTTCTTTTACATTATTTATCCACTTCATATTTGGATTTTATATATTACCAGCCTTCTTTTGAATAAATAATGGGCGTTTGATAGCTTAGCCAAATAATTATTAAAAACACAAGAAATTCCCAGGTAGAAACCTTGGTATAGACTATGCAACCTTTTTTCTGTAAATTCGAGCTAGAAATAATCATTGTTCAATGACCTGCCAGCGCATTAACGTTTGCCGATTTGCCAATCCTTGCTAATCTCCATCAATCGAGCTGAGATTAGTCTCAAACAAGAAGCTTCGTTTGGAAATACGCCTACGGATCTGGTTCTTCTTCGAATTTCTCTATTTATCCTTTCCAGGCTGTTCGTGGTTCTGATCGATCTTCGATGTTCAAGTGGGAAATCGAAAACAGTAAAACCTTCAGCCAGGTTTTCTTTCATCCAGGCAGACAGTCGTGGTGCAGAGCGAGCATACTTTTCAATGATCACCTTGAGATACTGCTCTGCAGTCGTTTTATCTGGCGCATTGAACATGGCTCGGATATCAGCCGCCACCTCTTTCCGTAACGATTGTCGTGGCACAAGGCTTTGCGCATTTTGTTGAAGGCGGTATTGCCATCGCTGACACGACACACTGCCCAGGACTGCCCTTCGAGGTGCACCTAAGCCCACATGATCGTTACTGATCACCAATTTCACGCTATTCATGCCTCAATCTCGTAGACCTTTTAAAAAGGCCTTCCAATGGGTTTTATGTTTACTTAGAGTTACTGAGACCCCTAAGACCTGTCTTTCTCCCTCAGGAGAGATCCCTGTGGCTACTAAAACAGCTGCATCACGCACTTGTCTGGCATCTCTGACCTTCTCGTAGTGGGCATCTACATACAGGTATTGGATTTCTCCAAGCGGTCGTTCCCGCCATTCTTGCAAGACTTCGTCCAGCTGTTGGGTGGCTCGACTGACTTACATGGCTGAAATCTCAATCCCGCACAGCTCTTCCGTGATGGTTTTGACCCTTCGGATCGAAACCCCTTGTACGACCATTTCGGCTAAGGCAATCAGCAGGGCTCGTTCACTTCGCCTACCTTTTTCAAGCGTTGAAGGATAGAAACCACCTTCACGTACTTGTGATATGGCAAAGGTGCTGTCGCCAAGCCTGGTCCTGACCGTTTTGGGTTTGTAGCCATTAGCATGGCCTTGCCGCTCTTCAGTTCGCGCATATGCTTTTTCCTGCATGACACTGTTGAGAATCACCCTGATCGGATCAGGTAGCGCTTTAAAATTATTTCTAGTCTTCTCTTCTATTGCATTCGGTAAAAGGTTATAATTACCTTGGTGAGTTATTTAGTTTTCCTTTTTTCTAAGACGATCTCAATAGAGCATATCTGACTCACTACTTTTGTTAAGTTCCAAGATTATACAGAAATCATATTACACTAACGATCTCCCTAAATTAATTCTTTCGTTCATTATTATTCTGGTTTATAAGTATGAAAACTTAATGTAAAAATTCACAAATACGATCATTATGAAATGATTTACACTCATTTTGTATTTAATGCAATGAGGATTTATTAATCATGAATGAGCTCGATTATTTATTGATTTGAAACCTCCATGAAATAGCATTAGCAGCACTCACCCATTTGTTTACGGAATCAAAAGTCGGGATTCCTTGATTCTCTATTTGTTTCATAATGGATTTTGAATATTTACCACCAAACGCACCAATTAGAATTGGTTTCGAATAATTGCTATTTAACTCTCCTAATTTGTCAATAATATTTTCTTCCAAAGGGCTATTGACGAATACAAACCAAGGCATAACAATGTCGATATTTGGATCTTCAAGCATCGCTTTGATACCGAATTCATAATCTTCACTTGTACCAGACCCTGTGACATCAATCGGATTTTTATAAATATAATAATCAGGATAGTGATTTTGAAGCGTTTTAATTGTAGGACCTGAGAATAACGGAAGCTCCATTTTTAATTCAGTTAGATAATCTATTGCTTGGATCATAGAGCCAGCTCCATTGCTTATCATACCAATTTTGTCGCCGTTTGATTCCGGTTGCATTGCTAGAGCTTTTATCGCAGCAACCAATTCATCATACGAATTCACGTTTAAAACACCTGCTTGACGAAGAGCTCCTTCAACAACTTTATAGCTATTTCCTAAGCTTCCTGTATGAGAAGCCGAGGCATTAGCACCTTGTGTCGTCCGAGCGGATTTGTAAATTACAATTGGCTTTTTTTGAGAAATTTCATTTGCAGTGTTAACAAATTTTCTTCCATCCTCAAAGCCTTCAACATATAAACCAATTACTTTAATCTCAGGGTCATTTCCCCATAAAGCGAGTAAGTCTGCTTCATCAACATCCACACGATTTCCATAGCTTACATAATGTCTGACCCCAAAGGCATGGGCGTCTTCTAAAAAAGCTGCGCCAACAGCTCCAGATTGTGTCATAAATCCTACTAAACCATCTTTTGGTCTTAGCATTCGTTCTTTTGATTGAAAGAAAGTGTCAATTCTTGATCTTCCATCAAAAACACCTGTGCAATTAGGGCCGATAATCCGGACATTATTTTCTTTTGCTTGATTTTTAATATCACTTTCCAACTTAATTTTATTGCCGCCCAACTCTTTCCCACCACCTGATATAATAATCATGTTATTGATATTTTTTGTTTTACATTCATTTAATATGGATGGAACGTAGGAAATATCAGTAGACATTACTGCTAAATCGATTGGTTCTGGAACAGAAGTAAGCGATGGGTAAGATTTTTTACCCATTACAAAATCATTGTTTGGATTTACGGGAAAGACTTTTCCCTTATATTCGCCATTGACAAGACTGTCAAACACACCATTACCAACTTTTCCAATCGTATTTGATGCTCCAATAACAGCAATAGACCTGGGATTAAAAAACTTTTCCAAGTGTAATGTGTTGGGGGGTTGAGAAAACAATTCGTTAACCTTATTTGTTTTCGGTATAAATTTTGCATCAATTACCCTGTATTGATTTTCCCAAACCATAATGGGATTAAGGTCAACAGCTTCGAGTTCATCCTTATAGAAATATCCTTTATCGCTTATTGTCAGCAATAAATCAATTAGCATTTCCTCTGACACGGGACGCATATTCCGATAACCATTAAGTATTCTATTGCCTTTAATTTCTGTTAACATCGTTTTTGCATCCCGGCTATTTATTGGTAGCACACGAAAACTCACATCTTTTAATAATTCTGTGAACACTCCTCCCAAGCCAAACATGATTGTCATCCCAAAATTTGGATCATTGAAGAGACCAATAATCACTTCAATACCATCTTTGATCATTTCCTGAACTTCAATGCCTTCAATACTTGCATTAGGAAAATGAGTCTTAACATTTTCAATAATCTCTAAATACGCCGATTCAACCTCTTTGGAAGTCATTAACCCAAGCCTGACCCCTCCAATATCGGTTTTGTGTAAAATATCGAGTGATTTTATTTTTAGTGCTACTGGGTAACCCAATTTCTGGGCAATTCTAATCGCGTCGGTTGGTGATTGTGATATAAAAGATTGTGGTCCAATTAAACCAAATTCATGTAAATTCATAAGATAACCTCCATTAAATTAACGTATGTTGCAAAGCACTTGAAAAATTATTAGAACTTGACTTTATGAGGATATTTCTCAAATTTTCAACTTAACAAAAACATGTTATTTAACAAATTACTTGCGTATATAAATAATATTAATTTGGACAGCCCTTCATATAATTTGCTATACAAAAAAAGGGCTGTCTTCTATTTATTCTAGGTGTCAAACCACTACTATTGTTGAAAAAAAGCAAAGTTCACTTAATATCAATTTAGTTAAACGTTAATTACTTTGTCGACTAATTTTAAGAAAACACTTTCAGAGACAAGACCTTTTCTGACCATAGCTTCCTCAATAATTAGCTGCAAAATTTTATCAATTTGCTCATCTGTTGCCTCTAAATTGTATTTTTCAAGAAATAGTTGGACTGATTTTTTCCCACTATTTTTACCTAGAACATAATTAACTTCATCTTCACGCCCAACAACTTTGGGGTCAACAGATATCATAAAATTTGTAACCTTTTTATCCTCGTTTTGATTTAATTTCCACGCAATATCCATGAGTATGCCAGCCTCAACTTTGTATGGGCGATCTCCCATTACAGGTTTATTGTCGTGAAACGGGACATTTGAAATCTGAGAAACAAGTTCACAAGTAGGGGCAATTTGTTTAAGGTCAAGGCCAGTGTTAATTCCTTTGTGCATTTCAAGGAGAACAGCTAATTCCTCAGTAGGTACATTTCCACACCGATCACCCAAACCATTCATTGCTGTATGAACGACTTCTGCGCCTCCCCAAACTGCTGCTAGGCAGTTGGCAACGCCACAACTAATGTCATTATGGCCGTGAAATTCAAGCCTCAATTCTGGGAACCCTTCTTTAAATAAACGGAACATCTCTTCTACTGCGTCAGGAGTTGCGCTTCCAAAAGTGTCAACCATTGCAAGTCCATCCAAAGATACATTTTGAACAAGTTCTTCCATTAACGGTTTGGTAAACTCAATTGGTGTTCTGAACCAATCCCAACCCATAAATACAGTGTACATTCCATATTCGTGCGCCTTGCTAATTGCAGAAACGAGCTTATCCATAATGCTTTTTGGTGTATTTTGATATGCGTACTTATTTGTGAACGGATTTACACAGTATTCAACAATAACCCCATCACAACCAATATCTTGGCACAATTCTACGTCTTTTTCCAGAGCTCTTGCGAATCCAAAAATTTTTGTGTGGTGATACTTCTTTGCGACCATCCTTCGCATAGCATTTTCTACAACTTTACTAACCACGGGCATTCCAGCTTCGATCCTCGGGATCTTTAATTCAGCGAGAGCATCCGCAATACGAACACGTTCATCTTCAAGAAAGACTGAACCAGGGGTCTGATCTCCATCCCGCAAAGTTACATCATGGATTTCAATGTAATCGCGACGTTTTGACTTATCTTCGAGATCCCAATTATGTTTCGATGTCCACTTTATATCCTCTATATAAAAGGGTTCTTTTAATTCGTAATCAGGTATTGAAAGCATTTCAGAAAACTTCATTTTTTAAATCCTTTCTCGTAATTTAATTGTTTGATTTTAATTGACAAATTATTGAAACAACGCTAAACTACAATATTATTAGTAAAAAGAGAGCAAATCAGATATATTTTCACATAAGCACCTACTTATTTTTCTTTTTTTTTGTGGATATTACGCGTTACAATTCCGTGAATAATTATTCCGGAAATAATTATTAAACCACCAAGAAAAAATGAAAGACTTGTTTTCTGTTTTTCAACAAAAACAAAAAACAATGTAGTGATAATTGGCATAATTGGATAAGCAAGCGAACATGTTCCTGGGTCTGCCATTGATAAAGCTTTACTCCACAGAAAATAAGGGAAAGCAGTTCCCACTGTTCCCACCAATAACGTCAGAAAAAATCCATCAAAAGTTAGGGCTGAAATATTTTTTGTGGTTAACCAATAGATTACAAGAAACGGAAACGATATTATACTTGATGTTAGTAAGCCGTAAGTCGTTATTACAATTGGGGTGATTTTTCCCATAATTTTTTTGCTAATAACAGAACCTATTCCCCAAGAAATACCTCCGACCAATGCAAAAATAATTCCAAGCAGATGATCTTTTGAAAAAGATGTCCCTGCAATGATGTATGTACCTAAAAAGCCAAGGGAAATTGCCAACATTTGTGAAAAACTCAGTAATTCCTTTAAATATATAGAAGAAGCAATAGCAATAAAAATTGGGAATAAAGAATTTACAAATGCCGAATAAAGCGACTGGGTTAAACTGTTCCCAATCAATAAAAACAATGATGTAAGAAAATACCCTACAAAACCAATTATCATGATTTTAATTTTGTCTTTCTTTCCAATATTTTCCATCTCAACCATATTATTTTTTGTTATCTTTAAATAAATAAATAAAGTAAAAAAAGCTATTAATTGTCGGAAGAATAACAACTCAATTATGGATACCTTTTTCAACGCATAAGAACTTGAAAGGTGGAAAGCGGAAAAACCAAACATGGCTCCAATTAGGGTTATTGCAAGAACAAACGAATTATTTTCTTTATTTATTTTGGTGATCAAAACAGCCTTTTCTTTTAATTAATGTGATACAACAAACCACCATATTTCTGATATTCTTTAATATAATCCGACAGCATCCATGTATTTACAGATAAATTCTGAGCGCTTCCGAAAAGCATCAGGTATAACTTTAGAAAGTTCGCTAATTATTATTTCACATATAAAAACCATTGGGATAATAGTATTGTAATAACTGATGCTTCTTGGGTTGCAAGCAAAAACAAAATCCACATCTTTTACTAATTCATGGGATATTTTGTCAATCACTAAGATTATTTTTGCTCCAACATCAAGGGCGATTTGCTTTACGATATAATTAATATTGCTGTATCTGGGGTAAACCAATAATATTACACAATCTTCTGATGTGATATCTGCCAAACGCTCAATTGCTTTTCCATCAGCATGTGTATTTAAAATAACATTATTTAATAAAAACAGAAGCTCAAATGCAAGAAAGTTTGCTACAAAAGCTGTCGATCTGAACCCACAGACGTATTTATTTCTACTATTTAATAAAATGTCTAAGCAAGAATTTATGTTATTCTTGCTATTTCGATCAATCACATCGTAGATGGATGCAATAGCGTTGTTTGTTAATTTTTCTATTGCGTCATTCTCAAATAAAGAATCCCAGTTTGATTGGAAACGCTCAATCGGCGCAAGTTGACTGTATTCACGAAGGCTATTTGCGGCCTGAAGTTGTTTTGAAACCAAATTTTTTATTTCCGTCTTTAACTCTTCAAACCCGTTGTAGCCGAGCGAACGTGCCGTTCTAAAAACGGAAGCATCACTAATATTCAATTCATTTGCGATATCCGTGGTCGTCATAAAACCTACTGTATGAAAATTGTGAAGGATATACTCGGCAACAACCTGTTCTACCTGAGTTAGTCGTTTACTCTTTATTCGATTTTCAAACTCTTGCGTAATCATACCTATTCTAAATTTTCTTTTCTAAAACTGTCATAAAAATGTAAATTTGCATTTGACAAACTGTTGACTTAATGTTATTATACATGAAATAAAAAAAAATTGCAACATTAATTTTTTTTGAAAAAAAATGTTTTTCAATGTTATCCGTGTCGAACCTTCTCTTCATTTTTAGAATGCCTGAAAAATGTTTGTAAAGACGATTGCGTTTAATTTTCGTTCATTAGCTTTTGCCGAATGCTAGCATGTTTGGACATATCCTGTTAATTTATGAGACATATAACAATATTTAAATCACATTTTGTACATGAGAGAGCTCAGTTTATCCATTCTTTTATTTTAGTTTATGAACATGAATAATTTCCTCGACCCTTATTCTGAAAAAGTGAACCGATTTTGTTTTTGGAATAATTTTTAAGGGAATGTTTACCAGATAATTTAGTTAACAAATTTTAAAGAATAGGAGAAATTCGAAAATGAAAGAAATATTAAGGACAAGTAAAGCCCCAATATTCAAGGTTCCGCTTTCACAAGGGACAAAATTTGGAAACCGCGTTTTTCCTTCAGGTATGGTTGGAGCTAGCCCTGATACGCTTGAAGTTGTTGGTGGCTTTGAGGAACAAACCCGCAAAGTGATGGAAAATTTGCTATATGTTTCAGATGAAGGAGGTATGAGTCCTCAAGACTTTATCAAATGCACTGTTTTTTTGAAAGATTTAAACTACTTCAGTATTTTTAATCGTATTTATGCTGAATACTTTAATAAAAATTTTCCAAGTCGATCTGCATTTGAGATTCCTTCTCTTGCTGGCCCATATGAATTGGAAGTTGAAGCGTTCGGGTTCACATCGGATTCTTGGAATACACAAAAAAAAGAAATAATTTTTACAGAAGATGCACCGCGTTTTTCTGTTCCTTTGGTTCAAGGTATAAAAGTCGGCAATTTCATTTATCCCTCTGGGCAAGTTCCAGCGAAGCCCTCAGATAGTTGGCCGGTTGAAGATTTTCGTGATCAAATTAGACAAGCAATTGAAAATTTAATTGCAGTTGTTGAAGCTGGTGGAGGTACCAAAGAAAATATCATAAAATGCGCGGTTTTTTTGAAGGACATGTCTCGTTTTGATTTATTTAATGAAGTGTATAGTGAATATTTTCAAAAAGATAACAACCCACCTGCCCGATCTTGCTTCGGGGTCACTGGACTTGCAGGCCCGTATGATATAGAAATTGAAGGTATTGCATATGTTGGGGATGATGTAGAAAGAATCAGAACCGAGAAGGCACCCTTATTTGATATGCCCTTTTGTCAAGGTGTTAGAGCTGAAGAAATGGTATTTATTTCTGGTCAAGTTGGATATGATCCTAAAACAGGTAATGTGCCAAAAACATTTGAAGGTCAAACCCGACAAATGATGGAGAACCTGCTTGCTATTGGTGAAAAAGTAGGTGCAAGTCCAGATGATTTTGTAAAAACTACTTGCTATTTAACAAATATTCGATATTTTGAATTTTTTAATAGAATTTATCAAGAATATTTTAAAAAGGATTTCCCTGCCCGATCAGCGTTTGAAGTCGCAGGCTTGGCTTATGATTATGTTGTAGAGATTGAAGGGATAGCTTGTATTAATCTACAAAAACGAAAGGAGGTCAATGAAATATAAAGGGTTCATATAATTTTTAATGTTTATTTGTAAAATACAATATCAGAAAATAGGAGTTAGAAATGAGAATCAAGAAAACAATTTTATACTTTTTGCTGATAATTCTTCTTAGTGTGTCTTTTGGGGGTTGTCAAAAGGCTGAAGAAAAACCAAAAGTTATCAGATTCGGGGCCGCACAACCCTTTACAGGCAATCTTGCTATGGAAGGGGATAAACACCAAAAAGGTTACGATTTATGGGCGGAGGAAACAAACAAAGCTGGCGGAATTACGGTAAACGGTGAAAAGTATCTGGTTGAAATTGTATATTATGATTACCAATCTGATACTGCTACAGCCGTTAAACTTGCTGAAAAATTGATTACTGAAGATAAGGTTGATTTTCTCCTTGGGCCGATGGGCTCTGGAGCCGCAAAAGCGGTAAGCGCAGTAACAGAAAAATATCAAATACCAATGGTCGCGCCTTCTGCCAGTTCAATTGAAGTGTTTACTGATGGATATAAGTTCATTTTTGGAATATTTACAGAAAACGCAACATTGGCGGAACCATTAACAGACCTTGCTCTTTCAAAAGGCGTCAAGAGCATAGCGATTGTTAGCCGTAACGACTTATTTCCTCTTTCAATTGCAAATGAACTAATCACATCTTGTGAGAAACGGGGAATCGAAGTTAACTATTTTGATCAATATGCAATCGGGACAACTGATTTTTCTGCAATGTTAATAGATGTTGCAAAAACAAGCCCTGATTGGCTATTTATGACAGGGTATGCAGAAGATGGGTTACAGTTTTTTAGACAGGTTAAAGAACTCGGAATTTCCACGAAAATGCAATCTATGGTTGCAGGAGCTGCATTTCGAGAGTTTGTAGAAGGTTTGGGGGAATCAAGTGAGTATGTTACAACTGCTTGTTGGTGGCATGAAGTCGTCACTTACGAAGGTACTGATGTATTTAAAACATCAAAGAACTTTGTTGATCTTTTTGAGAAAAAATATGGGTTTAAACCTGATTACCCCCATGCGGGTGCTGCAGTATCAGCTGTGGTTCTTGCCCAAGCTATCGAGAAAGCTAATTCACTGGATCCAATTAAAGTCCGTGAAGCTTTGGCTACTGAGACTTTTGAAACTTTCTTTGCACCTATTAAGTTTTCAGAAATTGGAATAGTTGATAGTTATATTCCCCCAGTTATGCAGATCTTGGATGGCAAACATTTAGTTCTCCTTCCAGAGGATATAAAGCAGTCCGAGTTTGTTTATCCAATACCCCCTTGGGATGAACGCTAAGAATCTAAATTAATAATTTGTTTAGCGTTTCGAGTAAAAGAAAAGGCAATCATGTCATTACAGGCTATAATAAGCGGTCTACTTTTAGGTGGAATATATGCTTTAGTTGCTTCTGGTTTTTCACTTGTAAATGGTGTAATGAAAATTATTAATTTTAGCCATGGCGCACTAATAATGCTAGGAGCATATTTAACTTATTGGATTACAGCAAACTATAGAATAGATCCTCTGTTAACGATCCCAATTTCAATGTTATTACTATTTGTGATTGGGTATGTAATTCAAAAGTACTTGTTAAATCTTATTGTCAGAGCTCCAACGTACATGACATTAATTTTTACATTTGGGCTTGATATGGTCATAGTAAATATCGCGTTACTTATTTGGACTGGAAAAATTCGTACAGTACTTGTTTCAAATGCAGGTGCAAGTATTTCTTTTTTTAGAACTGCAGTTCCAGTAACGAGACTGATTGCCTTTTTTATTTCTTTCATCGTCACAGGGTTTTTATATTTAGTAATGGAGAAAACAAAATTTGGTAAAGCAATAACGGCAGCCAGAATGGACCTTGATGCTGCGAGATTAGTGGGAGTTAATATACCAAACACATATGCTTTTACTTTTGGAATTGGGGCAGCACTAGCAGGAGCAGCCGGTTCTTTGTTATCAATGCTTGGACCAATTTCACCTAACTTAGGTGTTCTATATGCAGGTAAAGCATTCGCAATTTGTATTTTAGGCGGGACAGGAAGCATGGTCGGACCACTGGTTGGTGGCCTTATTATGGGCCTCCTTGAAACAATTGGGTCCATTTATTTAGGTGCTGGCTTAAAAGATGCAATACCTTTCGCCTTATTGATCATATTTTTAATAATCCGCCCACGAGGGTTATTTGGGAAAGAATATTATTAATTTGAAAGGATGATAAAATTGAATTTAATATTATTAAAAGATAAGCGCCGCATAATAACATTAACATTTTCTTTTGTAAGTATTCTATTTTTAGTTGTTTATCCTTTCATTTTTAAAGGTTATCTTGTTAGATTGGCAACTTCAATTATTATGTATGTTGCATTAAGTCAAATATGGAATATTCTTGGAGGCTTTGCGGGATATATAAACTTAGGTTTGGTTGGATTTATTGGAATTGGTGCTTATGCAACTGGCGTTTTTATGAATTTAGGGTTTAGTATTTATTTGTCAATTTTAATTGCTGGTACAATCTCAACAATAGTATCTTTATTCTTAGGGCCCCCAATTTTACGATTAAAATCCGGTTACTATTCAATTGCGACTTATGCTTTGGCTTTCGTTTTTAGAGAAATTTCCAATAATTTGAATGATATCACAGGCGGGGGAACTGGTTTAGCTTTACCGATCTCTGGTATGTCAATTCTTACAATGAATAGATATTTTTATTATAATATGCTGGTTCTTACAATTATTGTTACATTAATTTGTATAAGAATGTCAAAATCAAGCTTGGGTTATGGCCTTCATGCAATTAAAGAAGATGAAGATGCAGCAAAAGCTCTGGGAATTAATACAACAGCTTATAAATCAATTGGATTTACTATAAGTAGTTTTCTTTCCTCTGTAATTGGAGGTATGTACGCTTATTGGTTAACTTATATTGATCCAATTTCCGCATTTGATAGCAAAATGTCAGTTTTAGTTATTATAATGGCCATGGTCGGTGGAGCAGGTACTGTACTTGGTCCAATTATCGGTGGAGTTGCGATCTCTTTGGTTTCAGAATTATTATGGAGTAATTTTATTGAGTACCATACGGGTTTCCTTGGCATGGTATTAATCTTAACTGTAATTTTTCTTCCTCAGGGAGTAATGGATCTTTTTTTACATCGAAAAGAAAAATTGTCATTTAAAAATTTTGGCAAGACTATTCAAGAGAATTTAAAAAAATATCGAATTTAACGATGGATAAATATCATGGTATTACAAGTAATTAATTTAACCAAGAATTTTGGTGGACTTACTGCTGTTAACGATGTAAGTTTCTCTGTAAAGAAAGGTGAATTGTTGGGGATAATTGGGCCTAATGGATCCGGAAAAACAACATTAATTAACCTAATTAGTGGTACTATTCCTATAACCTCTGGTGAAATAATTTATCAAGGAAAAAAAATAAATAATCACCCCACATTTCAAAGAGCAAGAAAAGGAATTGCTCGAACTTTTCAAATTGTCAAACCTTTACGAAATTTAACCGTTGAAGATAATATCATGACAGCTGCTTTGTTTGGGAAATCAATAAAAAGTATTGGAAATGATATATTTTCATGCATGTCGACTCGACAGGCAAGGAAGGCATACGAGCATACGGAAAATATACTTCAGATTGTTGGATTAACAAAAAGTAATAATCAGCTTGCCAAAGACTTGACCCTTTCTGGACAAAAAAGGCTTGAAATCGGTCGAGCGTTAGCTATGAATCCACAGCTTCTTCTTCTTGATGAAGTGATGGCAGGATTAAATCATCAGGAAGTAATTGGTATGATGGATCTAGTGAAAAAAATTTGTAATGAAGGCGTCACAATAATTATGATCGAACACATTATGAAAGTAATTATGGGGATATCTAAACGGATAATCGTTATGGATTATGGTCGTATGATTGCATGCGGTGCTCCAGAAGACGTATCTCATGATCCTAAAGTTATTTCTGCATACCTTGGCTCTCGATTTGCAAAGAACAATAAGGAGCAGTAATAATTATGAACATTCTCAGTGTGCGTAATTTGAACTCTTATTATGGTTCTGCTCAAGCCTTGTTTGAAATATCACTAGATCTTTTTCAAAACGAAATTCTTTCATTAGTGGGGGCAAATGGGGCTGGAAAGTCTACTTTATTGAAAACAATATCTGGATTAATATTAAATCGGAGTGGCGATATTGTTCTCGATGGTAAGTCAATAATTTATGCTCCTGCCGATAAAATCGTCGGGTTGGGTATAGCACATGTTCCTGAGGGTCGTCGATTGTTTCCAGGCATGACTGTTATGGATAATTTATTGATGGGTGCTTATTTGCGAAAAAATAAAGAAGATATAAAAAAAGATTTAGAATATGTTTTTGAAATATTTCCACGATTAAAAGAAAGACGTAATCAATTGGCAGGAAAATTAAGTGGCGGCGAACAACAAATGTGCGCAATTGGTAGAGGAATAATGTCATCCCCGAAAATTTTGCTTATAGATGAGCTTTCTTTAGGTTTGGCCCCTAAAATAGTTGATGAATTAATAGAAATTGTTGCTGTGCTACGAAGACGTGGTATATCAATAGTTTTGGTTGAACAGGATGTGCAAATCGGTTTAGAAATTTCTGATCGTGCTTACGTAATCGAGCATGGTAAAATTGTAATGACCGGCTTGTCGAAAGATTTGTTAATAAATGAAAGCATACGAAAAGCATATTTAGGAATTTAATACTTTTATTTAGAAAGCACTTAATCATAATTTGATTCTTCACAGACATTATATGGATTGTATTTGGATTGAAGGAATTAATTAGAATATAATTAGATTTTTCAACTTCCTTACTATAAATTCGAGCTAGAAATACCGTTCGGTATTTATAATAAACACGTGAGCATGCTGCCAATCTTAAGGAAGAAGATCTTCTACTTCATAAAGGACAATAATTTTTCCAACGATTTGAACATAGAACAGCTGATCGGCAACAGGCGATATCTTATACCCTGTCTGTCCATTCAAATCATAAGCTACACAAAAATTGATTAGGATATTAATAATATTTTGCAACAATTTTTGCTTTATTGTTGCAAGGACGAGAAAGCTCGATTATGCAACCTTTTTTCTGTAAATTCGAGCCAGAAATATCCATTGCACTTTAATAATCGAATGACCTGGCAGCGCAATAACGTTTGCCGATTTGCCAATCCTCGCTAATCTCCATCAATCGAGCTGAGATTAGTCTCAAACAAGAAGCTTCGTTTGGAAATACACCTACGACTCTGGTTCTTCTATGATTTTCTCTATTTATCCTTTCCAGGTTGTTCGTGATTCTGATCGATCTTCGATGTTCAAGTGGAAAATCAAAGACGGTAAAACCTTCAGCCAGGTTTTCCTCCATCCAGGCAGACAGTCGTGTTGCAGAACGAGCATACTTTTCAATGATCACCTTGAGATACTGCTCTGCAGTCATTTTATCTGGCACATTGAATATTGCCCGGATATTAGCTGCTACCTCTTTCCGTAACGTTAAGGGTTTGCATTACTGAATAATCGGCTTCACCTCTCATAAATTGGAGGATTTAAAGAAAAAGCTATCGTTCACAGACTTTTTTCTGAGGATTGATTCAAATAATTAATTTCTTACTTTAATTCGTCAGGTAAAATGACTTGGAATTAATGAGAAACAAGCGCTGTCATTAAAATCGATTGCGCAAGCGATGCTTTCTTGTATTAATCACTTTCCTATGTAAGATAAAGCTGGTCAAAGGAGATGAACACAATGGATTTTGGAGAGCAAATCATGTCTATTCGGCTTGAAAACAATTTAACCCAGGAACAAATGGCCAGCAAGCTCAATGTGACCCGGCAGGCTGTTTCTAACTGGGAGGGCAATCGCAATCTTCCAGATATTGAAATGTTGATCACCATTTCTAACGTTTTTCATCTCTCACTTGATCAACTTATTCTTGGAGGTGAAAATATGAGCAATATCAAAGAAAAACTCATCAGAGATGGAAGTGAGACACGGCGCGCCAGGTTGAATTTGATCAGCATCGCCGTTGGGGCAGCGTTGCTATTGTTTGGCTTTATCCTGATCCTGATAAAGGGCGCTTCGGTAGAATATATTGATGAAGCCGGAATCCTGCATGAGAATTTTTTCTTGCTGCCGATGGGCTTCCTTTTTATATTTGGCGGATTGATAACGTTTTTTATCACCGGTTTTCGTCATCTGATCTTAAAACTTAAAAATAAAAAGATATAAAACAATAACATTGCCAGCTCGAATGGTAAAAATCATCGTCTTGATTAATTAGAACAACCCGATTCGCCGCGCGGACTTCTGAGTAGAATTTGTTGTTGAATTGATATTCAGCCGATTATTCCCATTTTTCATTTATAATCAGGGGTGAGGATACATTGCTTTTACGACCGATCCTCATCAAACAAGGAGCGCAATCATGAATTATGGAGAAATACTCTCAAAAGCCTGGAAAATCATCTGGAAAAATAAGATCTTATGGTTGTTTGGCATTCTGGCGGGTTGCAGTGCGTCTGGCGTGGGCGGCAGCAGCGGAGGATGGAGCAGCGCAGGCAGTAGTGGAACCAACACCACCATCAAACCCGACTCGCTAAATTTTCTGTGTTCTTCAACCCAAAAAGCATTAACCGATTTCGCCCAATTTATCGCTGGCATTGATGTTTGGGTGTGGATATTACTTGCCATCGGGTTGTTTGTGGTGGTGTTGATTCTGTCGGTGGTCCTTTTCCTGTTGGGCACCCTTGGTGAAACCGGCGTGATTGCCGGCGCCAGCATGGCGGATCAGGCTGACGAGGACGCACCGCCGCTTTCATTGCGCAAGATTTTTTCAGCATTAAAACCGCACTACTGGAAAGTGGTTTTGTTGAAATTAGGCTATACACTCGCCTCTTTGATCGTCACACTCTTCCTGATGGCTCCCATCCTGATATTGATGTTTTGCACCTGCTGTGTGGGTTTATTTTTGCTAATCCCGGTTGGCTGGTTTATTCAAACAATGCTGTTCTTGACCATCATTGCCATTGTTGAAGAGGGCTCAGGAATCTTCCCGGCTATTACCCGAGCATGGCGGATGATCACCGGCAACCTTCTGCGTGTGCTGATCATCTTCCTGATTCTCGGTATTGGCGGTGCGATTGTCGGGGTGTTGATCACCCTGCCACTTCTGATTGTTCCATTGCCTTTTGCGATCAACCTGGCAATTGTTGCCTCCGCCGGTTCAGGAACTCTGATCACGGGATTGGTCCTCAGCGTCTTGTTAGCGCTGGGCATTTTGCCGATTTTAATTTTCCTGGGTGGTGTATTACGCGCTTATCTTCTGTCCGCCTGGACGCTGGCATATCGCCGCTTGCCTGTGAATGAGGACCTCAAGCCAACATTGCTAAATGAAACACCGGTTGAGGATTAGCGCCAGGCATTCCTTGCCGAACACAAAACCCGAATAGTTATCGTTACCAAAAATCTTAAAAGGCTCTCCTGCCAGAGAAGCAAGGATTTCTCTGGCAGATTGCTTTCTCTAATGCGTGTTTTATCCTTAGAAACCAACCTTGTATTGCATGTTGGTTTTTTCCATATCATAGCATTATTGAACAAAAGGAACTGATGTCAGCTTTATCAAGAATTAATTTGACATTTAGATAAGGAGTCTTTATAATCGAAATAGAAACAATAACACACACCCAAAGAGAGTGAAAAATGAAAAGAAATCGGCAAAACCTTTTATTGTGTTTCCTTGTCGCGTCTATCCTCACGCTTTCCTGCAGGCTCCCTATAAGCGCGTTAAAAAATTAATCGATGGTGATTCACAAGGAACGACCCCGGATGTCCCCTCGAAGGCCCCCATTCCAATTGCTGTTGAACAGGACACGACTCTGGGTGGGCTGGAAGGTGAGCCTGCCCGGGTTCAAATTCCAGCAGGCGCCTTTATGACAGATGCTTCAGCGTCTATAAGCTATTCGGACACGCTACCGGCTTTACCGGAAGAAGGCTGGGTAGGGCTTGGAGCAACCCTGAATGTGGAGCTTGAAAGCGCGCAAACCCGTTCTGACCAACCCATGCAGGTGAGGATGAAATTTGATGCTGCCGGGATCAAGGAACCCGGCGAAGTTTTTGTTGGCTATTACAATGAACAGCATGGCTGGTACTTTTTTAAACCGGATTCGGTCGACCTGGATCAGGGTGTCTTGACCTTCACCACCTTCCATTTCAGCCAGCATGCCCCATTTTCAGCAGAAGAAGCCAAGCGGATAGAAAAATACCTGGAGCAAAAAGCCACCGAAACCTTTGTGAAAGAGACTACACTGGGAAAATCACAGGAAGAGGTGGAAGCAATGGTAAAAACAATCCTGGAGCAAGGTGCGGGAATAAAAGATAACCGGGTGCTGGAGATCATCACAAAGGGCGTTGTGGAACAAATGCCCTTTGGCAGTATCGCTGTTGCCATATATGATCATGATTCTGAAGAATTAACGCAATCCACACTGGAAGAAACTTTGAAAGTTCTTGGAAAATATGTCGCATCGGACGATAACCTGCTAAAAGAAATCACCAGCGACCAAGTAAAAAGCTTTGCAAATGACCTGACCAACAATGCAATACTGATCTCCGATTTAAAAAAATTTGCAAACCGGGTTGTTGAATTGTCCAATGAAGTCATCACTAACGTCTGGTTCAATCCTGAGCTTGAAAAAGCCTTCCAGGTCTATAAGAATGGTGCAGAAGGTGAATGGTTTGGCTATTCAGTAGATGCACAGGATTGGGACCAATTGTCTCCGCAAATGCGCGGTGTTTTTGCGAAAGTGCAATCGGATTATGTGTCCTCCTACTGTAACCGTCGTGGGATCGACCCTGACCAATTGAGCGAAGACGAAAGAAATGCGATTGCACGTAATGGTATGGAAGCATTAAAAGCACAATTTGATGAACGCCTTTCGAACCAGGAAAAGATTGATGAAATTAAGGATAAACAGGAAAAGCTGATCGAGTTGTTTGCAAATCAACAGCTCCTGATTCGGGATAGCGTGAATCCGATGTATGCCGGGCAAGAGGACCTTGAAACGCTGATGAATCGTTTGTTTCTGATGACTGAGAAAATTATGCGGGATACGGGCAGAACAGAGATTATCTTCCACTCCTTTGATGAGGACATTGATCGACCGGGCACCCAGATTTATGGTCAACAAATCGCACAATTGGCGCGGACATGGTATATTAACAGGGAAATAAGCCCCGAACAGGCTGAAAAAGCCTATCACCAGGCGCTCATCGATATGGGATTGATCGAAGATGAAAATTTGATCCATGGTGTTGAACCCCAGAAGGTCACCTGCACCGGTGATTATGTAATCACATTTACAAATGTCTATGACGATGGATCAACTCGCGTATGCTCATTTACGATTCCATTCTCCCTTGAATTTTGGAACGTTGGGGCTTTGGGCGGGGCTGAATATTCAGGGGCAAGTTATACCTGGTCATATGTGAATTTTCTATGGGATGATTGCAGTGTCGATAATTTGGGAGAGCGAGTTTCAACCGGTGAATTTTCCGGAGGACCTGACGGTCATGCAACCATTGGATGGGCAAACTTCAGTTTAAACTCAGGCGCGACCGCTTCCATTTCATTTAGTGATGAAGACGAAAATGTTTCAGGATCTTGCACCATTCTCAACACATCAGCCTTTTCAGGTTGGAAGTGACCCTAAAGGACGCCCTGATCGGAAAAACTCACGTTTCACTGACAGATCACCCTTTCTAATCTGTATTTTATTCTTAGTAACCAACCTGATGTTCCGGGTTGGTTTTTCTTTACCGATGCGTGTGCAAGCACAGGTAGGGGATACATTGATCGTCCTTCCGCCAGATACCTCCGACTTTCCCCTTCTTTCTACACAAATTAAACCCAAATTCTTCCCCCGAGCGGCGGTGACGCCGTTGCAAAGGGAAGCCCTGACCGTACTGGAAGATGGAAGGCGTGTTGAAGTCATCAGCTTGGAAAAGCGACGCGGCGGTGTGCACTTCACCCTGGCGATCAACGGCGATCGGCGCCTGGATGTACGTGATGTCAACGGCGAATCACCCTATCACCGCATTCAGTTGGCGTTTTCTGACTGGGCCCTGGGGCGTCGCTTAAGCTCAGAAGACACCCTTTCACTGGTGGTGCAGGAAGGTCCGCTGATTAGCAACAGCCATGACCGCCAGGCATGGGTAGAAACGCTGCAGAATTATCAACCCAATTTCCGTAGTATGACGCCCGACCTGGTCAGCCTTGAATTGGCATTGCGGCTGTCTGAAGAACGGGTTGTGCCCTTTGGGGTGGATAAAGCCCTGCTGTATATCACGCCCCCGCCGACACCCGAGGAAATCACTCCCTTATTGACCCTGGCTGAAACAGCCCGCACGGCTGAAATCCAGGTGTATGTGTGGATGCTGGGCGAAGAATTCTTTCTCAACAATGACCAGGGCAGGGCGTTGATTAACCTGGCAAACGCCACCGGCGGTGAGTTTTTTCATTTCACCGGCGTCGGCGCCCCTCCCGACCCGGAACGTTATTTTGAGGATATTGGCGTTTATTATGACCTGTCCTTTGTGTCCGGCATTCGCCAGGAGGGCACTTATGCCATCCGTGTTGAAACCGCGGACGGCGCTCTACACGGCGAGAGCAGCGAATTTTATCTCAATGTCCACGCGCCCAAGCCGATTTTAATCAGCCCGCCGGCGACGATCACCCGCTCGGCACCCCAAAATTGGGATGAGAATCTTGAATCTCTCCTTCCCAGGAGTGTGGCGATTGAATTCATGCTGGAGTTCCCTGATGGTTATCCGCGTGATTTGAGTTTCAGCCGTTTGTTCGTGGATGGGCAGATGGTGGATGAGCGCACTGAAGCGCCGTTTGAGCTTCTGACCTGGGATCTATCCGCTGTGGAGAAAACTGGCGAATACGTCATCCAGGTGGGGGTGGAAGATACCCTTGGACTTTCTGGTGAGACAATCCTGACCCCGATCCGGGTTGAGCTGAGCTTGCCCGAAACTGAACCCCCGCAGCCGGTTCAACGCATTGGTCTGATCCTTGTTTGGGTGGTATTGGCTGGGGCAGCCTTGATTTTAGTTGTTTGGGGAGTGCTCAATTTTTTCCGCTCGGCGTTTGTGCAGCGCTTATTTAATAAGCTGTTTTCATCCAGGTCGATATCTACTGCTGAGAAATCACCTGAGACAGGAGATCAGGGCGGTCCCTTCGCCACCTTGCTGCCCCTGGAGAGCGGAATTTCAGGCTGGAAACAGGCTGCCATTCAGATTATGCAGGCGCGCACGGTCATCGGCAGCGACCCGGAGCGCGCCAGCCTGCTCCTTAGCGGGGATACTATTGATGGATTGCACGCACGCTTGCAGGTTGAACAGGGCACCTTCTGGCTGATGGATTGCGGATCCAGGTGCGGAACCTGGATAAACTACAACCCGATTGGCAATCAGCCGGTCGAATTGCATCCTGGCGACCTGATTCACATTGGCTCGGCGGGATTTCGGTTTACAATCATGGATATGGAATCACCACCCGGTGCCACGATTGAAAAATACAAACTGGAATGATGACCAATCTTAATCAAGCCCACCTGGATATTGCTGCTGCCAGTCACCCTGGCCTGGTTGGCAAAAATAATGAAGACCGTTACGGCGTATCAGCATTTATGACCGGCGCCGGGGGAAAGGTCCCGGCATTGTTAGCCGTTCTGTGCGATGGGATCGGTGGACATCGCGCCGGTGAGATCGCCGCACAACTGGGTGTGACAACCGTTACCGAGGTCATCACAGCCAGTGATGGGCTTCAGCCGCTAGAAACCCTGGAAAATGCCATCCAACGCGCCAATCATGCCATCTTTGAGGCTTCTCTTTCAGTGCAGGGGCATAGGGGCATGGGCACGACCTGTGTCTGTGCCTGGGTGATCGCCGACAGACTATATACCTCGAACCTGGGCGATTCACGAATTTACCTGCTGCGCGGGGAGCACATCTTGCAGCTTACGACGGATCACACCTGGTTGCAAGAAGCCTATGATGCTGGGATCATCAGCGATGCACACGGCGAGGAGCACCCAAACGCGCATGTCATCCGCCGTTATTTGGGCTCCGCCAGGGACCCGCAGCCTGATTTCCGCTTGTGGTTTTTTGACGGTGAAAGCGACGCGCAGGCGATCGAGAACCAGGGCTTGCCGCTCGAAGCGGGAGATACTCTGCTGTTATGCAGTGACGGTCTGACGGATCTCGTCTCTGATCATGAGATTCAGCGCCTGGTCAAGTCGACTCCGTTGGAACGCACACCTGCTGCGCTGATTGACCTGGCAAATGCGCGCGGCGGGCATGATAACACGACTGTTGTCCTGCTCAGGGTTCCTGGAGAGCGGGATCAACCGGTGAATCGCGCTCGCAAGGGTCTAATCCTGCGAGGCTGTGTGGTCGGGCTGGTTCTGATAAGTTTGCTGGCCCTGGCGGTTTATTTTGGTCTGCGCTGGCAAACCGCGCGTTTTGATTTGCAGGCGTCGCCAACGTCGGTTGTAACCCGTGTACTTTTCACCCAGGAGCCAGGGACGCCTCCTGCTGCTGAAACGGCACCGGCTGTGATTGAAGCCAGCCCTTCGCCAGTGCGAGAGCAAGGTCCGACCCTGACGCCCTGGCCGACTCATACTCTACAAAGCGAGTAACCTGCGCCTGCCTTTGAATACGTTTCTGTTGATGCAGCTTGTGAGAATGTTGTGAGAGCCGATGAGATTTTAACTGCAACACAGTCCGGTAAGTGATTGCATCTTCAGTCGTGAAAGGTATGATTAAGTTTCGGCTGGTAGAAATCGGCTATTAGTGTTAGAATTTGTAACCTGGAGGGATGGCCGAGTGGTTTAAGGCGCCTGTCTTGAAAACAGGTGTGGGTTTACGCCCACCGTGGGTTCGAATCCCTCTCCCTCCGCCTGGAAGTTTGAGGGTAAAATAAACAATTGAAGCTTGGGGAGGTGCCAGAGTGGTTGATTGGGGCCGCCTGCTAAGTGGTTGTTGGGTTTGTAGCTCAACCGGGGGTTCGAATCCCCCCCTCCCCGCTGAAGGATCTGGCTTGCAATGGAAATTTGCAAGCCTGTTTTTTAACGGCTGGTTATCTAATCCCCCGGGGGTCTCACCGCAACCAAAGACCCCAAGGGTTTGCGTTGGATCTTCGCCTATCTGGCATTCAAACCCCGGGGGTCTAACTGAACTAAAGACCCCCGGGGTTTACGTTGAATCTTCACCTACCTGGCATTCAAACCCTGGGGGTCTAACCACAAACAAGACCTCCGGAGGTATGCGTTGCATCTTCACCTGCCTGGCATTCAAACCACGGGGATCTCACCGCAACCAAAGACCCCCGGGGTTTTATGTTGAATCGTCACCTACCTGGCATTCAAACCCCAGGGGTCTGACCACAAACTAGACCCCCGGGGTTTTTGTTTATTCTTTACCTACCTGGCTTTCAAATCCCGAGGGTCTCACCACAACCAATATCCCCGGGGTTTACATTAAACCTTCACCTGCATGGCATTCAAATCCCGGGGGTCTAACCGCACCAAAGACCCCTATTTCCTAATCCCTGCTACCTGATTCCTAATTACCTGATTCCTGAATTCCAAATTCCTATTCACCATTCACCATTCACCATCCACCTAATGTGATTTAAGTCATATTTTCAATTGTGTCCTCCATGTTAGAATTAAGCCGTAAACACATTTGATACAAGGAGACGACCAACTATGAAAGATGCAATGTTCTGTTTCCAGTGCCAGGAAACGATGCGCAATACAGGCTGTACTTCGCGGGGCGTGTGCGGAAAGCCCGCCGATGTAGCCAACCTGCAGGATCTATTGATCTATTTGCTTAAAGGCATCGCCTTTTGGGGCACCCGCGCCCGGGGCATGGGCGTAATCCACGAAGACACCAATCTCTTCGTTGCCCAGGCTCTGTTTGCCACCATCACCAATGCCAATTTCGACCCCGACCGGTTTGTTGACTACATCCGTGAAGCCATTCAGCGTCGTGAGGCACTGCGTGCAGAAGCTCAGGCGCGTTGTGAGGAACTGCACGGCAATCCCTGCACGGGCAACGGTCCCGATTGGGCTGGCTGGCAGCCGGAGTCCTACGAGATCGAAGTTTTACTGGAAAAAGCCACCCAGGTTGGCGTGATGGCAGATGAGACTTTGAATGAAGACATCCGCTCGCTGCGCGAACTGATCACCTACGGGTTAAAAGGCATGTCAGCCTATATTGACCACGCCTACGTGCTTGATGAAACCGATTCAGACCTGCTGCACTTCATTCAAGAGATGCTGGAAGCCACCACCAACGACAAGCTGACCGTCGAGGAACTGACCGACCTGGTTCTCAAAACCGGGGAAATGGGTCTGCGCGCCATGGCCTTGCTGGATCAAGCCAACACCAACACCTATGGTCACCCCGAACCCACACAGGTCTATTTGGGTGTGCGTCCAGGACCGGGCATCCTGGTCAGCGGCCATGATTTGCGTGACCTGGACGAATTACTCCAGCAGACCGAAGGCAGCGGTGTGAATGTCTACACCCATGGCGAGATGCTGCCCGCCCAGGCTTACCCGGCGTTTAAGAAGTACCCCCACTTTGCTGGCAATTATGGCAGTTCATGGTTTCATCAACGCGAAGAATTCGACACCTTTAACGGCCCGATCCTGATGACCACCAACTGCATTGTCACAGCCAAAGACAGCTATCTCGGTCGACTCTTTACCACCGGCCAGGCTGGATATCCCGGCGCCACCCATATCCCGGACCGCAAGGCTGGCGAACAAAAAGATTTCTCAGCGCTGATCGAGCTGGCGAAAACCTGTGCGGATCCGCAACCGCTGGAAGATATCACCATCACCACCGGCTATGCCCGCAACACCGTCCTGGCTCATGCCGGCGCGATCGTCGACGCGGTTAAAGCCGGCGACATTCAGCGTTTTGTAGTCATGGGGGGCTGTGACGGACGACATAAAACCCGGCAATATTACACCGATGTTGCTGAAACCTTGCCAGATAACACCGTGATCCTGACCGCCGGGTGTGCCAAGTATCGCTACAATAAGCTCGACCTGGGCGAGATCAACGGCATCCCGCGCATCTTGGATGCCGGGCAGTGCAACGACTCCTATTCGTTGATCCGCACGGCGCAGGCGCTGGCTGAAGCCTTCGAAGTTGACGATGTCAACGACCTGCCAATCTCGTACGACATTGCCTGGTATGAGCAGAAAGCGGTCATCGTGCTGCTGGCGCTGCTCTACCTGGGCATCCGCAAGATCCGCCTGGGTCCCACACTGCCTGCGTTCCTGTCGCCAAACGTGATCGATGTGCTGGTGAAGAACTTCAACCTGATGACGATCGGCACTGTTGAAGAAGACGTAGCGGCGATGATGGCCGGGAATTAATCATCAATTTTTAAGCCATTCGCAGGGTGCATACCGGGCAGAGAATCTGCGCACTCTGCGAATGGAAAATTTAGGAAAGTTAATTTTTCAAATGATTGAAGAAATTTTTACTCTAGCGCGGGGACCAGAACGAACCGTGGAGAAGGTGGTCCAGGATGACAACGTGGATTATATCCACATGCTGTTCAACAAAGACGAAGGCCTACCGCCGCATTACTCAAACTCCAATGTGTATATGACAGTTTTGCAGGGCACCCTCACCATCGGTTTAAACGACCAGGACGATCACTTTTACCCGGCAGGCACGCTGTTAAAAATCCCCTACCAAACAAAAATGAACGTCAGGAATACCCACGAAGATTTGCTGGAATTGCTGGTGATCAAAGCCCCCGCACCGAAAAACTATCCCCGTGATTAAAACCTTCAGGGAAAAATTAAAGGGATCAGGTTATAAGTTTTTTACAATGCTTAACCTGATCCCTGGCTTTATGTAGCCTGTTGTTTAAATCAGTTGACCCTTGCTGTTCCACATAAAAAAATTGGCGACATACATTTGCTTGAAGAGGAAGTATAATGCTTCCATCAAGTTTAGCTCTTACCGATCAGAAATATGAGTGAACAACCATCTGCACCCCACGAATTAGCCTCACCCCTGGCACGCTTGTTCCACATCGCCAGGCAACAGGGATACCTGACCTATGATGATATCCTGGCGGTTATGCCCGAGCCTGACCAGGACCTGGACCAACTTGACCGGCTCTACGCCGCCTTATTGGCTGCAGGCATACCGTATGGCGATGCAAGCGCGTTTGACGAGGGAGCCAAATAGGGTCATCGCCGTTGGTCGAAGTTCGCTGATGGGTTTTACCTTTGATGAAAGAGGCTTTGGCGTCTGAAAGGCTGCTGCAGGGGGTTTTGCCTGTGACGGTAATTTTTTAAAGCCGTTTCCAACTTCTTTCATTAATCAATTTGCTATCATTTTGGGTAACGCATTGGTAGCAAATTGGGTTTTTTAAGGCCCTCTTATTTTTTTCAGCAGATCAGGCGACAAAAATGCAGGGATGGGTTTTTCTGGGTATAATCTAATTTTAGTGATTGTCCAATCGGGTCTGCGGTTCATTTTTAGTCTGCAGCTACCACATCATAGATTAAGGAGAAAACATGATCGTTACAACCAAGAAACTATTTGAAGCTGCTTATGGCAAGTATGCCATTGGCGCCTATAATATCAACAACCTGGAGCAAACCATAGGCTTGTTCCGCGGCAACCTGCGCTCGCAGGCGCCCTTTATCATCCAGATCAGCAAGGGTGCTCGTGCGTACTCCGACAAAGTATTTCTGGAAGGTTTGATCCGCAGCGCAGACGAGGTCTTCCCGGAAGCCATCTTTGCTGTGCATCTTGACCATGGCGATGAAGAGACAGCCATGGACTGCATCGAGTCAGGCTTTTACAGCTCGGTGATGATCGATGCCAGCCACGAGGATTTTGAGACCAATATCGCCATCACCCGGCGCGTGGTCGACGCTGCCCATGCCCGGGGCATCGTGGTTGAAGCTGAACTGGGTCAGTTAGGCGGCGTGGAAGAGCATGTCCAGGTGGCAGAGGCAGATGCCAAACTCACCGATCCCAAACAGGCTCGCGAGTTCGTGGAACGCACCGGCTGTGATTCCCTGGCTGTGGCGATTGGCACCAGCCACGGCGCGTTCAAGTTCTCCGGTACGCAATCGCTGCATTTTGACGTGCTGGCGGATATCCAGAAAGAGCTGCCCGGCTTTCCGCTGGTCTTGCACGGAACCAGTTCTGTGCCCCAGGATGAGGTCGCCCGTATCAACGCGGCTGGCGGCAAGCTGGAAGGCGCAAAAGGCGTCGATGCCAGCCAGTTCAAACAAGCCGCAAAACTGGGCGTGACCAAGATCAATATCGACACCGACGGTCGCCTGGTGTGGACGCGCGTACACCGCGAAGTCTTCCGCGATCACCCCGAAGTGTTTGACCTGCGCAACCCTGGCAAAATCTTCATAGAAGAATATGCGAAATACATCGCCGAAAAGAACGCATACCTGGGCAGCGCAGGCCAGCTCCCTGCTGTGCGCGCCCTGCTTGGCTGAAAAGAGCGGCGATGAAACCCATTGAAATACGCCCGGGCATCTACTGGGTTGGTGTGAATGATCGCGTCACCGATTTATTTGAGGGGTTATGGCCAATCAGCCAGGTTGGAGTTTCCTACAACGCCTACCTGGTCAAAGACGAAAAGACCGCCCTGATCGACCTTTCTAAAGAAATGCTCAGCGATGATTACCTGAGTCAACTGTCTGCCGTCGTTGACCTGGCTTCGGTTGACTATGTGGTCATCAACCATATGGAGCCCGATCACAGCGGCGCATTAAAGCGGATGCTGGAGTTTGCCCCAAACGCACAAATTTTGGGGATGCCGAAGGCGATTGACATGCTGAAAGATTTCTATGGGCTGGAAGAAAATACCACCCGGCTCTCCAATAACCAGGAACTTTCCCTCGGAAAGTACACCCTGCGCTTTGTCTATACGCCCTTAGTGCACTGGCCGGAAACCATGATGACCTACCTGGTGGAAGAAGGCATCCTGTTTTCCTGCGATGGTTTTGGCGGATATGGCGCGCTGGACGGGGGCGTGTTTGACGATGATTACGCCGACCTGGCTTTCTTTGAAACCGAGGCGCTGCGGTATTTTTCCAATATTGTGGCTGCCTTCAGCAAATCGGTGCTGAGCGCGTTGAAAAAATTCGTCGACATGCCAATCCGCATGATTGCCCCCTCCCACGGGCTGATCTGGCGGGCTGATCCCGCGCGCATCATCGATCTGTACCGCACCTGGTCGGAATACCATCTTAATCCGGCTGAGGTGGGTATCACGATATTGTTCGGCACCATGTACCGCAACACCGAACACGCCCTCAACGCTGCCCTCCAGGGGATCGCCGCGCAGGGCGTGCCGGTCAGCGTGCACGATGTGCGCAAAACCCACGTCAGCTATATCCTCCCCGACCTGTGGACTCAACGCGGCGTGCTGGTGGCTGCCCCAACCTACGAGGGCAAGCTGTTCCCAACCGCCATGGACGTGCTGATGATGGCTGATCGCAAGCACATAGCGAACAAAACGGCAGCCTACCTGGGCAGCAAAGCCTGGAGCGGCGGCGCACAGGCTGATTTTGCCCGCATCGCTGAAAAACTGGGTTGGCAGGTCCTCAACAGCATGGATTTCCTGGGCGGACCCACACAGGAAGACCTGGTTCGGGCACGGGAAATTGGCTCACAACTGGCGCGGGCTGTCAAATCGACCGCTTAATATCTTCCATTAATAATATTTGGTTTGGTGGCACGGCATGCTGTGCCACCAAATGATCGTTGATCATAGAAATCATCCCACGGAGTTCAACATGACTGCAGAGCACACGCCCAAACGTTCAAACTTTATCACCGACATTATCGACGAACACCTGGAAAACGGCCGCTTTGACCGCGTCCACACCCGCTTCCCGCCGGAGCCCAACGGCTACCTGCACATCGGGCACGCCAAATCGATTTGCCTTAATTTTGGCATCGCCCAGGATTATGGCGGTCTGACCAACCTGCGCTTTGACGATACCAACCCGATTACCGAAGAAGTGGAATATGTGGAATCGATCCAGGCTGATATCCGCTGGCTGGGCTTCGACTGGGATGACCGCCTGTACTTTGCCTCAGATTACTTTGGACAGCTGTATGAATACGCCCTGCAGCTTATCCGCCAGGGCAGCGCTTACGTGTGCGACCTGACCGCCGAGGAATTGCGCGAATACCGCGGCACCCTCACCGAACCCGGCAGGAACAGCCCCTACCGCGAGCGTTCGATCGAAGAAAACCTGGACCTGTTCCAGCGCATGAAAGCCGGCGAATTCCCCGACGGCTCGCGCACCCTGCGCGCTAAAATCGACATGCGCTCGCCCAACCTGAACCTGCGCGACCCCGTGCTGTACCGCATCCTGCACGCCCACCATCACCGCACCGGCGACGAGTGGTGTATCTACCCGATGTACGATTACGCCCACGCCCTCTCGGATTCGATTGAGGGCATCACCCATTCGATCTGCACGCTGGAATTTGAAGATCACCGCCCGCTGTATGACTGGTGCCTGGACGAGCTGGGCATCTTTCACAGCCAGCAAATTGAGTTTGCCCGCCTGAACCTGACCTACACCGTGATGAGCAAGCGCAGGCTGCTGCAACTGGTGCGGGAAGGCTACGTCAGCGGCTGGGATGACCCGCGCATGCCCACGCTTTCCGGCATGCGGCGGCGCGGCTACACCCCTGAGGCGATCCGCACCTTTGCGGAGACCGTCGGCGTCGCCAAGGCTCACAGTGTCATTGACATGGAACTGCTGGAGCACGTCCTGCGTGATGACCTGAACGCCCGCTCGCCACGGGTGATGGCGGTGGTGGAACCGCTGAAGGTGATCATCGAGAACTACCCTGAAGATCAGGAAGAGCATTTTGAGATCCCCTACTTCCCTGCCGACCCGGAAAACAGCCCCTCACGGGCGGTTCCTTTCAGCAGGGAGCTGTATATCGAGCGCTCGGATTTCATGGAAGACCCGCCCGGCAAGTTCTATCGCCTGGCGCCGGGACGCGAAGTGCGCCTGATGAACGCTTACTACATCACCTGCACCGGCGTGGTTAAGGATAAGAACGGTGAGGTTATCGAATTGCACTGCACCTACGACCCCGAATCGCGCGGCGGCATGTCGCCCGATGGACGCAAGGTGCGCGGCACGCTGCACTGGGTCTCCGCCCGGCACGCGCTTGACGCCGAACTGCGCCTGTATGACGTGCTGTTTACCCTGCCCAACCCCTATGACGTGCCCGATGGCGGCGATTTTAAGGACAATATCAACCCGGATTCGCTGCAGGTGGTCAGGGACGCCAAACTGGAGCCCGGGCTGGCATCTGCGGTGGTGGGTGAGTCCTACCAGTTCATGCGCCAGGGTTACTTCTGCCTGGACTCGGTGGATACACGCGCCGACGCGCCGGTCTTCAACCGCACCATCTCGCTGGTGGATACCTGGGCGAAGATGCAAAAATAGCGATTAATCCATCGCCAATATGGTATAATGTTCACTCACGCCGGGCCCGTAGCTCAGCGGCAGAGCAGGCGGCTCATAACCGCTTGGTCGTAGGTTCGAATCCTACCGGGCCCATGCTGATTTCAATATGATTTTGTAATTAATTTATATTTGTGGGCTTTATCCGTTATAATCTCTTTACAGAGATTTTTTTGTATTACTCATAAAAGGTTTTAGAGGGATTATTTTATGACAAATCACACCAACAACGCTGTCGAGCCGATCGAAAAACAACTCTGGAAGGCTGCCGATAAACTGCGGAAAAACATCGACGCGGCTGAATACAAACATGTGGTTTTGGGCTTGATTTTCTTGCGCTACATTTCAGAGGCTTTCGAGTCTTTATACGCCCGGTTGAAAACCGGCAGCGGCGAATACGAAGGCGCCGACCCCGAAGACCGGGACGAATACCGCGCGGAAAACGTGTTCTTTGTGCCCCCCACCGCCCGCTGGTCCTATTTGCAAGCCCGCGCCAGGCAGTCCGAAATTGGAAAAGATATCGACGATGCCATGGACGCCATCGAAGCAGAGAACTCCTCGCTGAAAGGCGTTTTGCCCAAGGTGTACGCCCAGGGCAACCTGGACCCCACCAACCTGGGCAGCCTGATTGACCTGATGAGCAATATCGCCCTGGGTGAAGCCCAGCAGCGCAGCGCAGACCTGCTGGGGCATGTGTTTGAATACTTCCTGGGCGAATTTGCCCTGCAGGAGGGGAAAAAGGGCGGGCAGTTCTACACCCCCCGACCCGTGGTGCGGCTGCTGGTGGAGATGCTGGAACCCTTTGAAGGCCGTGTTTTTGACCCGTGCTGCGGGTCAGGCGGGATGTTTGTGCAATCGGAAGCCTTCGTCCTTAGCCACCAGGGCAGACTGAACCAGATTTCAATCTACGGACAGGAGAGCAACCTGACCACCTGGCGCCTGGCGAAAATGAACCTCGCCATCCGCGGCATTGATTCTTCGCAGATTTTGTGGAATAACGAGGGCTCGTTCCTCAATGACGCCCACAAAGACCTGAAAGCCGATTATGTGATGGCAAACCCGCCCTTCAACGACAGCGACTGGAGTGGTGACCTGCTGCGAAAAGACGGCCGCTGGCAATACGGCACACCGCCCGAGGGCAACGCCAACTTTGCCTGGATTCAGCACTTTGTGTACCACCTCAGCCCGCGCGGGCAGGCTGGCTTTGTGCTGGCAAAGGGCGCGCTCACCTCGCAAACCTCGGGCGAGGGCGAGATCCGCCGGGCGCTGATTGAAGCCCGCCTGGTAGATTGCATCGTCAACCTGCCGGCAAAGCTGTTCCTGAACACCCAGATCCCGGCCTCGCTGTGGTTTTTAAGCCGCGACAAAGCCAACGGCCGGTATCGCAACCGGCGGGATGAAATCCTGTTCATCGATGCCCGCGAGCTGGGCTATATGCTCAACCGGCGCACGCGCAGCTTTTCAGAAGATGACATTCAAAAGATCGCCAGCACCTACCACAACTGGCGCAATATGGACGGCGCCTATGCAGACGTGCCCGGCTTTTGCAAATCAGCAACCCTGGCAGAGGTACAGGAAAAAGGCTATGTGCTCACCCCCGGGCGCTATGTGGGGCTGCCCGAGGAAGAGGATGATTTTGATTTTGAAGAACGATTTACCGCTCTCAAAGCCGAGTGGGAAGCGCAGCTTGAAGAGGAAAGCCGATTGAACGCGCTGATTGTAGAAAATTTGTCAAGGATAATATCGGATGACTGAATCGGAGACGGTAACTTTAGGACATTTAGTGGATTCTGGCTTTTGTGTACTGAAAAACAACTTAAGAGAGCCATTATCGAAAATGCAGAGATCACAAATGAAAGAAGGTCCTCTATATCCTTATTATGGTGCTGCAAATGCAATTGATGAAATTAATGATTACAAATTTGAAGGATTTCATTTACTTGTTGCAGAAGATGGCACTGTTACTTCAAATGGCATAGCACCAATGCTCCAGTTGGTTGATGGGAAGTTTTGGGTAAGTAATCATGCCCATGTGTTGCAATGTGCATCGAAATGGCAAACTAGACTACTTTATTATTTGCTTTGCAATGTAGATATAAACCCATATATTACCGGTGCTGTTCAGCCTAAGCTGAATAAAAAAAATCTCCTTTCAATATTAATTAGGCTTCCAAGCTCTAATATCGAACAGCGCGCCATCGCCGGGATTCTCTCCGCCCTCGATGACAAAATTGACCTGCTGCACCGCCAGAACGAGACCCTGGAAGCCCTGGCACAAACCCTCTTCCGTCAGTGGTTCATCGAAGAAGCCGAGGATGATTGGAAGGAGGTAGCACTTGGCGATATTGTAAAAGTATCAATTGGTAGAACACCGCCTCGAAAAGAAAAACATTGGTTTTCTACTGACCGAAACGATGTGAAATGGATTTCAATTAAAGACATGGGAGATTCGGGGGTTTTCATCTTTAACACAAATGAATATCTTAAAAGGGAAGCTATTTTAAATTTTAATATCCCAATTATTCCCAAGAATACGGTGATTTTAAGCTTTAAAATGACTGTTGGAAGAGTTGGCATAACAACGGAAGAAATGGTATCCAATGAAGCAATTGCCCATTTCACATTTGAAGAAAACACACCGATTTGCAAAGAATACTTATATTTTTTTCTTAAGGATTTTCGATATGAATTATTAGGCAGTACGTCTTCGATTGTAACATCGATAAATTCAAAAATTATTAGGGATATGAATATATTAGTTCCACCCAATAAAGTCATGTTAGATTTTCAAGAATCAGTTGGCTGCTTCTTTGCAAAGATTAAACATAACCAAACACAAATTGAAACTCTTAAAGAACTGAGAGATACACTTTTGCCAAAATTAATGAGTGGAGAAGTGCGGGTGCGATTATGAGCAAAATCTCCGAATCTGCCATTGAAGACCTCGCCATCCAGCGCCTGGGCGAGCTGGGTTATACTTACCTTTCCGGGCCTGAGGTTGCCCCCGATGGCAAAACCCCGCTGCGCACCAGCTATGAGGACGTGCTGCTTTTAGATCAGGTCAAAGCGGCAGTTGACCGGCTCAACCCGCACATTCCCCCTGAGGCGCGCGCCGAGGCGCTGCGGCAGGTTCAACGGCTGCACGCACCGGCGCTGATCACCAACAACGAGACCTTTCACCGCCTGCTCACCGAAGGGGTCAACATCACCTACCAGCAGGCCGGCTACCCGCGCGGCGATTATGCCCGGCTGGTTGATTTTGCCCGCCCCGAAAACAACGAGTTTTGCGCCGTTAACCAGTTCACGGTCGTGGAAAACGGCGTCAACAAACGCCCTGATATCGTCCTGTTTGTCAACGGGCTGCCCCTGGTGGTGATCGAGCTGAAAAACCCGGCGCTGGAAGGCGCCACCGTCAAATCGGCTTTCCAGCAGATTCAAACCTATAAGGCAGCCATCCCATCGTTGTTTCACTATAACGCGCTCATCGTCATCTCCGACGGGCTGGAGTCGAAAATGGGTTCCCTTTCGGCGGAGTTCGGGCGCTTTATGGCATGGAAAACCGCCGACGGCATCGATGAAGCCTCACCCCTGGTGAGCCAGTTAGAAATTCTGATCCGGGGGCTGCTGAACAAGCACACCCTGCTGGACCTGGTGCGGCATTTCACCGTCTTTGAAAAAACCAGCCGGGTTGACCTGGCAACGAATATCACCACGGTTGAAACGGTGAAAAAGATCGCCGGCTATCACCAGTATTATGCCGTCAATAAGGCGGTTGAATCCGTCATCCGGGCGTCAGGACACCGCTCGAAATCCGGGCTGGTGAGGGAATCGCCGGCGAAATACGGCCTGCCCACGGTGGATGATCAGCCCGAGGGCGATCAAAAGGGCGGGGTCATGTGGCATACCCAGGGCAGCGGCAAGTCGCTTTCCATGGTGTTTTTTACCGGCAAAATTGTGTTAGCCCTCGACAACCCCACCGTGCTGGTGATCACCGACCGCAACGACCTGGACGACCAGCTCTTTGATACCTTTGCCGCCTCGACCCAGTTGCTGCGGCAGGATCCGGTCCAGGCAAGGGATCGGGCACACCTGAAAACATTGCTCAGGGTTGCTTCGGGCGGGGTGGTCTTCACCACCATTCAAAAGTTCTACCCGGATAATGGCAATGATTACGAAGAACTCTCCGACCGCAAGAACATTATCGTGATCGCCGATGAAGCGCACCGCACGCAGTATGGCTTTCATGCCAAAACCATTGACGATCTTGATGCACAGGGCAATCTGATTGGCAAGCGCACCGTGTACGGATTCGCCAAATACATCCGCGATGCCCTGCCCAATGCCACCTTTATTGGCTTTACCGGCACGCCCATCGAGCGCACCGACAGAAACACCCCGGCCGTGTTTGGCAACTATATCGATATTTACGATATTGCCAAAGCCGTTGAAGATGGCGCCACGGTAAAAATCTATTACGAAAGCCGGCTGACAAAAATTGGGTTGAGCGAGGAAGGCAAACGGTTAATTAAAGACCTGGATGAAGAATTAGAGCGGGAAGATCTTTCTGAGACCCAGCAAGCCAAGGTCAAATGGACGCAGCTCGAAGCGCTGGTGGGCAGCAAAAACCGTATCAAAAAGGTGGCTGAAGACATCGTCACCCATTTTGAACAACGACAGGAAGCCTTTGAGGGCAAAGCCATGGTGGTGACCATGTCGCGCCGAATTGCGGCGGATCTGTATGCCGCCATAGAGCGCATCCGGCCCGACTGGCACCATCCCGAGATTAACAAGGGCACCATGAAAGTGGTTATGACAGCCGCATCCTCCGATGGGCCGCAGATGGCGCGGCATCACACCAACAAAAGCCAGCGTCGCGTCCTGGCTGAACGCATGCGGGCGGCGGATGATGAACTTAAACTGGTCATCGTGTGCGACATGTGGCTGACCGGCTTCGACGTGCCTTCACTGCATACCATGTACCTGGATAAGCCCATGAAGGGTCACACGCTGATGCAAGCGATTGCCCGGGTCAACCGGGTGTATAAGGATAAGCCCGGCGGATTAATTGTGGATTATTTAGGCATTGCCGCCGATTTAAAACAGGCGCTTGCCTTTTATTCCGATGGCGGCGGCAAGGGCGATCCGCTTTTGCTGCAGGAACAGGCCCTCTTGCTGATGCAGGAAAAGCTCGAAGTGGTAATGCAGATCTTGAACGGGTTCCATTACCAGGAGTATTTCACAGCGGATACCTCTAAAAAACTGTCGATCATCCTGGCAGCAGAAAACTTCATCCTGGGCATCGAAAACGGAAAGAAACGCTTTCTCGACGAGGTGACCGCCCTGTCAAAAGCCTTTGCGCTGGCTGTCCCGCAAGCAGAAGCGATGGCAGTCAAAGATGTGGTGGCATTTTTCCAGGCGGTTAAAGCCCGGTTGGTCAAGTTTAACCTTACCGGCGCCGGCAAAACCGATGAAGAGATCGAAACCGCCATTCGCCAGGTGATCGATCAAGCCCTTGTTTCTGAGCAGGTCATTGATGTGTTTGATGCCGCGGGGATTAAAAAGCCCGATATTTCCATCCTTTCTGAGGAATTTCTGCTGGAAATTCAGGGCATGGAACATAAGAACCTCGCCCTGGAAACGCTAAAGAAATTATTGAATGATGAAATTAAAGCACGTGCAAAGAAAAACCTGGTTCAAAGCAAAAAATTGATGGAATTATTGGAAAGCTCAATCAAGCGTTACCACAACAAAATTATTACCGCCGCTGAAGTGATCGATGAATTAATTGCCCTGAGCAAGCAAATAAAAAGCATGGACAAGGAACCCCAGGAAATGGGGCTCTCAGATTTTGAATACGCCTTTTACACCGCCGTTGCCAATAACAAAAGCGCCAGAGAATTGATGCAGGTAGATAAATTGAGGGAACTGGCGGTGGTATTAACTGAACGGGTACGAGCGAATGCTTCAATCGATTGGACCATCAAAGAAAGCGTCAGGGCAAAATTACGGGTGATCGTTAAACGCACCCTGCGTCAATACGGGTATCCACCGGATATGGAAAAACTTGCCACCGATACCGTCTTAAAACAAGCCGAGCTGATTGCCGACGAGCTGACCCAACGTTAACCGTGGCAAACCATCCCGTTGAGAACTTTTCGCCCTGTCATCACCCTTGAAAGCCGCTTAAACACCTTATTCTTCGCAGTATTCAGTTTTCCTTGCCGATGAACACATTGCAATGGTGTTTGAAAATCTGAAACAAAAGTTTCCTTTTTAACTTATTTGAAAAGGAAGGTATAATATCTTTACATATATCGATCGATAAGGGTTTGTAAAAATGAATGCTTTAACCACTATTTCCAGCAAATATCAGATCATGATCCCGCGCCAGATGCGCGAACAATTCAACTTACAGCCCGGGCAAAAGGTGATGTTCATCCCCTACAAAAACACCATTCGTTTGGTCATTGTCCCGCCAATTCAAGATGCACGCGGAATTTTCAAGGGCATCAACACCGAGGATTTTCGTGAAGAAATCGATGAGGAACGCTAATGAATCTCGTCGATTCCTCAGGTTGGATTGAATATTTCACTGCAGGCGCTAATGCCGATTTTTTCGCCGAACCCATTCAAGATGTAGAGAACTTATTGGTTCCAACGATTTGCATTTACGAAGTTTTTAAAAGATTGCTGGCTGAACGGGATGAAGATGCCGCTTTGCTCTCGGTAGGGTTGATGTCCTATGGGCGAGAGGCGGAGGTGAATCGCACCATCGCAATCGAGGCAGCCTTAATCTCACGGGAATTGAAACTCGCCATGGCAGACAGCATCATCCTTGCCACTGCCCGCGCTCACAATGCGATTTTATGGACCCAGGATGAACACTTTAAAGCGATCGATGGGGTCCAGTTCATTGCAAAGAAAAAGTCGCGTTGAAAAAATCCTCCTTTATTCTCAAAATCAGTGTAAATCCCGCACTTTTAGCATCCCTAATCATCCCTGGCGATGAACGCATCACATAAAAATGATAAAATTAAACCATAACGACCCTGTTTTTTAGCAAAAAGGAAAAACGATGCGCATCCTGATAGAAAAAGACGGCAAGACAATGGTTGAATCGGCAGACCTGGATGACGTGCGCGCTGCGCTCAAGGACCAGGAAACCCTTCTCTGGGTTGACCTGGACGGCGCTGCCCCCGACGAAAGTCGCCAGGTCTTGACGCAGGTCTTCGACTTTCACCCCCTGTCCGTCGATGATGCTCTGGTAGAAATCCACGTGCCCAAAATCGACGACTGGGGCTCGTACCTGTATACCACCCTGGTCGCAATCCGCCCCGACCGCCCGCTGGATGATATTGATAAATCAATCGAACTGGACGTGTTTGTCGGCGCGAATTACATCGTCACCTGCCACCAGGAGCCGGTAGCGGCAATCGATCTGGTGTGGAACAACCTCCTGCACAACGAAGCCCAGCTGCAACGCGGCAGCAAATTCATCCTTTACCAGCTCATCGATGCGCTGGTGGATGAATACATGCAAATGATCGACTACTTGGATGCGCAAGTCGATGAGATTGAAGACACGGTGATTATTAAACCGGATAAAAAAATGCTGGAGGATATCTTCTCCATCAAGCGTTCTTTGCTCAACCTGCGGCGGATTGTATCACCGCAGCGAGAGGTGCTGAATAAGCTCTCACGCGGCGATTTTGAAATCGTCAGCCAGAAGGAACGCATGTATTTCAGAGACCTTTATGACCATCTTGTGCGAGTGCACGAGATCATCGAAAGCCTGCGCGACATGGTCAGCGGCGCGCTGGATACCTATTTATCCGTGGTCAATAACCAGCTCAGCAACATCATGAAAACGCTGACCATCATCACCACCCTGTTTATGCCGCTGTCATTTCTGACCGGTTTTTTCGGCATGAACTTCTTTTCCGCCAGCGGTCAACTCAACCACCTGACCAGCAGCGTCAGCTTTTTCCTGGCTATGGCGGTGATGGTCTTCCTTCCGATTCTGATGTTTTTGTGGATGCGCCGTCGCGATTGGATGTGAGGCACGTTGTCCTGCGACTAGCTGTTTTTGTGTCCCCCTGTGATCAATCGATGATCGGATGGTGGCGTAAAGCTGTCACCGCTTTATTTCCATCTTAACCGACGCTGTGATTAAGGTACACTTGATGCTGAAGGAGAAACCATGGAACTATCACCTGAAATTCGAAAAGAAATCCTTAAAGCCCAGCGTATTGAGATAACCGAATACCATGTCTATCACAAAATTGCCAAAACGCTCCCGAATGAAGACAATCGCCATATCGTCGAGAAAATTGGCGACGACGAGAAACGGCATTATGAAGTTTGGAAAGGGCACACCAAAAAAGAGGTCAAACCCAGCCGCTTCCAAATTTGGCTGTACACCACCATCAGCCACATTTTTGGCTATACCTTTGGTTTAAAATTGATGGAACTGGGCGAAGAAAAAGCCCAGGTCAACTACGAGAAGATCTCTGAAGAAGTTCCCGATGCGCTTTGGATCCTCAAAGAGGAAAATGATCACGAAAACCAGCTCCTCGGCATGCTGGATGAGGAATCGCTGCTGTATGCCGGCTCGGTCGTGCTGGGCTTGAACGACGCTCTGGTGGAGCTGACCGGTGCGCTGGCAGGGCTGACCTTTGCCTTCCGTGACGTGAAGATCATCGCCCTTTCGGGGTTGATCACCGGCATTGCCGCATCGCTCTCGATGGCTTCCTCCGAGTATCTTTCCACCCGCTCCGAAGAAACCAAAAAAGATCCCGTCCGTGCCGCCATTACCACCGGGATTGCCTACATTATTACCGTGACGTTGTTGATCCTGCCCTATTTGCTGCTGAACAATGAGATCATCAGCCTGGCCATTGCGCTGACAACCTCGGTGTTGATCATCGCCATATTTAACTTCTACTTATCCGTTGCCAAGGATCTTCCCTTTGGGAAACATTTCCTCGAGATGGCGGGATTAAGCCTGGGTGTGGCTGCTTTCAGCTTTGTGATTGGGATACTGATCCGCAACTGGTTTGGGATTGAAGTGTAATCGAAAATCGACCGCCGACTTTCGCATTACACCCCATGCAGTTCAGCAAGCATCTGCAAATTAGAATACGAAAAAAATTGCGCGTGAATACAGGCGCCCGCCAGTGAGACCTGGCGGGTTTTTCACTGCTGCGTGCCAAAAGGTTTTATTCAAACGCGCATGTCAACCGGGTGAACGCCCAAACCCGGTTAACGAACATCAATCCATGCTTATGGTTTATTCCAGGTTGTGTAGCCAATTTTAATCGTGGTTCCCGTCAGCTCATTCACCCGGAAGGCGCCGGGGCGCCCTTCGTTCGTCCTATAACAGACATAGGTGCCCACCAGCGAGCTGGAAAGCGGGATACTGGTTGTGCTTAAGCTGGCGCCAATGCAGTCGGACATCCCGGGTGCAGAACCGCCCCAAACTGCAAAACCGGCTCCATTAATCGGGGTGAGATATCGTTCAGTGGCAGAAACTACCTGGTACCACAAATCCTTTCCAGAGCCGCCATTCAAAAGGCCCTCATCTAAATCTGCTGTATAGGTCTGTTCAATCTCCAACGCGCCGGTGCTGTAGGTTGAGGGCGTTAAGGGCACAGTTGTGTAGGTGGCAGCCGGCGCGGGCGTGGGTGGTGGGTCCCAAACAGGCAAATTGCCTGTGTGTCCGAGCACGATGGCGTAATAACCCCACAACCAGCACGTGCCCTCACCACCAGGGTTTCGGACCACCCAATAGTCGCCGTCGGCGCTGCGCGCCACCACCTCAACCTGAGTTCCTACCAATAACACGCTGACCTGGGCATATACCTCTCCCGGCCCAAGACGGCAGTTCGTAGGTACGCTGACCGATACCATGGGAACAGCATATGTGGCTGTAAAAGTCAGCGTTGGCACCATCGTCTCGGTCGGAATCTCTGTGAAGGTAGCCGTTGGTGTGGGGGGTTCCGCCGTTGCTTCCAGTGTAGGTTGTTCAATCTCCCCGGCAGATACCGTCATCGCCACGATGGTTTCGACGCTTTGCATCACCATCAGCGTCTCGGCAACACTGGTGCTGGCCTGGTCTTCAAAGCTGAGCTGCTCCTGCGTGCCGGAAACGGCGCACCCATTCAAAAACAACAGGCTTATAAGCAACATACTCATCAACAACGATAACTTCCAATTCATAAGCACCTCTTCCTTCGTGAGTTGACGTCAATTTTCGTGATCGGAAACATGCTAATTCACAAACTGCATGGTGATAACCGTGTTGCACATAGTATAGCAGTTTAATTAATTGTTTTCCACCCCATCCTGCCTGTTATTGTGATACTTTTCCAAAACGGAAACACCTGGCTTGAATGGTAAAATCAAACTGTAATTCAAATGATAATCACTGATGATGACAAAGGAGGCCCAATGCGCATCCTGATACAAAAAGATGGGAATCTAATGCCTGAATCGACCGATCTGGATGCCGTCCGGTCGGCACTTGAAGATCCAGAAGTGCTTGTCTGGGTTGATCTTTATCACGATGCCCCTGACAAGAGCCGACAGGTGCTTTCGGAGGTATTTAATTTCCACCCACTCTCGATCGATGACGCCCTGGAGGAAATCCACGTTCCCAAAATCGATGATTGGGGGGATTACCTGTATCTATCCTTGGTGGCTGTCAGGGCAAATCAACCCCTTGACGATATCACAAAATCCATCGAATTGGATGTGTTTCTCGGCTCGAATTTCATCGTCACCTACCACCAGGAAAGTTATCCTGCTGTGGACGTGGTGTGGACCAGGCTCCTGCGCAATGAAAGCCACCAGCAAAACAGTAAATTTATCCTGTACCAGATCATCGATGAACTGGCAAATGAATACATGAAAATGGTCAACCGGCTGGATGCGCGTGTTGTAGAAATTGAAGGCGTGCTCATTCAAAAACCAGATAAAGAATTGCTGGAAGAAGTGTTCTCCATCAAGCGTTCCCTCCTCAATTTGCGCCGGATTGTTGTCCCGCAAAGCGTGGTATTGAACAAACTCTCCCTTGGTGATTTTGAGATTGTCGAGCAAAAAGAGCGCATGTATTTCAGGGATGTGTACGATCATCTCATACGGGTGCACGAAGTCATCGAAATTCTGCGGGAATTCGTCAACAGCGTTCTGGACATCTATTTGTCCGTGGTCAATAACCAGTTGAATAACACCATAAAAATTCTAACCATCATTACTACGCTGGTTATGTTGTTTTCATTCCTCAACGAGTTTTTTGGGATGAATATTTTTACCCACGGAGCGCAAATCAGCCAATGGGTCAGCACGATCAGCGTGGCGTTGTTCTTGATTGTGCTGGCTTTTCTTCTGGTGATTATTCTCTTGCGGATGCGCCGCCGTGACTGGATGTAACCGGTTCGGTATTAATGAATACCAAAATCCAGGCTTGCCTCTCAGCAAAAATTTTTTGCATCACCGTGTTTTCGGAATCCTGTGTTTATCTACGCACAGCCCGGATGCACATAAAACCGGGTTCTCGCAAGAGCTTCTCGTAATCCTCCGGTTGTGCTGCTTTAAATGCCTCCGTCGGCAGGGGCTCCAGCACCCGGTCGATGTTAAAGCCTGCGTCAATTAGCGGGTTGAACACCTCCGTCAGCGAGCGTCGGAAGGTTGGCACTTCCACCGGTGGTCCAAATCCTTTCCAGGTATAGGAGACTTGCTCAACCTGGAAGTAGTTGCTCTTCTCAATGAAATCAAAATACTTCATCACCGGGTGCTCAATGGAAAACACCAGTATTCCGCCCGGCTTTAAAATCCGTTGAAACTCGCTGAAAGTTAAGCCCCAATCGCGCACATAGTCCATAACCAGGGGCGCTATCACCAGGTCAAAGGATTCTGCTTCAAAAAAGTTCAATGGATCCTCGAGGCTGGCTTGAATAACCCGCGCCTCCTCGCCAAGGCGGGCGCGAGCCAGCGCCACCATCTTTGGGTTGACATCCAGAGCAACCACCTGTGCACCCTGTGCAAGCAGGATCTGCGCATAAACACCAGGACCGCAGCCTGCGTCTAACACCCGCCAGCCGCGCACCTCCGGCAATAGCGAAAGCGTCGCTGGTCGCTCATAATAGGCATTATGTGCTTTGGTTTCAACCAGGGCTGCATAAGCTTCTGCAAACTGGTTGTAAGCGGCTTGTGCAATCGGTTCTTTTTTAGGGTTTAAAGGATCATTCATCCGTTATCAGCTCAGTCCAAATTTTTAGGGGGTCATCGTTGCTCTCGCCTGAGGTAAATTATCGGGACAAGTTATGGCGCATTCCTTGAATGGTTTTTTTATCGTTGCTGCCCGTTCATTCACCTGATCTGAAATAAATTGTACCCAATCAGTGTCATCAATAATCACCCTGATAAGCCGCATGAATAGCTCTTTGTAAACAAACCCTCTAAGCAGAAACGCTGTGCTGATATTCACACAACCCTGCGAATATATCTTATAGCAGCCGAAAAGTGATAAAATGGCATCTTAGATTCAAACGTGAAGTTCAAAGCGACTTTTAAAGAACACGGAGAAACAAAATGCGCAAATTTCACCGCAACGTGTGGGCGGTCAGCCTGACCAGTTTTTTCATGGATATTTCCAGCGAAATGGTGATCAACATCATTCCGCTGTTCCTCTTCAACGTCCTGGGCGTGCGTACCAATATCATCGGCATTATTGAAGGCGTGGCTGAAGCCACAGCCAGCGTGCTGAAGGTGTTCTCAGGGTGGCTTTCAGACAAACTGCGCGCTCGAAAATGGCTGGCAGTCATCGGGTACGGGCTTTCAACGCTTTCAAAACCCTTCTTTTATTTTGCTAAAAGCTGGGGGATGGTGGCTGGCGTACGCTGGGCAGATCGCGTCGGAAAAGGTGTGCGCACCGCGCCGCGTGACGCATTGGTTGCAGACTCAATCAAACCCGAGCAGCGCGGTCTGGCTTTTGGTTTTCATCGGGCTGCAGACACCGGCGGTGCTATGGTCGGTTTGTTGATCGCTGCCCTGGTGGTCTGGCTGGCGCAGTCGACCAACTTACAGCTGGGAGAAAATACCTTTCGCACCGTTGTGCTGATCAGCCTGGTGCCGGCATTGTTCGCAGTGATCAGCCTGGCGGTCATTGCCAAAGATGTCAAGGTTCAGGATGCATCCGCTGCTACGAAAATCTCTTTCAAGCGTCTGGGCAAGCCTTTTCTGGTCTTCATGCTGATTGTGGGCCTTTTCGATTTAGGAAACTCTTCGGATGCTTTTCTGGTGCTGCGGGCACAGGAGCGGGGTGTGAGCGTGCTGGGCATCCTGCTCATGCTGGCAGCTTTCAACCTGATCTATGCCCTGGTTTCCACCCCTGCCGGCAACCTTTCGGACCATATTGACCGACGCCTGGTGATCATCGGCGGATGGCTGTTATACGGACTGATTTATCTGGGGTTTGCTCTGGCCAGGCAGCCCTGGCATGTGTGGACGCTTTATTGTGCTTATGGTTTATATTATGGGTTGACCTACGGTACAGCCAAAGCCATGGTCGCCGATCTGGTCGCTCCCGAGCTGCGCGGCACGGCATACGGCACGTATAACGCTGTCCTTGGCATGCTTGACCTGCCAGCTTCGTTAATCGCCGGGGTGTTGTGGCAGGGCGTCGGTCGCTGGGCAGGTTTCGGACCCTCTGCACCCTTCTTGTTTGGGGGTGGGCTGGCGGTTTTAGCTGCCATCGGCATGGCGATCTGGCGTCCTCAAACCTTGCCGGGATCCACAGAGTAAACAAGGATTGCAAATGAACTTCACAACCATCCTCAAAGATCACTTAAAACGCTACCCGTTAATGCAAGCCCAGGATGGGTATAAACTCATCCACCAGGCAGCTTGCGGTCCGGCCCACGCAGTCACCCATCGCGAGGCTGCCCGTGAATGGCTGAAAAATGAGCTCGAAACCCTGTCTGACCCCTGGCCGGAAGCGCTTATCGACCCGATCAGCCCGGATGGAGATTTGGTGCGGGTCCACCTGGCGCCCTTCAAAGCCGAGGGCGGTGACCCTGAACCACTTTTAGATGCCTTTATTCGCACCAGTCAGGAGGTTATTCCAGATTTTCAACTGCTGGAAGAATATTTACATACCTCCCTGCCATTCGTTCCAGGACTGGAAGAATTGATGTCAACGTTGAAGCCACAGGGCTATCCCGCCCTGCACCACTCCGACGCATACCGCACCGCTTACCGACCGGCTTACCGCGTTGTTCTGAAAAAATACTTGTTATCACACCCTGAAGCTGATAATTAATCTTTACCGGGCATGGTTCGGTATTGTTTATCCGCTCTGATATGTTTATATAAAAATCCCTGCGGTTCTGGCAGGGATTTTTTAATGATGATTGTGCTTTCTGTTGTTGGATTAGCCTTTTGCTAAGCGCGCATTCATGTCGGCGATCGACCGGATAGAAAGCCTCTCTTTGCCTTTAATATAGGTTTCCAGCAAATCTTCCAGCGGGTCAGACCATTCTTCTGGCACTTCCCGCATGACACCCAGAACATTTCCAACCAGGCCGGCATTGCAGTCCACATCGTACCCGGCTTTTGCCAGCAGAGCCATCGTTTCAGTAAAATCACCGTCCCCATACCACAGCGCCAACAGGTCAGCAGCCAGGTTGGGATATGCATGAATCCAGTTGTACTGTTCAAAGTGCTTGTCCAAAACCGCCCAGGCTTTTTCGGGATCGGAATTATTACTGAGCACATCAAAACAGAAGGCTAATTTGGCAGCATATTCACTTTTTGCAGGGATATACCTTGCACCCTCGACCACAATTTCACGAGGATTGTCCATCACAAAAGCTAAGGATGTTATCACAGCGGCATACATCCCCCCATAAACACCATTGCGTGCATGCGAAATGACAGAATCAATATGAGCCAATCGGGCTGCTTCCATGGGGTCGGCTGGTGCTAACATGCCGCACACCATTGTTCGCATTTGAGCGCCAATCCAATCACAATAAGGGTTTAAAAAGCTGCCCGAATCCGGTGGGTAGATACCCAAATTCAAATTGCGAAGTGCAACGCCCTCAGCAGATACACCATACGGAAGTTTTTGAACCCACTCGTCTCCTAAAACGTCCGAGGTGATACCTTTACCCATTCTTTCGTACACATCCAGCAACAATAATTCGTAAACCACATCATCATTCGTGGTTTCCGGGGGGATCAGATATCCCCTCACATCGCCATAAACTTTCTGGATGAGTTCGCCGGTATATCCTTCAATGGCTGTTCCAAACGAGCCTCCGGCGATCTGACCAATCCAACCCTGGTAAATGCGTTCTGGAATGTCGTCTCTCCAGCCTGATAGTGGCTGATATCCTGAAGCAGCAGGCAACGCCTCTCTTACATCATCCCAGGAAGAAGGATGTTCGTAACTATGATATGGGTGGCCAGGAATTTTTGGCGCTTCGCAGAGTGCCTTCATCACCCGAGCAGAAACGACACGTAACTCTTCCATGCGGTCTTCTGCCTCCAGCTGAATTCCCAAAGGCAGGAGTTCTTCCGCTTCACTGACGTCATAGCCCTGATTTCCCCAGTCCTGCACCATACCGACAAAAAAACGGTCAACTGCGAGGGAACCAGGTACTTTAATATTCCAGTTCCAGCGCAGAAGGCCGTCCCCACAAGGATATTCTTGCACATGATCCCATTGTGCAGGAACAACCCGACGGTCTACCGGCAGGGCAGTCTGGCGGAATTCTTTTTCTAATTGCCATGCTTTTTTAACCATTTACGCACTCCTTTTCAATTGGTTTGTTTATTAAATTGATCAGTCAAACAGTCAACTCAAACGGGGCATACTGTCTAATTTCTGGCAGATCCTATCGGCAATCCCAGAAAAATCGATGCTGTTAACGCGCTCAATTAATTCGATGTCTTCAGCTGGTATTTGATGAGCGCCATTCAGTGCTCCACAAATAGCACCGGTCATTGCCGAAATTGTATCAGTATCGCCGCCAAGATTGGCAGTAAACTGCAACGACTCTCGCAACTGTCCCTGGTAAAAAAGTGCTGTTGCCAGGCTGGTGGGAACTGAGTCGATGGTTTGTATGGAAGTCCCCAGCGACTTATGCAAGAGCTCCTGCCTGGCTTCCACATCTTTGTGTTGATTAAATAATGAAATAATTAAGTCCAAACGTTTATCAATATGCGGGTAACCCAGATCGCGTCCGAAGTCTCTCCCCGCGGTCGCTGCCTTTCTAACCCAGGTGAGCATTTCATTTAGGTCACTTCCCACATGCACCCCGTATGAAACTGCCGCTGCAATCGCTGCCGCACCAGAGATAGCGATCGCTGTGTTGTGGGTAGGTAAACATGCCAAATGTACCTTTGCCATGAATGTATCAAATTCCCTCAAATCAAAGAAGATGCCAATCGGTGCGATGCGCATTGCACCGCCATTGGTCTCGCCAAACAAACCGATTTGCTCTAATGCCATACCCTGCTGAAAAAGTTCGACAGCTTTGATCGTGCTGGGGCCGATCAGTTCGGCGCTTTCGGGATTGTTTTCAACCCAGTTCATCAAACGGCTGAGAAAATGCTCGGGGATGATATCGCCTTCTTCAATCAACTGCTGGCAAAGAATCAGGCTGATGTGCGTGTCATCTGTGACTGCACCTTTTTTAAGGCTGCTTGTAATCAGGTTTCCTGTCTGACCGGGTAATAAACGGTCAACTTTTCCTACAGCTTCAAAAACTCGTTTTCGAGGCCACATTTCGACAGGCATACCGAGGCTGTCTCCGTAAGCCAGGCCGACAAGCGTGTCGTAGATATGCCTCATAAAACTCCATATTTAAAAGGAAAACGTAGAATGACGGCCCCGATGAAAATGAGCAGAATAAGCACCAATAGCACCTTATCCACACGACTGAAGCTTAAATCTTTCATCATGGTCATCTGTGAAGTCGCCCCATAGCCTCTATTGGTCATCGCAATCGCCAGGTTGTTTGCCATCAGAATAGAGTTGGTGATTAACGGCACCATGATAGGTACAAAACTTAACAGTTGCCCAAAGACGCCTTTTTGGTTTACCGTTGCGCCACGCGACTTCTGTGCCTGGAAAATCAGATCTTTCTTATGGTTCATGGTTGGGATGAAACTGATCGCAGTCGTTATCAGGATTGAAAGCCAGTAAGGCGCTTTCATTTCACTCATCAACAACAAAATGTCATCGATTGCTGTAGATGAGATAAAAATATACGTCACTGAAATCATCAACATAATCCGCAGCAGGAAATTAATCCCTAGGATTAACCCACCTGAAGTAGCAGGCATCTTTTCATTGGGTAACAAATAGAAAAGAATCTGCTCAGTATAGCGTTCGGGCAGACCATAGGGTTTTGTAAACAAAGTAAAAAGCAGAATAATAATAAAAACCGGTAACATGGGCTTTAACATCGACCAAAACCCAGCCAATGGCAATTGTCCCCAAAGCATCACGACAATTAAAAACGCCATAAGCACGAAATTGTAAGCCGGATTATTAAAGAAGAAGGCTAACACCACCATTGTTACGAAGAACAAAACCTTCAAACGAATATCGAGTGAACTAATTCTTGATGTTGTCATGCGCGTTTTCCATTGGTAAGGTTAATGATGCTCTCAGCCAGCTGGCTTCTGTCGAGGTACACGGGTATGCCCAATTCCTTACAGAGCCTCACTGTTTGCGTTGTGGTCACACTTGCCTGTCGGAGAATTTCAGTTTCCGCCAACACTTCTTCCGGACTTCCTTCCATAAGGATTTCGCCATCGTTCATCAGGATGACATGATTGGCATAGCGACTGACAACATCCATATCGTGTGTGATCATGATGATGGTCGTGCCTTGCTCGTTGAGCGTTTTCATCATTTCCATCATCACCTGGATGCCTTTCCAATCCTGTCCCGTTGTGGGTTCATCCACCACCAGAATTTTTGGTTTCAACGCCAGAATAGATGCTACGGCAAGTTTCTGCCGTTCACCCTTGCCCATAGAAAAAGGGTGGATGTTTTTAAATTCTTTAAGGTTGGTAAATTCCAAAACTTCTTCAATGCGTTGATCGATTTCGTCCTGGGGTAATTTTGCGAGTTTGAGCCCAAAAAGGACTTCATTGTAAACCGTGGTCGAAAAGATTTGATGGTCAGGATTCTGGAAAACATAACCGATGATATATGCCAGCTCTTCCGGCTTTTTGCCGGTGACATCTTTGCCATCAATAATAATTTTCCCTGAAATGGGGGTGAGCAAACCGTTTAATTGTTTCGCCAACGTCGTTTTTCCGGCGCCGTTCTGCCCAATGATCGCTACAAAATCGCCTTGTTGGATTTCAAGATTCATTTGATCAATGATCAAATTATCTTTTCCATAGCCAAATGTCAGGTCTTCAACCTTGATTAATGTGTTTGAGTTTCTGGGTTCGCGTTTCGGTGGAAGCGGGACCGGTTGATTCTTAATCAAACCACGAATCAATCTCGCAGCATCTTCCACTGTCAGGGGGATTTCCTCCCTGGCGATCAATCCAGCTTCCATTAACTGCCAGCCAATGGCTGAAACCGTGATGGGTTTGATGCCATTTTGGGTCACCAAATCCATATCCCTGAAGAAGTCCTGCGGCTTGCCTTCCCAGGTTAATTTTCCATTTTGCATGATGAGCAAGTGTTCAGCTTTCTCGCAAATATCTTCACTGGAATGTTCAACGACAAGCATGGTAATATCTGAATTCTTGCGCAAATCATCTATCGTTTCATAGATTTCCTCACGCCCAAGCGGATCCAGTTCGGAGGTGGGTTCATCTAGTAGTAGAATTTGAGGATTGAGCGCCAGGATGGAAGCAACGGTTAAGCGCTGTTTTTCCCCTCCAGAAAGTGAAGTTGCCTCTCGCTTCTCAAAGCCCTGTAACCGGACTCGCTTGAGCGAATCCTTCACCCTTTGAATGATTTCTTCACGCGGTACCAGGTAATTGCGAGGACCGAACATCACATCTTCTTCAACGGTTCGACCGAGAATCTGCGACTCAGCATCCTGCATCACCAGACCAACGTATTCTGTGATGGTCTGCACCCGATATGGCTGGATAGACTGTCCTTCCAGCTTAACGTCTCCGGTCTGGGTACCTTCCATCATTTTTGGAATGACGCCATTCAGGCTCATTAACAAAGTTGATTTACCAGCACCAGTCTCACCCATAAGTACAGTAAACGTACCTTTCCCAATATTGCAGCTAACGTTCTGCAAAGAGGCTTTGTGAGCATCCGGGTAATGATAGGTTAGGTCTGTAACCTGAATGGCGTCCATATAATCGTCCTGTTTACTTGAGCAATGTGCTGTTACGCAGCGCGTAATAAGCAATGGCCGCAATAACCAGGTTAACCGCGGACGCGACCAGCAGCGGCACAATCATCGATACATACAATGCCTTGCCGCCAATAGGAAGCAGCAAAACGCCCAGGGCAAAGCTGTTCAGCAGTGAACAAACAATAACGCCCGCGATAAGACCAATGATGCCCTTGCGCCCGAGGATGTAGAATACCCAGGCAATTAAAGCCATGCCAACCGCGATACCGATATGAATCGGAATGGTGAGCGGAAACCCTACGACGGCACCAGAAATCAGGTGACCGATGGCGATGACAATGCCACCAATCAGGGGTCCAAAGGCAACTGCCGAAAAATAGCCTGGGGCTGAATCCAAGCCAATTGAACCAATCGGGCTTGGAATTTTGATAAACGCGCCAACAACACTCAGCGCGATGAAAATGGCCATAATCGCAATTTGCTTAGTGGTCCATTTCCCTTTCTTGTAGTCTGCTTTTTTATCCTCTAATTTCATAATTATTCTCCTTTGGTATGTGTTAAAATCCATTCTCCGAGTTGCTTTGCATTGGGACTGCTGCGCGCGCCTATACCCAGGCACGTATAAGCTGCGCTGGCATTCGCCGTGCGAAGCGCTTCGTCCAATGGTTGATTCCATTGTAAATGAGCGACCATAAAAGTGCCAATGAATGAATCGCCAGCACCTGTTGTATCAACAGGGTCAATTTTCACTGCTGGAACTGCTATCACCCGGTCATCTGAGTCAATGGCAATGACCCCTTTTGCGCCCAGAGTGACAATGATGGTTCCTCTAAAATATTTGCGTAATTCCGGTAGCACTTGCTGAGGATCTTCAGAGCCAAACAGATCTTTAAGCCCTTCACGCGAAGGGGCAAATATGTCAATCTGAGAGAGTGCCTCCAGAAGATCGGCTTTTTGGATGCCAAAGGCAGCATAGGTGCCAAAGCCAGTCTGCATGTTAAAAACGGTTGTTTTCCCGAGTGATTTTGCAAATTCAAGCGCGAAAAACGGTGCTTCATTAGGAAAACAATCTGTAAAGAAGGTGTCACACCTTTCAATCAATTCCCGATCGACATCTTCGGTGCTCAGCGTTCCGAAGGCATCTCCAAAATTAAGTAGAATGAATTTTTGTCCATCTTTATCCAGCACTACATTGGTATGCAAAGATATTCCTTCAGGCTTTATTCTCATTCCCGCGATATCAACACCTTCATCCTCCAGACTGGTTAATATATCTTTCCCTATGGAGTCATCTCCGAGCTTGGCAATGTAGGAGGCTTCAGCGCCGAGCCGCGCGGTTTGTACGATAACGTTGGTACCGCTACCTCCTGGCAGATAACTCACTTTAGAAATAACGCCAAAGCTGTCGGCAACAGGCAGTTGATCCACCTCCATGAGTACATCCATTGCCACTGTCCCTAAACCAAGGATTTTCATAATCTCTCCTCTTTTATTTTGCTCTTAACGTGATGGTATGACGGTATCGATCAGCCCGTAAATAAATGATGCTGTATTCAATCGGTCGATTCTTTTTATCAAAGGCTGTACGTTCTATCATCAGCAACGGATCGCCTTTGCGGATGGAAAGTTGCTTTGCCTGGCTTGCGTTGGCACTGATTGCGCTGTATGTATCTTCTGTGGTGGCGATTTTTATCATGAAGTCTTTTTCCAGTGCTTCATAAAGTGAATCGCGGGTATGAATAACCTCTAAAGCATTGGTTTGCAACAACTCGGCAGGCAGATAAGAGATATTGACAGAGATGGGTGTGTTATCCGCTGTGCGCAGTCGCGAAATTTTGATCAGATCCCCCTGGTATTCCAACGCCTTTTGTATATCAGGGGTCGCTTTTTCTTTTGTAATCTCCAAAATATTCGTGCCGGGCTTCACGCCTTGATTTAGCATGAGTTGTGTAAAGCTCATCAATTCTTCAGGCATTGTCATCAATCGGCTTGGCATAACTTTGGTACCAACTCCTTTGATGATGGTAAGGTAGCCTGCGTTAATCAATTCTGAAATGGCGCGCCGCACTGTGGTACGACTGACTTTGTAAATATCCTGCAGTTCCAGCTCGCTGGGAATGAACGTGTCACTCGGATACTGACCGGAAACGATTTTCCCCTGAATATCACGAATAATGTGAATGTAGAGCGGTTCGTTTATCATTGACACAACCATTGATTGAAGAATAGCAATCTAGGTCAATTATCAACGAGATGCTGCAGCCTGTCAATCATTTTTTCAAAAAAAGTACCACCTCATAGGGACGTCATGACCTCTCTGCCTCCGTGGAGGGTACAGATTCAAATAACATAAATGTCTCTTATATTTTTTCAAAAAGGGTAAGATACGGATATTTGATCCTATTAATTACCAAATAGCAAGAATCACAATGAGGTTAGTATGGCGTACTTTTTAAAAACCTGTGCTTAATCACATACAAAAGTCTCTCATCTCTCTTGTGGAGTACGTGATAAACAGTTCGCAATTCTATACGAAGGGCTTGTTGCTCCCACCCGATTTCCAACCCCATCTCCCAGCATACGCTATGATAAGATTAATAACAGAATTTCACCTTGGAGAACGCGTATGTACGCTAAACGTGCCATCATTGCTGGGCTGCTCTGTCTGGATGTGATCCCCGATCTCTCGGCGGTTTCTGAGGGGCAATTTCAACACCGGTTTCAACCCGGGCACTTGATGCGCACGGGCGGTGTCAGGTCCATCCCAGGCGGTGCGGTCGCCAATACCGGACTGGCATTGCACCGTCTGGGCATCCCCGTCCGGCTGGTCGGCAAAATCGGGGATGACTTATTCGGTCAGGTGCTCCAGGATGCCCTCGGTGAAGTGTCACCTCACCTGGCTGCCGACCTGGTGATTGACCCTGGTCAGTCCACCGGCGTGACGATTGTCATCGACCCACCCGGGGTCGACCGATCTTTCCTCCAACACCCGGGCGTCAACGATACCTTTTATGCCTCCGATCTGCCCCGCGAAATCCTGGAAAGCGTCGACCTGTTCCATTTTGGATACCCGCCGCTGATGCGCTCAATTTACCGGGGCGAAGGGGCTGAGTTGGCCTCAATTTTGGGACGCGCCCGCCGCGCCGGGCTGACCACTGCGCTTGATTTCAGCCTTCCCGACCTCTCTTCTGGTCCCGCCGCACGCCTGGATTGGCTGGCAATCCTGGACAACACCCTTCCCCTGGTCGATCTGTTCGTTCCCAGCCTGGAAGAACTGATCTTTTTGCTCGATCGAAAGCTGTTTGACCAGCACTGTGCAAAGCCTGATTTGTCTTTAATCGAAGCGATTGAGCCGTCACGTTTGGAAGGGCTGGCTGACAGGATTTTGCGTTATGGCGTCAAAGCCCTGTTGGTCAAACTTGGTCCGCGGGGAATTTACCTGCGCACAGCGCCCTCAAATCGCTGGAAAAAATGCGGGCGCGGACTGGAGCATCTTGGCGAGGACTGGCATGATCGGCAAATTTGGGCGCCTGCTTTTGCAGTCACCGAAAAATCACGCACGGGTGCCGGCGATGCGGCTATTGCCGGGTTCCTGGCGGGTATATTGCGGGGCGCCTCTCCCGAGCAAGCCCTGCGTATGGCTGTTGCAACCGGCGCCCACTGCGTTGAAACGCCGGGTGGGATGGCTGAACTGGCGGGGTGGGATCAAATCGGTTCGCGAATTGAGCGTGGATGGGAAACCGTCCCGCTTGATTTAGCACCTTACGGGTGGTCAGAAGGCCGGGCACAGGGCGTATGGATCAAACCGCCAAGCCACACCACCAATAGTTCAAGCATAACGAGATGAAATATCCACCACTTCAGCCGGGCATTCTGATTGAGCGAAAAAATCGGTTCTCCGCACTAGTTCAGCTTGATGGTGGCAAAACAACCACAGCCTATGTACCCACTACCGGCCGGTTGACCGGCGCACTCCAGCCAGGATGCCGGGTATGGATGGAACAAGCGCACAATCCTGGACGCAAGACCGCCTTCACCCTCCTGCTGAGCGAACTGCCGGGGGGCGGTCTGTGCTCGGTCAAGGCAACGATGGCAAACACGCTCTTTGCCGAAGCCGTAAGCACGGGTCTGTTGGCAGCCTTCCCTTTTACAAACGTTGAAAAAGAGGTCACCTATGGGCACAGCCGGCTGGACTTTCGCCTGTCATCACCTGGAACGGTGTGCTGGGTGGAGGTTAAATCGGTAACCTTTGTTGAGAACGGTGTGGGCATGTTCCCCGATGCGCCCACAACGCGCGGTCGCCGTCACCTGGAGACTTTGGCAGAATTGGCGGCAGGAGGTGAGCAGGCGAGCGCGGTCTTCATCGCTCAGCGCGGCGATGCACAACGCTTCGCCCCTTATGAGACGGTCGACCCCGAATTTGCTGCTCGGTTGCGCCAGGTCAATCTCGCCGGCGTAGAAGTCCACGCGTACCGCTGTGACGTACGCCTGGATAGAATTGAGATCGCAGAGGAAATATCGGTGGTGCTATAAAACATTCGTTCCCCGGTGATGTTTACAGTTATTTCACTATTGGGTACAATAAGCCCTGTTTTTTTGCTGAAAGCGAATTCCAAAATTAACAGTTAATGAGGAGAAACTCTATGAACATCCTGATCATCGGTGGAACAGGTCTGATCAGCACGTCCATCAGCCGCCAACTGCTCGAAGCCGGGCACAACCTGACCCTGTTCAACCGCGGCCAAACCGAGTCCAGGGTGGATGGCAAGTATGAACATATCCGGGGCGACCGGAACAACCGGACTGTTTTTGAAGAAAAAATCGCCGCCGCCGGGCCCTTTGATTGTGTTATCGATATGGTTTGCTATAAACCAGAACAGGCTGAAAGCACCATCCGGGCGTTGACCGGAAAAACAGGCCAATTGATCTTCTGCAGCACGGTTGACGTCTACACCAAGCCACCGGCGACTTTTCCCGTGCTTGAATCCCACCCGCGGGAATCCCTCTCGGATTATGGGCGTGAAAAAGCCGCCTGTGAAGATGTGTTCATGGCTGCTCACCATGCCGGCCACTTCCCGGTCACCATCCTGCGGCCAGCCAGCACCTATGGCGAAGGCGGAACCATCATTCATTCTCTTGGCAGTGACACCTATTTCCTGGATCGAATCCGGCAGGGCAAGCCCGTGATCGTTCACGGCGACGGGGAGTCCCTGTGGGTCTCATGTCATGTTGATGATGTTGCCCGCGCGTTTGTCAACGCAGCAGGGAACGACACGGCCTTTGGAAAGGTCTATCACCTGGCCGGCGAGGAATGGCAAACCTGGAATCAATATCACGAGCGCCTGGCCGCAGCCATTGGCGCGCCCAAACCAAAAATCGTCCACATTCCTGCGGAGGTCCTCGCCCGCATCACACCGGAAAATGCCATCGTCACCTATCTCAATTTTCAGTACACCAACATCTTCGACAACAGTGCTGCTAAACGCGATCTGGGGTTTGAAGTCACCGTCGATTGGCTTTCTGGATCGAAACGGACTTACGATTGGCTGAACGAACACCATCGGATTGAAGATTGGCAAAGCTTTCCGTTCTATGATCAATTGATTGAAGGCTATCGTCAACAATGCAATAAATTAGTTGCTGGTTTGGCAGGTCTTAACAACCATTAAGCGCACTAAAGGTTTTCACTCGGAATACCACAATTTAACAGCTCGTTTTATGTGGCATGTGTTCCTTTTTAATCGTTCTTCAACACACACTCCATCGAAAAAAGCGCCCAGAAAAGCATCGCAGTACACTAATTTCCAATTTCGATGATTCAATTCTCCTCTCATGAAATTTCCAAAACCGAGGTAGGCTTTTCTCCCGATCGCTCTCACCCCCATCTTTACCTCCAGGGAGTAAATTCGTGATAAACTAATTTCGCATGGATAAAAAAGCTTATCTGACCCTTGAATACAACAAAATTATCAGCCGATTGGCAGACTACGCCAGTTTCAGCGCCTCGGCTGAACTTGCACGCCGTCTGCAACCCCAATCAGACCTGCAGGACGTGCGTGACCGGCAATCTGCGACCCGCGAGGCACGCCATATCCTCAGTCTGAACCTTGACCTGCCTTTTCACAACGCCCACGACATTCGCCCCCAAATTGGGGTTGCGCGCCGCGAGGGTGTGCTTGAACCCGGGGATTTGCTGGAGATAAAAAACACGTTGATCGTCGCACGTTCGGCGCGGCGCGTCCTGGAGACCCTGGTCGAAGAAACACCCATGCTTTCCAGCCTGGCAGAGCACCTGCCCGTGGGTCTGGGGCTGGTGGATCAGATCAACAAAACCATATCCGAACGGGGCGACATCCTCGATTCCGCCTCAGATAAACTTTCCCAAATCCGCGGCGAGATTAAGATCACCTACGAACGCATGATGGCGCGCATGCAACGTTTTCTATCAGAGCCCAGCACAGCCCGCATGCTGCAGGAACCGATCATCACCCAGCGCAACGGGCGACATGTGTTGCCACTCAGGGCAGAGTACAAAGGGCGCATCAAAGCGGTGATTCACGACCAATCCTCGTCGGGAGCGACTCTGTTCATTGAACCGCTGGCGGTGGTGGAGTGGAACAACCGCTATCGCGAGCTGGTCCTGGCAGAGCGTGACGAAATCCGGCGTATCCTGGCAGAATTGACCCTGCGCGTCGGTGAGCATGGCGATGCCCTCAAACACATGGTTGAAGCCCTGGCTGAACTCGACCTGGCGTGCATGTGTGCCCGTTTCGCGCTGGATATCGATGCAGTCGAACCCCTCCTGGTGCCAACCAGGGAAACAGGTACCATCCACCCCGGCAGCACGATCCGATTGTTCAAAGCTCGCCACCCCCTGTTAGATCCCAAAACCGTGGTTCCTATCGATGTGGATCTTGATGCTGATACCTTTGCGCTGGTCATCACCGGACCCAACACAGGCGGAAAGACGGTAACCCTGAAAACCGTCGGCTTGCTGATATTGATGGCTCAATCGGGTCTGCAAATTCCCGTTCAATCGGGTTCGACGCTGTCGATATTTGAAGATGTCTATGCTGATATCGGCGACGAACAATCCATCGAGCAATCCCTTTCAACGTTCTCCGGTCATGTGACCAATATCAACGGCATTTTGAAAAAATCGACGCCTAAGTCGCTGGTCTTATTGGATGAATTGGGCGCCGGGACGGATCCGCAGGAGGGATCTGCCCTGGCGCGCGCAGTGCTGGCTCACCTGTTAGAGCGGGGCATCACCTGCCTGGTGGCCACACATTACCCGGAGCTCAAAGCCTACGCCCACGCCACTGCGGGGGTGTTAAATGCCAGCGTTGAGTTTGACCTCGAAACGCTCCAACCAACCTATCACCTCACCATCGGGCTTCCTGGGCGGTCGAACGCCCTGGCGATTGCCGAACGTTTGGGTTTACCAGAGTCAATTATCTCGGCAGCTCGAGCCGAAATCGACCCTACCGACCTGCGGGCAGAAGATTTGCTCGATGAGATCCATCGCCAGCGAGACCTGGCACGACAGGCACGCTCAGCTGCAGAAATCGCCCAAAAAGAGGCAGAGGCGATCCGTAAAGAGCTGGCTGATCGCCTCGACCAAATCGAAGATGAGCGCATTGCCCTGCTGGAAAAAGCCCGTTTGGAAGCCGAGGATCAGTTATCGATGGTGCGCGACGAACTGGAAACCCTGCGGCGTCAACTTGCCAGGGCGCACCAACCGCTGGATGTTGTTAACGAGGTTGCAGAAGTCGTTGAAACCCTGGAAGAAGAGCTGGCAGAACCGATCGTCCGCCAGGCACCCAAAAAACCGGTGCGCAAAACCAAAGGTCCCCTGCATCTGGGTGAAAAAGTTCATCTCCGTTCGATTGACCAGGATGGGGTGGTCACCGGTATTACCGAGGCTGATATTGAAGTCCAGGTCGGTATGCTCAGAATACGCGCCCGCCGTTCGGATATCATCCGCAAAGGCGAGACCGAAGAAGATCCGCCTGAACTCCAAAAAGACAGGACAAAACCTGGGAAAACCATTCTCCCCAGGACGCATGAATCCCCCGGGTTTGAACTGGATATGCGCGGTCAGCGGGTGGATGAAGGGCTGGACACCCTTCAAGGCTATTTAGAAAAAGCCTTCCTGGCTGGATTGCCCTTTGTACGGATCATTCATGGTAAAGGCACCGGACGCCTACGCGAATCCGTGCGGGAAGCCCTGCGACTCAGCCCCTTCGTTGATCGCTATGAAAGCGGCGGAGACACGGAGGGCGGGGCAGGTGTAACCGTTGCCTTCATCAAACAAAATTAATAAGAGAACTGACAGCGCCCTTTTTCTCCCATTGCATTGCCAGTTCTCTTGCACGTGAAGTCCTCTATCACATGCCCGTCATCGGAAGAAATTTCAATCGCACCAAGCAGGCGGATGTTCAGGATGAATGGGTTGTTCATCGCTACCGGGGTGTCTTAATTCAAACCGCCAGCATTCAGAAATTCGGTGATTAATCGGCGCTTTAAACGCAAAAGCTCACCTCGATGAGCTTTTTTAACCTTAGCATGCCGAAGGTGGGAATCGAACCCACATGCCCGAAGGCACACGATTTTGAGTCGTGCGCGTATGCCTATTCCGCCACTTCGGCTGGCAGATAGTATTTTATCCAATTCACCGGTCCAGGTCAAGCAATTCCATCGAGATGCTTTGAATCCGGGGTTTCAATTGCACAACCGCACACCCTTCATCAACTCGCCAGGGATTAATTGGGTATCATTTTAAGGTAGACTTTCATCCTCCTTTCAAGCAAGGTGGAGCGATTATTGGAGCAGTAATGAAATTAGGCATCATCGGCTTACCTCAATCCGGAAAAACCACCTTATTCAACGCCCTCACGCAGGGCGATACCCCCACAGGGATCAGCGGAGGCAAACTATCGTTGCATACCGCCGTTGTCGACGTTATCGATGAGCGTATTAATGCCCTGGTTAAAGCGTTCCGCCCAAAGAAGATCGTTTATGCCAAGGTCACTTATGTCGATATTGGCGGGTTGGACGGCGAATCAGCCAGGAGTGGCATTTCTGGTCCACTGCTCAATACTTTGTCGCAAATGGATGGATTCATTCATGTCATCCGGCAATTCGAAAACCCCCTTGTGCCCCATTCAGCCGGTTCAGTTGACCCGTTGCGAGATTTGGCGACCATGGAATCGGAATTCATGCTTCATGACCTGATTCAGATCGAACGTAAATTAATGCGCCTGGAAGAGGAGCGGCAGCGGGGAGGGTATGGTCGTGACAAAGCCGAAATCGCACGTGAGCAAGCGTTATTCACCAGGCTCAACGAAACCCTGTCCCAGGGGCTTCCCCTGCGCGGCGAGACCTTCAGCCCGGATGAAGAAAAAAAGCTCTCGGGGCATGGTCTGCTAAGTCGGATACCACAACTGGTTGTAGTCAATCAATCAGAAGGTCAGCCTCCCATCAGTTTAGATGCATTCAAGGGCTTCACACAGCCAATTTGCATGCCCATCAAACTGGAGATGGAGATCGCCCAGTTGAGCCCCGAGGATGCAACACTGTTCATGAAAGAATATGGCATTCAGGAACCCAGCCGCAACCGCCTGGTGCGTTCATCCTACGAATTGTTGGACTTAATCTCCTTCTTTACTGTGGAAGAAGAAAAAGAAGCCCATGCCTGGACGATCACGCGCGGGTCAACCGCCCTTGAAGCTGCCGGCAAGATTCATTCGGATATGGAAAAAGGTTTTATCCGCGCCGAGGTGATTGGGTTCGATGAATTGATCCACCTGGGCGGCTTTACAGAAGCGCGCCAGGCGGGCAAACTGCGCCTGGAGGGCAAGGGCTATCTTGTTCAGGATGGCGATGTGATCACCATCCGCTTCAACCTTTAGCTGGGGTACGCTCGGACCGGTCGCGTTGACGCACCGATAGGGCAAAGGTAGAATCTTTTTCATCATGTCTGATTTCCTCACAGAGCTCAACCCACAACAAAAACAGGCTGTGGCTTCCCCGCCCGGTCCAATTCTTGTGTTGGCAGGTCCCGGATCCGGAAAGACTCGCGTGCTGACCTACCGCGTGGCTTATCTGATCGCGGCATTAGAGGTGCCTGCCTACCAGATCATGGCGGTCACTTTTACGAATAAGGCTGCCAGGGAAATGGGCAATCGCATCAAGGATTTACTGGGAGAGAGGGTCGAGGGGCTTTGGCTGGGCACCTTTCATGCCATATGCGGACGCATCCTACGGCGTGAGGCCGCGTACCTTCCCGTCGATTCCAATTTCGTAATCTTTGATGAAGATGATCAACTGGCATTAATCAAGCGCGTCATCAAAGAACACAGGCTCAATGAAAAGGACTTTAATCCCCGCCAGGTGTTGGCTAAAATCAGCAACGCGAAAAACGACCTCCAGACACCGGAAGAGCTCCCGTTAGAAAATTATCGAGATGAGATCATCCAGTCATTATACAGAGCCTACCAGGCTCACCTTGTAACCAGCAACGCCATGGACTTTGATGATATGCTGCTGTATACCGCGAGCTTAATGAGGAATCAACCCGATGTGCGTCAAAAATATGCCGGGCGATTTAAACACATCCTGGTCGATGAATTCCAGGACACCAACCAGGCACAATATGACCTTCTGTTCCATTTAGGCGCGCATCATCGCAACCTGTTTCTGGTTGGCGACGAAGATCAATCCATCTACCGCTGGCGCGGCGCGGATTATAAAAACGTGGAACGTTTCAGAAGAGATTTTCCCGACCATATCGAAATATTACTGGAACACAATTACCGTTCAACCCAAACCATCCTGGATTCTGCGACAACGGTGATCAATAAAAATGTTCACCGGACAAAAAAGGTTCTCTTTACGGAGCGCGGTAAAGGTGAACCGGTGATTGTCTACGAAGCGCTCGATGATTATGATGAGGCTGCCTACGTGGTGGATATCATCGCTCGCCAGTTTGAACAGAAAACAGCCAAAGAAACCGATTTTGCCATCATGTACCGCACCAATGCCCAATCTCGACTGCTGGAAGAAGCCTTCCGCCGCGCCAATATGAACTATCGCCTGGTGGGTGCACAGCGTTTTTACGGTCGCCGTGAAGTTAAAGACATGATTGCCTTTCTGCGCTTGATCTACAATCCCAAGGACGAGGTCAGCCTAAGCCGGGTGATCAACCTCCCGCCGCGCGGCATTGGCGCGGTCACCCTGCAACGTCTGCAAGAAATTGCCCGTGAATACGGCGTCAGCAGCGGTGAGGTTCTCCTGTCCTTATCTCTGCAGCCTGATTCGGAATTTGCACAGGCATTGGGATCGCTCGCAGCCCGGTTGTTGCCCTTCAGCAAGCTGCTGGTCGGCTGGCGCAGCAGCCTGGACCAGGCATCACTCACAGGACTGTTTGACCAGATACTGCTGGATACGGATTATGAGGCTTACATCAAAGCTGAGGATGATGTATTTCTGGACCGTTGGGCGAATGTTCTGGAGCTGCGGTCCGTGCTGTTGGAATATGAAGAAGCCGGTCTGGACGTATTTTTAGAAACGATGGCTCTGGTCGCTGATCAGGACACCCTCCCGGAAACCATTGACGCTCCCACCTTGCTGACTCTGCACTCCGCCAAGGGATTGGAGTTTCCGCAAGTTTTTATCATCGGGCTGGATGAACACATCCTGCCCCACAGTCGATCATTAAATGAGGATGAGGAATTGGCTGAAGAACGGCGCTTAATGTATGTGGGGATGACCCGCGCCAAAGATCGCTTATACCTCACCCGCGCCCAAAGACGGCGCACCCCTTATGGCAATTACGAAACCATGCTGCCTTCCCGGTTTTTGATGGACTTGCCGGCAAACCTCACCCGGGGGCGTGTCAGCCGGGTTGATCGCTGGGATGAAAGCGATGATTACCAACAATATCAATGGGATCGACCCTACGGTTCAAGAGCACAGACAGCCGCACCCAAACCTCCTAAAAAGCACGAACAGCGCTTTTACGCGGAAATGCACGTGCGACACCCGGTGTATGGAGAAGGTATCGTTCGTAGCAGCCGCCTGGAATTTGGCGATGAAACCGTGGAGGTCTATTTTGACGGGCTGGGCTTGAAAGCACTGGTTGCCTCCATGTCCCGGTTGGAGATCATTGAAGAATAATGCCCGGGCGTCAGAGCAGACACACGAAAGTATTTCTGATCTGGGGAGTGATTCTCTTTCTTGGAACCGGGATTGCCTGCCAGTTGACTTCACCGCGTCCAGCGTCATGGGCAGGAACCTCCACTGCCGTTGTGCGGAACACGGAAATCGCCCTGACTCGAGAGGCAATCGCCGGAACAGCCCCTTTTGTCTTTACCCCGACTGCACCGAGCAATACGCCAGTCGCTTCGCCCACTGTCATCATAACATCAACGCCCCAGGAAAAAGCCCACGGTCCCTGGCTGATATTCCCAGACCCGGAGGGCGAAGGCTTGAATGCTTATGATATCAACACCCGCGAAATTCATCGCATCAGCTTGCCCGAGCCGATCATCACCGCTGATCTCACCCGGGGGCTGGCTCCCGATGGCAGTAAATTAATCCTCCGGGCAGGATCAGCGGAGAGCACAGACGAGCTGGGGCTTTATCAGGTCAACCTGCCCTCATTTGAGGTTAGCAAGTTGACGCCATTGTTATCGATCTCGGTTCAGCGCAAAATCGTCCACAACCAGGGCGATCGGGCGCTAAAAACCCTGATGACTGTCACACGCCCGGATGGGCTGACGTGGTCACCAGACAGCCGTTATCTGGCTTTTTCAGCCGCATTAGATCAAGAATCCAGCGACCTGTATGTTATCGATACACTCAACAACCGCGTCGATCGTGTAAATGGTCTTTATTCTCAAAACGCATTGCCTGTGTGGTCACCGGGCGGGGAGTGGTTGATTTCCCAGGAATTTGAATACGACTATCGGCTGGAAACATGGCACCCGGCATTGGTTTCAAGCTTGCGCTTTCCCAGCTATGACAGCCAAAACACCCTCTATCGCCCACCAATCGACAGCTTTGAAGAAGTGATCATCGGCTGGATCAACCCACACACATTTTTGAGCTATTCCAACACGGCAAGCGGTCCCAGGTTGCTTCGCCGGGTCAGTGCAGAAGAGGTGAAAGATTCGATTATCTTTGAAAAGGCTTTTCAACAAGCAGCCTATGATCCCGGCTCTGGCGTAATCGCGTTCAGCATCAGTTTTTCGGACGCGATTGCCCAGGGCTTGTCAGGCGGCATCTATCGGCGTGAGCTCGACAGCCCGGTGCAGGTCTTACAGGCTGCAGGCGATTGGACCCATCTCATGTGGGACACAGGCGGAAGGTTTGTGGCTTCAGGTACACAGGGGGTGTTGTTTTTCACCCCCCAGGGTGAGAGCATTCTCCTGCCAGGTGAGGGCAATGCGCGCCTGGCGCCGAATGGGAGCTGGGTTATCGCCTGGGGCGATGGTGAAAATTCCAAAGCAGGGGCGCGCCTGTTTCAATCTCATAGCAGTAACCCGCTGCAAACGCTGATCGACCAGCCTGTTGAATCCCTGACCTGGCAGCCCGATTCAAAAGGGTTTTTCCTCGTTTCCGGCGGCTCACTGTATCATTTTGCCTTTCCCGGGTTGAAGCCAGAAGAAATCATAACCGGGATACCTTTAAAAACCGAGTTTGTGTGGATCTGGGTGGAATAAGCCCTGTTCAAGCCCTTGCTTGAAAAAAGATTATAATTAGAACACGATGACCGTCAACCCTGAAGCTCCGCAAAGCATTGCCGTTCTGGCGCATCCCAATATTCCCCGCGCACTGGAGGTTGCCGGGGAGGTTGGTTTAACGATTCAAGCCCTGGGTGGCAACGCTGATGTGGGCTCGCTTTTTGACGAAGATTTGCGAAAGTCCGTCAAAGCGGGAGAACATGACCTGGTGATCGCTTTAGGCGGCGACGGTACCATGCTGCGTGCCGGGCACCTGTGTGCGCCTGTGGACATCCCCTTGCTGGGCATCAATATCGGCACCTTTGGCTTCCTGGTTGAGCTCAAAAGCGACCAATGGCGCGATTATTTTCCACGATTGTTGTCCGGTGACTTTCGCTATGAGGCGCGCATGATGCTTCGTGCTTGCTGTGTTTGCTGTGGTGAAAAACAGGATCCCTTTGATGTGATCAATGATGTGGTGGTTGCCCGGGGTCGCTATGTGCGCCCGATCAATGTCGAAGCCCTGCTCAACGGCGAACACATTGCCAGCTATGTGGCAGATGGCCTGATTGCAGCCACGCCCACGGGCTCCACAGCCTATTCACTGGCAGCAGGCGGACCGATTTTGCCACCCGAGATCCGCAACATTCTATTGATGCCGGTCGCTCCCCACCTGTCGGTTGACCGGGCGGTCGTCCTCTCGGAAGGCTCATCGGTAACGATGCGCGTCCTGAGCGCACACGAGGCTGTGGTCAGCGTCGACGGACAGCCACCGGTTCACCTGAGCAGCGGAGATTGCGTTGAAGTCTCCGCGCATGAAAAGTCACTCTTGATGGTTCGCTTTCAGGACCCGAACTACTTTTATCGCAACCTGACCGTGTATATGGAACACAACCCTTTACTCAGCAGTAAATCCAATGCCAGATCATAATCATTATCAAACACAAGAAATCATCCTGCGTTGCAGTCGCTGCGGCAAGCCAATCACCCCATCTGAAGCCATCCAGACGCCTACGGGTTACCGCTGCTCAGATTGCGTCAGGCAGCAGCAAAAGATCTTCGATACCAGCCGCCCCCAGGATTACGTCCTTGGTTTTATCATCGCGGTGCTGCTGAGCCTGTTGGGTAGCTGGTTGACCTCATTGATCGGTTTTTTTACGGTTTTGCTGGCGCCTGCAGCCGGCGTGGGTATCGCTGAAGCTGTCCGCCTGGTCACAAAAAAACGGCGCAGCAAAAGACTGTTCCGACTGATAAGATTGGGAATCATCCTGGGCGGGTTGCCCATCCCTGTACTCATCCTGTTTAATTTGCTCTTCAGCCGGGGTGCAGGCGCGTTTAGTCTTTTCAGCCTGTTACCGCTGGGTTATCAAATCCTTTATCTCGTAATGGCGGTGCCATCTGCGTATTATCGCCTTTCTGGAAGCCAGCGGTAGTGAGGATCATCAATGTTAACTGAATTACAGATTGAAAATTTTGCTATTATCCAGAAACTACACCTGGATTTTTTACCCGGGTTGGTGATCTTCACCGGCGAAACCGGCGCCGGCAAATCGATCATCATGGATGCACTGGAAGCGGTGCTGGGCGGTCGCGCTGAAACTACCGCCATTCGCACCGGCGCCGAGCGTGCCCAGGTCGAGGCCACCTTCCGCCTGGATTCAGCCGTTCGGGAGCCGATCCACGCCCTGCTGAAGGCAGAGGACTTGCTCGACGACCCGGATTACATCGTGATGGGGCGCGAAATCCGCCGCGAAGGGCGCAACATAGCCCGCATCAATGGGCGGACGGTGACAGCAGCCCTGCAGCGCTCAGTCGGTGAATACCTGATTGATATTCACGGACAATCGGAGCATTTATCCTTGCTGCACGTTCGCAATCACCTGCACCTGCTGGATGGTTTTGCCGATATCGGCGAGTTGCTGGCGCAATACCAGGCTGTCTACCGCCAACTGGTTGAAGTCCGGGCGGAATTACAGCATCTGCGCACCCTGGAACAGGATGCTGCCCGCCGGATGGACATGCTCACCTACCAGATCCAGGAAATCGACGCTGCCCAGTTGCAGACCGACGAAGAAAGCAATCTGCGCCAGGACCGAACCCGCCTGGCAAATGCTGAAAGCCTGGCAAAACATGCCCAGCAAGCCCTGATCGTGCTGGAAGAAGGCTCGCCCGAAGTGGGCGGTGTAAACGACCTGCTCGGTGAAGCGCTGGACGCCCTGCGCAACCTGGCGCGCATCGACACATCCACAGAGCCGTTGTATGAGCGCCTGTCTTCCAGTGTGACCGCCCTGCAAGACCTGGCGTTGGAGGTGCGTAATTACGCCGAAAACATCGAATTTAACCCCCACCTGTTAGACCAGGTCGAAGAACGCATCGATCTGATCAACAACCTGAAGCGAAAATATGGCGAGACGATCGATGCGATCTTAGCTTATGCCCAAAAAGCCCGGGCTGAACTGGAATCGATCACCCATGCCGGGGAGCGAATCTCAGAACTGGAAGAACGCCAGCTCAGCTTGATGACGGCTCTGTCAGGATACGGGCAAGCCCTCAGCCAGCGGCGGTCAGAATCTGCCGGCGAGCTCAGTCGAGGGATTGAGGTTGAACTGCAGGATCTGCAGATGGAACGGGCACGCTTTCAAATTGAGATTACCCAACGCCCAGATGAAAACGGTCTGCCATTGCAGGACGGTCAACGCGTGGCTTTCGACGCCAACGGCATCGACCGGGTGGAGTTCCTGGTTGAAACCAACCCCGGGGAGGGGTTTAAACCCCTGGTAAAGATTGCCTCGGGCGGCGAGACCTCTCGTTTGATGCTGGCTTTGAAAAACGTGCTGGCGAACGCCGATAAAATCCCCACGCTGGTATTTGATGAAATTGACCAGGGGATTGGTGGTCGTGTCGGCATGGTTGTCGGCGAAAAACTGTGGAACCTTTCTCACCAGCACCAGGTGATGTGCATCACCCACCTGCCGCAACTGGCGGCTTACGGCGAGCAGCACTACCGGGTCATCAAGGCGCTTCAGGATGGGCGCACCCATGTTGAAGTCCAACCCCTGGCGGACCCGGAGCGGCTGGCAGAACTGGCACAGATGCTCGGCCCAATCAGTGAGGGCACCCTGCAATCCGCTGAGGAAATTCTTAAGATCGTTCATCATCAAAAAACCGGCAAAGTGGAGGACAAATCGAAATAAACTTTCAGCGATCGTAATTTCCGAAATATCGGCTACAATAGAAATGTAAAGAAAAACCAGTCATATCCACGTTGCACGGAAAGGAGACCTGATGCCCAGTTATTCTGATATCATGGCGGTGATCCTGGGGGGCGGGCAGGGACAGCGCCTGTATCCCCTCACTTTAGAACGTGCCAAGCCTGCTGTGCCGATTGCTGGAAAATATCGGTTGATTGATATCCCCATCAGCAACTGCATTAATTCGAACATCTACCAAATCGCAGTGCTGACGCAATTTAATTCCGTCTCTTTGCACCGCCATATCACCAATACTTATAAATTTGATAAGTTTCACACCGGCTTCGTACAAATTTGGGCAGCCGAGCAAACCATGGAGCACAAAGAGTGGTACCAGGGCACAGCCGATGCGGTTCGAAAACAATTGTTTGAAATCCGCACAACGCGTGCAAAATACGTGTTGATCCTGGCGGGTGACCACCTTTACCGTATGAATTATTCCAAGATGGCTGATTTTCACTGGGAGAAAAACGCCGAGGTGACGGTGGCGGTACAGCCCGTCTTCCGTTCCGAAGCCTCGCGCTTTGGTTTGCTGAAGCTTGATCAGAGCTCTGAAATCGTCGATTTTACCGAAAAACCCAAAGACCCGCACATCCTGGATAATTTTGTTACCCGCGATGATCCTGAACAACCCTTCCTGGCGTCCATGGGCATTTACCTGTTCAACCTCGATGTTCTGGTTGACCTGTTAACCATGCAATCCGGGAAAAAAGAGTTTAACGACTTTGGTTATGACATCATCCCCTATTGTGTGAGTAATGAGCCAGCCGTTTTTGGCTATGAATTCAGCGGTTACTGGCACGATATTGGAACAATCCGTTCGTTCTACGAGGCTAATCTTGAGCTGACCTTGCCGCGCCCCCGCTTTGACATCCACGATCAATATTTTCCCATTTATACCCGCGGGCGTTTTCTTCCCGCCACCCGGATTTCTAACTGCGTATTGAACGATGTTCTCATCAACGAAGGCTGCATCATCAGCGAAGCAAACATCAATCATTCGGTGGTCGGCATCCGTAGCATGATCAGATCTGGCACACGTATTAAAGATTCGGTCCTGATGGGCGCTGATTTTTTCGATTACACGGGCGAGATTCCCGTCGGAATCGGGAAGAATTGTGATATTGAAGGCGCCATCATTGATAAAAACGCTCGCATCGGTCAGGATGTGTGTATCAAACCCTTCCCGATCGGCACCGATTATGATACAGATGCTTATTCTGTCAAAGACGGTATCGTGGTTATTCCCAAAAATACCATTTTGCCGTCCGGAACAAAAATTTGTCCCGAAGCCTAAAGCCATTGAGGAATGATGGTCAAAAAAAGGATGTTCGCAGAGAACATCCTTTTTTGTCCGGATGATATACGGGCGAGCCATGCCTCGTCACCCTCGATTTTACGTTTGCGTTTTCTGCTCTTTTGTGATCATTTACAGGATTTTTCAATAGAACCTGAGATTATATCAGGGTTTATTTTACAGGAGCGAATATAATGAGTGGCTGTAAATTAATCGATCGGAGAAAATTGTATGACAGGTGATCAGACCGAGAAATATGTCGAAAGTGCGGATGATGTGTCGATTTCATGGCATACTCTGACCAGCTCAGACGCGTTGCAGCGGTTAGAATCGAAAATTGACGTTGGGCTTACAAGTATAGAAGTCGCGGCAAGGCAGGAACAGTACGGCTTGAACGAGCTGGAAGAAGCGCCCCCGACCACCTTCTGGCAGATGTTGTGGGCACAAATCAATAGTTTTGTGATCTACTTGCTGCTGGGTGCAGCCATTGTTTCAGCGCTTCTGGGGGATTACGTAGAGGCAATTGCCATTCTGGCGATTGTAGTCCTGAATGCCATTATGGGGATCATTCAGGAAAGCCGAGCAGAGGCTTCCCTGGCTGCCCTCAAGAAACTGGCTGCGCCGGAAGCCTCCGTGCTTCGGGATGGTAAACGCAGTTCCGTGCCCGCCTCTCAACTGGTTCCCGGGGATATCGTCTTCCTTGAAGCAGGCAACTATATCCCGGCAGATATACGCTTGCTTGAAGCGGTCAACCTACGCATCGATGAGGCTTCACTGACCGGTGAATCCGTCTCCGTACAGAAAAATGCGGAATCCAGGCTCGAGAAGGATGTTCCCCTGGGCGACCGGACCAACACCGCTTTTATGGGAACCCTGGCGAATTATGGACGTGGCAAGGGTGTCGTCGTCAGCACCGGCATGCACACCCAGCTTGGAATGATCGCCACCATGCTCCAGCAGGTCGAGGATGAGCAAACCCCCTTGCAGCGGCGGTTAGACCAGTTCGGGAAAATCTTGGGTTGGGCGTGTTTGGCTGTGTGTGCCCTGATCTTTGTGATTGGCGTGGTCCGCTTTGCCCTTGAACCGGGCCAGGCAGATTTCTTCAGCAGTCAAGCGCTGGAAACCTATACCGAGCTGTTCATGATTGCGGTTTCTCTGGCCATTGCTGCCGTGCCTGAAGGCTTGCCCGCAATCGTCACAATCAGCCTGGCGCTGGGAATGCGCGAGATGGTTCGGCGCCATGCCCTCATCCGCAAGCTTTCTTCGGTTGAGACCCTGGGATCAGCCACCGTCATTTGTTCGGATAAAACCGGGACATTGACTCAAAACGAAATGACCGTCACCCGTGTTTGGGCCGATGGTGATTTCATCTCCATCACAGGAAGGGGATATTCCCCGCAAGGTGATTTTCTAAAAGACGATCAGCCGATCGACATCAAAGATTACCCGGCAATTAAATCGACCCTGTGGCTGGGCACTTTGAATAACGATGCCCAGCTCGAACCAGCCGGCGAACAGGACGGACGGGAAATCTTCCGCATGGTCGGTGATCCAACCGAAGGCGCGATCCTGGTCGCAGCGCTAAAAATGGGCGCTTCTATCGATCTGCTCAACCAAACCTTTCCCCGCGCTCAAGAAATCCCTTTTGATTCCGTACGCAAACGCATGCTGACCATTCATTCGGTTGATGACCAGGCGAATGATGACCTTTCACTCATCAACAATGGGCAAAGACAACAAAACCCGTACATCATCAATGTCAAAGGCGCACCAGACGTGGTGCTTGGCTTGTGTACCCATATTGAGGTCGGTAATGATCGTCTTGAACCCCTGACCGAAGCGCGCCGTCAGGAGGTTTTGGCAGCCAACGATGCCATGACCAATGATGCATTGCGGGTATTAGGCGTTGCCTGCCGTACCGTCACCACATTACCGGAAGAGATCGACAGCGAGGAACTGGAACGCGATCTGACCTTTGTGGGGTTGATCGGTATGATCGATCCAGCCCGCGAGGAAGTGTCAGACGCCATCGATACCGCCAATCGCGCCGGGATTCGCACCATCATGATCACGGGTGACTATCTCAATACGGCCCGAGCCATCGCAGAACAGATCGGTCTATTGCGCCCAGGCCATCAGGTGATGGCGGGAAGCACGCTCGATACGCTCAGCGATGAAGAGATGATTCAAAACGTGCAGATCACCGATGTGTATGCACGCGTCAGCCCGGAACACAAGATGCGCATTGTCGATGCCCTGCGAGCCAACCAGGAAGTGGTGGCGATGACGGGTGACGGTGTCAACGATGCGCCAGCGATCAAACGGGCGGATATTGGCGTGGCGATGGGCATCACCGGCACCGATGTTGCTAAAGGCACAGCCGACATGGTCCTTACCGATGATAACTACGCCAGCATCGTTTCTGCAGTGGAACAGGGTCGGGTGATTTATAGCAATATCCGTAAATTTGTCTACTATTTGCTTTCCTGTAACATGGCCGAGATCATGGTCATCTTCCTGGCGACCTTGTTAGGCTGGCCCATCCCCCTGACCGCGATTCAACTGCTGTGGTTGAACCTTGTCACGGATGGAGCCCCTGCGCTGGCGCTGGGAACCGAACCCGGTGACCCCGACATCATGGACCTCCCGCCCCGACCGCCAAGCGAGCCCATCATCAACCGTCACATGCAGATCGGCATCGTGGTACAAACCATCGCCATCACCGCAGTCACCCTGATTGCATTTGCGATTGGTCATATCTTCGAGCCTGAACATGCCGAGTTTGCCCAAACCATGGCTTTTGTGACCCTCAGCATCTCCGAGTTGTTCCGAGCTTATACCGCACGCTCTGAATACTATCCGCTGGTCAAGATCGGTGTATTCAAAAATAAAATCATGAACTGGGCTGTGCTGGTTTCGCTGCTGCTGATTTTCGTAGTGATATACATACCTTTCCTTCAGCCGGTTTTCAACACAGCCCCGCTGGGGATTGCAGAATGGCTTGAGATCCTTCCGCTGGTCCTGATCCCCTCGGTTGCTGCGGAGATAACGAAAGTGTTCTTGCGAAAACAGATACAAAAGGCTCAGTCTGCTGCCTAATTAACGGGGGTGTTGAAAAACACGGCATACACGAAGCTTTGAAAAAAGGGCGAGGTCTGCCTCGCCCTTCTTCTGTCCCTGTCCCCAGCCCCCATCCCAAAGGATGGGGGAGACAAATACTTTCAATATGCTTTGCTATTGGGATCACCTCGACTCACATGTCACCGTGGGGTGCTACACTCAAAGACTTTCCGCCAGCAATTAGCTATTGCCTATCGGCTATCAGCTATCAGCTATCGGCTATTAGCTATTTGCTATCGGCCATTGGCTATCGGCTATCAGCTATCAGCTATCGCCTATTAGCTATCAGCTATCAGCTATCGGCTATCAGCGATCAACCGTCAATATTTTCCAATTTGCTGTATCATTCCCATTTCAGCTTATAATCAACACCAGGCAACTCTTCTTTATTTCACCTCAGAAGGCAGGTATAAGCATCTCATGGAAAAATTCATTGCTGTAGCCGGAAATATCGGCGTGGGAAAGTCAACCCTGGTTAAATTGCTCAGTGAAGTCCTGGGCTGGACGCCCTTTTATGAGCCAGTAACGGAAAACCCTTATCTGACTGATTTCTACGCGGACATGCAAACCTGGGCTTTTCACTCACAGGTGTATTTCCTTATGCGGCGTCTGCATATCCACCGGCAGTTAATGAAAATGAACGGCTCGGTCATCCAGGACCGCAGTGTCTACGAAGATGCTGAAATCTTTGCCCACAACCTGCATCGGCAGAACGCCATCAGCGACCGGGATTATGCCACCTATCGAGAGCTGTACCAAGTCCTGGTGGAGTTTTTGCCACCGCCTGACCTGGTGCTTTACCTGCGAGCCTCTGTTCCTACCCTGTTGGAGCGTATATCAAAGCGCGGACGCGATTATGAAAAAACCATCAGCCCGGAATACCTGGCTGACCTGAATACCCTGTACGAAAACTGGATAGAGCATTTTGCACTCTGTCCTATCCTGACCATTCCCTGCGACAATCTGGATTATGTAGCCAAACCCCGACACCTGGAATTAATTGTGAATAAAGTCAAAGAAATATTGATTGGCAAAGCCGAAGTCCGCTTTGACCTTTAACCCCCTGTACGCGCGATAACGCGCGTGTTAACCTCGCTAAAAGCTGGGGGATTAATTCCTTCTACCCGTACAGACAGTTCATTCCACAGGCAATGCTGAATTCTGTTCCTGTAGCACGGGTTGTGTCATAATGGTTAGCTTGATTGCAGTTCGAGTTTTTCCGTCAATATCCACATCCACAAATTCTGGCACCAGCACAATCCCCAAATCATTTTTAGCTAAATAGCTTTTGGCAATAATAATTGACTTAATGGCTTGGTTAACAGCGCCGGCGCCAATGGACTGAACTTCTGCAAGCTTTTGCTCACGGAGAATCGCTGCGATTGCCCCGGCGACCGCAGCGGTTCGGGAGTTGGTTGATACTTTGATGATCTTCATTTTTGTGCTCCCTGAATGACATTAACTGCGAATATAAAGCTCAGGATATACCCGAATCCCGGGACTTTCATTCATTTTCTTTTAAAATTTTACATGATTATTGCTGCGCAATCAAGTATTTCAGGTTTGGCATCGCTTTTTTTAAATATGTGAACCAAAACACAATCAACTCTCTTTTGTGGAAGGTTAACACTGATTTATTGTAAAAAGCCCTGTGAAGTTTCCTTTCACAGGACTTTGTGCGTTGACGTCTAAATCGTTGAGGAAAATTTCTGCTGCTAACCCCAGCCAGAGCTCTTGTTAAGTGCGCTTCGCTTTTAGAGCCGCACGCCGCGTGCGCAGGTCATCCACGATCTGGCGATGCTGTGTGCGTTCCAGGGGATAAAAAATAGCAATTAAAATGCCAGCGATCAAACACATCGCAGGAATGGGACCGACGACCAGGCGGATGCCCAGCAATGCGCTGGGGGGTTGTACTGCGTCCTGACCGGTCTGCAGATTGCTGATCTGCAAAACCAGCAGCGAAAGTGGTTGCGCGATCGCCATGCCGATCTTTCCCAACAGGGTGACCAGGCTGTAAAAAATACCCTCATTGCGTTCCCCGGTGTGCCATTCCTCCCATTCAATTGCATCCGGGATAATTGCCCAGGGCAGTACTTGCCCGGCGCTGACGCCAATCCCAGCCAGCACACACAGGATGAGAATGAGCCAGAAGGGCGTTTGGGGATTCATGAAAATCAGCACAATCATCACCATAGACCAAAATCCCACGCCAATAATGTAAGCCCTGCGCTTATTCCAGTTTTTCGAAACCCAGTTCCAGAACGGTAGCGCAAAAATCGCCGTGACGAAGATGCTGACCATGATGATGATGTTCTGAGACTGGCGCCGGATGATATGCAGGATGAAAAACTGCAGGTTGGATTCGATTACAATAATTGCCATCCAGGTGGCCAGGTACATCAGGGCACCAAATACGAAGGGTTTGTTTTTGAAGGCAGCCTTAAGTGAAGGCCAGAACTTTGGTAATTTTTCGGACTGGTATTCCTTCTTTTCTTTTGTGCCAAAAAAAACGCCAAAATAAGGCGCGGCCGCGAGTGCTCCAGCCGCCACTGCCATGATTATCACATTGCGCGAAGTCGCCTGGGTCCAATCGTTGCCCACAATCAGTAAAGGCAGGATATATGCCGTCAGGCTGCCGGTAATATTGAACATCATCCTGAAACTGGTGAGTTTTGTGCGCTCATCGTAATCGGAGGTCAATTCCGGTGTGAGCGCAAAATACGGCATATAAACAAAGGTTGCCAGGGCTTCATAAATAATATAAGCCAGCGAATAATAGATCACCAATCCGGTCTGGCCAAAATTCGGGTGGAGCCATAACAGCAAGAAAGATAACCCAAAAGGAACGGTGCCAAACAGCAAAAAGGGACGCCGCCGTCCCCACCGGGTCCGGGTGCGATCCGAGATGTACCCCACCAGCAAATCATTGACAAAGTCCCAGCTCCGCCCAACGAATAAAATAATGGCCACCAATCCTGGTGCCACACCCACCACCGTCACCAGAAAAACCGAGAAGAAGGCTGAGATGATTGAGTTGTTCATGCTGAAACCGAAATCTCCCATGCCGTAAAGAATATTTGTAATGAAGGGCAGTTTTTCTTTTTTCTCCATGGTGTCAGCTCCTGTAATAATTGCTTAGAATGGTCACTTAATTAACATGAAAGCATTTTAATAGTTCTGTTTAAATCGTTAATCAGCAGGTGAATACCCGCCCGGCGTTAATCATCCATCGCTTCGATCAGCCGGCGTAACTGATGAAAATCTGTGCGGGAAGTCATATCAATGCTGATTGGCGTGACGGAGACTTTTTTATCGACTAAAAGCACATAAGTATCTCCGTCTGGCTCTAAATTGTTTGGGTCATAATTCGGTTTGTATTTGACCGGGCCGGGTTCAGAAAAAGAATTACGCTGCGTCATTTCTGGGTGATAATATTTCATGCGTGATTGGCGGGTGATCATCCAGGGGGTTTCCGCTGAAGCCCCTGCGGGCACGTCCACTTTAAGTACGTCCACATCGAAGGGAAATTTCCTGTTCAACATTACCCGGGCGAATTTGTGCGTGAAATAAGCTGCTGCACTGAAATCTATGTCTTGCGACAGAGAAAGATGATACTCCGGTTTTGTCTGCATCGAAACCGCCAGGGCGGGGATGCCAAATGAGGTCGCTTCAAGGGCTGCGCCAACAGTGCCGGAAACAGTAATGGATGAACCGATATTTTCCCCATAATTAATCCCTGAAACCACCAGATCGGGTTTGGATTTGATCACCTCATAGATGCCGTGCACCACCGCCTGTGCCGGTGTGCCATCCACGGCATACACAGGCCAATCACGCCCGTTGACGTGCAGCGACATCGTCTCGATAATTCCGGTTGAAGTATTGGGCATACTGTGCCCGGTGCCGGTTTGCTGGTGCCGTGGTGCAACGATATGCACAAATCCAAGCAAATCCAGGGCTTGTGCGGCAGCCCATAAACCCGGTGAGTGGATGCTATCGTCGTTGGTCAGTAAAATTTGGATTGTTTTTTCATTCATAGGGTTTAGTTTTCGTCGCTAAAATTGTTAATCGGATCAAGGTTATCACAGAGCTGGGGTTTTATCCCGGTCAACGGCTGCCAAGATAAACTCTGGCAGACAAATGCAAGTTTTTATGATCAACTTGAGAAGGAATTAACGGCCCTCCCCCATACATTGTACAGCAAAGGACCGGATTTCATTTACCATTGCCAGCAGACCGTTGGTGCGCTGGGAAGAAAGGTGTTGATTGAGTCCGATCGTCTCAAAGAAATGCAGATCAGCCTGGCTCACATCTTCTGCAGGCTGACCGGAAAAAACCTGCAGCAGTAATGCCGCCAGCCCTTTGACAATTAGCGAATCGCTGTCAGCCTCCAGGTATACGACGCCCTGGCGGCATTCACGGGCCAGCCACACCAGCGATTGGCACCCTCGCACAAGATTGTCCTCGGTACGATTTTCCTCGGCCATGGGCGGACTTTTTTGTCCCAATTCGATCAAATACGCGTAACGTTCATCCCATTCGGGTAGAAAAGAAAAATCTTCAATAATCTGGGCTTGAATTTCCTGTATTGTTGGCATGGCTCACCGCCTTAGAATCTTAAGTGCCTGCCGAATGGATTCGACAAGCACGTCGATATCCTCAAAAGTGTTATATAGCGCCAGCGACGTCCTCACAGTGCCTTCAACCCCCAAAGCCGCCATGATCGGTTGCGTGCAATGATGCCCGGTACGCACCGCCACGCCGCGGGTATCTAAAAGCGTTCCCAGGTCATAATGGTGCACCCCTTCAATATTAAAGGAAACAATGCTGGTATGTCGTTTGCCATTCCCGTAGATCTTCAACCCGTCAATCTCGAGCAATTTTTTACGGGCATAAGCTAAAACCGCATCTTCGTGTGCCATGACCTCGGTAAAGTCCAGGGCGTTCAGGTAATCAAGCGCTGCTGCCAAGCCAATCGGACCAACGATATTGGGCGTTCCGGCTTCGAATTTAAAGGGGAGCTTGTTATAGGTGGTCTTTTCCACGGTCACCTGTTCGATCATCTCGCCCCCACCCTGGTAAGGCGGCATGGCATCCAGCCATTTTTCTTTGCCGTAAAGTACGCCAATGCCGGTCGGTCCGTAGATCTTGTGCCCAGAAAAGGCATAGAAATCCGCATCCAGCGCTCTGACATCATGGTCAACATGCTGAACGGCCTGCGCTGCATCGACCAATACAACCGCCCCAGCGGCATGAGCCATTCGAATGATCTCCTGCGCCGGGTTGACCGTGCCAAGTGAGTTGGAGACATGGTTAAAAGCAACAAGGCGCGTCTTGCTGCTCAGCAGGTTTTCGTAGATATCCAGCCTGAGGTCGCCATTTTCATCAAAGGGGACCACGTGGTAGTTTGCTCCACGGCGCTCGCACAGCATCTGCCAGGGGACAAAATTCGAATGATGATCCATCATTGTAAAAATCACTTCATCGCCAGGGTTTATGAACGCTTCTCCAAAAGAATACGCCACCAGGTTAATGGCTTCCGTTGTGCCGCGTGTGAAGATGATTTCGTGCTCGAATTCGGCGTTGATATGGCGTTGCATGGTTCGGCGGGCACCTTCATGTGCTTCGGTCGCCAGGTTCGAGAGGTGATGTGCCGCACGATGGATATTGCTGTTATAGCGGGTGTAATAATCCACGATTGCATCGATCACCACTTGAGGCTTTTGGGTTGTGGCGGCATTGTCCAGGTAAACCAGGGGCTTTCCGTATACCCGAGTGTGCAAAATCGGGAAATCAGAGCGGATTTTTTGAACATCGAGGGTCATCATTGCCTTCTTGTTGATTAAATTGATCAAGGTATTCTACCGCACCAGGACCGCGAAGGGAAAGCAGTTTCAGCCAGTGCTCGGTGCGATCGGTATTTCATATAAACCCCTCCGAAATTGGATCAGCCGGACAATCATTTGAGCACCGTCTCAGCCTTCAAAAATGAATGCAGGTCGCAATTTTTAAATTAACCGATCAAAAGCCTTTTCCAATCACAGCAAGCCCTGAATGGTTTTCAGGTTCAGCAAGTCCTGGTCTGCCGAACGAATTAAAAATGGCGCCACGTCTTTACGGATACTGTCAAAATCTGCTGTGGATAAAAAGTCGGACAAAATGGATTTCCAATTGAACTCGGATAATTGTGGTCCTTCCCAACCGGATTGCTGCAGAGCAAAATTAAGCATAACAAAATTTGGCGGTGGCCACAACCGATCGCTCAAATACCAAATAAGGTCAAAAATATCCCGTCCTTTTAAATATTTTCGTTGCAAAACAGCATGCACCTTGCCTGCCAGCAATGAAGCTCTGTCATGATGCTGGAGATTCAAAAACAATTCACGATAGCGGAACAATGTCGTCCTCAAGACGGCGCCCTGAGGCGGTCGTGTATCCACCTCTAATTTGATCGTGAAGTTTTGATCTACATGAGGTGAAAGACCTAATTCAAATAATAATCCAGGAAAACCAATAAAGGCATGCTGCACCACTTTTTGATCATTGAACCTCAGGTTAACCGGGTACTCCTCAAGGGAAAGTTGGTTTGAAATAGACGATAAATAGCTATGAAAATCATATGCATCCATGTGATTTTCCAATGAGAAATCCAGGTCTTCAGAATATCTGGGGAGCTGATAAAGAAACCGAAGCGCCGTCCCGCCATGAAATGCCAGCGGAATCATTGCACCCTGTTCCTGTAAGATAGCCAAAACGCGCGCCTGTAAATATTCTCTCATCCAATTCAAGGCTTGTTGCTTGCTTTTTGCTGTAAGTAGATAATTCTTTAAATCAGATTTCATAGCCACCTCGAACCTTCTTATGAAATAAGGGTGACAAGGTTTTTAACCGCCTGGATCAATTTATTCATACCTGAATCCCTTGCCGTTTTTTCCATCCACGCCAAATCGAGTTGATCACAATTTTGAAGTCTGAGGGCTTCTATAAAAGCCATTGAGTGTCCCTGTTTGGTCAGGTAAATTAAATCAAGGAGGGCTTTTTCTGGACGAGCTAAATAAACAAATTGGTCAATATCGACCTGTTCCAGTGAAAATCCAAAAAATAACTGCGATTTGATGTGATGAAAAGCAAACAAACCCAATGGTGTGTCAAATTTCTGAGTTCGATATCTGCTGGTGATACTTGTCACCTGAGGAACCGCTTCAGGAATGAGATTATAGTATTCAAGCGCAGACTGTAAGCTGACATAAGATGGTGAAACCAGGCGGTTACCAATCGTGAAAGGATGGGGCTCTATTTTTCGATAAGGTTCTGCAAGGGTGTAAACTCCACGCCGCAATTGGATGATCTTCTTCGCAGTCGTCCAGCGGGATAGTTGTTTATGAATATTTACAGGATTTACATCGCCAGCCAGCAAAAGCCCACTGGTAAATACCGGTAAATTTCCAACTCGATCGAGTAATTCTTTGTATGTCATTGCATTAACTTACCATAATTGGGTATTTAATGCAATAGCTGATTATTGTCTTTCAGTCAACACTGCCACGACGGGTTCAATCTTTAACTTCGCTGCTGCATTCCTGTAAACTTCAACTTCCGGCAGGCGATCAGGGCTGTCGATGGGTGCGCTTATCCCCCCGGAAAGGACAATGAATGGCTTGCCCGACGTGTTATTTTTCTCAACATCATCGCCCTTTCACGTAGAGGGGCTTGTTGAGGTATGAAAAATCTACTTGATTTCCGCTTCAAATTTTGAAGCATGCCTTTTCAGTGGATCGAAGTTTTTAAAAAAAATACACCGTGGTTTCAGTCCTGGTTTTGTTGGCTGATCTCATCAACCATGAGGGCAAATTGATTCGCCAGTTCAGCGCGGGAAAAGCGTGTTTCGATCAGTATTCTGCCATTTATCCCCATTTTGCGGCATTCTACGGGGTCCTTTGCCATTGCCTGGATGGCATCCGCCAGAGCATGGTGGTTACCAGGCGGAACAAACAAGCCAGCCCGGGCTTCCTCAACCACTTTGCGAATCTCACCATCAATCGCCAAAAGCACCGGACGACCCGCTGCCATATAATCGAAGACCTTGTTAGGATAGGTGGTTTTAAACATTTCAATGGGTTTCAGGATTGCCAGGCAGGCATCTGCGCCAGCCAGGGTTGCTGCCATATCCTGTTTTGCCACCGGCGGAAGGAACAACAGGTTCTCCAATTGACGCTGCTCAGCTTCAGCGACCAGTCGGGGTTTTTCCTTGCCTGAACCCAGCATGACAATGCGAATAGAAGGTTCGTCTCGCAACAACTCAGCCGCATCCAATACCACATCCAGATCATTCGATATGCCGTGGGCGCCGGCGTATAAAACGACAAATTTCTCCTCCAAACCATTTTCCACCCGAAACTGGCTCCCATCTGCAGCCGGGTCAAACATGTCGGGGTCGGCGCCATTGGGCACCAGCGTAATCTGCCGGGCGCCGCGCTGTTGAAGGTGTTGGATGAATCCGGGCGAATTGACCACGACCCGGTCAGCGTACCGGTAAAGAAAACGCTCCAAGCCTTCTGAGAGGCGGATCAGACATTTATTTTTCAACACCCCAACAGCCACAGCGAAGGCAGGCCACAGGTCGCGGACCTCCAGCAGAAAGGGTACGCCCTTCAAACGTGCCAGCAGCCACGCGGTTAGCGCCTGGAATATTGGCGGGGTGGTGCCCCAGACCAGGTCTACCCGCCGAACAAAGAGACCGTTGACCAGTGAAGAGAGCATAAAGCTGAGAAAGCTGAAGACGCGCCAGATGAAAGAATGGTGCAGCGCGGGCAAGGTACAACTGCGGATGATGGTTACACCCAGGTCATCAACCGCTTTGCCAGGTCGCCGACCGGTGCCAGCGCCCGTCAGGTAGCTGACCGGGCTGGCAATAATGGTCACCCGGTGACCGCTGCGGGCGAGATGCCTGGCCAGCTCATGGTGACGGGTTCCGCCGGCTTCATCCAGCGCGGCAAATGCCTGGTGGATCAACAATATGTGCATATTATTAACATTTTACTCGAATTTGCGACAAGGAATTGCAAAGGTTCGGTCAACCCATCATCTGCCAGGTGCTTGTTAATCTCATCGGCAGCCACCCGGATCTGACAGCAATTAATAACAATGCGGGCGTTTTTTCAGCATAGGTGGGTGAATACCATCCCCAGGAAGGCTGAGCTGCGATGGTGCCCACCAGCGTCTCCCCCCCTCTGACCAGGTTGACCTGATCCACCCCGGTGATTTGCAGCCTGACGGAGAACTCGGGTCCCTTGACACGCAGTATTTCCCCAGATTCAAATGTCCAATCCCAATCGGGCAGCAACCAGGTCAGGTTGACGGTGTGAGGCTGTTGTTCAAGATCGCTGCTCTTCAAGATATTATCGACCACCAGCCAGCCATCTTCAATCCTGGATAATTTTCGCTGATGAATCGCCCCCAGCCTGCGGTAACCGTCATGTTCGGCTAAAACCCACTTCAATCGATGGTCTTCTCCAGCCTCATACCCTGAAACATCCGCCTGTGCCCAATCCAGCCACAGGAAACGCCCGGCCAGGGTCATCTGCTCCTGTCCATCGATCGTGATGGTATTGTGAACTTTGCTGCTCTGCAAGGCGTTATCCCAGGGCGCCGGCGTATTGTAATGGAAGGTGCCCGGGTCCCTGGCGATGTTCACCCCACGCCACCACAAATCTACATGCAACTGGTCTGCGTGGGAGGGACGGTCAGTAAAGCGTGCCGCCCGGAGGAAAGCCCGTCCCTGACCTGAGGCGATGCGCACCATATCGATCGCCTGGGGTTGAATTTGCTCTGATGCTGCCGGTAGGGCAAGGCCAAACCAGTTGCTCATTTCGTGCAATTCTGGTTGATGGTAAATCCCGCTCCCTAAAAACGCCCTCGCGGCTGCTTCTACGACCGGCCTGAAGTCTTCCTGGGGCGCAGCAGTTAGAGGAAAAAGATAAGCGCCGTCATTGGCTCCGAGGTTTGGCACCCAGCCGGTCTCCGGATCGGTCAGAGCCCACAGCCAGCGTGTGGCTGCTGCCAGGCGTTCGAAAGTCGCCTTCGGCCAGTCGATGTGCCCGGTGGCACGCCGAAGATGATCCGCAAACAGGACAATTTGGAGCATCAAACGGTGATAATTGGTGCTGTTCTGGACGTAACTTCCAAATTCTGTGATCTGCTGTTGCAGTCCCCTATTCAACCACTCCCAGCCCAGTTGCCTCCATTTCCCAGCCTGCGCATGCGCTGGCAGGTAAATTCCAGCCGTGAATAACCCGGCAGCTTCAGCCAGAAGGTGGTTGTTGTTTTGCGCACGGGCATAAACCAGCGTCGGAAGAATGCGTGAAGCGTGTTCAGCCACCGCCGACCACAGAGCCTGGCGATTTTCGCGGGTTGATGACGGCGCCTTCGTCAGCGCCCGATCACAAAAGACGAGGGTCATCAAACGCATGGCAACTTCCTGGGCAGATTGCCATTGACGACCGGTATTGGGCGGATGTGCATTTAAAAATGCATGCATTTTGTCCCAAAAAGCTTGCGCATAATTTGGGTCGTCGCTAAAGGCAAACGCCCTGACCAGGGTGATCCCCCAGCCAAACCGGGCAGGTTCCCAAATGAGCTTGATGTCCTCCTTAAGCGGCGTTCTTTCCAGGACAGTCCAGTGTTCACCGGAAGCGCCAGCTTCCAGGATCAAGGGGACCGGTTCCCCACCAAACAAGCGCACCCGTCCACGGCAGATTTCATCCGCTACTATCAACGTGCTGTTGATCTCTTCCTGGCTGACCTGTGGGAAATGCTCTAAAGGCGCTAAGCCCGGTATGCCGACATCGCCCTCTCTGCGGCTGGGCGTTGCCCGGCGATAGTGTCCGCTGCGTAACCCGACCTGGTAACGCGCAAAGCACCACAGCTTGGTAAAACCCAGCTGGCGCAGGGCTTTGATCAGTTTATAATTGATCTTTGTCATAAAAAACTGGCCAGGCAAACATAATCGGAAAAATTATCACGGATGACCATACGCCCAGCGTCCGGATCGTTCGTCCCACCAAGCATGGTTTTTGGACTAAATCTCCACACGCTTCCCACTGCGCAAGGATTCCAGGGCAGCAAAGCTGGCGCGGGTCACACCCAGCAGTTGCTCATAGGGAATGGGCAGCTCTCCCTGTCCCTGCACGGCAGCCAGGAAAGCCCGCCAGGCATTTGAGTGTCCCTTATCCTGCCGTAAAAGATGTCGCTTCATCTTACGGCGGCCTTTCGCCACAGTTGCCAGCAGGCGCCAATCGTGCAGAGTTGCCACCTGACCGCCAAAGAACACTTCCAGGTACTCCTTTGGAAAGGATTTGTCACCATTCGCCAGGTAAGACACAAGACCCAGGCTCTGGTCCGGGAAGCGGAAGGTCATAATCACATTGTCTTCACTGTAGACGCCCCCATCCGGCAAGCCCTGGGTCAACACCTCGACCGGGCTTTCGCCTACCAGAAAAGTCAGGAAGTCAATAAAGTGACAGGCTTCACCGATGATGCGCCCACCTCCAACCTCCGGATCGAGCAGCCAGTGACCTTTCGGCAGGACATTGGCATTCAGGCGGTAATGCATGTACAGCGGTTCATGGCGCGTATCAACAAAGGCTTTCAGGTGTTGGGCGAGGGGCGCAAAACGGCGGTTGAATCCGACCGTCAACAGGGGTCGGTTTTCCCCTTGCAGCATCTGTTCAATTTGCTTCAGCTCTTCCGTGTTGACCGCCAGGGGTTTTTCACAATACACATGCTTACCCGCTTGAATGGCAGCCTGAATCTGCTGGCTGTGCAGGTGATGGCGGGTGAGAATGGCAATCATGTTGATCACAGGGTCATCAAGCAAGGTTTCTGCTTCGCTGGCGGCAAATCCGAACCCAAAACGGCGTGCGGCGTAGTGCGCACTGACGCCAGATGCCGATACAATCCCCACCGGCGCGATCCCACCGATCCGCTTAACGACCGGTAAGAAGGTGGAAAGGGCATAATTTCCAGCGCCTAAAACGCCTAAAGCGAGGATTTCATCGGGTCTGATCCGTACAGAAGGCGCTGCTGTGTTAAGAATGCGCCGTTCATGGGGCAGGTCCTGTTCTTCATAAGTGAGGAGCACACCGAGGTAGGGCTGATCCCCGGTGATGATCTCATAAGCCCGCGCCCCTTCTTCAATTGCCACCCGGTGGCTGATCAGCGATGAGATATCCAATTTGTCCTCCGCCAAAAGGGTCAGAAAGGCGGCGATATTGCGCGTTTCTGTCCAGCGGACGTAACCGATGGGGTAATCATGCGCTTTTTCTTCATATGACGGATCGTAGCGACCCGGCCCATAGGACCGGGACACAACCAGCTCCAGTTCTTTTTCATAATAGGGCTTGCGGGGGACTTCCATTCCCACGGAACCCACCACCACCACTTTGGCGCGATCGCGGGCGATCTCACCAGCCAAAATCAGTGGATCATTGTCGGAGGTGTCGGCGCAGATCAAAATGGCGTCCAACCCATCACCCTGAGAAAAAGATCGGGCTGCCTCAATCGCCTGCTCTCGATTAACGGCTTTGTTAGCGCCCACCTGGAGCGCCAGTTCAGCCCGTGCCGGGTCAAGTTCGACGCCCAGCACCTGGCAACCAGCAGCGCGGGCAATGCCGGTGGTTAGCAGACCCAGCAGCCCCAGGCCAATGATCCCAACCCGGGCGCCAACCCCAACCTCGGCCAGGCGAAAACCCTGCATGGCAATTGCCCCGATGGTGGCAAAGGCTGCTTCCTCAAAACTCACCGGCTCAGGAATGGGCACCATCAGGTTCTGAGGGATGATCGCGTATTCTGCATGCACCGCATATCCACCACCGGCACACGCGACCCGATCGCCGGCCTTAAATCCCGCCAAACCCGACCCGGTTTTGATGATCGTGCCCGCTGAAGAATAACCCAGGGCAAAGGGTTGATCCAGCTTGTTCAACGCCGCTTCGATGGTGGTGAGCAATCCCTCGCGTCGAGCTTTGTTGAGCACCTCACGAATTAAATCGGGGCGGGAGCGGGCTTTACCCAGCAAGCCCTGTTTGGCAAAGGACACCAGCATGCGTTCAGTGCCTGCAGATACCAGCGAATTAGCCGTCCGAATCAACGCCATTCCATCACCGGGAGTTGGTACGGGCACCTCAGCCACCACCGCTTGTCCAGTTTTCATATTTTGTAAAAGTTGTTTCATCGCATTGCACTCGCTAAACTAAAGTTAGAATAATAAAATTATAGCGCAAACCCAAATTAATGAGCCTTCTCCATACAACTTAAGTCTGACACAATGATCAGGGAGTGTTAAAAAATAGTATTTCTACCATGAGAGTGTCAATGGTCAAGAAGGTTTTCTTAGCGACCCCCCATTTGATCTGCTGACCTGCTGAAGAAAATCCGCTAAATCTGCTTTTACTTTTTTTTCAATTCGACGTTAGAATAAGGATAACATCTGATGGAGCGCCCATGGTCCACAGCAACGACAAAAAACAAGCATAACTGATCACACTGGTTCATCATGGCGCGCGAAACGCCCGCGGAAGAGCGTCCGATTTCTCATAGACTTTAGCGCATTGCCTGGCAACGGGCTAAAGGGCTCTCCGTTAAAACATTTTTCTGGCCCCCTTTTTTCTGGGCGGCGAATGTGATATGATGTCTGACAAATCATTAACCAAGGTGTAAACGATAATGAACTTTCTGATTACGGGCGGCGCTGGTTTTTTAGGCGCGGCACTCAGCAACCGACTGTTGCGGCAGGGACATCATGTGCGCGTATTGGATGATCTTTCCACGGGCAACCCGAACGCGCTGGACCCGGAAGTGCACTTCACCCGCGGTGATATTAACGACCGCCCGAAACTGTGGACGCTTTTGCAAGATATTGACTGTGTCTATCACATGGCGGCACGCGTGTCGGTGCCGGAATCCATCCTGTTTCCGCGCGATTATACAGCGGTTAATGTTGTCGGCACGGTGAACCTGATGGAAGCGGCTCGCGATGCCGGGACGCCCAAGGTAGTGCTGGCTTCTTCCGGTGCGGTCTATGGGGAACAGAAACAGCCCGTGCTGACCGAAGACCTGGCGCCGCGTCCGGGTTCGCCTTATGCAGTGTCAAAGCTCTCATCGGAATGGTATGTGCGCACGATTGGCGCCCTTTCAGGAATTCAAACCCTGTGCCTGCGCATCTTTAATGCCTATGGTCCGGGACAGCACATCCCGGCGTCCCATCCTCCGGTGATTCCTAATTTCATCCGTCAATCACTGCAAAACGGTACCCTGGTTTTCCATGGTGATGCAAACCAGACCCGCGATTACGTCTATGTGGATGACGTGGTCAATGCACTGGTGGCGGCTGCCAGCGCCCAGGGCGTCAATGGAATGGTGATCAACGTGGGGAGCGGCAGCGAAACCAGTATTCGCGACCTGGCCAACGTGGTGATCAAAGTTACGGGCGGCAACCCGGAAGAGGTGTACAACACACGCATCAGCGGTGGCGTTTCGCGGATGTGTGCCGACCTCACCCTGGCCAAAGAAAAATTGGATTATATTCCCCTGGTGCCCCTGGAAATGGGCATTCGGCTGACCCTTGAGGATCATATTAAGGCTAAAAACGGGCTGTAAACGCAATTGCCCGATTTCTAAAGGGTTTTTTAGTTAAATACAAAAGGGCTCTCTTTCCAGAGAGCCCTTTTGTTTTGAGATATTTAGAAGAACAATCCATTGATGCAGTTATGCATCACCAGTATCATCACAGCCATGGTTGAAAACACCATAGGACCAAGCCAATTCTTCCCGGTGATTTTGTAGAATGCTCTTAACATATACGGGGCAAGGAACAGGACAGGAATGGCAAATATGATCACCAGCGGGTCAATCCAGCTGCAAAACTCTTGTGGTCCCCAAAGCACGTTGTGGTCGATGAAAAAGAGTTTGCCGTACTGGAGGATACCGACTAACCCTGCACCGATAATGTTCGATACAGCACAGATAAAGAGATTCTTTTTCTCACTCATCCCTTCAACTCGCATTGCGCCGTTAACGATCAGGGCATTTGATAGATAGAACAAGAAGAAAGCGATCAGATAGGGGAAGAAGGGTATGAGCTTGTCGGGTGCGAAAGTTTTAATAGCAGGAGTCCAAATCCGGAAATCGGTGTTGAACAACCATTTACAGAACCAAACGACGATATAGACACCACCAATAACAAAGATAGCAAGTAAAAGCGTTTTCCAAAACTCTTTACTCGTAATTTTCCACCCAATCATCTCATCCGTACGAATGCCTGCTGCCTTGTCCTTTTTAAAGTTAATCCAAAACCAGAACATACACCAAATTGCCATGATCGCTGTCCAGGTGAAGACATTGTTTGCTGTTGGAGCGTTGAAGATAGCCTTTGGTTTTGTGGCAACAACAAAAATTTTGTCGTAGATCAGCCAGGACAAAAGCGCTGCTCCAAACGATATTGCGCCAGTTAGAAGAATTCCAATATTCCACAGCTTTCGACTTTTCGGTGTAAGTGCAGGAATCTTGGGCCCTTCTTCACCTTTGAGCTCTGCAAACAGTGGACAGGACATTAGAATTTGAGCTAAAGGAACCATTATCATAAACAATCCAATCATAGAGAGGAAGTTAAAGAGTTCCTTTATTAAAAAGGTTTGATTTCCTGGGCCCAGTTGGGTGTTTAAATCGAAGACATACGTAAAGAATTCAATGATGTCTCTTGTGGCATTTGGCATAAAGTGAATAAGAGGGTGCGTTGTCTTGGGTTGATAAAGAACGCGCAAAGTCCGGTCTGCTTTATTACCGTAGAATACACCTTCCTCCACATATTTTATTGGAGCATCTCGCAGCTCTCCAAAGGGAAAATTCACCAGGTCAAGAGCTTCTTTAGACTCTCCAATTAACACTGCATTGCCAGTTGAAGAGCCAAAACCACCCTCCTCGTAATATCCATAGAGGACGCCTAAGTTGGCGTAGATATCCTTGTAAGGGTTGCTCGCTTCAGTAATCATTCTGGGTGCCGCACCCGTTGGAAGAGCTGCCCAAATCTTGTTAAATGAGTCAGCGTAGGCTTGCTCAGCTTCAGTGATTTCTTCTCCACCATCAGAATCGGGATGCATTGCTTCTTCAATGGCTGCGTTGTACAAACGCCCATAATGCATGATCGTTGTGAAGCTATTCCCTCCACCCATGGAGTGCCCCATGACACCAATTCGAGAGGTATCCACATAGTCAAGGATGCCGCTTGTCAGATATTCAACCAGTGAGATCATCCCCATGCCGGTGGTTGACATAGCACCCCAGGTGCCGCCAGAATCGCTTGTCAGGTTGCTTGACATGCCATGGCTGTATGCATCCATAGCTAAAACAACCACACCACGTCGAGATAGTTCAATTGATGCAGCGTCTTGAACCTCGCCGCTGTTCAACCAGCCATGACTGGTTACAACCGCTGGGCATGGCTTTTCTGCAGTACAGTGCTTTGGGATAAAGGCGAGCGCATGGACAGTTTGTTGTTTTTCAGTCCCAATGTAAAAGTCTTTCACGCGGACTCTTCGAAAATCTGTCTGCAATAAATTCGCGACAATACTTCCAATTAAAATCAATAACAGTCCAATAAATAGAAGTCGTACAGGTTTACTTAATTTACTCATTTTAATATTCTCCATATTACGTTATTCTTGTTGTGTCTGATTGTTAATAGAGTGAACACAGTATCGGTTTAGGAAAAGAGTGTGTGGAAAATACGACGATATTCCTCCTTTCACTTGGAAGTTTTATTAAAATGTAACCAACTGCCTCTACGAATAAAATATTGGGGGGCTAACGAACATTAACAGCATTTTTGTGGATGCTGTTATTGAGCACTTTGATTCACTATCATAACATATTTAAGGGAATTTTTCAAAGTATAAAAGAATTTGAGATGATGCTTCCGATAAAAAATGATCGACAATTGCTCCCCGGTTTGTTGACTGGCAGTTTTAGGTGATATTCTATAAACGCTGCCAAACTCGATCTTAAATAATTTTCCCCAGCAATTATCAAGTAAAATAACAGCATGCCAATTATTCCGCGCGATTTTTATTCCCGCCCGGCGCTGGCCGTCGCGCGGGACCTGCTGGGCTGCCGCCTGGTCCGCACGCAATCCGGAACGCGCCTGGCAGGCTTGATTTTAGAGACGGAAGCGTACCAGGGCGAAGATGATTTGGCCTGTCACGCCTCGGCGGGGAAGACACCGCGCACCTCTGTGATGTACGAGCAGCCCGGGCATGCCTATGTCTACTTCACCTACGGGATGCACTGGCTGCTCAATGCCGTGACTGAGCGAGCCGGGACGCCAGCCGCAGTGTTGATCCGCGCCATCCTGCCGGTGGAAGGGGTCGCGGTTATGGCGAAAAACCGCCCATACCAGGCTATGAGACCGGGTTGGACGGACGGTCCTGCCAAATTAACCCAGGCGCTGGGCATCGACGGCGCTTTTAACCGCCTGGATCTGTGCGACGAGACCGGTGAGCTGATCATCGAACACGGGAAGTTTCTGAGCGACGATGGGATCGAGCAAACGCCTCGAATCGGTTTGAATGCGGTTCCCGAGCCCTGGCGCTCACTGCCCTGGCGTTTCACGCTGCGAGAGGGGGCGATCAATGCCCTCTAACATCGAACTCTTCCGCAGGCTCTACCGCATCAGGCGCTTTGAGACGGTCCTGCTGGATCACTTCAAATCCGGGATTTTCCCGGGCACAACGCATACCAGCCTCGGGCAGGAAGCCAACGCGGTGGGGGTGCTGGCTCACCTGCAGGAAGGCGATGTTGTGGTCAGCAATCACCGCTCGCACGGGCACTTCCTGGCACATGGTGGAGACCCACAGACGCTGTTTGCCGAATTAATGGGAAAACCCTCGGGCGTGTGTGGCGGGGTGGGCGGATCTCAACATCTCCACTGGCGCAATTTTTATTCCAGCGGCATACAGGGGGGCACGGTCGCCATGGCAGCCGGCATGGCGCTGGCAGAAAAACGCGCGGGCAACGGGGCGATCGTGGTGGATTTCATGGGAGATGGCACCCTGGGTGAGGGTATTGTCTATGAGTGTTTGAACATGATCTCACTCTGGCAGCTACCGATTCTGATCGTCCTTGAGCACAACCACATCGCGCAAACCACGCCAGCCAAACTGACTATTGCCGGCAGTGTCAGTCAGCGTTTTGAGACCTTTGGCATCCCGACCGCTGAGCTGGACAGCAGTGATATCCTGGAGATTTTCCCACTGGCCGGGACGTTGATTAACCAGGTCCGTGTTGAATCTGCACCGAGGGCGTTGATTATTCATACGGAGCGTTTAGGCGCACATTCCAAGGGCGATGATACCCGCCCATCCGAGGAGTTGGAAAACCTGTGGCAATTTCGCGATCCAATTGCGATCCAGGCGGCTCGCCTGCCAGAGGCAGAGCGCAACCGGATTGTGAATGAAGTCGATGCTGACATTCAACGGGCTTTTGAAGCCGCCCTGGGCGCTAAAGGAGGGGGTTGATGCGCGAACAACTCCCCCGCACTGTGCTCGATTCCCTCAATCTGGGTTTGCATAAAGCCCTGGTCGATGACCCGCTGGCAATCCTGCTGGGCGAAGACCTGCTGGACCCTTACGGCGGGGCATTCAAGGTCACTCGTGGTCTTTCCAGCGCCTTTCCGGACCGGGTGATAACCACGCCGATCTCAGAGGCGGGCATCACTGGCATCGCCGGCGGGATGGCGTTGCGCGGCCTGCACCCGGTGGTTGAAATCATGTTCGGGGATTTTGTCACGCTGATCAGCGACCAGGTCATCAATCATATCGCTAAGTTCAACAGCATGTACAATGGGGCGGCAACAGCCCCGGTGGTGATCCGCACGCCGATGGGCGGTCGTCGCGGTTACGGCCCGACGCACTCACAGACGCTGGAAAAATTCTTTTTAGGCATTCCCGGGCTGACCGTGCTGGCGCCCTTTCACCTTCTGGACGATTGTCCCCTCGGGGCTCCGGGAGAACTGCTGTATGAGGCGATCCTCACTTCAGATTCCCCGGTGCTCTTTGTTGAGAATAAGCTGCAGTATCTGCTGAAGCTGCTCACACCGGCTGACCTGGTTGAATATGAGCTCGATACGGATCGCAGCAGTGCCTTCTATACGCTGAGGATGAAAACAGCCCCAGCAGCGATGATCACCCTGGCAGCCTATGGCTATATGGCGCACCTGGCGTTGGAAGCCTTGTACAAGCTGGCATACGAATACGAAATCTTCTGCGAATTGTTAGTGCCGACTCGGTTGGCGCCCTTTGAGCTGCAGCCGTTGTTTGATTCTGTGGCACGTACAGGTCGACTGCTCACAGTTGAAGAGGGCACGTTCTCATTGGGCTGGGGCGCAGAGGTACTGGCTCGAACCTCAGAAGTCCTGGGGGCAGACCTCAGATGCGCCCGGCGCCTGGCGGCGAAAGAGGAAGTGATCCCCGTTGCACCGGAGCTTGAAGCAGCCTGCCTGCCGGGCGTCGACGATATGATTGCCCGGGTAAGAGAAATGGTGTGAAATCATGCAAAAACTGATCCCGATAAAAATCCCGCTGATCAATCCCAACGAATCCGAAGCCCTGATCGTCGCATTGCCGGTCAAAGAAGGCGCAGCGATTCAACAGGGTCAGGTGGTGGCGGTGATTGAAACCACCAAGTCTACCGGTGAAATCGAGTCCGAAGCTTCCGGATATTTGGTCGGCCTGCGATTTTCAGAAGGGGAGACGTTGCAGGCTGGCGAAGTGCTGGGGTATATCGGCATGTCACCTGACGCCAGCGACCCTTCATTGCCGCCCTGGGCGGACTCCCAACCCTTGAAAGTCGCTCGGGAACCTGCGCTGACCGGTTTGCGCATCACCGAACCGGCGCGGGAATTGGCTCTGTCGCAGGGTTTATCCTTGGAAGACCTGCCGCAGGGCACCCTGGTGACCCGGGAAACGGTCATGGCGTTGATTTCATCGGAAAAATCGGTGTCCGGCACGTCTCTCCCGCAAGGTGAGAAGCGCCTGGTGATTTACGGCGCGGGTGGGCATGGCTGTTCACTGGCTGCCCTGGTGCGCCATTCGGAAGACTATGAAATACTTGGTTTTCTCGATGACGGCTTACCGGAAGGTTCACCTGTGGATGGGTTGCCGGTTTTAGGCGGTGGTGAAAAACTGGTTGAGCTGGCACAGGCCGGCATCCGCCTGGCGGTGAACGGCGTGGGCGGAATTGGCGACCTGCCAGCACGTTTGTCAGTGTATCGAAAGCTGGCTGAGGCAAGTTTCTTTTGCCCAAGCGTGATTCACCGCACGGCTTTCCTGGAAAAAAGCGCGATGCTGGCTGATGGCGTGCAGGTCTACCCGATGGCTTATGTCGGGGTTCGGGTTCAGGTGGGTTACGGGTGTATCATCAACACCGGCGCGATCGTTTCCCATGATTGCAAGCTGGCTCCCTATGTCAACCTTTCACCGGGGGCGACCCTGGCCGGGGGTGTTGTGGTCGGCGAAGCAGCCCTGGTTGGCATGCGCGCCACGATCAACCTGAATGTGAGCATCGGCAAACGGGCGCGGATTGGGAACGGGGCAACGGTCAAACAGGACGTCCCGGATGGCGGAATTGTCCCAGCCGGAACCATCTGGCCGCCCAGGCGTTGAATCTGTGCCGGGATGGTCGCTAAAAATTCAGCTGGTTTGTTGATAATGAAAGGTGTTAACACTGATGTTTGCAAAAAAGAAGACTTCTCCTGACATTATTTCTGCCCGTCCCGTCGATCGGGTGACCTCGGTGCTGGGACCGGGTATTAGCTGGAAAGGCGATCTGCGCGGCAAGGGCGGTGTGCGCATTGAAGGCGCTCTGGAGGGCGAGGTTGCCGTGCGTGGCATGGTCATTGTTGGAGAGACCGGCAAGGTGACCTGTGAAGTGCTCAAAGCAGGGACGGTGATTGTCGCGGGGTTGGTCAGCGGGCAAATTATTGCGGAAAAGCTTGAAATTCGGGCAACCGGTCGGGTGTATGGCGATGTAGTCATTCAATCGATCTCAACCGATGAGGGCGCCTTCCTGCGAGGCACGGTCACGATGGAGGAAAGGGTGGACCTTTCGGACCTACCAGGCGAGAGTCGAGATGCTTCTGAACCGGGTGCTGAAGAATTTTCGTAACAAAGGGTGGACTGACCCATGCGAATGTCAAAGCTGTTCAGCGTGACTCTGCGCGATGTGCCCTCCGAGGCAGAGATTACCAGTCATCAACTGCTGCTCAGGGCGGGATATATCCGTCAACTGGGGGCAGGCATTTATTCCTATTTGCCACTGGCACAGCGGGTGCTTGCCCGCATGGAAAACATCATGCGCGAAGAAATGGCGACCATTGGCGGACAGGAACTGAAAATGCCGGTCGTGCACCCGGCAGATGTCTGGCAGGAGACCGGGCGCTGGGACCAGGTCGGAGATGAGATGGCGCGCTTCAAGGATCGCAGCGGTCATGATATGGTTCTGGCTATGACCCACGAAGAGATTGTTGCCGACCTGGCGCGGCGTGAAATCCAGTCCTACCGACAGTTGCCACAGTTGATCTACCATATTCAGACCAAGTTCAGAGATGATCCCCGTCCTCGCGCCGGATTGATCCGGGTACGTGAATTCACCATGCTTGATAGCTACAGCCTGGACCGTGACCAGACTGGATTAGATGAGCAGTACCGGGCACATTACGCAGCATATTTTCGCATCTTCAACCGCTGTGGCTTGCCAGTCAGGGCGGTGGGTTCGGATACCGGCATGATGGGTGGGTTGGAAGCCCATGAATTTATGTACCTGACGCCTGCCGGTGAGGATACGCTGCTGTTTTGCAACCAGTGTGATTATGCAGCCAACCGCCAGGTGGCGACTTTTAGAAAGCCCGACCCATCCGCCGAGACGCTGCAGCCGCTGGAAAAAGTAGCCACCCCCGGGGCGGCGACCATCGCCGAACTGACAGAATATTTACAGATCTCTCCGGCGCAGACAGCCAAAGCGGTCTTTTTAATGGCAGAGCTGGCTGACTCTCTGCCGCCTCGCATGGTGTTTGCTGTTTTGCGGGGGGATATGACCTTGAATGAAACCAAACTGGTTAATGCGCTGGGAGCCGCAGGCTCAGGCACAATAAAGAATCTCCGACCTGCCCGTGACGACGAAATTATCGCCATCGGCGCCAACCCGGGATATGCCTCACCGATCGGAATTGATCGGGAAAAGGTCTGGGTTGTGGCGGACGACCTGCTGACCCGGGCACCGAACCTGGTCGCCGGCGCCAATGAAGCTGGCTTTCACTTGCGAAATACCAACCTTGGGCGGGATTACCAGGCGGATATCATTGCAGATATTGCACAGGCAGAAGATGGCGCTCCCTGCCCGTTTTGTGCGGGCACGCTGAATGCCGCGCGGGGCGTTGAGGTGGGCAATATCTTCAAGCTGGGAAGTCGGTACACCGATGCGCTGGGCGCCTCCTTCCTGGATGAGGATGGTTTGCCCCGATCGATCATCATGGGCTCTTATGGGATTGGCTTGGGCAGGTTGATGGCATGTATTGCCGAAGAACACCATGACGACCAGGGTTTGATCTGGCCGTTCAGTGTAACTCCCTATCCGCTGCACCTGGTGATGCTGAGCAGCAGGGATGGCTCGGCTGAAAAAGAATCCGAAGCGCTCTACCAGGTATTGATGGATGCTGGCCTTGAACCACTGTATGATGACCGGGAAGAACGCGCGGGCGTCAAGTTCAAGGATGCTGACCTGATCGGCATCCCCCTGCGAGTGACCGTTTCGACCCGGTCGCTGCAGAGTGGCGGGTTTGAGTTCAAACGACGGGAGCAGGAGGAGCGCTGGATTGTCCCGGCAGAAGAGGCGCTGGCGGTGATAAGGGCTGAAATTGAAAGATTGGAAGCTCAAAACATGGCTCATTAATGCAGGAGCGCTCCCTCAAATGAAGCAGATTGAAGCTTAGACCCGCTCCTACCTTGGTGATGGGAGTGTGTCAGGCGGTTTTTAGTGTGAATCCCTTGATTATTCCTTGAAAATTGAATATTTTAAGCCCCTTTAGTTTGTCGGACAATTGACAAGAACGACTTATTCCGATACAATCAAACCTATGCATTTGTCTGACAATCTGTTTGATCGGAAAGGATGCTGATGACGACTTTATTGATCAAAAATATTGAAATCCTGGTCACCATGGATGACCAGCGCCAGGAATTGCAACACACTAACCTTTTCATCAAGGATGGGTTTATCCAAGCAATCGGCGCGTTAACCGACATGCCCGCAAAGGCTGATCAAGAGATTGACCTTTCCGGGCATATTGTTTTTCCGGGGTTGGTCAACACCCACCACCATTTCTACCAAACCCTGACGCGTGTCGTGCCCAAAGCCCAGAATGCCAACCTGTTTAACTGGCTGGTGACCCTTTACCCGATTTGGGCACGCATGACCCCCGACGATATCCGTATTTCTACCCAAACGGCACTGGCTGAGCTGGCGCTATCGGGCTGTACGACCGCCTCTGACCACCTGTACCTGTTTCCGAACGGCTCCAGGCTTGACGATGAGATCCATGCCGCAGCCGAGGTCGGCTTACGCCTGCATGCCTCTCGCGGCTCGATGAGCCTGGGCGAATCTGCTGGGGGGCTGCCGCCGAATAGCGTGGTAGATAGCGAAGAACACATCCTGGCTGACAGCCAGCGTTTGATCGAAACCTATCATGATCCTTCGCCGGGGTCTATGGTGCAGATTGTGCTGGCGCCCTGCTCGCCCTTCAGCGTGACCGGCGAGTTAATGCGCCAATCTGCCCTGCTGGCGCGGGAATACGGGGTGCACCTGCACACTCACCTGGCAGAAACTCAGGACGAAGAGGATTTTTGCCTCGAAAAGTTTGGACACCGCCCGGTGGCTTACATGCAGGAGGTGGGCTGGATTGGCGAAGACGTGTGGTTTGCTCACAGCGTGCACGTTAACGATGCCGAGATCCAGCTCTATGCCGATACCGGTTGCGGAGTGGCGCACTGTCCCGGCTCGAATATGCGCCTGGCCTCAGGCATTGCACCAATCCTGCACATGCTGGGCAGGGGCGTCAAGGTGGGCTTGGGAGTGGACGGTTCATCCAGCAATGATAGCTCTCACCTGCTGGGTGAAGCTCGATTAGCCATGCTGCTCGCTCGATTAAACGCCGGATTGGGCGGAGCATCTCGCTCTGGCGAAGACGCGCCGCCTTTGATGAGCGCCCGCCAGGCGTTAGAAATCGCCACACGGGGCGGTGCTGCCGTCCTGGGGCGCGAGGACATCGGTTCGCTGGAAGTGGGCAAATGTGCAGACCTGTTTGCCATCAACCTCAACCGGCTGGATTATGCCGGCGCCCTGCACGACCCGGTGGCCGCAGCCCTGTTCTGTGCCCCTCAGAAGGTTAATGTCAACATTGTTGGCGGAAAGTTCATTGTCAAAGATGGTGAGCTGGTGACGATCGATGTGCCCGATCTGGTCAAAAAACATAACCAGGCGGCAAAACGGCTGGTGACTGAAAAATAATCAGGGCTTCGTTTCATTGCGTGCAAATACTGGCTTTCAGTGTTTTAATCAACAAGTTTTATAACCAAAAGGAGAACTAAAAAGAAAATGAACAACGAATCAATCATTAAAGAAATTCAAAGCAAGGTTGAGGAGCAACGGGAAGAGATCATCCAATTCCTTCGCGACATTGTTGCCATTCCAAGCGTGGAAAATCAGATCGGCCCCGTCGGTGAGCGCATTGCCGAAGAAATGAACAAACTGAAATTTGATGAAGTCCGTTTCGACAAGATGGGCAACATCATCGGTCGCATCGGAGACGGTGAGCGCATTATCGTGTTTGACTCGCACATCGATACGGTTGGGATCGGCGATCCTGAATCATGGGAATGGGATCCCTTCATCGGCAAGGTTGAAGACGGGGTTCTGTACGCTCGCGGCGCCTGTGACGAAAAAGGCTCTACCCCCGGGATGGTTTATGGCATGGCTATCGCTCGCGATATGGGCTTGCTGGAAGGCTGGACTGCGTATTACTTCGGTAATATGGAAGAATGGTGCGATGGAATTTCGCCCAACACTTTTGTTGAAGTGGATCCTGCGGTTAAGCCAGATTATGTCATCATTGGCGAGCCCACCAAAATGCAGGTTTATCGCGGTCACAAAGGCAGAATCGAGTTAAAGATGACCGCCAAGGGTCGTTCAGCACATGCTGCCTCCAACCACCTGGGAATCAACGCCATCTACCTGTTATTGCCCGTCATTGCAGGCATTCGTGACCTGGAACCAGAATTAGGCGATCACGATTTCCTTGGGCATGGAAAAATCACCGTGTCCGACATGGAAGTTAAGACCCCTTCCATCAATGCCGTCCCCGATGAAGCGGTGATCTATATTGACCGGCGATTAACCTTTGGTGAGACAAAAGAAGAAGCTTTTGCACAAATCCAGGCTCTGATTCCCGAAGAATCTCGCGATCTGATCACCCTTGAAGAGCTGTTTTACGATGAGCCTTCATACACCGGCTTTGTCTTCGAAGTTGATAAATACTTCCCGGCCTGGGTATTGGATGAAGATCACCACCTCGTGCAGGCGGGACTCGAAGCCATGCAAAAAATTGGGCTGCCCGATCTCCCCGCCGGCAAATGGAATTTTTCCACCAATGGCATCTACTGGGCTGGTAAAGCTGGCATCCCCTCGATTGGCTTTGCCCCTGGCGATGAGGAAACCGCGCACACAAATGTGGACAGCGTGAATCTGAATGATGTGGTCAAGGCGACCGAATTTTACGCCCTGATCAGCCATTTGATTAAAGAAAGATCGCAATAATTTCGTTTTGTGAATGACAATCTGGAAAAACGATTTTAGGACGAAACCGAATAAAACATGAGTTCAGATCTTTCGACATATCACCGCTTGCAAAACGACCTGAGGGAGATGATTGAAAATTCTCCTAAGGGAACGAAATTGCCGTCAGAACCCCAGTTGGCGAGCGAGTTGGGCGTTTCTCGGGCGACTTTGCGAGAGGCAATGCGCACCTTTGAAAGCCAGGGTTTCCTTCGGCGCAGGCAGGGCTTGGGAACTTTTGTTGAGAAACCAACCCGGGTGATTGAAACCGGTCTTGAAGTGCTGGAAAGCATCGAAACGCTGGGAAAGAAAATTGGTCTGAATGTCACGATGGGCGCCCTGGATATCAAGCATGCCCTGGCAGATGAGATGCAGGCTGAAAAATTGCATCTGCGGGTGGGGGCGCCCATTTTACAAGTCAAACGTGTGATTATCACCGATCACGCACCGGTGGCGTATTTAATCGATATCTTACCGGACCACGTCATCACTCTGAAAACGATTGAAGACCAATTTACTGGCTCGATGCTTGATCTTCTGAATCGGTTTGTGAATCCACCTTTGTCGGAATCCAAAACCGAGATCAGTGCAGTCCATGCACATTCGGAAGTGGCAAAAGCCCTGGACATCCAGCGAGGAGATACCTTGCTGCTGTTGTCGGGTGTGCTGTTTGATGTTGAAGGGCACCCGGTAGACTTTTCTTACAGCTATTTTCTCCCGGGTTATTTCAAGCTGCACATCGTCAGGAAAATTGGACGTTTCGAAATACAATGATTTTTCTAAATAAAATAAATTGTAAAACACTATTTTTTAAACAAAGGAGCCTTAAATGCAAACAAATTTACGTGGACGAGATTTAATCAGCGACCTTGACTTCAGTAAAGAAGAAGTTGAAACCGTTTTAGATGTCGCATTCGATCTTAAGCGGAAACGTGCCCTCGGTCAACCGCACGCCTACCTGCGCGACAAAGTCCTGGGATTGTTGTTTTTCTTTACCAGCACCCGGACGCGCTGCAGTTTTGAAGCGGGTATGGCTCAATTAGGAGGTCATGCTGCTTTTATCGAATCGCAGACCACTCAGATCTCTCATGGCGACACGGCAACGGAAATTGGCGAAATTCTGGGTCGTTATTTTGACGGCATCGCCATCCGTCAATGCGATTGGGGCATTGGCAACCGCTACCTCAACGAGGTCGCCAATGCAGCACGCGTGCCCTTGCTGAGTATGCAATGTGACGTTTACCATCCGCCACAATGTTTAGCAGACCTGATGACCATTTGGGAGAAGAAAGGCCGCGATCTGCGCGGAAAGAAGATCGTTGTTTCGTGGGCATATGCCTCCTCCTATTCAAAACCCATTTCTGTCCCGCAATCTCTGATTCTGCAGATGCCCCGCTTTGGTCTGGATGTGGTTCTGGCTCACCCACCCGAGTTTGAACTGATGCCCGAAATTATGGATCAGGCGCGCGAACAAGCTCGCAAGTACAAAACCGGCTTTGATGTTGTTGACAGCATGGAAGAGGGTTTCAAAGATGCGGATATTGTCTATGCCAAATCCTGGGGTCCCCTGGTTAACATCACTGATCCCGCAGAAATCACCCGGGTGACCAACAAATACGAGAGCTGGATCACCGACGCGCGAAAAATGGCTTTAGCCAAAGAAGATGCCATCTTTATGCATCCTTTACCAGCGGACCGAAACATTGAAGTGACGGATGAGGTGTTGGATGGTCCGCAATCGGTTGTGTTTGATGAAGCCGAGAACCGTCTGCACGCGCAAAAGGCTGTCATGGCGTTGACGATGGCGTAATTTTTAAAATAATTAACGGAACAGGATCAATCAATCGTATGGGAAGACAAGGAATTGCAGTCGTTGCGGTGGGCGGCAATGCGCTGATCAAAGATAAGGCGCACCAAACGGTTCAGGACCAGTATGAGGCTGCCAAAGATACGATGAAACACATCGTGGATATGATTCAAAAAGGCTGGGACGTGGTGATCACGCACGGTAACGGCCCACAGGTGGGTTTTATCCTGCGGCGTTCAGAACTCGCCCGGCATGAAATGCACGAAGTCCCGTTGGATTACTGCGGTGCTGATACCCAGGGCGCAATTGGATATATGTTCCAAAACGCGCTCCAAAATGAGTTTAAAGACCGCGGCATGCAGAAAGATGCCGCAGCCGTCGTAACGCAAACCATTGTCGACAAAAATGACCCTGCCTTTCAGAATCCCACCAAGCCCATCGGCTCCTTTATGGATGAAGAAGAGGCACAGCGACGCGCCAAAAATGAGGGCTGGACAGTGGTGGAAGATGCCGGCCGCGGCTGGCGGCGTGTGGTTCCCTCACCCATCCCCACCCGCATCGTTGAAGCTAAGGTGATCGAGACCCTGATTCGCGCTGGAATCATTGTGGTGGCGGTCGGCGGCGGCGGGATCCCGGTGGTGGAGGACGAAGCGGGTCGGGTTACAGGTGTTGAAGCTGTAATTGACAAAGATTTTGGTTCGGCGCTGTTGGCTGCAAACATTCGGGCAGATTTATTCGTCATCAGCACGGCTGTTGAAAAAGTGGCTCTTTACTTCAATACGCCCGACCAGGTTTTCCTGGATCAAATGACTGTTGCAAAAGCCAAACAATATATCGAAGAGGGCCATTTTGCTGCCGGTAGTATGCTGCCAAAAATTCAGGCGATCATCAAATTCTTTGATGAAGGCGGCAAGAAAGCCCTGATCACCGACCCAAAACACATCAGTGATGCCCTTGAAGGGAAAACCGGAACGTGGATCGTTCCTTAACCTCAAATAAGCTGGGCTGCGATTGGTTAGATTGCAGCCCACAGGGTTTTATGCTGACGATGCAACGAACAAATTGATGCTTATGAAACACAAGTTCTCACATTATCTCTGCTCGGTATGCGGCGCTGAATATGGGCCTGAAGAGGTGACCTACACCTGCCCTGCCGATGGCGGAAACCTGAGCGTCATCCTTGATTACGCAGCCATCAATGCCTGGTACACTGCCCAAAAGTTTATGGATTTGCCGGAGGCATCGTTATGGCGTTACCTGAGCCTGCTGCCCGTGGCAGATCCGGGGGGCATTGGCACACCCCTGCGGCGTGCAGGATGGACGCCAGTGTATCAAACCACGCGTTTGGCGGAAAAACTTGGCTTAAAGAGTTTGTGGATCAAAGACGAGAGCCCCAACCCGACCGCATCATTTAAAGACCGAGCCAGCGCCATTGTGGTCGCTCGCGCAGCAGAAATTGGCGCTGAGGTTACCGTGGCTGCCTCAACTGGCAATGCCGGCTCAGCCTTGGCAGGTATGGCTGCCGCAGTGGGCGCAAAAGCGGTCATCTTTGCGCCAAGAACCGCCCCGCCCGCCAAAATTGCCCAGTTGATCATCTTTGGCGCTAAAGTATTGCTGGTGGATGGAAATTATGACCAGGCTTTCGATTTAAGTATTGAAGCGACGCACGCCTTTGGTTGGTACAACCGTAATACCGGTTTTAATCCCTTTACCACGGAGGGAAAGAAAACAGCAGGTTTTGAGATTTGGGAACAGGTGATCCGCCGCATGCCAGCGGAAAGCAAACCTCTGACCGTGTTCATCCCGGTGGGAGATGGAAATATCATCTCTGGCGTGCACAAAGGCTTTAAGGATTTACAAGCCCTGGGCTGGTTAGAAAAAATGCCGCGCATCATCGGTGTGCAATCCACCCGGTCTGCGGCTGTCGCCAATGCTTTTTGGCGCGGCGATGAGGATATCCAGCCCGTTCATGCGGAAACGCTGGCGGACAGCATCTGTGTTGACCTGCCGCGTGATGGTCTGCGGGCTGTGCGCGCGGCAACAGAAACCGGCGGCACCTACCTGACCGTGCCTGATGAGGATATTCTGGGGGCAATTGTCGAATTGGGTCGTGTGGGAATCTTTGCCGAGCCGGCGGCTTCAACAGCTTATGCTGGCCTGGTCAAAGCCGTTGAGGAAAAAATAATTGAACCCGATGATCCTGTGTTAGTGCTCAACACCGGCAGTGGACTGAAAGACGTTAATGCTGCCATGCAGGTTGTCGCTGCAGCGCCAATTATCGAGCCAACACTGGATGCGTTAAAAAAGGAGCTTGGATGACCTCACCAAAATTTACTGTCATTGCCCCCATCTTTAATGAGCTGGAAAATATCCCGGAACTGTATCACCGGGTTAAGGACGTGATGGATCGCACGGGTGAACCCTGGGAGTTAATCCTGGTTGACGATGGCTCAACAGACGGTTCCACGGAATTGATACGAAAACTGGCAGAGAATAATCCACGCGTGCGCCCGATCATCTTTGCCCGTAATTTTGGTCACCAAATTGCGGTGACTGCTGGCATTGATTACAGCCAGGGCGATGCAGTGATCATCATCGACGCTGACCTGCAAGACCCACCCGAGGTGATCCTCGACTTGATTGCCAAATGGGATGAGGGTTACGAAGTTGTCTTTGCGGTGCGAGAAGAACGCGAAGGTGAAACCTGGTTCAAACGCACAACAGCGGCTTTATTTTACCGGTTGATCTACCGGATCACCGATGTCAAAATTCCACTGGATACCGGGGACTTCCGCCTGATAGACCGGAAAGTCGTGCATGTCATGCAACAAATGCGCGAGAAGCACCGCTTCCTGCGTGGGATGTCAGCCTGGGTGGGCTTTCGGCAGGTGGGCGTCACTTATAAAAGACAGCCGCGTTATGCCGGCGAAACCAAGTACCCCTTCAAAAAGATGTTCAAGCTAGCTTTGAATGCCATCACTGGTTTTTCTTACTTTCCCCTGCAACTGGCAACGTATATCGGTTTTATTACCGCCGGGTTAAGCGTGGTCGCGATCCCGGTGGTCGCGATCCTGCGCCTGATCACCGGTACAGCCCTGTTGGGGCAGGCCACCACATTGATCGTCGTACTGTTTTTGGGCGGTGTGCAATTGATCAGCCTGGGGATTATTGGTGAGTACATCGGGCGCATCTATGATGAGGCAAAAAACCGGCCCCTGTACATTGTGGCAGAGGGACCTGAAATGCCGGCTAATGAAAATAAAAGTTTGTGAAAGCATCATAATATCCGTTACTGTGGAGATAATGCTTCTTAACAATATTGTCAGACAAATTTATAGGAGAATCTAAATGACAAAAATCGATTTAACCATGTATCCCGACCGACTTGAGCGAACCGTACAGCGTGTCCGCGAGCGGAATATCATCATCCCAACCTTTGAACAAATGCGCAATCCAAGCCTGGTTCCGGAGAAAATTAAAGAAGAGCTTAAAGGGATTGGTTTATGGGACATTCACCCACGAAACCTGTTCCGGATCACCTGGCACAATGAGCCGAAAGTCAGCGGTGGTTTATTTGGTGGGCTGAATTATTTGGAATTTCCCGAAAGCTTAACCGGTACACCAGCTCGCATTGTGGGTTTGGTAGGGAAGTGGATGCCGACTGGCTCTCACAAAGTCGGCGCGGCATTTGCTTGTTTGGTGCCGCGTTTGGTGACCGGACAGTTTGATCCGACCTATCAAAAAGCCGTCTGGCCTTCTACCGGCAATTATTGCCGTGGCGGCGCCTATGATTCAGCCTTGCTGGCATGCGAATCGATCGCCATTTTGCCCGAAGAGATGAGCCAGGAACGATTTGAGTGGCTGGCAAATGTCGCTGGAGAGGTCATCAGGACCCCTGGATCTGAATCGAATGTGAAAGAAATCTTCGATAAGACCTGGGAATTGCGTAAATCAGACCCCGATGTGATGATCTTCAACCAGTTTGATGAATTTGGTAATTACCTGTGGCATTACGACATCACCGGTCATGCGATTGAAGAACTGGTTAATGAAATTGCAGGACCCGGGGATGCGTATCGGGGCTTGATTTCAGCCACCGGTTCAGCAGGTACGATCGCCAGCGGCGATTACATGAAACAGCTCTATCCGTCCAGCTTCATCGCCGCGGTAGAGACTCTGCAGTGTCCAACGCTGTTGCTGAACGGCTTTGGCGCCCATCGCGTCGAAGGCATTGGCGACAAGCATGTCCCCTGGATCCATAATATCGCCAACACCGATTTCATCATTGCCGTCGATGACAATGCGGTTATGAACCTGACGCGCCTGTTTAACGAGCCTGAAGGCAAAGCCTACCTGGTCAAAGAAGGTATATCGGAAGACCTGGTCGAGAACCTCGATTTGTTGGGCTTATCGAGCACCATCAACCTGCTCAGCGCAATCAAAGTTGCCAAATACCTGGAACTGACGAAAAACGATATCATCGTCACCATGCTGACCGACAGCATGGAGCTTTATGAAAGCCGCCTGGAAGAATTGCATGCAGAAGTGGGTCAGTACAGTGAAAAAGCTGCTGCCATAGATGATGCCCGCTGGCTGAAAGGTGTTACCACGGATTATATGGAAGAGCTGACCTATATGGGAAAGAAGCGCGTTCACAACCTGAAGTATTACACCTGGGTCGAGCAGCAGGGTAAGACCTATGAAGAAATCCAGGATATGTGGTACCAGCGCGATTACTGGACCGAGCTCCAGGCGCAGATCCCCGAAATCGATGCCAAGATTAAAGAATTCAACGAAAGGGTTGGATTGCTATAAAATTGGTGGTCTCACTTCGCGCAGCGCTCGGGGACGATAATGTTAAGTGGTTTGCTCGCTTCTCATACATCTTCTGATCGTTGAACAATTGCGATTAAACTGATAACAGGGTGTGTTGAAAAACGACACACCCTGTTTTGTTGTTAACCATCCATGACAAAGCACACCCATATTTTCCTATAACACAATTTTTTACACGTCGCTATTCCCCACTCACAATTCACCATTCACTATCATCGTCCCCGAGCGAAGCGAGTGGGATCACCATTCACCTCTTGTAAATCTTTCATGATAAAATTTGCATACCGACGAAAGACAAAAGGAGCGCCATGAGCACCATCCTGCCTGAAACAGCATTAATTTTGGTGGCGATACTGCCAACGCCGCGCGATTTCGACATTGCGCGCTTGTTTGGCTGGTACCGCATCCCGCTTAAAAGCGCACCCAAGATCATCTCGGTGGATTATCTGGCTTTTTACCAGACGCAATCCTTTGGGGGCGCTGGGCGCTGGCAGATCGCTTATGTGGCTGAGATCCTCGGTCATGAATTGACCCGGCGCCGCGACCTGATTCGCGATGAGATCGACCATCCCCGCGCCGATGAGGAATACTTCAAACTACAGATTGGCCCCTTGCAGCGACTGGAACACCCCATCCCGGCTGGGGATTGGAAACGAATCACCTTTTTTTATACCACGGGCGAGATGTTCCAGAACGCACAGACGATCAACGACCTGGTGATCAAATCCCAGGATGAACGCGAAGTTTTGTGGCATACGCTACGTGAGCGTGCCCTCAGGGCACATGAATACCGCGCACAAGAGCTGCCCGAATCATTACTGGATCCAGCCATCCTGGCGCTATTGGGAAAGTTTTCGGGATAATTTAAAAAAACGATCGGTGATTAAAAACAAAACCAGCCAGTTAGCGGAATGCTGGCTGGTGTTTTTTCTTTTTTTTATACCTTGAGGGCTACAGGGGTTGTACTTCTATAGCTTGCAGACCTTTAGGACCCTGTTCCACGGAGAACTCAACCTGTTGGTCTTCACGTAAAGATTTGAAGCCATTTCCCAGGATAGCAGAATAATGAACGAATACGTCATCGCCTGCTGCTCGTGAGATAAAGCCATAACCTTTTACGTCGCTGAACCACTTTACGGTTCCAATTTCTTTTTCTGACATTCTAAATATTCCTTTGTGTGTTACTAAAACAGTTCATTTTAAAGTCATGGTCTGGGTTGATAAAAAAACCATCCAGTCTCCGCAAGTCTGGACGGTTATTACCTTTCTCGAAGTATTCCTTCGTATACCAAAACTGACTTAACTACGGAGAGTATCTTACCCCACGCATCAGGAATGTCAATAGAGAATTTAAGTTTGTTTTCAAATAAACGATATTTACAGCCTGTTTATCGCTTCTTGACCCATGCCTTTTCTTATTTTCAGGTTTATCTGCTAAAATCATATCTATAACAGAAACTGTTCAGAACCTGGAGTAAATCTGATGACAACAATTATTAAAAACGGTACGCTGATAACCGCCAGCGAGACGTATCAAGCAGATATTCTAATTGAAGGCGAACAGATCAGCCTAATTGGTCAGGATTTGTCTCATTCTAATGCGGAATTGATTGACGCGTCGGGGCTACTGGTTTTGCCAGGCGGTGTAGACCCGCATGTCCACCTTGACCTGCCGATGTTCGACACGGTTTCCTCCGATGATCACTACACCGGGGGCAAAGCGGCTGCCTTCGGTGGAACAACCACCGTGATTGACTTTGTGCCCCAGGATGAGGGCACATTAGCAGACAACATCGCCCGCTGGCGTGCTAAGGCAGACCCCCTGGCATCGGTGGATTTTGGTTTTCATATGAACATCACCCGTTTCAACCAGGACGTCGCCAGGGAGATTTTTTCTTTGCCTGACCTGGGAATCACCAGCCTGAAGGTGTTTACTGCATATAATCAGCGCCTGCGCCTTTCAGACGGCGAGATCTTCCGGGTGATGCGCCTGGCACGTTCCGCTGGTATCCTGACCATGGTGCATGCTGAGAACGGTGATGTTATCGACATCCTGGTCGATGAAGCCCTGGCTGCAGGCAATACCGCCCCCATTTTTCATGCCAAAACCAGGCCAGCCTGGGGCGCGGTGGAGGCTTCTCTGCGCGCTGCTGCGCTGGCTGGACAGGCGGGCGATGCGCCTCTATACCTGGTGCACATGAACACCGCAGGAGAGGTCAATCAACTGGTTTATGCCCGTGAGCATGGGCTGAAAATGATGGGTGAAACCTGTCCACAATACCTGTTCTTTACTGAGGAAGACCTGCGGCGTGAAGATGGTGCAAAGTGGGTCTGTTCTCCGCCAATGCGCAAGCCAATCGATAATCAGCGATTGTGGAAGGGCGTCGAAGAAAAGACCATTCAAGTTATTGCCACGGACCATTGCCCCTTTTTTTATGATGGAACAACGCCAGTTGTTTATGAGGGTCAGCCAGTCGCCATACCGGGCAAGGAATTGGGTCGAGATAACTTTACCAAAATCCCTAATGGACTTCCCGGTCTGGGTGACCGCATGCCGATCATGTGGACTGAGGGTGTTGGACGTGGTCATATAACCCCTAACCAGTTTGTCGCCATGCATTGTACCAATCCCGCCAAGATCTTCGGTCTTTATCCACAGAAAGGTTCTCTGGTACCTGGAGCAGATGCGGATATTGCCCTTTGGGATCCCAATAAAGAATTGACCTATGGAGTCAATGTTGCCCATCACCGAACAGATTACAATCTCTATGAAGATTGGCAACTGAGGGGCTTCCCGGTGATGGTCTTTCTGCGCGGTCAGAAGATCGTCGATGGCGAGAACTGGTATGGCAAGCCCGGGGGAGGGCGCTATCTCAATCGCAATGAAGGTGAAATCCTGACATGATGTTTTACGGCTGCACTCGATGTTAATTCTGCTCCCAATCGGATTGTTGCTGCTTGGGTCTGTGGCAATCCTCATTATTGATCTCATTCGACCGAGGTTTGGAACAAGCTGGCTGATCGCTGTTGTTTCTGGCGTTTCAGCCTGGTTGGTGATCTTATTTTCGAGGCTACGCTTACCTACAACCCTGGATTTGCTTTCCTGGAATAACCCTGCCCATCACCTGACCGGGCATTTTTCTCTCCTGCTGGACTATCAATCCTGGCCTTATGTGCTGGCGATGATGACCATTTTGTTAGCCTTGCTGTTAACCGATGCAGCCCGCACCCGCTTTGACAGCAGCCCGCGTGCCTGGGTGGTGAGCCTGGCGATTACCGCCCTGGGACTGTTTGCCATTCAATCCGGGACCAGCCTGACCATGATGATGGCCTGGGTGGTGGTGGATTTGGTTGAATTATTCAATTTGCTGCTCCTGCAAGAGACGACCCAATTCAACCGGCGGATTATCATTGCTTATGGTGTGCGCACCGCATCCATTTTATTGCTGTATTTAGGAACGATGCTGGGATGGGCAGCCAATGGGGATTTCAGTTTTGCACAGGTCCCATCCAGCGCTGGTTTTGTATTCTTGCTGGCAGCGGGATTACGCCTGGGGGTGATTCCCCTTAACCTGCCCTTCCTTGTGGAGCCTGTTTTACGGCGAGGCGCGGGAAATACCCTCCGTCTGGCACCGGTTGCAGCCAGTCTGACGCTTTTAGCGCACCTGCCAGGTGAAATCCTTATGCCGGGTTCAAGCCGTTTGAAAACTGTGTTGATGGCTTTGTTGGCGCTTGCTGCCCTGTATGCTGCTGCTCGCTGGGTTGCAGCAAAGGATGAGATTGCAGGTCGACCGTACTGGATTGTTGCCTGGGCAAGCTTTACAACGGTGTCGGTATTGAATGGAGCCCCACAATCCGGCATCCCCTGGGGGATGGCTTTGATTTTATCCGGCAGCCTGCTGTTTCTTTATTACCCGCGTATCCAGCGGATCAATTTCTTGCTGTTACTGGGTCTATGGGGCATGTTGGGGCTGCCTTTCAGCCCTGCCGCATCCGGTTGGGCGGGCTTGCTTGGAGACGGTTTCACTCTGTGGACATTTTTATTGCTGGTCGCCCATGGGTTGATGATACTGGGTTTCTTGGAACACGCTTTAAAACCTGGCAGTGAAATCGGTGCGCTTGAATCCTGGGCACGCCTGGTTTTTCCGCTGGGACTGATTTTGATCATCCAGGTGAGCATTGTATTGGGCTTATTCGCATGGCCGGGCGTCCTCACTCCCGGTTTGTGGTGGATGGCGTTAATCAGCAATGCAATGATCCTGGCAGCTTTAATTCTTTCGCGCCGCTTTGGGGTCAGCCCACCTCATTTTCAGCTCCCCATCAGCAGCAGGGCTAAAAAAGTGACCGATTGGTTCTTTCCACGCCTTGAACCTGTTTTCCGGTTTGAATGGGTTTACCGCGTAACCTGGAAAATCTTAGGGTTTTTTAGCAGAGTCAGACAGTTGATGTCATCGATTTTTGAGGGTGAGGGAGGCATTCTTTGGACCGTTTTGCTCCTGGTATTGTTGATCAGCCTGTTAACAGGCGGGGGCGTTAACTGAAATGCAGTCGATATCCATGCTGGCATTAGCCACAATAGTGGTAGCCGTTTTGATCGTTATTATTTTCAAGGATTGGCGAGTTATCGCCGTTGCTTTAGGCGCTCAATACCTGGGTGCCTTTGCCCTGGTCGCCCTTTCGTGGCCCGTCAACCTGGCAATTGTGAAATTGATCACAGGGTGGATGGCGTCGTCTGTAATTGCCTTCACCTGTTTGCGTCAAAATCGGGAAGGATCTCAGCCAGAGAAAGCCTCCAGCTTATTTTTCAGGGGGTTAACCGGATTGTTGGTCATCGTGTTGGTTTTTATTTTGGCGCCACCGATGCAGGAGCGTATTTTCCCGGGCGTTGACCTGGTGATCATCCAGGGTGGTTTGATGATGATGGGAATGGCTCTGATGCAGCTTGGATTAAATTCAGAACCCTATCCGGTGATTATCGGCCTGTTCACCTTTTTATCAGGTTTTGAGGTGATCCATGCCGCACTGGAACTTTCCACCCTGTTAACAGGGTTATTCGTTGTGGTCAATCTGGGTTTGTCACTTGCGGGCGTGTATTTGATGGTTTCTGCTGAGGAAACCGTTGATGGTATCCAGGAAGAGGAACTGTGATGACTCTCAGCACCCCGGTCATCTGGGTCATTTTCCCGCTGGTAGGTGCCGCGATTTGCATCCTCTTATCCGGTAAACCGCAATTAAGCCTGATCATTGCCAGTGCAATTGCCTTTGGATTGGCTATTCTTGCCGCTTTTTTACCGCATGAACTCTCACTCGGTCCTTTGACGATCGTAATTGAAGAAAGCCTCAGGTTTTTAGGTCGCAGGATCACCCTGGTTTATGCAATGCTCCCGCTGATTGCGCTTTTATATGCTGCAACGGGTTTGTGGTTGCTGAGCAGTAACCTGCCCGGTGTGCCAAAGACGTTTCGCCCGATCAGCTTGGTGGTTATTGCCGCACTGACAGCAGCCCTGGGTGTTGAACCCTTTCTGTATGCCGCCCTGCTGATTGAAACAATGGTGCTGGTTTCAGTTCCAATGTTGAGTTCCTCAACAAAAGAAAATCGCCGTGCAGTCTTGCGCTTCCTCAGCTTGATGACCCTTGCCATGCCCTTTATCTTGATAGCCGGCTGGTTGTTGACCGGTGTGGATACACTGCCTCCAGAAAGCCCCCTCATCGCTCAAAGTGCGATTGTCCTGGGCCTCGGTTTTGCCATTTGGTTGGCTGTATTTCCCTTCCATAGCTGGGTGCCAATGATCAGCCAGCACAGTCATCCCACGGTGTTCAGCTTCTTGTTTTTTATTCTGCCCACTGGTGTCCTTGTTTTTGGGTTAAATTTCTTCAATCGCTATGGATTCCTGAGAACATCTGAAACCCTTTTCAATGTCATCAGGCTTATCGGGGTGCTGATGATTGTTTATGGAGGGGTGTCAACGGCTGTTCAGGAGCATCTCAAGCGCGCCTTTGGATTTTCAGTGATGGTTGAGACAGGATTCTCCCTGCTGGCGATCAGTTCTGCCACTTCTGGCGGCATTGTTTGGATGCTGATGATGCTTCCACCGCGTGCCCTGGGATACTGGCTATGGGGATATACCCTGACGCGGTTTGAATCCCGTTATGGTGGGGGCTTGAACTTGAAGATCATCCAGGGTGAGGTTCTCAGGATTCCCTATCTCTCCTCTGGTTTGATATTGGCACAATTTAGCATCGCGGGCATGCCGCTGCTGGCTTCATTTCCGATCAAAATTGCATTACTCTCGCAGGTTCTGGCTGAGAACATGGTTTCCGGGCTTTGGAGTTTTTTTGGGGGCTTGGGTTTGTTTATATTCACAATTCGCCTGTTATTAAGCTTTCATCAACCGATCGACATCGAAATTAAACAACCCTGGTTCCTTCAGGATAAGTTCTCGCATTTCTTACCCATACTATTGATGGTTATTGTATTGATCATCTCAGGTTTGTTTCCAGGCAAGATTTTTTCAGGCATCATCGATATCCTGGCTGCTTTTCCCCAACTCCAATTTTTACCATAGATCTTGTTTTCTACACAGAAGGCAAAACCGGGCGAAAAAGCTGGTTTTCCTGTATAATGCTAATGCACAAATTTCGCACCAACTCCAAACTTAAGCTGGGGTTGACGTTTACCTCAAAGATAATAGGTGAAAATCATGAATGATTTAGCAAACTTAGCACAACTTGAAAAGCGGATCGATTTTCTTGATAATGAGCGCCGCAACGATAAGACGGCGCTGGCAGCCATGCAAAGCAAAATTGACAACCTGACGACTGAAAACTCGAGCTTGAGAATGCGTTTATCCGATCTGGAAAGTGAAATATCACGCATTAACACCATCATGGCACGTGTGGATCAGTTTGACGTTGAAATCGCCAACCTCCGCACAGAGTTCTCCCGTCAAATCGATGAGATCAAAAGCTCATCGATAGAAAAATCGCTTCAGGCTGAAAAACACAGCCAGCGCATTGAAGACTTAAATTTAGATCTGATTGATGTCCGAAAGAAGATAGCCGAATTCGAGCAATTGCCCGGGCAGATTGAAGAGCGCAAGGTAGAAGACTCACGCCTGGCGCGCTCGATCGAGGAATTAAAAGTCCGGGTGAATGAAATTAACCGGTTTGATGAGGAGTACAAACGCTCGGTGAAGATGTTGGAGGAAAACATACGCCAGGAAAACAAACGCGTAACAGACCTGCAGGGCGAGATTTCAGCGCTGCGCAAACGCCTGGACGAAAGCCGCGGGAAGCAGGATCTGGTGAGCGATGGGATGCGCAAACTTGACATTCGGATCAAGGAACTGGTGGATGCCGAATCAGAGCGCAAGGAGGCGCAGATCGCATTTATTGAAAAAATCAATGTCGCTCAGGTTGAGCGAGATCGCACCTTCAGGTCGTGGTCTGAACGCTTTGAGAAGGTAGAAACCATCGCCCACGACGTGGAAAGCGAGATTACCAAACTCACTGAAACTCACAGTTCGGCAAGAAAAACGCTCAGCAGCCTGGACGAGGTCACGCAGCGCTTTGATCGTCGCGTGAATGAAATCACCGAAGTGCAGCGACTGAACGAGGATCGCTTCCGCCAGGAGTGGACCACCTTCAAATCCGATGACCAGAAACGCTGGTCGAACTACACCCTGGCGCAAGATGAGCAGCATCGAGAAATGAATCGAGAACTGGAAAGTTTTGGCGACCGGATTACTAACCTGGAAACCCTCATCAAGTCCTTGCAAGACGATCTCGACCAGGTGGGTCGGGAGAATCTTAAGCGTATGCAAGCCCAGTTGATGGCTGTCCGTGAATCGATTGAGGCATACAACAAGATTTTTAAAAGTTAGTACTGAAGAGGAGTCTTCGCGTGCAAGTCATTGGCACCGCTGGTCATGTTGACCATGGGAAATCGTCACTCATTAATCGGTTGACGGGGATCAACCCGGATCGACTGAAAGAAGAACAGGACCGGGAGATGACCATTGAACTGGGTTTTGCCTGGATCACGCTGCCTGACGGCAGCGAAATTGGCATTGTGGATGTTCCCGGGCATCGTGATTTTATTGAAAATATGCTCGCAGGAGTTGGGGGAATTGATGCGGTGTTGTTTGTGGTTGCTGCTGATGAAGGTGTGATGCCGCAAACCGCTGAACACCTGGCGATTATTGATTTGCTGCAAATTCCAGCCGGCGTGGTGGCACTTACAAAATCGGATCTGATCGATGACCCCGATTGGTTTGACCTGGTCGAAGCCGATTTACGGGAAATTCTGGTTGGAACCGTCCTCGAGCAGGCGCCAATCATCCGCGTCAGTGCGAAGACCGGCCAGGGGCTTGATGCGTTGGTGGAAGCCCTGCAGGAGATCAACAAACAGCATCCGCACCGCCCGGATTTGGGTCGCCCGCGGTTGCCGGTGGACCGGGTCTTCACCCTGCCGGGTTTTGGTACCATCCTGACCGGCACGCTGGTCGACGGACAATTGGCTGTAGGTGATGAGGTTCATATCCTACCCAGCGGGGTTAAAGGTCGCATCCGCGGGTTACAAACCCATAAACAATCCGAACAAAAAGCCCTGCCAGGAGGGCGAACTGCGGTCAATGTCAGCGGTGTGAGCGTGGACGCAATCTTTCGCGGTGATGTGCTTGTTCACCCTGGCGATTACCAGGTCACAAAGATGATTGATGTGTACTGTAAAATCTTGCCAGATGCCGAGACAGCGCTGAAGCACAACATGGAGGTCAAGCTTTTCCTGGGCGCAGCCGAAGTCATCGCCAGAGTGCGCGTTCTGGGAGCACAGGAATGTCCCCCGGGTGGCGAGGCTTTTTTACAGCTGATGCTTCAAAAACCCCTTGTTGCCCTCAGGGGTGATCGTTTCATCCTGCGCCGCCCTTCTCCTCCCGCAACGATTGGCGGCGGTCAGATCCTGGATGCTCACCCTGCCCGCCGACATCGCCGCTTCAATACGGAGCGCTTAGAGAACTTAGCGCAGCTTTTGATGGGAACCCCGGAAGATATTGTGCTGCAAACAGCACTGAAATTGGGGTTGAGTTCTCCTCAAAATCTGGTAGAGCACAGCGGGCTGGAGCAGGAACAGGCGCAACAAGCGCTGAATGCACTGATTGACCAGGGGGTGCTGATCCATTTCAGTGAAGGTCGTATGGTTTTGCCGCGGGTGAGCTTTGAACGGGTCAAACAAGATATCATAACCCGTTTGCAGGAATACCATCAAAACTATCCCTTACGCGCCGGCATGCCGCGAGAACGCCTCAAATCACAAATGGCTTTGAACACCAGGGACTTCGACGGCATGCTTGCTCACCTGTCCGCGGCTGGCATCCTGGTTGAGTCGGGAGCTGACCTGTGGCTGAGCCAGCATCAGATCAACTTTACTGCGGAGCAAAAGGCGCAAATCGAGGGGCTGATGAAGGCTTTCGAAGCGCAGCCGTTTACGCCGCCCTCTTACAAATACAGCCGTGAAGCCGTCGGAGAGGAATTGCTAAATTCAATGCTCGCCCTGGGAAAACTGGTTCGGATTGGCGAGGATGTTTTATTCCTGCCCCAGGTGGTCGCAGAGATGCGCCAGGCTGTGATCAGCCATATTCAAAACCAGGGCAGCATCACCCTGGCTGAGTTGCGCGATCAATTTGACACCAGCCGCAAGTATGCAGTCGCTGTTTTAGAATACCTGGATCAGACGGGGGTGACGGTTCGCCGTGACGATGCCAGGGTTCTGACAAAGCATTTCGCTCCGTAACTGGATAACAGATGCCGTAAATCCTGTGTCATCGACGGGCAGGGGTATTAAAAAAATTGGAAAGCGTTTCACGCTTGAGTGATGGTAAAATTAATTATCGTCTCTAAAAATAAACCTTAGGAGGAACATTGATAATGCGTTGGAAAATTTTACTCACAGATGGTCTTTCTGAGATCAGCGACCCGGATTTGCTCGCATCGGTGGAGTTGATTGACAGAAAAGGGATTTCTCCCGAAGAATTATTAGATGTGATCCCTGAAATGGACGCGGTTATCGTTCGGGGGCGCACAAAGATAACCGACGAAGTGCTGACGAAAGCGACCAACCTGAAAGTGGCAGGTCGGATGGGGGTTGGTGTCGATAATATCGACTTGAAAGCAGCCGAAGCGCATGGCGTCACAGTGGTCAATGCCCCGGTTTCAACCACGGTCTCGGTGGCAGAGCTCACCCTGGGTTTGATGTTGAGCCTGATTCGCAGCATCCCCAAGGCTGATGCCGGGATGAAAGCCGAACAATGGCTCAAAAAAGACCTGGTTGGGACGGAACTTTACAAAAAAACCCTGGGAATCATCGGTTTTGGGAACATCGCGAAGGCGGTCCTGCAACGGGCTTTGGCTTTTGACATGAAGGTGATCACCTACGGATCTTCAAAACCACAGGATGAAATTCGCAGTTTTGGCGCCGAACCGGTCAGCTTTGACGAGTTTTTAGCGCAGTCAGATATTATCACCCTTCACGTTCCCCACAAACCCCAGACCCATTACCTGCTTAATGCCGAAGCATTCAGCAAAATGAAGGATGGCGTTTTGATTATCGACGCTTCACGCGGGGGCGTGGTTGAAGGCAGCGCCCTGCTGGACGCCCTTAACAGCGGAAAGGTGGCTGGTGCGGGGCTGGATGTCTTTGAAGCAGAACCGCCCGCAGCAGGCGATCTTTTATCCACACATCCCAAGGTTGTGGCAACACCCCATATCGGCGCACAAACGGCAGAAGCCCAATTGCGGGCAGGCTTTGACATCGTTGAGGAAGTGGTGGCTGCGCTGGAAGGAAAGCCGTTGCGCTGGAAGATCGTTTAGCCGCCCGATTGACTGCCCCGTTTGATTAATCTTCGAGAGATAGGATATTTATGTCTGAAAAGCCAGAATACTCACCCAAAATGCAAACCCTTCTGGAACGTGTGGCAGAGTTTACAGACCTGCAGCACATTATGGCCGTGTTGGGGTGGGATCAACAAATTTATATGCCACCCGGGGGCGCTGAAGAGCGTGGTTTACAGTCTGCCGCATTAGGTCGCATTTTGCACGAGAAATTTGCCACCGAGGAGTTCGGTCAGTTGATTGCGGATCTGGAGGCAGAAGTGGGGGATTTGAACGCGGAAACAGACGCAGCGCGCTCGGTTAAAACAGTCAAGAGGGCTTACGAGAAGCAAGTAAAAGTGCCGCTGCCGATGTTGATGGAAACCATCAAAGCGCAAACCATGGGGCACGAAGCCTGGGTCAAAGCAAGAGCACAATCTGATTTTTCCATCTTCCAACCGCACCTGGAAACCCTTGTTGACCTGCGCAAGCAATACGCTGACCTGTTTAAGCCCTATGATCATATTTACGACCCGCTGTTGGATGATTTCGAGCCCGGTATGAAAACAACTGAGGTTAAAGAAATCTTCGACGCGTTACGTCCACAGCAAGTAGAACTTTTACAGGAAATTGCTGAAAAAGAACCGCCTGACAATTCCTTTATCAAGCAGCATTACAATGAGGAACATCAGGAGCTGTTTGGTCGCCATGTGATCACCTGTTTTGGTTATGATTGGCAGCGCGGTCGCCTGGATGTGGCGCCGCATCCCTTTACCACCGAATTTGGCTACGGAGATGTGCGCATTACCACCCGCTACCTCAAACAGGATGGTGGCTCAGCTTTATTTAGCACGATGCACGAATCCGGACATGCCATGTACGGTCAGGGCGTGCCTGAAAAGTATAAACGCCATCCCCTTGGCGGGGCAAGCTCACTGGCGATTCATGAATCGCAATCGCGCTTGTGGGAAAATATCGTCGGACGCAGTAAGGCGTTCTGGTCGCACTTTTATCCTTCTTTCCAGATGCTCTTTTCGCAGCACCTGGGAGGGGTCAGCTTGGAAGACTTTTACCGCGGGATTAACAGGGTCGAACCTTCATTTATCCGGGTTGAAGCCGATGAAGCCACCTACAACATGCACATCATGTTGCGCCTGGAAATTGAAATTGGTTTGATGGAAGGAACAATGAATGTCGCTGATCTACCAGAGATCTGGAACAGCAAGATGCAGGAATACCTCGGCATCACCCCGCCTGACGATGCGGTTGGTGTGCTGCAGGATATCCACTGGAGCGGCGGGATGATCGGGTATTTCCCCACCTACGCACTCGGCAACCTGGCTTCAGCACAGCTATGGGAAAAACTCTTGGAAGAAAACCCCGATGTTCCGGATGAAATTGCCAGGGGTAAATTTGATACCATCCTGGGGTGGATGCGCGAGCATGTCCATCAATATGGCAGTAAATTTGAACCCCAGGAGATTATGCTCAAGGCAACGGGCAGCAAGATCACCCCTGAACCCTATATGGCTTACCTGAGGAAAAAGTACACGGAAATTTACGATCTTTAAAGCGGGTTGAATATTTTTGATAACAGGGGCTGTTCCAGCAATCAATGCAACAGCCCCTATTGGTGAAAAGGTGGAATATTGTATAATTCCTCCATGCAATCTTACCTGCGCTTATTTCTTTCACTGAGTTTGATCTTAGCTTTTGTGCACGCTGCCAATGCACAACCGACACAACCGATGACCATACTTAGCCCGGGTGAAGGTTCATTGGTGACGGCGCCGATCGAGGTGACCGCAATGATTCACGCAGGAGAAGACGGCTTGGTCAGGTTGACCCTGGTGGATCGGAAACAGAACCTGCTTGCCAGGCAGTTGCTCAGGGTGGATGCTCTCAGCGACTCAACCTTCGAATTCTCAACCCTTCTGGCTTTCGAAATCCCGACGGACACGACTTCTGCTATCCTTACGATCACAACCCAGGATCGCTTCCATCGTCCCCTAGCGATGCGTTCGGCAATGTTGAACTTGGCAAACGGGGGTGAAGAGCAAATCCTGCTACACCTTAATGAAGACCCCTGGCTGACAGTAACTCAACCTGAACCCGGCGCTGTCATCAGCGATTCCCCGCTGCTGATTACAGGAACTGTCAGGCCGATTAATGAAACCCCGATTTATTTTGAGTTAATGACCGAGCGCGGGCGCGCCATTTTTAGCAAACAATTGGCTGTGGAAACGCCCGGCATCGATTTCGAATTTTCGGTCTCACTGGCTTATTCGCCGGTTGTTAAACAGGAGAACATGCGCCTGGTGATTTGGCAGTCTGCTGGCTGGCCAGGTGTGATAGGGGTTTTAGACAGCCTGCCGGTGATCATCGCGCCCTGATTGCGTTGATCCTGGTCCGGGCAAGACCCCATCAGCGTTGGAAAATGTCCTTACATTCTGGATATCGGTTCAATTTTATAAATCAAACCAAGTATAATTGTTGAAGTTTTATTTGATGGACTCACTGTTGTTGTTTGGAGGTTGTTTTGCCTAAAACCTACGATGTGATTATCATTGGCGCCGGAATCGTTGGCAGTTTGGTCGCCCGTTTCTTATCCAGGTACAAGCTGGATATTTTGTTAATTGAAAAAGAGGTCGATGTTGGCATGGGAACCAGCTCGGCAAATTCCGCTATTCTGCACGCGGGATACGACCCGCCGACAGGTTCGAATAAAGCGCTGACCAACGTGATGGCGGTGGAGATGTGGCCCGGTTTATCACAGGAACTGGGAATCAAGTACGAGCGCTGCGGAGATTTTGTGGTTGCCGTCAACGAAGAAGAGGCGCAGGTTCTGGAAGAACTGCTGGAGCGTGGTCGGCGGAATGGCGTACCGGGTCTTGAGATCATCAGCGGCAAGGAGTTGCGCCAACGAGAGCCGTTGATCCGCCCGGATGTGGTGGCAGCCCTGTGGGCGCCGACCGGCGCGATCAGCGATCCCTTTGCTGCCACCGTGGCCGCAGCAGAAAACGCGGTGATGAATGGCGTGGAACTGATGCTGGAAACTGCCTTTGAAGATTTCATCATTGAAGGGACGCGCATCATCGGCGTGCGCACCAATCGAGGCGAATTTCTCTCGCGCTGGACGGTCAACGCAGCCGGGCTATATGCGGATGAGGTTATGCATCAGGCTGGCGTCCGTCCGGAATTTGTCATCAAGCCCCGGCGCGGTGAATATGTCATTCTGGATCAGGCAGATTTCAAGTTGACCCAGCTCACGGTGTTCTTTCCAACGCCCACGGATAAAGGAAAAGGCATCGTAGTGGGAGGCACGCTGCACGGGAATGTAATCGTTGGTCCCAATGCCAATTTTGTGGACTCTAAAGAAAACAAGGCGATGACCACAGAGGGCATCCAGGAAATTTGGGAGGGCGGCAATAAGCTGCTACCGGCGATTAAACGTAAACACATCATTGCCCAGTTTGCCGGATTGCGCGCCACCGGTAATGCGCCCTCACCCAACCCGGATATCAATTACAACCAGGATTTTATCATTGAAATCCCGGATCATGTTTCAGGATTGGTTAACCTGGGCGGGATTGAATCACCCGGGTTCACTGCTGCACCGGCGATCGCTCTCAAGGTGATCGAGCTGCTGCAGGGCGCCGGCGAAGTCCTGGTTGAAAAAACGGATTGGAACCCGGTACGGGTTCCCCGCCCGGTTTTTCGCAACCTGAGTCGAAACGAACAGGCAGCTTTAATCGCCAGGGACCCGGCTTACGGACGGATCGTGTGCCGCTGTGAAACGGTCACTGAAGGAGAAATACGGGCTGAAATCCATGCCCCGATCCCGGCGACTACTTACGATGCCATCAAGCGGCGCACCTGGACGGGTACCGGTCGTTGCCAGGGTGGGTTTGATATGCCGCGTGTAGTGGCGATCCTCGCCGAAGAGTTGGGGCTTACACCGGAGGAGATCACAAAAAAGGGTGGCGCTTCGAATTTCCTTTCGCGCCGGACCAAGGATGTTGATCAGGATCATCTGAGCGTGGAGGCGTTGATATGAAACGAAATTATGATGTTGTCATCATCGGCAGCGGACCGGGCGGGCTGGCTGCTGCTATAGCCGCCAAGGAAAATGGCGCCGAGGATGTGCTGATCATCGAGCGCGATGTTGAACTGGGCGGCATTTTACTGCAGTGTATTCACAACGGCTTTGGACTGGAATTATTTAAAGAGGATTTGCCCGGCCCTGCCTATGCCCAACACTTCATCGAGAAGGTCCGGGGTCACGGCGTGGAAACCCTGATGGACACGATGGTGCTGGACATCACCCCCGAACGGACGATCTACGCCATCAACAGGGGCTTGGGTTACATTGAAATTGAAGCGGGCGCGATCGTCCTGGCAATGGGCTGCCGTGAGCGCACTCGGGCTCAAATTTTACTGCCCGGCTCCCGTCCGGCAGGTGTGTACACTGCCGGAACGGCTCAGCGCTTTGTGAATGTTGAAGGCCATATGCCTGGCGAAAAATTTGTCATCCTGGGTTCGGGCGATATCGGCATGATCATGGCGCGACGGCTGACCATTGAAGGCGCGCGGGTTGAACGGGTGCTGGAAATCATGCCTTATCTGAGCGGCTTGACGCGCAACTATGTGCAATGTCTGTTGGATTATGGAATTGTCTTAGAGAAACAACGCACGGTCAATCGCATTATTGGAAACAACCGGGTGGAAGCGATTGAAGCCGTCAGCGTGGATGCTGACTGGCAACCCATCCCCGGCACTCAGGAGATCATCCCCTGCGATACGTTGTTGCTCTCCGTGGGCTTGATCCCGGAAAATGAGCTTTCCAAACAGGCCGGCGTCCTGCTGGACCCGGTGACCAACGGACCCTTTGTCGATGACCGCTTTATGACCAATGTCCCCGGGATTTTTGCCGCCGGGAATGTGGTGCATGTGTATGACCTGGTGGACTGGGTCACCGAGGCGGGTTATGTGGCGGGGAAGGGCGCGGCAGCCTTTGCCCGATCTGAACGAGTTGAACCGGGCGAACACATTCCGCTTAAAGCGGGTGAGAATATCCGTTACGTGGTACCCCACAAGCTGGACAAAGCGCACCTGGCTGAGGAGTTGGTTCGACTGCAGATGCGCGCCATTGTACCGATTGAAGCGCGCGTTTTGGTCACTGTGGAAGACCAAAATGGTGAGGTGGTGGCTAAAAAAGCAGAACCCTATGCTCGCCCCGGGGAGATTTTAACCCTGGCGCTCAAACCCCAAGCCTATGAAGCCGTTCAAAAGGCAACCTCTTTGACAATTAACGTCAGAAAGCGGTAAAGTAAATCATTATTGGTAGAAAAAGGAACGAATTATGGTTGAGATCAGTGAAATTATCTGTGTAACCTGCCCCCAGGGCTGCTTGCTCAAGGTTAAGCACGAGGGCTCCCATGTTTTGGAAGTGTTAGAAAGCGGCTGCAAGCGGGGCAAAGAATATGCGATTAGTGAACTGCAGGATCCTCGACGGATGGTGGCTTCCACGGTGAAAGTGAAGGGGGGACTGCATCCGCTGGTGCCTGTTTACACAAGCACAAGTTTTCCCAAGCTTCTCATCCCGAACCTGGCAAAAAAATTACGCGACATTGAAGTGCAAGCACCGGTCAAGATCAACCAGGTCGTCCTGCAAAATGCGCTGGGAACAGGCATCGATATCATAGCCAGTCGTGACATGCCTGCAGAAAAAAGTGAATCGTGAATGATGACCGTGTCACTTTCTGGATAATGGTGATAGGCATTCTCAGGTTACTGGCGCCTTACTGATTTTTCATACTTTCCCACAGGATTAGAGGAAAAATCCCTGCGAGATTTCAATCCGCAGGGATTTGTTGATGTTATTGATCAAAGCGTGTTTTGGCTGCCAGGGCTAAGGCGCCCCAGGGCCGTAATAAGAGGGGTCGGTTGGCGTGCGCCCGCTGGTATCGTGCACCCAGACGTAATCACCTTCATTTGCCCACAGAAACATCCAGTGCGCATCCCCGGGGGAGAGGTTGACGCAGCCATGCGAACCCACATAGCCAAAATTTGTGCGCCAGTATGCGGTATGAATGGCGCGAGCTTCGTCATAATACATCTGCCAGGGGACATCTTGAAACAAGTAGTAATCGGAACGGTCCGCTTCAAAGGAGCCAAGCATGTCAGCCAGCTCCTTTTTTTCGTAAATGGTGAAGAGACCTGGCTTTGTATAGAAGGGCTCCCAGCCCGAGGTCATCAAGGTGGCAAACAGCAATTGCCCGTCTTCGTAAACCATTGCGGTCTGCTGAAACAGATCCAGTTCAATCCAGCGATTAGTATTGACGCCTTCAGGTGGATCTGGCCTTAAGATCACTACGCCTGAAACATGGCTGTTGATCCATTCACCGGGCGCAATTTGATACCACAAATAGCCTTCTGCTTCCACAGTGTCAAAGACCTGGAACAAGCTGTGCTTACTGTAAACAACACCGGTTTTTGGGGCATTAAACGAAGGTGCGACGTAGCTTTCGCTTTCTGTGATCATCCAGCCAAAATTATTCTTTGGATTTTCATAGAACTCTAACCCCTGAAATCTCGGGTATGCTGCTGGGGCAGCGCGAGTCCATTCGCCTGAAGCCAGCTTAACATAATGGGTTCCATCGACATCGTCTCTGCGTTCAATATAGCTGACAAAACGCATCCGACCGGCTTCGATAAAGCGGATCGGGTTCGTTCCGGTTCGGGCGTCTTCAAAACTGGCGTAAATTGGGGCAGGTTCGTCTTCGGGAATATTGATCTGGGCGATAAACACAGGCATGACCCCCATTTCGGAAGGGGGTGTGGCGGCTGGCAATCCCCTGGGCGGGTAGGTAAAACCGGCTGCCTTCAGTTCAGCGATGACCTGGGCAGGTCCGAGCATCAGGCAGGTCCCGTCATCCGGCATGCCGGGCAGGCATAGCGGCTGTTCAAAATAAGCGGAGCCGGATGCGTCGACTGCACGATGCACATTGCCCAGCATCAAGCTGAGGAGGATCATCAGCAGGGTAACCCGTAGAATTCTTTTCATCTTTCCTCAATCGGTTTTCAAGGGTTATTATTGTACTATTTTTAATATCTTTTGAGTCGTTTGGAGTTGAGTGGGCGATGCGGACAGTGTGGAGGAGTTGAGGGCTGCACTTTAACCAATAAAAATCCGAAAAGAGCCAATCCGCGGGAGATTTGCTGAGCGGACGATTGATTTGCGAAACGTGGGCTTAAACCCGCAGTTCACCTTCAAAGATGATCACGGCTGAGCCCCTGATCATAACCCGCGCTCCTTCCAGGCGCACATGAAGCATTCCCCCGCGCGGAGAAGCCTGATAAGCCGAAAATGCATTCTTTTTCAATTTTTCAGCCCAAAAGGGCGCTAACAGGCAGTGTGCTGAACCAGTGACGGGGTCTTCAGGGATGCCAAGCTGGGGAGCGAAAAAACGCGAGACGAAGTCAAAAGCCGGGTCCTGGCTGCGAGCGGTGATGATCACCTCAGGCATGGGCAATTTTTCGATGGCAGCGATGTCTGGCGTAATTTTGCGGATGAGGGTTTCGTCTTCGGCTTCAAACAGGTAATAATTTCCGGAAAAGACAGCATCACAGGGTCTAAACCCCAATGCCCGGTCGACATGGCTTTCGTATGAAAAACGCCGATACGTCATGGCTGGAAAATCCAGTTCAATTTCGCCATCCACCCAGCGGGCTAACAGGTCACCGCTGAGGGTTTTGAAGCAGATGGGCTCATTGCGCAGGGCAGGCTCGCGATCAAACAGCACCTTGGCGGCTGCCAGCGTGGCATGCCCGCACAGGTTCACTTCCTGTTTTGGGGTGAACCAGCGCAGTCGCCAGCCGCCCCGTCCCGGGGAGACAAACGCCGTCTCGGACAGGTTCATCTCCCTGGCTACGCCCTTCATCCATCCAACGTGTGCCTTGTGTGAAAGCAAGCACACGCCGGCAGGGTTGCCTTTGAAGGGTTCAGCGGTAAATGCATCGACCTGATAAAGAATGGGGCGCATCGTTCCTCCTTCATGGGGTGGTAAAGTGGGTTCAGGATGTTGGTCAGGCGATTTGTCGGCATCATTGGCTTATGGATTAATCTTCTAAGACAGCACTGACCGGTGAGCGTATTTATGATAAACTAAATACGAGTCGCCATTAATGACCTGGTTATCCATAAAAATCATACTATATTATTAATTCCGCACATCAACCGGAGGCTGTCACCATGAATCAAGAAACCCAACAAACCGGGCTGGCATATAAGATCAAAACCCCAGAGAATCTTTCGCCGCGCATTCAGTGGCTGAGGGACTATTATTTTTCAGGCGTGCAGCGACCCTGGAACAACGAGGCTACGTCCTGGACCACCGGCACCCCCTGGGATTTTCAGTATGAAGAGTTCAACTTCTATATTGTCCCGGAAACCTATACATTCTTTCCGACATTTCGCGGCGCCTTCAAGCAGGTCGCCCGCCCGATAGACCTGCATCCTGATTTCTGGAAGTGGTCCATTGCTGAACGGAAAGCCTGGTTTTTGAAGGAGGTGATGGTCAAGCATCTTCCTCATGAGATTCTGCCAGGGGATCTGATCGCCGGGGGGCGGTTTAACGTTCAAACCTCCACCTGCCTGGATGAGAAACAGGCAAAAGCCTACCTGGACACGATTGAAGGAAAGCACTCTCTCCGCCAGGCGATCTTTGATTTTCACAACCATGGGTATGGCAACACGGGCTGCACCAACGGTCATCTTATCCCGGATTATCCACGGGTGATTGAGGAGGGATTTGTTGGTATTCACCGCGAACTGCAGGGTTTTTATAACGCCCTCTCAAAGAAGGATAAGCAAGGACCGAAAGGCGCACAATTAAAAGCCATGCTGACCGCCGCCACCCTGCCGCGTGACCTGTCTGCAAAATACCGGGATCAATGCCTGGCTCTGGCAGAGTTGGAACCGGATGCCCAGCGGGAAAATGAATTAAAACAGATGGCAGAAAACCTGAATATGGTTCCCTGGGAACCACCACAGACCTTCTGGCAGGCAGTACAGGCGCTCTGGCTGACTCACATGCTGGTGATGGCTGATGAAAATTACCCCGGCGCGGGCACCTCCTTTGGCAGGATTGATCAGTACCTTTACCCGCTGTGGCAGAAATCACTGGATGAGGGCATGGAACGCGAGTTCGGCAAGGAAATTCTGAAATGCTTCTGGATCCATGCCAATACAGCCTATGACTTCATGATCCGCACGGGCGGGAACCAGGGCATCACGGCGGGGTATGGGCAATTGCTCACCATCGGCGGGCTGGGACCCAACGGCGAGGACATGACCAACGACCTGACCTATGCCATCCTGGAAGTGATCGATGAGATGTCGCCAATTCTGGAGCCCAAGCCCAATGTCCGCCTGCATCGCAGAACGCCTGAGCCTTTGATGGATAAAGTCGTGGAGATGGTGGCAAAGAGCCAGGGAGCGCCTTTTTTGCTGAATTTCGATGAACGCTCGATGGCGGGGATGCTCTTACAAGCCAGGCAGGGCGGGATTGAGCACCTGATCAACGAAGACAATGTGCACGATTATGCCCCGGTCGGCTGCCTGGAAAACACCATGTGCGGTAATGACCGCTCGGGCACGGTGGATTGCAACCTGAACTTGCTCAAAGCGGTTGAACTGGCGCTGACGGGTGGGTATGACATGCATCCCTACACCGACCCGATGACCTGGATCACCGACCCCCAGGTCAGGTCGGGTCCCGATACCGGCGATCCGTCCCGTTTCGAAACCTTCGAGGATTTCTGGCAGGCCTATGAACAGCAAACCGCGTTTATCATCCAGAAGATCGTCAACCTGTACGATCGCGCGGAAACCCTGCGCGCCACCTATTCGCCTTCGCCCTATCTTTCCACACTGGTACGTGGCTGTGCGGAACAGGCAAGGGACGTGAACCAGGGCGGTCCGCAGATCCGCTTTGTGACCATCGAGGCGGTCACCTTTGCCAGTACAGTGGATTCGCTGCTGGCGATCAAGTACCTGGTGTTTGATCAGAAGGCGTGCACCTGGGCTGAGCTGATCCAGGCTTTGCGAGATAACTGGGAAGGACATGCGGTGTTGCAGGCTATGGCGATCAACAAAGCGCCCAAATATGGGCGTGACGATGACGAGGCGGATGCCATGGCGCTGCGCGTGATGGAAACCTGGACCAAATTCACCTGGAAGCATCGCACCAGCATAACAGATCGCCAGTTCAGACCGGGCATGTTGAGCTGGAATTACTGGATTGCGGACGCGGATATTTTGCCAGCCAGCCCCGATGGGCGTAAGAAAGGTCAATTCCTTTCAAATGCGATCTGTCCGGTCAACGGCGTGGACATCCATGGACCCACCGCCAACGCCAACTCCGTAGGCAAGGCGCTGGGCGGAAAGTCTTCGAATGGCGGAGGCGATTGGGAGGGATATATCAACCTGCTGCCCAACGGCGCCAGTCACACCATGACCTTCAGCCCCTCACTGCTCAGGGACGAATCACACAAGGCAAAATTTAAAGCATTTCTGCGCGGCTATGCAGAAAATGGCGGTACCGCGCTGCAGATCAACATCCTTGATGCAAATATCCTGCGCGAGGCGCAGAAAAATCCTCAGGATTACAAACACCTGCTGGTTCGGGTGACGGGCTACAATGCCTATTTCACCACCATCGGCAAGGAATTGCAGGACGAGATCATCGCCCGTGAATCGCACCGGATGTAAACCCGGGTATCTATGACCGCAATTCAACACACTTCGGATGACAATATGAGCCAATTCATCCCCAGGCGGGACCCCGATGAGCCCAACACCGCCCTGATTCTGCACCTGCAACGGCTGTCTACCGAGGATGGACCGGGAATCCGCACCACGATCTTCTTCAAGGGCTGTCCCCTTTCGTGCTTGTGGTGCCATAACCCGGAATCGATTGCCACGTATACCCAGGTGCACTGGATCGAAACACGCTGCATTGGCTGTTCCATCTGCCTGGAGGTTTGCCCTAACGGCGCTCTCGACCGGTCCCCACAGGGGATGATCCGGGTTGACCGGGAAAAATGCCAGGGCTGTGGCGTGTGCACTGAAAACTGTCCCTCAACTGCGCTGGAAATGCTCGGCGAGCAGGTGACGCTGGAGGATCTGGTGGTTGAATTGCTAAAAGATCGGGCTTACTTTGAAGCCAGCGGCGGAGGGGTCACCGCTTCGGGCGGCGAGCCCACCCTGCAAGCCGGCTTCGTTTCCCGTCTGTTTGCACGGCTGCAAGCTGAAGGCATTCACACCGCCCTCGACACCTGCGGTGCCTGTTCGCCAAGGGCTCTGGAGGCTATCCTGCCGCATACCGATCTGGTTCTGTATGACCTTAAGTTGATGGATTCAGAAGCACATCGCCGGTATACGGGATTGGGGAACGAGGTTATCCTGACCAATCTTACCCACATCACCAACCGCATCCGGAGCGAAAACCTAAAAACCCGCCTGTGGATCCGCACTCCCTTGATCCCCGACATCACCACAAACGAAGAAAACCTGGCTGCGATCGCCCATTACCTGGACCAAAACCTCAACGAGCTGGTGGATCGCTGGGAGTTGTGCGCGTTCAACAACCTGTGCCGGGACAAATACCGCCGCCTGGATATCCCCTGGTATTTTGAAGCCACACCGCTCATGCCGCAATCGGCCCTGGATTGCTGCGAAAAGGCAGCCAAGGACAGCGCCTTTGACCCCGAACGCGTTTTTGTGACCGGTGCTGCCAGCAGCACCTGAACCCGCACCCTGATATGCTGAAAGGACCTTTGATGACATACCAACCTTACCGCTCAAACCATCTTTCACCGGCTGAAATTGACGCCTTTGAACCGATCATGAAAATCGGTCTGGTGGCTACGATCACCCCCGAGGGGTTGCCGCATATCACCATGCTATCTTCGCTCAAAGCCTCGGATGAGAGCACGCTCATCTGGGGGCAATTTACTGAGGGGACCAGCTCTGACAATGTCGTCAACAACCCGAAAATTGGCTGGCTGGTGATGACACTCAATAAGGACTTATGGCGTGGCACGGGGAATTTCACCCACACAGCCACCAGCGGGGTTGATTTTGACGCTTACAACAATACGCCCATGTTTCGCTATAATGCATATTTCGGCATTCACACGGTGTATTATGTGGACCTGATTGCCCATACCGGCAAACAACCGCTGGCAATGGGTGCCATAATTGGGGCGGCAATAAAAACCATGCTTGCCAAACCGTTTTTACGAAAAAAAGGCGCCCCGGTGATGAATCCCTGGACGATGGCGTTATTCAACAAGCTGGATAACCTGAAATTCCTGGCATATATTGCCGAAGACGGCTACCCGATCATCATCCCGGTGATTCAAGCCCAGGCGGCGGGCAGTCAGCACCTGATCTTCAGCCTGGGAGCGTTCACCGATGAATTGAAGGCCATCCCCGCTGGCGTACCGATGGCTCTGTTCGGGCTGTGTTTGGATATGACCGATGTGCTGACGCGCGGTGTTTATCAGGGTCTGCGCTGGGTTGGGCTGCAGCGCTGCGGCGTGATGAAGGTGGATTGGGTCTATAACCCCATGCCACCCGTTCCGCAGCAAATCTATCCGCCATTGCCGTTAAGTCCAGTGCGGGATTTTTAAGCTCGGCGGGTTTGGCAAGGTCGTGATGGGGAATAGACTCCGAGCCGATGGGAAAAGATGTGGCATGCAGGATGCTCTGTAATTCCAGGTGTGACGTAAAATAAGGGTCGCTTGAGAGAAACAAAACCGGGAGCCATGTGGGCTCCCGGAGAATTTTTTTAATTGGATTTTGGTTTTAGTAACGCAAAATTGCGCTGATCTTTCCGTGCTGCTCCAGGGTTGGATCATGCGTCAACACTTTTACATCGGCGTTATTTCTGATAGCCTCGCGAACAGCCATTTCAACTGCGTCATCAATGCGCTGAAAATGCCCATTACAGAAGGGACAGGTTTTCACCTCCTGTACGGAGAGATAGCCACAGCCATCACAGCGATAGCCGGCTTGAGCGAAATCATCCAATACCAGCAGGGTTTTCACTCTGCCTTCACGGATGGCGTTCAGGGTGTCGATCAAGCCGATAACGCCGTTGCTGCCCTTGGCAGCCAGTGTGATGGACTGCTTGACCAGTGCCTGGTTCACCTTTTCATTGACATCTAAAACCTTTTGGCTGGCTTGTTCCAACACCTCCAGATAACCGGCGCTCATGCCGATTGGAAATTCTCCCACAACGAGTGACTGCCAGGCTTTGGGTAATTCCTGTTTAAACCGGGCAATGTTTTCTTCCGAACCACCAATCAAGATACGCCGAATAGCATTGTGTTTAAAAAACTCGATCGCGGATTCGATAATGGTTTTGATATTACGCTCGATGGTGCTTTCCACCTTGTCGCTTGCGTCGGAGCTGCTTCCCCTTCCGAACATAGTATCTCCACCGCCGCGTTTGGTTTGTTTGACGGGGTCGCCCATCACGCCAGTGCTTTCGTCCAAAATTCCCAGGTTAAAAGAAAACAGACGAGCGCCCTGTTTATCGACCAGTACCACGCCCCAGCCCATAAAAGTGTCCATTAACTGAACCAGGGGGCGAATAATCGGTCGGTGGCTGACAAGGATTTTGTTAGGCAAAGAGATGTTGAACTGGTAAGTTTTGAAAAAATCCCCGCGTTGGTCTGAAAACATAGCCACCCCTTTCGCAGACCAATCGTACTCCAGGTTGATATACTGCTCAACAGCCTGAACGTCCTCTGGCTGGTCGACCGTCCTTAACAGGTTGCGAAGTTGGATTTTTGCAGCTTCAGCCTGCACCTCAGTTGGATTGGTGTTCAGGTAAACGCTCAGAACACCGTCCTGGGACGAATAATCCAAAAGTTCCTTCAGGTCTTTTTCGGAAATCATGATTGCCTCCATCAGTATTGTTGGTTATCGTGTGGGATGTTGATCATCGCGATCAACCTGCTTATTAATTCTATCAAATCCGCAGAAAATAATCAAAACTTCCTTTAGGAGAGTTGAAACCAATTGGATTTGAACAAGGAGACTGTGAAATAATGAGAATTTCAATTCTCACACACTCAAGTGCCTGAATTCGCACAGCAACCACCACAGAGCTTACCTGCAGCGGTTGCTGTGTATTGATTATGGTGCGCTGGATGGGCGTTTACCCAGGGTGATGGTAATCGTCTTCTCCTCACCATTGCGCAAGATGACCATGTCCATTGTTTCACCCGGATTTTTATTGAGCATCAAATAGCTGAGCAGATCGCTGAATTCAAGAACGTCCACATTGTCCACGCGGATAATTAAATCTCCACCGGCGTACAAACCGGCAACCTGTGTGGCCTGGCTGCCAGCCTTCAAACCAGCCTTATCAGCGGGTCCGCCGGGCACGACATCGAGAACATAAGCACCATTCGCCGTCGGCAAACCCAGGAGCTCAGCATTTGCGAGGGTTAAGGATTCTAAGCTGGACAACCCCAAATAGGGGTAATCAAAGGTCAAGCCTTTTTTAAGGGTCGGCACCACTCGTTTTACGATATTGGATGAGACCGCAAAACCAATGCCTGTATTGGATGATGTGCTGAAGATGCCGTTACCGCTTGTTCGCAGGGCGCGGTTAATCCCGATCACCTCACCGTTGAGGTTTAAGAGGGGTCCGCCTGAATTGCCCGGGTTAATGCTGGCATCGGTCTGGATCAAATCGCCGGCTGTAAAGAAAGCGCCACCTTCGGTTTGCCGAATGGATTCCAGGGTTCTACCCCGAGCGGAGACGATCCCCACCGTCATTGTGCCGCTTAATCCGAATGGATTCCCGATGGCAACCACCGTCTGACCAACTCGCAGTTGATCTGAATCACCCAGGGGCAAAGGGTGCAGGTCGTCCGGGTCGACATCAACTTTGATTACCGCCAGGTCCGAATCCAGGTCAACGCCGATCACCTCGCCGTAGACTTTAAGCCCGCTCGGGAAATGGACCTCAACCTCCCGCGCGACTTCGACCACATGGTAATTCGTCACAATATGCCCCTCCTGGTCGATCACAAAACCCGATCCGAGCCCAGACCCCAGATCAGAATATACCTGGATGGATACCACACCCGGACTGACGGACTCATACAATTGGACCAGGTTGTCTTGTAAGAGCACAGAATCGGGGATCACCCATGTGTTTGGTGGGATGATTTCCTCTATCGTGGGGGGTTCAATATGGATTTCCGGGAATTTATCATCCAACTCCGTGTTAAGCGTGAAGGATGTGGTCACTCCAGGGATGGCGCAAGCCAAAGTCGACACAATGACCAAGCCAATAATAAGCCAGATTTTTAATTTCATCGTGTTCATCGTCTTCTCCTTTTTTTTTGATGTTATCTCAAAAATGTAAAATTTTTCTAAACAAAAATTAAAAATTACATTTATTTTTTCTCAGGAATTCTTCTTCGATGTTTTCAAACCGGCTGGCAATGAAGATGTTGAATTGGCGGAATTGGTACGCCTTTTCCTGAGGGTTGGCAGGATTTAGAGGACTATCCCCGTTCAATTGAGGGTTAGTGGATATTTTCAACCTGGATTATAATAATGGAGAATAATATGATCGAGGTCTATTTTATTGATTGATGAGTGATCAACCCATCTTGACGCTTAAAACGGTTTATGCTACTATCGTATTAAAAGATTTTTCAAATAATTATTGCCCTTTCAAACACGATTGACCTGCGAAAGTGATGTTTCAATGAAGAAAAAGATCTTTATTCTAATGATTAGTATTGTTTTTTCAGCTCTGTTGCTGTCTGGTTGTAAAATGCCAGCCTCAAAAGCCCCGGAACTCTCTGATGATGACCTCAAGACCACGCCCATCGTCATCGTTACCAGTCCGTCCGGCGGACTTACAGGCGGTGTCCCTCCCGTCACCGGAACAGTAGAGCCGGGGTATCCTTTAGAGGCAGAACAACCCACCGAAGATTTTTTCAGCCCAACCGCAACCCTGGCGCCCACGATCATGGTGCCAACGCTCACCCGGCCTGAAGAATACACCCTGCGCGAGGGTGAATTTCCATTCTGCATTGCGCGGCGATTTGATTTGGATCCGGCTGCCCTTCTCAACCTGAACAACCTGAGCCCCGACACCCTCGTGGCTCCGGGGACGGTATTGAAGATTCCCCAGACGGGCAGTTGGGGAGAAGGAGACCGCTCGCTGCAACCTCACCCAACCACACATACCATAAGTGCAGGTGAGACGATTTTTTCGATTGCTTGTTCGTATGGATCGGTTTCACCAGAGGCGATCATTGTTGTCAACGGGCTGGAAGAACCTTATCATCTGACAGCAGGTCAGACGCTTGAGATCCCCTGATCTTCAAGATGTGATTTCTGTCTCATCACGATTTTAAATCGCTGCGTTTGTGGATTGTCAAAACGTAGCGGTTTTTTCTGCCAGTGCATCAAAGCTTTTAACAACCACCGTCAGTCAAAGGAGCCCAATGAATCATCAAGAACTTTATCGAGAAAAACTTTATTCCGGACCTATTTTTGACCTTGCCAAAGTGCGTATGCGCCTGCCAAGCGGTCGTGAACGAGACTACGACTTGGTCGAGCACGGCAATTCGGTGACGATCGTTCCCGTCGATGCATCAGGACAGGTTTATTTCGTCGACCAGCACCGGGTGGGATCAAATTCGATGTTGCTTGAACTACCTGCCGGTATGCTGGATGCAGGCGAAGACCCCCTGGAAGGTGCCAGGCGAGAAATTCGCGAAGAGATCGGCATGGATGCTGAGCAGATCATCCCCCTGGGAGGTTTTTACCTGGCGGCAGGTTATTCCGATGAATATTTGTTTGCCTACCTGGCGAAGGGCTTGTTTGCGTCGCCCCTGGATCCCGATGAAGATGAATTTATCAATTTGGTCACCATGCCTGCGGAAGCGGCACTTGAAAAAGCGTTTGCAGGCGAATTTCATGATGGAAAAACCCTGGCTGCACTTTTTTTGGCGATGCCGTATATCAAATCCAATGAGAAATAAGGGCAATCACTTTGACAGATCATTGCCAACGTTCAGCCAGGAATCCGCTTTTCGGGTTAGTGAATGTGACAGGTTGCATTAACAAAGGGGAAAGAAATTACATCAACAAGCGACGTAAACCGGTTATACTTAATGGTTGGATAATACCAGGAACATCTCTATGGTTTTTAACGCCTTGAGTAAAACCGGATGATTAAAAAAATAACTGACAAAATTCTAAAAACAATCAAAAAGGAGGTTTGTTTATGACACGACAAATGGTAATGACCGATGCCAATGAAGCCACGGCATGGGTTGCGTATCGATTGAACGAAGTCATTGCGATTTACCCAATTACGCCTTCATCGGGTATGGGCGAATTCGCCGATGAATGGGCTGCCGAGGGCATTAAAAACATCTGGGGAACCGTCCCGGATGTGACGGAAATGCAATCGGAGGGTGGCGCTGCAGGTGCCGTACACGGAGCGCTGCAAGCAGGGGGGCTGACCACCACCTTCACCGCCTCTCAGGGCTTGCTCTTGATGATCCCCAATATGTATAAAATCGCCGGAGAGCTGACTTCAACCGTGTTCAATGTGTCTGCCCGTTCCATTGCTGCCCAGGCGTTATCGATCTTTGGCGACCATTCCGATATTTCCGCAGTACGGTCAACCGGTTTTGCATTGCTGGCCAGCGATTCTGTGCAGCAAGCGCAGGACATGGCATTGATCGCCCAGGCAGCCACCCTGCGTAGCCGAGTTCCCTTCCTGCACTTCTTTGACGGCTTCCGCAGCTCTCACGAGATCAACAAAATTGAACGGCTGGATGAGGATGACCTGCGGGCGCTGATTGACGATGAACTGGTGGCACAGCACCGGAGGCGCGCCCTTTCGCCCGATCGCCCGGTTTTGCGCGGTACGGCCCAAAACCCCGATGTTTTCTTCCAGGGCCGCGAAACCGTCAATCCTTTTTATGCAAAAACTCCCGATATTGTCCAGGAGGTGATGGATCAATTTGCTGAACGAGTCGGGCGTTCTTACCACCTGTTTGACTATGTTGGCTCTCCTGATGCTGAGAAAGTGATCGTTGTGATGGCGTCTGGCGTTGAAACTGCACAGGAGACGGCGAAAGCATTAATCGATGCCGGCGAGAAGGTTGGCGTGATAGCCGTCAGGCTTTATCGGCCTTTCTCTACCAAGCATCTGATGCAAGCGCTTCCCAGCACCGTCAAGGTGATTGCAGTGCTCGACCGAACCAAGGAACCGGGTGCTGGCGGAGAACCCCTCTACCTGGATGTGGTCAACGCTGTCAAAGAAGGTTTTGATTTGGGACTGGCGCCCTTTAAAACCCTGCCCAGGGTCATTGGCGGTCGTTATGGGCTTTCTTCCAAGGAATTTACGCCTGCGATGGTCAAAGGCATTTTCGATGAAATGGATAAGGAAACGCCTAAGAACCACTTCACCGTTGGCATCATCGATGATGTCGGTCACACCAACCTGGATTGGGACCCAACTTACGAAATCCTGAAACGAGATGTGATCCAGGCGATGTTCTTTGGCCTTGGCGCTGATGGAACCGTAAGCGCCAACAAGAACTCCATCAAAATCATTGGCGAAGAAACTGAGAACTTTGCCCAGGGCTATTTCCAATACGATTCCAAGAAGTCGGGTGCCGTCACCGTATCGCATCTGCGCTTTGGACCAGAACCAATCAGAGCCCCGTACCTGATTGCAGAGAATGAAGCTTCCTTCGTCGCATGTCATCAATTCAGCTTCCTTGAGAAATATGACATGCTTAAATACGCCCGACCGAAAGGCATTTTCTTGCTGAACAGCCTGTTTGGACCGGACGAGATTTGGGATCAACTACCTGCCAAGGTACAGGAAGCCCTGATTAAGAAAGACCTGCAATTTTACATCATCGATGCGTACGATGTCGCCAATAAAACCAATATGGGTCAGCGCATCAATACCATCATGCAGACCTGCTTCTTCGCGATCAGCGGCATTTTGCCCCGGGAGCAGGCGATTGATCATATTAAGAAATCCATCGAAGAAACCTACGGGAAGCGCGGTGAAGCCGTTATCAAACAAAACTTCTTAGCCGTGGACAGCGCCCTGGAGAATATGTACAAGGTCGAAATCCCCGACAAAGTCACCAGCACTATTCCCATGAAACCAGCGGTACCGCCAGAAGCGCCAGAATATGTGCGTGAAGTGCTGGGCAAGATCATCGATCGCGATGGAGACAACGTGCGGGTGAGTGAGATGCCCGTGGATGGCACTTTCCCCACAGCGACGACCCAATGGGAAAAACGCAACGTTGCTCTCGAGATCCCGGTTTGGGAACCGGACCTGTGTATCCAATGCGGCAAGTGCGCTTTTGTGTGCCCGCATGCTGCCATCCGTACAAAGGTTTACCAGGATTCTTACCTGGCTGAAACCCCCGAGACCTTCAAACACACCAATGCCAAGTTCAGGGAGTTCCGTGATGGGTGGGCTTTCACTGTCCAGGTCGCGCCTGAAGACTGCACCGGGTGTGGATTGTGCGTGGAAAACTGCCCCGCCAAAGATAAAGAGAATCCCAGCCGCAAGGCGATCAACATGGCGCCCCAACCACCGATCCGCGAGCAGGAAGCTGAAAACTGGGCTTTCTTCAGCTCAATTCCCTACCCGGATCGCAAGAGCTTCTCGCCACACACCGTCAAGAACTCCCAGCTTTTGGAACCCCTGTTTGAGTTCTCAGGTGCTTGTGCAGGCTGTGGTGAAACGCCTTACCTGCGCCTGGTGACGCAATTGTTTGGTGATCGCATGGTGGTGGCTAACGCCACCGGCTGTTCATCGATTTATGGCGCCAACCTGCCCACCACCCCTTACGCGGTCAATGCGGATGGTCGTGGACCGGCCTGGTCGAACTCGCTGTTCGAGGACAACGCCGAATTTGGTCTGGGTATGCGCCTGACGATTGACAAATTCATTGAATATGGGCATGAGCTGCTGGAGAGACTGGCCGACCAGGTCGGACGTGACCTGGTTGATGCGATTATCAACGCCAGCCAGAAAACTGAAGAAGAACTGGAAGCACAGCGAGGGCGCGTTGAGCAGCTTAAAAGCATCTTAGAAAAATTAGACCTGCCTGAAGCCCGCAACTTGCTCTCGATTGCTGATTACCTGGTGCGTAAGAGCGTATGGATCATTGGCGGCGATGGCTGGGCTTATGATATCGGCTATGGCGGTCTGGATCATGTTTTGGCTTCCGGCCGCGATGTCAACATCCTCGTGCTGGATACCGAAGTTTATTCCAACACGGGCGGTCAGTCATCTAAGGCGACTCCTCGGGCTGCTGTGGCGAAATTTGCCGCTAACGGCAAGAATCTTCCCAAAAAGGATCTGGGCATGATGGCGATGTCTTATGGGTATGCCTATGTGGCTCGCATTGCCATGGGTGCTAACGACAGGCAGACCCTGCAGGCTTTACGCGAAGCAGAAGCGTATCCAGGACCGTCATTGATCATTGCCTACAGCCACTGTATTGCCCATGGAATCAATATGCGCCTGGGTCTTCAACAGCAAGAACTGGCTGTCAAGTCCGGTGTGTGGCCGATTTACCGCTACAACCCGGAATTAGGCGCACAGGGCGAAAACCCATTGATCATTGATGCCAAGGAGCCCACAATTCCAGTTGAGGATTACGCATACAATGAGACCCGCTATCGCATGCTCCTGCAGAGCAATGAGGCGCGCGCAGAACAGTTGATGATCAACGCCAAGCAGGATGCTGCCAGCCGCTGGACGCTTTACCAGCAAATGGCGGATATGCACTACAAGAAACCCGATGCTGAAACTGAAGAATAAGCGGCAGCTTTAGTTTGGCAGCGAAAACCAGTATAATAAATGGTGATGAACCCGGGTTCATCACCATTTTTGGATAATATTTGGATCATCAATTGATACATTTCGGAGGAAAGATGACAGATTTAAAAACACATTACCTGGGACTTGAGCTTAAAAACCCGTTGGTGGCAGCGGCTTCCGGGCTTTCAAAAAAGGTGAGCACTGTGAAAAAGATGGAAGATGCCGGAATCAGCGCCGTGGTCTTATATTCCTTGTTTGAGGAGCAAATCACTCACGACAGCCTGGCTTTTAATTATTTTATGGAACACGGCACAGAACGCTTTGCTGAATCGCTGAGTTATTTTCCCAACCTTGATCGTTATAATGTGAGTCCGGATGAATATTTGGAAAAAATCCGACAAAATAAAGAGGCTGTCGATATCCCCATCATCGCCAGTTTAAACGGTGTATCGAATTCGGGCTGGGTGGAATATGCGCAAAAGATGGTGCAGGCAGGGGCAGATGCCCTGGAATTAAACACCTATTATCTACCCACAAACAGCGACATGAAATCTGTGGAGCTGGAAGATAACCTGATTGAACTGGTGAAGGCGGTGTGCACCCATGTGCAAATTCCCGTTTCCGTGAAATTGAGCCCTTATTACACGGCTCTACCCAACCTGGCGTGTCGTCTTGCCGACGCTGGCGCGCAGGGCCTGGTGCTGTTCAACCGGTTCATTCAACCTGATATTGATATTGAAGAGATGGAAGTGGACCCGACCTTGAACCTTTCAACATCGGCGGAATTGCTGTTGCCCTTGCGCTGGACGGCAATCCTTTTTGGCCAGGTGAAAGCTGACCTTGCGCTGACCTCAGGCGTTCATACCGGTGTTGACCTGATCAAAGCGGTAATGGCTGGCGCCAATGTGGCTATGGTGGCATCAGAGTTTGTTGCCAATGGCGTCGGTCGGGCGACTGAAATGTTGGCAGAGATGTCCACCTGGATGAGCGCCTATGACCACCCCTCCGTTGAACGGATGCGCGGCAGCATGAGCCAGAAACATGTTAAAAATCCTGCAGTTTTTGAGCGCGCCAATTACATGAAGGCTTTGCAGTCCTTCGATAACAAAATGCCGTGAGGCCTCGCGCGTGAGTATCGCATATCCAAATTCATAGGGATTGTCCGGCATCTACAGAAAATCGAGCCCAAGAAATTTGGGCTCGATTTTCTTTTCCCCAGGGAAAAGGGTAGCCTGCATTATTTTCGGGTCAGTCCCTTTGTTCTGCTGGCTTATGGCTGCCGACTGTATTTTTGAATAAGCGCTTTCTGATTGGGAAACAAGTCCGGCAAGTGATCTGCCGGGAAAAACCCGAACTCAGACACCTCAACCGATGGTGTGAACTTCACCTCACCGACAATTTCAGCTAAATAAATCAGTGTAATCCTGCGGTGTTTTTCTGACATCGTCGTATCAAGCAACTTGATGACCTGGATTTCAAGCCCCGATTCCTCAAACACCTCTCTTTGAATGGCGCTTTGTGGGTGTTCACCTCTTTTTAAATAACCACCTGGCAATCCCCAGGTGTAATCCTGGCGATAGGGGTGGTTGAATAATAAACACGCATTTTCTGCATTGAAGATCAGGGCATCGACAGAAACCAGGAATTTCGGATTGCCGATCCAGACCATTGCAGCACGCACAAACTTCGGAAGGGGGAGGACCTTCCATAACCAGAATAAAACAGCTTTATTCACCTTGCTTCACGCTTGATATTGGATATCGCAGATTCAACCACCTCACCAGATCCAGGGGATCAATCGATAGCGGATTTCTTTCGTATAGCGCTTGTAGCCCGGGAGCTTTTCTTGCAGGAATTGATCTTCTAAGAAGGTTCGCAGGAAGATGATGATCGATAATAAAAAAGCCGGTAGCAGAGCCCACCAGGAATCCAGCAGGAAAGGGATTGATAGATAGGTAACCAGTGCGCCGACGTACCCGGGGTGACGCACCCAACGATAGGGCCCGGAATTGATCACATGATGCCCATGTTCTACCTGGATGCGCACCAAGCCGGAAAAATACTGGTTAACGATCAATGCGTAAGCTCCCAATGCGTAGCCACCCAGCACCAGGATGATGGCGATGATTTTTATAACCAATCCAAACTGCGCCGATGGTCCCCAACGCATATCAAACCCTGCTGCCACGAGGATCAGGACACCTCCCCATGCGGATAGGGGCGAGAGGTATTGGTCCCAGGGTTCCGGGTTGGGATTTTGCAGATATTGTCCGCGTTCAACCAGCAATTCGGGATGGCGTCGTCCAGCCAGGTAGCGGCTGACCACAAAACCCACGAAACTGATGGCTGCGTACACCCACGCTTCCCACCAGCTCCACCGCCAGGAGATCAGCAACGGCAGCAATGGCGCAACCACGATAAATACCAGCAGCATGATCATCATGCGGAGCGTTATAATTTTTGTGTTGTCCTCCATTTTGACCTCCTTTACCTGCCTGCGTGAACCGAACAGGTAAATCCTGATCGCGCCTCGATGCCCACTCTGGCGGCAGGATGCAGACATTGCCTGCTCACCGCTTGTATCCCCTGTTCAGGATTCATTTAACTGCAAAATGAATTGCTGGAAGGGCTGGATGATCTCTGGCAGTGAATATTCCGTCAGGCTGCCATCCTCCCCAAAATTGAAACTGCTGAAAACACCATCGCCGTACAGCATCTCGACGTCATACTCCCCGGATAGCGGGCTTTCGGTGATGCTGATGGTACAGCCTTCCAGTTCCTTGCGGCTGAGGTTTGCCAGCAAAATTAAGACCTGGTCGTCCTCTACCCGCAGGATCGGATACAACTGTTGGCAGCTCGCTGTGAAGGGCAGGTATGCGCCTGTACGTAGCGCCGAGTATTGATTGCGCAGGTGCACCAGAGTCCGGTACTGGTGGAGCAGCGAATCAGGGGCGGTGTCCTGGGCGGCTACGTTGACTTGCGCATAATCCTGGTTGACAGGCTCCCAGGGGGTTCCGCTGGTGAAGCCTGCGCCTGGTCCTCCGGTCCATTGCATCGGCGTTCGCAGCAGCTCATCCGGCTTATTGCCCGCCATCCCGATTTCTTCACCGTAGTAGATAAAGGGCACGCCCGGTCCGGTCAGATAGACAAATGCCGCCACATGGGCTTTATTGGCATTGCCTTCAAAAAACGACATAACCCGCTGCTGGTCATGGTTGGAAAGAAAGGTACTGAAATCGCCCTCCGGGAAAAAGCTCTGGATGTCCTGGTACGAGGTGATGATCCGCCTGGGGTTGGGGACGTAAACACCGTTGATGATGTCTTCAGCCAGGTCAAACATGAACAGGGAGTCCATCCCATCACCATAACGAGCTGTGACCTGCAGATCGGTCCACACCTCGCCCACGGTGAACGCCGATGGATTGATCGCTTTGTAAAAAGCCCGCCAATCTTCAAACCACTGGATGGTCTGTTTGGTATCCTGCTGGGAAACGCCATCCGCATACAGATAGCGGGCGGCATCCACCCGAAAACCATGCACGCCGACTTCTTCCAGCCAGAATTTGGTAATGCTCATTATTTCATCGCTGACGGCAGGATTATCAAAATTGAGGTCAGGCATGCCGCCCCAAAAGATGCCATAATAATACAGGTTGTTGACAGAATTTCGGTGCCAGGCATTCTGAAACCATGGGCCGGGAATCTGCGGGTGTTCAGCCGACCAGACATACCAATCGTGGAACTCCGAGGTCGGATCCTGGGCAGCCTGGAACCAGGGGTGCTGTGTGGAAGTGTGGTTGATCACCAGGTCGATGATGATCTTGATGCCGCGTTTTTCTGCCTCGGCCAATAGCTGCTTGAAATCATCCATCGTGCCGTAGTCTGGGTTGACGCTGTAATAATCCATCACGTCATAACCGTGGTAGGAGGGAGAAGGATTGATCGGCATCAGCCAGATGCCCTGGATGCCTAAATCGTCATGGGTGTTGGGGTCTCCGTCGTTTAGATAATCCAATTGCTGGATAATGCCCTGGAAATCACCGATACCGTCACCATCGCTGTCTTTAAAGCTGCGCACAAAGATCTCATAGAAGACAATATCACGCCACCACGCCTGTGGTTCAGGATCCGGTGGGGGTTCCGTGTGGGTGGGCGTTGGATTTAGAGTCGGCTGTGATGTTGGCTCTGGCAAGGCTGTGGAGTGACAGCCAGCGCAGCCGATCACAACAAGGGTCAATAACAAAAAGAGTATTCGTACAGATATTTTCATTGCTGCTCTCATGATTAACGGTGTGTGCATTAATTGACTGAGTCGCTATGATTATAACCCTTCAGTCCTTGCGGCACGAATCAAAATTCGCTTAAAGCGATCACCCCCGGCCGGCGTTACCAGGGGTGTAGAAAATTTCAAGTTTTGAGGATTCGGTTGTTCTTGGTCTACTATAAATCGATTATAGCACAAAATTTTTAAAAAGCGATGCAATTCCTTAAGTTGACTACGAATTGATAGCGTCGGCAGAACAGGACCAATGGCTCAACAGCCGTTAAAAGAAAATACTCCTCGACCAGGACTCGAACCTGGAACCTAACGGTTAACAGCCGCTCGCTCTGCCAATTGAGCTATCGAGGAAGGCGTAAAGAATTATACGGAATAGCAGTGCAAGTGTCAAGCCGTTTGGAAGAGTGAAATGGCGCTGTCATACCTGCCAGGCTTGTCATTACATTTGCTGTGGCAGCTCTGGTTATCCAAGCCCAGCCAATGGGGAGCAGTATCAGGGTATCGTTGTTAACCGTCAACATCACGCGCCTCTTCCCCTCCCATCAAAAACCAATTATAATTTGTCAAATGAATTTTTAGCGACAGTTGACACAGAACTTGGTAGAATTAGCCAAAGACCTTCAAGCACGTTGGCTAACTGAGTGTCATCGTGAAATTTTAAAAAGGAGAAGAACATGATCAAAAAGCACTATCCGCTGATATTAATCATCACCATGCTGCTGATCGCCACCCTGGCTTGCAGCCTTGGCGGGAAGAAGAGCCCCAAACTGGGTGAGACTTACCGTTCCGAAGCAGGAGGTTACTCTCTGCAACAGGTGCCCGGTTATGATTTTGAAGAATTTTGGGGCATGACGATGATGTCGCCGACTGATGCCGACGAAAGATTTGGACCCATGATTATGGCTTATGGTTTGCCAAATGACGATAATTTAAGCCTCCAGGGTTTAATGGACGAGATGACACAACAAGATGATGAGGTCTCTGCCGAGTACAGTAAACCCAAAAAGACCAAGGTCGGTGGCGTAGAAGGGTTGCTGGTCGAGTTTAAAGGCATCGAAGATGGGCAAAAACTGAAGGGTAAATTATTTGTGGCTTTGCCTTATCCTGAGCAGACATTCTACATGACGGTACTGTCACCTGAAGATCGGTGGAAAGAAATCGAGCCGATATATGATGCTGTGCTCAAATCGGTGAGCTTTTTTGAGGCTGACTTAACGGATCTCGATTTCGATTTAGAAGACTTCGAATTTGATTTAGAAGACTTCGAATTTGAGGAGGAAATAGAGGGGTTCGATGAAACCCTGGAGGACATCCTGGTTCCCTCAACGCAAGTCATTCGGCAATGGGCTGTACTGGCTGAAGCCAGCTCTGAATACTCCTCGGATGATTATTCTGCCCTGCAGGCTACGGGTGCTCCCGACGTTGATTACTGCGAAGAAAACCCTCTGGCCTGGGCACCCCTGTCAGGAGATACCGAAGAATATCTTGTTCTGTACTATGACGTTCCGGTTATCCCAACGGAATTGGTGATCATTCAATCTCATAACCCCTCACAGGTGGTTGAAATCCAGTTCATCGATACCGATGGTGAAACCTGGACGTTATGGTATGGAGAACCGGAACGGATATCAACCTGCCCGGATGAGTGGACGCATACCATCGAATTAGATGAGGTTTTTTATACCGACACCGTGGTCATCTGGGTTGATCAAAGCGTGTTGGGCCTGGGCTGGGCAGAAATTGATGCGGTTGAACTGGTTGGCTACCCGATGGGGTCGACCAGCACGACCGTTCAGGAAGAACCTGAAGTTCAGATTCCATCGTTGCTGGACATCCCTGAGAATTTCAGCGGTTTGATGGCAGGACCGGTTTACCAGGGTTATGCAAGCATTGTCATCGGCGAAACCAAAGAAGCAGACCTGGACCGGATAATGACCATTGCGGGCCGCGAGAGCACTGATTCTTGGAAGCCGCGGGAATCCCACAAGCAAACCTACCTGTACGATATGCCCTGGTCGGGGATGACGGCTTATATCAGCGTCACCGTGGATGGCGTAGTTTACAAAAAGAACGTCACAAGCGGCAAATATCCGGATGATTATGCCCTCCCAACGGTCAATAATGAGAATTACGAGATTTTGAAGGGAATTTATGACCGCGACAAGGTCATTCCTTATGAGGTGATGGCCAACCTGCTCCAATCCCCCGGGTTTATACGCGAACAATGGTTGCGTGAGGATGATGGAAAAATCGTCAGCACCTATTTCTGGCACAGTGCTGATGGATATGTTCTCAGTGGCATCTTCTACGACGGGTTGCTGACCGGGATGGCAGGATTGTCCTACTATCAGCCTTAACGAGTTTGGCAAAACTGGAAAGAAAAAATCAGGGCTCGGAATGATCCGAGCCCTGATTTTACTATTCACTATTCACTATTCCTTATTCAACACTCTCTGTTCGCAATAACAACGGCGAATGCCCTTGACCGAAGGTCTCAAGACGTGAGTTGTGAGTAAGGAAACAGGAAGTTGAAATCGGGGTTTTGGATATTGTGTACTGTGGATGCTGCTCCGCTCTGGAGACGGTCGCAATCAAGGGATGACAATCGGCTATCAAAGGTACGTAGCAGTCTGTGATAGCGGTGCCTATGGATACAGCACGGTATTGAGTATCTACTTTCCGCTAATCCTTCGGTAAATACAAAAACAGCCAACAGGGTGCGCAAAAAACATGCGCACTCTGTGTTGGCGCTCGGGTTGAATCTAAAACCTGAATGTGCTAGAATTGTTTCACCATAACGCATAAACATCATGGCAGGAGTAGTAAGCCATCCGCCAGCGAGCCGGGAAACGGTGTGAACCCGGCAGGTGTAACGGAGCGCCCCAGGCTGAACTCGCCTTGCCGGTCCCTTACCGGGGCAGATGGCGCTGGTGAACCCGAGTAGTCAGCGACGATCACCGCTCGTTAGCGCGGCCCAAGCTGCCCGGCCTTGATAGAGCGCCGGGAAGCAGGGTGGTACCGCGGAGTTAATCGCTTCGTCCCTGTTCGGACGGAGTTTTTGTTTTAAATGCAAACATCGTGAACAATGATGATGATTTTTATCGAGGAGAAGATCATGCCAGACCCAACTAGCATACCCATGTATAAACCAGCACAGATTGAGCCTAAATGGCAGGAACGCTGGGAGCGAGACGGTCTTTACCACGCCGATATCGACCCGCACCGACCCAAGTTTTATGCGCTGACCATGTGGCCTTATCCTTCAGGTGATCTGCACATCGGGCACTGGTACGCCATGAGCCCTTCGGATGCCCGCGCCCGCTTCAAGCGCATGCAGGGCTATAACGTGATGTTCCCGATGGGTTTTGACGCTTTTGGGTTGCCCGCGGAAAATGCCGCAATCCAGCACGGGATTCACCCCCAGCAGTGGACCTCACAAAACATTGAAGTGATGCGCCAACAGCTTAAGTCGATGGGCGCCATGATCGACTGGCGGCGGGAGGCAACCTCTTCAGACCCCAGTTATTATCACTGGACACAGTGGTTCTTTATCCAGTTTTACAAAAATAACCTGGCTTATCAAAAAGAGGCACAGGTTGATTTCTGCCCGCATTGCAACACCACCCTGGCGCGCGAACAGGTCCACGGCGATGACCGCCACTGCGAGCGCTGCGGCACACCGGTGATCAAGAAAAACCTGGTGCAGTGGTTCTTTCGCATCACCAATTACGCCGATGAATTGCTGGATTTTTCAACCATCGACTGGCCCGAACAGGTTCAGACCCTGCAGACCAACTGGATCAACCGCTCGGAGGGTGCCGCGGTCGTGTTTAAGACTGAAAATGGCGATGAGATTGAGGTTTTCACCACCCGACCGGACACCCTGTGGGGAGCAACCTTCATGGTGCTGGCGCCGGAACATCCCCTGGTGAAAAAGCTCACCACACCCGAGCAGGCGCAGGCTGTGGCGGAATACCGCGCCCAGGCGGAGCGCATGGGCGAAATCCAGCGCGAAACGGCTGACCGTGAAAAGACCGGTGTGTTCACCGGCGGATACGCGATCAACCCGGTTAACGGTGAAAGGATCCCGGTGTGGACAGCGGATTATGTGATGATGGGTTATGGCACCGGCGCGATCATGGCGGTGCCCGCCCATGATCAACGCGACTTTGAATTTGCCCGCAAGTACAACTTGCCCGTCGTCGTGGTCATCCAGCCCCCGGATGAACACCCCCTCGTCGCAGATGAGATGACCATGGCTGTCCCTGCCGTGGGTGAAATGGTCAACTCCGGACCGCTGACGGGAACGCCCGGCGATGTCGCCTTTCAGCGGGCAATTGCTTATATTGAGGAAAAGGGCGTCGGTCATGGTGCGGTGAGCTATCGGCTGCGGGATTGGTTGATCTCGCGCCAGCGTTATTGGGGCGCGCCAATTCCCATCATTCACTGTTCGCACTGCGGCGCCGTGCCCGTCCCTGAAGCCGAACTGCCAGTTGAACTGCCGATGGATGTAGAGTGGCTCCCCACCGGCGAGAGTCCGCTCAAACTGCATCCCACCTGGCGCTTCACCACCTGCCCGCAATGCGGCGGCGCTGCCGAACGCGAGACCGACACCATGGACACCTTCATGTGTTCCAGCTGGTACCATCTGCGCTACCTGAGCCCGCATTATGATCAATATCCCTTTGATCCCGAGGAATACGACTACTGGATGCCGGTGGATACCTACACCGGTGGGATCGAACATGCGACCATGCATCTGATTTACACGCGGTTTTTCCACAAAGCCTGCCGCGACCTGGGTATCACCCGCAGCGCCGAGCCCATGATGCAACTCCGCAACCAGGGGATGGTGCTGGGTGAGGACCATGAAAAGATGTCTAAAAGCCGGGGCAATGTGGTCGCCCCGGATGACCTGGTGGCTGCCTATGGCGCGGATACCGTGCGTGCTTATCTGATGTTCTTTGCCCGCTGGGAACTGGGCGCACCCTGGAATAGCAGCGGGATTGAGGGCAGCATCCGCTGGCTGCGAAAAGTCTGGTTCACCCTGCTGGAACCGTCAGAGGTTGGGAAACGCCCCGGCGAAGAAGATTTACGTAAGCTGCGGCGGAAAGCCCATCAGACTCTGGCCTCCGTCACCCATGACTTTGAGAATCTCAACTTTAATACCATTGTTTCGAGTTTGATGGAGTTGAACAATGAAATGATGCTGGCAAAGGGGGCGGGCGCCTTTGGAACCGAGGCCTGGAAAGAGGCAGAAAGCCTGTACCTGCGAATGTTGGCTCCCGTCTGTCCGCACATCGCTGAGGAACTGTGGGAGCGCACCGGTCATGACTATTCGGTGCACCTGCAGCCCTGGCCGGAGGTTGATGCAGAAGCTGCCAGGGAAGACGAAATCACCCTGGTCGTCCAGGTGAATGGCAAGTTGCGCGACCGGCTGATCGTTCCGGTTTCAATCAGTGAGGCGGATGCAAAGACAGCAGCCCTGGAAAGCGACGCAGTCCAGGTTTACCTGCAGGGTAAGCCACCCAAAAAGGTGATCTATGTGCCTGGCAAGCTGGTCAATATTGTTGTGTGAATGGGATATCGCGGTCTGTCATCAACGCTTGAGGTTGCTTTGTTCCTGAACGTTTGTCACTGCGAGCCCGTGACTGCGGAGCGTGCCTACCCGCTTTGTCACTGCGAGCTTGCAACTGCGGAGTGTGCCTGAGCGAAGCAAAAGGCAAGCAGTCTCTCTATTACAGGTTAAGATTGCTTCGTTCCTCGCAATGACATCTAATTATGACCTTACGACTGCGGAGTGTGCCTGAGCGAAGCAAAAGGCAAGCAGTCTCTCTACTACAGATTGAGATTGCTTCGTTCCTCGCAATGACATCTCACTGGGGCGATTTACACGGTTTTTATCACACACAAAAATTGTACACCTGTCACAACCTGGCTGGGTGCTATAATGATGTTTTGAACACAGTTAACCCTGGAGAATCACATGAAATTCGAAGATCTAAACTGGATGCAGGTTGAGGAGTACCTGAAAACCGACGACCGGCTCATCCTTGTGCTGGGCGCTTGCGAACAGCACGGCTATCTGAGCCTGATGACCGATGTTAAAATCCCCATGGCGCTGGCAGAGGAAGCCTCGCGCCAGTCCGGTGTGCTTTTAGCGCCTCCGCTCAACTTTGGGTGCTCACCCTATTTCTTAACCTATCCCGGTACCATCAGCCTCAGGTTGCACACATTTCTGGACGTGGTAGAGGACATTTTGCGCTCACTGTATGGTGCGGGCTTCCGCCGGATATTAATCTTAAACGGGCATGGCGGCAACACCCCGGTCAAAACACACCTGGTGGAACTGCTCAACCAGCTTCCCGATCTGCTGTTGAGCTGGTATGCCTGGTGGACCACGGACACCGTTGCTGAAATTGCAAAAAAATATCAGTTGGATAGTGAACACGGCAGCTGGATGGAAGCCTTTGACTTCACCACGGTCACCGAGCTGCCAGATGGAATCAAGCCCATTCCGGATGTCGGTTATGCCCTCCTTGGCAAAGCCGCTACTCGAGAGATCTACCAAGATGGGGTTTACGGCGGCGCCTACAAAGCGGACCCAGCCATCATGGATGAACTATTCGCCGCCTGCCTGGCGGATGTGCTGAATTTGCTGAACTTTGCTGAAGAAAGACGCTAACTTGTAGTGAGCCTGGCTGTTTTTAAGCAGCAATACGGATAGATTGCCCCGGCTGAAGGCTGCGAACTCCACTTTTCGGGGCACGGTTTAGCCCCGCAATGTTATAATCAAGGGTAATTCGGATAAAGACCAAATACTGAAAGGCGGTTCTTTGCTATGTCTACTCCTCATCACGAAAAGAACATTGTAACTACCGATAGAGTCCCGAAAGCCATCGGACCGTATTCGGTGGGTGTGACCACCGGTACGCTGGTGTTTACAGCCGGTCAATTACCCATCGACGTGGCGACCGGCAAAATTGTTGAAGGTGGTATCCAGGCACAGACCAGGCAGGCACTCATCAATCTGCAAGCTGTTATCGAAGCTGCCGGCAGCAGTCTGGATCAGGTGATCAAAACGACGGTTTTCTTGCAGGATATGGGTGAATTTGCTTTGATGAACGAAGTGTATGCCTCTTTCTTCACCAGCAATTATCCTGCCCGCTCGGCTGTTCAGGTGGCTGCGCTTCCGCTCAACGCTGCTGTTGAGATTGAAGCCGTTGCGCTGCTGCCCTGAGAGCGTATCGAAAGCTAAACCACGGTATGTGCAAGACCATTTTCAAACCTGCAAAACATTCCGTTTGGTCATGACGGATCAGCATGTCATGAAACCTGGTTCTTCAATCAACCTCGCCTGAACACGCCCTGAGATTAGCAAATCACGCCTTGTAAATATGCCTGATTCAACCAAGAGCATCCAAACCTCGATCATTGTTCCCTGCTACAATGAGAAGGCGACCATTCACATCCTGTTGGACGCCCTGTACGAGCAAACCTATCCGCGCGACGCCATGGAGGTTGTGATTGCAGACGGCATGTCGAACGATGGCACCCTCGATGCGATCCAGGCCTGGAAAAACCAACACCCTGACCTTTCGGTGACCGTGGTGGAAAACCATGCCCGGGTTATCCCGGCGGCATTGAACACCGCCATCAAGGCCTCAAAGGGAGCCATCATTGTGCGACTGGATGCCCATTCCAGACCGGACCCGTATTATGTTGAAAGGTCGGTAACCGCGCTTGCTGAGGGGCGCGGACAGAATGTGGGTGGTGTATGGGATATCCAACCCGGCAGTGATCACTGGATGGCGCGCAGCATTGCCGTTGCGGCCGGTCACCCGATTGGTGTGGGTGATGCTAAGTATCGTTACAGTGACCAGGCAGGGTATGTCGATACGGTCCCGTTTGGCGCATTTACCCGCGAATTGCTAACACAGGTGGGCCTGTTCGATGAAACCTTGCTTTCGAATGAGGATTATGAATTCAATGCGCGCATCCGCCAGGCAGGTGGAAAGATCTGGTTCGACCCCCAGATCCGCACGGTATATTATGCACGACAAAACCTGGCAGAGTTGGCACGTCAATACTGGCGCTATGGGTTTTGGAAGGTGCACATGTTGAAGCGTTATCCCAGCACCATCCGCTGGCGCCAGGCTTTACCGCCATTGTTTGTGGCAGGTTTGGTCGTGCTGATCCTTCTATCCCCATTTACTCGCTGGGCGGGATATGGGTTGGCTGGCATCCTGGCAGTGTATTCAATCACCTTGTTTCTGGCGGGCTTACACCTCAGTGTAAAGCATAAAACAGTCGTATATGTGCTGGGCGCACCCCTGGCGATTGCCTGCATGCACCTTTCCTGGGGGGCAGGTTTCCTGTGGGGAATGATTTCACCACAACAAAGAAAAACAGGTTAAAATAACGCTTATGAACACCATCTCACGACCAAAACGTTGGCAGATGCGAACTTCCGAGCGTGTGGCGATCCTGATAATCGGCGATTTCCTGGTTGCAGCGTTAGCCCTGTTCTTTGCCTTGTATATCTGGGCTGCCGGTGATGCCTGGATGAAATTCTCCCTGGAGTTCATCATCGACAGGCCCCCATTGTGGTATTTTCTGCTACCTTTTATGTGGATCATATTGCTGGTTGAGCTTTACGACATTCATCGAGCCAGTAATCACCGCGAGACCTTTAAGGGCATTGGGCTTGCGACGCTGATCTTCACGCTGATCTATTTGTTGCTCTACTTCACCTCAGCGCCTAACTCCCTTCCCAGGCGTGGTGTGTCCGTTTTTATCTTCCTTGCTGCGGTGTTCACACTGGTGTGGCGGCTGATCTATATCCGCATGTTTACGGCACCGCATCTCCTGCGGCGTGTGCTAATTATTGGCGCCGGTAACGCCGGACAAACCCTGATCGACGTGATCGCAGACCTGTGGCCGCCGCCATTTTTCACGGTTGGATTGGTCGATGATGACCCCAAAAAACTTGGTGCAGAAATTGGCAAGTACTCCGTTTTGGGCAATTCACATCAACTGCTGGATCTCATCAACGAAAAACAGGTGACGGATTTAATCCTGGCGATCAGCGGAGAGATTAAGGGCAGTATGTTCCAGGCGATCCTATCCGCCCAGGAAATGGGCATCAATCTGTCACCGATGCCCCAGGTTTACGAGGAGCTTTTATCCCGGGTGCCGATTTTTTTATTGGAATCTGAATGGATAGTGCGGTCCTTTGTAGAAAAAACGCATACCAGTACGTTTTACCACCTTTCAAAAAGCCTGCTCGATTTTACAGGCGGATTGGTTGGCAGCTTGATCATGACCATATTTTTTCCTTTTATCAGCCTGGCGATCCTCCTTGAATCGGGCTTCCCCATCTTCTTTTCACAGGAACGCCTTGGACGAGGCGGTCAACCCTTTAAAATATTTAAGTTTCGCACCATGGAACGCGATGCTGAACGGGATGGCTTTGCGCGCATGGCAGAGGAAAACGACCAGCGTGTGACCAAAGTGGGGCGATTCCTGCGAAAAACGCATCTGGACGAATTACCACAGTTTATCAATGTGCTGCGTGGTGAGATGAGCATGGTTGGCCCCCGTGCAGAGCGCCCTGAAATGGTGGTAAACTTCCAGAAAGAAATCCCTTTTTACCGGGCGCGTTTACTGGTTAAACCCGGGATCACGGGCTGGGCGCAGATCAATTATGGCTATGCCGGCACCGTTAAAGAGACCGCCATCAAACTGGAATATGATCTATATTACATTGAACATCGCAGTCTGTTGATGGATATCTCAATTATTTTGCGAACGATTGGCACCGTCCTCGGCTTCAAAGGACAATAAACCCACAGGAAAAACACTCATGCATATTTTTGGTCGGAACGTCCGCAATCGTTATCTGTTTTTTGGGGATATTTTCTTATCTTTAGTTGCGGTACTGGCCAGCTATGTGGTTCGGCTGGAGTTGATCGCGATATTTCCTACCTATCAATACAGCATGCTCTGGATGGTTGCCATGGCAATCATCATCAAACCCCTCATGTACTATTTGTTTGGCATCTATCGTCATGTCTGGCGCTATGCCAGCATCCACGAGTTGGTGCTCATTTTCTCTGCGGTAACCACAGCATCGATGATCCTTTCAGCAGTTATGATCGGTTTACGCGCGGTAAATACGTTTTATGGATTTCCGCGCTCGGTTTTGGTCATCGATTGGTTGTTTTCGATGGGGTTTATCGGTGGTTCCCGGTTTCTCTTTCGCGTCCTGGCGGAAACAGCCAGTTTATCAAACGACAGGTCTTATCCCCATTCGAAACGGCGGAAAAGGGTCCTGGTGGTCGGCGCCGGTGATGCGGGGGCGATGGTTGTCAGGGAGATGTTGAAGAATCAACAATTAGCGATGATGCCAATCGGATTTCTGGATGACGATCCTTCTAAACAGAACAGCAAAATTCACGGCGTTCAGGTTTTGGCGCCGCTGGACGATATTGACCAGGTTTTGAAAAAACACTACGTTGATGAGGTGGTTGTGGCGATCCCCAGCGCCTCCGGCAAGGTGGTTCGGAAAGTAACCGAAGTCTGCCAGCTGCGCAACATCGCCTTCCGTACCATGCCCGGTATCTACGAGTTGCTGGGTGGAGTGGTGAATGTCAGTCGTCTGCGGGAGGTAGATATCTTCGATCTGCTGAGACGTGAGCCGGTGCGTATCGAAACCGATGCCCTTGGCGACGTCCTTGCAAACCGGGTGGTGATGGTCACTGGCGCAGGCGGCTCCATTGGGAGTGAACTTTGCCGACAAATTGCTCAGGTTTACCCGCGGCGGTTATTAGCATTGGGGCACGGCGAAAACAGTATTTTCAGCGTATTAAGCGACCTTAAAGAAAGTTTCCCCCACCTGGAAGTCATCCCGTTAATCGCAGATGTGCGTGACCTGCCGCGTCTGGAGGTCATATTTAATCGTTGGAAACCGGAGATCGTCTTTCATGCTGCGGCGCATAAACATGTGCCGTTAATGGAAACCAACATCGAAGAAGCGGTTACCAATAATGTGATTGGCACACAAAATGTCGTCAATTGTGCCCTAACGCATGACGTGCTGCGGCTGGTGATGATCTCTACAGACAAGGCGATCCGACCGATCAACGTGATGGGCGCCACCAAACGTATCGCAGAAATGCTGGTTTTAAATGCAGCCCGTTTGCATCAGCGCGCCTTTACGGTGGTCAGGTTTGGAAATGTATTGGGCAGCCGGGGCAGTGTGGTGCCGCGCTTCAAGCGACAAATTGCCGCTGGCGGTCCGATTACCATCACCCATCCCGACATGGAACGTTATTTTATGACCATTCCTGAAGCGGTGCACCTGGTATTGCAGGCTTCCACCATGAGCACCGGTGGTGAGAGCTATATCCTCGACATGGGGCAGCCTGTGCGCATCGTTGACCTGGCGGAAGATATGATCCGTCTTTCAGGGCTTGAACCCGGGCGGGATATCGAAATTGTATTCACCGGAATTCGGCCGGGTGAAAAGCTCACCGAAGACCTGTGGGACCTGGGTTTTGCCTATTCGCCCACCATCCATCCGGATATCAACCGCGTGGACAGCGAAGAAGTGCTCTCTACAGAGAAGCTAAATGCCATTGTTGAACAATTAGCTCAATTTGCTCGAGAAGGAAAACCCGACGCAATCCAGGCCCTCCTGAGTGAAGCAATCCCTGGCGCGGCAATCCAATCGATGGAACCCACTCTGGATTTGCTTGCGTAAAAGATAACACGATCAAAAATGGGGTAGGATCAAGTTGATACCACTGTTTTTTGCTTTGTCAGACCGTAAAGGAGATCATGCAATACCTGACACCGCAGGCATGGGACCGGTTTATTGAAAGCCATGCCGATGCCCACATTTTACAAACCAGGCCCTGGGGAGAGCTGAAATCAGCCTATGGTTGGAAACCTTACTATGTCCAGAATCAAGATCTGGGTGCGCTGGTTCTTTTCCGAAGACTTCCGCTGGGGTTAAGTATCGGGTACCTTCCGCGCGGCCCTGTTGGGAATGGGGACTGGGCAGCCTTTTGGACAGAAATTGATGCACTGTGCCGGAAAGAGCGGGCGGTCTTCCTGCGCGTGGAACCCGATATTTGGGAGCCCCTCCCGCCGGGATTCGCCCAGGAGCGCATGCCCGGGTTTGTTCAAGCCCACCAGACGATTCAACCCCCGCGCACGATCTTGATTGACCTGCAGCAGGATGATGACGCGCTCCTGAAGAGCATGAAACCAAAAACCCGCTACAATATCCGGCTGGCACAACGCAAAGACGTGATTGTTCAACCGAGCGATGATATCGGCAGCTTTCACCGTATGATGCTTACCACTGGCGAGCGTGACGCCTTTGGCGTTCATAGCCGGGATTATTACCAGCGTGCGTATGACATTTTTGCACCCCTCGACGCTTGCGTGCTGTTGATCGCTGAATTCAGGGGACAGCCCCTGGCAGGTTTGATGGTCTTCGCCCATGGCAGCACAGCCTGGTATTTTTACGGCGCTTCAACAAACGAGGAACGCAACCGGATGCCGTCCTACCTGTTGCAATGGGAGGCGATCCAGTGGGCAAAGCGCAAGGGATGTACCGTGTATGATCTGTGGGGCGTGCCAGATTACGCTGAGGAGGAGCTTGAGGAGGCTTTTCTCGATCGATCGGAAGGTTTGTGGGGTGTATACCGCTTTAAACGCGGTTTCGGCGGGCAGCTTTGTCGGACAATCGGTGCTTGGGATAAGGTTTACCAGCCCCTGTTGTACAAACTCTACCAGCTCTGGTCGGAGCGGGGCCAGCCTCAGTCTGCGACTTAAGGAGTTTTCTCTTGAAACGGGTTGAAATTCACAGTGCAGAGCAATGGAACACAGCCATAGCCCACCTCGAAGGGGCGCACGTCCTTCAAACCTGGCAATGGGGTCAGGTTAAAATGCGCTTTGGATGGGAAGCGTATCCACTGATATGGCAGGACGCGTCCGGAGAGGTTAGCGCTGCAGCTTTGCTCCTTTTGCGCAAGCTAACCCTGGCTGGTTTTGGTTTGCCCCTGAGCGTGGGCTATATCCCGCGCGGCCCGCTGCTGAAGTGGGATCAGGAAAGCCTGCGTCGCCAGGTTCTGGAGGACCTGGAGGAATTTACCCGTAAAAAACGCTCAATCTTTCTTAAAATTGATCCTGACCTCCCGTTGGGGTTTGGCATCCCGGGCGAGATAAGCGCTGAAGACCACCAGGTGGGGTTAGCAGTGCAGAATGAGTTGATCGCACGCGGCTGGGTTTTTTCAGAAGAGCAGATCCAGTTCCGCAATACCGTCACTGTTGACCTGACCGGGACGGAAGATGAACTTCTAATGCGTATGAAATCGAAGACACGCTATAATATTCGCCTGGCGGGACGCCGGGGTGTGAGAGTTCGACCGGGAGGCAGCGAAGATATCGACCTGCTCTACCAGATGTATGCACACACCGCCCTTCGGGACGATTTCACCATCCGTTCTAAGGCATATTACCAGGTTGTCTGGGATACTTTTTTCAAAGCAGGTTTGGCAGAACCCTTGATCGCCGAGGTAGAAGACCAGCCGGTCGGCGCGGTGGTCATTTTCCGATTTGGCAACCGCGCCTTGTACATGCACGGGATGTCTTTGGACGCCCACCGGGAAAAGATGTTCAATTATCTTCTGCAATGGGAAGCCATGCTGCGCGCCAGGGCAGCGGGCTGCCAACGCTATGATTTATGGGGCGCTCCCGACGAATTTACCGAAGATGATCCGCTGTGGGGTGTTTATCGCTTCAAAGATGGGTTTGGCGGACGGGTCGAACGCACCCTGGGCGCCTGGGATTTTCCGGTGCATTCGTTGCTTTATACTGGATATTGTCAAATCCTTCCCCGGATCTTGCAGGTGATGCGGACACGTGGGAAAAAATCTGTGCAAAGGAGCTTGAGCACATGAAACAACGTCTTAAACTGGCCCACTTACCCACCCCGATTGAGGCATTGCCGCACCTCTCTGCTGAATTGATGGGTCCAAACATAATCACCAAACGTGATGACCAGACCGGGCTGGCGTTTGGCGGCAACAAAACCCGAAAGCTGGAGTACCTGATTTACGAGGCGCAAGCTGCAGGCGCCGATACCCTGGTCACCGCCGGTGCGGTTCAATCCAACCACTGCCGGCAAACCGTTGCCGCAGCGGCACGTCTGGGCTTGAATTGCACCCTGGTGCTGTTTGGTGACCCGCCCAGCCCCCCGGACGGGAACCACTTTTTGTATTATCTGTTGGGAGCTGAGCTCGTCTTCACGGAAAGACCCCGTGTTCAGGATAAGCTGGAAGAAACCTTTCAAAATCTGAGGAAAGCGGGCAAGAAACCCTATTTGATCCCCTATGGGGGTTCAAACCCAACCGGTGCGCTGGGATATGTCAACGCCATGCTGGAACTTGCCGAACAGGGTTGCACCCCGGATTGGATTGTATTTCCCAGCTCATCCGGCGGAACCCAGGCAGGGATGCTGCTCGGCGCCCGGATGAGCGGGTTCCACGGTCAGATTTTGGGCATCAGCGTGGATGAGCCGGCTGAGCTTTTACAATCCCGTGTGGCCGAGTTAGCCTCGCAGGCGGCACGCACAATGGACGAACCGTATACGTTCACAGCCGGTGAAGTCCTGGTAAACGACGAGTACATCGGCGATGGCTATGCCATTATGGGTGCCCGTGAAATTGAAGCCATCCGCCTGTTTGCTGAACATGAAGCCCTGCTTTTAGACCCCGTCTATACCGGGCGCGCAGGGGCTGGTTTGATTGACCTGGTTCGTAAGGGCTTTTTCAAGCCCGAAGATACGGTTCTCTTTTGGCATACCGGCGGCGGTCCTGCTTTGTTTGCCAGCAAATATCAAAACCGATTAATTGATCTCGCTTGAATGGGTTCCTCAGGATGAATGGGGGTCGAACGTCTCAGACTGAGCGGTAAAACCAAAAAATCGGACTTGCTGACTCTTTGTGAAAATGGTATAATCCCCCCTTGCGTCTTTATAGATGAGGCATTATTTTTTGAAAGGCAAGGAACGACAAATGGACAAGACTGAACTGCTGAAATCAGTTGAAGCACCCGCAAACAGCAACATCCCGCAGCTTTCACCCGGGGATGCGGTTAGTGTTTATTTGAAAATTAAAGAAGGCGAACGAGAACGAATCCAGGTTTTTAAAGGGACTGTTTTATTTGTGCGCGGCAGGGGCAACGATGCGACTTTCACCGTGAGGCGCATCGCCAGCAACGGAATTGGTGTTGAGCGCACCTTTCTGATGCGCTCACCGCGAATTGAAAAGGTCGAGGTCGAACGACACTCAAAGGTGCGACGAGCCCGGCTGTATTTCCTGCGCGACCGTACTGGCAAGGCTGCCCGTCTGAAACAACGTTTTTAATGGCTCATCCGCCAGGTTTTTCCCTGGCAAGGATTCCCAGGAGATGACGCGCCTCATCGGGAAGCAACGTGAGCTGCTTCTGGATGGGGTGTTTTTATTTAGGAGAAAATCATGGCTCTTTTGCGACAACCTTTAATCGGCATCACCAGCGGTTTGGTTAACAATTCTTCCGAGGTGCCGGTTTGTCAGCTTGCTGATGCCTATATCAGGGCAGTATTGCGCGCAGGTGGAACCCCGCTGGTCATCCCGCTGGGGTTGGATGAGCGCCGGTTGACGGCGCTTCTCGATGTGCTGGATGGTGTAATCTTTTCCGGTGGGGGTGATATTGATCCGCAGCGTTACAATGGAGACCCTCACCCTGAGGTCTACGGCATCTCTCCTGAGCGTGACGAGCTGGAGTTTTTCCTGGTTCAGCGCTTGCTTGAGATGGATAAACCCTTGCTGACCATTTGCCGTGGGACCCAGGTGTTAAACGTTGCCCTTGGCGGTAGCCTCTACACTCATATTGCGGACCAATTACCAGGGGCGCTTAAACATGACTGGTTCCCCAAATTTTCCCGTGACAGGCTCTCGCATTCGGTCACCTTTGTCTCTGATAGCAGGCTCAATCAAATTTATGGGACGGATGAGATTCAAGTAAACAGCCTGCACCATCAGGGGATTTCCAGGCTGGGTGAAGGGCTCGTCGCTGCTGGTGTTGCACCGGATGGGCTGATGGAGGCACTGGAAGTTCCCTCGGCGAGCTTTGCTGTAGGTGTGCAGTGGCATCCGGAGTGTTTGACAGATGATGAAGGCTCACAAAATTTGTTCCAGGCGTTCGTTCAGGCTTGCCAGTAAACCGTTCAACAGCCTTAATATTCCTGTAAATTCGTTTAGAATGACCCTTTAAATTGGGAAAAACAACACCGGGGATGCCCTAATAGCGGCGCGCATCCCCGGTGAACCATTAATTCACATGGTGAAGGGTAAGTCCAGCAGATTATTCACTCATAAAAAACAGGGGCAAGTGATAACCATACTCAAATTCATAACCCGGAGTGTACAGGGCTGTTCTTTCGACGGTGGAATTACCCGCCCTGTCAACAGCCGTGAGCGAGAAAAGGAGCAATTGTTTTGGCGCCAGTTTGTCATAGGTGTACGAAGTTGTTGTCGGAGGAAGGTTGCTTACCAGCACTTGTTCAGCACCACCGTTGACCCTCACCGAGAGTGAATAATGCTTCAAACCCGAAAGCTGGTCACCACCCGTCCAGGTGATTGTTGCTGAGTTCTTTGTGAACGGTGACTGTAGATGGTTGATTGAAATCCAGGGGCTGGTTCCATCTACAATCGCATCGAAGACGACATCTACCCCCGTTTTACCGCCGGCATCGGTTACAAGGGCCAGGATGGCGTAATCATCGCCGTCAGCCATGCCGGTTGTGTTAATCGGTATCGTCCAACCACCGGTTTCGCTGATGTCCTTACCCAGGTACACCCAGGTACCATTTTCCCAATCTCGTCCATGGAACCAGAATTCGACAGAGGCAATAGCCCTGCCCATGCTGCCTTTGGCTACATTTGCGACCACATGACCGTTTTCCGGCAGAAATAATAACCCGTCTGTCTTAACCAGGCTGACCGATGGATTGGTATCGGTGGTGCTGCACTCAATATTTTTGATCAATGTGCGGGGTGTTAAAATGCCGGAGGGGTTACCCTTATTGTCCCAAACTCGTAATGCCACTTGGAAATGACCGTTGGGGATTGACGTTTTGCACAAATCTACCGTTGTTGTGAAAGGATTCTGTGTTTGTTCGCTGCCGATTTGGACCCAGGCACCATTATAATTTGCCAGGATTTCCAGTTTAACCACGCCAACGTTCTGCTGCCCCCACCCAGAAACACTCAGATTGCGATTAGTAACATAAGTTTCTGCCGAAGGAGCCGTTAATCCACCGGTGGGTGCTTTAGCAGGCTTATTGCCAGAAACATAGTAAGTCTTTCCAACGCCGCCATAGGTAGCGGCTTCATAGGCCAGGCGCGGGCGTCCACCCTGGGTTGCTTCATCCCAGTTGATGCTCACATCCCTGAAGGTGATATCCTCAGCCACTCCCCATACGGATTGCATTCCTTGAGAAAAATAACGTGTATCTTCGGTGACCACCATAAAGTGAACATGGTGTCCTGTGCTGTAGCCGGTGTTGTCCACATTGGCAATAAATTGACCCTGTGTGACAGGCGTTCCAACCTGTTTCAGGTGATTGGGGATGCTGTTGTTGGCAATATGCAGGTAGATCTGATACGTCCAGGGGGTGGTGGACTTATCCTGAAGCGTGATGCTGTTGGTACAGGACGGAGTGTTATTAGGGCATGAATCACGCCAGCGGAACACCGTGCCACCTTTTGCCGCCATGATGGGGAACATGGTGCCATCGGCGAAATCAAAGGCATGGGTACAGTAGTAGACCGGGGTACAGGATGAGTGACCAACCGACCAGGTGAGGCGTTTTTCAAGCCCTTCAGCCCAGGGCAAATAATATCCACCAAAAACCTTATTGGACTGGGCTTTCGCCTCCGAAATATGTAACAAGTCACCCTGAACGCTTTTTTCGGCGTATTGAAATTTGCTGAACGCCTCAATGAACTTGGGGTTATCTTCTAATAAAACATCCCAGCTGCCGTGTTCGTCGGCTATTGCCAGGGTCAGTTCTGGCTCGCGAGCCATTAATTCACCTGTCTCTGGATCCTCTGCGGACAGCCAAACGATCGCCATCTGACCATCATCCTGAATTTGGGTATGCTCAATCTGGTAATTAAATATTTTCCAATGCCCACTGGCGTCTTTCAGGGCAGATTCCACCGCCGAAATAAGGTCAGGGTTTGTCGAGACCGGGTCAGAAGGATCTGTTGGGCTTTCGGTGCCTTCTGAAAAGTCGTTAGAACCCTGGGTTGGAGGTGGATTGATCAATGTGATCGCAATCAATGTAGCCGATAATAAAATCAGTACAATGATGCCAAATTTAATCGATTTCGTCATAAGAAAAGCCTCTTTTCTAGCCTGTACGCTTTCTTGCCGTGGTAGCTCATTGCTGACCAGGTTGTTTTGGACTGATATCGTCGCCTTAACGATTGCAATATTTATGCCACTCAACAGAACTTGCGCCAAACACATTCTTAGTTTATGGCGAGTTTTCTAAATCCTTTTTTTGGGAACGCCAGTGAGCATTTAATTAAAACTTTGAAAATTCGTTCCAATCATCGTTTGAATTAATATCCATCTCAATGGCGTGAACGCGATGAAAATGGGGTCGTTCTTAATTCAGCGGCATTGTTAGGGGCGGATCTTTGCGGAGCAGTCATTGAACTGTATCCGCCCAACCCGAAAGTGCCCTGTAGACAGGGCAATCACCGTTCAATACCCTTGCCGGGGGCAGGAAATGCTATACGAAAGGTTGCCCCCTCGAATAGATATCATATTCATAAATGCGAAAAATCTAAATCTTCATTCACATACCGACCATTATCTACCATTTGTTTTTCAACACCCTCATGGAGTTGAACTTGCACTTATTCAAATTATGTGATACTATATCAATCCACAAACAATCATCACTGTTTCTTAGTTTCAGTTTAACAATAACTGAGTGGAAACGGCGGATTTTTTTTAATTATAACAATGAGGGGCGGTTCCCTGCAAAAAAATTATTAGATGGAAGGATAATTAAATGGCCAGTTCATATTTAACACGCGAAGGCTATGAAAAGTTGCAACAGGAGCTGGAATATCTTAAAACAGAAAAAAGGGTTGAAGTTGCAGATCGTTTGCGCGAAGCTTTAGAGGACGGCGAGTTAATTGAAAATGCTGAACTTGAAGCCGCTAAAAATGAGCAATCCTTTGTTGAAGGACGCATCAAAGAATTGGAGATTCTGCTCGCGAGTGCTTACCTGATCGACGAATCAACACAATCGGAGACTGTCCAGGTTGGATCTAAGGTAACGATTCAGGAAGAAGGTTTGGATCCGGAGGAGTACATGATTGTCGGCGCAGCCGAAGCAGACCCGCGCTTGGGGCGCATCTCTAACGAGTCGCCCCTGGGAAAAGCCTTGCTTAACCACAAAGTGGGTGATAGGGTCAAGGTTGAAGCCCCACGTGGCGAATTTGAAATTGAGATCCTCTCGGTCGGATGATTGATTGGCTATGACCGTTTTCACCCCGCCCGGCTGGACTGGTCGGGGTTTTTGTTTCTTATAGCGAGGAAGGGATTATGCTGGAAGACACATTTTCTGAACTTGAACAGGTGCGCCTGAAAAAATTGCGCACCCTGGAAGCCGCCGGGATTGACCCTTACCCCACACGTGCAGAGCAAACGCACACCAGCCAGGAGGCGATTGAGGCTTTCATTCAGGTGGAATCACAACCTGATGCATCTCCCATCCAGGTAACCGTAGCTGGACGTATCCGCTCATTACGTCCGATGGGCAAGCTGACCTTCGCCCATATCCAGGATCGGGATGGAAAACTGCAGCTCTTTTTCCGGGTGAACGATTTAGGTGAAGAAAAAATGGCTGAACTGAGCGCCTATTACGATTTAGGCGATTTCATTCAAGCCAGCGGTACCCTGTTTCGCACCAAACGCGGCGAGGTCTCGTTGCAAGTGGATGACTTCAAAATGCTTGCCAAAGCCCTGCGACCCCTGCCGGCAGCCAAAGATGAGGTCGTTGACGGAGAAATCGTCCGGCATGCCGTTCTCAGCGATCCCGAAACGCGCTATCGCCAGCGTTACGTGGACCTGGCCGTCAACCCCGATGTCCAGGAGATTTTCAAAATCCGATCGGCAACTGTGCGGGCGTTACAGAAATTCCTCGACGATCACGGCTTTATCGAAGTGGAAACCCCGATCTTACAGCCGATTTATGGTGGTGCCGCCGCGAAACCCTTCGTCACTCACCATAACCAACTCCACCAGGACCTTTATCTGCGGATTTCTTTTGAACTCTATCTCAAGCGGCTGCTGGTGGGCGGTTTGGAGCGTGTGTATGAGATCGGTCGCGACTTTCGCAATGAGGGCGTCTCCTATAAACACAACCCCGAATTCACCCAGCTGGAATTTTACTGGGCTTATGCCGATTACCTGATGGTGATGGATTTTACCGAACAGATGGTTGCCTTTGCCGCTGAAAAGGTTCTGGGAACGACCGTGGTCAACTTTAATGGGCATGAGATCAACCTGGCACCGCCCTGGCGACGCGTTGACATGCGCCAGGCTATCCTGGAGGCAATCGACATCGACATCGAACTGAACCCCACGGCTGAATCCTTGCAGGCGGCTTTGGAGGCCAGACAGATCAAGCATAAGCCGGGCATGACGCGCGGCAAACTGATTGATGCCCTGATCGGAGATTTTCTGGAACCCAACTTCATCCAACCGACTTTTTTATGCAACTACCCCAGGGATATCTCACCTTTGGCGAAAAGTATTCCCGGCAATCCAAGCGTGGTTGAGCGTTTCGAGGGTTTCGTTGGCGGTATGGAGCTGTGTAATGCCTTCACCGAGCTGAACAATCCCCTTGATCAGGAACAACGCTTTATTGAAATGGGTCGTGCCTATGCTGATGACGATGAAGAACAGCATCCCATGGATGATGACTTTGTCAACGCCCTCAGCTATGGCATGCCCCCTGCTGGCGGTTTTGGGATCGGGGTCGATCGGCTGGTAATGCTATTCACCGGGCGACGCAGCATCCGGGAAGTGATCCTGTTTCCGCACCTGCGCAGCCAGGATGCTGAGGGTCAGGGATAATCCGGAACCATCATCCTGCGCAGCTTGAGATTTTTTAACAAACGGCATAAGAAACTGCGAGCAAACATGGACGAAGGCGCACTGATTCAGGAAGCACTTGACGGCGACCTGAACGCCTTTAATACGCTGGTGCTGCACTACCAGGATATGGCTTATAACGTTGCCTACCGCATACTGGGTGAGTCTGGCGCAGCCGATGATGCCGCCCAGGAAAGCTTTATTTCCGCTTATCTAAAACTACATCAATATCGAGGGGGATCTTTCAAAGCCTGGTTGTTGAGGATTGTTACCAATTCCTGTTATGATGAGCTTCGCCGCCGCCAGCGTCAGCCTGTCGTCCCGCTAAAACCCGATCTACCCGATGGCGAAACCCTGGAAGATCCTTACTGGATTAAAGACGAAGCCCCCACTCCGGAAGAGCACAGTGAACGAGCAGAACTGCAAGCGGCTATTCAAAATTGTATCAACAAACTGGATCAAAAATTTCGCGTCATATTGGTGTTGGTGGATGTGGAAGGGCTGGATTACGACACAGCCGCCGAGATAGCCAGCACTAAAGTTGGCACGGTCAAAAGCCGCCTGGCCAGGGCGCGTGCACGGGTGCAGGATTGCTTACAGGAGTATTGGGAACTTTTGCCTGAAATCTTCCGTCATAAGGTTGAGGAAACATGAGGAAGACTGAAAGACAGCGCTCACGCGAACTGGAAATACTCTCTGCTTACCTGGACGGCGCACTTCATCCGCGCGATCACCAGGACCTTGTTGCGCGCCTCCAGCATGAACCCGAGTTGCAGGAACGCCTGGAACAATTGCGCAGAATTAAGCTGACGGTGGGCTATTTACCGCGTCTGCAAGCCCCGCGTCATTACACCCTGACCCCCGAAATGGTGACCCTGCAGAAACGGAGAAAATCTCCAATCTTGCAACCCTTGCGTTTAGCCTCAGCTCTGGCAGCGATCCTGCTGGTGGTTTTGTTGGGTGCAGAAACCCTGCTTTCCAGAATGCCTTTGACTCGCACCCCACTGGATTCCGCACCAATGACGAAAACCGTGGTGATGACGGATGAAGTCAGACCGAAACCGTTGATCATCTGGCAACAACCCGCAATGGGCGGGGCTGAAGCTCAATTCGCAGGACGAGGAGGCGACGCTGCGGTGATGATCGACACAGCTATGATGGCGGAATCCATGCCGGTTGGGATGGAGGAACCTGTTGAACAGGACATGCCAGCAGGGGAATTGACCCTGGCAGCAGCACCAGAAATGATGCTTGACGTAGCGCCTGAAATCATGCTGGAGGCAGAGTCGATATCGTCAACGGGTGCAGGTGTGGATACACTGGAAATTGTGGAAAATGCTGACCTGCACCTCATCCTGGGGATTAACCTGGAACAGGGCGGAGAAATCATCCACCGCAGCGGGGATTCCATAGACCTGTTAGCCACACAGCCAGCCTGGTGCCCAATCTTACGCGCACTGCAAATCGCCCTGGGAACTATTGCTCTGGGCAGCAGCCTGGCATGGTGGCTGCTCAGTCGGCGCCGCTAACCTGAGATTAACTTCAGTATTTATCTAATCCTCCCCCGTCCTTGTTTGACATAAGCTACCCTGCAAAGTATAATCCTCTTTCGTAAATTTGTATTGTGTTTTTGGAGAAGAAGCGCCATGGAACAAGTAAAAGAGGTTAAGGCAAAGGAGCGCTATACGGGGACGGTGCTTAAGACCACGCTGCAGGGAGCGCTGGTTAATATCGGAAGTCAGATCCCTGCATTCATCCACATTTCCCAGGCTGTCAGAAAAGACGACCCCGGAAAACCACTCAACTCGATTGAAGAAGTACTGGTGGAAGGTCAGCAAGAGGATTTTTGGGTCAAGCGTGTCCGCAAAGACCGCATCGAATTGACCATGAAAGAACCTATCAAGTTGGAATGGCGCGAGATCAAACCGGGCATGACGGTTACAGGCACCGTGATCCGCCTGGAGACTTTTGGCGTCTTTTTGGAAATTGGCGCAGAACGCCCCGGGCTGATCCATATCAGTGAGCTTTCTCACAGCTATGTGCGCACCCCTGGCGAAGTGGTTCGCGAAGGTGATGAGATTGACGCCCAGGTGCTGGAGGTCAATCGGCGCAAGAGGCAGATTAAACTCAGTGTTAAAGCTCTTCTTGAAGTACCGGCACCCCCGGAAGAGGAACCGCAAGCCAGCGATAAAGAAAAACCAGAAGAAGAACCGGAACCCGAACCGGAGTTGACGGCCATGGAAATTGCCTTGCGCCAGGCGCTGGAAAAATCTGAAAGCAACGAAGCTTCTCACTCAAAACAAAAACCACGCAAAAAGAAGGACACAGAGTCAGACCAGGATGAAATTCTCGCACGGACTCTGGAGAAAAAATTTGGCAAGGACGCGTAATTCACACCCTGTATCTGCGAAAGTGGGGCACAGCAAAAACGATTAGTTTTTTCGGGGAGGTGCCGGAGAAGGATGGGCTCTCCCCTTAGCTTTTAATTTAGAAGTGTTTTTGAGGTTGACGCATTGATCTGGATTGGGTGTTGGAGGCAGGATGAGTTCGAAGTACATTTTTATCACTGGCGGTGTATTAAGCTCAATCGGTAAGGGAGTCACCGCAGCGGCAGTTGGTCGCCTTTTAAAGGCGCGCGGCTTTTCAGTGGCTATCCAAAAACTGGATCCTTATATCAATGTAGACCCCGGGATGATGAGCCCCTACCAGCATGGCGAGGTGTTTGTTCTGGATGACGGTTCGGAAACTGACCTTGATTTAGGTCATTATGAACGTTTTGTCGATATCCGCTTGAGCAAAGTGTGTAATTTTACTTCCGGGCAGGTGTACGCCGAGGTGATCCAACGCGAGCGGCGCGGTGATTTTCTCGGAGGCACAATCCAGGTGGTTCCCCACATCACCAACGAGATTAAACGTCGTGTCGTCCTGGTCGGTCAGGAAACTGGGGCTGACATTGTCCTGGTTGAGGTGGGTGGTACCGTGGGCGATATTGAGGGTTTACCCTTCTTCGAGGCGATTCGGCAGGTACGTCTTGACCTGGGGCGGGAGAACACCGCTTACATGCACGTGACATGGCTGCCCCACATTGGTGCCACGGGCGAACTTAAAACCAAGCCCACCCAGCACTCCGTGCGGGAACTGCGTTCGATTGGCATCATCCCGGATGTGATCGTTGCCCGGGCAGACTTACCCATCGGCACCGACCTGCAGGAAAAAATTGCCCTGTTCTGCGATGTAAAAGCCAGCGCGGTGATCCCGATTGTGACCACCCCCATCCTTTACGAAATCCCCTTAAGCATTGAAAAAACCGGTGTGGCAGACTTGTTGCTAAAACTGCTTGACCTGGAACCCAAACAACAACCCGATTTGCAGGAATGGGAAAACCTGATCGAAAAGATCAAACAACGGAAACCGGTCGTCAAGGTCGCTCTGGTGGGAAAATATGTTGAATTGCGTGATGCTTATATCAGCGTCAGGGAAGCGCTTAAACACGCGGCGATCGCTAACGACGTGGTAGTGGAAATCGTCTGGGTGCAATCCTCAGACCTGGACAAGGATGACAGCCTGGAGATTTTACGCCAGGTGGATGGCATCGTGGTGCCCGGCGGTTTCGGCAGCCGCGGTATTGACGGTATGATCAGGGTGGCCAACTATGCCCGCGTGAACCAGGTGCCCTACCTGGGTTTGAGCCTGGGCATGCAGGTGATGGTGATCGATTTCGCGCGGGATGTGCTGCAACTGGAAACTGCCAATTCATCTGAATTTGATCCCAGTACCCCGGCGCCGGTGATCGACCAGATGACCGATCCCCATTATTTAACTGAAAAAAGCGGTACCATGCGCCTGGGGCTGTACCCCTGTCAACTGCAAACGGGTACAATTGCACACCAGGCTTACCAAAAAGATCGCGTGGAAGAGCGGCACCGTAACCGGTTTGAGGTGAATAATGAATATCGCCCGGCATTAGAACAGGCTGGTTTGATCTGTTCGGGGATCTCACCGGACGGAAAGCTGGTTGAAATTATCGAGATCAAAGATCATCCCTTCATGTTGGGGACGCAATTTCATCCCGAGTTTCTCTCAAGGCCAAACCGCCCTCACCCCTTATTTGATGCCTTTATTCGAGCAGTCAATCAAAAAGCAGAAATCGATCAGTGAAATGAAGATACAAACTTTGCCTCGCAGAATAAACAACAATCTAACCCTTATTGTATTGGTGTGCATCCTTGGGCTTGTACTGTCGGCCTGTCAACCTGAAGCGACTGCAGAGGAAGTCTGCCAGATTGATTTAGAAACCGGGGAATATGCCGAAGGTTGTATTCCTCCCCCCGGCGAAGATGAAATAGAAGCTCAGGCTTACCCGGTTGAGCAAAGCCTTACGAGCAGTCAGGGTGAGACCAGCTATCCCGTCGGCGAAGATAAGCTCTCATGGTTATTGAAGACCTGGCGGTTGACGGATTTTGCTGAGAACGGCGAGCCATCTAAGCCGCCTTTCAGGTTTCTGACTTTTTACAAGGACGGCACTTATGCCATCGCCACAGAGCCCGATTTGATCACCGGGGATTGGGAGTTGGTGCTCACACCTGATGAAGCGACCCTGATTTTGGACCCTGGTACACAGAATGAGGTACAGTATCAGGTCGTCACCCTGGAAGAAGCGCTGCTTAATCTGCGCACCTGGCAGGATGATGTACAAATTGATGAAGGTTACCAACCAGACGATTCCGGCTGTGTTTGTGATTAATACAAAAATTTTTTATAGAAAGATATGAGATCGATAATGGATACAATGATAATTTCAGTCAAAGCAATTGAAGTACTCGACTCTCGAGGCAATCCCACTGTGGAAGTGGAAGTTGTTCTTGGGGATGGCAGTTGGGGTCGAGCGATCGTGCCCTCCGGTGTATCGACCGGCACGCATGAAGCGCTTGAACTGCGCGATGGAGACCCACAGCGCTATCTGGGCAAGGGCGTCACCCAGGCTGTGAATAATGTCAATACCCGCATTGCAGAGGCGTTGGTCGGGATGGACGCTGTTGAGCAAATGGCGATCGATATGATCATGCTGGCGCTGGATGGGACGCCCAGCAAGAGCGTCCTGGGCGCCAATGCGATCATGGGCACCAGCCTGGCCGTGGCAAAGGCAGCTGCAAGCGCCGTGGGCATGCCGCTGTATCGTTACCTGGGCGGGACATACGCTCACACCCTGCCAGTGCCGATGATGAACATCCTCAATGGAGGATTGCATACCGGTTGGGAAACCACCGATGCACAGGAGTTCATGGTGATGCCCCTCGGTGCGCCCAGCTTTGCCGAAGGCTTGCGTTGGGGTGCGGATATTTACCACTCCTTGAGAAACGTCATCAATAAAAAAGGTTATAGCGGTTTGATCGGCGATGAGGGCGGATATGCCCCGGCAGTCAGGACCAACGAAGAAGCCGTTGAAATCATTTTAGAAGCCATCGAAAAGGCAGGCTATCGACCAGGCGAACAGGTGGCGATTGCCCTCGACCCGGCAGCCTCTGAATTTTATGATGAAAAAGAAGGGATTTACTTCTTGCGCACGGAAAACCTCAAACTGTCCAGCCAGGAAATGGTTGGCTTCTGGATGGATTGGATCAAAAAATATCCGATCGTGTCCATTGAAGACGGGCTTGCCCAGGACGACTGGGAGGGTTGGAAGCTGATGACTGAAGTAGCCGGTGATCGTATTCAAATCGTGGGCGATGACTTGCTGGTGACCAATGCATCCCGGGTCAAGCGAGCGATTTCTGAAAAAGCCTGTAATTCATTGCTGGTGAAGATCAACCAGATCGGCACGCTGACGGAAGCCATGGAAGCCATGACCCTGTGCCAGCACCACGGCTGGACTGCGGTCGTCTCTCACCGCTCGGGTGAGACGGAAGACGCCACAATTGCCGACCTGGCGGTGGCGATGAATACCGGTCAGATTAAAACCGGCGCCCCTGCTCGTTCTGACCGGGTAGCCAAGTACAATGAACTGCTGCGCATTGAAGCAGAGCTGGGCAGCACAGCCCGGTATGCCGGCTGGAATGCCTTAAAACACTAATCTGCAGCAGCTTGACCTGTTAATTCACTCAAAGAGGCGCCCGACAAGGCGCCTCTTGTGGTTTTTTAAATAGGCGTTGACAAATCCCGGGTTTCGCTGTTTAATCAATAGTGAGCAAAGGCTTTATAACAACCGATTTTATCGACCTGCTCGTAGGAGTAAAGATGAAACCCCGTTTGTATTTCTTGGTGTTAGTTGCCCTTTTTCTCGCCACCCTGGCTTGCAACATCCCATGGGCACCAGTCCTGGAAACCCCACCCCCTGAACCCACTGTGGCGATCACAGTTGTCGAACCAACGCCCCTGCCCCCAACGGAGACGCTGGAGCCAGCCGAACCAACACCCCTGCCCCCAACGGAGACGTTGGAGCCGGAACCGCCGCCAGCAACCCTCACGGTAGAACCCACCCCGGAATTTTTTGCCTGCTCTCAGGAGATGCTTCCCGGAATAGCTTTCGGTGTTGAATTCTGCTACCCGAAGGTGTATAGCAACGGCTTTTCACAGAGCCTGATTCCTGAGTTTCGGCCGGAGGGTGGTGATCCACCCGCTATGGACAGTCACCCCGATATGATCGAAATAATTTTAACCGGGTACCCGGTTTCCAACGTATACCACCGTCCTGCCGTTCGAATCTATCCCGTTCAGGGGTATATGGCTCTGAATCCTTATATCCAAAACATGGTCATTGAACTGCAAGCTTTGCTGAACAGCGGCGACCTCCATCCAACCGGTAGCATCCCCTTTGTGCCCATTTTCAATGCGGCGCAGATGATGCGCGCTCAGATTAAATACCTGGATTTTCAGAATGGGAAGGGCGTGCGCTTCATCACCCAGTATGGTCAGGCTGCCGTGCCGATCAGCAATGATAGCGCTTTTTATGCTTTTATCGGGCTGACGGATGACGGCGCCTACTTCCTCTCGGCCACCATGCCGATTGCCCATCTGTGGTTTGTGGACGATGGGTTAATCGAACCGGCAGAAGGCTGGTCGGCGTTTTCAGAATATTTTGAAATTTACATCGCCGAAGTGGAGGCGGGCATGCTCACCCAGCCCGCTGACGCTTTCACCCCGGACCTGACGCACCTGGATGCGATGATGGAATCCTTTTTAATTCCACCGGGTGTCATTCCCTGAAAATCGTCACACGCTTTTCGGCTTTTTGTGGAACCCAAACCTTCGTAAGACCATGAGGGCACAGAGAATGCTGCGCGAAGTGGGATCATTTTTCATAATTCCAGTACAATAGACCCATGTCTGCATCTCTTCAAGCCCTGGAACAAGAAATCATCACCTGTCGGAAGTGTCCGCGCCTGGTCGCCTGGCGCGAAGAAGTGGCTCGCATCAAGCGCAAAGCCTACCAGGACCAGACCTACTGGGGCAAACCGGTGCCCGGCTTTGGGGACTCTGACGCCAGAATCATTGTGGTGGGACTGGCTCCCGGCGCACATGGCTCCAACCGCACCGGGCGCATGTTCACCGGCGACGCCAGCGGCAAATTTCTTTATGCGGCTTTGCACCGCGCGGGGTTTGCCAACCAAACCGAATCCAGCCAGCGAGACGACGGACTGGCGTTACAGGACGTGTTTATCACCGCGGTGTGCCGCTGTGTGCCGCCCCAGAACAAACCCACTGCTGAAGAAATTAAAAATTGCCTGCCCTGGCTGCAGGCTGAAATCAACCTGCTGACTCATGCGGAGGGCTTCGTCGCCCTGGGGAAGGTGGCTTTTGATACCCTCGTGCGCATGCATCGCAGCGAGGAGCACCCGGACCACAAACCGGTCTTCGGGCATAACGCCTTTTACCGGCTGGGCGACGGTCTGCCCTGGCTGCTGGCATCCTATCACCCCAGCCAGCAGAACACCCTCACCGGCAGGTTGACTGAAGCGATGTTTGCTGAGGTGTGGGAAAATGTGAGGCGTTTAGGGATTGGGGATTAGGAATGATGTACTGCGGAAGTATTACAGGTCATTTCTTCCCCATATTTCGATAATACGATCATCTTGAGCTGTCCCGTATTTCAACTGCACATCAAAAGCAACTTTTTCCTGATCCCTAACCCCTATTTCCTGATCCCTGATCCCTGATTCCTATTTCCTGATCCCTGATTCCTACTTCCCATAACGCTTATAAAACGCTTCGATCACGTCAAGAAATTCACGCGGCAAATAAGGATAAGCCTTCTGGGCAATGTCATTGGGGACGCCGTAATAAGCCTCGGCGATCCCGCCAGTGATGCAGGCGATGGTGTCGCTATCCCCACCGATGGAGATCGCCTTGCGGATGGCGTCTTCAAATCCCGTCGATTCGAGAAAAGCGGTGATCGCCTCGGGCACGGAACCCTGGCAGGAGACGTCGAAGGTATAGCCCGGACGGATCTCGTCCAACCTGCGCAACAGGTCATAACCGCAGTAGTTGGTAATCGCTGCCCGAATTTCTTCCAGGGGAGTCTTCTGCCGGGCAAGCAGGACAGCCAGTGCGGTCGCCTGGGCGCCCTTGATCCCCTCGGGGTGGTTGTGGGTCACCACGGCGCTTGCCTCTGCCTCTGCCAAGACCTCATCGACGGTGTTGAAGGCAAACCCCACCGGGCTGACCCGCATCGCCGAGCCATTGCCCCAGCTATTGTAGGGCTGAGGGTTATCGGAGTATATCCAATTGGAAAAGTAGCCGCCGTATCCCCGTCCGGGGTAGCGCCGGGCGAAATCCTGATACGCCTCAGTGTAGCCTGTGCCGGTGAGCAGCGCGCTGGCTGTCGCCACGGTGAGCACCGAATCATCCGTAAAGAAGCATTCGGGTTTCAGAAATTCAAATTGAGTGCTTTTGATATTTCTCCATTCATAAACTGAACCGACCAGGTCACCAATAAGTGCACCGAGCATGAGACCTCCTTGCTTTGGGGCTGATTTATGTGATAGGGAAATTATAATCGGATTGTTGAAGATGAAAAGAAGGTGTTGAAAAGATACCTTGAAAGGGAATTTGAGCAATCAATTTTTGATGATGGGTTGATCTGATTTAAATTAACATTATCATTTGAGCTAATAATTTTACTTTGGTAACATTTTTCGTCAAACTAATTGGGTAACGAACTGTGCCCAACACATTTTTAACATTAATTCCTGCGCGCCAAGCCATGAAACTTGAACCCGGCGGCTTCCCAGGCGTGCTTGTCCCAGGCGTTTACCGCATCATACACCCATTCTGCCTTCGTTTTTAACCGCAATTCTGCAGGGTCCAGCGCTTTGAAAACCTCATGTGCCACGCCCAGAACCACCAGGTGAGCCCCGGATAAGGCATCCTCCAAATGCTCCACCTGTTCAATGCCCTGCAGGTTAGCCGCGGGCTTTAAAGGTTCGTAAGCCAGCACCCGGGCTCCGGCGGACACCAGGAGCCGGACCAGTTCAGCCGCCGGGCTCTCGCGCACATCGTCCACGTTTGGCTTAAAAGCCAGACCCAAAAAGGCGATGGTTTTCCCCTCCAAACCCCCGACGACCCTGGCGATGTTTTCGGCTAAAAATGCTGGTTGACCGTCGTTCACACTCCGGGCTGCCCTGATCAACGGGGCGCGCTCCGGCGCGGCTTCCACCAGGAACCAGGGATCCACATCGATGCAGTGTCCGCCCACACCCACGCCAGGACGCAGGATCTGCACCCGCGGGTGCAGGTTGGCGATGCTGATTGCCTCCCAGATATCCACGTTGAAGGCGTCTGCCAGGCGAGAAAATTCGTTGGCGATCGCGATGTTGATATCGCGGAAGGTGTTTTCCATCAGCTTGACCATCTCGGCTGTGGTGGCGTCGGTCAGGATGATCTCACCCTGCACGAATATCTGGTAGAGATCACGCCCAGCTTCCGCTGAAGAGCGGTCAATCCCGCCAATCACGCGGGGATTTTCCACCAGTTCCTGCAGGATGCGTCCCGGTAGCACTCGCTCCGGCGAATAAGCCAGCAGGAAGTCCTCCCCGGCTTTGAGACCGCTTTTTTCTAAAATCGGTGTGACGACGTCTGTTGTAGTGCGCGGCGGAGAGGTTGATTCCAGAATCACCAGGTTGCCCCGCCGCAGATGCGGAACGATGGACTGGCTGGCGGCGATCACCGCCCGCAGATCCGCCCGCTTATCAGTATCGAAGGGTGTCGGCACTGCAATGATAAAGGCATCGGCAGAAACAACCTCTGTTGAGATTGTCAGGTGACCGCTCGCCAAAACCTTCACCACCAGCTCTTGTAGTCCCGGCTCAACGATGTGCGATTTTCCCGCCTGCAACCCTTCGATGATGGCGGTGTTGGTGTCCATGCCCGTCACGCGTACCCCCTTGCTGGCAAATACGCTGGCGTAGGGCAAACCGATGTAGCCCATTCCAATCACACATAAGGTTGAAAATTTCATAAGTTTCTTTCTTTGAAAACGGTCGTTTCTGGCAGTATCAAGAGAATTTTACCCCAATTATTGCGTAGGGCTTGGGTTGTCCAACGAAAAAAGTGTTTTACGACAGGCATACCAAAGTTCAAAAATCTCAGTTGAATCCCTTGGGATTTTTGATACAATGGAAAGATGAACACACAACATACCATTTTTATTTCCCCTCATTTGGATGATGTCACCCTCTCCTGCGGCGGGTTGGTTTGGGACCTCACCCGTCAAGGCCATCGGGTTGAAATCTGGACGCTGTTGACGGGCTTGCCGCTGGATGTACTTTACTCGGAGCTTGCACAGGAGTTGCACGCAACCTGGGGCATCTCGGGCGTGGATGCGATCCTCGCCCGGAGAGAAGAGGACCGGGCTGCCTGCGCTGTCCTGGGGGCAGAACTGCGCCACTTTGACTGGCTCGATGCCATCTATCGCCGTGACCCGGCAAGCGGCGAACCGCTCGTGAAGGACTTTTTTACTCTGTTTAATAGCTTACCCGAGGCAGACCTGGTTGCGGAAATCAGCACGGCGTTAACTGCTGAATTGCCGCAAAGAGCATCCCTGGTAATGCCGATGGGCCTGGGCGGTCACGTTGATCACCGGCTGGTCGTTAACGTCGGTAAGCAGATTGGCGGCGTTGATGCATACTATGCCGATTACCCCTATGTGATCAACCATTTTGAAAATCCCCTGTTAAAGGATGGGGAATTAAAATATATCCCCTACGACCTGGGTGAAGACGCCCTGCGCGCCTGGCAGGAGGCTGTGTTGTGCTACAAGTCACAGCTTTCCTCCTTCTGGCGCAATGACGATGAAACGCTCCTGGCACTGCGCAACTACCTGGCAGGCGGCGGTGGACGCTTGTGGCGAAAAACTTAGCTTGACAGTCCCCATACAGGGGGGTAAAATCTTTTTCACCCTGAAAGATGGGCCTGTAGCGCAGTTGGGAGCGCGCCTCAATCGCACTGAGGAGGTCGAGGGTTCAAATCCCTCCAGGTCCACTGCGGTGCCCCGGAAACCAGCGGTAAAGGGGCACGGGGTACCTGAGGGCCCATAGCGTAGCTGGGAGCGCGCCTCAATGGCATTGAGGAGGTCGAGGGTTCGAATCCCTCTGGGTCCACAAGAAAAGCGTCCAAAATGGGCGCTTTTTGTTTTCGGTCTTCTTTTCTACCAGCCACCCGCATCAATCTTCCACACTTCCACACGCACCGGCGTCACCAGCATCACCGCCGGCAGCAGTTCGGCAAACGCGGCTTGCGCAGATTCCCGACGCGTGTCGACCTCCTCCGGCGTCGCCAGAAGTGCCGCACTGCACAATGCATCGTATCCAGCATCGGAAAAACCGGCAATATTCGTGCCGATCCAACCGTTGGTTGTATTCGGTATCGCCCAACTGGCGTACAGCGCACAATCTCCACCGGGCGGTCGCTGCCAGGCGAGCAAGGTCAGGTCAAACGCGCGTCCAAACAGCGGACCCTCCGGGCCAGGTGCGTACAGCTCGGGCAGGCTCAATGTGTGCACCTGCAGGCCTACGCCGCAGATCCCCAACATTTCGGCGATCCCCGCAGCCAGGTCCTGGTGGAAGGGCGAGGGACCCGCCAGCAGCGTCAACGACAGCGGGGTGGAGTTGAAGACACCCGGCACGTTCTGCGAGACTCGCGGCGTAAGCGGGTCACCATCGTGATCCACCCAACCGACAGTCTCCAGCAGGGTTGCACCCGCTACCGGATCATAGGACAGCCCAGCCTGCAGGACAGGCGCCGAACCGGTCTGTGCGGCTAGGGCTTCGATGTCGATGCACTGTGTTAGCGCCAGGCGCGTGCGCGAGTCGGCAAAGAAATCCTTGCGCTCGGCAAACACAGGGTTGTTAATCGTGTCGTATTCCGCCGGGCGGATGCCGAACACCAGTTGCGTTGGTGGACCGTCCGTTTCAACCCGCACCTCGTAACCCGGCTCCGACTGGATGGCAGCCAATACTTCGGGCGCCTCGACCAGGTTGAAAGAAGCGTCCAGCGCATCGCAGGTTCCCGTCTGCAGCGCCTCCCACGCCGCCACAGCGCCGCCCTCAAGGGCCCGCAGTACGACCTGATCAACACCCGGCAGGGTCTCTGCAGGTGAAGGATAGCCGGGGTTGCGGGTCAACAGCAGTTCGTGTTCGCCACGCTCAGCCAGGGAAAAGGGTCCGTAACTGGAGGTTTCCGCAGCGACGGCGCTGAAGTCCGGGACGGAGTCAAATCGATGTGATGGCAGCGGAGTCCAGAAAAAGCGCTCCAGCTCGGCGGAGGTGAATCCCGGCAGGCCGCGCCAGCTCAGGCTGATCGCATCCCGGGCGTTGAAACTCTCGGTGCGCGCCTCAGCCCAGCCGTAAACCGGCGAGGACGGGTCACTCGCCAGGGTGTAGCTGAGGACGGCGTCGGCTGGGATCAGCGGGGCGCCGTCGCTCCAGGTCAACCCTGCGTGCAGGCTAAAGTCCACCACCATGCGGTCCATCTCCAGCGGGTCCAGCCCGTTCCAGGTGATGGAACAGGCATTCTCGCGACAACCGCTGGGGCGTACGTTCACCCCCTCGGCAGCCATCACCAGCTCACCACGCGCGTCAACCAGCATCTGCCCGCGCCGAATCGGCACCGGCTCCAGCCATACATTGCCCAGGGTGTAAGCCGGGGGGTACAACAGCGCATTCAAACGCTCTCTGGCGGGGGTCAACGGACCGCCGAAGGGGGAGAGCGTCTCTGGCAGGCTGGCGGTGCACACCGTCAGGGTCACAGGCGGCGTTTCCGTCGGCGTGGGTTCGGGGGCTGCGCTGGGCTCCACCGGGAGGCTAAGGTCAACCGTCTCCGACGGGGGCGTCTCCACCACCTGTGGCTTACAGGCAGCCAGCATCAGGATCAGCGCTACGGTAAGGATGAGGGCTTTTTTCATCAACACGTCCTTTCGAGGTCATCCTGGTCTTCGTCTTCAATCCATTCATCAGTTTCGTCGCCAAAGCGCAGGCGCAGGTAAGACTGATAGCGCTGGGGAGCCACCCGGCCCGCCTCCACCGCTGCCAGCACAGCACAACCCGGTTCATGGGTGTGGGTGCAATCCGAAAACTGGCAATCAGCCACCAGCTCCCGCATCTCCACAAAATAGGCGTCCAGTTCCTCGGGTTCGGTATCCCACAGGGCTAACGAGCGGATGCCGGGGGTATCAGCCACATAACCGCCCAAATCCAGCGGAAATAGCTGGCGCACGCGGGTTGTGTGGCGTCCCTTCGAGGTCGCATCGCTGACTTCGCGCACCTGCAAGCCTAAATTCGGCTGGATGGCGTTCAGCAGGCTCGATTTACCCACGCCCGAGGGACCGGTGAGGGCGGACAGTTTTCCTTTTAAGGCGCCGCCCAGCTCGTCCAAGCCTTCACCCGTCCGGGCAGAGGTAAACACCAGGGGGTAGCCGAGGTTGGCGTACAGATCAAAGGTCGCCCGGGCAGTTGCTCGGCTCACCAGGTCAACCTTGTTCGCCACGATCAGCGCCTCCACCTGCTGCTTTTCAGCGATCACCAGGAAGCGGTCCAGCATACGCAGGCTGGGCTCGGGTTGAGCACAGGCAAACACAATTACAATCTGATCGGGATTAGCCAGTAAAATCTGGCGGTACTCGCGCTTCAGCCCCGTGCGCACCCGTGCCAGCTCGGCTGTGCGCTCGTGCACATTTTCGATCACGCCGCTCCCGTCCTTATGGGGGGTGATCGTCACACGGTCGCCCACAGCCACCCGGTCTCCTTCCTGCTCGCCCTTCTTCAGGCGACCGCGCAGGCGGCTGGTGTAATCACCAGCATCGGTGCGCACCACCAGGAAACCAGATTGGGCGCGGATCACCAGGCCGTCCAGGGTTTTAGCCAGGGGGGTCATTCTTCCGGTTCATCAACATCTCCCCCGATAGGCGTCTCGGTGGGGACGGGCGTTTCGGTTGGAAAAGGCGTGTTGGTCGGAACAGGCGTATTGGTGGGGTAGGGCGTCGGCGAAGCCACCACATAGGGGTAAGCCTCCCAGGGGAGCACCCAGCCGATATCGGTATTGCCCGAGAAATACAGCGAAATCGCCCGTCGGAAGACCGGCGCAGCCATCTCCGAGCCCTCGCCGGCGTTCTCCAACAGCACCACCACGGCGATATCGGGTCGGTCGGGGTTGTTGACCTGCGAGTAGCCGGCAAACCAGGCATGCGAAATCCCAAAGGGGTTTTGCGCGGTGCCGGTTTTTCCATAGGGTCGGTAGCGCATGGTAGCCAACTGTCTGTGGGCAGTACCGCGGGCATTGGTGATCACTTCACGCATCGCGGTCTGGATAATGGTCAGATTCACATCTGAAACAGGCAGGCTGCCGGTTTCTTCGGGGGTAAAAGTCAGTGTCGGTGTGCCCTCCTCGGGACCGATGGCGTCGATCAACGATGGGCGATACAGCGTGCCCCCGTTAGCCACCGCGGCGATAAAAGCCGCCACCTGCAAAGGCGTGACGGTCATCTCGCCCTGGCCGATTGCAAGCTGAACGTTCTGTTCACAGGTGGTCACCTGGGCGGGGATATTGCCGGGCTGTTCGGCTACCTCCACGCCCGTCGGCACCCCCAGCCCAAATCCCAGCGCCATGTCGATCAGCGCATCGGGGCGCCCCGCCGCCATCAGTTCCTCGCCGATGACGTAAAACCACGGGTTGCACGAGCGCATTAAACCCTCGGGCAGCGTTAAAGTTCCGCTGGGCGGAACATCTTTTTCCAGCGTCCAATCCGTCAGCACATTGCCGCAGGCCACAATGGAATGGTCACAATAAATCTGGTCGTATTCGCCAAAAGTGCCCGTTTCCAGTGCAGCTGCCATGCTAACAATCTTAAACACCGAGCCCAGGGGGTATTGCCCATTGGTAGCTCGATTGAAGACCGGGTCGTTCGGCACGTTATACGGGTTCTGGGCATAGACGAAGTTCTGGTTGTTGATGTCAAACAGGTTAGGGTCAAACTGTGGATTGGAGACGATCGCCCGCACCCGCCCGGTGTCTACTTCGATCACCACGATGGCGCCGCGAAAATCGCCCAACGATTGCTGCAGGCGATACTGTAAGCCCGGCTCAATGGTGGTTGTGATCGATTGCCCCGGAGAGGCTGGGCGCTCTCCCAGCTTGGAGAGAATCTGCCCGTTGGCATCCTTCAGGTACAGGGTGGCGCCACGCTCTCCCGCAAGCACGTCCTCGAAAGCCAGTTCCAGCCCGGTGGCGCCAAAGCGCTCGTTGGGAGAATATCCCATCCGCAGGTAGCGATCCAAATCTTCACTGGAGATATACGAAAGATGCCCCACCGTTTGAGGCGCCAGCCCGCCGTCAAAGTAAAACCGGGAAGAATAACTGGTCAGATACACGCCGGTCAGGCTGGAAAGAGCGCTCAGGTGAGCGTTGATCTCAGCCTGGGTCGCTTCGCCTAATGAGACGTAGTCAAGGGGATGAGCCGCCTCCAGCATCTCCCGGATCTCATCAACCTGGTAAATGGTCAGGCTGGCCATGGTGTTGTAAAACAGGCTCATCAGGCTGTCGTTAAGGTTTCCAGGGGTGAAGCCGATCGCCACCGCATCCGCCTGGGCAGCCAGCGGCGCTCCGTTGCTGGCGTAGATCGCGCCGCGCGGGGTGGATTGGCGCACAATCTCCAGCTGGTTGCCCCCAGCCAGCTCGGGCATGATCAATCCATCATGCCATTCCACCCGCCAGCCATCACCCTCGCGCACCAACGGAATTTCCAGCTGGCGGGTCAGGGTACCAAAGAGGTTGGTGTTGTAATTCACCTGCAGGCTGGCTACGGCAGAATTGGGTTCCGTCGTGCGGGAAAGCACCTGGTAAGTGATGCCGTTGTCAAACAGCAGCGTCAGTGCGATGGCAGTCTGGTTATAGCGGGCAATAAAATCTTCCTCCGTCAACGCAGCCCGGCTGCCCTCCGAAAGTTGGCGGTACATGCCGCTGTAATCGTCAACTCGCCAGGCTTCCATAAACGCGTCAACGGCAGCGTTGACATCCGGGGCTGGGGTGATAAACACCTGGGGAGCCGGAAGCGTGAGCGTTGGTTCCGGGGTTTCTTCAACTTCCAAAACTTCTCCGCCCGGCGTACAGCCGATGATTGCCGCCAGTAAAAGTAAAATGATCGCAATTTTTAAACTTCTCATACCGAACTCCGATGGGCGCCGGGGTTGCCCGGTACCCGGTTCTTAACGATCATTGATTATACTGTGTCACTCCCCGGTTGTGGATTCATCCGCAGGTTCTGGTTCAGGTTGGTAAAGCACATAGGGTTCACTCTCCCACGGCATGATGCCGCCGGGATCTTCGCCATCAGAGAAATATAGCGTCACTGCCCGGCGAAAAACCGGCGCCGCCATCACAGAGCCCTCACCGGCGTTCTCCAGCAGGACCACCACGGCGATATCGGGGCGATCGGGGTCGTTGACCCGGGTGTAACCGGCAAACCAGGCGTGCGATGTCCCGCTGGGCGTTTCCGCTGTGCCGGTTTTTCCCGAAACCGGGATTTCCAGACCCTGCAGGGTCCCGTAGGCGGTACCGCGTTGCTCTTCCACCACCATGCGCAATCCTTCAGCCAGCGCTGCCAGGGTCTTCTCCGAAATGGGCAACTCCCCTTGTAGATCGGGCGTAAAGGTGTAGGTCTTCTCGCCGGTCACCGTGCTCAGGCTTTCAACCAGCGCCGGTCGGTACAGGGTGCCGCCGTTAGCCAGGGCGGCAAAAAAGGCTGCCACCTGCAGCGGCGTGACCAGCACCTCACCCTGCCCGATTGAAATCTGGGCGCTGTTCAAGCAGGATCCCGCCACCGGGGGGATGTTGCCTGGCGCCTCGGCGATCTCGATGCCGGTCAGCGCCCCCAGGCCGAAGCTGTAAGCCATCTCCGACAGAAATCCGTCCTGGTCGTTGTTGTACAGGCTCTCACCGATACGGTAAAACCAGGGATTGCACGAGCGCATCAGCCCCTCCACCAGGGATAGATCACCGCTAGCGAGCCCGTAATTGATAGTCCAGTCGTAAAGCGTGACGCTGTTACACACCCACATCGATTGACCGCAGAAAAATCGCGAGTCCGGGCGGTATAACCCGGATTCCAGCGCCGCAGACATGCTGATAACCTTGAAAATCGAGCCCAACGGGTACTGCCCCTGGGTGGCGCGATTAAACAGAGGCTGCGCCGGGTCGCTGAAATAGGATTCCAGCATGCTGTGGTCAATCTCAGTCAGGTCAAAGGCGTTGGGGTTGAAGTGCGGGTTGGAGACCAGCGCCAACACCCGACCGCTATCCACTTCGATCACCACCACGGCTGCGCGCAGGTTGCCCAGGGAGGTTTGCAGGTGCGTTTGCAGGGTTTTATCCAGCGTGGTGGTGATGGACAGCCCGGGAGAAGGTTCACTGGTCGCCAGCAGCGAAACAATCTGTCCACTGGTGCTTTTGACATACACAGAGCCACCGTGTACGCCAGCCAGCTCCGCCTCGAAGGCGGCTTCCAAACCATAAGCGCCAATGCGTTCGTCCTGACGGTAGCCCCGCCGCAAATAATCGTCCAGCAGTTCTTCGGGAATATACAACATATACCCCAGGGCATGGGGTGCCACCCCGCCATCCAGGTAGAAACGTGAACGAAACTCACTGATCCGCACCCCGTAGAATGACTGCAGGTGCTCCAGGTACGGAACTGCAGCCGCCTGTGACAGCGAAACCACAGGCAGGTACCAGTCATCGGGTGTGGATTCAACCAGCCTGCCCAGGGAATCAGAGCTGTAAATACTGATTTCCGCCAGGGCTGCAAACAAATCCGGCGCCTGCTCGGGGAGGATTTCCCCCGGAACAACCCCAATGGCGAGCGCGTTTTCATAAGCCGCCAGCGGTGCACCAGATCGGTCAAAAATCCGCCCGCGTGAGGGCAGTTGAGAGACAAAATCCAACCGATTACCGCCGCGCAAATCAGGCAGAAGCATGCCGGTTTCCCATTGTATGCGCCAGCCGTCCGGTTCGCGGGTCAGGGTTGCCACTGTGTCCCGGCTGAGGATTCCAAACAGGCGGGTGTAGTACGCCACCCGGTAGGCTGCCTCAGCATGGTTGGCCTCCGCCAGTGTAGAAAGCACCTGGGTCTGGATGCTTTCCAGCGTCAGGGTCTGGGCAAAATTTTCATAGATGCGGGTAAACTCTTCCAGCGTAATGGCATCGCGGCTCAATCGGGTCAGGCGGGCATACATCGCGGGGTAATCCTCAACCGCCCAGTCCGTCAAAAAGCCTTCCAGGACGTGCTGGACGGTGGCAGCAGAAGTCACATCGCCCTTCCCGCTCCAGATAGGCTGTCCGGTCCAATCGCCGCCCATACCCAGGCACCCGGCCATTAAGGTCGTTGCAACGAGGACCAAACAGGCAAAGATGAGTAAAAACCGGGCTCGAACTTTCACAGTATCACCCTCACGGACTGTTCAGGATCGCACGGTAGACCGGGCAGCGGTAATTCAAATATGCCTGGCAGCGCGTGGGCAGTCCCCGGGTCACATCCACGCCAAAGGTGCCCAAACCCACCGCCAGGTGACACAGCGGCAAGCCCATCACAGAGGCAAAACAGCCTTGCAAGCCCTCCACCGGGTGAAAGGCGACATTTTGAATACCGTAAGCGCCGGCCTTGTCCAGCGGGTCGCCCGTGGACACATAAGCATCGATTTCAGCGTCGGTATAGGCGCGCATGGGGACGTCGGTAACACAGACAGCAGAGAAACTCTGCAAGCGATGCGGTGCCAGGATCGCAATGGCAGTAAAGACCTGGTGGTCACGGCCGCGCAATTGCTGCAGCATCCTGCGCGCGTCCGCCGGGTTGGCAGGTTTCCCCAACAGCGTTTCACCATCAACCACGATGGTGTCGGCTGCAATCACCAGCCCGGGCTGGTTCTGCGCAATATTGTGGGCTTTAGCAAGCGCCAGGCGACGCACATACGCCTGCGGGGTTTCACCGATGCCCAGCCCTTCATCAATATCAGCCGGGTTAACGGTGAATGGCAAGCCGATCAAGCCCAATAGCTCGATTCTGCGAGGGGAATTAGAGGCAAGGATCAATTCACACATTAGAAAACCGAATCAATGGTCCAACGCATGGATTTCAAGGGCAATCGCCGCCAGGTGCTCGGGGCTGGTGCCACAGCAACCGCCAATCACCTGCGCGCCTGCAGTCACCCAACTCGGGACCAGAACGGACATCTCCGACGGCGACACGGCATAGATTGCCTTGCCGTCCTGGTCGACTTCGGGCAAACCGGCATTGGGTTTGAACCACAGCGGTTTTTCCGTGGCTGTCCGCAGCCGGGTTAATACTTCCAGGTTATCCTCCAGGCTGCGCCCGCAATTGATGCCCAGCAAATCTACATCCATCGCGCCGATCTCAGCAGCCATATCCTCTGGCTTAACGCCCATCATGGTGCGAACTCCCCGGTCGTAACTGAAGGAGCACACCAGCGGGATCGCCGGGTCAACAGTTCGCACCGCACGAAGCGCCGCGCGAGCTTCATTAAGATCAAATTGTGTCTCCACCACGATCAGGTCCACGCCCCCTCGGCACAACAATTCCGCCTGTTCTCTGAAATTTGCCTCTGCCTCCTCAACCGTCATCTCGCCCAGAGGTTCCAGCAGCTCACCCAATGGACCGATGGATCCCGCCACCAGGACTTCGTGAGCGGATGCCGCTTTGCGGGAGATTTCAACCGCTGTGCAATTGATCTCTTCGAAGTGCGCTTCCAGTCCCATTGCCTTCAACCTGCGCCGCGTGGCGCTAAAGGTACAGGTCAACAGGATGTCTGACCCGCTCTGGATGAAAGCAAGGTTAAGCGCACGGATTGCATGCGGGTTCTGCAGCACCCACAGCTCTGCTGCTGCACCCACCGGTAAGCCCTTTTGCTGTAAATTGGTGCCGGTAGCCCCATCTGAAACAAGCACCTCGCCGGCAGCGATGCGTTCAAGGAAGGCTTTTTTTGTCATCAAATTCTCCGTCAATCCGGGTAAACCACCCGGGCAGGTTGGCAAGAGCAGGTTTAATCATCTTCCCTGCGAATTTGAAAACTGTCAAAGTCACGCGCCACATGGACATTCGGGAAGATTTCCTGGGCTTCGTTGAGAATATCGCGTCTCCGATAACGCCTGGAAAGGTGCGTCAGGAACAGGCGCCCAACCTGTGCCCGGGCTGCCAACCCGGCCGCCCTGGCAGCCGTCAGGTGATCAAACTGTTCAGCCAGGTCGGCTTCGCTTTCAATGTAAGTCGCTTCAATCACCAGGGCATCAACCCCCTGAACATAGGGGAGTAATTTTTCAGCATTGCCCGTATCACCCACTACAGCCAGGCTGGTGCCCTTGATAGGCTCACCCAGCACCTGGTCGGGTTCAATCACGCGTCCGTCGGGCAGAGTTACCGTCTGCCCATTGACTAGGTCGCGCCGCCAGGGCCCGGGGGGGATTTCCAGGCTCTCGGCCGCTTCGACCAGGAAAGGCCGCCGGATGCGCTCTTCAAAGCGGTAACCCAGCGAGTGAGAGCCGCGGTGTTCCACGGGAAAGGCTGTAATCGTGAACCGTTCTGCTTCCCAGAAGGTTCCCGGCTTGATCTCGTGTAAAATCACCGGAGGTTTGCCCTGGTAACCCCGTAAGACCACGCCAAAAATCAGATCGTGCACGCGGTCAAGGGTGTGCCGTGTGCCGAAGATCTCAATCTCCTCAATGACATCCCAGCGTAAAAAGGTGGATACCAGCCCGCCCAGCCCCAGGATATGATCCAGGTGTCCATGGGTCAACAGAATCTGATTCAGCCGTTTAAAGCCAACACCAGCCGTTAAAATCTGGCGCTGTGTCCCCTCACCGCAATCCACCAGGAAGCGGAACTCTTCGTGCTGAATTAATAATGAAGATAGTCCGCGGTGTGCTGAAGGCGCCGAGGCAGAGGTACCCAGAAATAAAATTTCAAACAATAGCAGTATCTACCAGCAAAAAAATTTTACTCAGTACCCAGCCCGGCAATCATGCGCAGCAAGCCCAGCAATCCCAGCCCAACCTGAATGCCCTCACCGGCTGTTAATTTGGGGGCTGTCTGTTCGATCTCCGCCTTCTTGATCAACAGAATTGCAGAAATGGCGCCTGCCACAGCGCCAATCACAACGCCTGTGACAATCGTCTTCGCCTTCCAGTTGTTTTCCATAATCCATTTCCTTCCATGCTAATTTCGAAATGCCTGAACCTTTGCATCAATGGGCGATTCAGGTGTTTTCACCTTTTCCGGGCTGCCGTTTCAAGAGCGGCGCCTGCCAACAAGCCTGTTCAGCAGCTCAGACGCCATGGCGACAAAGCCTTTGCCAGCAATGAAGGGCATTGCCATTTTGTCTGCCCCGCTGCGGATGTTCTCGACGGCAATACCGACATAATACTGAGCTGCCGAGGTGTACTGCGGTAAAATTTTCAACAATCGAGTGAGCAACCACACCATCGTAAACAGGACCGCCGCTATCACCAGGGCAATAAACAAGGCTGGTATGATCAACCAGATCATCGAGACATCTGCCCATTGTGAAACAGATTCACCTGCAGGCGTGCGAACAGCTGTGTAAATCACCATTCCAAGGGCTGCAAGGATCAGTACAGCGCCTAAGCCAACAGGCAGAATGATTTGCCAGATCTTTTGCCGACGATGGCGGGCATAACTTCCGCTTGTTTTTGATTCAGTAATTTTTGTGGATGTTTGTGCAATCATAGCCTTCATTTTAACATGAATTGCGTCATTAACCCAAACAAAAGCTTCTGGGGTCCGCGAAGGAAACCCCTTTTATGGAATAGGGGCATTCAGCCCCTGCAATCCGCATGCGATTAATTTGATCGACCAATATTGGGCACAGGGTCTTCATTAATCGCGTTTTTATTGTATAATTACTTTTAAAGAAATAAGTCTTCGGACTTATGACATTAAATAAAAAATGTTCATCTGCCGCCCGAATATTTGGCGGCTACGACCGAGATATCTAAGAGAACCGCACGAAGTTTTTCGCCGGCAACCTGCCTGGCAAATTGTTGATGATGACGTCGGTTTTGAAATGATCAGCAATGGCGTAATGGTATCCTGCCCTTGCCTTCGTCAAGATTTGAGTCAAGCATACCGTTAAGGATAGATATGGTTTTTATTGACACATCAGTCCCCAGGGACGACCATAGAAATTCAGATAAGGGTTAGACGAAACCGTAAGTAACACCTATCCTTAACACAACCATAGCCAGCCAGGAAGCCTCACTGATAAGACGGCCGTAGCCACCATGGGCAAATTACGGCTGTTTTTGGTTTAAGAGTGGCGCAATGGAACGGGAAATTACATCGATCAAAGTGCAAAAGCACAACCAGCAGAGGGTGAGTATCTACCTCGATGGTGAATACGCCTTTGGTCTCTCCCGCTTTGTGGCAGCCTGGTTATCACCGGGTCAGAAGCTCACCAGTGCAGATATCGATCGGTTGCTTGAGGAAGATTCGTATGAGATCGCCTTCCAAAAAGCACTGGCTTTCATCAACCATCGTCCCCGATCGGTGGAAGAAACACGCCTCCGTCTGCAAGAAAAGGGATTCAGCGATGCACTGGTTGAGGTCACGCTTCAAAGACTGATCGAGAAAAATTGGTTAAACGATCTTGATTTTGCACGCCAATGGATTGAAAACCGAAACGCCTTCCGGCCGCGCAGCAAACGGCTGTTAGCCTACGAATTAAGGCTCAAGGGCATTGCAGATAACACAATTACCCAAGCGCTCGAGAATTATGCGGGTGACGAAGATCGTATGGCTTTTAAGGCTGGTTTGAAAAAAGCACAACAATGCAGGCAGGAAACCAAGCCTGATTTCAGCAAGAAAGTCGGTGGATATTTAAGCCGCCGTGGTTTCCACCATACGACCGTCAGGAACGCCATAGATCGCCTTTGGGAGGCCGTCGCACTTCCAGAATCGGAGCGCTGTGATGAAATGGAATAAATGGAGCAATGATGACAACAATAAGTACATTAATATTAATTGGCCTGGTGGTGGGCGCGATCGCATTGGGGGGTGTAGCAGGCTTTTTGATCAATCAATCCATGGTCGACGCCAGGCGCAAGGCGCAAAACCTGAAGGCAGATCATATCATCAGCGAAGCCAAAGAAAAGGCGCGTGAGGTTGAAATTGAAGCCAAAGCCAATGCGCTGAAGATTACCCAAAAATCCGAAGATGAGCTCAACCGCCGCCGGGCTGAACTCAGCAGAGAGGATGACCGCCTGCAAAAACGCCGCGAGGAGTTGGATGTGCGCCTTGAGAAATACGAGGAACGCGAACTCCGGCTAAACAAACGTCAATCCAGTATTGATAAACGCGCCAATGAAATCGATAAGCTTTATGAAGATATCATGGAAGAATTGCAGCGAGTCTCAGAGATGACCCGCGATGAAGCTCGTGAGATCCTCCTGGAAGAAACTGAAAAGGAAGCCCGCGCCGATATGGCTCGCATCATCCGCCAGATCGAAAGCGAAGCTCGCGAGAAGGGCAATACGCGTGCCCGCGAGTTGATCGCAGATGCCATCCAGCGCGTCGCCTCCGAAAAGGTCGCTGAAGTGACCACTTCGCTGGTCAACTTACCCAATGAGGAGATGAAAGGACGTATTGTTGGTCGCAACGGGCGCAATATCCGCACCTTTGAGCAGATTTCAGGCGTTGACGTGATTGTGGATGACACACCTGAGACGGTTACCGTCTCCTGTTTCGATTCGGTTCGGCGCGAGATTGCCCGGCGTTCCCTGCAGCGCCTGGTGCTTGACGGGCGTATCCACCCGGCTAATATCGAAAAGATCGTCAAAGAAGAAACTGAGCGCATGGACGAAGACATCTTAGAAGCCGGCGAACAGGCAGTCTATGATGCCGGCGTCGCCGGTCTGCACGTCGAAATCCTGAAGAAGCTGGGGCGCCTCAAGTTCCGCACCTCCTATGGGCAGAACCAGCTTGCACACGCCGTTGAGACCTCCAAAATTGCCAGTGTGATCGCTGCAGAACTGGGCGCGAATGTCGATGTAGCCAAAGCCGGCGCACTGCTGCACGACCTGGGCAAAGCCATGGACCACAACACCGAGGGCACCCACGCCCAGATCGGCGCTGAGTTTGCCGCCCGCTACGGGGTCAACCCCAAGGTCGTCAACATCATCGCCTCACACCACCACGAAGCTGAGCAAGAGTCGGTCGAAGCCGTGATTGCAGAAGCAGCCGACGCCATCTCTGGCGCTCGACCCGGCGCTCGGCGCGAGGATTTAGAACAATATATCAAACGATTGCGGGCGCTGGAGACCATCGCCAACAATTACAAGGGCGTCGAGCGCAGTTTTGCCATCCAGGCCGGGCGCGAAGTTCGCATCATCGTCAAACCTGAAGAGATTGATGATGTTGAAGCCAACCGCATGGCGAAAAATATCGCCCAGCAAATCGAAGAGACCATGCAGTACCCCGGGCAAATCCGGGTTACCGTGATTCGCGAGAGCCGGGCTACCGAATACGCAAAATAAGTTTGAGAAAACCAAAAAAGCTGTCCAGGGGACAGCTTTTATTTTTAATGGGATATCGCTGCAAAACAAACCCCGGGGGGCTTGGTTTTAATATTGGTTTGTTGCGTCAGACCCCCTCCAACACAAACCCCGGGGGCTTGGTTTTAATTTTGGCTTGTTAAGTCAGACCCCCTCCAACATAAACCCCGGGGGTCTTGGTTAAATTTGCTTGTTGCACCAGACCCCACTCTAAAATAAACCCCGGGGGTCTTGTGGTTTTAATTTTGGTTTGTTAAGTCAGACCCCCGGGGTTTTTATGAGCAGTAAGAAAAAATCCAACTTAAACCCCGGGGGTCTTGTGGTTATAATTTTGGTTTGTTGCGTCAGACCCTCTCCAACATAAACCCCGGGGGTCTTGTGGTTTTAATTTTGGTTTGTTAAGTCAGACCCCCGGGGTTTTTATGAGCATAAGAAAAAATCCAACATAAACCCCGGGGGTCTTGGTTTTAATTTTGGTTTGTTGCGTCAATCCCCCGGGGTTTTTTATGAGTGGTAGGGAAAATCCAACATAAACCCCGGGGGTCTTGGTTTTAATTATGTTTGTTTCACCATACCCCCACTAACACAAACTCCGGGGGCTTGGTTTCAATTATGCTTGTTTCGCCAGACCTCCGGGGTTTTTATGAGCAGTAAGGAAAAATCCAGCATAATCCCCGGGGGTCTTGTGGTTTTAATTTTGGTTTGTTAAGTCAGACCCCCGGGGTTTTTATGAGCAGTAAGGAAAAATCCAATTTAAACCCCGGGAGTCTTGGTTTTAATTTTGGTTTATTACGTCAGACCCCCGGGGTTTTTATGAGTGGGAAGGAAGAAATCCAACACAAACCCCGGGGGGCTTTGTTTTAATTTTGGTTTGTTGCGTCAGACCCCCTCCAATATAAACCCCGGGGGTTTTTATTATAATTTTGTCCTATCATCCGCCTGCCAACCTACCCTCCACCTGCGGAGGGTTTGTTTCGCCAAACCCCCGGGGGTTTTATGCGTGTTTAGGAAGAAATTCAATATAAATCCCCGGGGGGCTTGGTTTTAATTATGTTTCTTTCGCCAGACCCCCGGGGTTTTTATGAGCGGTAGAGAAAAAACCAACTTAAACCCCGGGGGTCTTGGTTTAATTTGTTTGTTGCGCCAGACCCCCTCCACCATAAACCCCGGGGGCTTGGTTTTAATATTGGTTTGTTGCGTCAGACTCCCTCCAACATAAACCCCGGGGGTCTTGTTTTTAATATTGGTTTGTTGCATCAGACCCCCTCCAATATAAACCCCGGGGGTCTTAAGGTTTTATTTTTGGCTTGCTTCGCCAGACCCACGGGGTTTTTATGAGTGGTAGAGAAAAATCCAACTTAAACCCCGGGGGTCTTGTGGTTTTTATTTTGGTTTGTTAAGTAAGACCCCCGGGGTTTTTATGAGCAGTAAGAAAAAATCCAACTTAAACCCCGGGGGTCTTGTGGTTATAATTTTGGTTTGTTGCGTCAGACCCTCTCCAATATAAACCCCGGGGGTCTTGTGGTTTTAATTTTGGTTTGTTGCGTCAGACCCACGGGGTTTTTATGAGCAGTAAGAAAAAATCCAACTTAAACCCTGGGGGGCTTGGTTTTAATTTCGGCTTGCTGCGCCAGACCCCCTGCAATATAAACCCCGGGGGTCTTAAGGTTTTAATTTTTGGCTTGTTTTGCCAGACCCCCGGGGTTTTTATGAGTGGTAGGGAAAATCCAACATAAACCCCGGGGGTCTTAGTTTTAATTTCCTACCATCATCCGCCTGCCAAACCATCCTCCACCTTCGTAAGGATTGTTTCGCCAGACCCCCGGGGTTTTTATGCGTGTTTAGGAAGAAATTCAATATAAATCCCCGGGGGGCTTGGTTTTAATTATGTTTCTTTCGCCAGACCCCCGGGGTTTTTATGAGTGGGAAGGAAGAAATCCAACACAAACCCCGGAAGGCTTGGTTTTATTTTTGGCTTGTTACGTCAGTCCCCCTCCACCACAAACCCCGGGGGTCTTGTGGTTTTAATTTTGGCTTGTTTCATCAGACCCCCGGGGTTTTTAAAATGGGTAGAAAAAAATCCAACATGAACCCCGGAGGTCTTGGTTTTAATTTTGGCTTGTTGCGTCAGTCCCCCGGGGTTTTTATGAGTGGTAGAAAGAAATCCAACACAAACCCCGGGGGGCTTGGTTTTAATTTCGTCCTCCCCTCCAGCTGCTTACCCCGCTGTTCACAAAAAGGGGTTGTTCGCCCGTTCGAAGCCGACCGTGCTTTCCGGCCCATGACCGGGCAGCAAGCGGGTTTCATCGGGTAGCGAAAACACCTGTGTTCGGATGCTTTCCAGCAGTGTTTCCAGATTTCCTCCGGGCAGGTCGGTACGCCCAATGCCCTGGTAAAAAATTACATCGCCACAAAACAAAGCACCCAGGCTTTCAACATAAAAGACAACATGCCCGGGGCTGTGACCGGGCGCATGGCGCACCTCAGCCACCGGCGGCGAATCATCGCCCAAGCCCAGGCGCATGCCGTGGGTAAGAGGCTGTTTCACCGCCGGCAACGGCGGGATCGACATGCCAAACTGTCTCGCACCGCCTTCCTGTTGATACCAGACCTGGTCTTCGGGATGCAAGCCCACCGGGAGTGGGGGCGAAAAAACCCCGGCGATCTCGCCAGCACCGGCAATATGATCAAAATGGCTGTGAGTCAGCCAGATCCCCCGCAGGGTCCAGCCCAGGGATTCTGCGCACTCAAGCAGAGCCTGCGCCTCAAAACTGGGGTCGATCACCACCGCATCGCCCCGGGCAGGGTCTCCCAGAAGGTAAACATTGTTCGAAAGGGGTCCTAACGTCAGGCGGATGATTTCAAGTGTCATTGCAAATCTCCTTCTCAGCCCGTGCTGAATCTGATGATGCACCATGCCGATTGCCGTTAAAATAGCGCAGGCTCAGTAAAAAAGTCAGCGTCAGTACCAGCAGGCTGACCGGGTAAATCGAAACGGGATTCCAATCATACAAAAAGCCAGCCAGAACCGGGGCTGCCATCATCGACAGGGCATTCAACGTTTCAACCATCCCAAAAGCCAGGCCAACCTCGCCTTCGCGAACCAGGGGTTGAACCAGCGCAACGGCCATCGCCCGGCCCAGCCGATGACCACCCAAAAATAAAAACCCCAACCCGTACCACAAAAAGCGCCCACCGCCCCAAATTAATGCGGAAAACAGCATCAATCCTCCCTGGCTGATCAAAAGGGCTAAACTTGCAGGCAGGTGACCAAAGCCCAGTGTCATCAAAACACTGCCGAGGGAAGCCAATGAACCCAGCTGCCCGATGCGTCCAAAGTGCATCCCGCGCTGATTTTGCAGGAAGTTTGCCGTCAGGGGTTGGGGAAGCGTCATTGCGATCAGCACCAGGGCAATCACCCCCAGCATGGTCAAAAAGCGCCTGTTCTTCAGCAGGTGCACTTCACCCTCCACGCTGGTCAGCTTCTCGACGGGTTGTTTCTGGACAAATAAGATGATCAACGTTGATAGGGCAAACAATGCGCCGGCGGCAAAATAAACCGAGCGTAAACCAAAGTGTTCTGCAACCATTCCACCGAAGATTGGTCCTATAATTCCACCAACGTTGAAAGCGGCAGTGACAAAACTGACTGCTCGCCCAACCGACCAATTGCCGCGCGCTCCCTGAATATAGGTATTGAGCGGCGCCATCACCGAAGAGGTGACGCCATACAGGATCAAACCGACCACAAAGGCGCCTAACGAAGGGGCAAAAGCCATCACCCAGGTGGCGACCAATCCCGAAATCCAGGAGAACCACATCAGCGGTCTACGCCCGAGTTTGTCTGCCAGGTACCCGGAAGGGATTTGCGACAGGCTCATCACCAGGCCGTTCACCCCCAGGATAGCTCCAATCAAGATTGGATCAGCGCCCAGTTCTTGAATGTACAGGGGCTGGAAAATTAAAAACATGCCCTCGCCGATGCCCCACAACAACATCGAGGCAGAGATGATTTTAAGATCACGCGTCATGCTGAACAGATCACAGTCCCATGAAACTTTCCAATGGAAGCACCTGGCGCGGGAGGTCGGTCAGGGTCTCGAGCCCGGTTTCAGTGACCACCACGTTATCCTCGATGCGCACCCCACCCTTGCCCGCCAGGTAAATCCCGGGTTCCACGGTAAAGGTCATTCCAGGTTCCAGGACGAGCGCATTATTTTCAAAAATATACGGCTCCTCATGCGCTTCCATCCCCAAGCCATGCCCGGTGCGGTGGGTAAAGGCTTCGCCATACCCCGCCTCCTCAATCACTGCCCGCGATGCTCGGTCAACGGAACCCGCTTCAATCCCAGCACGCCCGGCAGCCCGACCCGCCTGGTTGGCGCGCAACACGATCTCGCCAATTTTCAACAGTTCGGGGTCCACCTCGCCAAAGGTAAAGGCGCGGGTAATGTCAGAGAGGTACCCCTCGTAACTGGCGCCCCAATCCACCAGCAGCAGATCGCCTTCTTTCAACCTCCTATCGGAGGGAGTGCTGTGCGGGTTAGCGCTATTCTCCCCAAAAGCCACGATCGGGGAAAAGGACAGTTCAGGACCCGACCCGGCACGCAGCAATTGAATGATCAACTGGTTTGCCACTTCCTTTTCGGTCATCCCTGCTTTGATGCCTTTCAACGTCTCTAACAACGCGTCCTGGGCGATGATGGCTGCCTGGTGCATTTTCTTGATCTCGGTTTCATCCTTTGTCATGCGCAAACCTGCCAGGCAGGCGCTAGCATCGAGAAAACCTGCTTCACCTAACACATCTCCCAGGTACATCATCTCGAGGTAACGCATGCGGGTAGCTTCCACTCCCAGATCTGTGCTGCCCAGGCCAAGGTAGTCAGCCGCGCGGAAAAAGGCCTCCGGTCGGGTCTCGGGGTCATCGCTGTAGGTGAACGCCTCGATTTTAATCGGGATGTCTGCCAGTTTTCCCGTTTCCAGAGCGGGCAAGACCAGGGCAGTTTGCCCTCCAGCGGTGATCAAGAGCACGGTTGGTCGCTCCATCAGGTGAAAATTCAAACCCGTCAGGTAATTCAGCGTGGGGCCGGGGTTCAATGCGATTCCGGGCATTGTAAATTCGGCCATTAACTTAATTAATTTGTTGATTCGTTCCTGCATGATCCTGCCTCCTTCGTTAGCTATCGGGATTATTATAACCGATGGATGGGTGGTGGTCCCCCATTACAGCTACCTACCTGTTTTGCTCTCCTGTAAAAATATCTCAGCAGGGCACACAACCTTTCAATTTCAATGCCAGATTTCATGGCAACAAAAAAGGCTGCCTTTGTTGACAGCCTGTTTCTCTTGATGCATTGACCAGCAAATCACTCTAAAAGCTTTTGCGCCCGGTAAAGGTCCAGGGTCTCCACAGCGTGGCGTAAATGTGGAATGACAATGCTTCCACCCACCACCAGGCTGACATTAAACGCCTCGTAAAGTTCTTCGTCGCTCCAACCCGTATCCACACACTGCAAAATGTGATAATCGATACAATCATTGCAACGCAGCACCATGGAAGCCACCAAGCCTAACAACTCTTTTTCTTTCCTGCTCAAAACGCCGTCTTCATAAGCACGAGTGTCCAGGTTGAAAAACCGCTTGATTCCCAAGTGGTTAATCTCGGTAATGCGCGTGTTCATTTTTTGACGATAATTCTGGAATTCTTCCAGGCGGTCTACCATATCAATCACCTCACAGGAATAATTTATACTCGAAACGCTTTATCTTTTCTTGCGCAGGATCGTCTCACGCAAGGTCGCTGCGACCAGGATTAAGAGCAGGATCGTGCCCCAGAAGATAATCTCTCCTGTGTGACCAATTTCTTCAGGGTCCAGGAAATCTTCGGCAGACAGGATGAGGACCCCTGTATCAGAAGAATTCTCCAGGTCTCCCACCACTGGGGTTGCCTCCGGTGTCAGCACCACGGTTCGTTCTCCAGTCGGTTTCGAAATCGGGCTGCGTAACGCCAGCACAGCGAGTCCGATGATGATCACAATCATCGCTACCAGGGTCCACATCAAACGCGGTCCCCAAAACGATCCATTTCCATTCTCAAAATGATCTGACATGCTTATTCACCCAAATTTTCAATGACCTGCTGAGCAGCCTGAGCCGGGTCAACCAGACCTTGCAAAACCTGCCGGCTTCCATCCCGGAGGAAAGGTCCCAGGGTAAGAATAACCTCGTTTGGCGGGCGCAGAAGTGTTGTCACCTCAATCTGACTGAGCGTTGTGCGAATTTTCTGGTTTGACCACCCTTCCAGCGAAGACGGTCGCGGGGGGAGATATCCAGCCTCCCTGGTCCAATCCGCCAGATAATCCGCCTGCACCAGGAACTCTGCCAGCTCTACCGCCAGTTGCTGCCGGTGTTCTTCCGGTGTAGCCAGCGCCCAGCTGAGCCCTGTTCCCAGTGAAATAAGCTGCTGCGAGCCCGGTAAAAGCGGGGCAATCATCGCATCGGGGGGCAACTCCTGCAGATAATAAGAAGCCCAGATGACAGCCAAATCCACCTGGCCCTCCTTGAAAGCAGTCCAAACCTGACCAGCTGTCTGGTACTGGTTCAACCACTCCGGAAAGGTCTCGGCTTGAACACCCTGTTCAAATAGCCGCAGAACTTCCGTCAGGGGGGAGAGCTCGAGCTGGGGTCTGCGCTGAGAATCCTGCAGCGCACCTCCCTCAGCCAGGTACATAGTCATCGGGAAAAGCGCCTGGTCGTGCTCTGCTGGGAAAGCCAGCACAAGGTCTTCTTCAAACAGGGCAGACCAAGTTTGTGGAAACTCTGTGATTGTTTCGGGGCGGTAAACCAGGGTCATCGCATCGGCTGCAAAGGGAAGGCCAAAGGTGCTGCCCTGGATCAAAGCCATGTCGCGGGTAAAACCGTACCAATCCGTGTCGTCCGGTATTTCGGTCATTCCATCCATTGGAAAGACCAGGCCCTTCAGCGCCGCGGTTTCCAGATCAGTCCGCGTGAGGGCGACCAAATCCGGCAAAGACCCGGGCGCGGCGATGCTGCTGGCAGTGAGTGCATCCAGCAGTCCACCCGCGCCACTCGCCGCCTTGACCCGCACGTTGATCTCAATTCCTCCGTGTGCATCAGAGAAGGCTTCCAAACGGTTGGAAAAGCGTTGGCTGGCCCCGGTACCCAGTTCGGGATCCATATCCGGCGGGACCCACACCGTCAGACTGGTGATCGGTGCCGGGGGTTCTTCGACCTCATGGCTCACATCAGGTGTGGGCGTGATTTCCTCAACCGTTTCTGTCGGCGTGCTGGAAACCTGTTCGTCAGCGTTTAACCAGGGGAGGTCAAATGGCAGGCTGTCGCAAGCCGAAAGCAGCAGACTCAACAACAACCCAATCCCGAGAAAAAACTTAATCCTTTTCAAAGCCAGTCCACCATCCATTCCGATTTTTATTCTAAAATGATTGGATCGCTAAGCAGTTTAACCAATAACCGAACCGCATTTTCTACATCATCAGAGTCTACCATCTCTGATGGTGAATGGATATAACGGCAGGCAATCGAGATACAGCCGGTGGGAACGCCGCTGCGGGTCAATTGAATGGCGCGCCCATCGGTTCCGCCAGCCTCAAGCACTTCCAATTGATAAGGAATACCTGCCTCCTGCGCAGATTTAACCATCCAATCCACCAAGCGCGGGTCGGCAATAAAGCTGGCATCGCGCACTTTAATCGCGACCCCATCGCCCAGGGCTGTTGCCATCTTCGGGTTGGTGCGGGGGGTGTCGCCGCTGCGGGTCACGTCAATGGCAAAGCCCACTTGCGGGTCGACGCCATAGGCAGCGGTAGTGGCGCCGCGCAAACCCACTTCCTCCTGGGTGCTGAACACAAAGTGCACCTCGTGGGGTGTGCTGGTCAGCCGTTTCATCGCCTCAATCGCCACGGCGGCAGCGATGCGATCGTCCATCGACTTAGCCACCATGCGCTTGCCCAGGTCCATGAAGGGACGCTCAAACCCGCACACATCGCCCACCTTCACTGGGCAATCCTCTTTGCTGGTAGCTCCCACATCGATAAAAAGGTCGCTCAGCTTGGGCATTTTGCCATATCCGATCCCGTCAACACCGATCACACCCCGGGTGCCATCCATGAACAGCACCCTTCCGCCAACACATGTTAACGGTGATACGCCGCCGATATTGGTGAAGCGCACAAAGCCCTTCTCATCAATATGTGTCGCCATCAATCCGATCTCATCGATATGCGCAGAGATCATCACCCGCATGCCCTCATCCGTTTTGGTGCCCTTTTTGGCAATTAAGCTGCCCAGGGCATCCACACGGATTTCGTCGGCATAATCCGCGACGGCTTCGCGGATCACATCACGGATGGCATATTCAAAACCGGAAGGTCCGGGTGTTTCAACAAGTTGTTTAATTAAGGATTTCATAGATTTGCTCCTGATAAAAATAGAGTTTAAAATCGCGTTTAGATGCGCATAAAGGGTCAGCCCCGCCGCTCGACAGCCAGCAGATCAGGGGTAACCCTGCCCAGTGCAGTGTGCAAGAGCCTCAGGGTATGGACCCAATCGTCCAGACGCGCCAAACTGACCGCTGTATGGGCATAACGGATGGGCACCGAAACAGAAACGCTGGGAATGCCGCTGCGTACTTTGTGGATGGCACCCGCATCCGTTCCGCCTCCGCCGGGTTGCCGTAACTGGCACGGAATTTCAGCCTGCTCTGCAGTTTCAACCAGCCAGTTCACCAGACGCCGGTCGGGGATTGTGGCGGCATCCAGCACATAGACAGCCGGACCCGCATCCAGGCGGGTATTATAGCGGTCGTTTTCGTCATCGTCATCCCAGTGTGGCAGGTCATACGCCGGGGTGGCATCCACAGCTATTGCCATATCCGGGTTGAAGGCATAAGCCGCCACCCGGGCGCCGCGCAGACCAACTTCCTCCTGGACGGTGAAGGCTGCCAGCAGGTCAATCTGCTCCGGCGCGTGTTTGAGCAGTTCAATCAAGGTTGCCACACCCAGCCGATCGTCCAGGGCTTTTGCCCGGATGCTCGGCCCGACCACCTCAAAACGGGTGGCAAAGGTCGCCCGGTCGCCGGGTTTAACCCTGTCGCCAATCTCAGGACCGAGGTCGATGCGCAGGGCGGAGGTTTCAATTGTGTTTTTACGTTCAGAGGGGGTGGTCATGTGGATCGGTTTGGCGCCGATTACGCCTGGAAGACCTTCCCGCCCAACCAGGACGGACTTACCGGGTAGCTGGCGTTCATCAATGCCGCCAATGCGTTCAAATTCAAACAGCCCATCGTCCTGCTTGTTAACGATCATGAAGCCAATCTCATCCATATGAGCGGCCAGCATCACCCGCACCCGATTCTCACCGCGGCCCAATTTGGTCGCCAGGACGTTTCCCAGTGCGTCCACGGTGACTTCGTCAGCGATCCCCTTGATCTCCTCCAGTACAATCTGGCGAACGGCATGCTCATCGCCCGAAACAGCCGTGGCATTACATAATTTTTTCAATAACTCGATCTGGCTGGCGCCGATTTCTGGCGCCTGTCCCGTTGGTTGATTATTCGTCTTGGTCATAAATCACTCTTCCCATTTGATGTGCTCAAGGGCATCCGGCGCCAGGTCAGCGATGACGGCTGCCATCAACCGCCCAGCCCGGCGGATATCCTTAAGTGAAACCGTTTCAACTGGCGTGTGCATATACCGTAGCGGGATGCCCAGCACCATGCAGGGGATCCCTTCTTCCACCACCTGGATGGCCATCGCATCTGTGCCAGACATTCTGGGCATTAAATCTCGATGATAGGGGATCTCCAATTCCTTGGCTTTATCCTCGAAAAGCTGGAATAAAGCCGGGTGGATGTTCGGTCCATAACCCAGGCCGACGCCCTTGCCATAGGGAAGGCTGCGCCAATCGGAGGAACCCGGGCCCCTGGCAAAGCAGACGTCAATCACAATGGCGATATCGGGACGGATATCAAAGGGCGAGGTCAACGCGCCGCCCAGGGTTTCCTCTTCCTGGGCGGAGGCTACCGCCCATACATCCCAGTGATGCTCTCGGCTTTTCAGTTCCTCCAGACACAAAGTGGTTGCAGCGACGGAAACCCGGTTATCCAGGGTGTGCCCGGCGAGCGCATCGCCGGTTAATTCCAGGGGTTCCTGGGCAAAGGAGATGATGTCGCCAACCCGGACTTTTTGTGCAACCTCATCCGGACGTAACCCCACATCGACGAGCAGGTATTTCATCTCCACCGGGCCGTCGCTGTCTCCTTCGGGAAGCAAGTATGCGGGCGGCTGGACTACCACGCCGGGCAGATCCTCCCGCCCGTGAACGGTCACCAATTGACCCGGCAAAATGCGATGATCAATCCCCCCGATTTCAGTAAAGCGCATCAAGCCATCATGGATACCCGTCACCATCATGCCAATAGCATCCATGTGCGCCGAGATCATCACCCGTTTTCTGGGCTGCTCTCCCTTGCCAGTTTTCAAACCGTGCAGGCTGCCAATTTTGCTCACCGTCAATTCGTCGGTGAGCGGAGCCCAGGCTTCCTGCACAATTTTGCGGATTGGGCTTTCAAAACCTGAAAGCCCGGCTGCAGACAACATTTCTTTAAGGTGTGTTAATAAATCAATCATCAAACTCCGTTTCTATGTCGGACCGATTCCTAAGGCACCAAATCCTCTTTTTCAGTCGGTATGAAGGACGGTGCCTCAGTGGGCGTCTCGGTGGGCGTCTCAGTCGGTGTCTCAGTCGGTGTATGGGTGGGAGTCGGCGTGAATGTCTCCGTTGGGGTTGCAGTGTTGGTCGGCATCGCTGTGTCTGTGGGGACTGGCGTGATCGACGGTGTCAGGGTGATATAGGGCGTCAGGGTAATCGTCGCCGTTCGGGTGGGGGTCGACGTGATTGTCGGGGTGAGTATTATCGGCCCGGATTGATTGATCCACAAAACCAACCCGCCCAGGCAATAACACGAAAGAGCCGCCAGTATCACCAGGATCAAAATGTACCGAACCCGCTTTTTTTTGCTCAGGTTTTCCAAGACACCTCCAACCCATCAAATCATAACACCAGGAGGCAGGCGGGGCAAGGCAGAACAGACGGTCCTGCCAAGCGCCGGGACCCTGGGGGATCAGGTTGGTTTTTGAACAACAAAAAATACCCGGGAAGAATCGACCTGCAGCTCAGTGCGCCTACTCAAAGAACCATAAATCGCTTCAATTTTAAACCCGGTTTCAGTCAAAAGAAATTGCAGGTCGGCTATCGGGTAGCCGCGCTCGCGATGGGTCTCCTGGATGCGTTCCCACAGCTCACCGGATGACCTGCTAAAAATGGTGATTTCCACGGTGGCAATCAGATTCTCATAATCAAATTCATGCCGATGGTATTCAATAAAATCATCCGTTTCATTCTGTACATAGGTTTTTTCGCGCATCCAATTCACAACCAACCCGTGAACCGTGTTCATATCAAAGATGAAGTAACCGCCCGGTCTGAGGGCTGCAAATACGCCATGAAAGGCAGCCTGCAGATCTCTCACCGTCAGCAGATAGTTCAAACTGTCAAAAAAACAGGTCACCAGGTCAAATTCTTCAACGAACTGCAGATTGCGCATGTCCTCGACTGAAAAATCCACCTGGATGCTCGCTAAGCGGGCGCGTTCTCGCGCCAGGGCGATCATCTCTGCCGATTGATCAACCCCGCTAACCCGATACCCCGCTGCCGCCATCACGACGGCAAAGCTGCCCTCACCACAGGCGATATCGAGCAGATCAACCGGGTGGAAATTGATCAGATCCAGGTATTCCGGCACCACGGACTCCGCCAGTTCCTGGGAAAAGCGCAGGTAAGGGCCGCGCTGGTAAAAGAGTGCAAAACGCTGATAAATTGACATTTTCACAAGCAATTATAGCCGGGAATGACAAAAGGTGAAAAAATGGTTGGCGCAGGTATTCCTGACGGCGAAGATCAGAAATTCACTTTCAGGTCCATTCCCTTGTACAGCGGCATGACCTCCCCGGCATAGCCGTTCATCAACAAGGTATCCCGCCGGCTGTTTTCCCCAATGCGCACTTCCGTTGCCTGCGACCAGCGAGGATGGTCTACCGCCGGGTTGACGTTGGCATAAAACCCATATTCATGCGGAGCAAAGGTATTCCAAAATGTGGGCGGCTGATCGGCAACCAGGGTGATGCTCACCAAGGATTTGATGCTCTTAAAACCATATTTCCAGGGCACCACCAGGCGAATCGGTGCGCCGTTTTGGGGCGGCAGGGGTTCACCATACAGCCCGGTTGCCAGCAGGGTCAGATCGTGCTGAGCTTCATCCAGGCGCAGTCCTTCCAAATACGGAAAGAAAAAGAACTCAGAATTAAGGCCCGGCATGTGTTCCGGGTCCATAACCGTTGTAAATGATACATAGCGTGCACCTGGCAAGGGTTTGACCTCCGCCAGCAGTTTATGCAGCGGGAATCCCAGCCAGGGAATGACCATCGACCAGCCCTCCACGCAACGCATGCGGTAGATACGCTCCTCCTGGATGAAGTTAGCCCGCATCTCTTCCATGCTGAAACTGTGCGGGTTCTCCACCATGCCGCCGACCTCAAGCGACCAGGGGTCGGTGACGAAACCCTGGGCAAGCTCCGCTACCCTGTTTTTGTTGACCGTATACTCGTAAAAATTGACATAATTCGTGATATCGTCATAACTGGTGAGTGTGTCAGGCGGGTTCGTTGGGCTGCCAGGGCTGTCGATCAGGCTCCTGATGCGTGGCTCACAACTAGCCAGAAGGGCACCCAGGGCAGCTAAGCCCATGCCCTTTATAAATTTTCTGCGTGACAGGTAGAGCGCCTGCGGGGTAACCTCATCGGGATCAACGGGAACGGAACGGATGTTTTTGTTTTTCATCGAGAGTCCTCCAGGGTTCAATGATCAGGGACACAGCCCAGGGCGCCGACCGGCGTTGCTGCTACCGGAGAGCGTTTCAGCAGGTTGTTAATTATACTTTTTATCCCCTTGCGCGCCCAAGCCAGCATCCCTCTCATGCCAGAGGGTATAATGACCGGGTTGCTAAAATAAAAGAGATTATGCCATGCTATTCAATCTTTCCGTTCCGGTCCTGATCTCCCGCATCATCACCCTGCTGATCGCGTTCACGGTCCACGAATTTGCTCACGCCGCCACAGCAGACGCCCTGGGCGATAGCACCCCCCGCCTTCATGGCAGGCTGACCCTCAATCCCCTGGCGCACCTGGACATGATGGGCACGATTACCCTGTTGTTTGCCGGCTTTGGCTGGGCTAAGCCCGTGCCGATCAATCCCTATGAGCTGCGGCGCAAAACCAGTGCGGGGGTGATGCTGGTCTCGATTGCCGGACCGGTCTCTAACCTTTTGCTGGCGTTGATCGCAGCCATCCCATTGCGTTGGGCGCCGTTGACGATGAGCAGCGGACCGATCCTACCCGGCGCGGGCGCGTTCTTGCTGGAATTCCTGTACATCAACCTGGCGCTGTTCCTGTTCAACCTGATCCCCCTGGCACCCCTCGACGGCGAAAAGGTGATTACCTACTTCCTGCCCAAACACTGGGCGACGTTTTACGATCGCATCCGTCCTTACAGCCCGTTGATCCTGCTGGCGATCATCTTCGTGCTACCCATATTCGGCCTCGACCTGATCTACCTGGTCATTCGCAAACCTTTGATGGGTTTGACACGCTTTTTGATCAACTGGTGAGCCGCGTGCCTGAAGAACGACCCCCTCAAAATCGTTTTTACTGCTATATGGTGCGCTGCGCCAATCATGCTTATTACACGGGCTGGACCACGGATCCCCTGCGCCGGATTGTCGAACACAATGCCGGACGGGGTGCGCGCTACACTCGCATGCATGGCCCGGTTGAGCTGGTGTATGTTGAAGAGGTGGAGAATCATATTGCTGCGCTCAAACGTGAAGCACAGATCAAAAAATTTTCACATGCCCGCAAAGCAGCGCTGGCTGCCGAAAATCCGCTGCCGGAAGCCTTCAGGTCATAATGGTATGCGGAACTTCACCGCCCACCGAACGCGTTCATTTATGCCCATTAGCTTAAGATGATCGATCTACAAAATTATTAACCAAAGTTAATGCTCTGATCATTCATTCGGTTTTGCAGGTTGCCAGGGTGAAAAAATTCACCCTATTTGGAATCAGGCCCTGCCTGTGCTCTGGATAACATGGCCATATCTAAATTCAGAATAGTGGTGTGTTACAATGGCCTGTCAAATTGGTGAAATTGATTCAATAAATTCAACACTGTTTCTCCTGGCAACCAGTCTGCCTTGGTTCGTTTTACCGGACGGTTTGCCCAATCCCATTTGTAATGGCTCCGTTCACGTAACGCCTCCAAGGTTGTGTTGGTAAATGCGGTATCGCCACCGGTAAAACCGATCAGAATATCGTTGCCATGTTCTTTACAAAGCCGGACCATTTCATAGAATTTACATGTCCCGGACCAATTGACCGAACGGGGCATTTTCTCAACCTCTGCTGTTGGCGTTGATTGCCCCTGGCGGGCAATCTTTCGTTCAATGATCCAGGTAAAAGTCTTCCCCGGTATCCAATTCCGCCTATCTTTTTTTCCCAACCCGTGTTTGACATCATCCCATTTAAATAATCGCTGTTCCAGGTAAGCCAGTGGGCTGTTTTCAAGCGCTTCACGTCCTCCAGAAAAGCCTATCACAATTGAATCACCAAGTGTTTTACTGAGATTGATTATTTCTTGGAAAGGGAGCTTGCCTTTAAAATTGGTGCCATCAGAAAGGTCTTCGCTGGATTGGGGAGGTTCCACTGGCTGGTAAAGTAAATTGCGCGATCGTCGCGAGATTGTGTCCAAACGAGATAATTCTTTATGGACAACCTCCCATTCTTGTGCAAAAGGGTCCGGGATGATTTTTGCAAGATCACTGAAACACAAGACGCGGTCTGCATGACCTTCAATTTTTTGCCGGGCGCTTTTAGGCACCAGATATATCAACCGGGCTTCACGGCAGTTGGTCATTTGATCATGGTAGGGTGCAAGCCGCTTTTCAAGCAGGTATTGATATTTACCAGATTCATTGGAGGCGTCACGCAATTCTTCAACATCCTGTACAAGGAACTCTCCACCAGAGGCATGTATCTGTCGGACCCGCTCGTTATAAATGGCATTCTGCTGGTCATTAACTGACGTATCTGAAGTCTTCAATTCAAAAAATAGCAGCATTTTTCGGCTTTTATTGAACATTAGCCAGTCAATATTGGTCGATTGGCGATTGTGTGTCTTTTTTAGGGGAAATTCTGGACAAATCATCACGATTTCACCCGAAAGTTCAGGGTCCTCCTGGAATGTTGCTGTCAAAACCTGTGGTAAAAACAGGCTCAGGATAGGCCCCACAGCACGTTCAACCTGTGCTTTTGGGATCATCGTCGCTTCCATAATATGGGCCATTAAAGTAACTATAAAGGATTCTTGCATGGTCTTACTTCCTCTCTCTAATTTTTTCCCATCCCCCGCCACCTATCGGCTTTGCCCATCTTACTTCAGCCGCGACGACGTAAACCATAGCAATGCAAGCCCGAGCAGACTCACCACCACCAAACTAATGCCAATTCCCAGCGTGTCCCCGTTGAAGAGATTTATAAAGAATTGACCGCTCGGGTTGGGCTCCGGGATCGGCGTGGCGGTGATTACCGTGCGGGTCGGAAAGGGTGTGCGCGTCAGGGTTGGCGTGGAAGTCGGTTCTTTTGTGGGCGTAGGGGTGGTCTCTTCCCCCAGGTTTTTGACGCTTTCCGTGCCTGTTCCGCTACCAGCAGGCACAATCAACAGCTTCTGACCAGGAAATATGGCTGCATCCTCGGTGAGATAGTTTTGTTCCAATAGCGCGACCATGTTAATCTGGTAAGCCTCAGCAATGCCCCACAGGGTCTGCCCGAACTGCACGATGTGAATCACCGAGCCGTCAGGGTTTGCCTGAGCAGTGGCAATCGGTTGGATCAGAGGCGCGGGGGTGCCGGTCGGTCCGCTGGGCACCGATGTTCTCGGTGGTGGAGCACTGCCGATCACATGTCCAAATTTGACCACATATACCGTCATCCCCTGGCTGTCCAGGGCGACACCGGCACCAAACTCATTGTGCCAGGTGGTGAGCATGTTGTTGATGTGCGCTGATGAGGGAGCCCACATCGTATAAACACAAGCGTGGGCAGTCAGTCCCGGGCCGCGCGCCCAGTTCTCGGTGACGCTGACCGTCGCCCCACCGCCGTAGCCGACCGCCAGCGCCCGATCTGCGGGTGTGCTGCCGCCTGCGCCAGTATGCCCTCCCTGCAAGGTAGAAGCGATCCAATCTGCATGGTTCTGAGCAGCCAGGTTCAAATACTGGTTTTCAACCAGGGGTTCCAGGCCGTTGGCAACGCGCAGGCCGTTGATCTCTGCTAGCACCTCGTATGGAGCGCCGGCCTGTGCGCGCCCAGGCTCAGGCGTGCCGAAAACAAGTAAAACCAGGCTGATCAGCAGAACAACCACCCAAAAGGTGTTGTGAAGTTGTCGTCGATAAGCCTTAGCAGGAAGGCATTTCACCTTAAATATTGCTTTCGTCGCCATATGTCGGAAGATTCTACTCAAATTGTTGACAAGCACAAGCGCGCATCAGCCATTCAGGGAACAACTACAATTTGATCACCCGGGACGACCTCACCGATCAGCCAGGCAGGCTGTTTGCTGGTTTTGGCTGCCGCCATAAAGGCGTCCACGTCCGCCCGGGGGACGCCCATCAACAAACCGCCGCTGGTTTGAGGGTCAAACAGCAAGACCCGTTCCGCGTCGGTGATTTGGGGGTCAAAAGACACATGCTGCTGGTAATAGTGCTGGTTGTCAAAAGCGCCACCAGGGAAACGCCAGGCCAGGGCATGCTCTCTGGCACAGGAGACAAAGGGCACGGCACTGTAACGGATCTTCAATCCAACCTGGGCTGCTTCCGCCATCTCCCAGGCGTGACCCAAGAAGCTGAAACCGGTGATGTCTGTAGCCGCACGCAGTTTGAATTGGAGTGCCAAAAGGGCCGCGTCCCGGTTGAGGCGCGTCATCCAGCCCACCACCTCGGCGATATCCTCTGGTGCAGCCTGTTCCTGTTTGAGAGCAGTGGTGGTCACGCCAAAGCCGATGGGCTTGGTCAGCACCAACTGGTCGCCGACTTGCAGGGCGTCTTTTCGCAGGATGGCATCCTCACTGGCGAAACCTAACGCGACCAGTCCGATCTTGGGTTCTTTATCGTTGATCGTGTGTCCGCCGGCGATGACCACACCTGCTTCAGCAGATTTCTCTGCCAGGCCGCGTATGATCTCGCGAGAGATGCTCACATCCAAATCGGGCGGCAGCGCAGCGACGGTCAGCGCCAAAAAAGGCATGGCGCCCATGGCATACACATCAGAGAGGCTGTTGGCAGCCGCGATGGCGCCGTAATCATAGGGATCGTCCACTACGGGTGTGAAGAAATCCGTTGAGATCACCAGCACCCGCCCATCGTCCAGGCGCCACACAGCGGCATCATCGGGCGATTCGAGCCCGATCAGCAAATTGGGATAATGCCCGGGGTTGAAGATGTTTGAGAACGGCTGCAGAACCTGCGCCAGCGCTTCCGCGCTCAGTTTAGACGCTCAACCTGCGCAGGAAGAAAGCGAGGTCAGGCGAATCTGGCGGCCGGTCGGGGTTTTTTCAGACATATTTACCAATCGTCAAAGTGGCTTCAACAACATCGGAATTATACCCAAGAACTGCCTCTGGATCGCAGTGAAAAAATTGGTATGCAGAGTGCATCTCCCCCCCGAATTCTGGTTTTTGTTAAGCAGCACAAAGAGCGCTCAGAAAACAAAGAAACTCTTTTCATCTTTGTGCCTTGCGTGTCTCGGATCGTTAAATCTTTAAACCCATGCCTGACCTTTGAAGGCTTGCCTGTAAGGTGGTAAACTTTCAACACCAATTACACCGTTAAAGGCACGCTTATGTACCCTCTTGCCAATCCAAAAGTCATCCAACGCGCCCGGCAAATCCTGGCTTATGAACCCATCTTCATCGATACCGAAACGACCGGTTTTTCTCCCCAGGATGTCGTTATCGAGGTGGGCGTGGTGGATTTACACGGTGCAACCCTGTATGAAACCCTGATCAAACCCTCCATACCGATCCCTGAAGATGCCATCGCCATCCACGGGATCAGGGAGGAAATGGTTGCTGAGTCGCCCGAATGGGAAGAAGCCTGGGACGAGTTGCAACCCTTACTGGCGGGGCGCTATATCGGGGCTTACAACGCCGATTTTGATCTACGGTTGTTAAAACAGGTCCACAGCCGTCACGGGTTGGTGTGGCCTCTGGATGACAGGCAGTTTTTCTGCGTGATGAAACTGTATGCAGCCTTTTACGGTCAGATTAGCCCGCGCGGCAACAGTTATCGCTTTCACAAGCTCGAGGCTGCCGGTGCAGCCTGCGGCATCCCATTGCCCAACTCGCATCGCGCCATCGACGATGCCAAATTAACCGCCGCTCTGTTCAACCACATTGACAATTACCCAGCCTGAACCCCACACAAGGAGCCATCATGCCGATCCCCTACCCTCAAACACGCACGCAAGACCTGGTCGAAGAAATTCATGGACACCGCGTCCCGGACCCCTATCGCTGGATGGAGGACCTCGAATCCGATGAAATTCGAGCCTGGATCCAGAATCAAAACAGCTTAACCAACGCCTACCTGGAAAGATCACCGCTGAAGGAAAAAATCCAGGCGCGCATGCATGAATTATGGGATTACGAGAGGTATTCTCCGCCATTCAAGCGCGGCGGTCGCTATTTTTTTACCTATAACACCGGTTTGCTCAACCAGGACATTTTTTACTGGATGGAAGACCTGGACGCCGAACCACAGGAATTAATTGACCCGAACACCCTCTCTGAGGATGGAACGGTCGCCCTGAGCGGAGCAGCCATCAGCCGCGATGGGCGCCTGCTGGCTTACGGCCTTTCGGATGCCGGTTCGGACTGGCAAACCTGGCATGTCCGCCGCGTGGATGACGGGCAGGACCTGGAAGACAGAATCGAATGGGTTAAATTCTCCGGCGCCAGTTGGGATAAGAGCAGCACCGGGTTCTTCTACAGCCGTTACGATGCCCCGCAAGGCGATGCGCTCAAATCGGCCAATTACGATCACAAACTTTACTACCACCGCCTGGGCACACCTCAATCCGAAGACCGGCTGATTTACGCCCGCCCGGATCATCCAAAATGGGGCTTTTATGGCCAGGTCACCGAGGACGGGCGTTACCTGGTGATTTACGTCTCACAGGGCACAGCAAAAGAGAACGGGGTATTTTACCTTGACCTGGAAGACCCCCAGGGTGAGGTCACGGGTTTGTTGACGGATTTCGATGCCGCCTACGAGCTGGTGTGGAACGACGAAACTCGTTTCTTTTTCAAAACCGACCGGGATGCTCCCCTCAACCGCGTGATTGCCATCGACATTGACCACCCGCACCCGAGCAAATGGAATGAGGTCATCCCGGAGGATAAAGATAAACTTGAATATGCGGATTTTGTCGGCGGGTTTTTTGTGTGCACCTATCTTCATCATGCAGCGCACCAGGTGCGTTATTACACACAGGATGGCACGCCGGATGGTGAACTGACGTTGCCGGGTATTGGCACTGTGATGGGGTTCAGCGGTCGGGGTGATGACCCGGAGACCTTTTACAAGTTTTCCAGTTTTACCACACCCGGTACCGTCTTCCACCTGGATGTTCTCAACCGTAAGGAGACCGTCTTCCGGTCTCCCGACCTGGCCTTTGATCCAAAAGATTACGTGAGTAAACAGGTTTTCTTTACCAGCAAAGACGGCACACAGGTGCCCCTGTTCATCACCCACCGGGCAGACCTGCAAATCGATGGTGAAGTGCCCACCTATTTGTACGGATATGGCGGCTTCAACATCCCATTGCCGGTCAGTTTCAGTGTGCCCAACCTGGTGTGGATGGAAATGGGCGGCATCTATGCCCAGGCGCATCTGCGTGGCGGCGGTGAATATGGCCGCGAATGGCATGAAGGCGGCATGAAAGCCAACAAACAGAACGTCTTTGATGATTTCATTGCCGCAGGAGAATATCTGATCCATGAGGGCTACACCATGTCACCGTACCTGGTGATTGGCGGGCGCAGCAACGGCGGGCTGCTGGTCGGCGCGTGTCTGACCCAACGCCCAGACCTGTTTGGCGTGTGCCTGCCCAATGTGGGGGTTCTGGATATGCTGCGCTTCCATAAGTTCACCATTGGCTGGGCCTGGACCTCGGACTACGGATCTCCGGATGATCCGGATGAATTTTCCACCCTGCTGGCTTATTCGCCCTATCACAATATCAAAAACGGCGCGATCTACCCACCTACCATGGTGCTGACCGGCGATCACGACGATCGGGTGTTTCCCGGGCATAGCTTTAAATTTGCCGCCGCCCTGCAAAACGCTCAGGCTGGCGAGGCTCCGATACTGATCCGCATTGAAACTCGCGCCGGTCACGGCGCCGGCAAGCCCACTGCCAAGTTGATCGAAGAATTTTCAGATATGTGGACCTTTGCACTGATGCACATACCGGGTTAGCCAATCGATGTTCGTTTGCCGCTGGTCGTTGATCGATGCGTTGGGAGTTTGAGAGGAAGGGATCGACGGTTGAATGATGATTTTTTTTGGATCATTCGGCACGAGTTTAAAAAAGAGTGCCGTCGAATTGGCCCGATGGAATTCGGAAAGTTGAGTTGATATGACAGAAGACAATCAACGTACACAAGGAGAGACCATCCTGCAAAGAGAGCGCCAGGTGAAAAAAGCCCGATTACTTGGTGTCGTATACCGTGTTGTTCTTGCGAGCGGGCTGCTCACCCTGATTGCCGTACTGGTGCTGCTGATCTTCACCAGGCGGATGATCGTTGTGATGCTATTATTACTCCCCGCCGCGCTAATCGCTCTGGGGATCATTCTGGCATGGGTTGAGTACCGCCTGGATTTGCGGTTACATTATGATCAGGTTCAAGCCCCCACGAACGGAGAAGACACCCTGATCTGAGACGACGCCCCGCTCAGGATGCCGGATTCCAAAAAGAAGCGACAACCAACGCCACCGTCACCAGGCTGATAAATACCATTAACCCGGTAGCCAGGATATTCTGCAGGCGGGTGTTCTTCCACTGCCCCATGATCCGCTCGTTGCTGGAGAGTTTAATCACCAGGTACAGCAGCACCGGCAGAATAAATGCGTTCAGCGTTTGCGAAAGCCACATAATCGGGAACAGGGGGATGCCCGGGATGAGGACAATCAATACGCTGAGACCGGTGATGCCCAAGTAAATGCCATAAAATGTAGGCGCCTCTTTGATGGGACGGTTAAGGCCGCGCTCAAACCCGAAGGCTTCACAAAAGGCATAAGTGGTTGAAAGGGGCAGCACCGAAAGCGCCAGCAGGGACGCGCCCAACAAACCGGCTGAAAACAAAATCCGGGCTGCATTTCCCGCCAGGGGCGCCAACGCCAGAGCAGCCTGTTCTGCGGTATCCACATGAATGCCGGCTACATACAGGGTGACAGCCGTTGAAATCACGATGAAAGCCGAGACCACGTTACCCCAGGCCGCGCCGAAGGTGGCATCAATTTTCGTATAAGGATAATCTTTGATCGCCAGCCCCTTATCTGCTACAGAGGATTGCATAAAAAAGATGCCCCAGGGGGTGATGGTCGTCCCGATGGTAGCCAGTACCGCCAGGATGAAGGTCGATTCCAGCGTAAATTGGGGTATGAACGTGGCGCGCAGCACCTCTCCCCAGGGCGGTTTAACCAGGAACACGGTGATGATGTAACTGAGAGCGGTCAGCGACAGGGCTATAAGAATTTTCTCGATGTGTTTATAAGAACCGCGCAGCACAGCCAGGCTCACCAATATGGCAGCAAGGGGCGCGGCAATATAGCGGCTGATGCCAAACAGCTCCGCAGAGGCAGCCACCCCAGCGATTTGCGCAACAGTGGTACCCAGATTAGCCAGCAGCAGTGAAAACATGGAAAAGGTTGTGATCTTGACTCCAAATCGTTCCCGGATCAGATCTGCCGTGCCTTTGCCGGTGACCACACCCATCCGGGCAGCAATTTCCTGGATGACGACCTCGCCGATAGTCACAACCAGAATCACAAACAGGAATTTATAGCCATAGATCGAACCAGCCATGGAATAGGTGGCAATGCCCGGCGCATCGTTATCAGCACTGGAGGTGATCAAGCCCGGTCCGAGGACAGCCAAAAAGATGCCGAGCTTTCTTAGCCATAAGGGCGCTTTAAATTTCTTCAGCATAGGGGCGCTCCAATTTTCTATCTTAGAACAAACGGGGTAGACGTTTCTTCCATGCCGTCGGCAGGACGATATCGATGGCATCATCAACGGTGACAATGCCCAGCATGACGTTGGTGTTTGGATCGATCACCGGGATGGAAGCCAGATCGTACTTGGCGATCAGGTAAGCCACATCTTTCTGCGGTGTCAGGGGTTCGACGGTGATTCTCTCAGCGATCACCCATTGCTGCAGCTCGCTGTCAGGCTCAGCCATCACCAGGTCGCGCAGGGTAACCACGCCCTGTAAACGTTTATTGTGATCAAGAATGTGCACATAATGCATACCTTCATCATCACGGGCATCTTCAGAAGAACGCAGGTAATTGAGAGCAGCGCCTACGGTCAGGTCTACGGGCACATAGGCAAATTCAGTGGTCATGATTCCGCCGGCAGTATCCTCCGGGTAGGTCAGCAATGTGCGCACCTCCTGGGCATCGTCCTGTTCCATCAGCTCCAGCAGAGCTTCACTGGTCTGTTCGGGCAGATCCGCCAGCAGGTCAGCGGCTTCATCCGGGTCCATTTCCTCAAGGATGTCAGCCGCCCGCTCCGGAGGCATGTTAGCCAGGATGGTCATCTGCAGTTCAGGCGAGGATTCTTCAAGGGTATCCGCCAGGGATGGGTTATCAAAGCCTTCCAGCAGGGCAGTGATGGTGTGATGGTCAAGCTCATCTACGATGGCGGCGATATCGGCGGCTGGCAGCTTCACCAGCTTGTTTTGCGAGACGCTCAAGCGCAAAGGATCATCGTGGTCAATCGAAGCGACAAACTCCCAAGGGATAACAGTTGTTCTCACCGGGCGCTTGAGGGCATTCCCAATATGTCGCCCAAGTTTTTCCAACCCCAGGCGGCGCAAAAGACCGATACTGCTCACATCCACGCCGGTGAGGACAAACAGATCACCAGCCCTGGCAAGCTGCAGGTCGTTGACCCGCACCAGCCGTTTTCCCTCGGTATCAACGATTTGTTGATCCAGCACCCGGTCCAATAACGGTAATTCATGCCCACTCGGCTGATAGGGTTTGATGTGTTCTGCGCCGACTTTAAGCGTCATGCTGGGCCACAAACTGGCAATTTGGTTGGCGGGAATCATCTCAATTCCAAGATGGTTTTTCTTCACAACCAGCGCCACAATCGGCGGGAGGTTTTTATCAGTTCCATTAACAAGAATGTCTTCCAATCGGCCAATAGCACCCCCATAGCCATCCCAAATATACTGGTTAATCAATTTGCTGACGTAAATCATCGCGCACCTCTTTTTTTTGAATTTTCTATCCAGTGATCGGGCTATAACAAGAGCCTGATGCAAATCAGGCTCCTGCTGCATTCAAGAGGTGAGCTCAGCCTAAATTGTTTGCATCTGGCAACCCGTATTGGCTCCCCGGCGTCTATCGCCGCTGGAACTATCACTGTCTAACGTGCTTGTTTCGTTATTTTCTGTCATTGTAAATAGCTAACGCACTAACTGATCTTCTTGCTATCATCACGCTGTGTTTTAAGGCTAACCGTTGGACACAGCATGAAATCTGCCATAATTATACACCTGAATTTGTCAAGCGCGTGTTGAAAATCGGTTGGTTCTTAATTCAACGTCATTTGTAGAGGCGGACCTTCGCATCGCACTCTCTGTCAAACAACTTGACAAAATCCCAAAATGCATTAAAATAATACATGAATATGTGCTCATATATTTATGGAGATGATGATGCAAGCTACGACAAATACACCGGTTGAAATTAATTACGAAGCGCTCTCAGAAACTGCGCTCCACGCCATGGCAGAAAGCTTTAAAGCCCTGGCAGATCCCACCCGGCTGAAAATCCTGGCTTTGTTATTTGCTGAAGAGCGTTGTGTAGGGGATATCGCCGAGCATTTGGATGTTTCACAAAGCGCGGTGTCTCACCAGCTGCGGTTATTGCGCAGTCTTAACATTGTACGTTATCGCAAAGAGGGGCGTGAAGTGTACTACGACCTGTCTGACGACCATGTCCGTGGCATCCTTCTGCGCACCTTTGAACATGTCCTGCATGATTGAGGCAAAAGAGCAATATGACAGAAACAAAATTAAAAATTACCGGTTTAGATTGTATAGATTGCGCCCGGGGGTTGGAAGCCTCAGTGGCTGCTGCGCCCGGAGTGGAAGCAGTCGAATTGCATTTTTTTGATGGCTCGTTGACGGTACGCGGCGCTGTGGATGAAGGTCAGTTGCGAAAGCTGGTCACCCAATTGGGCTACGGCGTGGATGACGGCAAGTCTGCCAGCCTTCCACCTGCGGCGGAAGCGAATGCCCTGGGGGGCTTCTGGCGTTACATGCTCCAGCAAATCGAAGCGAAACTCGCCTTAATCGCTGGCGCAATCATTCTGTTATCCCTCGCGCTCAACTGGCTGGGAGCGCCCCGTTGGACGGCGATCGCGCTGCAGATTGGAGCTTTGATTCTGGCTGGATGGCCGATCGCCCGCAGCGGACTGGTGAATTTATGGGTCAACCGTAGTTTTAATATCAATTTCTTGATGACCGTCGCCGGCATCGGCGCGGTGGCCATCGGCGAATACGCCGAGGCAGCCAGTATGATCCTGTTGTTCAGTATCGCTGAAGCGCTGGAGGGTTTTACCAACGAACGCGCCCGCGGCGCCATTGCCCAACTGAAGGAATTAACCCCCACCCACGCACTCAAACTGGCAGATGGCAAGGAGCTGCTCGTTCCAGTGGAGAGATTGTCTCCGGGCGACACGATCCTGGTCAGCCCGGGAGAGCGCATCCCGATTGACGGCGCCGTGTTGGAAGGCAACAGCGATGTTGATCAGGCGGCTATTACCGGCGAGAGCATCCCGGTCTGGAAAGCACCGGGCGATGAGGTCTTCGGCGGCACGGTCAACGGGTCGGGAAAATTGGTTATCCAGGTCACCCGACTGGTTGGCGACAGTTCATTGCACCGCATCATCGAACTGGTCACACAGGCGCAGTCGCACCAGTCTCAAAGTCAGAAATTCATCGACCGCTTTGCCCATTATTACACCCCCGCGATGGTTCTACTGGCTCTGCTGGTGGCAATGATCCCGCCCCTGTTTCTGGGTGCTCCTTTTTTGAACCCGGCTGACGGCAGCCGCGGCTGGCTGTACCGCGCCCTGGCTTTACTGATCATCAGTTGTCCCTGTGCGCTGGTGATCTCCACCCCGGTCACCATGGTTGCCGGCCTGACCCGCGCAGCCCGAGCAGGGGTTTTGTTCAAAGGCAGTGTCTTCCTGGAGGCTTTATCCAAACTGCGCACCTTCGCCTTTGATAAGACCGGCACCCTTACCCGCGGCGAACCGCAGGTGGTGGACAGCAGAGACCTGGATTGCCAGGGTGAGGCGGATTGCGAACCCTGCAATAATATGATCGCCCTGGCGTATGCCCTGGAGCGCCACAGCACCCACCCATTAGCCCAGGCGATCACCAGGGAAGCTGAACACCGCGGGCTGACGGAATGTTACCCAGCAGCAGAGAACCTGGTGGCGCGCGGTGGAATGGGTCTGGAAGGTGTGATTAATGGTCATCTGATGACGATTGGCAGCCGACGCTTATTTGCAGAAGAGCACAATGTCCCGCCCCAGGTGGACGCCTGGGTTGAGCAGGCGGAAGCCGAGGGGAAAACCGCCATGCTTTTATGCGACGGGCAGCAGGTGCGCGGCTTCATCGCTGTTGCTGATACCCTGCGCAAGGAATCAGCCGCTGTGATTTCAGAGCTCAAAGACATGGGGAAGAAAACCATCTTGCTGACCGGTGACAATCGCGTCGTCGCCAACAAGGTGGGCGGCGATATCGGCATCGACGAGGTTCGCGCCAGCTTATTGCCCGGCGATAAACAACAGATCGTTGAAATACTGCGTCAGGATTACGGACCGATTGCCATGGTGGGCGATGGGATCAACGACGCACCCGCACTTGCAGCCGCAAATCTGGGGATCGCGATGGGGGGCAGCGGCAGCGCTCAAGCCATGGAAACTGCTGATGTGGTGTTGATGGCGGATGATCTCCACAAACTGCCCTTTTCCATCCGGTTGTCGGCTTTTGCCAACCGGTTGATCCGACAAAACATCAGCTTTAGCCTGGGCAGCAAACTGCTGGTGGCGGTATTGGCGCTCTTCGGCTTTACACCCCTGTGGCTGGCGGTTTTAGCTGATATGGGCGTCTCGCTGCTGGTGACCCTGAACGGTCTGCGTGCCCTGCGCTTTGAGCGGGAGAAAGTGGAAGCCAGGAATTCGTGAATGGTGATTCCTCCTAAATCGTGCCCGGAGAAACAACGACCCTACGACCCACGACCTGCTCTCAGCTATCACCTACCTCCTGATCTGTGATAAAATCTTACTGTTGGTAAACTTCAATATTTCACACGATGATCAGGAGGTGTGTTTCCTTATGACCGATAAATCAAGCTTTAAACTCACGTACTCCACCATGTTCAATCCTCCGGAAGAATTGCATACTCACTTTGCAGAAGCGATGGAAGCGCAAAAACAAAAGCTGGGGCAGGAAATTCCAATGTTTATCGCCGGTGAAGAACGCTTCTCAACTGAGAAAAACAAACAAGTTTCTCCCATCAACACCGATTTGCACCTCATCACCTACCAGAGAGGCAGCATACAGGACGCAGAGGACGCCATCGCCGCTGCCCGAAAGGCCTTCCCTGGCTGGAGCCAAATGTATTGGGATGAGCGGGTGTACCTGCTCCGCAAGACCGCAGATTTGATTGACCAGCGCCTGTTTGAGATCGGCGTAGCGGTCACCCTGGAAGTCGGCAAAAACCGCATGGAATCCCTGGGCGACGTGGCTGAAACAGCCGAACTGATTCGCTATGCCTGTGATCAAATGGAAGCCAACCGCGGCTACCGGGCAAGGATGGGAAAAGACCCCCTGGTCGGTTTTGATTCCTCCAATACCTCGGTGCTCAAACCCTATGGCGTATGGGCTGTGATCAGCCCCTTTAACTACCCACCCGCCCTTACCGGCGGTCCCGTCGGGGCTGCCCTGGTGGCGGGCAACACCGTGGTGATCAAGCCGGCCTCGAACACGGTCTGGTCGCCATCCATCCTTGTGGATTGTTTACGCCAGGCTGGCATCCCTGACGGTGTAGTCAACTTTGTGACCGGACCCGGTTCAACCGTTGGCAAAACCATCGTGGAAAGCAAGGATATCGGCGGAATTACCTTCACCGGTTCCTATGATGTCGGTATGGGTATTTTCCACAGCTTTGCGCAGGGCGATTATGTGCGTCCTGTCATCCTGGAGCTGGGTGGCAAGAATCCGGCGATCGTCTCAAAGCATGCCAACCTGGATGACGCGGCCATTGGTATTGTCCGCTCGGCTTTTGGATTGCAGGGACAGAAATGTTCCGCCTGTTCACGGGTGTTTGTCGAGGCGGAGGTGCATGACGCGCTTGTTGCCCGTATGGTTGAGCTGGCTCGAACATTAAAAGTCGGCGATCCTGCGGAGCGCGATACTTATATGGGTCCTGTCATCAACCGTGCAGCCTACGAAGACTATCAATCCTTCACCGCTGAACTTAAGGCAGCCGGAAAAATACTAACCGGCGGAGAGGTGATCACCGAAGGCGAATACGCCAGAGGTTATTTCTGCCAGCCGACCATCGCTGTCGAGGTTCCCCTGGAGCACCGGCTGTGGAAGCATGAGATGTTCTTGCCGATCGTCATGGTGCACGCAGCACGAGACCTTTCAGAGGCGATGAATCTGGCTAACAGCACCAAGTACGGTTTAACCGCTGGATTTTATGGGACTGAAGACGAAGTGGGCTGGTTCTATGATCACATTGAAGCCGGCGTGGTATATGCCAACCGTCCACAGGGCGCTACAACCGGCGCATGGCCGGGCTACCAGCCCTTTGGCGGCAGAAAGGGTTCCGGCTCCACCGGCAAAAACTCAGGCGGCTTATACTACCTGCCGCTGTATATGCAGGAACAAATCCGCAACCAGGTACGCCGCTTCTGAGTTAACCTGAACAATACCGATCAACCGGATGGCGCGTCCATCTGCCATCCGGCTTTTTAATAGCATAAGATGATCCGTTTTCGACTTACGCGGCCTGGCTCCTGATGATGATTGCTGGATTTCTTGCCCCGATAATGAGTTTTGCGGTGGCGTAATCCGATCAACCCACACGAGAATTATTGATCGGCAGGGCAATGGGAACATTTTCAGGGTTTCTGCGGTGGAAACGCTTACGCGCGCGCCCTGCTCGGAGCCAGGTTTTCTTTGCTCATAAGAAACAAGTCGCGTTAAGAAGATTAATCGGATCATCTTCGGGAGAACAGATTTTATGAGTAAGTTAATGTCGTTGCATGACGCCATCAGGGACCATGTACATCCAGGGGACCTGGTGTATGCCAGTGGTTTCACCCACCTGATCCCCTTTGCCGCCGGGCATGAGATCATCCGCCAGGGCTTGAAGGACCTCACCCTGGCGCGAGCTACTCCCGATTTGATCTACGACCAAATGGTGGCTGCCGGGTGTGCCCGGAAATTAATCTTCTCTTATATCGGCAACCCGGGGGTGGGCTCCCTGCACCGCATTCGGGCTGCCCTCGAATCCGGCGAGCTGGAGTGGGAGGAATACTCACATTTCGGCATGATCAGTCGGTTACAGGCGGGCGCCAGTGGCTTACCTTTCATGCCTATGAACCCCACCGGCGCAGCCGACCTAGCAGCGAATAACCCCAATTACCAGCAAATCGTCGACCCATACAGCGGGGCAGCGGTGATGGTGGTGCCCCCGTTAAAGCCGGATGTAGCCATCGTCCACGCCCAGCGCGCGGATCAGCAGGGCAATGCCCAGATCTGGGGTATTTTGGGTGAACAGCAATTGGCTGCATTCGCCAGCCAGCGGGTGATCCTGACGGTGGAAGAAGTGGTCGATCAAGCGGTCATCCGCTCCGATCCCAACCGCACGATCATCCCCGGGATGGTGGTCGACGCCATCTGTCACGTCCCTTACTGTGCCCATCCCTCCTACACCCAGGGTTATTACGATCGGGATAACGAATTTTACCTGGACTGGGATAAGGTTAGCAAAACCCAGCAGGGTGCCCAGGATTACCTGGATGAATGGGTGTTTGACCTGCCCGACCGGGCGGCGTACTGGGATAAACTGGGCTTGGATGTTCACCACAGGCTGAACCCTGGCGATCGCTTCTCTCAACCTGTGAACTACGGCGCATATTAACCACGAGGAAGAAATCATGGATCAATCAGGATATAACCCACAGGAATTGATGGTGGTGAATGCCGCCAGGCTGTTAAAAGATCACGACGTGGTTTTCGTCGGCGTTGGGATCCCCAACCTGGCCTGCAACCTGGCGATGCGCACCCATGCACCCAACTTGCAGATGATCTACGAAGCAGGGGTGATCGGCGCCCAACCGGCGCGCCTGCCCCTTTCGATTGGCGACCCGACGCTGGTGACCGGCGCAACCGCGGTCTGCAGCATGTATGACATCTTCTCGCTTTACCTGCAGCGCGGCAATGTGGATGTCGGCTTCCTGGGCGGCGCCCAGATTGACCAGTTCGGGAATATCAACGCAACGGTCATCGGTGAATACGAACATCCTAAAGTTCGTCTTCCAGGGTCGGGCGGTTCAATGGAGATCGCTGCCTGGGCCAATCGCTGTTATATCATCACGCCACATCAAAAGCGACGTTTTCCTGCCAGGGTGGATTTTCACACTTCGGCCGGGTTTCTTTCAGGCGGCGACGCCCGAGCAAAAACCGGCGTGCGCGGCGGCGGTCCCCAGGCTGTGGTCACCGATCTGGGCATCCTCTCGCCCGATGATAACGGCGAGCTGGTCCTGGCTGCCTTGCACCCGGGTGTGAGTTTTGACCAGGTGTACGAGAATACGGGCTGGTCGTTAAAACAAGCCCCGGATTGCCAGGTGACAGCGCCGCCAACTGAAGAAGAATTGAGCATCCTGAGGGAAAAGCTCGATCCGAACCGCATCTATATCTGACCGGTTGTGCCGGGGTAGAATTTAAAAAAAGCAAACCGGAAGGAAAACATTATGGAAGCCATCCATGTTCTTGCCGCCCTGACGTTACCCGAAGGCGGTGAACAACGCATCACAGCCGTATCACCGCGGATCAAGTTGACCGTTACCGCGGCAGAGAAACCAGAAGATATTCCGCCATCAACCTGGGCAGATGTCGACATCCTGTATACCCGCGGTGTCCTGCCCAACCTGGGCATGGCTCCTAACCTGAAATGGGTGCAATTCAACAGCGCCGGTGTTGATTCGAAGCTTGACCACCCGATCTTCCAAAACCGGGGGATACGCACCACCACGATGAGCGGGGCTATCACCAGCCAGATCGCTGAATACGTCCTGATGGCAATCCTGGCTCTGGGTCAAAAACTCCCCCAATTGTTGCAATTCCAGCGGCAGCATCAGTGGCCACCCAGAAAAGGAAAATGGGATCATTTATTGCCCATTGAACTGCGCTATACCACAGTTGGCCTCCTGGGTTACGGCAGTATCGGGCGCCAGGTAGCACGCTTGTTAAAGCCCTTTGGTGGAACAATTTTAGCAGTGAAAAAAGACGTCTTGCACCCCGAGGATCATGGGTATATCAAGCCGGGTATGGGAGATCCGGAAGGCGAATTCTTCGACCGCCTCTATCCTATCGAAGCCATGCACAGCTTTTTGTCAGAGTGCGATTTTGTAGTCGTAGCGCTGCCCCTTACGCAAAAAACCCGGCACATCCTGAATGCACACGCTTTTGAAGTCATGAAACCATCCGCATACCTGATCAACGTGGGGCGGGGCGGATTGATCGATGAACCTGCCCTGATCCACGCCATTAAATCAAAGCAGATTGCCGGGGCTGCCCTGGATGTGTTTGAACAGGAACCTTTACCCGCAGAAAGCCCCCTGTGGGACCTGGAAAATGTGATCATTTCGCCGCATGTCTCCGGCCTCAGCCATCACTTACCCCAGGAAACCCTGGATTTGTTTGTTGAAAACTTGAAGCGCTACCTGGAAGATTTGCCCCTTTACAATCTTGTGGATCAGGTTCAGGGCTATTGATTAATTTTGTGCACAAATGTTCCATCTTTAAACCTTGCAAGGTAGAATCAGCCCATGGACTTATTTGATCATGCCATGCAAACACGTTTGTCGCACGAAGCTCCCCTGGCAGACCGCATGCGACCTCAGACGCTGGACGAAATCCTGGGTCAGGACCATATCATCGGTGAAGGTCGCTTATTGCGCCGAGCAATCCAGGCAGATCGCTTATTTTCGTCCATCATTCTCTACGGTCCGCCCGGTACCGGCAAAACCACGTTAGCGCGGGTCATTTCCAACATCACCCGAGCGCATTTCGATAGCCTTTCAGCAGTCCTGGCTGGCGTGGCAGACTTACGCCAGGTGATCGCCGGGGCAGTCGAACGGCGCAAACTCTACCAGCAGCGCACCATCCTGTTTGTGGATGAGGTCCACCGCTGGAATAAATCACAGCAAGACGCGCTGCTGCCCCACGTGGAAACCGGCCTGGTGACCCTGATCGGCGCCACCACCCAGAACCCGTATTTTGATGTGATCAAAGCCCTGGTTTCCCGTTCGCGGGTTTTTGAGATCAAATCCCTGGGTGAAGAGGACATCGAACAGATATTATTGCGAGCCCTCAAAGACCCGGAGCGTGGGTATGGAAAACGCCGGGTTGACTTTTCAGCCGGCGCCCTCGAGCATCTGATCCGCATGTCTGGAGGAGATGCACGCAATGCTTTAAATGCCCTCGAGCTGGCTGTAGAAACCACCCCGCCCGACGAGAACAACCTCATTACCATCACCCTGGACGTCGCCCAGGAATCGATCCAGAAGCGTGCCGTACTGTATGACAAGGGAGATGACGCCCATTACGATACAATTTCAGCATTTATCAAGTCCATCCGCGGGTCAGACCCCGACGCCGCCCTGTACTGGCTGGCCAAAATGCTCTATGCTGGGGAAGACCCTCGCTTCATCCTGCGGCGATTGATCATCCTGGCCGGGGAGGACATTGGCCTTGCCGACCCGATGGGTCTGGTGGTGGCTAACGCTGCAGCCCAAGCCTATGAGTACATCGGCTTACCTGAAGGCATTTTTCCGATCACAGAAGCCACACTTTACCTGGCAACCGCCCCAAAATCCAATTCTGCGCTGGCTTATTTCAGTGCACTCAAGGAGATTGAAGAGCACGGCGCCGGATCGGTACCCGTCCACCTGATGGACCCCAGCCGGGACGCCAGGGGATTGGGGCATGGTCAGGGCTACGATTACCCGCACCAACATCAGGGTCACTGGACGCCCCAGCAGTATTTGCCCGATAACCTGGTTGGAAGGGTGTTTTATGAGCCCTCTGACCAGGGGTATGAAGCTCAGGCTGGCGAACGTTTGCGCCGCTGGCGAGAGGCACAAGCCAAAGCCCTGGCTGATTTGACCCGTGAGGCAGGGGAAGAATAACATGGCAATAATCTACCTGGTCAGGCACGGTCAGAACGAAATGGTAGGCAAAAAACTTGCCGGCAGGCTGCCGGGAGTTCATCTGAATGAGCAGGGCCACGCCCAGGCCAGGCAATTAGCTGCAGAACTATCCGCTTTGCCCATAAAAGCCGTGTTTTCCAGCCCCCTGGAGCGCACCCAACAGACCGCTGAACCCATCGCTCGTATCCATAACCTGCCAGTGATCACCGAGCCCGGTTTGATTGAAATCGATTTTGGGGCATGGCAGGCAAAATCGCTCAAACAGCTCAGACGAAACCGATTGTGGAGAGATGTCCAGGAATTCCCGGATGGTTTCAGCTTTCCAAGTGGAGAGAGTTTCGTCGCTGCGCAGACTCGCATCGTCCACAGCCTGCAGTCCATCAGCCAAACCTGTGCGGATACAGATAAGATCATCTGTGTCAGCCATTGCGATCCCATCCGCCTGGCTGTCGCCCATTTCCTGGGGATGCCCCTGAACGCCTTTCATCGCCTGCGTATTGATACCGCATCGGTGACGGTGCTAAACCTGGCAGAGGATAAGGTTTCCCTAGGACCAATCAACGCTTTAGCAGGGTTTTTTGCAGGTCAGGAATAAATATCAGTTCTCGGCATTGGCACCTGTTCGAACTCAGACAAGTTATAATCAACCAAAATTCATCAGGCTTAAGGAGGTCTGACCCGTGGACCATCGTCGCATCCCCTCCAATACCGGCGTTGATTTAAGCAAAATTGAAAGTCGCTACACCGACGATACCAGCAAAAAAGAGGGTCAGGCACAACTGAAGACATTTCGAAAAGAACGTATCGACCTGCAAGAATTGTTGTTTGCAGAAAATAAGCGCCAGCTATTGATTGTCTTGCAGAGCATCGGGCAAGGTACCGTAACCTGGCTCTTGCGTCAGTGATTGTTGAAACACACAAAGGATTGGATCTGCAATTCCCCACGGAAGTGCCGGATATTGAATCTGATCGCGAAAAACTCAAGGAAATTCTCGCAGAAGACCTGAAATGACCAGTGAACTACCGGATAACCCCCTGCGTTTCGTAATCGCGGGTCGCCTGAATCGGGATACGATTATCCCAATTTCCGGTGAACCGCAAATTGATGGATTTGGCGGCAATTTAGCCTATGCTGCCATTGGGCTCAAGCTGTGGGGAAAAAAAGCGGGTCTGCTGGCGCGCGTTGGTCAGGATTTTCCCCTGGATTGGATCGCGGATATATCATCCCTGGGCTTTGACCCATCTGGCATCAGGGTCATCGATAGCGATATAGATCTCCGGCGGTTCATCGCCCACGAAGATGCGGTCACTGCCCATTACCAGAATCCGATCCAGCATTTTTCAGACCGTGGCCTGCCCTTTCCTCGCAATCTGCTGGGCTACCAAGCCCCCAGGCTTCTACATAGTCGTCGCACGACATTGCAGCCGTTTTCAATCCAGATTTCAGACATACCGCTGCACTATTTAGAAGCCAGTGCGATCCATATCTGCCCCATCGATTATCTTTCGCATATCATCCTGCCCTCGATTTTTCACCAGCACCAGGCGGGCACCATCACCCTGACCTCCTGCCCGGACTATATGGACCCTGCCTTCTGGCAGGAGTTGCCCCCCTTGCTTTCAGAAATTACAGCCTTCATCACGCCGGAAGCGGAGATACGTAATCTTTTCCTTGGTCGCCAGACGGATTTATGGGCAATGTCCGAAGTTTTGGCCGATTTAGGGCCTGAATTTATCATCATCCAGACGGAAAGCCTTGGGTACTACTTGCTGGATCGCGTTAACGAGCGGCGTTGGGTTATCCCTCAATACCCCTCTAACGCAGTCGACCCAACGGGCAGCGGGGACGCCTTTGCTGGCGGATTCCTGGTCGGTTATCGAGAACATTACGACCCGATGGAAGCGGCTTTGATGGGCAGCGTTGCTGCGTCCGTGGTTATAGAGGGCACCGGTGTATTTTTCGGTCTGGATGTGATGCCTGGATTAATCGACGCGCGCCGGGAGGCGATGCGTCAGTTGGTCAGGCTGATTTAGCCAAAGAATTTTCCAGAACAGATTTTACTGTATGGATTGTTTTGTGAAAATATTTCTCAACCTGGTTTTGAGAGCCATTCTGAGCACCTGCCATCCTGCCGCAGTGCTCTGCCCCTGGATCATCAAATGGTCGCTGAATTGGTCCAAATGATACTGCTCAACAATCTCCAGTGCAGGTTGATACGCCTGGGGAATGCGCCGGGTCAGCATTTGTGCGCGCTCTGCGGGCGTCAGTGACGGGTCTGATGGTAGACCGAGAATTTTAAGCGAGCGGCATAGACGGCGATAAGCCTTCTGGGCGGGCGACATGCGAGCCAGATCGCTCCAGCGACGCAGCCAATCTGGCACAGTCTTTCCACATTTCAATAACAGGCGCTCTAACAGCACCGGCAAAGGATCGATGGTGATTTTAAATAAATCGGGGCGTTGCAAGATCAACACCGCTAAAACCATCACCAGCAGAAAGACGATCAGCAAAATCCAGGCCACGGTGCTGCCTTCCACAGGTGGTGGGAGCACCTCGTATTCTTCCAGGTCGGTCGGGGGCGATTCATCCATTTCAGCTATAGGTTCATCGATAGCGTCATCGATGAGGGGCGTCTCACCCCGTTCCGGGGGGATAAAATCAGAGCTTCCCGGGTCCGAACCCCTCGGCAGCACCAGGGCAGGCTGAGAAACGGTGGGTTCAAAAGGCACCCATCCGAAATCCACAAAATACACCTCGGGCCAGGCGTGGCTGTCCAGTTCGCGCACGGTATAAGTTTGAGTCAATAAATCATATTCACCCGGTGCATAGCCGACCGTAAAACGTGCCGGGATCCCCAGGGAACGCAGCATTAACACCTGGGCAGCCGCATAGTAATTACAAAACCCGGCCTGGTGATCGAACAAAAACCATTCCATCGGGTCGGCGCCTGCAGGAACCGGCGGGATCGTGCGCGCATACTCAATATTGATGCGCAGATAGCGGGTGATAGCAACGGCCATATCGTAGGGGTGGTCATCCATGTTCACGATGTCTTCAGCCAGGCTGGCGATCCTGGGTGAGAAATCAGCGGGCAACTGGGTATAGCGCGCCAGCCAGTCTGGATATTCGGTCTCAGAATGGCGCAGTTGGCTGGCAGTGGGTACCCTGACCAGGCTCTCCACCTGGTAAGTTTCACCCAGATACAGCTCGGGAGAGGCGAGTAATGCAATCAGGTCTTCTTCGGTTGGCGAGATCCAGCGGGTAAGCGCCTCCACCGGGCGATCAACCCGCGTGGGTAATCCCGTCACATACAAATTATTGACCTGTCCAACCTGGGAGGTCACGCTGTATGCTGCAGGCACTCCACCCACCCAGTCAGGAAACAAAATTTGAAAATCATCGGGATAGCGCATGGTGTTGACGACCCCGGGGGAGGATGTCCATTTGCCATCTTCATAATAATCATAGCTGCGGGCGTACCAGTAATTACGATACGCTGCCGGTGGGGGCTGGGTGACTTCAACGGTGAACACAACCGCTTCACTGACCGGTGTGCCGCTGCCCAACGCCATGGTTTCATCGAAAAAAGTGATCGTTTTCGTATCCGTCGTTGTTTCAAGCACGAGAATATCGCCGAATCGTCCTCTGAACTCTTCCCAGGTTTCGATTAACGAGAGCCACAATTCGGCATAACGGGTTCTTTGTTGCGGTGTAATTGGAATCAGCCACGCCAGGATCACCAGGATCAATGCCAGGATGATCATAGCCCGGGTGAGAACAGTGTGGGTTTCGTGGGTCGTGCTGATGCCTTCCTGGTTCCATTGTTTTTGGCGGGTTAAAAAATTAATCCGCCCAACCAGGATCAGGGTGAAGAACATAAAGGTCATCAAGAAGCGCGTATTGCGCGCCAGGTCTTGATCATAATGGCTGACCACCAGCATCGAAATCCCAAGGGGGATCAGAACCGGCCAGACCGACCCTTGCCGGACGATGATAAAGGTAGCAATCGATGCCATGATCCACAGTAAGACGGCCATGATCACCAAAAATAGGATCGGGTCCGTAACCGCTTGATTGGCGTTAAATTGCTCAATGGACAACTGCAATCGCCAGCTCAGGTGGTTGACGATGCGCTCGCGCCAGGTGATATCAAGGTCAACCGTCGTTCCGAACAACCACCCCATGCAGAAAGTGCCGTAAACTGCGGAAAACAGGGCTGCCACCAGGGGAGAAAACTTGCTGTAACCCAGAGCCAGACCCGTTAACCCTGCAAAAAAAGTCAGGAACACCAGGATATAAAGATCGCCGGTCCATTCCGTAACCCACAGGCGCCATGAGACGATCAATACCACCCCCATGGCAAAAATCGCAACCCACATGTCCCACCAGCGTTCGGATAGGGTGTTTCTGGTCTTGATCATGATAACTCAAGTGTATTCAGTTTGAATTATTTCGTCAATCAAAGCGAAGTGTTCAATTGTGAGCGATAATTTCTTTTCAGAAAATTAAAAGACCGCAATCTTCCCGCAGGAGCTGTGCGGTCAATTCAGTGGCTTAATTTGATATTCTGCGTCAACGATCAGCAGTGGCAAGACAACCTATTTCGCAGGGCTGTGCGATTAAAGCTTTTTTACAAAACGGTCAATTTTCTCAAGAGCTTGCTCGATCTTCTCGTAACTGGTGGCATAGGAGCAACGCACAAAACCAGCCCCGGCATCTCCAAAGGCAGAGCCTGGTACAACCGCCACGCCTTCTTCTTTCAGCAGTCGTTCAGCAAAGGTTTCATCATCCAACCCGGTATTGATCACATTGGGGAAGACGTAAAAGGCGCCATGCGGTTCGAAGGTATCCAACCCGAGTTCATTCATGCCAGCGTGGATCATTTTTCGACGGCGGTCGTATTCCGCCAACATTTCCTGAACGTAGGGTTCGCCAATTCTAAGCGCTTCAATTGCTGCGTATTGCGAGACCGTTGGGGCAGACATGACCGAATACTGATGAATGCGTACCAACCCGCCGATAACATCGGCGGGTCCTGCGGCGTAGCCAACACGCCAACCCGTCATGGCATAGCTTTTCGAGAACCCACCTAAAAGGACGGTCCGATCCTGCATTCCGGGCAGTGCTGGGAAACAGACATGTTCCACTCCATAAACCAGGCGGTCATAGATCTCATCCGAGACGACCAGTAAATCATGCTGTTTTGCCAGGTCTGCAATTGCCAAAAGTCTTTCACGGCTGGCGACTGCGCCCGAGGGATTGCAGGGGTAGCTCAGCAGGATGGCTTTCGTTTTTGGTGTGATCGCCTTGGCAATCAAAGCCGGGTCGGGTTGGAAGTCGTCTTCCATATTGGTATAGACTTCAACCGGAACCCCTCCGGCTAATTCAACTTCAGCCTGATAAGACACAAAGCAGGGTGTCGGGATAATCACCTCATCGCCGGGATCCAGCAAAGCACTGAAAGTCAGGTAAAGAGCCTCAGACACCCCCACTGTGATAATGATTTCACTTACAGGATCGTAACGGACACCGTATAGCCGTTCAAGGTTTTCTGCGATCGCCTGTCGCAGTTGCAAGATGCCGGCGTTGGAGGTGTAATGGGTTTCACCTTTCTGTAGCGCGTGAATCCCCGCATCGATAATCGGTTGTGGCGTTGTGAAATCCGGTTCTCCGATCCCCAGTGAGATGACGTCTTTCATCGTTGCTGCGATATCAAAAAACTTGCGGATTCCCGATGGTTTCAATGCTTTAACGGTCCTGGATAAGTATCGTTTTGCCATATTAACTCCTTATTTCCTTGTTTCTTGAGATAGTTGATCAATAAAGGCAGCCCCGTGGGGGTGTATCTGCCATTCTCCTGTTTCTATCAGATAAAAAAGATCGCATATTTGGTCACCCGGTATACAGTGTACCAGAAAGCCGAGTCCATGCGGTTCTCTTCGACGTTCAAGAACCTTTTGAACGGTATAGCGCTGTCCTTCCCAGATTATGGTGCGCGGTGTTTCGGGGTGACTGCTGCCTGCATAAGATTCCACCTGAACTTTCATCGCTGCACCTGGCTGTCATCTCCTAAGTTGAACTTGCCACTCACACCGCTGATCGTTACCCGATCCCCGATCAACGAGGTCTCCAGCTTGCAGTCGGTGATCACGGTCTCAGATCCGATGATGGCATCCTCGATCAGGCTGTTCTCAACCAGCGTTCCCTCTCCAAGTGAAACATACGGTCCGATGGTCGACTTGCGAATCTGCGCTGAAGGGTGCAGGTTAACCGGTGGGATGATCAGGCTGTCTTCCAGGTCAGTCCACGCTGCGCTATTTTCCCGACCATGATCCATCAAATAGCGGTTGGTCTCGATGGTGGCAGCGATTGTGCCGGCATCCAGCCAGGTATCCACGATTTCTGTGCGCATATTAAACCCACGCTCCAACAGGATATTGATCGCATCTGCCAGGTAGAATTCTCCCCGCAAAGAAAGGTCCTGTTCTTTCTGGGCTTTAATCGCTGAAAGCAGTTCTTCAGCCTCACGGAAATAATAACACCCGACCAGCACCAGGTTGTTGTCCATCGATTGGGGCTTTTCGATCAACCGGGTGACCCGGCCGTTTTCGTCAACTTCTGCCACGCCAAAGCGCCGCGGATCAGGCACCGGCTTGACCCAGGCGATGCCGTCTGCCTGTTCATCCTTCAGAAAAGAAAAGTCGATCTCAATCAGGGTGTCGGAAAAGGCCATTAACATCGACCCGTGCAAAAATTCTCGCGCCTGCCAGAAAGCATCGGACTGACCGATCATCTCTGGTTGGATGGGATAGTGGACCTTTAAGTTCGGGTAGTGCCAGGATGTGTATTCCTGTATCTGTTCGCCCATTGTCGGCCCGAGGATGAACACAAATTCAGCCTGTTCAAAGTTCGAGACGCTGTGAAACATGTCTACTAGGTAGTCCAGGACGGTTTTCCCCGCCAGGGGAACTAACGGCTTGGGCTTGCTCCAGGTCAGCGGGCGCAGGCGAGTGCCATAGCCGGCCATGGGGATTACAATTTTTAAAGGACGAGGCATAAGAATTCCTTTAATAATTACAAAATTGCTTTACATTTTCTTAAATGGTAACCCGGGTGAACTATTTTTCATTTTCGACATCGATCAAAATTACTTTAACTGGGACAGCTGGGAAATGTCTTTTTAACCGTTCAATATCATAAATCAATTGTTCACCATAGGAAACGCCTGACGACATTTCTCGCTGTAAATAATAACAGGGAACAATTTCAACGCCAACATCTGCTTTGTTTTCATTGAAGAAGTATTGAAATTTTGCCATATCATAAAACATAAAAGCATATTTGCCGAATTGAACTTCAACGAGAACTTTTTGTTTAACAAAATCAATTTGTTTATAAGCTCTTGATATTCTCACACAATGATTTGGAATCTCAATAGTGTAATAATCTCGAATTTCCCTAAAGCCGTTATCATGAAATTGTTTCTTAAACTGACTGTTCATATCTGTAGGGGAGAAGAGCATTTTCCCAGCCATGGTTTTTTCTTTGCTCTTTTTCAATCTCAACGCTGAAACATTAGAAATTACTTGATCAATTTCAGAGTTTATTTCCGGATATCTGACCTGTAATATTTCCGATCCGCCTAAATGGGAGTATTCATAAACGATTTTCATTGTCACAGATCCTTTTTGTGTTTTAATTTTGCCTTTTCAAAAAGCTGTAATTGCGTTTTTGAATAGCTTGAATCAAGAGCTACTTGTTTTGGAGGAACATAAGAGTCGGGACTATCGGGGTTATACACGGGTCGATTCATAGGTCTGATCCGCAAATTGCCTTCTTCAGCGAGTCGAATTCTTTCCCATCCAATATTCACATAGTCTTCAACAATTTCTGCACCAATGACTTTTCGACGATGTAATAAACTGGCTACTGCTGTGGAGGCAACACCCATAAAAGGATCAAATACCCAATCATTTTCGTTTGTCATCGACAATACCAGGCGTTCAATAAGCTCGATTGGAAATTGGCACGGATGTGTCGTTTTTTCAACATGATTAGATTTTACATTTGGAATATCCCAAACATCTGACGGATTCTTTCCTAGGGGGTTGCCGGACAACTGGCCCTTTTTGGGTCCTTTAAAATGTTTTTTTTGTGGATATTTTTGTGGCACACGTACTGAATCAAGATTGAAAACAAATTGATCAGTTTTTGTAAACCAAAGGATGACTTCATATCGTCCGGAAAACCGTTTTGTTGCATGCAGTCCGTGCCCATAATGCCAAACGATACGATTACGCAAATGTAAACCCAGATTAGAAAAAATTGGAAACAAGATAATATCAAGCGGAATAATCTCGCCATTTCCGACATAATTACCAACTTGCCAACAAATGCTTCCTGTTGATTTAAGGACTCGTACACATTGTGTAATTATTTTCTCTTGTTGTTTGAGGTAAATATCAATATCAGTCTTTTCTTCATACTCCTTACCCAGGTTGTAAGGAGGCGATGTCACAACAAGTTGAACAAATTCATTTGGGATTTCGACCAGTAAATCGTTAACATCACCATTAAAGTAAACAATATCTGCGCTTGTATCAAATTTGTCAGATTTCTTGATCATAATTTAATGCCTTGCCACCATTGGTCTAGTAAATTTATTATAACTTAGGATGATAACAATTGTGTTTTTGGTTATTTTTATAAAGGGTCACTTCCATATGGTAACTCGTTTTCAGGAATGCGCTGCTCGGAGTTAATCCATCGGAAACGGGTTGCGAAGTTGGACTTTGATGATAACATTACTGAGTTACCAAAATTGAGGCACTACGAGGTGTTGAAGTGAAAAAATTTGCACTATTTTCAAACCCTGGCTCACTTAATGCAAGACGATTTCTGATTTACGCTGTTGTATACATCTCGGTGGGGATCGGCCTTTCCATGCTCGGCCCACTGCTGCCTTTTTTAGCAGACCAGGTCAGCATTTCCCTGGGTCAGATGGGTTTCGCCTTTACTGCACAGAACCTGGGATATCTGATCGGCTCGCTGAGCGGAGGCTGGTTATTTGACCGGGTTAGAACCCATCGCCTGATGACCCTGTTTTTGTTGGTGATGATACTGACCGGTTTTCTGATCCCGTTGATGCCCTGGTTCTCTGCCCTGTTGATCGTGCTGTTCTTTTTCGGCCTGGGCGTTGGAGCGGTCGATGTGGGCACAAACTTGAACATGGTATGGATTTTTCAATCAGGTGTGGGGTCTTATTTAAATGCCTTGCATTTTATTTTTGGCGTCGGCGCATTTTTTACACCGCTGATCATTACGACCGTCCTGGGATGGACTGGCGGCAATCTGAGCTGGGCTATCTGGGCATTGATGTTGCTGTTTATACCGGGATTACTGGGGTTGGTCAGCTCCCCTTCACCTGAAAACCTGGCAGCGGCTAATACCGCAAGCCCAGAAAAAGTGCATCATGTGGGAATCATACTCTTGTTGATACTGGCTATCTTTTTTGCTGTAGGGGTTCAAATTGGCTTTAGCGGATGGATTTTTAGTTATGTCTCTGAATCAGGGATTGCAGACATCGCGACGGCATCACAGATCACCGCGCTATTTTGGGCCAGCCTGTCCCTGGGTCGGCTGATCGCCATCCCGATCTCAAAAAAGGTTGCACCCGGTACGATAGTCCTGTTCAATTTCTCCTTATTGACCCTGGTGGTCATACTTCTTCTGATTTGGCCGACCCGCCCGGTGATGATGTGGATTGGCTCAGCCGGGGTGGGGTTGGCAACCTCGGTCTTGTTCCCTACGCTTTTATCGTATGCTAAAACCCTGGTGAACATGACCGGTCGAGTTACGGGGTTGCTCTACCTGGGTTCGAGCCTGGGGATGATGGTCCTGCCATTATCCTTGGGCCAGGCGTTTGATCGTTTTGGTGGATTTGCGATGATTCTGGTTGTGTTTGGAGCCTCGCTGATGGGGCTGGGCATCATCATTCTGCTCAGATTTCAGCGCGCATCAATCAAGACTGCCGAATGACATCACGCACTCATGGTGTTGGCTTCTTGAAGCGTATCGCGCAGTTTATGCGTCAACTTACTGAAGGATTCTGAATAACGTATTTCCGATGTACGCGGCCGGGGCAAGTCGACCGGCATATCGAGGACGATGCTGCCCGGTCGTGAGGAGAGCGCCAGGACCTGGTCAGAAAGATACACCGCTTCAGGGATTGAATGGGTCACTAAAACCACGGTTTTTTTGTGCGCATGCCAGATATGCTGCAATTCATCCCCCATCCGCTCGCGGGTCAGCGCATCCAGAGCACCAAAGGGTTCATCCAGCAATAGAATATCGGGGTCCTGGATCAACGAACGCCCAATCGCCACACGCTGCGCCATCCCACCCGAGAGGTCACGCGGGTAGGCGCGTTCAAAGCCTTCCAGCCCCACCTGATGGATCACTTCATGAACTCGATCCAGGATTGTTTTCCTGGGCAGCCCCTTTAATTCCAGGGGCAGGCTGATATTTTCCAACACCCTTCGCCAGGGCATCAGGTTTGCTTTTTGAAACACCATGCCAATTTTGGGTTGGTCGGTGCTATAACGCACTTCGCCGGCAGTGGGCGGCACCAGCCCGGCTAAAACCCTTAACAGGGTGCTCTTGCCGCATCCAGAGGGCCCGATCAACGAAAGAAATCCGTTGGGCGGCAGGCTGAAGGTCAGATCATGCAGGGCATGCACCACACCGCTGGCATCTCGGAAGATCACGTCCAGGTTGTGGACGCTCAGCGCTGCTTCAGGGGAGGAATTCATTCGTAAATGCCTTTTCCAGGTCCTGGGTCTCGGTCAATAAACCCATTTTTAGCAGTACCGTCTGCATGTTGATCCATCCTACCGGATCGGTGTACCCCAGGCGCTCGGTCTGCCATAAGACAATTGACTCGCCCAGTATCTGCCGTTGCAGATCCGTATCCGCATCGGCGAGGTTTTCAACGTATTTTTTACTGATCTCGAAGGCAGCAATTGGATTTTCAACCGTATCTGCAATCCCCTGCAGCATCGCGCCGATAAAAGCTTTCACCATCTCAGGATTCTTCTTGATCGTCGCTTCGTTGGTCACCAAACCGTTGGAAACGAGTTGCATGTAATCCGCCACGCGCACCACGTCCACTGCATATCCCTGAGACCGCAGCACCACGGGTTCATTCGCGAGATAAATCACTGCCGATTCCACCTGCCCGCTGACAATCGCCTCTACCTGGTTGAAACCGATCGATATCAGGTTAACATCGTCCTCGGTCATTCCGCCAGCCTCCAGCATGGCAATCAAACCAATATAACTGGCACCGTATAGACCGGGCAGGCCAATCTTAACCCCGCGCAAATTTTCAGGCACCCGAATGCGGTAATCGGTCAGTGAGACCACACCGACCGGGTATTCGTTGTACCAGGCAGCGACGTAGGTCACCGGTAGACCTTGGGCACGCGCCAGCAGGATCTGCTCACCGCTGGCAATGGCGAAGGTTTGCTCACCTGCACCAATCAGGGCGACCGCATCCGCTTCGTTGCCGTATTCCAGTTGCACATCAAAACCTGCATCCAAAAAATAACCCCTGTCAATCGCGACGTAAATTGGCGCAAATTGAATGTTCGGAATGTACCCCAGGGTTAATCGCACTGGAACAGGTCCGGATTGCTCGGGTGCTTGAGCCCGTATTTTAGCCAGCATTTGATTGATTCGGGGCCCGTAATAAGACATAAACACTAGGAACAGTAAAATAAACAGCAGGGCAGTCAGAATCAGTGCAGGTTTTTTTTTCATAAGAGCTCGCTCCTTCAATCGTGTTTTGGGTCATCGGGCATTCTGGCGCCAGGATTGCCACGACAAGAATTGCCTTTCTATCAATAAAACCAGGCCGTAAAGAGCCACGGCTATAAACACCAGGGTGAAAATTGCCACAAATACCAGCGCAGTGTCATATTGACCGCGCCCGATGTTGATCAGGAACCCCAGGCCGCGATCCGAGCCGACCAGTTCGCCGACGACCGCGCCAATCACAGACAGGGTGGCGCCAACGCGCAAACCGCCCATGTAAATCGGCAGTGCTGCGGGAACCTCTAATTTCCACAGGGTTTGGGTTGAGCTGGCTTTTAAAGTGCGCATCAGGTCGCGCAGATCGTTAGGCACTTCTCGCAAGCCGACGACGGTGTTGATCAAAATCGGGAAGAATACGGTCAGGCTGCAAATAAGGATCTTTGAAAAAATCCCCGGTCCAAACCAGATGATTAACAGCGGCGCAATTGCAACCACCGGCAGGGATTGGCTGGCGACCAGGTAGGGAGAGAGTAATTTCTCCAAAAGAGCCGATTTGGCTAACAGGTACCCCAAACTGGTCGCCGCCAGGCCGCCAATGAGCAGCCCGGCTAAAACCTCGAACAGGGTCGTCAGGGCATGCTGTTGCAACTGACCCTCCGTCAGAGACTGTAAAAAACGCCGCCAAACCTGTCCTGGACCGGGCAGGATGAACGCTGGCAAGCCAAACACCAGGGTCGCAGCATGCCAGAGCAAGACGCCAATCAGCAGGGATGCTGCCAGGTAAAACAGGCGCGAAAACAGGCCATTCGATTGGGGAGTGTATGCTTTTCCTGTGTCGCTCTTCATTAAAAAAACCCCGATTCATGATTACGGGGCGTGGACAATCATCCAGGTGGATGCACCGACCTTCTCTCATTCGGACTGTCACCGCCGGCACCGGCTTCTCACCGGTTCATGCGCCCAGGATGGCGCTCGTGGGCTCTCCCTTTTTCGGGATTACCACCGATCGGGAATTAGGTCACCAGACCCGCACCCTGCCCCGAAGGTTATCGGTTAATATCTGGTAGAAGTATATCCACTGGGGTGACCATTGTCAAATAATTTTAACGAGGGTATTGAGCCGTAGTTGCCCTGGGCAAAGCACTCTTCGGGTTGGGCAGACCCGTAGGTCTACCCCTACAAATTGATATAATATTTGTTAAAATCGAATTTACTAAAAATAATTGTGTCCCTTCATAAATCAATTTTTCAACACAACTTGTTTTTCGACATCTTTTTTATCCCCGCACTGGCACAACTTGCCTCTCTCTACGAGCTATCGTAAAATACGAAAATGAATCTTCCAGTACGATCAAGGAATGCATGCCGGTTTGTCTGAGCGATAATCAGCTCAAACCTGGGGATTGCAGTGCCTGAAAGGTTCCTACAACATGCAAAATATCCATTCTGGGTGAAAATAGGTTTATCAGATGATTCCTGTAAAATTACGCATTGAAGGTTTTCTGTCTTACCGAGAAGCGGTTGAACTGGATTTCACAAGTTTCAACCTGGCATGCATCTCAGGCGCCAATGGGGCAGGCAAGTCTGCCCTGCTGGACGCGATGACCTGGGCTTTGTTTGGACAGGCGCGAAAACGCGATGAATCCATCATCAACAATCACCCCTCGGTGAAGGCTGCTGTGGTGATATTCGATTTTGACTTTGAGGGCGCTCGCTACCGGGTGCAGCGTATCAACCCGCGCGGCAAGCCCACAACGGTGGATTTTTTCATCGAGGCAGATGCGGGAGAAGACCGATACTGGAAATCCCTCACCGAGCACACCCTGCGCGAGACAAATGCAAAAATCGAATCAACCTTGCGGATGGATTTTGACACCTTCACCAACGCCTCTTTTTTCTTGCAGGGCAAAGCAGACCAGTTTGCCAGCGCCAGACCGGCTGATCGAAAACGAATTCTCAACAATATATTAGGGCTCGAAATATGGGAAACCTACCGGGATGCTGCCAGCCAGAAACGTCGTGATTTTGAAAAAACCGTCAAATCCCTGGAAGGTCGCCTGAGCGAGATCCAAAGCGAACTTGACGAAGAACCACAGCGCATTGAACGTTTGAAAACCCTGAAAGCCCGGCTGGCAGACGTATCCAAGCAACGTCAGGAACGGGCATCCATCCTGGAAAATATCCGCAGCATGCTCGCTGCCCTGGATGAGCAATCCCGAATGCTGGCTGCCTATCAAATTCAAATCGATATCATCACCCGCAACCGGGGTCAAGTCCTGGAGACTTTATCTACACGCCGCGAGGAGAAATTGAGTTACGCCAAAGTGTTGAGTTCTGCCCCAGCCATCGAAAAGGCTTACCAGGATTGGCAGTCAACTTACCATGCCCTGGAAGCTATGGAAGCCGTGGCAATCCAGTTCAGGCAGCGTGAATCCCTGCGGCAGGAGCCCTTGGGCATCGTCCAGGCGGAGGAAGCCCGCCTGAGAGAGGCTCTGGCAGGTCTGACACAGCAGCACACCACCCTGTTGGAAAGTCTTAATGAACTGGAAACCTTGACCCAGCAGTTGAGCACCTCAAGGGAAAAAATTGCCATTGCGAATCAAAAACTGGAAGAGCGCGGATTGCTGCAAGCAGAGGCAGCACATTTGCAAACGCAACAGGCTGAAGCCAAAGCCGAAAACCCTCGCCTGAGGGAGGAGATGAACGAGCTTCAAGCGCGTATTCAGCAATTGCAAGCCGCCGAGGGTGTGGAATGCCCGCTATGCGGCGGTCCCCTCAACACTGACGACCGGAAGAACCTGATTGAAAATCTGCAACAAGACGGACTGGGATTGGGGGATCGCTATCGTGCCAATAAGAAGTTATTAGAAAACGTCGAGGAAAAGTTGAGCCGCATCGGTGCAAAGCTGGCCGACCTGAACAACGTGGAGGTCAATCTGCGTGAGGCCACCCGGCAGGCAGACCAGCTTGAACTCCAAATTGCAAATTTAACTGCGCAGCAGCAAGCCTGGGAAAAAAATGGGGCACCACGGCTGGCGGAGATTCGCACAGCGCTTGAAACCGGTGCCTTCGCCCTGGAGGCGCGCACCCGCCTGGCTGAGATTGACGCCGAGCTAAAAGCCCTGGGTTACGACCTGGAAGCACACGAAAAATTGCGTCAGGCTGAAAACGCCGGTCGGGACGCGCAGGAACAACTCCACCGCCTGGAAACAGCCCGAGCTGCCCTGGCTCCGATCGAACGGGAAATTGCCAGCATAGAGAACCAATTGGTCAATCTGGAAGAAAACCTGAGGGAAATGACATCCACCCATGACGAGGCAGCCATCCAGTATTCAGCCGCACAAGCTGCTATGCCCGATTTGCGCCAGGCTGAAACCGCATTGTATGATATTCAGGAGCAGGAAAATCAACTCCGCCAGGATGTGGGTGGGGCAACGCAAAACGTGGTCGCTTTAGAAAGCCTCAAACAGCGCAAATCCGCCATGCTGGAAGAGCGGGAAGGGCTGTCCCAGCAGATCGCAGACCTCAAACAACTCGAGCGTGCCTTTGGTAAGGATGGCATCCCCGCGTTATTGATCGAGCAAGCCCTGCCCGAGATTGAAACCGCGACCAACACCCTGCTCTCACGCTTGAGCCATGGGCGCATGTCCTTTAATTTCGTCACCCAGCGCGAATACAAAGATGCCAGCCGGGAAGACCTCAAAGAAACGTTGGACATGGTCATCAGCGATGGTGTTGGTCAGCGAGATTATGAAATGTACTCGGGAGGAGAGGCGTTTCGGGTTAACTTTGCCATCCGGGTGGCTCTTTCCCAGATGTTAGCCCGTCGGGCAGGCGCGCGTTTGCAGACCCTGGTGATCGATGAGGGCTTTGGCAGCCAGGACGCCCAGGGTCGGCAGCTCCTGGTGGAAGCCATCAACCTGGTGCAGGAAGATTTTGAGAAGATTCTGGTCATCACCCACCTGGATGAGCTCAAGGATGCCTTCTCCACCCGCATTGAGGTAGAAAAGACGCCATTGGGGTCCCAATTGCAGGTGGTTTAGGTCGCGCAGCTTGAGATGACTGTCAAGAAAGAGCCCTTCAGTTTCCTCAACACGCGTCGCATAAATGCAATCGGAAATCCCCAGGAAATGGATATTGCATTAGCGGCTACCAAAATCCGATGACAATCGCGCCGCCCGCACGTGATCCCACAACCAACCGCGTGCCAAAGAGGATCATTAATCCATAACGCCCGTGCTGTGATGACACGGGCGCTATGGTGGGGATTGTGGTCCGCCTGTTATTGATATTTTAATCCATAAACATCAAATATGTATCGCCTCATCCTGGGCGCCCGCTGCCGCCTCCATGATCGCCTCACTCAGGGTGGGGTGCGCATGCACATTGCGGGCAATCTCGTGGGTGGTCAGCTCAAAGCGCTGCGCCAGGGTCAGTTCGGGCAGCAGTTCCGATACGTCCGGGCCGACCATGTGTGCGCCGAGGATTTCGCCGTACTTCTTGTCGCTGACGATCTTCACAAAGCCGGTATAATCGCCCAATCCGAGCGCCTTACCGCTGGCCTGGAAGGGGAACTCGCCAACCGCGACATCGTAGCCTTTTTCCTTAGCCTGGTCCTCGGTGTACCCAAAGGAGGCCGTCTGTGGGGAACAATAGGTGGCGCGGGGCATCATGTCATAATCCAGAGTCACGGTCTCAACACCGGCGATGTTTTCTGCAGCGACGATTCCCATCGCAGAAGCCACATGCGCCAGCAGGAGTTTGCCGGTTACATCGCCAATTGCCCAGATGCCCTCCACATTGGTGGCCATGCGCTCATCGACCTCGATGTGACCGCGCGGGCTGAGCCTGACCCCCACGTCTTCCAAACCCAAGCCCTGGCTGTTGGGCTTGAACCCGATTGCGACCAGGGTCAGATCTGCTTCGATAACTTCATCGCCGTCGCCGGTTTCTACGGTAACGGAGGTGCCCTTCGTGTTGGTTTTGACACCCTTCACTTTAGAGCCGGTCATCACCTTTATGCCGCGCTTTTTATAGGCTTTTTCGATCTCCTTACCCACCGCCGGGTCTTCAAGCGGCAGGAGCGTATCAAGCATCTCGACGATCGTCACCCGGACACCGTAGGCGCTCCAGATGGTGGCAAACTCCACACCGATAGCGCCGCCGCCGATAATCACCGCTGATTCTGGCAGTGTGTCTCGCAGGATGGCGACCTCGTAATCAACGACCTTTTCGCCGTCCACTTCCACACCCGGGATGCTGAAGGGGTGTGCACCGGTGGCGATAATGATGTCCTTAGCTTTTAGGGTTTCGGACTCGCCTTCCGACGGGGTTACTTCTACGGTGTCCTTTGTAATCAGTTTCGCGGCGCCCATCAGTACATCGATGTTATTCTTTTTCATCAAAAAGTTGATGCCGCGCACCAGCCGCTCAGAAGTTTTACGGCTGCGGTTATGCGCTACGCTGTAATCCAGCTCAAGGTTATCGAGCTTGAACCCAAATTCCTTGCCGCGTTCTCGCAGGGTATACGCAATCTCGGCATTTTTAAGCAAGGCTTTTGAAGGGATACAGCCGACATTTAAACACACACCACCAAGGAAGCGTTTTTCAATCAACGCAGTTTTCTTGCCCAATTGGGCACTGCGGATGGCTGCGACATACCCGCCGGGTCCGGCACCAATTACAATCACATCGTATTCTTTCATCTAATAGGGTTCCTTTCTGCTTTGATGTTCCGATCCATTCACATGGTTGATCACTACTTTTTCAGGATTGATCATTGATTATACCGAACCCCGCAGGGTATAGACCGAATCAATGGAATCACTGCCAGTTTTCCAGTGCGTCCACAACCTTTGCCAGAAAAGTGTCGGCAGAGGCACCGTCCAGGATGCGATGATCGAAGGAGTAGCTCAGATACATCATGGGCTTAATCGCGATGGCGTCATTGACAACAACCGGCCTCTTCTGGATCAACCCCGCCCCAAGGATGCCACTTTGCGGTTGGTTGATGATCGGCGTGGCAAATAAAGAGCCCTGAATTCCATGGTTGGTCAGGGAAAAGGTGCCGTTTTGGACCTCGTCTGGTTTGAGCTGACCCCTTCGAGCGCGTTCTGCCAGGTCATTGATCTTTTTCGCCAACCCGATCAGTGAAAGTTCATCAGCGTTTTTAATCACAGGAACGATCAACCCGCCATCTGGAAGGGCGACAGCCATGCCAAGGTTGATTTGCTTATGGATACGGATTCCCGTTTCTGTCCAGGTTGAATTTGCCAAAGGAACAGCTTTCAATCCGGTGACAATAGCAGAAAGAATGTAAGCAGTGTAGGTTACATTTACCTCTTTGCCTACCTCCTGATTGATGATGGTACGATGGCGCGCTACCTGACTCATATCCGCTTCCATTACCGTGGTCACATGTGGCGCTGAATGGACGCTTTGCACCATGTGCTCGGCAATTCGCCTCCGCATCGGAGTCAGTGCCAGGGTTTCACCGGGGATTGCACTGACTTCCGGTCGGCTGGTAGGAACAGGCTCTTCCACTTTTTTCGCAAAAATCAATTCTGTTGGGCGGAACAGGTCCCCATCTGCCGGTGTCTCCCAGATGGGTATTTCAGCTTCTGCTACCCCCTGATGTTCTTTGAGATAGTTTTGGACATCCTTCTTGGTGATGCGTCCGTCCATGCCGGTCCCTTTGACCTTGGTAAGATCCACTCCTTTTTCACGCGCCAGTCGAGCCACAACCGGCGAGATATAACCCAGCTCCTCGTTCCTGCCGGCAGGCCTTTGCAGGACCGGCTCGTCAATGATCGATTCAATATCCGGGGTCTCATGTGGTTCGTGGTGATGAATCACCTTTTCATCTGCAGCGGAGATTTCCTCGCCAGGTTCACCAACCCAAGCTAAAACGGTTCCCACTGCAACGGTCTCCCCTTCATGGACAAGAATTTTTAACACGGTGCCGCTTGCTGGGCTGGGAATTTCACTGGTCACCTTATCGGTTTCCACATCCAGCAACGGATCAAATTCATTTATTTCATCTCCCACCTGCTTATGCCAGCCAGTGACTGTCCCTTCAACAATCGATTCGCCCAATTGGGGCATAACAATTTTTGTAGCCATCCTTCCTCCTCTATTGAGTGCATGCTTTAAAAAGCAGCCAATTCACGGATCGCATCAGCGATCTTTTCTGGATTGATCATGAACCATTCTTGCATGGGATGGCTGAAAGGAACTGCCGGAACATCCGGACCAGCCAGCCTTCGCACGGGCGCGTCCAGATCCATAAAACCCCACTCTGCGATGGTCGCAGCCACCTCGGCGCCATATCCGCCGGTCAGATTATCCTCATGTACAATCAGGGCTTTACTGGTTTTTTGCACAGATTTCAGAATCGTTTCCCGGTCTACCGGGTATAGCGTGCGCAGATCAACAAGTTCAACGTCAATCCCCTCTTTGGCAACCACTTCTGCTGCTTGCTTAGCGTAATGGTGCATCATTCCGTAAGCGAAAACGCTCAAGTCCTGACCTTCACGGGTGATTTTGGCTGGCCCTATCGGAACTGTATATTCCCGATCATCCTCCGGCACTTCTCCTTTGATCAGGCGATAACCTTTTTTGGGTTCAAAGAATAGTACGGGGTTTGGATCGCGGACAGCGGATTTTAGCAGACCCTTAGCATCGAAGGGGGTGGAGGGGATCACGACTTTCAAGCCCGGTACCTGTGTAAAGAGAGCCTCTACACTTTGAGAATGATATAATCCACCGCCAATACCACCTCCATAGGGTGCGCGGATGACCATAGGAACCGACCATTGCCCATTGGAACGGTAATACATTTTTGCAGCTTCACTGACAATCTGGTTGAAGGCGGGGTAAATAAAATCGGCAAACTGGATTTCGCAAATAGGACGCTTTCCATACACAGCTGCACCAATGCCAACACCGACAATTGACAATTCAGCCAAAGGAGAATCGATCACCCGCGATTCACCATATTTTTCGAATAGCCCCTGTGTTGCTCGAAACACACCGCCTCGCACACCAACGTCTTCGCCAATGATAAAAACACGCTCATCACGCGCCAGTTCTTCATCCATTGCCTGGCGAATTGCTTCAATTAGAGTAATCTCAGCCATTGTTTACCTCCTCAGCATAAACCAGGGTTGCTGCATCTTTGCCCTGGGGATAGGGAGCCCGGGTTGCTTCTTCAACCGCTGCATCGACCATCTGTTTGGCTTTCTCTTCCAGTTCCTCATATTCTTCTTCGGTTATCAAGCCCTGTTCAATATACAAATTCTTCATCATCAGCAGCGGATCTTTCTTTTTAAAGGCTTCAACCTCTTCACGGGTGCGGTAGCTCCGATCGTCATCATCGGAGGAGTGCGGCGTTAATCGATACATTTTCGCCTCAATAACGGATGGCCCCCTGCCTGCCCTTGCATTTTTAACCGCCTCTGCCACAGCATCATACACTTCGAACATTTGCGTTCCATCGACCTCAATCCCTGGCAGCCCTAAACCACAGGCTTTATCAGCCGCGCTGCTGACTGCCATTTGCTTTTCCTGCGGAACAGAGATGGCATAATGGTTGTTTTCTACCAGAAATATCACCGGGAGGTTGTGAATCGCCGCAAAGTTAACGGCCTCGTACCACTCACCTTGAGATGTAGATCCCTCACCAATCGTAGTGAGGACAACTGCGTCTCCACCATCCAGTTTAATTGCCAGCCCGATACCTGCCGCATGGGGTGACTGTGTGGCAACCGGTGCAGAGTGGCTGAGGATATTTGCCTTGCGCATGCTGAAATGGCTTGGCATCTGCCGGGCCCCGGATGTGGGTTCGTCTGTTTTTCCCATCAGACTCCTTACAAACTCAGCCGGGGTCATCCCCATCGCAAGGACCATTGCGAGGTCACGGTAATAGGGAACCAGCCAATCTTTGCCCTTTTTAATGGCATAGACAGCGCCAATTTGAGCAGCTTCCTGTCCAATACCAGAAATATGAAAAGCGATTTTTCCCTGACGATGCAGTACCCAGGCACGTTCATCCAATCGTCTGGAAAGCAACAGATACCAGAACATATCTATTTTTTGTTCTTTCGAAAGTGTCATTTTCACCTCCTTTATGGGTATTTGATTCAATAGAAATCGAAATGGTTTGCCGTAAGTTGTACCATTTTGCCGATGTGCGCTTAATCTTTCCGCGCATAACGATCTAGCGTATGACGTGGTTTTCTTAATAAATAATGATACTTTGTTAATCCATAAGAGTAAAATGTTTGCAAATTTGTTGATACAATAACATCATTCCAAACTCAAAACGGTTGTTAATGGATACGATCTTAGCTTATTGAGCTGATCAAAAAGACGCTTAATGACCGTGCAGAGCATTGCAACCTTCCAGTATAATGATTGCACTGGAATGGTTCAATCGTATTAAAAACGTCCTCAACTCAGCAAATATTGTAGCTTGAAGCTGGTAAAACAAGGTTGCGGGAACAAGCACGGAGATAAAAGGAAACGCCCACCAGAGGCTGGAACAATCCTTGCAAGGTAACAGAAATCGACATCAAATCGATGGCATTTGGAATGGAATACCGCCCAGCACAATAAGGATGAAATGGTGTCTGCAAAGCCAAAAAAATCAGCAGAAAAACAAGATCAAGGGCTTTCCGATCACAAAGTGAAGCTTCCTCATGCTGATCTTTCAGCAAGCCGCTCCTGGCAGCCGTTGGAACCCAAATCACCAGCCGAAGAGGACCTGGCTAGCATTCTTCAAGCGGGGATCAAGGACCAATCCGCGGAAGAAATCGATGACTTGTATTCAGCCCGTCATCCAGGCGTTGCTGAATCCAGCAGTCAGTCACCTGGCGACCAGCAACCCGATTTTCAACCTGCCTCAAATGACGATCTGGCTGCCCTGGCAGAAACGGTTTATGACACCTCCTTCTACCTGGTCCCACGCATGAAGGAGCACTATCTTTTAGGTGAGCTGGCACAAGAATTGCGAACTTGGATGCCAGAATTGAGCCAAATTTATGGCTGGGAACTGGATCTGATTTCTATTCGACCCGATTATTTTAAATGGACCCTGCTGGATTTTCCCGAATGCCTGACCCTGAAAACGCTGGCTGCTGTCAGGCAGTGGACGTCAAAACGGATCTTCGAAGCTTTCCCCGCTCTGCAAACCGATGAAAACATCGGCGACTTCTGGTCGCCGGGTTACCTGGTCGATACACAATCCCATGATTTCCCCACCCAGGTTTTGATCGCCCATGTCTCTCGGGATTGGTCTGAACGCAGTTCTGGACACCGGAGGCAATGAACATTAAAACGCTAATGTTAATTTAACCTCTTAACCCTTGCAATCTACAGGAGACCATGATATATTTACAAGCGTCAAACGTCTGGGTGCCCCCCTCACCCAGGCGTTTGGCTTATATTTCACTGGGGAAAAGTGTTCCCAACTTCAAGGTGGGGGAAAGCCAAGACTCGCGATAAAATAAACCCAGTTCGATTGACAGTTCGCCAGGACGAGACAGTTTTGGAACATGACCATGTTTGAAATTCGACAATGTACCCACCCTGACTGTGGTTTGCGCATGCCGATTGATCCGACGGTACACAAAGGAGATTTTTGTCCTCGTTGCGGTGCGCCAATGCTTAAAGCTTCGGCACCTTTTCAGCATCAGGGATCAGAACATAGCAGTGTGGTTCCCAAACGCAGAATCTGTATCTTGTTGGACAATATCCGCAGTACACACAATGTCGGGGCTATTTTTCGTACAGCGGATGGTGTGGGCGCTCGGCACCTCTACCTATGCGGATATACGCCTAGCCCTTCAGACAATTCAGCCATTCAAAAAACGGCTCTGGGCGCTGAAATTACACTTTCCTGGTCACAGCATCTCAATGCACTTGCCCTTGCTCAAAACCTGCAAAACCAGGGGCATTACCTTCTGGCTCTTGAAACTACGGCAAGTTCACAGCCTATCTTTAATGTCGACCTGGCTTCGCTGGGTGCTCAGCAATTCTTACTGGCAGTGGGAAATGAGCAAGCAGGCATTGACCCCGGTTTACTGACGATCGCCGATCTGGTGGTTTCGGTGCCGATGGTCGGACTGAAAGCCTCGCTTAATGTATCTGTGGCTTTTGGGATTGCAGCCTATTGGCTGTCTTTTTTGTAAACCATACTGCAAGTCGCCAGGATCGATCATAAATAATAATCACATTATTGCAAAAGATTCATGCCAATAAAGAATTGGCATTGAAGAAGTACGCAAGGCGAATATCCATGGGACGGTGGTAAGTGTGTGGAGAAGCTTATAAAAGCAAACCTTTTTTTGATTTATTTAATTATCCGTTGCTTGTAAATGTGCCTCATTTTATTATGAAATCTATGTGATTAAACTGCCAAAAAGAAGGTGAAAAATGACAATTTTGGATTGTATTAAGGCTGACATTACAATGCTTAAAGTCGATGCCATTGTAAATGCTGCTAACACAACGCTGCTGGGTGGCGGTGGTGTTGATGGCGCCATCCATCGGGCTGCAGGCCCGCGTCTTTTGGAAGAATGTCGAAAATTAAATGGCTGCCAGACTGGAGACGCAAAAATTACTGCCGGATACAACCTGCCAGCCCGGTATGTCATTCACACGGTTGGCCCCGTCTGGTATGGCGGGGCACAGGGAGAGTCACAGCTTTTGGCATCCTGTTACCGTAAAAGCCTTTCATTGGCGGTTGAGCATCACATAAAAACGATCGCTTTCCCTTGTATAAGTACCGGGGTATATGGCTATCCCAACCGCCCTGCAGCTCAAATAGCCGTCCAAACAGTAAAGGATTTCATTCAGTCAGATCACTCATTAGAGAAAGTGATGTTTTGTTGTTTTTCAGATAATGATTATGAAATCTACAAGGAATTGCTGGGAAAGTAAATACCATGTTTATCGCTATTTCCATAGCGAGAAGATGAAAAATCGAGCTTAATATAGATTTCCGATAAGAATGCTATCAAGATACCCCTAAAAGATAAAAGCTCTTATAGCGCCACTGCAAGAGATTGAAATACTGGTTGGAAAATTGGACTGCTAAAAACAATAACGAAATGGGGGCAACATCCGCTGTGCAATATCCCCAAATCTTAAGCGAGAAAACTGAAATTATTGCAATTTCGTAAAGCAATTGAAAAAATACTCCGCACATGCAACGCAATATTACATCCTGGACGACACAAAAATATTGACAAAACATAAAAAACTGTATCACCAAAAGTTTAGTGTTTCGGAACGATTTATACCACGGCTTCAGTTGTCGGACATCTCTGCGCGTGGTAGAATTTTTATAACTATTTATCTTTTGGAGGCTCTATGGAACAACAAATTGCGGCTTTTGAGGTTAAAAAAAGCCTGGCACAGAAACTAAAAGGCGGGGTGATCATGGATGTGGTCACGCCCGATCAAGCGAAGATCGCTGAAGATGCTGGTGCCGTCGCAGTAATGGCGTTGGAGCGCGTTCCCGCAGACATTCGCGCCCACGGCGGAGTTGCCCGTATGAGCGACCCCGAGTTAATTATCCAGATCATGGATGCGGTTTCTATCCCGGTGATGGCTAAATGTCGCATCGGACATTTTGTTGAAGCTCAAATTTTGGAATCCCTCGGCGTGGACTTTATCGATGAATCTGAGGTGTTAACCCCCGCCGATGAAGCCTATCACATCAACAAACACGTTTTTAAAGTCCCTTTTGTGTGCGGATGCCGTAACCTGGGTGAAGCCTTACGCCGACTGGGCGAAGGTGCAGCCATGTTGCGCACGAAGGGTGAACCCGGCACCGGCGATGTGGTCGAAGCGGTTCGCCATGCGCGCAGCGTACTGGGCGAGATTAAGCGTCTGCAAAATATGCCTGAAGAAGAGTTGATGACCTACGCGAAAGATATCGGCGCACCCTATGAACTGGTCAAAGCGGTGCGCCAGCTTGGACACCTGCCCGTCGTCAACTTTGCTGCCGGCGGTATTGCAACACCTGCCGATGCTGCCTTAATGATGCAACTGGGTGTGGATGGCATCTTTGTGGGTTCGGGCATTTTTAAGTCCGGTGACCCGGCAAAGCGGGCTGCAGCCATTGTCAAAGCCGCCGCCAATTATGATAACCCCCGGGTTCTGGCTGAAATCAGCCGTAACCTGGGTGAAGCCATGGTGGGACGCCAGGTGGCAGATCTCTCCGATTCCGACATGCTTTCCACCCGTGGCTGGTAATTCGTCCAGAATTAATCTAAAGATGGACATCGACATTGATGATCCTGCCCGATAAAGACAGGCTTGCTTCCCAGCATATAGAAAGGCTGGGAAGCGGTGTTAATCAGGCAATGAATGTCGATCCCCCTTTTAACTTATTTTTGTGAGTATCGTAAGGACATGAGCGAGCGTGCAATCCTCTGGAGTGACTGGTTATATCTTTATCGTCATCGCCGAGAACTCACCTGCCTGGACAACATTCTGCACCTCACCCACGGCAAACCCCTCTCTCTAAGTCACCTCCTGATTGCAATTCACCCAGCCGATCACCGTTTTACCGGCGTTTTTCAATCTGAAGGTGACCAGGAGCGCTGTATTGCCCAAATTTACCAGTCCTCAAAGATGAGCAGCGCCCAGATTAACTACCTGCTCGCGCCAACCCGGGGGGATTCACACTGCCTGGTGCCCTTGCTGGAGGCGCTGGTGAAAAAAGCCGGTGGCTGGGGTGCAAAACAGGTCGTGGCAGAAGTTTTCACAGATTCGCCCCTCCTTCCACACTTTCGTCAGGCAGGTTTCTCAGTTTTAGCCCAGCAAAATGTCTATCAATGTGCCCCGCCAGGGCAAGCCCGCCATCAGCGCTCTTCAGGCTGGCGGATTTGGTCAAGCACAGATGTAACGGGGATGCGCAACCTGTACTACACCCTGGTGCCGCCTTTGGTGCAATCCGTGGAATTCCTTTCCCGCCAGGAGATGCTCGGTCTGGTGCATTACACGTCAAAGGGCGATCTGCAAGCTTATGCAGACCTGGTCTACGGTCCGGTTGGGGTATGGGTATTGCCCGTCGTCAACCCGCAAGCCAGGATTGAAATGACCGAACTGCTGGAGCAATTGCTGCTGGCATTGCCTGACCTGCATGGGCGCCCGGTCTTTATCACCTCACGCTCCTACCAGCCCTGGTTAGAACCTGCATTGTGCGAACGCGCTGTTCGGGTGCTCCCTGCACAGGCCTTGCTGGTGCGCTATATGGCACACCGCCAACGGGTTAAGACCGAGTTTTCATATCCAGCGTTTGAAAACGGCAATCGTGAGCCGACCCTTCCAATTGCATCGATCGAATCTTCCCGGGAATAAAACCCGGGCTGTCGAGTTGCACACAGAGCCAACATTCATCAATTTAGGATAGAATTAAAGGTGATGTTGAGGTAACCTTCCCCGGCATCAATTTTACGGAAAAGAAAATAATTTGAATATGCAAAAACACGAAAAAATTACAGATGATCTTGATTTGCTGCTGGACATCCTGCCACAGCAAATTTCTGCGGTTTTACGTGAGCTGGATGACAGCGATAATTTACTCGAAGTGGTCATGGATTTAGGGAGGCTACCAAAGGCGCGTTTCGTAAACCGTGAGGTGGTTCTCAGCGAGCAAGAGATCACCTACGACGATATCAAAGCCGTCACGCGTTCCATCAGCGAGTTTGATGCCGATAACCGTGCCGGTATCGAGCGCACCCTGCACCGAATTTCAGCCATTCGCAACCGGCGCCAGGAAGTCATCGGATTGACCTGTCGGATCGGCCGCGCAGTTTATGGTACCAGCGATATCATCCAGGATTTAATTGAATCCGGCGCCAGCATCCTCATCCTCGGACGACCGGGAGTGGGCAAAACCACCATCCTGCGGGAGACAGCCCGTATCCTGGCAGAAAAATCCCGCGTGATCATCGTGGACACCAGCAACGAAATTGGCGGCGACGGGGATGTCCCCCATCCGGCGATTGGCTCTGCTCGCCGAATGCAGGTGGCCAAACCTTCTCTCCAGCACGAGGTGATGATCGAGGCTGTGGAAAATCACAACCCCGAGGTGATCGTCATCGATGAGATCGGCAGAGAACTGGAAGCCATGGCAGCCCGTACTATTGCAGAACGTGGGGTTCAACTGATCGGCACCGCCCATGGCAACACCCTAGAAAACCTCCTGCTCAACCCCACCCTGTCTGATCTGGTGGGCGGAATTGAATCCGTTACCCTTTCCGATGAGGAAGCCCGCCGGCGCGGCACCCAAAAGACCGTTCTTGAACGCCGCGCACCAGCAACCTTTGATATGCTGGTCGAGATCCAGGACCGGAACCGAGTTGCCGTACAAAACGATGTCTCTGCGGCTGTGGACGCACTTTTACGGGGCTACCCGCTTCCGCCGGAAATCCGCTATCGTGATGAGCAAAATCGAATCCATACGCAAAAACCGGTTGTTCCAAAGATCAGCACAGCCGCCCAGGCTGTAAGCAGGGCAGGCAAACGAGAAACGATGCCCTTCAGCCGTTCGACTGGCAATCAGCGCAGCGAGGTTGGGATACTCGCAGGCGCAACCCCTCCCCTGGCATTGGCGGAGATGGAGACACAACCGTTGAAGCCGATCAACATTTTCCCATTCGGGGTGGCGCGCAATCGGCTGACCCAGGCAGCAAAACTGCTGAATGTACCCGCCCGAATCGTACGTGAGTTGAAAGAAGCAGATGCCCTGTTGACACTGCGCCGTTATTATCGCGAGCGCCAGCAGCCCATTGTCGAGGCAGAACAGCGTAAAATGCCCATTTTTGTCTTACGCTCGAACACCAGCCAGCAATTAGAGCAATTTTTAGTCGATGTGTTCAACCTGGCCAGCGTCGAGGAGATATCCGGGCAGGATCGCACTGTTGTCGATCAAACCCAGGCTGCCATCGAAGCCGTGTTGAACGGCGAGCGCTGGATTGACCTGGCGCCCGCCTCGTCCACAATTCGCCGTTTACAGCACGAAATGGCACGCCAGGCTGACCTTGTCTCGCATTCATATGGTAAAGAACCCAATCGGCACGTGAGGATATTTAGAGAATAACCATGTTTATCACCTTGGAAGGACCCGATGGCAGCGGGAAGACATCTCAACTGCCTGCGCTAAAAGAGTTTTTACAGGATGCGGGTTACGAGGTTGTTCTCACCCGGGAACCCGGCGGCACCCCCGTCGGCAACCAGATTCGTGAAGTCTTGATGAACCTCAAAAACGTATCTATTACCCCACGCACCGAGATCTTACTGTTCCTGGCAGCCCGCGCCCAGCACGTGGAAGAGCTCATCCGCCCAGCGCTGGCAGCAGGGAAGATTGTCTTGTGTGATCGCTTCGGCGATTCCACCCTGGCGTACCAGGGATTTGGTCATCAAATCGACCTGGACACACTGCAAATGCTGCTTGATTTTTCCACCGGTGGACTGAAACCCGATCTGACCCTGCTGGTGGATGTTCCCGTTGAAGTGGGAATGGAACGTAAGCGCGTCAACAGCACCGAATGGAACCGGCTGGATGCTTATACGCTGGCATTCCACGAACGCGTCCGGCAGGGTTATTTTGCCCTGGCAGAAGCAGAACCCGCGCGATGGGTGATCATCGACGCAACGAAAGATAAAGACAGTGTCCAGAAAGCCTTGCAAACAGCGGTTACCAGTCGGCTGGGGGGAGGGTAAAGGACTCACCCTGTTTGGCAGGTCTCCAGGGTTAACTGGCAAATACACCCACGAAGAAAGGTTTGAAATGCTAAAAAAGACGATGTTTACATTATTAATCGGCGCCTTGCTAATCGCAGCCTGTGCTCCTAAAGCTGTTGAACCCCAGCAAACATCTGAAGCCATCCCTGTAATCAAGGATCCGCCACCGCAGATCACGCCTGAACGTGATTCGGAAGATCAGACGGACCGCATGCCCTGTTCCGCAGCATATGATTACACAACCTCCCCTGAAACCGATTATTACCAGGCGGTCATTGATCAACTCCCACCGTTATCCGATGAGGACTGGGTGCGGGGGAATCCGGACGCCCCGATTACAATCATCGAATACGCCGATTTTCAATGTCCAGCCTGTGTACAATTTTCACACTTGACGGACTTTTTACGTCAAAATTTTCCCAATGCGGTTAAGCTAGCCTTCCGGCATTTACCCCTGCCATCCATCCATGATAAAGCCTTTATCGCGGGCTTAGCTGCCGAGGCAGCAGGCGCCCAGGGGAAATTCTGGGAAATGCACGACTTGTTGTATCTGTATCAGGGTTACTGGAACCAGATGACGGAAGATGAATTTGTCGATTGGGTCCAGGAGGTCGCCGAGGGTTGGGAACTGGATGTGGACCAGTTTACGAAAGACCTTCTCAATCCGGAAAAAAGAGCCTGGATTGAACAGCTCACCGAAGAGCGGTTTGCCATTGGCATGAATTACACACCAACCGTGGTCGTGAACGACCGGATTTATCGCGATAATAAACCCAACCTTTTCGGTCTGCTCGGGGCGTACGAATTCGGCGGTACCCTGGAGTGCCCTGCCTGGGTCATCGATCCTGAAGCTTCTTATATGGCCCGGTTGAACACCAGCGCGGGTGAAATTGACATCGAACTTTTTGCCGATGTCGCCCCGATTGCAGTTAACTCCTTTGTCTTCCTGGCGCAAAGTGGTTGGTATGACGATGTCTATTTCCACCGGGTTCTCCCGGGCTTCGTTGCTCAGGCGGGCGACCCCTCTGGCCTTGGAATAATCGGGCCTGGATACACCTTCGTCAATGAGACCAAGGACGACCTTTCGTTTGATCGCAATGGGCTGTTTGCCATGGCGAATGCCGGTCCCGACACGAACGGCAGCCAATTTTTCATCACCCTGGCGCCCACTCCCTCCCTGGACGGTGGTTTCACGATCTTCGGCCAGGTAACCGAGGACAGTATGCCCATATTAGATCTGATCGCCCTCCGAGATCCACAAACCGCGGTTGGCTTTGAAGATGCCACCATCATCAATGGCATTGAGATCATTAAAAAATAACCGTCACGGGCCAACATTAAATGACAGAACAGCTAACACCGGGTAAAAATTGGCAGGTGATACTGACCCTGCTGGCCAGCATCCTGGGCATCCTGTTGTTTGCTGTGCAAGCCTTCTCAACAGGCGTTGCCTGGCTGCTGTTTGTTTTAGATTCACGGATGAGTTTCTCACAGAGCATGCCCATCGGGTTGCTCTTCTGGACGTCGATCTTGGGCGGTGTGTTGCTCCTCCCACTTTTACTGCTCAGCATCAATCAACTGCGAGGAAAACCCTCGCTGACTTGGCTGGATCTGAACCATCCCGTTTTAGCAAAAGCTGCTCGCTGGGTGATCCTGATCTGGCCTGTCGTGGTTTTATTGGGTTGGCTGATCGCCCGATTGGAAAATGTGGCTGTGATCCTGTTGGGTCCGATCAACATTCTGGTTGCCGGAATTCCCATCTTATGGATCTACCAGGCTGCTCAAAGAGGTTTTGCCGGCGGATCCCAGGCAAGAAAATGGCGGGTTTTTGGGATCAGTATCGTCATGCTGCCATTCCTGGTGGTTGTCCTGGAACTGCTGGCCATCCTGATCCTGGCTGGCATCGGGGGCATCGGGCTGGGTTTTCGTATTAACGCCAATCCACAACTTGAGCAGCAATTATTGGGACTGGTTGAACAGCTAATGATGTTGGACCAGGATTTAGACGCCATACTTGACTTCCTCAAGCCCCTTCTCCTGCAGCCAAGCGTCATTTTCTGGGGATTGGCAATTTTCGGCGGTATCGCCCCAATCATTGAAGAGGTGATCAAGCCCCTGAGTTTATGGCCACTGGCTGGTCGCAAAATCACCCCGCAGGAGGGTTTTGTGGGCGGACTGTTGTGTGGCGCAGGTTTTGCTTTGATGGAAAACGTGCTGTATTTTACCAACGTCATTAACACGGAAGATTGGTTAATCATGGCCATCAGTCGGGCTGGGACGGGCGTATTGCACATGCTTGCTTCGGGTATGATGGGTTGGGGATTATCAAGGGCATGGCGCGACTCAAAATGGCTCTCTCTTGGGTTAAGCGCCCTGGGCGCATTTGTCTTGCATGGCTTCTGGAATGTTCTGGCGCTTATTTCAGGGGTGGCACCTTTGCTGATTTTAGAAGCAGAACCTACCTTCGCCCAAACTTTGCTTTCCCACTTACCGGTAACCCTGATGTTGGTGCTGGCAGTGATAGGTCTGATTTTAATCAACAAGCATTTGCGAAATGAAAAACCACATCCCCTGGCTGCAACCGAAAGCGTTCATCCGGAAAGGCACAATCAGGGCAACTTATAGCAGACATGCCTGTTAACGATCGTATAGAGGAAATTAATCACCATGCCTGAGAAACCTTTATTCAAACTGATCATCTTTTTGATCAACAAAATAACCCACTTTCAAATCATCAATGGGGAGCGCATTCCTCCACAAGGCGGAGTGATGATGACCACCAATCACATCAGCCGCCTGGATGTGCCCTTTTTGATAGCCGTTCCTCAACGCATGGATAAGGTGGCAATTGTCGCTAAAAAATACCAGAAAAAGCCTTTCTTCAGGTGGGTCCTGGAAAAAATTGGCGACATCGTCTGGATGGATCGGGAAACAACCGACTTTTCAGCTTTGCGCGAGGTTCTTAACTGGCTTCGAAAAGGACGTGTGGTTGGCATTGCCCCGGAGGGCACCCGCAGTCATGAGGGTGTGGGCATGCTTGAAGGCAAACAGGGTGCCGCGATGCTGGCTGCCAAAGCTTCAGTTCCAAATTTACCCATTGGCATCGTCGGCACAGAGCGCGTCTACAATGAATGGATGAAGTTCCGTCGCCCAACGGTGACAATTCGTGTAGGTTATCCATACCACCTGCCCGATTTTGATCGCGAGAACCGCCAGGCCTGGTTAGCCCAAAACACCGATGAAATCATGTGCCGGATCGCCATGCTGCTGCCACCTGAATACCGCGGTTTTTATGCAAACCACCCCAGATTACAGGAATTGCTGGCTGAAGCTGCAGAAATTCCTGAATAAGACTGGGAACGCTTCCAAACCAGGAACTGGACATCAACCCTAAGCGTTGCGTACCAAAAATCGTCGAGAGATTTAAAAACCCTGCCCGTCTGGATGGTATAATCCAATCATGCTGACTGAACTGGGTCTTGGCGATATCTTACGCCTGCGTAAACCGCATCCCTGCGGCGGGTACGAATGGCGCGTGGTGCGCCTCGGCGCCGATATTGGCATCGAATGTCTCACCTGTGGGCGACGGGTCATGCTTGAGCGGAGGGCGCTCAAAAACCGGCTTAAAAAAATCCTCTACAGCGCTGATTCCGCCCAGGACCAGGACCAACCTGGCGCTCCAGGCAAAGAACACTGAGGTTGTTCATTGAACACGAATCTGATATGATACTGTTTAATCCTTATGCCTATCTTAGATGACTTGAGCTTTGAATTTTTTAGCTACAGCGCCGAGCAGACCCGGCGGTTGGGTATCCACCTGGGCGGATATCTCAGGCTGGGTGATGTCATCTGCCTGGCAGGCAAGCTGGGTTCTGGAAAAACCACCCTCGTCCAGGGCATCGGTGACGGTTGGGGCACGCTTGATCCGGTCACAAGCCCGTCTTATGTGATCGTAAACGAATACCGGCGTCCCGACCAGGAACGGCTCTTCCACCTGGATGCATACCGTTTGGAAAGCGCACAAGACGCCCAAATCCTGGATCTTGACCGAATGCTCGCCCAGGGCATCCTTGTGATTGAATGGGCTGAACGGATCCAAGCCGCGCTTCCTGCCGAACACCTGTGGGTTCAACTTGAAGCGACAGCCCTCGAAAACCGCACCATGCTGTTTTCTCCCCGAGGAGCGCGATATGAATCAATGGTTTTTAATTTGCGCCGCAAAGTTTATGGAGTGTTCTAGTGTTATTCGCCCTTGATACATCAACTTCATGGATCAGCCTGGCATTGTTTGATGGCACATTTTTACGGTATGAAGTCACCTGGGAAACTCAACATCATCACACTGTTGAGCTTGCGCCGGCGCTTGAGCGCATGATCAAATCCACCGGCATCAAACCAAGCGAGCTGACCGGTCTGGCTGTGGCGACGGGACCAGGCTCCTTCACCAGTTTACGAATTGGCGTCTCATTTATTAAGGGCATGGCGTTGGCGGTTAACATCCCGCTTGTGGGTATCCCTTCACTGGATGTCATTGCCAAAGCACAGCCCCTCGATGAGCGTCCAATGGTCGCTGTTTTACATGCCGGGCGCCAGCGATTAGCCTGTGGCACCTACCATGTCGTTGGCGGTGAGTGGGTTGCACAGGGCGAGCCTGTGGTGCTGGATGCCAGGGACCTGGTTAAAACCATTGAATCGCCCACGTTGATCTGTGGCGAATTATCAGCAGAAGCCCGCGCCATCATTGGGCGCCGTTGGAAAAACGCGTGCCTGCTCCCGCCTGAACGTTGTTTGCGTCGGGCAGGTTTCCTGGCAGCCCTGGGATGGGCACGCCTGCAGGCTGGCGATACTGACGACCCTGCAAGCCTGGCGCCGACCTATCTGAGCACAACGTCCGCCATTCCTGGATAATATGAGATCGAAAACCGATGAGGGGTACATCCGTCTACGCCCAATGACCGCGGCGGATTTAAGTCCGATTAGCGCTATCGAGCAAGCCTCTTTCCTCACACCCTGGGCTGAAAAAGATTTTATTAAAGCCCTTGCACAAAACCAGGGAACTTTGTGCTGGGTCGCAGAATGGATTGAAGAACCCCATCCACCAAGGGTTGTCGCGAATGTGATCGTCTGGCTGATCCTCGATGAAGCCCATATCGGAACGCTGGCAGTTCACCCGGAGTACCGCGGGCGTTCCATCGCCCGGCGATTGCTGGCAAAAGTGTTACTGGAAGCAACCCGGTTGGGCGCAACCCACGCACTGCTGGAGGTCAGAGCCTGTAACCAGGACGCCCTTCATCTTTACAATAAATTTGGCTTTGCTGTGGTTGGCGTCCGCAAAGGATATTATCAGGATGCCGGCGAAGATGCACTTTTGATGACTTTAAACCCACTGGTGCCTGAAATACTTGCCGAACTGGTGGATAACCGATAATATTGAGTGTGTTATTCAATACGCTGGAGGTGTGTTTTGACGCCCGAAGAAATTTTAGATGAAATCGCACAGCAAACCCGGGTTTGCACCCGCTGCCCGTTGCATCTTTCCCGCAAGAATGCAGTTCCCGGGGAGGGAAACCCCCATTCGCGGATCATGTTTATTGGCGAGGGACCCGGTTTTTACGAAAACGAACAGGGGCGACCCTTTGTAGGCGCAGCCGGAAATTTTTTAGATGAACTCCTGGGCGATGCGGGGTTCAAACGCGAAGAAGTGTTTATTACCAACGTGGTCAAATGCCGCCCGCCTGGCAATCGCGACCCTGAACCGGAAGAACTGAATGCCTGCAAATTCTACCTTGAACGTCAGATTTCAGCGATCAACCCGGATGTGATCGTCACCCTTGGGCGGGTATCGATGAACTATTTTATCGACAAGGGAAAGATCAGCCTCATTCATGGCCGCGATTTTTGGTCCCGTGGACGCATGGTGGTGGCCATGTATCACCCGGCAGCCGCCTTGCATCAGCCATCCCTACGCAACGTGGTCAAAGAAGATTTTGCAAAATTACCCAGTCTAATGAAAAAAGCACAGGCTGCCCGCCAAACCAGCACCGTGTCTCAGGACGCCAACCTAGACCTTCCCGGTGATGATCCGGCGGGCAACGATCAGCCAGAACAGTTGAGTTTATTTTAGAAAGACGTGCTGCCGCCAGGGTCTGTGATAAAATAATCTTTCGAATTCTATTATAAAAAAGGGTTCATCCCATGGGAACGATCAAAGAAAACTTAATCCAAAAATTCCGTGACCGAAGCGCCCGCGTGGGCGTGGTAGGCATCGGTTATGTGGGGCTGCCCCTGGCTGTGGTGTTCGCCGAAGCCGGGTTCACCGTAGTAGGCGTGGACCCGGACGTCGAGAAAGTGGAGACCATCAACCGGGGGGAGAGCTATATTCTCGACGTAAGCTCCGAACGCGTCAAAGCGCTGGTTGATGCGGGTTTGCTTTCCGCCAGTAACGATTATGCCATTTTAAGCCAGGTCGATGCCGTATCAATTTGTGTTCCCACGCCCTTGCGCAAAACTGGCGACCCGGACCTTTCCTTTATTGTTTCGGCTTCCAGGTCCCTGGCTCCCCACATGCATCAGGGCATGGCAGTGGTGCTGGAATCCAGCACCTACCCGGGCACAACCCGCGAGATGATTCTGCCTGCTATTGAGTCGACCAGCGGACTTTCGGTGTGCGAAGATTTTTTCCTGGCATTTTCCCCGGAACGGGTTGACCCCGGTCGGGATGATTGGACAACCATCAACACCCCCAAGGTTATCGGCGGCATCTCTCCAGACTGCACGGAAGTGGCTACAGCCTGGTACAGCCAGGCCCTCGAGACCATTGTGCCGGTTTCAACCTGTGAAGTAGCCGAGATGACCAAACTGCTTGAAAACACCTTCCGCATGATCAACATCGGCATGGTCAATGAACTGGCGATCATGTGCGACCGCCTCAAAATTGATGTGTGGGAGGTGATCGATGCCGCCGCCACCAAGCCCTTTGGTTTTATGAAATTCACCCCCGGACCCGGTCTGGGTGGTCACTGCATCCCGGTTGATCCGCTGTACCTGTCGTGGAAGCTCCGCTCGTTAAACTACACCGCCCGCTTTATCGAGCTTGCCTCTGAGATCAATACCAGCATGCCCCGCTATACCCTGGGAAAGATTCAGGACGCCCTGAACCTCCATAAAAAGCCCATCAACGGCAGCCAGGTGTTGATCCTGGGTGCTGCTTATAAACCGAATGTCGATGACCTGCGCGAGTCGCCTGCCCTGGATGTAATCCACCTTTTACAGGAAAAAGGCGCTGATGTGATTTATCACGATCCCTATATCCCGCATCTTGAGGAGGAAGGGCTGTCGCTTTCTTCCGTACCCGACCTGATGCAAGCGGTTGAGCATGCCGATTGTGTGGCTATCATCACCAATCACGCACAGTACGATTACGGTGCCATCCTCGCCAGGGCAAAGTTGATTGTTGACACCCGCAATGCCCTGGGAAATCAGGGGAAAGATCACCCCAAGGTCGTCAGGCTCTAATGGCTAACTATTTGATTTCGGGAGTCGCGGGTTTTATTGCTTACCGTGTGGCGGAATTGCTGACTGATTCCGGTCACCAGGTGTACGGCGTTGACAATCTGAATGACGCCTACGACGTCCGCCTGAAAGAATACCGCTTAAAAAAGCTGATGACCCGGTCGAATTTTCACTTTCTGAAGGAGGATATTGCTGATCGGTTCATCATCGAGTCCCTAAAACCCTGGCTGCCTGAAAAAGTGGACGGGGTGATCAACCTGGCTGCTCGCGCCGGGGTGCGCTCCAGCCTGACAGACCCCTGGGTGTACGTGGATACCAACCTGACCGGCACCCTCAACCTTCTGGAGCTATGCCGCCAGTACCCTGTCGAGAAGTTTATTCTTGCCTCGACCTCCAGCCTGTACGCTGAAAAATCCGATCCGCCATTTAAGGAAACGGATGATACCGATCACCCCCTGCAGCCCTATGCCGCCAGCAAAAAGGGCGCTGAAGCAATGGCCTTTGCCTATCACCACCTGTATGGCATTGACGTCACGGTTTTGCGCTATTTCACCGTCTACGGTCCTGCCGGGCGGCCGGATATGGTCATGTTTCGTTTCTGCCAGTGGATCGCCGAGGACCGACCGGTGATCGTCAACGGCGATGGCGAGCAGTCGCGCGGCTTCACCTACCTGGACGATATCGCCCGCGGCACAATCCAGGCGCTGAAACCCCTCGGTTATGCGGTGATCAACCTGGGCGGACATGAGGTGATCACGATCAATCACCTGATTCACATGCTGGAAGAGCTCCTCGGCAAGCGCGCCCGGATCAAATACGAAGCTTTTCACCGCGCCGATGTGCACACCAACCAGGCCGATGTCACAACAGCCAAAGCGCTCCTCGGTTGGGAGCCGCAGGTGAACCTTGAAGAAGGCGTCACTCGCCTGGTGGACTGGTACATGGCAGAACGAGATTGGGTCAGCCAGGTCGAAACCCCATGAGCCTTCACAAGGAACAAAACACAGAAAACGATCCACAGCAGACCCGGGAAGAGGACGAAAAGCTGTTTTCCAGAATTAAATTCTGGGGCAAGGACGCCATCTTCAAAAAGGTTGTCAGCAATTCAGCCTATTTATTTGCCAGCCAGGCCATCAGCGCTGTGCTCAGCGTCCTGGCTGCCAATCTTCTGGGTGTGGCGAGCTTTGGTGAATTGGGGGTGGTGATCAGCTTTGTCACCAATATCAACCGCCTGCTGTCCTTCCGGATGGGTGATTTTGTGGTCCGCTACATGGGGGGATTTTTGGCTGAGGACAAGCGCAAACACGCCTCAGCGATAATCAAAGTGGGCGGTCTGGCAGAACTCTCCACCTCGCTTCTGGCATACCTGGTATTGCTCATCCTGTCTCGCTGGGGCGCACTGACCTTCGCCAAGGACCTCGCCGTTCAGCCGTTGTTCATCATTTACGGGATCACGATCCTCAGCAATATGATCACCGAAACCGCCACCGGCGCGCTGCAGGTGACCGGTCACTTCAAATCACTGGCGCTGATCAATTTTATCCAGAGCCTGGTCACCATCGGCTTGTTCGCCCTGGTATTCCTCGTGAAAGGGGGTGTGTTTGCCGTCATGCTGGTATACCTGGCGGGTAAGACGATCCTGGGGCTCGGCCCGGTTTTTGTTGCCCTGTACTGGCTACCCAAACACCTGGGGAAGGGCTGGTGGCGAACTACCTTGCGCGGCAACCTGCCAGAGCGCAAAGAGATGTTAAGCTTTGCTGTCAATTCCAACTTCAGCGGTATGGTCACCACCCTGGCGCGCGATAGCGAGGTGCTGTGGGTGAGCTATTTCTTCGATACCTCGGTAGCCGGCTATTTTAAGGTTGCACAGGCCGTGATCAACCTGGTGGTGATGCCGATCACACCTTTCATCAGCACCACCTTTCCGGAGATCACCCGACACGTTGCCCGCCGCGAATGGAACCGGCTCAAGCAATTGCTCATCCGTGTCACCACCGTCTCAGGCGCCTGGACGGGGACTGTGGCTGCCGGGTTGTTGCTGTTAGGGCGGCAACTGCTTTTTTCGCCCTGGATGCTGTTTGGACGCACCATTTATATCTACAAAGAAGCGTATGCACCAGCTTTTGCGGTGTTAATGGTGCTGATGGTCGGTTATGGAATCGCCAATACCTTCTACTGGGACCGTTCCCTGCTGCTGGCTTTTGGCAGGGCAGAATTGCCCTTAAGAGTCAGCTTTCTCGCCATGTTGGGCAAGATCGGGCTGGCATTTTTGATCGTGCCGGTGCTGGGCTACCTGTCGGAAGCAGCCCTGTTAAGCGCATATTTCGTGGTCACGGTGAGCATTTTAGTCTGGAAAGGCTTGGCGGAGATCCGGCACCAGTAGGGTGGGTTGGCGGGGCAGCCCTGGCAGGCATCACTGGAAAATCCGCCAGCAGCCCAGGAAGTTGTGCTGCAAAGTCCGCTGAGAATCTACGCTCAAACCGCATATAGTGTAAAATTTGGCGCCAGCACCGTCAGCAGCAGCGCGGATTACCGGGCGAAATTCCCCGTTTCAACCTATGACGATTATAAGCCCCGCATCGAACGCGTCAGGGCGGGCGAAAACGAACTTTTACTACACGAAACCGCCCTGGGCTGGGCGATCACCCACGGCATAACCAAAGACGAGACCAAGTTCATCCCCATGACCGCCACGGTGTGAAAATGCTGTACGAAATGGAACCGGGTGAAACCGGCAGTTTGATCGTTTTTACCCCCATACTGGCGCGCTACAAAATCGGCGACCTGGTGCGCGCCTACCAAATCCCGTATTTTCGCTGTACCGGGCGCGAACGCTGGCATACTCCCCTGCTGCATACCTGGCGGCTGCTTAAAAATCTGGATCCGGACCTGTTTTAAACCTTATTTGCGCCTATGGAAAAAAGCGTTAGCCAGGGCAGCCAGACCCATACCGATCAACACAAGGGGCCAAATGAGTTGCCAGCCGAAGATCGCATTCAGCCCGATCGCCAGCAAGATGGCTGCCAGGAAATAACTTCCGCCGGTAGAACGGCGGTAAGCAGGCACAATCGTGCGGATGATCGCCTCAAATAAGAGGATGATGCCGGCGCCCAGGGCGATGACCGACCAGGTTCGCAAGCCCAAAAATTCGATCTCTCCCGGCAGGTTGAATTGCGGCTGGAATCTGTCCAGCCAGCCCAGGTTCGAAGCCAGGAAGACCAGGCCAGCCCAGATCAGAATCAGCGCCCAGGTAATGGCGCTCAAGGGATCCTGGTGAGCCTTTTCGGCAGGTTTTTGGTCTTCTTTTTCGTATTGTTCTTCAGTTATCTCGTCATAATGCGGGGGGCGCGGCGTTTGCTCTTCCTGGAAGTCGGGGTGGTCGTTCATCGTACATTCCTTTTATTAAAGACAAAAGTGTTGCTGAATTTCTTAGATGTTCAGGCTTTCCAATCTCCAATACCCTGCCAGCAATAATCAAGGTGCTCTGCCATCACCATTTTCAGTTTACGTTTAACATGCGCCCTGGCAGCCTGCATCAGCTCCAAACCGCCGATCTGGTTCAATTTCATCCCGATCCTGCGCGCCCCGGTGTGATGGCAGCGGATATCAAAATGTCCGCCCGGGCTGGTCGAAAGGTAATCGTCCAGGCGACCGATTTTTACCAGCTCAACCAGCAGCAGGTTGACTTCTTTTTTCTGCTCATCGGATAGTGCTCGAATGGCGGGATGACCAAAGATTAAATCGAAAATGCTCATCTAATGCGTTCCTTTGTCTTGTGGTTGATTATATTATAGACGATTTTTTCTCGCATTCGATGAGAAATTAAATTATGAACCCTGATCTCGCTCGCTTTTCTTCAGACCTTTTCGCTGTGCTTCTGGCGTTCCGCTCCAAACACGATCATCGTGAATACGCTTTTAGGAGATGACTCAACGCCGCAACCTTTATGTTGCCCCCTTCACCACCCCAAAATCTGGTCGCGTATTTCACCCCATTTAAGCGCGTCGGCTATCCCTGCTTCGATCGACTGTTCAGCCGACCAGCCCAGCAGTGACAGGGCTTTATCCGCGTTGGCATAGGAGCCGGCCACATCGCCGGGACGCGGCGGCATTTCCACCTTGGGAATTTCGCGGCCGAGAACATGCTCAAAAGCCTTCACCATCTCGCGCACAGTAACGCCCCGACCGGTTCCCAGGTTGATCACCGCATAGGGATTCTCGAGGCTCGCATCCGCCTCAATAACCGCATCAAAACGTTCAACCGCCTTGATGTGCGCCAGAGCCAGGTTCCACACGTGGATATAATCGCGGATGCCAGTGCCATCGCGGGTGGGCCAGTCCGTGCCTGTGATTTGGAACTCCGGTGCCTCTCCCCGCGCCACTGCCACCAACCGCCCGAGGATGTGACTGGGCTCTTTGATGTGCAGACCCGTGCGCATGTGCGGGTCTGCACCAATCGGGTTGAAATAACGCAGGGCAATACCCTTCAGCCCGTAGGCGTGGCAAAAATCTTTGAGGATCATCTCCATCATGTACTTGGTGCGCGAATAAGGGCTAATGGGATTAAGCGGAGACGACTCCGTGACCATGAAACCGGGCACTACATCATAAATTGCTGCTGATGAGCTGAACACCACCCGCGGGTAACCCAGAGTCGCTAACTGGAAAAAGAAATCCATCGACTTGACCACGTTTTCCTGGTAATACTCGTAGGGTTTTGACACAGATTCAGGCACCACGATCAGGGCGGCACAGTGGATCGTTGCAGTGATGTCTGGATGGTCCTTAAAAACCTGCCGCACCAGGTCCTGGTCAGCGATGTCGCCATGGTAGAAGATGCGTCCACGGGTGAAAGCGAGCTGACCGGTGACCAGGGAATCGAGGATAACCGGGGTATGCCCGTGATCCAGCAGCGCCGAACAAATTGTGCTGCCGATGTAGCCTGCCCCGCCAGTGATCAAAACCTTCATGGAATGTCCTCCTGAATCGTGGTCATCATCGTTTGTAGATTGTATCATTGAAATAAGATCAGGGATTTAAAGTCTGAAGGTGAATTCTTACAGGAAGACTCCCATCGATCGAAAACCTGTCTTCCTTCTGCCATCCAACTACCGACTAACCGTTATCCGCTGCTAAAACATGCACTGCTGCTGTAGAAGCCATCCCGCCCAGGCACTGGATCAAGCCCAGTTTGGCACCCTGCACCTGGTTTGTACCCGCCTGCCCGCGCAATTGCAGCGTGGCTTCCACCGCCTGGTAAATCCCGGCTGCACCGATCGGATTTCCGCGTGCCTTTAAGCCACCAAAAGTGGTTATCGGGATCTGACCGCCCAGTCCGATCGTCTCAGGCTTGCCCAACATCCAACCCTGTCCCTGCGAAGCAAACCCCGCTGCCTCGAGAGAAAGAACGGTATGCAGGGTGGTGGCGTCGTGGACTTCAAAAAAATCTACATCCCGGGGCATGATGCCTGCTGCACGGCAGGCGCGTTCAACGCTTAAACGGGCTGCATCCCATTCCAGCGGATGATGGCGGTCATGAATAGAAAGCGTATCCGTAACCAGGCTGGATCCAATCAGCCTGACCCGCGGTTGGTCCCAACCCACGGGCAGGCAATCCTCGCGGGTGAGCAGGACTGCCGCTGCCCCATCCGCATAGGGCGCCACGTCATACAAGGTAAAATCCTCGGAAACAATAGCTTGCTGGTAAACGCCCGGGCGCATCGGATACTTGAACATGGCATTTGGATTGACCGAAGCATTGTCATGGGCGGTTTCCGGGAAGCCTGCCAGGGCATCGCGATCGACCTCATACTCAAGCAGGTAACGCTTAAATAAAAGCGCTGCCAGTCCGACCGGGGTCAACCCTTCAGCCGCTTCGTAATCAGCATCCAGCATGTGGGCAAGCATGGCTTCCGATGCCCCGCCAATCACATCGGTGAATTTTTCCACGCCCAGCGCCATGGCTGTATTCACAGCGCCTGAACGCACAGCCAGGTAAGCCAGCCGCAAGGCTGCCCCGCCTGAAGCGTCGGCTGCTTCCACAGTGACCCCCTCTATCCCGCGCAGACCAGCGTTCTCAGCCAGCAGGGTGCCCAGGTTTGCCTGACGAGAGGCAGAGACTGCCAGCAGATTGCCGACATACAACACCTCGGGCACCAAACCGCCTGCATCCTTGCGGGCATCAAGGATCGCCTCGATTCCCAACTGGCGGATCGATTGATCCCAAAACTCACCGACCGGTGTCTGGCTGATGCCAGCCACAATTACATCTGATGGGCGTTTATCCATGGCACCCTCATCTCATGGCAATCTTCCCGCGCATGCGGGCATAGGTAGCGTAATCGATCTGTGTGCGGCGGGCAATATAAGTCTGGGTGCTGGGCGCAGCATTCCGTCGTTCTAATAGCGCTTCCAGGGCAGTGATCACAAAAGCGTCCGACCCGGCGCCCGAACCGTAGGTCGTCATCAGGATGCGATCGCCCGGCTCAGCAATATCCAGTATGGCGGTCAGCCCAACCATACCCGACCCGGCGTAGGTGTTTCCAATCACCGGTGAGAGCAGCCCCTCTTTGATCTGCTCCGGCGTAAAGCCAAGCTGTTTGCTGACCCGTTGGGGAAATTTTGTGTTGGGTTGATGGAAGACCGCATATTTGAAATCGGCTGCCGTGAGACCCATTTGATCCAGCAAGGTTCGCGAAGCTGAGATGATGTGATTAAAATAAGCCGGCTCACCGGTAAACCGCTGACCATGTTCGGGGTAGATTTGGTGTTCCCGCCGCCAGAAATCCGGAGTATCGGTCACGAAAGAATAATGAGCGTCAATTGATGCCAGGGCGTTTTCAGCCGGACCGATGATATAAGCCGCTCCACCCGATGCAGCGGTGTATTCCAGCGCGTCACCGGGTTTAGCCTGGGCGGTATCCATGCCGATCGCCAGAGCGTAATCCGCCATGTGCGAACCAACCAGGGCCATGGCAGCCACCATCGCCTCTGTTCCAGCCTTGCAAGCGAACTCAAAATCCCCGGCCTGGACGTGAACCGGTGCACCAATCGCCTCTGCCACAATCGTGCCAGAGGGTTTAACCGCATAAGGATGAGATTCCGAGCCCACCCACACCGCTCGCAGTTCCTCGGGATCGATTGCCGCCCGTGCCAGGGCATTGCGCGCGGCCTCAATCGACATGGTGACCACATCTTCGTCGAGCCCCGCCACGGCTTTCTCTTTAACCGGGCCGGGTGAGGGCTCGCCAAGCCAAATTCGCGAGACCTCGGTGCCGGGCAAGCGGTACCGCGGAATATAAACCCCATAACCGGCAATGCCTACGGGGCGGGATGGGATTTGAGCCACTCCTCCCTGCTGCGCTGACAAATGCTCATTATTGTCCACGGTCTCCTCCATTCCAATCTTCCAAAATTGCTATCGCATGATCAATACGGATGATTTTATCAGCAATCAAGCGTTCGACCAGGGCATCGATCTGTTCGGGCTGTGCGCCGGCGGCAACCGCTACCTGGCGTGCATGCAGGGTCATGTGCCCACGCTGGATGCCCTCTGTCGCCAGTGCCCGCAAAGCAGCCAAGTTCTGTGCCAAGCCGACCGAAACCAGCACCTCAGCCAGGTCGGCAGCCGATTTAATTCCCATTAAGCGCAGGCAGGCCTGAGCCGCTGGGTGAACGCGAGTGGCGCCGCCCACCGTGCCAACAGCCATCGGCATCTCAAGTGACCCCTCCAGGTTTCCGGTCTCATCCTGGCTCCAGGTCGAAAGGCTGGTATAGCGCCCACCCCGGGCGGCAAACGCGTGCGCACCGGCTTCCACAGCGCGCCAATCGTTCCCGGTTGCAATCAGCACCGAGTCGATGCCATTCATAATGCCCTTGTTATGTGTTGCAGCACGGTAAGGGTCGGCAGCAGCAAACGCCCAAGCCTGGACGATTCCATCGCGCACGGTTTCTCCGCTAAACTCTCCAAAAGTCAGGTCTGCGGTGTTGATGGTCACCCGGGCGCGCGCTAAACGTCGATCAGCCAGGTTGCTGAGAATGCGTAGAAGGACCCTGCCCCCGGTGATGCGCTCAATAATCGGCGCCAGGCGTTCCACGGCTGTGTTGACCGCGTTAGCGCCCATGGCGTCCACCACATCGTAAACCAGGTGCACCACCACAAATTCCCCGATGGGCGAATCCTGGATCAACCTCACCTCCAGGTCACGCGGTCCGCCGCCCAGTTTAATCAGCACGGGATCAACCCGCGCAGCTTCTGCCAGCAGCATTTCTTTGTTATCCAGCAGCGCCAGTCGGGCAGTGGATGGGTCGTCCAGGTCCAAAACCTGGATTTGCCCAATCATCTCGGCTGCATCTGCGTGGGCAAAAAAACCGCCCGTGCCGCGCGCCAATTTCGCCATGAAAGAAGCGCCAGCGACGATGGAAGGCTCCTCCACGACCATTGGCACGGGAACCTCGCGACCGTTGATCAGAAAATTGCGGGCTATTCCCAGCGGCAGGCTGAAGGTGCCAATCACATTTTCGATCATGTGATTTGCAGATTCAAGTGAAAGGCCCTGCTCTCCGCTCAATACTGCCCCATCCTCTGCTGAAAGCCGGTACTGATCGGTTATGCGTGCCAGGCGTTCTGCAGGTGTCAGGTTGTAAAATTTTTCTTCATGTGCCGTGTTTGCGGTCATCTGCCCGACCTCCATGGTTCGTTGTATCAGAAATGATCATACCCGATGTGGTAATTGATCAACAATAAATTCACTTAATGGAATATACTGGCAAAGGGCTCCCAAAAGCTATCAGATTCTCGCCTGCCTTCAGAACACAGCCCCCCTTTTGGGGTAAAATGAGCCCGCTATGGTCCTCAAAACAGATCTCTCCTGTGAACAGTTAGAAGAAAGGCTGGCAGCCTTACACCAGGTGAGCCTGGAACTGGTGCAGGATATCTCGATTGATTCCCTGTTGAACCGCATCGCCCGCATCGCCTGTGAGCAAGCCAATGCTGCTTATGCGACGATTGGCATCCGTACCGAGCGCGGGCATCTCGAGCAATTCATCTCGGTCTGGAACGATGAGGGACAGGTCTTTTCCCAACCCCATCCGCCGATCAATATGAACCTGATCAATGCGATTGCTGACGCCAGCAACCCGGTGCGTGTGATGGATATTCAAACCGACCTTGGACTGGTGGCATTCCCTGAACAGGCGCCCAGGATTGTTTCTCTGCTGGGCGTACCCATCTACCAGGGCGGGCGCAACCTGGGGCAAATCTACCTGGTCGATAAAATCACCGGAGACGGCTTCACGCAGGATGATGAGCGCGTGATCGAAACCCTGGCTGCCTATGCCGCAGTGGCAATCTCCAACGCGCGCTCCTACGATGAACTGCACGAACGGGATCGCACCCTCACCCGTCGCATCCAGGATTTGGCGCTGCTCAATAACCTGGCTTCAGCCCTGGCGTCGATCACCGAGCTGGACGATCTGCTTAAAACAGCCCTCAACCGGGTGATTAATTATTTCGATGTGGAAGTCGGTGAAATCTTTTTAGACCAGGAAGGTCAAAATTTCCTTTCGAGGGCGATCCACCTGGGTGATGCCGTCCATTCCATCTGGAACCAGGCACGCTTCACCTTGAATGAAAGCCTGATCGGGCGTACAGCCCGCAGCGGCAATCCCTCTATTGTCGGTCTGCCCTACCGGCACGACCCCTTCCTCAGGAACCAGGCTCTGGTGGATGCCGGGCTGGCGCAGATTGCTTGTTTTCCACTTACCAGCCGTAGTGAAGTGCTGGGCGTGCTCAGCATTGCCCTCACGCGGGATGATCCGTTGGAGGATATCGATCGACAATTGCTCTCATCAATCGCCTCCTGGGTGGGGACCACAATTGAAAACGTCCGCCTGAATATCCAGGGACGTCGGTTGGCTGTGCTCGAAGAGCGTGAGCGCATTGGGATGGACCTGCACGATGGTGTTATCCAATCCATCTACGCGGTGGGGCTGACGCTTGAACATGCCCGTCTGCTGCTCGAGGAAGAGCCCGCCCAGGTCCGCACCCGCATTGACCAATCCATCGAAGACCTCAACAGCACGATCCGTGACCTGCGCGCCTTCATCATGGACATGCGGCCGCGCCAGCTTTATGAAGAGAACCTGATGGACGGATTGCGGCGGTTGGTGAAGGAATTTCAGGTCAATTCTCTGGTTGAGACGTCCCTCAGCGGTCCCTCTGAAGGGTTGGAAAACTTGCCGGATCCGCAGGCGATTGCCCTGTTCCACATCTGCCAGGAAGCGCTGGCAAATGTCGCCAAACACGCCAATGCCAGCAAGGTGGAAGTGTCGGTTTGGACCACATCTGATCGGGTGCTGATGGAAGTGCACGATAATGGCCGCGGCTTTGATCCTGAAGCGGTTCAGCTAACGCTGGGACATGGGATTTCAAACATGCAAACCCGCGCCCGCAATGTTGGCGGAGACCTGGATATCACCACTGTGCCCGGCGATGGTACCACCATTATGGCCTGGGTGCCCCACACCCGCGATATCGACCCGATGGCTATGGAGTGATCGATGTCCCCTCAAGAAGCTCCACCCTCTGTGCGCAACCTGGACAAGGCAGCCCTGCGCGGCGAACCTTCTTATGTTTGGCGGGACGGTCAAGAACGTCGCCTGGCATTAATCCTGGAAGCCGCCGGTGGACGGCAGAAACAGGCGGTGCTGGTGAATGGCTGTGGAGTGGGCACGTACTTGTTTCGCCTGGGGAAATTCACGGAAAATATCGTGGGGCTGGATATTGAGTTTGAGCGCCTGCAGCAAGCCAAAATCCACGCCGAGCACCTGGTCAATGCCCGCGGGGAAGACCTGCCCTTGAGTGCAGAGCGCTTTGACCTGGTATTGAGCCACGAAGTGCTGGAGCACGTCCAGGATGACCGTGCTGTCATCAAAGAGATCCTGCGCAGCTTAAAACCAGGGGGGCGGCTGGTGTTGTTTTGCCCCAATCGCGGCTACCCTTTCGAGACCCATGGGTTTTACTGGCGCGGGGTTTATCATTTCGGAAATATCCCCCTGATCAACTACCTGCCGCGTGCCTGGCGCGATCGACTGGCTCCTCATGTCAATGTTTACACCCGGCGTGATCTCACACGCCTGTTTTCCGGTTTGCCCGTACGCGTGATCAAGCGCACAATCATCTTCGGTGCCTATGACAATATCATCGCCCGGCATCCCCGTTTTGGAAAGAGTCTGCGCGCCGTCCTGCAATGGCTGGAAAAAACGCCCCTGCGGATTTTTGGTTTATCGCACTTCTGGGTGGTTGAAAAGACATCGCTTGAGTGAACTCGGGGTTTCGTCTCCATAAGGGGCGGCCATCCAGTAGCAAAAAACGATCAATCCAGCCCTTTAAGTTAAATCTTTTAGATTTTGTTAATACCCTTTTGACGAAAATCAAACATATCCTCCCTATACTGTAGATGTAAGTCAATAAAAATAGGTTCAATGGAGGACGAAAAAATGGCTAATTTAATACGACGTGATCCCTTTCGAGAAATGCTGAGCTGGAACCGTGCTTTGGAGCGTATGCTTGATAATGTCTACGATACCGGTGAATATGCTTACGGAGAACCGATGAGCCTGTGCATGCCCATGGACATGGTGGAAAAACCAGACGAGTTCGTTGTTAAAGCCAACGTGGCTGGCATCGACGCAGACAACATCGAAATCACTTATACGGACAATAACCTGACGATCAAGGGCGAAGTTCGCGATGAGCGTGAAGAAGGCGAAGAGGGTCATTACCACCTGCGAGAACGCCGCTTTGGTACCTTCTCTCGCACGATTTCCCTGCCCGGCACCGTGGACGTGGAAAAGATCCAGGCTGAAACAGAAAACGGTATCCTGCAGATCCATCTGCCTAAAAAAGAAGAAGTTAAACCCCGCCGGATTGAAGTCAAGGGCGCCAGCAAATCGAAGGTGATCGAAGGCAAATCAAAAAATAAATAATGGGCGAACCTGAATCAAAGAAAATGGCCAGCGATCTGGCCATTTTTGATTTAATGACCCTCATCAAGGGGCACCAGGCGAACCTGGAACAGCAGTGGCCAGTTTTTGCCGGTGACAAACAAGCGGTTGCCTTGCGGATCGTAGGCGATGCCGTTCAACACGTCTGTGGTCGGTGTGATTAACGCCTCAGGCAGGATCCCAGCCATGTCGATCCAGCCCAAAACCACACCAGACTGCGGGTCGATGCGGACGATCCAATCCGTCTGCCAGATGTTGGCAAACACCTCCCCGTTGATAAATTCCAGTTCATTAAGCCGCTCAACAGGCTGATCCTGGTCGAAAACCTCGACTGTGCCAATCATGTGATAGCTTTCCGGGTCTAAAAAATACAGGCGATGGCTGCCGTCACTCATAATAAGCTGCACCCCATCATGAGTCAGACCCCAGCCCTCGGTTGCATAGGTGAATTCGCCCAGGGGTGCGAAACCCTCAAGCGCGTGGATGAACCCGCGCCCCTCGCGCCAGGTTAACTGTAACAACCGATCTTCCCATAGAGTCAGTCCTTCCCCAAAGACCTGTGGAGGAAGTTCCACGCGCTGCAGCACCTCTCCAGTTTCCAGCGCGACTTTGCGCAGGGATGATTCGCCATACAGCCCGGCGCTTTCGTACAGGTAACCCTCATGGTAGACCAATCCCTGGGTAAACGCCTCCGGGTCATGCGGGAAGGAGTTCACCACTTCATAAGTCATCTGCGCAGACAGATCCATCGGGATGGACCCGGTTTCGCCTACTGGCCGGGGCAAACAGCCGGATAGCAGCAGAGCGATCAACAGGATTTTCGCCCAAAATACGGGCTGGCGGGTCAACGCCCTGGCTTGCCGGTCAGTTTTGTTTCGATTTTGCATATTTCATTGCGGTATTCAGATTTTCCAACACAGACCGAAAATCTGGCAGGTATTTGCCACTGGTCATATCCAACAAGCGTATTGAAAAAGTGTTTAATTGTATTGATTATCACATGCAAGGACAGCTCATTTTTCAAGCCCATGATGGTTGACGCAGTGTGCGAGGTGGTCGTTTACAAATTCAATGATGCAGGCCTCCAGAATATTGCTGATGGTCTGACCCTTCTGGTGGCACCGATCACCAGACCAGTGCCACATCTAAGGGACAGGATACGGGTACTGAAGACCTGCTAAACAAAATCCGGTCTCCTATTCACAATTCGCTATTTAATCAAATGCGCTTCCAGGTATATCTTCACCCCGGCCAGTGCTTTTGAAACCGGGCAGTTTTCCTTGGCGCCCGATGCGTACTTGATAAACTCGTCCATGGTAATATCTTTGACCCGAGCTTTCGACACCAGTTTAATTTCGGGAATTGAAAAACCATCCCCATCTTTGCCCAGAGAGACAATCGCTTCGGTTTGGATCTCATCCACGGTGTAGCCGGCTTTGGAAAGCTCTAAGCTGAGCGCCATCGAGAAGCAGCCCGCGTGCGCGGCACCGATCAACTCCTCCGGGTTGGTTCCCACGCCGTCCTCAAAACGGGAGGTGAAGGAATATTTTCCCTGGAAGGCGCCGCTGCCCAATTCCAGTGAACCGCTGCCCTGCTTCAAATCACCTTGCCATACGGCTTTTGCTGTTCTTTTAATCATCATGATCTCCTTTTTGATTATTTTTGTTTTTTCTTACTGTTATTAATCTTACAGGCAGGGTGTAAAAATTATATTAGATATTGTTGACCCATTAACGTATTGTTCCCTTAAATTCTTGTCGATTCACACCAAAAATGGACTACCTGTTTCAGACAGTCCATTTGAATATAAGAATATTAATTTAATAAAGTCGCTGTATGTTTAACTGCCCCAGCGGAAAGCCGGGACAATCACCCGCTCTTCCCCTTTTATAAAGGCGTAATATGGCAGCCAAAGAAGCGCAAATCGGTCAACATAGATATCTTTTTTGTAAGCGGATACGGGCTCTACCACGACTTTCTCGAGGGTTTCAGCCCATTTTTGCTCGACTTTGGCCAGCTCATCCTTTTGCTCTGATTTGATGCGCTCGATATCGCGGGTGATATTCTTTATTTCCAACTCGCTTTTTTCCACATTGGCTTTAGCCTGGCTGGTCATACGCCGTTTGGTCAGCGACGAACTGACGCTGCGACTGCGACCCCTTGCCAGTCCTAAAACAGTCTCCGCCAGTTTGCCCGCCTCTTCCAACCTGCGGTGACCGAGCTGCGATTTGTAATTATCCAGGCGGCTTTCCTCTCTGGAGAGCTTATCTTCCAGGGTTTTTAGCTGGCTTGCATGTTTTTTCGTCAGGGCGTCCACTTCAGCCTGAAGCTTCTCTTGCATGGCATTTTCGCATTTGCGGCGGAAGGTTTCTTCAGAATCCCCCGGCTCAGCCACTACCCCCAGAGCCTCATTCAAGCGAAGCTTCAAAGTCTGGGTGCGATAAATCCAGTCTATAAAATCGTTTTCCAGGTCTTTGAGCAGCCGGGCATCCACAATCGATAAGTTCTCAAGGGTATCAAAAGTTGCATCGGGTAGCGGGCGATCCTCAAGCATTCGCAAATCAAGGGGTTGCACCGTGTAATTCTCCCAGCGCACCAATCCTCGGCGCTGCATTTTATCGATCCGGACGGTAAATGTCACCTCTTCACTGATATTGTATTTGCGCGCCAGGTACACGGCGCGCGCCTGCCCCACCAACTCCGGACGGTAGAAGTATTGTGGCCGCGGGATATCTCCCTTAATCTGGCTGCCGACTTCCTGCTGAGCATCTGAAATCCCCCGGTTGTCCGGGTAATAAAAAGTCGGCACAGAACCTGGCAACACGGGTGCCACATCGCGGCCCAGACCAGCCGGAGATTCCTCAGATGTGGACGATAGCACACCAGCAGCCGGTCTTTCCGCAGCACGTTCTGTTGCTTTAACCAGGGCGTTAACAGCCGGGATTTGTGTGCGAGTCAGCGGCCCTGGCAGATAGTTCATCGCCCAACGGGTATGGAATATATTTGGCCTTGAATCATGTACGTTGTGCAACAAAAACACCCGCTTGCCCAGCAGTGAGATCATACGGTCAAAGGAGCGTCGATCGACGCCCGGCGCAGCGCCTTCCAGCCCGTCCAGCAGCCGCGCTTTATCCTGGTCCGTTTGCAAGCGTCCGATCATCCAGGTGCCGGCGTTTGATAGCCCCTTATAATCCACGTCGACCGGGTTTTGGGTAGCCAACACCAGCCCGACTCCAAAGGCGCGCGCCTGTTTGAGCAGCCTGAGGATGATGGTTTTGCTGGGCGGGTTGCTAACAGGCGGCAGGTAACCGTGAATCTCATCAAAATACACCATCACTCGCAAGCTACTGGAACCTTTTTGTGTGCGCATCCAACTTTCAATAGCGGTGTACAGTAAGGTAACAAAGAACATGCGCTCCTGGTCATCTAAATGCGCCAGGTAGAACACACTGTGGCGCGGTTTACCCGAAGGCGACCACAAAATCTGCCCGATGTCCAGCGGCTGTCCCTCCAGCCAGGTGTGAAAGCTGGGCGCCGCCAGGAAGTTGTTTAACTGCATTGCCAGGCTGAAGCGATCCTTTTGCGGGTAGAACTGATCCAGTGAAAAAACACCCAGCTTATCAAAGGGCGGTGATTGCACGTGGGTGATCAGGGTAGCCAGGTCAAGGTCTTTGCCCGCTTTCCAGGCTTCTTCAAATATATTCGAAAGCAGGATGTGCTCCTTGGATTGGACGGGGTCGATATTGCGCATACCGATCAAACCCAGGAGCGCAGTGACCGTACTGGAGATTCTCTCGCGCAGGATCTCGCGATTGCCCTCCCAGGGGATATCCGGGGCAGAAAAGGATGCCAGAATACTGACCGGCAGACCAGCATCGGACCCCGGCGTATAAACGGCATATTCAACCGCATCGCGCAGGGCTTCCAGGTCGGGCTTGCCCAGCCCAGATGAAGCCAGGCCGTTTTTCCACAGGGTTGCTGCTTTTTCTGCCGCTTCTTCCACGCTGATCCCCTCACGGCGGGCCGCGTCCTGGTCGACCCAGGGCTGAAAATCCTCAGGTAAAAGGTCAGGAAAATGCAATAATAAATTCGTCAGATCGCCTTTAGGATCGATCACAATGGCCGGGATGCCCTGCAACGCAGCTTCCTCGAGCATGATCACGCCCAGCCCAGTCTTTCCCGACCCGGTCATACCGGTGATGACAGCGTGAGTGGTCAGGTCGTCCGGGTCATAGAAGACCTGCTGCTCCTGTAGAGCCTTCGTTTCCAGGTCATAGGTCTTTCCCAGGTAAAAATCTTTGTTCCTTCCGGGCATGGTTCCTCCTGTTTTTCAAGTGCTCTTAATAGTATACAACAACCTGCTCTCGATGGCGGTTGTATTTAAATAAAATGCTGCCGTCAGTTAGACAGCAGCCTTTTTGCACTTTGACGATCAGGCGCGCCAGATCCCGCTGCCCCGAGGAACAATTTCTTCGGCAGTGATGAAAGCCTCCGGGTCGATTTCAAGCACCAGGTTTTCCACGTCTTTGGATTGTTTACGCCTGACCCGGCAATCGACCAGCATAAAGTTGCTCTCTCGCCCCCTGGCGGGGATTTCTGTCACGCCAAAGCCGGCGTTGCGCAGTGCATCTGCAATCTCAGTGCTGTGATGGCGACTGATGATATTGAAATGCATATAACCCAGAGCCAGGCGTTTTTCAATTGCCATGCCCAGCACATTCCCCGTCGCAAACCCTGCCGAATAACCGATGATATTCAGGGGATTCCCGATATTTGTCAGCACCGAACCGATCAATAAAATGTAAATTGTCGATTCGATAAAACCCAAAACCCATGCTATCCCGCTTTTTTGGCGCATGGTGAACATAATGCGCAGGGTATCCATCGCAATATTGACCATGCGCGCCAGGAAAATGCCCAGGGCAAATAACCAGGCGGACGGTGAAAGCAAAATATCAATCATTGCTTCCATTACACTCCTTTTCGTTCATCAATACCGTTTTTAATCGCCGGTTCGTACATTTTTGTCATATATTCGGTGACCATGCGGCACATGCTGAATTGTCCGCCCAGGGAACGGATGCTTTCCTTCATCCAGGCAATCCACTCCGATGGAAGATTATCCGCTGAGCGTTGTTCGTAATACAGCGGGATGATCTCGTTTTCAAGGGTTTCATACAGGCTGAGCGCGTCAGCTTCGTCCTGGGCGGCCTGGTCTTCAAACAGGGTCTTGTCCTGACCGATTGCCCAGCCGTTATGCCCGTTATAGCCCTCACGCCACCAGCCATCCAGGATGGAAAAATTCAACACACCGTTCAAGCCAGCTTTCATGCCTGAAGTCCCTGAAGCCTCACGAGGTCGGCGTGGCGTATTCAACCACACATCCACGCCCTGTACCAGGTGGCGAGCGACATTCATATCATAATCCTCAAGAAAAGCCAGCCGTCCGCCAAAACGGGCATCTTTCACCGCTCGATAGACCTCCTGGATTCTCAGCTTCCCGGGCTCGTCTGCGGGATGGGCTTTGCCAGCAAAGACAAATTGCACTGGCATGCGGGGATTGTTCACGATTTTCAACAGCCGTTCGTAATCACTGAAGATCAGATTAGCCCGTTTATAGGTGGCAAATCGGCGGGCGAATCCAATGGTCAAGGCATAGGGGTCCAACAAAACGCCGCTGGCCAGGGTTTGAACCGGGTGCACCTTATTACTGGCCCATTTTCTCCGGCTGCGATCGATAATATATGCCACCAACCTGCGCTTCAGGTGTTTGTGAACCGCCCATAATTCATCGTCAGGGATATTTTCAACCTTTGCCCAAAAATCGATATCACAGATATGCTCAGCCCAATCTGCACCCATATAATGTGAAAAAAGAACACCCATCCGGCGAGCCAACCAGGTTTTCGTGTGGATGCCGTTGGTGATGTGCCCAATGGGGACATCCTGCTCTTTTTTATCCGGCCAGAGGAATTTCCACATACCGCGGGTCACCTGACCGTGCAACTCTGAAACGCCATTGCGAAAATCCGAGAGCTTTAAAGCCAAAACGGGCATACTGAAGGCCTCTCCGCCCCAGGGTTGTTCGATTTTGGCGAGATCAAGAAACGCATCCCGGGAAAGACCCAGGTCAGGCCAAACATGAGAGAAATATTTATCCATCAGCCACAGCGGGAACTCATCATTGCCAGCGGGTACAGGGGTATGGGTGGTGAAGATATTGGTTTTATTAATCAATTCGGTCGCTTCAGAAAAGTTCATGCCCTTACGGATGTATTCCAGAGCTCGTTCCAGGGTCAGGAAGGCAGAGTGCCCTTCGTTCATGTGCCAGGCTGTTGGCGCATATCCCAATGCCCTCAGTGCGCTAACGCCGCCCATGCCCAGAAGGATCTCCTGGGAGATGCGCAGCTCAAGATCGCTGATGTAAAGCTTGTCGGTCAATTGACGATCGACAGGGCTGTTGTCACCCAGGTTGGTATTCAGTAAAAACAGCTTGACCCGCCCGATATTCAGCTCATAGATTTGCGCGTAAACCTTCCGCCCCGGCAGGTCAATTGCGATTTTGATCGGCTTACCCGCATCATCCAGTAAATGAACCAGGGGCAAGGCATTAAAATCGATCGGGACGTTTTCGGCTTCCTGCCAGCCGTCTTCGCTAATCCGCTGAGAAAAGTACCCGTATGTATACAAAAAACCCACGGCCACCAGGGGAATGCCCAGGTCGCTGGCTTCTTTCAGATGATCGCCGGAAAGTATGCCCAGACCGCCAGCATAGACCATCAGGGATTCATGCAATCCAAACTCAAATGAAAAATAAGCAACCATTTCTTCGTGTAAAGCCGGATAGGTGGTCGAAAACCAGGTGTCGTTCTCTTTCATATACCGATCAAAATCCCGCATGACACGGTCGTATCGATCCAAAAAATAGCGGTCATTGATCATGGCATCCAGGCGGGCGCGTTCTATATCGCGCAAGAAGACCACCGGGTTATGATAAGAATCCTCCCACAACAGGGCATCCATCATTTTAAATAAGCGTTGCACCTCCGGTTGCCATACCCACCACAGGTTGTAAGCTAAATCTCCCAGGCCCTTGATGCGCCTGGGCAGGTTGAATTTCACAGGTTTTTCTCTCACAATCTCGGTCATTATCAAATTCCTTTTTAAATGGATCCCTGCAGTGACGGTTCTACGCCCGTCCTGCAGGGGTGCTTTTCTCCGCGTTTGCCGGTTGCTTTCTGATTCGAATGATCATTGTGCCAGCGTCTAAATATACCACATCGGTCAAAATAGGCGCTACGTGCCCATAGAAGAACTCTGAATCGCTACTGCCTGATCGGGTTACCCCAACCGTTTATGATTGAGCACAGTGCCTCAATAGAAATACAGCCTTTACGATGATGGTTACCCAAAATAAAAATGGCGCTTAATCATCTTCCACGATTGACAATTGACCAACATTCAAAGGGGGAGGACAACCCATGCTTAATACCCGTGCTTTTCCCTCGTGCGCCGCCCTGAATATTGCCGATAACGGAGAGGGAGGGATTCGAACCCTCGGTAGCCGCAAGGCTACAACGGTTTTCGAGACCGCCCCAATAAACCACTCTGGCACCTCTCCAACGGGCAGGCATCCATTATACTCGAAATTCAACGGGGAATAGTCACTTATGAGATGGACGTTGGTGAAAATCTTATGGACTTAAACTTTTTCCAGCAGGTGCTTCGAGCCGGTGATGGTGAGGTCAGCGCCATGCAGAGAAAGCCTCAATCCTCAAGTCCTTCACGGGTGATAACGCTGAGCATGTCCTGACCAAAACGGTTAAACCGGTAAGGCACATCAAACATCTGCGCCTTCAACGTTGAAAGATCCCTTGGATTTGCGCGGGCGATCCGGCAGAGAACGTCACGGGGCATGACGACATCGGAGGGCACGCCCAGCGCTTTACCGGTTTCCTTGCGCCATTCCTGCAAAATCTCCATGCGGTTGAGCACAGAGTTACGCGGCCGGACGTGATTGGGTGGGTGCTCAGGCTGTGCCTGCAGACCTTCCTGCACAGCGACCAGCAATCCCGGCCCATAACGCCTGACCTGTCTTTCGTGCAGTGTGGATCGTTCCAGCAAGTCAGCCTGGTGTTTGGGGCAGGCTGTGGCTAATTCAATCAGCGTCTGATTGCTGAGAACTTTAAATGAGGGTTTATTCTGGGCTTTAGCAACCGATTCGCGAAAATTGTATAGCGCTTTTAGCACGGCAGCTTTTTCGGGGCTGAGGTCACGCGCCCCGTGGATTTTCCAAAAATCGTCGGCACAGGTTTCCGTCGTATCTTCAATTCCGATGGTCAGGCGTGTAAAATCTTCCACTGCCAGGTCAAGCAGGTCAGCGGCAACCAATTCGGCGCGTAATTGCTCCTGGAGGGCGATCAGGTAATGGCTGTCCTGGCGGGCGTATTCCAGCATCTCAGGTTTCAAGGGGCGTTTGCCCCAATCCGCACGCTGGTATTTTTTATTCATCTGGACACCGAAATATTTTTCCAGCAGTGCTCCCAGACCGACATGCTGAAACCCAAGGATGCGCGCTGCGAGCATGGTGTCAAATATAAAATTGAACCTGAAGCCATAGTCGCGAAACAGGCAGATCAGGTCATACTCGGCGGCGTGGAACACCTTCAGGATACGGTCGGAGTTAAAAATTTCTGCCAGGGGGGATAGATCGGGCAGCGCGCGGGCGTCAATCAGGTAATCTTTTAGTCGGGTGGAAATTTGCACCAGGCAGACCTGCTCCTGGTAAGCGTACAGGCTGTTGGATTCGGTGTCAATCGCCAGGATCTGCTGGGAAGCCAGTTCTTCAGCGGCGTGGCGCAGATGCTGAGGCTGGTCGATCCAGACCAGCTCGAAGTTCTTCAGTGAATGTGGCATGTGTTGATTATAGTCCATGCGAATAAGGAGTGATTAAGAATGGCTGAGCGGGCATCGTGGTATGCCATTGATGCTATAATCGGCATGATAATGGTAAATTCGTCAACCAGGAGAAGCCTATGAAAGCCGTCATCCAACGCGTGTCGCAGGGTCGGGTCACCGTCGACGGGCAGGTTGTCGCTGAGATCGGAAAGGGCTTGGTGATCCTGCTGGGAGTGGCGCCGGAAGACACCCTGGCGACCGTGGAACAAATGACCGAAAAAATCGCGCATCTGCGCATCTTTGAAGATGATGAGGGAAAAATGAACCTTTCCGCTCTGGATGTGGACGGAGAGGCAATCGTCGTTTCGCAATTTACGCTGTATGCCGATACCCGCCGAGGGCGGCGTCCATCGTTTATTGACGCGGCTAAGCCCGAGATCGCCGAACCCCTGGTGGAGGCTTGTGCCGAGCAACTATCAGCCAGGGGGATTCCCACTCAAACCGGCGTTTTCGGCGCACACATGGATGTAGCGTTGGTCAACGTCGGCCCGGTGACGATCTTGCTGGAATATTAAAGTTCACGGGCAGATTGTGAGTGACCAGCAATAATCGGTGTGCTTCAATCGCCGCCGAGCGCCAATTGCTTGAAAACCGCTCAATGATGCGCTACGCGGCGTTTGCCATTCCGTTGCCGTCTGCCAGGCGAGCCGCGCGCAGCGTGTTGTGCAACAGCATGGCGATGGTCATCGGGCCCACACCGCCAGGCACCGGGGTGATCGCACCGGCGACTTCAGCGACCTCATCGAAGGCCACGTCGCCCACCAGTCGATAACCGCTTTTACGGGTCTCGTCTTCGATGCGATTGACGCCCACGTCGATCACGACGGCACCGGGCTTAACCCAGTCACCGCGCACAAATTCGGGGATGCCCACCGCAGCCACCAGCACATCAGCTTCGCGAATCAGCGCTGGGATTTCCTTGGTGCGCGAGTGGCAGATGGTCACGGTAGCATTCGCCTTGACCAGCAGCAAAGCCACCGGCATGCCAACGATGTTCGAACGCCCTAAAACAACGGCGTTGGCGCCCGAAAGCTCAACGCCGCTATCCTCCAGTAAATACATCACGCCAGCCGGAGTAGCTGGAATAAAGAGCGGTTCCCGCCCTTTTTGCGCCAGGCGACCGATATTAATCGGGTGAAAGCCGTCCACATCCTTTTGCAGGCTGATCGTGTTGAGCACACGCTCCTCATCCAGACCTGCCGGCAGGGGTAACTGCACCAGGATGCCGTGAATGTTGGCATCGGCATTCAACTTGTGCACCAGGTCTTCTACTTCAGCCTGGCTGGCGTTGGCAGGCAACACATTGCCGGTCGAGATGATATTGGCTTCCTGGCAAGCCTTGTGCTTCATACGCACATACACCTGGGAAGCCGGGTTCTCTCCCACAAGCACCGTTGCCAGGCCAGGAGCGGGCAAACCCTTTTTAACCCGTTCTGCCACCTTTTGTTTAACTTCTTCGCGCAGGGCTTCAGCGATGGCTTTGCCATCAATCAGTTTTGCTCGCATTTAACCTCCAAATGAACAAATTCTAAAACCGATTATACCTGAATTGCGATTATAATCGTAACATGATGACTGAATCGAAAAGCAAAAACACCATGGTTGTGGGCATTGGCGGGGGTACCGGGTCAGGGAAAACCACGCTGGCAGATTTGATCCGTAAACGCATGGGTATGGGTAGTATCGCCTTCCTGGCGCACGATGCCTACTATCGAGATCAGAAACACCTGACTCCCGAGGAGCGCGCCAAGGTCAATTATGATCATCCCGATTCACTGGAAACCGACCTGATGGTGCGGCATATCCAACAATTATTACGCGGCCAGGCGATTGAGATGCCAGTTTATGATTTCAGCACCCACAGCCGCAAAACGGAGACGGTTCACGTGTCGCCAAAGCCCGTCATCCTGGTGGAAGGCATCCTGATCTTTGTTGAAAAGGAACTGCGGGACCTGTTTGATATGAAGATCTTTGTGGACACAGACGCAGATATCCGCCTGATTCGGCGTCTGTTGAGGGATATCCAGGAACGGGGTCGCACCCTGCAATCGGTGGTCGACCAGTATCTGCGCACAGTGCGCCCCATGCATCTTGAATTTGTTGACGCATCAAAACGCTACGCCGACATCATCATCCCGGAGGGTGGTTTTAACGTGGTTGCGTTGGACATGGTCATCGCGCGTTTGCAGTCTCTGTTGGAAGGACACTTACCTGTCGATGGAAAATGACCATCTCTCCTCGCCTGAAGAGGAATTGCCTCCCAAACGTTTACCCCTGGTAGAACGTCTTCCCAAGCGTACGCTCAACATCATCCGTGCAGTCGTCCTGCTGTTTGTTATCGCGCTGACGGCGTTTCTTTTCATCCAACGTGAACGAATTCAGGAGTTGCAAGCGTTTGGATACCCGGGCATCTTTTTGTTTTCGCTTCTGGCCAATGCCACCATCCTGGTCCCCGTACCAGGTGTGCTCTTCACCACTGCCATGGGAGCCGTGTTTAACCCATTTTGGGTCTCAATTGCGGCAGGTACCGGTGCAGCCCTGGGCGAGCTTTCGGGTTATTTGGCAGGTTTCAGCGGGCAACCCCTGGTGGAAAACTCCGCCCACTACGACCAGGTGGTCAACTGGATGCGTCGATACGGCGACATCACCATTTTGATTTTAGCTTTCATTCCCAACCCCTTATTTGACATGGCAGGCATGCTATCTGGGATGTTGAAGATGCCGGTCACCAAATTCCTGATTTACTGTTTGATTGGCAAGGTCTTAAAAATGATGATGTTTGCCTATGCGGGCGACTGGCTGATCGGGATGTTGAAGGGGGTATTTTGATGGAAGGATTTTGCGATAAAAGTTGATTTAGACACATAGGAGATGAACCATAAACATTCAAGCTATCGATCAATATATTGAAACACATTTGGGTGAAAGCGTTGACGAGCTTTCGCGCCTTCTGGCCCAACCCAGTGTGGCAGCCCAGAACCTGGGCATTGAGGAGTGCGCCGAACTGGTCGCAGGTGCCTTGAAAGCGCGCGGCTTTTCCGTGTCGATTATGCCCACAGGCGGATCGCCGGTGGTGTTTGGCGAGCGGAAAGGGCAGGGCGATGCCACCCTGATTTCCTACAATCACTATGATGTCCAACCAGCCGAGCCCCTGGAATTATGGGATTCACCGCCTTTTGAGCCGACCTTGCGTGATGGACGTCTGTATGCGCGCGGCGTTTCTGATAATAAGGGCAACTTTACCGCCCGCCTGCATGCCATTGATGCCATCCTGGACCGTGAAGGTGAACTTCCCTGCAACGTTAAATTCATCGTTGAGGGCGAAGAAGAGATTGGCAGCGTTAACCTGGAACCCTTTGTGAAGGCTAACAAAGACTTGCTGGCTGGCGATGTGTGCGTGTGGGAGGTGGGCGGTGTTGACCATGAAAACGCACCCATCCAGATGCTGGGATTGCGGGGCATCTGCTATGTTGAGCTGCGAGTGCGCACAGCGATCCGGGATGTACATTCAGGCACCGGTGGCTCGATCTTCCCGAATGCAGCCTGGCGCCTGGTGTGGGCACTGAGCACCCTCAAAGACCCGTATGAGAACATCCTTTTGCCGGGATTTTACGATTCAGTGATCCCACCTACGCCGCGCGAAAAAGAATTGCTCGCTCAATTACCGGATATGCGCGCCCATTACCGCGAAGTTTACGGTTTAGAGGGCTTTTTGAAAGGCGTGGATGACCCGCTGGAACTCGCCATTCAAGCCGTCTATCAGCCGACCTGCACGATTTGCGGGCTGAATTCCGGCTACCAGGGCGAAGGCTCCAAGACCGTGCTGCCAGCCGAAGCCAGCGCCAAGGTGGATTTTCGCCTGGTACCCGACCAGCGACCTCAGCAGGTGCTCGCACAGCTTCGAGAACACCTCGACGCGCATGGATTTTCCGATATCGAAATCGTCTACCTGGGCGGCAACCCGGGCGCCAAAACTGACCCCGACCACCCGGCGGTGGGTCTGGCTGTGCGGGCGGCAGAAGACGTTTATGACAAACCCACCCGCATCAACCCGATGATCGGCGGTTCGGGCCCGAATTTCATGTTCCAGGAATACCTGGGGGTGCCAATTATCTCTAACGGCGCCAACGACGCCGATTCCCGGGCACACGCACCCAACGAATCGATCAGCCTGGACTTGTACGCGAAAGCAGCCAAACATTTTGCCCGTATCCTGATGCTGATGCGCGATTATTAGGCGCTGCGTTCAACTCAATTCTGACCGTCCTGCCTCCTGTTTGTGTGGCGCTCCTTTGCCTTAAATTGGGAAACGGGTAAGATTGATGGGCGTTTTTTTAAATCAACATTGAAAAGTGAGCCATAATCATGTCGACCAGTGAATTCACAAAGAAAACCAACCCGGTGGTTGACTGGGTAATCCGCCTGCTCAAAGGCATCATGGTGGGGATCGGGTTTATCACCCCGGGGCTTTCCGGTGGCGTACTGGCGGTTGTGTTTGGCATCTATGAGCCTCTGATCCGCTTTTTAGGGAATTTCAGGCATAAATTCCTGCAAAATTTCCTCTTTTTTCTTCCTGTCGGCATTGGCGGGATAATCGGCACGGTGGCTTTCTCAGCCGCTGTTGATCTGGCTTTCAAACATTATCCAGCGTTGTTCACCTGGTTGTTCATTGGTTTCATTGCCGGCACTTTTCCCTCGTTGTATAAGACCTCTGGAAAACAAGGGCGGTCCTGGTGGCATTGGGCGCTGTTAGCCGGCATTTCGGTTGGCACCGTGTTCTTAATGGTCTGGATGGAGAATGAAAACTGGGTGCAGCTTTCGCCCTCTTTTCTCAACTGGATGCTGAGTGGCGCATTAATCGGGTTGGGCATCGTTGTGCCGGGCCTCAGCCCTTCCAACTTCCTGATGTATTTTGGACTGTATCATCCCATGGCTGCCGGAATAGCGACACTTGATCTGGGTGTGATTATTCCTCTGGCGCTGGGAGGCTTGATCGCTGTGTTCGCCCTGGCTAAATTGATCGCCTGGCTGTTCAAGAAATTCTATGCGCTGATGTACCACCTGATCCTTGGCGTGGTGATCGGTTCCACCATCGCCATCATCCCAAAAGGGGTAGTAGGCTGGGAGATCGCCCTGAGCGCGCTCCTGTTTGCCCTGGGAGCGTTGGCTTCGTATGGTATGTCCAAACTGGATGAAAAATTCGAACGCGAGGATTTGTTCGCGTAAGTGAGACCCGGGGTTGACCGGGGGCGGTGACAGCGCAATCGAAGGGCGTCAAACCCCTAATACCCACCACGCTCTTATATATTTCTTATTCACCCCGATTATATTTAGTGTCACTGAACAAATAAACTGAAAGGGCGTTTTTAACCATGCCAGAAGTATCCAAACCTGCTAAAAACCAGCCAATCCCCTTCAAAGCCGAAACCCAGCAATTATTGAACATCCTCATCCATTCCCTGTACACCGAACGGGAGATCTTCCTGCGCGAATTGATCTCGAATGCCTCCGATGCCCTGGCGCGGCTCGACTTCATCATGCTCACGGATCGCGATGTGCACGACCCGGATCTCCCAACCGAGATTCGCATCCGCGCCGATAAGGACGCCGGGATTCTAATCGTAGAGGATACCGGCATCGGGATGACGCACGATGAGCTGATTGAAAACCTGGGCACGATCGCCCATTCCGGCGCCAGAGCCTTTGTGGAAGCTGCTCAAACCAGCCAGGCGAGCCTGACCGAGATCATCGGTCAATTTGGTGTGGGTTTTTACGCAGCCTTCATGGTCGCCGATTCGATCCGGGTGGTTTCGCGCTCTTATCGACAGGACGCCCAATCCGCTGCCTGGCAGGCTGCTGGAGAAGACACCTACACCCTCGCCCCCGGTGACCGTGACAAACGCGGCACCGAGGTGCGCATCACCCTCAAAGAGGATGCCAGGGAGTTCCTTGATGAAACCCGCCTGCGCCAGGTGATCAAACGCCACTCTGATTTCATCCAGTATCCGATCTATATCAATGACGAAGACGCGCCTGTCAACCGTCAGACGGCATTGTGGCGTCAATCACCGCGCACGGTGGAAAGTGACGCTTACAGCGAGTTTTACAAGCAACTCACCCTCGATTTCAGCGATCCGTTGGTGCACGCGCACATGGTCGTTGACGCTCCGGTGCAGATGTATGCCCTGCTGTACATCCCCGCCGACCCGCGCAACCTGGTCTTCTCGCCCCGCAAAGAGCCCGGTCTCAAACTGTATGCCCGCAAGGTGCTCATCCAGGATTTCAGCATCGATCTCTTGCCCCTTTACCTTGGTTTTGTGCAGGGCGTGGTTGATTCTGAAGACCTGCCCCTGAACGTCTCGCGTGAGATGGTGCAGTCCAGCAATGTGATGGCGCGTCTCAAGCGGCTGGTGACCGGCAAGGTGCTGGAGACCCTCACCGACCTGGGCAGAACCGACCCCGATCAGTACCTCAAGTTTTGGGAAACCTACGGCGGCTTTATTAAAGAAGGTGTGGCTATCGAACAGGATGAACCGGAGAAGCTGTTTCCCCTGCTGCGCTTCCATACTGACAGGGACCCGAGCGGCTGGTCTTCATTGGAGGATGTCCTGGCTCGGGCTAAGCCTGGGCAAAAGGAGATTTACTATTTCCTGGGCGAAGACGCCAGTGCGGTGCGCTACAGTCCACACATGGACGCCTTCCGCTCGGCGGGGATTGAAGTGCTGGTACTGGCTGACCAGGTGGACCCCTTTATGCTCATGCAGTTAAAAGCCTTCCAGGAGCACCCGCTGGTCAATGTGGCTGCAGCCGAACCGCCCCAAATCGAAAAGGAGACCCGTGAGGATGACGCCGAGCCCGTGCTCGACCAGGCAGCCCTGGCAGATTTGATCGTGCGCTTCAAGTCGCTTTTGGGCGAGCGGGTCAGTGCGGTGCGCGTCTCCACGCGACTATCGGCGTCGCCAGCACGGCTGGTGGACCCTGAGGGAGCGCCCGACCAATCCGTTCAGCGGGTGTATCAAATGATGGATAAGGACTTTGAGCTGCCCAAAAAGGTGCTGGAATTGAACCCGAAACATCCCATCATCGCCAGGCTGTCCGCGCTACGACCCGCCGATCCCAAATTTGACCTTGCGGCTGAGCAGATTTTTGAGAACGCCCTGCTGGTGGAGGGACTACACCCCGATCCGGTCAGTATGGTGGGGCGCATCCAGGAGTTGATTGCCCGCGCACTGGGGGATGTTGAGGAAAGCTGAGACCTTCGCCAGGGTTCAGCCGAGCCATTCGACGATGGTGGCTTCTCCCTGCCCCACGCCCACACACAGCGTCGCCAGCCCGTAAAAGGTCCTGGGGCTAAAGGCTGCCCTGCGGCGCATTTCATGCAGCAATGTGACCATGATGCGCGCGCCCGAGCAGCCCAGCGGGTGCCCCAGGGCAACCGCGCCACCGTTGACGTTAGTCATCGCATGGGATAAACCCAGCCCTTGCAACACAGCAAGAACCTGCACGGCAAAGGCTTCGTTGACCTCAGCCAGGTGAATGTCATTGATGGTTAATCCCGCTCGCTGCAGGGCTTTTTGCGTAGCCGGTATGGGACCGGTGCCCATAATGCGCGGCGCAACGCCGGCAGAAGCCATGCTGACCACGCGTGCCATCGGCGTGTAACCCAGCTTGGCGGCGGTGTCTTCTCGCATGACCAGCAGGGCGGCAGCACCATCGTTCAACCCGGAGCTGTTTCCCGCAGTCACCGTGCCGTCTTTCTTGAAGGCTGGCTTGAGACGGCTGAGGGATTCCAGTGAGGTATCGCGGCGGGGGCGCTCATCTGTGGTGAAAAGTATCGGATCACCCTTGCGCTGCGGGATGGGAACTGGCAGGCTCTCCTCGGCAAACTTGCCCGTGTCGATCGCTGCGACCGCGCGCTGGTGGCTGATCAGGGCAAACTCATCCTGCGCCTGGCGGGTGATGCCGGTCATCTCGGCGATGTTTTCGGCGGTAACGCCCATCGGCTCGGCGCCATGGGTCGACTCCAGCCGGGGATTGGTAAAGCGCCAACCCAGGGACGTATCGTAAGCGGTCAGGTTGCCAACCAATTGTTCCGGCTTGGGCAGAGCATAGGGCGCGCGGCTCATGCTCTCCACGCCTCCGACGATGAAGACCGCTCCATCCCCGGCACGGATGGCGCGAGCGGCCATGTTGAGCGCGGTCAGCCCCGAGGCACACAGGCGGTTGACCGTTACCGCGGGCACGCTCACGGGCAGTCCAGCCAGCAGAGCAGCCATCCGGGCGACATTGCGGTTGTCTTCGCCGGCCTGGTTGGCGCAGCCCAGATAGACCTCTTCGATCAGGGAGGGATCGAGGTTGTTGCGTTCGACAATGGCCTGGATGGTCAGCGCAGCCAAATCATCCGGACGGATGGAGGCAAGGGCGCCGCCCAGGTTGCCGATGGGGGTGCGCAGGGCATCGATAATTACGGCTTCAGGCATGGTATCTCTCCTGTAGGTTGCAGGTTTTGTTTAGATTTTACCATCAAGCGCCCCTTTGACCCGATCTGCGCATGGATTTCAGCCCAGCACGATTAAAATAAAAGGAACCGATTACAATTAGAACCACAGCGGATCCATCCCTGCTGTCAGGCGCGTTTGGAAAGGAACAACCCATCGAGACTTACCTGAAAAGCATCAATGAACTGCTGACCATTCACCGGCAGGTGGCAGGGTTCAACCCGGCATTGGCACGCCTATACCCCATCGCCATTGTGGTTGGGGATGAATTTTTCATCTACGACCGGGTTGAAGATTCAACGGGCTACCGGTTTATAAAAAAAGAGCCCATTCCGATGCCGATCCCCAAGGGGGTACGGGCGGCTTTCCCCCTGGAAGTTTATGGCGGGCGGATTGCCTGCGTGGTCACCCCGGAGGTGTTCGACACGCTGGAAGGCTACGTAACCATCCTGCACGAATTTGTACACGGCTACCAGTTTGAAACCTGCGAGCGAACCCTGAAAAACAAGCTGGGGATCGCCCTGCAAGCCCAGGAAAAAGGCGATTTTATGTGGGAGATCCAGCACCCTTTCCCTTACCAATGGGGAACTTTTACTCGCTATTACCAGGAGTTTCTGGAAGCCCTTTCCAGAGGAGAGGCAGGAGATATCTTAGCTGTGCGTGGGGCATTATATAGCTGCCTGGGTCGGCACGATTTTGAGTACATGGTCTGGCAGGAGTGGAAGGAGGGCTTTGCGCGCTGGGTTGAGAATCGTTTGCGAATTGGGCTGGGTTTACAGGAGAATTTCGGCGGTCGCAACCCGCCCTTCAGCCGGGTGAGCTTTTATGCCGGAGGTGCTGCCCTGGTGGATTATTTGCAGGGGCAGAACCCAATCCTAGTCCGGGATTTGGAGGCGCTATTCTACCGAATCAGTTTGCCCATGATATTTAATTAAGGATTAATATCACCTGGAATTTGTGATGAGCATTGAGCTCTGGAGAGTATGCCCACCCTGAATTAGTGTATACTTAAGCCGAAGGTTCTGAGAATAACCTGACCTTATTAAACTGAACAAAAACCAGAATAGTGAAAAAGGAGGTTTGTTAATGCCCGCAAAGGGATATATTGAAGTAAACGAATTGTATTGTAAGGCGTGCGAGTTGTGCGTAACCGATTGCCCTTTTGATGTGCTGGCGCTGGATATGACCCGCCTGACTTCCAAGGGATATCACCCGGCTTATATGGTTAACCCGGATGCCTGTACAGGTTGCGGTATTTGCGCAGTTTCTTGCCCCGATGCTGCAATCAATGTTTACCGTTACGAACGACAGAGGACGGAGGCATAAAATGGCAAAAGAACTGATTAAGGGGAATACTGCAGTAGCTGAAGCTGCGCTGCGAGCGGGCCTTGAAGCTTATTTTGGCTATCCAATCACACCGCAGACGGAGTTGCTGGAACATCTTTCTTTGCGAATGCCCGAGTTGGGACGCGTCTTCGTCCAGGCCGAGAGTGAACTGGGCGCCATCAACATGGTCTATGGGGCTGCCTGCACCGGTAAGCGCGTGATGACATCCTCATCGAGCCCGGGCGTCAGCCTGATGATGGAGGGTTTATCCTATATTGCCGGCACCGAAGTACCTGTTGTATTTGTGGATGTGGTGCGCGGCGGTCCGGGCTTGGGCAATATCGCCCCTTCCCAGAGTGACTATAACCAGATCGTCCACGGCGGCGGGCACGGCGATTATCATGTGATCGTCCTCGCTCCGGCCAGCGTGCAAGAAGCGGTGGATCTGACCGGTTTAGCCTTCGACCTGGCGGAGAAATATCGCTCGCTGGTGTGCATCTTGCTGGATGGTAGCCTGGGACAGATGATGGAACCCGCCGAGATCCCGCCCATGCAGCCGCTTAAAACAGAAATCCCCGATTGGGCTGTACGCGGCACCGATGGAGGCGAAAAACGTATCCTGACCTCGATTAACCTCGACCCGCCTGACCAGGAACGCTTGAATTATCGCTTGATGACCCGCTGGCAGGAAATTGAAGCTAAAGAAGTGCGCTATAAGGGCTATTACCTGGATGATGCCGAGTTTGTTGTGGTTGGCTTTGGCACTGCTGGAAGGGTTTCGCTTTCAGCGGTGCGGACGGCGCGCGAAAAAGGGATCAAAGTTGGACTGGTGCGACCGATCACCCTGGCGCCCTTCCCCAACGCGATTTTGGATGAATTGGCGGAACAGGTACAGGGCTTCTTGGTGGTTGAAATGAACGCTGGTCAGATGCTGGAAGATGTGCGGTTGGTGGTGCGCGGCCGTAAGCCCGTTGAATTTTTCGGCCGTATGGGCGGTGTGGTGCCCTACCCCGATGAGGTGCTGACCGAGATTGAGCACCTGGCAGCCAGCCCATTGACGACTGAGGGACACCCGCGCGATCGCTGGTTGGCTCGCATGGAAAAGGTTCTTGAATAAGGAGAAAATGATGACAGTTATGACGGATATTCCAGCCCAAATTGTTTATCAACGCCCCGAAGCATTTGATCCACGTGTGACCCATTATTGCCCCGGCTGTACTCACGGCACGGCACACCGTCTGGTGGCAGAAGTGCTGGATGAGATGGGCGAGGTGGGGAATACGATCGGCGTCGCCTCTGTGGGTTGTTCAGTTTTTGCGTACAATTATTTCAGTTTTGATTTTGTTGAAGCAGCGCATGGACGTGCCCCGGCCATGGCTACCGGCATCAAACGCTTGCTGCCTGAGCGGATCGTATTCACCTACCAGGGCGATGGCGACCTGGCCTCCATCGGCATGGGCGAAATTGTGGGTGCAGCTTCGCGCGGCGAATTACTGACCGTGATCTTCATTAACAATACCAACTACGGTATGACTGGCGGTCAGATGGCGCCCACCACCCTTCCCGGGCAGGTGACGACTTCGTCGCCCACCGGGCGAGACACTGCTCGCCAGGGTCACCCCATCCAAACGGCTGAACTGCTGGCCACACTGGAGGGCGCCGCTTATGTCGTGCGCCGCAGCCTGCACAACGTCCGCGAGGTGCGCCGGGCGAAAAAGGCGATCCGCACGGCTTTTGAAACGCAAAAGCACAAGTTGGGGTTCGCACTGGTGGAATTGCTCTCAACCTGCCCCACCAACTGGCGTCTATCGCCGGCTGAAGCGCGTGATTGGGTTGAAGAACGCATGCTGCCCTACTACCCGTTGGGTGATTATAAGGTCTCGCCGGCGGTAGCCGAGCTGAAGGTATAAGGAGGATACAGGGATGCAACAAGAAGTCATTATTGCCGGGTTTGGCGGGCAAGGCGTACTGTTTGCCGGTTTGTTGCTGGCGTATGCCGCGATGGATGAAGGCAAAGATGTCACGTGGATTCCCTCCTATGGACCGGAAATGCGCGGTGGGACCGCCAACTGCACGGTGGTCGTCTCTGACGAGGAGATTGGGTCACCCTTTGTTAAAAACCCGTCTGCAGTGCTGGCTATGAACTTGCCTTCACTGGATAAATATGAGAAGCTGGTCAAACCGGGCGGGGTGTTGGTGGTGAATGCCTCCATGGTCAACCGCGAGGTCGAGCGCAAGGATATTAACGTGGTCAGCCTGCCAGCCAATGAGATTGCCGATGAGGCGGGTAGCAAGCGCGCGGTCAACATGGTCATGCTGGGTGCGCTGCTGGGCAATTTGGATATCCTGCCACTGGAAGCCATCGAAACTGCCCTGGCAGAACAGCTGCCTGCACGGCATCAGAAGCTTTTGCAGGCCAACAAAGACGCCCTGCAAATGGGAGCAAAATATCAGGCTGTAAAAGTGAGTGGTGAGTAGGAAATAGGGGAATTTTATCCTATATCGCCCTAACCGTAGCGAATAAGGAGCTGCCTCATTTTTAATGGGGCAGCTTTTTTATTCTGGTCAATGGTGAATGGATGATCGTTCAAAGCTCAAAGCTGAAAGGGGTCGGTGATAGCTGGTAGGCGGCAAATGATTTGACCTTTCACCCTCAACCTGCCAGGCGGGCGATCAGCACGTCCAGGGCAATCGCGCCGGGCATACCGCCGGTTTTTTCATCCAGATCAATCTTCAGCAGGTGGTGATAGATCTCTTCCAGGGAGCGCAGGTCAAACTGCTGTGCCTGGGCATGGATTTTTTTTGCCACAAAAGGATGTACGCCCAGTGTTTCAGTGATATTTCCTTCTCCGCCCCCCAAATCCAGGATTTCCCGAGCCTGGATGAGCAACCGGAACTGCCGGACGACCATCCCGAACAGAGGCATGAAATCCATCTCTTCCAGCAGGTTATGCAGCAATTCCACCGCTTTTTCTCCCTGACGGTTCCCGAGCGCATCAACCAAGGCAAAAATATCGCTCTGACGATCGCGGATTGATAAATTCTCAACATCGCTGACCGTCACCGGGCGTTCATAATTGACATAAGCCAGTAATTTATTAATTTCCTGCACTGCGCCCTGTGTGTTGTTACCGATGAAGTCCCGTAATACGCCTGCTGCCTCCCGGGTGAACTCTCCGCCCAATTCAAGCGCTTTTTTGCTGATCCAGGCTGGCATATTTGCCTCGGAAGGCAGGGGGCAATCGATGATCATCGCCCGTCCGCCGGCCGTTTGCGCCCATTTGATGAACCAGTGAGCGTTGTTGAGCGTTTCCCAGGTTGTACCTGTACGAGATGAATATTTTTGACGGTCCGCTACGATCAATACCAACGCAGTTGAAGCTGGCAAGCCCTCCAAAAGATCGATAAATTTCTCTCGCAACTCCTGTTTACCGCGTCCCGAATAGGCGTGCAGGGCATCCTCAAGGATCACCAACCGGCGTTCAGTCAGGAATGGCAGCGCCATCGCCGCAGAAAGCAATTCACTGAGACCAGCGGTCTTACCGTCCAGGCGAGTGGTGTTCATCTCTGCCAGGCTGGCGTCGCCCAGGTTGGCATAAAAGTTTGCAAGATGGGTTTTGATCGCCTGATGGTCATCCCCGCGCAAGACGTAGACGATCGGCTTTTCCCTGGTCATGATTGATCTCAACCGCGGGTGGTAACGTGATGCACCCTGATGCCAGCCCGGATGCAGGTCTCAACACGCTCCAACTCCAGTCCCTGGGGGTCGCCGGAGGTGGTGAAGCGTTTCTGAATGATCGGTCCCAGTGGAAAGGTCAGCGAGAGGGCGACTGTTGCCAGCGCCAGCGCCAGCGGAAGGCGTTCCAGCTTCGATTTGAATGACTTATCAGATCCCAGGGTAGCCAGCCATCCCGCCAGCCCGGCAAAGGCACCGGGGATGGCAAAATTGGTGCCACAATTGGGATGCAAAGCCAGGTTCGATTCGCCAGCACGCAAGCGTTTTAATGCCTCAATGGCTGCTTCCGCCACATCCTCTGAGGTGACATCCCCCAGGATGATGAAGCCGCGCGGCGAAGAGATCCCTGCCAGGCTCAGGCGGGGAAAACGCCTGCTGAGGACGTGCAAAGTGGCATGTTCCAGGCCGTGATTGCGGCGTGTGCGGGAGATTGGAGAAAAATTAAGCAGAGAATGGCTCATAAGGTTATCCTGTGTCTATGGTTGTTCATGTTCCGACATCGGCGCCGTCCGGAAGGCACTGTATTCCATTATAACGGTTGATTTTAAAAAGCAAATGGCCCGGTAATTACTGCATTAAAGCCAGTTTCAGCGCCTCAGCCAGGGACCGTGCTTCCTGGACTTCGATGCCTGAGGGCCAGGGTTCCTTTTGATGCAAGCGGCGAGGCACAATCGCCCCTTTAAAGCCCAGGCTGGACGCTTCTTTTAACCGGGCTTGCATCTGGCCCACCATGCGCAGCTCGCCTGAAAGGCCCAGCTCACCGATCAACACCAGGTCAGCCCGGATCGGTTGATCGCACAGTGAAGAGGCAATCGCCGCTGCCACCGCCAGGTCTGCTGCCGGTTCGTCAATGCGCAGACCGCCAACCACGTTGACAAAGATATCCTGCTCTGCCAGTCCCAGGTTAAGGCGCCGCGTCAGTACCGCGGTGATCAGCAGCAGGCGATTATAATCAATCCCGTTGGGCGTCCGGCGAGGATTGCCAAAAGGCGTGTGACTGGTGAGTCCCTGGATTTCTACCAGCAAGGGCCGGGTACCTTCCATGGTCACAGCAATCGCCGAGCCGGGGGCGTTGACCATGCGCTCTGCCAGGAAAGCTTCTGATGGGTTGGCAACTTCAATCATCCCCCGCTCCTGCATTTCAAACACGCCCACTTCCGAGGTTGCGCCAAAGCGGTTTTTCACCGAACGCAGCAAACGGTAAGTCTGGAAGCGGTCGCCCTCCAGGTATAAGACAGTATCGACAATATGTTCCAGCACGCGCGGTCCGGCAATGACGCCTTCTTTGGTGACGTGCCCGATGAGAAAAACTGCTATACCAGAAGTCTTGGCAAGTTCTCGCAGGCGAGAGGCGCTTTCACGTACCTGGGAAATCGATCCCGCACTGGATTCCATCTCAGGACGGTACACCGTCTGAATCGAGTCGATCACCAGCAAGCGCGGGTTGACGACCTGAACGTGCTCCAGGATCGCGTCCAGGTTGGTCTCTGTCACCAGATAAAGCTCTTCTGGTAGACTGCCTGCCGACCCACCCCCATCCTGTAAAAGCCGGGCTGCCCGCATTTTGATCTGCCGTTCCGATTCTTCGCCCGAGACGTACAAAACCCGGTTTTGAGATGCCATTTGCATGGTCATCTGCAGTAACAGGGTCGATTTTCCAATTCCGGGGTCTCCGCCCACCAGGACGATTGAGCCCGGAACCACCCCGCCCCCCAAGACCCGTGCGAACTCGTTCAATGGCACATGGATGCGATCTTCCGTTTCGCTTTCAATCTCGCTGAGACGCCTGGGCGTAGAAAGACCGCCCAGGCGATGTATGCTGGCATGGCCTGCAGCGGTCTTTGTCTCTTCTACGATTTCTTCAACCATCCGATCCCAGGCCCCACATTGGGGGCAACGTCCAAAGGCTTTCGGAAAAGCCCGTCCACATTCCTGGCAGACGTAACGCGTCCTGGTTTTAGCCATGGGTTAGATTTCCACCGCAGCTAAATCGGGTTCTTGCTCGCCCTCAGGGTCGTGCAGCAGGACAATGTCTGTCACCGGAGCTCCATCCTGCTGGGTCACCTGGATGTCAATCAGGATGTTCTGACCGTCCTCAAACTCCTTGGCTAGCAAGGCGTCCGAGAGGCGATCTTCGATCTTACGCTGGATCACCCGTCGGAGTGGACGGGCACCCATCTCAGGGCTATACCCTTCCCCGGCTAAAAATTCCAGCGCTTCATCCGTCGCGCGCAGGTGGATGTGGTTCTCCTCCAGACGCTGGTTGACCTTATCCAGCTCCAACTGGACGATCTCGCGGATATCCGCCTTGTTGAGCATCCGGAAGACGACCACGCTATCCAGCCGGTTGATGAACTCGGGTCGGAAGGTGCGCTTGAGGGCTTCCATCAGCTTTTTATGCATTTCATCATAGGCTTGCGCTTCCTGCTGCTCTTCATCGACACTCAGCGCAAAACCCAGGTTCGACTGGCGCCGGATCACATCTGCCCCAATATTGGTGGTCATAATGATGATGGCATTGCGGAAGTCTACTTTTTGACCGCGTGCGTCGGAAAGGTGCCCCTCTTCCATAATTTGCAGGAGCATATTGTGCGCTTCGGTATGCGCCTTCTCGATTTCATCAAACACGACAATCGAGTAAGGCCGTCGGCGGATCGCTTCGGTGAGCTGTCCGGCGTCTTCGTAGCCCACATATCCAGGAGGTGCACCCACCAAACGGCTGACGCTGTGGCGCTCCATGAACTCGGACATATCCAGCTGGATAAGCGCATCTTCGCTGCCAAACATGAATTTTGCCAGCGCCTTGGTGAGCTCGGTTTTACCCACACCCGTAGGGCCCATGAAGACAAAAGAGCCCACCGGGCGGGCAGGATCCTTCAAGCCCGCCCGAGCACGGCGAATGGCCTTTGACAGGGTTTCAATGGCTTCATCCTGCCCGATGATGTGCCCGGCAAGTTCAGATTCCATGTTCAGCAAGCGAGCCGATTCCTCGGTCTCCAGTTGCATCAAGGGTACACCGGTCCACATCGAAATCACCTCGGCGATATCTTCGGTCGTCACCCGCGGGCTGGTGGAGCGATCCCAAACCGTACGCAAATCCTCCAGTTGAGCTTCCAGGTCCTCAAGCTGTTTCTGCAGCTCTTCAACCGTGTCATAAGCTTCTTCTTCTTTAGCGTCTTCAATCGCTTTACGCAGTTCGCGCAAGTTGGTGACAATTTCCTTAGCGTTGACTGCCGCCGGACTTTTGTACATGCGCACCCGCGAAGCGGATTCATCGATTAAATCGATGGCTTTATCGGGCAAAAAACGATCGGTCACGTACCGGGCGGTCAGCCTGGCAGCCTGTTCGAGCGCCTCGTCATCAATCCGCAAGCGGTGATGCTCTTCATAAGCGGAGCGGATGCCACGCAGGATTTCAACCGTCTCCTCCACCGTCGGCTCTGAGACAACAATGGGCTGGAATCGACGTTCGAGGGCAGCATCGCTTTCGATATTTTTACGATACTCATTGAAGGTGGTCGCCCCGATCACCTGCAACTCACCCCGTGAAAGTGCGGGTTTGAGGATATTGGCTGCATCCACGGAGGAACCGGCAGAGCCAGCTCCCACGAGCATGTGCACTTCATCGATGAACAGGATTGCTTCGGAGGATTTGAGCTCGTCAATCACGCGTTTGAGGCGCTCCTCAAACTGGCCGCGGTACATCGTGCCTGCCACAAGCGAACCCACATCCAGCTGCAGCAAGCGCTTGTCCAGTAAAGGTGCCGGCACATCGCCAACAACGATGCGCTGCGCCAGGCCTTCCACGATGGCAGTTTTTCCCACGCCGGGTTCACCGATCAATGCGGGGTTGTTTTTTGTGCGCCGCGCCAGAATCTGGATGACGCGCTCAATTTCCTTTTGCCTCCCGATGACCGGGTCGAGCTTATTTTGCTCAGCCAGCGACGTCAGGTCGGTAGCCAGTTGATCGACCAGGGGAGTCTTCTCAGGGTCCTCTTTTTTATCCGCCTTCTGCCGGCGCCCCCTCGGGTGCCCGGCCAGTGCGGGCGGCGTTTCGGATTGCGATTCTCGCAGCACCCGATCCGTCTGGCGGCGAATCTGTTCGCCGGAGAGGCCGAATTTCCTGAGGATGTTCATCGCCTCGCAATCGTTCAGGCGGGTCAATCCAATCAAAAGATGTTCAGTTCCAACGAATTTTTGCCCTTTTTTGCGGGCTTCTTCAATGGCAAAGGGCATGACTTGCTGCAGCCCCGCTGAAAGAGAGATCGACCCGGTGTGATCGCCAATCCCAAGCTCTTTTTCAACCAGCGCAGAAACCCGGTCTGTTTCCAGCCCGAGCTCGCGTAAAACCCGGCTTGCAACGCTGCCTTCCAGTTCAATTAAGGCAATTAACAGGTGCTCCGTGCTGATTTGCGGTTTTTGCAAACGCTCGGCATGTTTTTGAGCCATGCTGAGCACCTGGCGTGCTTTGGGTGAAAAATTTTCAATACCAGCCACAGATAACCTCCTTGGCAATTTTTTTATCTTATTAACAACACGCCTGGATTGTCAAGTGATGATAGCAAAGTCGGATCCAGGGGGAAGTTGTAGACCTCCGCAACTTCAAAAACCAAACAACAACAAACGTGCGCAATCAGTTTATTTTTCAAGGTCTATCGTGATTCTACCTAACTTTGCCCTAAAAGGAAAATGTATGCAGCCTTTATTATGGAATGTTAATACTGCTCCACAAGGTCACAGGGGTTTTCTAAAAAACACCTCTCCAATTCCGCCCGGGTTAAGACCGTTGATCATGCCACATTCTTCAAAGCCCATATGCCTGTGCCAGGTCTGTGCTGCCGGCTCATCCAACTGGGAGGAGCTGTATAAAATGGTATAGCCCTGTTTCCTGAAGTGTTCTTCAACGAATCCCAACAAGATATGGCTCAAGCCGAGTTTTCGGTAAGCAGCGTCAATGATGATCAGGTCGATAAACGGGACACAGTCCCACAAATAGTTCATCCACAGAGATCCGATCAATTGATCCCGATGCAACAGGAGGACGATCTCCCCCTGACTGATTTTTTGTGCGATTTTATCGCGGGGCAGTTCATGATGCCGAATCATCCCAAGATCATCCAGACCTGCTATCCGAACGCTAAATTGATCGTCGCCCATATTAAATCTCCATTAATTAATTAATTGTGTTACCAATTAAATATTTTCACTGCTGTCAGCCAGATTTCACCAGGAATGGCTGTGAAATTGGATAATTCGGCTGAATGAGCCTGTTTTTCAGCAAACAGAAGGGGTTTGCGCCATTTTTTACTCTGCTCTCCCAACCAAATGCTTGAGACCACCATATTACACCTTGCACAGCCTGACACAACCCCAACCATCAACGCAGCTTGTGTAATATAATTATATTCCACTGTGCTCATCGATCACGACAGATCTGAAGGCACAGTCAAGCAGGTTGGCAATAAGCATTGGTTGGTGAAGATGGAAAATAATCAGGAATACCCCTTATTGATCGCCCAGACGGGCCCGTTGGAAGGAAGGCGTTGGAAAATCAAAGCCCCCCTGACCCTGGGCCGCGAAAAAGATTGTGATATCGTCATCCCCTTGCGCCAGGTCTCTCGCCATCACAGCCGGATATCACCCGACCCCCAGAATGGCGTTGTGATAGAAGACCTTAACAGTAAAAACGGCACCTACCTGAACGGCGTCCTGCTTCAGGAACCCCAACCGCTTGAAGACGGCGATGAAATCCAAATTTCCCTGGCGCAGCACTTCATCTACCTCAGCTCAGATGCAACCCTGCCCCTTGAGAGCCTGCCGCTCGAAATGCAGAAGCGGCGTCTCAGGGTTGATGCTGGCGCACGCCGCGTGTGGGTATTGGAAATCGAGCTCGATCCGCCCTTATCGGCAGCACAATTTAATTTACTGCAGGTTTTATATTCTCAAACGGGAGAGGTCGTCCCCCGTACGGAGCTCGTCGAAGCGGTGTGGGGTTGCTCTGCTGAAGGGGTCACAGAACAAGCCCTGGATGCGCTTGTGCGCCGGTTGCGTGACCGCATGGCGGAAATAGATCCCGGTTGGGAGTATATTGTCACCGTGCGCGGCCATGGATTGCGTCTCGACAATCCCCCGCTGGTGCGGTCCTGACCGCACTCAGTCCGCTTTTTCCAAATTCCTTTTCATCGTAAAGCGCAAAACCTGGCGATAAACCTGCTGCAATTTCTCAACCATATCCTGGCGTCCCTCCTGGGCCTGCGTCTGGCTGAGCAGACTGTACAGGAATTGTGAAAATTCATCCGTGATTTCTTCGGCATTTTCTTCAAGGACGGCACGGATAGCATCAACATCTTTTGCCTGGATCAGCGCTTCGATCAATTCAATATTGGCACCCGGTGCACTCACCTTTTGAATGGCTCCGGCGACCTGCTGGAGTTTCTTAAGCTGCTCCTGGTCATCCGCTTTGCGGGCAGCCTGGATGCGCGCGCGCAATACTTCCAGGAAGACCTCATTGATGCCGGGTAGTGCCTGCAGGGTGGCTTCTTCAATGTTTTCCTCGGCAAGAATTTTATCCAGAAGCTGACCGGCAAGATCTTCCTGCTCCTTGATGGCCTGGTCGATTTCGTGGGTCATTTCCAGCAGTTTGTCACGCAATGCCATCAGTTGGGCCTGTTGCTCCCCGGAAGCATGCTGCATCCGATCTGTCAGCAATTGGAAAAAGCTGTAGTCCAGACCGCTGCGCGCCATGCTGACCAGGGTGACCAACCGGATTTCACTTTCGGCTGCGTCAATGATCAAATCCAGCAAAGCCTCGCGCGTCAAACCCGCTTTGCTGGCCTGTTCCAGGGCATCCATGGCAGCTTGCTGTTCCTGGGCCTGGTGGAGTATTTTCTGTCCGAATTCGGTGTTTTCCAAAATTTGCTGTTGAAGTTCAACCAGCACCTTGGCGCTCTCTTCTTCTCCTGCTGCAGCAGCACTCTGGATCAGGCGCTGTAAAATCAGCAATAATTGTTCATCAACCAGTTCTTCTTCCTGGCGGATGACCTCAGGGCGAGCCTCGACGGTGACGCCCGCCAAGCGCTGCAGAAAGCTTAACCGATCTTGCTGCTCTTTGAGCATTTCAGGTGTGACCCCATCCTCCTCCAATATGCGCTCAGCCAAACGCTGGCGGGTGAGCATCGTCTCGGGATTGAGGAAATAAGCTTTGCGTTTTTCCGGCGGCTGCTTTTCCATCACCTGATTAATCAGGGGACCGATCATCTGTTGTTGCTGGTTGACGGGGACATTCAACTCGGGTGGGAAGAAAGTTAACAGCAGCTCTTTGTCAGGGTCATGGTAAACCAGCGGCGTGGGTGCCTGTCCGCGGTAACCACAATGGGGACATTGCACCAGGTTGTACGCTCCGGAAAGCAGGATTTGTTTCGCCTGCGGATCCTCAGCAGCATCAAATATTCGGGTAATCTCTGCCACAATGGGCTGCTTGCACTGCGGGCATGAAATGGTTGTTTTTGCCATGGTCTCACTTTCTTTAATCATGTAATAAATGCCAGGGTTTGCATTATACCTTCACAAAATTGAGTTAATCTCACCCGGGCGAAGAGATTGATGCGCAATTTACCCTCTAAATCTCAGAAATATATAAACATCTTCAAAGCTTCACTGAAATCACCGGGAAAAGGTTTACATGGTATCATTTTAAAAAGGCATCGGCACCATTGGGATCAGCAATCTGTGAAACGTCTGCAAAGGTTCAGTCTCCTCATCATTATGACAATTCTGACCGGGTTGTCGTTCCAGGCTGGCTATGCCCTGGTCCAACCGGATCTCCAGCTCAATTCGGTCAGCGTCTCGTTACTGCCAGAGTATATCCAGCCAACGGTTCTGGTGATCTACGAGATCAACCTGGATGAATCATTTCCCCTTCCCCAGGAGCTCATCTTTGAAATCCCGGCAGATGCGGAAGTGCTCACGGTGATTAACTTCTCGCCGGAAGACCGACCGATCGAATTAAGCTTCCGGGAAGCGCCTTTTGGAAGCTGGAAAGATTTGCGCTTCACCGCAATCCATCGCCGCCTTCACATCGAGTATCAGGACCCAAACCTGGTCAGATTTCATAACCAGAGGACCTACGAATTCAGATGGCTCTCCATGTACACGGTGGCGCAATTGCTGATTAATGTCCGCCAACCCCTGGATGCAAGCAACATCATCAGCCAGCCACCCTTAAGAAAAATTGGCAATGAATTTGACGAAAGCCCCATATTTATGGCTAATTTTGGGAAAATCGCCGCGGGCGAACTATTTTCGCTTAACATTGAATATCACAAGGGCAGCGGCGCGGTGGCTTATCCTGCGCTATCTGTTTTGCCCGCCAATCCAATTGACGAAACCGTACAGGGCAGAACCCCCTCGCCGATCTATGTGCTCGCATGGGTTCTGATGTTAAGTGTGGCCATTGCGCTGATTGTTGGTTCGTTTTATATCAGGTTCAGGAAGAAAGAAGTCGATAATTCTACGCGTATTTCCCAGGAAGAGATAAAAATCAACCCCGAAAGACAGACCTTCTTCTGCCACGAATGCGGCATGCGCACCAGGGTCGGGGAAAACTATTGCAGCAACTGCGGTACGGAGCTGCGCAAACCAACCCCCTTTGAGCAACCCTCCACCAGAAGCTAATTAATACTGAGTCTGTTGAGGTGAGCCAATAATCGCCCTGTTGATCAGGGTAGCAATAACTCCCAGCTGGCGCCTCCATCGATGGTGCGATACAACTTCAACGGCTCCCAGGTCATTTCATCCGGTATGGACACCACCCAACCATGCAAGCTGTCGACAAAATCAACCTTAAGGAGGACTTCCCCGGCTGAGATTCCGCTGGTAGCCATTGCTGACCAGGTAATTCCGCCATCGACACTGTGATACAACGTGGTATCTGACGCAATCCAGCCCTCATCGGGGCTGATAAAGTCCATAGCCTGGCTATCCTGCATCGCGTTCTGGAACGCCCACGTCTGACCGTAATCGGTGCTGCGGTAAATCAAGAGCTGGATGTCGCCATCGGGTAAATAGGCTCTGACCAGCATGAAAGCTGTGTTTGGATTTACAAAAAACAGCCCACTGATATCCAGTATATTGCCCCCAGTGACCCATGGAAGACTGATATCCGTTACTTGAGCCCAGGTCGCCCCTCCATCAGCCGTCTTAAACAGGTAAAACTCATCATCTGCTGGAATAACGCCCCAGATCCAACCGTTATCGACACCATGGAAGACGATGCCCTTCTTCATGCCGCCATGGGGTAGCGATTGGGTCGTGCCCGGCTCGTGGGTGAAAACCATCGTCCAGGTCTCCCCGCTGTTCAATGTTCGGAAAATCGCCACGTAATGAGACCCGGCGCCAACGTCCAGGCTCACCAGCGCATAACCCAGATTCTGATCAAGAAACGTCAGGACGGCGTTTTCAAAGGGCGGCGATAGGGTCATCCAGGTCTGTCCGCCATCCCGGGTGTGGAAAAGGTTGGCACTGCCGGCGGTATTGGCTATCAGCCAGGCGATATCCTGGTTCATGAAGAAAGGCTGGATACCAAAGCTACTGGATCCTGGCGGCAGGGTGCCCAAAGCAGCGGGGGTGACCTCCAGCCAAGAATGCCCTCCATCTTCTGTGACCAACAGGTGGTTCTGATCCCGGGTTACAGCCCAGCCGCGAGTGGGCGTGAACATCGCAATCGTATAAATGATCGGGTTGGTGAAGAACGGCGTGGCTAAAGGCGGCACTTCCGTCTCAGTAGGGGCAACCGTTGGGGAGGTTGTGGGAGTGTGGGTTTCGGTTTCAACAATCGTTTCTGTGGGGGATGGTTCAGCCGTCTCCTCCAGGGGAGGAACAGCCGTTTCCTCAAGGGGAGGCTCAGTCGTTTCCTCCAGGGGAGGCTGGGTGCTGAGCGTTGCTGTCAGCTCTACACGTCCCGGAAACTGGCATGCCAGGGCAGCCAGGATCAATGCCAGCACACAAATTAAAACGATCCGATTGGGTTTTTTCATAATGTTCTCCTTTTCCTTGCTTAACACCAACCAACAATTTGCGAGGCAGGTCAAGCAGCCTCAGGCAGAGTTCTCTTTTTTAAAAACCTGAGAGATGAATGGCTGCTCTGGCTCCAGAATAGCACAGCTCAGCGTGGGATGTCAACAATCCACTCGCAACAGCGTGGAACCACCGGGCGTTGATGCATTGTTTTCGAACATGGTTATAATTAATGATAAGTTGAGCACCGGGTTCACCCCGCCCGGAAAATTTACAGAACACTTTTCCAAGGGAGCGGATATGTCAAAATTTACTTCGGTTGTCAAAAGAGATGGTTCGATTGTTGAATTCACGCCCCAACGCATCACCAATGCGATCTACCGAGCTGCAGTCGCCGTCGGCGGGCGGGATAAGCATACCTCCGAAGCGCTGGCCAACAAGGTGTGCCGCCTCCTCGAAGAACAAACCCCTGAAGGTGAAATTCCCACCGTTGAACAGATCCAGGATATTGTTGAAAAAGTTCTCATCGAAGAGGGGCATGCCAGGGTCGCCAAGGCTTATATCCTCTACCGGGCAGAGCGGGCCAAGCTGCGTGAACAACGCGCTGAGCGCCGGGTTGAGCCCTCGAGCAATATCCCCTGGCATAAGTTGTGGCGCACCCTGGATTGGGCAGTAGAACACAATCTCCACACCGTTGAGAGCCTCAACGAGCGCATCCGCCGGGGAGAGCTTTCCGAAATTGTGGGCGCCTCAGAAGCCTTTTACCATGAGAACATTGAACATGCTGCCCATCTGATCGCCGATCGCAAACATGAACTGCGGATGGTGATCATCGCCGGGCCTTCCTCCTCGGGAAAAACCACCACCACCATCAAATTGGAGGAACGCCTGGCGCGCTTGGGCATGCGCCTGGTAACTCTCAACGTGGATAACTATTTTTACGATCTGGCCATGCATCCCGTAGACGAATTCGGGGATTACGATTTCGAAACGCCGCAAGCGCTGGACCTGGCGTTGATCAATGAGCACCTGGCTCGACTGTTTGAAGGTGAGGAAGTAAAAATCCCCTTCTATAATTTCAAGACCGGCACCCGCTCCCTGGAACAGACCTCTATGAAACTGGCGCCGGATGAAGTTATCCTGATTGACAGTTTGCACGGTCTCTTTCCGGCGATGACCGCTGACATCCCGGCGGAGAAGAAGTTCCGCCTGTATTTAGAACCGCTACTGCAGCTCAAAGACACGGACGGTCATTACGTGCGCTGGACGGATATTCGCCTGATGCGCCGCATGCTGCGGGATGCCTCTCACCGATCGTATGACCCGGACAAGACCCTGCTGCACTGGCATTATGTCCGCTCCAGCGAGCTGCGCAATATCATCCCCTATGTAGCCACCGCGGATTACATCGTCAACAGCGCCATGCCCTACGAGATCCCCTTGTATAAAACCAAGCTGTTTAATGGTTTTGCCCACTGGACGGAAACCTACGCCGATGATCCTTTACGTCGGGACGCATTCGAACGCACCAGCCGAATTCATCGCCTGATGCAGTCGTTGGAATCCATTGAAGATGATTCCATCGTCCCCGAGAACTCGGTCATTCGCGAGTTCATCGGGGGCAGTATCTATACGTATTAGAACAAACCGTCTCCAGGTTTCCCCATAAACCCGCGGTCAGTATTGATTGGGGCTTTCCTTTAAGTCATGCAGACTGAAGCTCAGCCCCAACTCAAGAGGTTGCCTTTTTAATCAACCCCCAGCGAATAATTTGCAGCCGCTCCCCTAAATCGCCTCCAGCAGATCGCGGACCAGGTCGGCTGGGTCCTCAATCCCCACTGAAAGGCGTACCAGCCCATCGCTGATCCCGGCGGCTAACCGCTCCTCGCGCGGGGTGTTGCGGTGAGTCATGCTGGCCGGGTGCTGGATGAGGGTATCAACATTGCCCAGGCTGACTGCCAGTGTGGCGATTTTTACCCGGTTCATCATGCGCTTTCCAGCCTCCAGTCCGCCCTTTAACTCGAAGGAGATCATGCCCCCGTATTCCATCATCTGTTTTTGCACCAGGGAATAATCCGGGTGGCTGGCGAGCCCGGGATAATAAACCCGTTCCACCTCGGGGTGATTTTCCAGCGCTTGCGCCACCTGCATGGCATTGCTGCATTGTCGTTCCATGCGCAGATCAAAAGTCTTTAAGCCGATATTCGCCAGCCAGGTATCCATGGGGCTCGGCGTGGGTCCCATCAGCTTGTAATTCGTAAGAAGCTCTCCTCGCAGCAAGTCCAGATCGGTGGTCAGTACCGCGCCGCCAATTAACTGACCATGCCCCGAAAGGAACTTGGTGGTGGAATGCACCACCAGGTCAGCACCCAGGGTCAAGGGACGCTGGCAGTAGGGTGTGGCGAAGGTGTTGTCCACTGCCACGCGTGCGCCATGCTGATGCGCCAGGTCTGCGACAGCCTCGATGTCTGTCAGACGCAAGCTGGGGTTAGCCGGCGTTTCGAGATAAGCCAGTTTTGCCTGCGGGTGCGTTTTAAAAGCCGTTTCCCAACCAGCGGGGGTGTTATCGGTCACCCAGAACACATCAATTCCGTATTTGGGCAGGATTTTCTTAAACAACTGATAAGTACCGTCGTATAAGGATACCTGGGTCAGCAGGCTATCCCCTGCCTGTACGCAAGCTAAAACTGCCGCTGTTGCTGCAGCCATCCCCGAGGCATACACCAATCCGCCGGCCAGGGTATGGGGGTCTGCATCCGGGTTGTGCTGGATCAGGTCCCAGGCTTCCAGCGCTGCCAGCTTTGTAGCCAATTGCTGATGATTGGGGTTGTTAAGGCGCGAATAATAATAGCCAGGTGCCTGACCTGCCGCAATGGCAGCGCCGGACTCTGTATCATTAAACACAAACACCGAATTTTGAAAGATTGGCGAGAGATGTGCGTTCTCGACATGATCCGCTTCGGTGTAGTGGGTCAATAACGTGGACAGTCCATAATATTTTCCGGGGTTCTGTTTCAATCGTATCTCCTTAGATTAATCGCGTTCAAAAATAACAGGATATATTTTACTGTCTTAATCGTCAACAGGGTTCTTTCAACGTGCTGGGATTTAAGCCTTTTTATCAGCCGATTAATTTCAGTGGATCGCACCCTCCAGCAATGCTTGCAGAACAATGAAGTCAGGATCGGGCTTTTAAAGCGGGGAGATGTCCTGTATAATTAACGAGAAGCGCCCTGCACAAAAAAAGGAGTAAACCATGGCTTTTAAACTAACCTACATCGGGCATGCCGCCCTGGCGCTGGAAACCGATGGCTTTCAGTTGCTGATCGACCCTTACCTCAGCGACAACCCGGCAACCAGCATGAACCCTGCAACTGTCGCTGCAGACTACATCCTGGTGACCCACGGTCATGGCGACCATCTCGGCGATGCCATCGAAATAGCCACACGCACTGGCGCAACGGTGATTGCCAATTTTGAAATTTGCAACTGGCTGCAGAAACAGGGCATCAAAGTCCATCCTCAGCACCTCGGCGGCGGGTTTCAGCATCCCTTTGGGTATCTCAAACTGACCCTGGCGCTGCACGGATCGGCACTGCCTGACGGCAGCTATGGCGGGAACCCGGCCGGGTTCTTACTAACCACCCACGCTGGCGAAAAGATCTACATGGCCGGAGACACCGGTTTATTCGGTGATATGCGCTTGATCGGCGAGGAAGGGGTGACCCTGGCCGTGATTCCCATCGGTGACAATTACACCATGGGTCCGGATGACGCGCTCCGGGCGGTGAAACTGCTCACACCGGAGTACGTGATCCCAATCCACTACAGCACCTGGGGATTAATCGCCCAGGACCCTCACGCGTGGGCAGAACGCGTTCACGCCGAAACCGATGCCCATGCCCGCGTGCTCGCCCCCGGTGAGCAATTCGTCTACCCCTGAGCTGCCGCCCATACCATGACCAGCAGCGCATCCGAAGCACAACGCCTGCCGCCGGGGCAAAAACTTACCGACGGGTTTCCCGCCCTGCATTATGGGCGCATCCCAACTTTCAATCCCGCCACCTGGGACTTTCGCATCTGGGGCGCTGTTGAAGCGCCCATCGTGTGGACCTGGGATCAAATTTTAGAGCTTCCACGGGTGAAAATTCGGCTGGACCTGCATTGCGTGACCACCTGGAGCAAATTGGATACAGAGTGGGAGGGCATCTCTCCGAAAGCCCTGGTAGAGCAGGGATTGATCAGGCTTACGCCTGGTGCCCGCTTTGTGATGCAACATGCCGATTTCGGTTATACAACCAACCTGCCGCTGGACGTGTTCCTGGGAGAAAACTTTTTACTGGCGACTCATTTCGCAGGGGAGCCCCTGACACCGGAACATGGCTACCCGCTGCGGGGGGTGATCGGCGCTATCCCCGACCGAAGGGATTTGAAAGATGTCTACCTGTGGAAGGGTGCCAAATGGCTGCGCGGGCTGGAATTCATGAAGGAAGACCGCCTGGGTTTTTGGGAGGCTAATGGCTATCACAATCAGGGGGATGTGTGGAAAGAACAGCGCCACTCAGGTTGATCAGGCTTTCATTTTTGCGCGCAGGAAGAAGTAGGCTAAACCCGCGCCGCCAGCCAGCAAAAATAGCCCCATTACCAGCAACAGGGGCGAGCGCTGCTGGCTCACCGGGACTTCTATCTCAGCCATCTGGGTACTGGGTTGCGCACCGAAATCCACCACGATGACATCGCCAGCGATCACCTCGATCGAGTAATTCATGCTGGTGGTCGGGTTATACCCATCCGGAATGCCCATACTCAGGTTATATTCCCCCTCCGGTACCTCGTCAAAACACACCGGGTTGACCAGGTCCGGGTTGCCGCCGACGGTTTCCAGGGTTCGGGAAAAGGTGCCAATGCGATTGTTGACGCTGACCACACCCCCGCCCAGGAAAAACTCGTTGATAGAACGCCTTTGATTGCCATCCAGATCCTCAAACAGAGCCACACAAATCTGGCCAAAGCCCTCAAAGGGCGTGCTTGTGGGCAAGCCGGGAACGGGCAGGGGCTGTATCTCCACAGGCGCGGGCGTGACCGGGTCAACCTGTGCCAGCAGCAACTGCATTCCCGGGTAGATCTCACAAGCCGCGGTCAGTGAATTTAAGATCACCAGGTCGTCAATTGTGACGCCGGTCAGTAAAAAAATGCGCGTACAATTATCGCCTTCCTGGACGGTATAGAAGATCTGTCCTTGAGCATTGGGCGTGGGGGTATGGTAAGCGGCTTGCGCCAGATCACGCGCCTGGGCACCCCGGGGCGCCAGGAGCAATCCCGATCCCAGGCTCACAAACAGGAATATTAACAGTAAAAACCAGGGTTTTTTAATCAATGTTATCTTTCCAGATAAAAATTATAACACCTGTGAGAATTAAAGCCAGAGTTCCCTGCGGTTGGTCAAAACCTGGTTAAGTTATATAATGATGATCTCAAATGCAAACAAAGAAACCAATTCTTCGGGCTATTTTTTTAATTTCTGGTGCCCTGTTGCTGGCGATCAGCTTCATCAGCCTGCCCGCTTGTAACCTGGTCCCACCTGAGCCCACCCTCACCCCCACCCAGACGGAAACACCAACCCAAACGGAAACCCCCACCCCGACCATTGATTGGTTTCCCAGAACAGCCACACCCACCCTGCCCGCCTTTTCCAGCCCCACGATACAGCCCCCCTTTGAAGATACACGCACAGGGATTTCAGATCTTCTGATAAGCGATGATTTTTCTGATGAAAGACTGTGGGAAACCCGGCAAAGCCCCGCCGGCAATATCGCCTTCGGCACACAGAACCTGACCCTGGCCATCGCCAGGGCGGAAACCAGCCTGACCAGCCGCAGTGAGCACAACCTGCCAGAGAATTTTTACCTGGAAATCACCGTTCAACCATCCCTGTGTGAACCCAAAGACCAGATTGGCGTGATTTTCTGGCAGCAATCGGAGGGCGATTTCTACCGTCTGCTGGTGGATTGCGCAGGGCAGGTACGCCTGGAGGTGATCCAGGAGGGGGTGACAACGGTTTTACAGAATTGGGTAACGGGTCCGGGAATCCAGCCTGGCGCACCATCTTCCAACCGGCTGGGGCTGTGGGTCTCCCGGGGGATGTTTCATCTGTACATTAATGACGCTTTTCAATTTGAGCAGCGAATTGCCAGCCATCGCCAAGGCAACCTGGGGGTGTATGCCAGGACGGTCAGCAGTTCCGCCATGACCGTCCGGTTTTCAGAACTGGAGATTTTCCGGGTGGATCCCAATTAACAGGTTAATCACCGTCCCCATCGTCCACAAAGGCGGTTTCATGCGAAACAGTCAGCCTGGGCAACTGAAGCATCAGGGTTTCCAGCAATAGCTGAAGATTGACGTTGGCATCCAGGTGTTGAAGCGCCTGTTCATGGGCAAGGATCAGCTCGCGGGCTTTTTTCGCAGGCACCTGCAACGCCACCTGGTCAATCTGGGTCAACAGGTCCAGGTTGACCGGGGGCAGTGATTCGCTGGAGGCTCGCAAAAAGACGTCGCGCCAAAATGAAAGCCAGATCGATAAAACCTCGCCGATTTTGTGGCGGGGTTTGTCCAGCGCCTGAAGAAAAGACCCGATGCGCTTAAAACGTTCATAACGCGGCGCGTCCAGCAATTGCAACAAAGTTTCCAGGTGTGCCCTGCGATTGACCAGCGTTGATGGGTCTTCAGTCAATCGGATGGCTGCACCAATCCGCCCGCCTGAAATATGCGCCAGCAAACGCGCCTGATCGTCATCCAGGCTGTGATGGGTTTGTAAATAGGCTCGAGTTTCATCAATCGCTGCCGGTCTCAAGCGGATCACCTCGCAGCGGGAGGTAATCGTGGGTAAAAGGCCCTCCGGCGTAAGCGCGGTCAGCAGTAAAATCACCCGTCCGGGGGGTTCTTCAAGGGTTTTAAGAAGCGCATTGGCTGCCTGTGTTGTGGCGCGCTGAAAGTCGGGCAGCAGGGCAATCCGGTAAGCGGCAGAATATGGCGACAGCGCCAGCGCTCGCTGCAGGGTGCGCACCTGGTCAATCAGGATGTCCTTATGGCCCTCTTCGGGTTGGAGCAGGCTTAAATCAGGGTGAGTCAGCGAGGCAAGCTGGCGGCAGGCGCGGCAGTCACCGCAATAATCGCCCGGCTCCGGCGGGTTGTCACAATTAATGGCTTGGGCAAAACGGATGGCCAGCGTTTGCCGTCCCACGCCCTCAGGCCCGGTGAACAGGTAAGCATGCCGCAATTTATTGCCAGAGACATGCTTTCTGAGCAGCTCTACCGCCCAATCATGACCGTGTATTTGCCAGTGCATGCCCTTATTGTAGCGCAAAACCGTCTTCAGGCGCAGATTTGCCAAAAATTCGCTCCGCATTGACCCATGATCGCTGTGGATTGTGCCTGAATGATGGTGATTTAACCTTAGAAGTGGTAAACTGTATGAGCAAATTGATAACGAACAGAAGTGTACAGAAATGCGAACGATTTATCCCTTTACAGCAATCGTGGGTCAGCAACGCATGAGCCGGGCATTGATATTAAATGCGATCGACACTCGCATCGGCGGTGTTTTGATCCGCGGCGAGCGCGGCACCGGAAAATCAACTGCGGCGCGAGCCTTGGCTGCCTTATTGCCCCCGGTTCAGGTGGTGCAGAACTGCCGGTTTGGATGTGACCCCCAAAAACCGATCAGCTGGTGCACAGAATGCCGGGAGCGTTTCGAAGCCGATGAAAACGGTTTGCCCGTTGAGACCCGGCAAACACCCTTCATCAACCTGCCGATCTCAGCCACGGAAGACCGGGTGGTGGGTACCCTGGATATCGAAAAAGCGATCCAAAAGGGTGAGCGCCACTTTGAACCCGGCGTTTTAGCGGCTGCCAATCGCGGCTTGCTGTACATTGACGAGGTCAACCTGCTGGACGACCATGTGGTGGACGTTTTGCTCGATTCAGCGGCGATGGGGATGAACATCGTCGAACGCGAAGGCATCTCCTTTGCTCACCCGGCGCGCTTTATCCTGGTGGGCACGATGAACCCCGAAGAAGGCGATTTGCGCCCGCAACTGCTGGACCGGTTTGCCCTCTCCGTTGAAATTCGCGGCATCCTCGATCCCCGACAGCGCGTGCAGATCATGGAGCGCAACCTGGCGTTTGAGGCTGACCCGGAAGCCTTCCGCCAGAAATGGCTCCCCAGGGAACAGGAGCTTTCAGAGAAAATCGCCAGAGCCAGGCAAATGCTGGACAAGGTGGGTTATACCAGCCGCGACTTGCTGGTCATCGCTGACCTGACAGCCAAAATGCAGGTTGACGGACACCGGGCGGACCTGGTGATCCTCAAAGCCTCGCGCGCCCATGCCGCATTTGAAGGTCGGGACGCCATCAACCCCTATGATATTGCCCTGGCTGCCGAGCTGGCGCTTCCGCACCGCGTTAAAGCCGGTCCCTTCAGGCATTCAGAGATGGGCATCACCCAATTACAGGAGCATATCGAAGAATTGGTGGGCTCTGCTTCTGAAGGCGCCCCTGTGGATCAGCAAGACCGGGGTGATGAATCCCAAACCAGTCAAAAAAAAAGCCTCTCTCCCCCCATCTCGAAATTAGCGAAGAACCCGTTGGATCCAAGCCCGTAGCGCCTGCCCGACAGGATATCTTCAGCGACAATACCGCCCACTGGTGGGAAGGTGGGAAATCGGTTAAACCCGGCGAGACCTTTGCGCCGCGCCGCCTGGACACCCCCCTGGATGAAATTATGCGCAAGCAGAGCGGGCGCCGCTCTCAGACTCAAACCGACCGCAAGCGCGGACGCTATATCCAGGCCCGCCCTGCCAACGGCAAAGCCGATGACCTGGCTTTTGACGCCACGCTGCGCGCCGCTGCCCCGTTTCAAAAAGCGCGTGAGGAGGGCAAAAATAATGAGGTGGCTTTTTCCGTTCGGCGGGAGGACTATCAACGCAAGGTGCGGGTTCGAAGGACGGCAAACCTGATTTTATTCCTGGTGGATGCCTCCTGGTCTATGGCTGTGGCGGAGCGCATGGCTGCCACCAAGGGCGCCATCCTCTCGCTGCTGACCGACGCCTACCAGCGCCGTGACCGGGTGGGGTTGATCGTGTTTCAGAAGGACCGCGCCACCCTGGTACTGCCGCCAACCAACTCGGTTTTGCTGGCACAACAAGCCCTGGCGGACATCCCTGTGGGCGGGAAAACGCCCCTGAGCGCCGGCTTACAAATGGCTTATGAGGTGCTAAAACGCGAGAAAATACTGCACCCCGATGTTTACCCTCTGCTGATTATCCTGACCGACGGCGCCGGCAACGTCGCGCTGGGCAGCGGCTCGCCGGAAAAAGAAGCCCATCTGCTGGCTGAACAAATTGCCAACGAAGACCTGCGCTCTGTGGTGATCAACATGGAGCACGAAGCTTTCGACCAGGGATTGGCGCATGCCCTGGCAGATCATCTCCAAGCCACCTGCTACACCCTGGATGAACTGCGCAGTGATACGCTCTACCGCACGGTGCAAAAAGAAATTCACTCCGGGGTTCCAGGCGCTCAGCCTGGAAAAGCCTCCAGGTGATCATCGGCGCGGTGAAACCTGCGCGATCATTCCCCTTTTTTTGCAGGCTTAGTTTTTTCCTTCAGTGAGCGCTCAGCAGCTTGTCGTTTCTTCGACCACGATGTCGGGGAAAAACTGGCGCAATGTGCCCGCCACCCAGCCCTGCAGCGTGGCTGGAGACAGGGGACAATCTTCACAGGCGCCGCCAAGGCGTACAAAAACCGTCCTGCCTTCGATGCGATCTAATTCAACTGAACCCCCGTGATAATGCTCAATATAGGCGCTGATCTGTTCGATCAGCCCGTTAACCTGTTCTTCAAAGGTGAAATCCTGTTCGGTCATAAACCCTGCTCCTGATAAGCTTTGTGCTTTCTCAAATCATAACATATAAGGCGATCAAGGTGCAATTGTTGCGTTTTGTCAGCTTATAGATGACGTGCGTGGGGTAATTATAGGAGAATTGTAGGGTAGGCGTCAAGCAGCGCGGTTTGTATTTCGCTATACTGAAGGCACAAGGGTTTTGAGAACATTTTTTTTCTCCTCCAAATGAGAGCCAGGCGTGGCGGACCTGGCTCTCAGTATTTATCCCCAGCTTTTTAACACAATTCAGCGGGTTATCCACAGGTTTTCCACCATTGATTGAGTTTATCCACACAACGGTCCACACCTGTGCAGGGCAGCCAACCTGATGCCCCTGGCGGGAGAACTTCAGCGCCCCGAGAATGGCGATGGTGGCTGGTGGCTCATAGCTGAAGGGGATGGTGGCAGGGAGCAGGAAGCAGGGAAATAATTTTGTTACTTCGAGATTGTTGCGTTCCTCGCAATTATGTCACTGCGAGCTTGCGAAGCAGTCTCACATTTTCGAGATGAGATTGCTTCGTTCCTCGCAATGACAGGATTCGCAATATCAGATGCTGCAAGATTGCTTACCCTTCGCTGCGCTTGAGCACGCTTCGCAGTCGTTCCTCACGATTATGTCACTGAAAACTCGATTATGTCACTGCGAGCTTGTGAAGCAGTCTCATATTTTCGGGATGAGATTGCTTACCCTTCGCTGCGCTTGGGCACGCTACGCAGTCGTTCCTCGCTATTGTGTCACTGCGAGCTTGCGAAGCAGTCTCATATTTTCGAGATGAGATTGCTTCGTTCCTCGCAATGACAGGATTCGCAATATCAGATGCTGCAAGATTGCTTACCCTTCGCTGCGCTTGAGCACGCTGCGCAGTCGTTCCTCGCAATTATGTCACTGAGAACTCAATTATGTCACTGCGAGCTTGCGAAGCAGTCTCCTATTACAGGATGAGATTGCTTACCCTTCGCTGCGCTTGGGCACGCTACGCAGTCGTCCCTCGCAATGACAGATGCTGCTGGCGAGAGAGCTTCAGCGCCCGGAGAATGGCGATAGTGTAGGGTGGTTCATAGCTGAAAGGGGTTGCTGGCTGGTAGCTGGTAGTTAGTAGTGGGTAGTTGAAAGCTGAAAGCTCAAAGGTGAAAGGGGGTGGTAGCTGGTAGTTGGTAGCTCATGGCTAGAAGGTGAAACACTGTTAACTGGTGGTTATTATGCCTGATTCGCTTTTCACCGCTCCCGCTTCCTGCTTCCTGATTCCTGATTCCTGATTCCTATTCACTACTCACCATTCACCGTTTCCTTAATCCCAAACAACGCCAGGGTTGAAATCAGGAACAGCAGCCCGAAGATGCCCATCAGGGCGGTGAAGCCAATCCCATCTCCAATGGGACCGCCAATGTACGCGCCAATGGCGCCGGCACCCGCCCCGGCCAGGTTGTGAATGCCGAGGTAACGCCCAGCTTCTTGTTTGGGGACCAATCCCGTCCCCAGCGCCCAACTGGCGGAATAAAACAGTCCCGTCGCCAGGCCGATCAACCCGCCGCCGATGTACAGCATGGTACTGGAGGGTGAAACGATGATGATAATGGTGCCCAGCAAAGCCAGCGCGCCGGAAATCGCGCACACGGGTTTCTTGCCGATCTTATCGCTCAGCCAGCCCGCCGGAATGCTGGAGACAAAAATCGCCAGCCCGACAAACAGCATCAACTGCCCAAACATGCCCTCAATCGAAGCGCCCTGAAGGGAGGCAAAGCGTTCCTGAAGGTAAAAAACCGCAAACACGGAAAGGTTCGTGGTGCCGACCAGGAAGGACAGGCGATTAATCACCCACCAGGTGAAGGATTTATCCACCTGTGAGTTCTGCTTGCCCAGGCTGATGCGCACGCTGCCCCACACACCGAGCACCACCGCAAGGACCATGCCGAGCACAGCAATTGTTGCGGTTGCGATCAACGCTGATGTCTCTGCCAATCGCGCGGCCAGCCGGTTGACCGCGTTCACCAATGCGCCCGAGCCGAGGATGACAAGCGTAAAGGCGCCCGTCATGGCTGCCAGGCGCACGACAGGCTCCCAATTCATTTTTGAAACCGGTTGTTTAACCGGTTTTTCCGGCGCAAACATGGTCAGCGCGGCGCATGCCAGCACCACAGCGCTGAGGGTGATGAGCGCAGGCCAGTAATTTCCATTACCGACCTGTTTGGTGATCACAAAGGACACAAAAATCATCGGCGCCGGCAGCTCAAACACCGCCTTTACCCCGGAGAAGATGCCGTGCTTTTCCTCGGGAACGATATCCGGGATCAAGCCCTGCAAAGCGCCGTGCCCGGTATTGGCAGACAGCATCGACAGGATATAAGCAGCAAATAAAAGCCAGTAGCCCGTCATCCCTTCCATGGTGGCGGCAATTACACCGATGAGAACAAACACCAGCACTTCGGTTATTGCGCCAATCAAGATAAACGGCCGCCGCCGCCCGAAGCGAGACGTGCTGTGGTCAGAAATCATGCCGATCAGCGCCTGGATCAGCACCGCAGTCATCAGCCCCCACAGGCGAATATTCCCCAGGGCAGCGCCTTTAACGGATTCATCGACAAACTTGACCAAAATTAGCGGAACGATCAACGCCAGCGTCTGCGAGCGCGCGGTCAAAGCAAAATAATAGATATTGATGGTGATATAGTCATACCAGCGAATTTTTCGATCCATCAGACAACCTCCACATCAGAACAAAGCAACCCGGTGATTTTGTATATGAATTTTTCAATCAAGGCTTCAGCATTATGGCTGATTAAACGGCTCTGATTTCAATTTTTTACCAAAAGACCAGTCTTCCAGCTAAAGGTCACGCAGCATACTGTTGTTTAGATCGCGATCAATTTCCCAGGGATAAACAATAAAGGCATCCGTGGTGGCAGCATAGAAATCGGGCCGATTGGTGCCAAACAGGTTGCGGTAAGGGTTGAAATGCAATACACAGGTGTAAGGGAAACCGCCGGCAGCAGACACCCGATTTTTTACCGAGGTGATCGTGCGACCGGACCCCCAAACATCATCTACAATCAGGATGCGTTCGCCAACCAGCAGTTCGTCTTCTGGAAACATCAGGAATTTTGGCCAAGCCAGTAAACGTGAGCGGCGCAATTCCTCAAGTTCGAGGGGGAAATCCACCGATGCGATATAAATTTTTTGAACATCCATCGCCTCTGCCAGCAATCCGCCCGGGATAATACCTCCTCGAGAGATGAGGATCATCGCCTGAAAGGTGATCGTAAATTGGGGCACCAGGTGATCAATCAATTGATCAACATCATTCCAGGTATACAATTCCTTTCTTTGCGGCATGATTATTTTTCCTTCGGGTTTGGCCTTCTCGTTTTCATCACCTGGCTTAAAATCTCTGGCGGTGGGCTGTGGCTAGGATCACCCATCATACGAGCATTTTCCACACTCAAAATCCATTGATAGAGCGTGGTGTAATAACAGGCTCGATTAAAACTGCTAAAGCTCGTCCCCAATAAGGTTAGAACGCCGGCGATCAAAGTTCCAACTGCAACCGCAATTAATCGGCTAAGAAGCCGGGCTGTTTTAAAATCAGCGATCTTTAACCCAACCCATAAGCCAACTCCTGCGCCCAGCAGGATAAACAAGCCCTGCACCACCGTCGACAGCGGACGAACGGCAACCAGGTCATGGCGAAAACGGATTAAGCGATTCGCGACCAGTTGTTTGATGCGGTCAATCGCTTCCCTCAATCTGAAGGATTCCAGGGTCATTATCGGCAGCATCAGGTATGCGGCTGACAGCCAGTCTGATTTTTCTACGTGTTGGGGACGGAAAGCCTGGTTAAACAGACGAATAATCCAAAAGCCCGGCTGGAGAAAGACCCATAAGAGGACCTCGTACCAGCGAGCATAGTCCTGTTTCCCTTGCGAAGAACCCGGTAATCCCTGATCCATCCAGGTCAAATCGTCAAAGATCAGGCAAGTCTCTAATGCGGTGATCTCTCCCCAGGCCAGTAAACAAAATAAAAGCAAGCTGATCAACACGCCAATCAACACCAATCCAAGCGGTCGGGTGCCGAAAAACGCAACTACGATCAACAACGCAACCAACCACAGGATGATCAGTGCCATCCCGCCCATCCATAGGTGGAAAAGTGGACTTCGCAGCCGACGATGTTTCAGCGTCAGTGCAAAACAAGCATTAATGAAACGAAATGCATACTTCAGATGCTGCACAAGCATGCTCCTGAAAAGGACTCATAAAATCAATTCTATTATAACGTGAGGTCGCCAATGCTGTCACCTGATTTCTTGCCGATTGCGACTTTACAACAAACTGGGCGGGTCGACCTCAATGATCCAATCCGCAGGCAGCCGGTTGCGCAAGAGCTCCTTAGGGTCAGGGCCGCGCAGGATGATCTGCCAGCGGTAGCGTCCATGCAGCCGCGTGAAGAAACAGGGCACCGGTCCGATCAGCGACACAGGCTGCCCGCCTTCGGCAATCCAGCCCTGCAGTTTCCCCGCCAGCGACAGGGCGGCTTCTTCTGCGATATGGGGGTCCTGGTGGCGGTATTCCAATCTGACCAGGCGTGTAAACGGTGGGTAGCGTAACTGGCGCCTGTAGTCAATTTCCTGCTGATAGAATGCGGCGTAATCATGTTTTGCCGCGGTTTGTATGGCGTAATGCTCTGGCTGATAGGTCTGGATAATCACCCGCCCACCCAAAGGGCTGCGCCCGGCGCGCCCGGCGACCTGGGTCAGAAGCTGAAAGGTGCGTTCAGTGGAACGGTAATCGGGTAAGTTTAGCCCCACCTCAGCCAAAATGACCCCAACCAGGGTGACCAGGGGTAAATCCAGTCCCTTCGCCAGCATCTGTGTGCCGATGAGGATATCCGCCTTTTGATGGGTAAACTGTGACAGAATACGCTCATGGGCGCCCTTCGTTTGGGTGGTTTCAGCATCCCAGCGCAGGGTGCGGGCGCCAGGAAAGAATTCTTTCACCTGCTGTTCAACCTTTTCAGTCCCTGTGCCCAGTTGCCGAATCTGTCGGCTGCCGCAGACTGGGCAGCGTTTGGGTACCTGGCGCTGATATCCACAGGTATGGCACAGCAGTCCATCTAAGGAGCGATGGTACGTTAACGGCTTATCATCCCTGGGGCAGCTAACCACATAGCCACATTCGCGGCAGAACACATAGGAGGCGGAGCCGCGCCGATTGAGAAATAAAATCGCCTGCTGATGTGAAGCAAGCACATCCTGAATAGCGCCTTGCAAATCCCGGCTAAAAATGGTGCGATTTCCGTCCTTGAGCTCTGTGCGCATGTCCACAATGGTCACTCGCGGCAGACCCAAATCCGCTGTTTGGCCCTCTCCTGCCGTCAATGTGAGATCGATCCCAAGGCGGCGGACATGGCGCTCGATGGATTCACGATGCGCCAGGATCCGTTTTGGCAATTCGATATATTTCCAGTTACCGTGAACCGCCTGGTAAAACTGGGTGATCTGTGGCGTTGCTGATCCCAGGATGATCGGCGCACCCGACAGCCGTGCACAGGCTACTGCCGTAGGAACCCCGCGATAATAGGGGGATCGATCCTGCTGGTCGTAGGAATCCTGATCACATTCGTCAACCACAATTAACCCGATATTTGGCATAGGAACGAACAAGGCGCTGCGCGGACCAATAATTACCGGCAGTTCACCCATGCGCACACGCAGCCAGGTGTCATAGCGCTCACCAGCAGAAAGCTGAGAGTGAATCACCCCGACTTTGCCCGGAAAGCGCGCTGAAAACCGCTGCACGGTCTGGGGCGTAAGGGAAATTTCAGGGACGAGGATGATGGCGCCTTTGCCCGCTGCCAGGGTTTCACGGACCGCGCGCAGGTAGATTTCGGTTTTTCCCGAGCCTGTTACGCCGTGCAGAAGGAAGGGCTGCGGCGTTCGCCCCTGGCGGGCTTGATCCAGCCCAGAGCGAATGATTTCCCAGGCTGCATCCTGGTCATGGGTCAGTTCCGGCAGCAAAGCAGGAATAAAGGGCAGATCTTCCAATGGGTCACGCCAGACCTGGTCTTCAACGAATTCGATCCAACCCATGCGCTCCAGAGTTTTAAGGTCCGCGTTGTTCGCCCCGGTTTGGGCATAGACCTGTTTGGATTCCACCAGTTTGGCTTCAGACGCAAGAAAACGTAGCACAGCCTCTCGACGGGCGTGCACCTGTGCAAATCGACTGAAGGACTGCCCCGCCTGGTCGATGTCAGCGGGGTCCCTGGTCAACATGACCTTCCGTACGGTTTTGGGGCGGATGCGCGGTTCGGGCAGAATGGCGCGCATCGATAGCACCCCTTTGCGCACCAGCCTTCGGGCTACCCCGCGCCATTCAATCTTGGGGATGAAAGCGTCGATTTGCCGGCCGCGCAAGTCGCCGCGCTTTTGCAGTAAACGAATCAGCCGCTTTTCAAGCGGTGAAAAAGCCGCGAGATCGATTTCTCCTGCTGAGATCAAGCGCACCAGGGTATCCGCGCGCTGAGTTAAACCAGGCGGCAGCATCAGCTCAATACAAGCCCCAAGGGGCGCCAGGGTCTCATCCGCCAGCCAGTATGCCAGTGCAAGCTGTGTGGATGTTAACGGCGGCAGACCTTCCACCAGGTCTTCGACCGGGCGGGTTTCAGCCACTTCGGGGACGTCAATATGCTTTACAATAATCCCTTGAACCCGTTGTGGTCCAAAGGGCACGATCACCAGTGACCCGGGCTTAACTGAACCCACCAAATCAGGGGGTAAGTGATAATGGTATGTGCCAGAGATCTTGGGGAGGTTGATCAACACCTCAACATAGGATTGCATACCCCAATTTTACCCTGAATGATGATCCCATTGAGGCTTGATATCGGAGGGTGGTGGTCGGATCGTCTGGTCAAACATCGCTTCTAACCAGGGCTTAATCAATATGAGCGCTTACAATTCAAACTCAATCCGGGTAAAATATTCATTGAATGCGCTTATCCAGCACGCCGCTTTTTCCCGCTGGATGGGCGAAAGCCGGCTAAACGCCGAAAATAAGTCCGGCAATACTATGAGGAGAGAAGACCCACACGCGTTGGGTTGGGAAGTGTTCAGTTGAGGTTTAAGACGATGCCAGTCCCTATCAAGGCTGGTACGGTATTACACGACCGCTATCAGATTAAACAGATCATCGGCCAGGGCGGAATGGGGTGTATCTACCTGGCTGAAGATCAGCGTCTGGAAGGCCGCCTGTGTGCCGTTAAAGAGGTTGAATACGACCTGGCTTTTCCCGAGGAGATGCTCAACGAAGCACGCGATCAATTTCAGCGCGAAGCAACGGTTTTGGCACGTCTGGATCACCCCAACCTGCCGAAGGTCTCGGATTTCTTTTCGATTGGCGAGCGCGATTACCTGGTGATGGATTATGTTCCGGGCAAAGACCTGCGCCAGTTGATGATTGAAGCCCGCCAAAAACAGACCTTTTTACCCGAAGAAGACGTTCTCGACTGGGCCAGCCAAATCGCTGATGCGCTCAAATACCTGCACACCCAGGACCCACCGATTGTGCACCGCGACATCAAACCCAGCAATCTCAAACTCACTCCCAACGGGCTGCTCAAACTGGTGGATTTTGGCCTGGTGAAGATGTTGGCGCCCGGCGAAGTAACCATCACCATCCTCCAGGGACAGGGCACTGCCCTGTATACACCCCTGGAACAATACGGCGGCGATTCAGGACACACCGACGCTCGCAGCGATATTTTTGCCTTTGGCGGGACGCTTTACCACTTGCTGACCAACGAACCTCCCCTTAACGTTCGCGAGCGGTTTCTGAACCCGGACGCCCTGCCGCGCGCCAGGACGATCAACTCCAATATCAGTGTCCGCACCGAACGGGCCATTCATTGGGCGCTGCAATTGCACCCGGAGGATCGTCCAAATGATATTGATGCCTTTGTCAAAGCCCTGTTTGTGGAAGATGCCCCCGCGTCCAAAACCTATCGTCGTGATCGCCTGCAACCCAAACTGGTACAAAAACCGGAAATGGCTCTGCTTTACCTGGCGGGAAGTTTAATGGTGATCAGTTTATTGCTCACCTTGATCCGGAATTTTTAACGTCAAAGTCCCCCCTACCGCAACAATAAAAGAAGCTCATCATGCCAGGGTTTAGCGGCGATTTCGCTTTGGATAGCGCCCTTCAGTCCCCATCCACCAGATCAAAGCCGCAATCCATCCGATTAATAGCCCCGCAACCACAATCTCAATCACATACAGGGTCCCGGATTGCTGGATCCAATCCTTAACGCCACTGATGCCCAGGTTGAGATAGGTATAAGCGCCCAGACCACCGATCAGCGCACATAAAGCAGAACGCAAGCCCCACCGTGATGAACCCCACCACAACAAGCCGATCATAAATGTCAGGGCGCTGCCAATCCCCATCACCAGAACACCAAAAGCCCAATCGCCCAGGGAGGGATAGCTGGCGGGAAGGGGTTCGGGGGTGCTGGTGGGCGTGGGCTGTAGGGTAGGCGTGATCGTTGCCGTTGGCGTGGGCTCTGGTGTTGGGGAAACCAATGGCGTCGGCGTAAACGCAAAAAATGACATGACCCCTTCGGGAGAAATGTTGATTTGCAATGTCTCTGACCGGGTCGCCAAACCACTTGAAGCGATAACATCCATGCCCCCAGCAGATTCAATCCGGTAATTAAAAAACGCCACACCACCCTGGGTAGTGGATTCGAACTGCTGGGTGATATCAGGCTCACCTGAGATGCGAAAGTCGAAACGTACCCGGGTGCCATCAGGCACAATGTTTTGATTGTGGTCCAGAATTGGTGAGGTGCGAATGGTGATCAAATCGCCCACCTTAAAGCTCGGCAGCGGCGTCGGCGCGGGCGTCGGGGTTATATCAAAGATAATATCCCCTTCTACTCCTGGTTCACCGACATCCTCTTCCGCTTCAACGCTGGTGGCAGGCGCTTGCTCTGCTTCCACGGGCATGACCAGCTCCAGGCGGATCACCTGGTTTGGATTGGGCGCTGTGACGATGCTCAGATCATAACCGACTGCATTCAATGATATGGGCAGGGCTCCTGACGGGGCGTACTCCTGCATCAAGACTCGTGCTGCCACATCCAAAAAAGCAGGCGCCTTGCTAAACAGGCCATAATAAGCCGTGACCTTGGAAATCTCAGTGGCATCCAGATAGATCGGTGAATCCAGGGCAAAAACGATCACTTTTTTCTCTGATAATAACTCGGGGCGTTCAGCCAGGATACGCCGCAACGCAGCCGAGGATGGAATATTCTCCGATACATTAAGGGTGTTGAAAATCAGCCAGTCCGCAGATTTAAGATTTGATTCGATCAGCTCTGCCATGTCCGTTTCAAGGTTATCCAAAAACTCGGTCAGTTGCGTGAAAGAATATGAGTTGATCCGGTTTTGAAGGATTTGCCCGCCTGCCTGAGGTCCATAAAGATTAACCAGGGCGTTAGCCAGCGCATGGGTGCCAATCGCCGTCGTTGAAGGACAACCATCACAGCAGGAAATCGTGCGAACGTCGGTAAAAATCATCATGCGTTCGTACCACAACGGCGGGTCAGGGAGAAGCGTGTCCAGTTCTTGTGCGCTGGGACTGAGCAAGGTCACTGCTGCCTGCGCGACATCAAAAGTGGTCTCCTGGGCTGCGCTGTGTGCTTCAACAACTTCATTCGACATGCGGGGAAAGGCAAAATTAGGGTAAATTTTACTTTTGGCTTCCAAAATACGTAACACCGAAACGTCCACCCTCCTGGCAAAGGCTGAGTCTTCGCGGTATTTCTGGACAAAAGAATCAATCGTCGAAATAAGGGTTGTATATGGGTCGGGGTCACCTGTGGAAATGAGATTGTTTATGTAAAGGACGTCATTACCCGCCAGGAAAGCATTGCGCGCCACCTGCCGAGCATCAAAATTCACATCGTTTGGATCAAAGAAACGCCTGATGGCACCGCTGCCGAGGTTTTCGCTGATGAGCAACCCGCCAGCTTCACGCCAGGAGGCAAATTCAGGCAAGGAAAAGACCTGTTGAATCGCATTTGAATCAAAACTGATCGGTCGGGTGCTCGCCCGGATGTTCCCCTGGAAGCCCTGATAGCGGTTGTGCGAAATCATCATGGCGTCCACGCATCCAGGAGACCCGAATGATGGCGTCGTAACGGAGAAATACGGCACCAGTTCCACCTGTGTCAACTGGCCCAGTGATTTTCGAACGGTCGATACTTCCCGGTCCGGAGATCGATCTGAATTCCCCGTACCCGGAAAATTCTGAGCCACAACCAGCATGCGGTTATTACTGCCCGTATGCAAACCGCTGACGAAGGCTTTTCCCATTTCTCCCACCCAAAAGGGGTTCCCGCCAAAGGCATTGACCCCCAGCGAGCTGGCTGCCTCGTTATTAACCGTTTCAATCACATCTAAATTGGGACCCAAATATAAATTGATCCCCAACGAACTCAACTGGTTGCCCAGAATTTCACCAACCTGGTTTGCCAGGCTCAGGTCCCAACTGGCGCCAATTGCCAGGTGTGAGGGCAGTTGCTCCACGCCGAATAAAATCTGATCGCCCGGGTATCCATTGCCCAACTGTTGAACCCCGATCAATAATGGAACATAAGTGAAGCCCTGTGTGTGCCCCGTATCTTCGATATTGACCACCTGTGAGGAGGCTTCCCACACAATTTCCTGTAAACTTCGCGTTAATTCTCGCAGTGAGGCGGTCGTCTCTTCTTCTGAGAAATTGTTTTTGTCCGCGCGCAAAACCACGCCGCCAATTTGATACTTCGAAAGCAACTGAAATATCTTAGAATCCTCGTCAACCTGATTGCCTTCAAAGGTGACCAGGAAAATCTGGCTGACTTTTTCCTCTGCGCTCATGGTTTGAAGTAATGCTTCTGCTTTTGAGGTTTCCCGTGCATGCGCGAACATAACTCCCGGCGTAGCCAGGAGATAAAATAAAACCATCAAACAGCGAAATGAGCGCCAGAGTCTTGTCACTCAGCAGTCTCCAAGGCGGCGCGAGCTTCTAGTGGCAGGTTGGTGATAATGCTGTCGACACCCAAGGCAGCCAGTCGGCGAATATCGTCGGGATCGTCCACGGTGTAGGTGCTGATCTGTCGATTGTGCGCCTTTTCTGCTGCCACCAGGTCAGCATCAATGTCCTCAAAATAAGGATGAAGGGCGTCATATTGAAATAAACGCCAAAGCTTCGACTTTGCATGTCGGGGCAGGGTCAGTAATCCCAGTTTTACATTCGGGCAATGCCGGCGGATTCGGGCGAATTTGAGAGGCATGAAGGAAGAGAGGACCACCGAATCCGTTAATCCCATACGTTTGACCATCTCGGCGACCACGACCGGCAGCCTGTCAAAGGGTGCAATGTGGTTCTTTAATTCGACATTGATCACCCATTGATCCCCGAAGGTTTCCAAAACCTCTTCCAGGGTCGGGATGTGTTCGCCATTTCCAGCATCCAGCGTTTGCAGTTCTGCAAGGGTCAGCGCGCTGACTCTGCCAGTACCATTCGTGGTGCGGTTAACCGTGGCATCATGAATAACCACAACATGACCATCCTTGGATAGCATCACGTCGAGTTCAATGCCGTCCGCATGTTGTTCCATCGCTAACCGAAAGGCTGCCATCGTGTTTTCAGGTGCATGCCCGCTTGCTCCCCGATGGGCTATGATTTTAGGTTTATTCATTTTCTTCTCCTTTCTACTAATTGTAACACGCAGAATAAAGCCTGTAACCCTGCGGTGTTCCTTCTCACATCAATATAATAATAACCCGAGTTCGCGTTGAAGGACAGACTGAAAGAACGTGCTTTTATCGAAATAACCTGCTCTTTAGGGTCAGATTTTCCGTTGAAGCCAACCGTCTGCACAATCGATAACCCTTTGTGGGATAACGTGGATTATAATCATCGGTGATTTTGACCCTGAGGAGAAAAACATGTCTGAAACCTTGATTTACCCCGTCGAAGCCCTGAAAGATTATGTTTCCCGGTTTTTTATTGCACTGAATGTGCCGGAAATCGATGCTCGCATTGCTGCGGATGTGCTCGTCTCTGCGGACCTGCGAGGGATCAACTCGCATGGCGTCATCAGATTGCACAGTTACTATGGCGACCGTCTGATGAAAGGCGCGATCGACCCGACCTCCTCGGTTCAGGTGATTCAGGAAAGCCCGGCAACCCTCGCGTTAGACGGCGGTAACGGGCTTGGCCAGGTGGTGGCATATCGAGCCATGTCACGCTGCATTGAACTGGCGGACCAGGCCGGACTGGCAATCACAACCGTGCGCAACAGCAACCACTACGGAATCGCCGCTTATTACGCCATGATGGCTCTGCCAGAAGATATGATTGGCATCAGCCTGACCAATTCCCAGCCACTGGTCGCGCCCACCTTTGGGCGAACCGCGGTCTTGGGTACCAACCCGATTGCAGTAGCCATCCCCGCAGGCGCAGAAATGCCCTATGTCCTGGATATGGCGACCAGCATCGTCAGCATTGGGCGCATTACGGTGCACCAAAAATCGGGACAGCCCATTCCGGCTGGCTGGGGCATCAACGCACAAGGCGAGCTGACTCAAGCCCCTGAAGAAGTTCTACAGGGCGGGGCATTATTGCCGCTGGGCGGTCCGGCTGAATTGCGCGGGTACAAGGGATATGGACTGTCCCTGCTGGTGGATCTGCTTTCCGGGGTTTTATCCGGTGCTGCTTATGGCAATCACGTCGGTCATCCTGGGAAAAAAAGCACTGCGGATGTCGGTCACTTCTTTGCAGCGATAAAAATTGAGAACTTCCGACCGGTAGATGCATTCAAAGCCGACATGGATGACTATATCCGCATGTTAAAAGCGACACCCAAAATTCCTGGACAGGATCGCATTTACATTCACGGGGAAAAAGAATTCGAAAACGAGAAAAATTATCGGGAGCACGGCGTGCCGCTATTAAGTGAGATCGTGGAATCCCTTGTCTCAGCAGGGCAGGTCGTTGGTGTGCCGTTTGACCTTGAAGCCCTCTGATCCATAATCGTAGAACCGTCTTCCGCCCCCGGGGGGTGATATCAGGACTTTCTACCTGGTCCACACCAGTGGCAAACCGTATTAATGATTCAATCGTATTTTGCCACTGGTACGGACCAAAGCGGGATTAAAGTCAGTTTGGACCAACAACTTCGCTATTCCGGTCAAACCATTAATGCCCAAAAAACGTTCTTGAGTTTAATTTATCGAGCAGCTTAAGATTTTCCACAATTCCATAATTTACCCTTGACAAATAGAACATTTGTGCTATTCTATGAGATACTGATCGAACTCATGTTCTGTTATCGTAGAAAGCAGGTTTATGATGCGCCGTATTATCGTTTTCCCAGCCGTGATTGTCGGCTGTATGATCGTGATCTGGATCGGAACTGTAGCGACAGCACCGATGCCGCCCCAGACCCTCCTGGCGCCAACTCTGACTGCCTCAGCCGTGGCTCAGTCTGCAGGTAACGAAAGTGCGCTGCTTCATGAAGACCAGCCCTTGTCGGCACCTCAAGTCGATGAAATCCCCTGTTCTTTGCCAGACAGCTACCCTGACCGACTCCTGCAATGGTGCCAGCTTATCGAAGTCAATGCCGATCTTACCGGGCTGCCTGCCGGGTTGATCGCAGCGGTCATGCTGCAGGAAAGTGGCGGTGACCACCTGGCCTATTCCAGCAGCGGCGCTGTGGGGTTAATGCAGGTCATGCCGCGCGACGGGCTGGCTGCCGAGTTCATGTGTATTAATGGGCCCTGTTTCGCCAGCCGTCCGACCATTACCGAATTACAGGACCCTGAATTCAACGTAGCTTATGGGTCGCAAATGCTGGCGAACCTGTACACGAAAACCGGTTCTTTGCGAGAAGCCCTGTTCCGCTACGGTCCTATGGATATGGGCTATGCGTATGCTGATAAAGTCATCGCGATTTGGGAGAACAACCCGTAAAAATTCTAACCATAGACAAAACCAGCATTGCTGCACGTGCAATCTCGATAAGCCCGACCCGGTGCTACCGGGGGCTGATTGTTGTTAATCGGCTTTGATGCGAAAATCGTAGATGCCGTCCTGATAAGGCCATAAGGCGCCACATGCATCACAAATCAGATCGTACCCCATGCCTGGGATAGCGGCGTGGCATAAAGGACATTTGAAAATCACTTCGCCCGCAGCGCCCTGGCATGCTGCATCTGAATGTGCGCGCACAAAAACGCTGGGAGTCACCTGCCACAGGCGCCCCGTTGGCTGCAAAAGTCCGTCCAGTCCCACCAGGATCCGCAGGGGAATTAATCGTTTGAGCGCGTTGACCCGAAAATGGGAGACCGTCAGGATTTTTTCAACGGTAAAACCGGCAGCCCGCAAATCACGCCAGATTGCTTTGGGGTGAAAATCAAAATTAAGCGCAGCAAATTCGATCGGGTCCTGCGTAAAGGGGCTCCACGCCTGCCTGCCTAACATATAGCGCAGGATGGCTTTGAGGTTGTGTTTATTGGCAAATTCAAGGATAAAAACCCCGCCCGGCGCCATCGCCCGGTAGACCTGGGAAAGCGCCAGGGCAGGCTCAGCCATGTGGTGCAAGGTGCGGATCATCGTGGCGCCATCAAACCGTCCATCCACAAAGGGCAGGCGGTATACATCCGCTGCAACAAAGAGGTAACGATCCGATTCGCCCAGGTGCGCCTGTGCCTGTAAGAGCTGTGTGCGCGAATAATCCACCAGCGCCACGCGTTGATAGTGGAGATAGCGCCGGGTGTTTCGTCCTGCACCAGCGCCTAATTCAAGCATAAAATCCCCTCCAGCCGGCAACAATCGGCGCAATGCAAGCGCTTCAACGGCATCTTCATAGGCGCGACCGCCAAAATCCCAAAAGGATTGCTGGTAGTCGGATCCTTCATAATCACATATGGGAGGTGTTTGTTCACTCATAATAGGGGTTATATCATGGATTGACCCGGTGTACAAGAGCCATTAAATTCAATGCCCGGGCAGGTTTGCCGGCGGCACCCGGAGTAACCGGCTTACCGCTGCTTCCTCTCGGACCTGACGGGGTTCACTGGGCTCCGCCGCGCCGGTCCCACCCGGACAGAAATAAGCTTACTTCACGCCCTCGGGACTGTCAACAAGCCTGCCCGGCACAGGAAAACACGCCATCAAATTACTGGAAAAAAAACCGTCTTCGAAGTATACTTCTATGGATACAATCCAAACTGATTAGGATACAGGAGAGGTGCGCCCCCGATGAAAGTTCACGTCAATCAAACCCAACTTGCACACAGTGTTAACATGGTCTCGAGAGCGGTTTCCCCCAGGAGTACCTTACCCGTCCTCGCGAACATCCTTATCAAGACGGATGAAGGGCGACTGCGCCTTTCTGCGACCAATCTCGAACTCGGAATCACCAGTTGGATTGGAGCGCGGATCGAGGGCGAAGGCGCCATCACCGTCCCCTCACGTACGTTTACAGACCTGGTCAGCAATTTGCCCAATGAAAAGGTGGTTATGACCCTGGATCGCAGCACACAAACCCTGAATGTCCGCTGCGGCACTTCGGAAACCAATATCAAAGGCATTGATGCTGAAGAGTTCCCGCCCATTCCAGAACCTGATCTTGAACAGGCTGTCCCGCTGAATGTCACCAACTTCAGGGAGATGGTTCACCAGGTCGCCTTTGCGGCATCCGTGGAAGAAGCACGCCCGGTGTTAACCGGCGTGTTGCTGAAATTAGATGGGGACCATATCACCATGGCAGCAACGGATGGATTCCGCATTTCAATCCGAGAGGACGACATTCCCAACCCGGTTTCGCACCCTATCGAAGCCATCATCCCCGCTCGAGCCCTGATTGAGCTATCGCGCATTGTTAGCAGCGCATCAGAAGACACCCTGATCATGACCTTCCCTGCAGAGCGTGGACAGGTGATCTTCCATATGCAGAACCTGGAACTGGTCTCGCAACTGATCGAAGGCTCTTTCCCGGATTATCGAGCCATTGTCCCGCCCAGTTTCAAAACCCATACCCTGCTTTCAACCAGCGGGTTGCTTAAAGCCTGCAAACAGACTGAAATCATCGCCCGAGAAGGCACGAATGTGGCCCGCCTGAACCTCATCCCTGAAGCCGGTGAAGCCAGCCCCGGAACATTGGAGCTATCCGCCCAGTCTGAACAAACCGGGTCTTCCGAAATCCTAGTGGATGCATCGGTGGACGGCACTCCCTTGCTGGTGGCTTTTAACGTGCGCTACTTGCGTGAAGTGCTGGAAGTCATCAAGACGGATAATGTCTGGTTAGAGACCAACGCTGCCACCACGCCGGCTTTGATCCGACCCCAAGGCGATGACCATTTCAAGCACATCATTATGCCCATGCACATCAACTAACGTAGACAGAACATGCACGCAAAAGCGCCTGTTTCACAGGCGCTTTTTTTTTACGAGTGAGGCTGGCTGTGGGGTCATCTCTAACCCGGGTTCCCGTTTCGCCCGGTCATCCAGAATATCCTGTTGACCCATCCTTCAACTGGAGCGGGATAAATGCCTGGTGTTCGTTGAGGCGGTACCAGGCACCATCGAGACCCAACACAATCCCTGATCCCTGGTGTGCGATCCAACGCGCAACCTCATATGCCAGTAAGAGGCCCAGATCCGTTAATTGTTCGTCTTGTAGAGCCACGCTGTACACCGCCTGCGAAGTCGCGATCAATTCCAACACGCAATCGGGCCAATTTGCGGGCGATTTATCTTCCTGAATACATTGCTGCGTTAAACCGGCGATTTCCCACTCGCTGATGACAATCGGCGGATGACGTTTGTCGTGGTAACGCAACAAAAAGAAAGGCACAGGTGCGCCGATCGATGCCTCAACCGAGAGTTGTGCCAGTGTCGGGCCGATCAATGCGGGATCCAATCCATATTGCCGGCACAGGCTCTCAAAATCCACCGTTTGCAGCTCAGCCAGCAACACCTGTGTGAATCCGGGTGACTTCAAAGGCCAGCGATTAATGATGATGATATTGTACGACATGCCATCTCCGGGCTCTCCCACCGGGTCTGATGCGAGCTGACCCAACAGGGAGCCCATCCTGTTTCACGTGAAACAATACTACTACTATACTTCAAATTGAACCGGTTACGCCCCTGAAACGCCCCCTCACGCTCACCTTCAGCCGAATGCATTAAAGCCCAATGTTTCACGTGAAACATCCCATGGTAAGATTCATTCAGGAAAATACACCGGCGAGTCAGCAGATGATTGAAATTAACGGCGCAATCGGAGAAGGCGGCGGGCAGGTCCTGCGCACTAGCCTGAGTTTATCAGCCCTGACCGGGACGCCGGTGCGCATCGAGCAGATTCGGGCTAACCGCAGCCAGCCCGGGTTACGTCCGCAGCACCTGGCTGCTGTCAGGGCAATCGCCAAACTGACCGGGGCTGAGGTGACCGGTGCGGACCTCAACAGCAGCGCATTAACCCTGATCCCCCAAAAAGTGCGCCCTGGACGTTACCGCTTTGAAATTCCCACAGCAGGGGCGCTGACGCTCTTGCTGCAGACCGTTTTCCTGCCCTTAAGTTTTGCCGGCGGGACATCTTCCCTCATCCTCACCGGCGGAACCCATGTGACCTGGAGTCCCATCTTCCATTACCTGACTGCCCAGTGGCTGCCAATAATGGTCAAACTGGGTTTTCGCGCTGAACTGGTCCTGAGTTGTGCTGGTTTCTATCCGCGCGGCGGCGGTGAAGCCCGGGTAAAGATCTTACCTGCTCGCGAACTGCACCTCTTTACCTGCGTGTCGCGCGGCGCGTTGACACGCATTCGAGGCGTTTCTGGCGTTGCAAATCTCAGCGATGCGGTTGCCAAACGGCAAAAACACCAGGCGCTACGTCGCCTGTACCCGGTATGCCAGGATACAAAAATAACAACGCAGCATCTGCCTTCGCCTGGCAAAGGTACATTCCTCCTGCTGCAGGCGGATTTCGCCGACGGTGGAAGTGCGTGTTACAGCGCGCTGGGTGCGCCGGGCAAGCCCGCCGAGCAGGTCGCCAATGAAGCTGTTGACCAATTACTCGCGTTTTTAGAGCAGGACGGGTGTGTGGATCATTTCCTGGCCGATCAACTCCTGCTGCCCCTCTTACTGAGCCCTGGCAATTCGGTCTTCCGCACCAACAGGGTGACCGCACACCTCCTCACCAATGCACAGGTGATCCATCATTTCTTTCCCGGGCGCATCACGGTTGATGGTGCACCAGGTCAACCCGGACTGGTCCGTGTGACGGGCGGGGTGACGTTCTGATGCCCGCACAGCCCGGCTTAACCCGGTAAACTGTCAAAAATCCAATTATTTATTGTCAGCTCGTTGAAATTATCCTGCTGGAGGTCTTGCAATCAATTCTTTGGCTTGTGGCAAAGGCTTTCCATCGAGAATTTCGAATTGATACCCATAGCCTGTTAAAAATTCCAGCGCAGATTCATGGGCGTCGCGCCCGTGGGTATCTAAGAATATGAGGGGCCGGAAATCTTGAATTATTCTTTTTGCTCCTTTAAGGACGGCATATTCTGCCCCCTCCACATCCACTTTCATGGCGTCTGGCGGTTGAATTTCGCCTGCAGCGAACAGTTTATCCAGGCTGACCTGCTTCACCCGTACGGTCCCCGTCGCTGAAAGATGACCGGTGGCAATGCTGGTGCCCGGGTCAAACAGGGCTTCGCCGTTTTGCTCCGCCACTGCTGCTTCAATAACCACAATCGTTTCGATTTTGTTCAGCGCTGCGTGCTGGCGGATAAATTTCACATTGCGCTCCGACGGTTCAAAGGCGTAGACCTTGCCCCCCTCTCCCGCCAAATACGCCGCCAGCAGGCTGTAAAAACCCACATTGGCGCCGACATCAAAGACCACCATGCCTGGTTTGACCTCTCGCTCAAAAGCCTGCCGCTTGTGCATTTCATAGCTGCCCAGCCAGTAACTGTGATTACCAGCGCCCACCACCCATTTTTTCCCCCGCAATTGTCCCTGCAAGATGGGCAGTACAGCCTTCTTGGGTATCAGTCGCAAGGGCAACCTGGCCAGTTTCCCAACAAAACTACGATAGCTGAGTTTTGAAAAATCCATTACTGTCTTTCACTTCTCTGTCTAATTTTTCTAAAAGAACTTGATCAGATCCTCTTCTGGCGCAGTTATTATACTGTGAGATTTGCCCGCGTTGAGGTCTTGCCCACAGTTGAGCAACTGGACCAAGAGCGACTCAAATTTTTTCGCTGATCGGTTATCATTGTCCCCATTGCCCAGGCGAAGGGTTGACTTAACCCGGTCTGAGGCGACACAGCCGTATTGTTAAGGTCAAAACGAGATAGAATCAGAACATGCACAACAAACAAAATAAACCATCAGCCCAAACCATTCGCTATCCCCGAAAGGTGTTGATCAGGAAAACGATGACCTCCCTGGGAAAGGCGCTCTTAACGCTGTTTGCCGATGTGGAAATCCATGGCAGAGAAAAACTGCCCAAAAAAGGCCCTGTGCTCTTGGCGGGCAATCACGCCGCGATTCTGGAAGTGGTCATGCTGGCTGCTTATACTCCGGGAAACGTTGAATTTCTCGGAACTGGCGATATTCCTTTTGACAGAAATTACGCCTTCATCGTGAAAGCCTATGACCTGATTCCCGTCAACCGGGGAAACCTGGATCGGCAGGCATTAAATACTGCGGTCAGCGTCCTGGAGCAGGGCGGGATTTTAGGGATCTTTCCAGAAGGAGGCATCTGGGATGCCGGTCAGATGCAAGCCCAGCTGGGTGCATCCTGGCTCAGCTACCGTGCCCATGCGCCCATCATTCCGATTGGGTTTGGCGGCATCTTAGATGGCTTGCAGAAAGCGATTAAGCTCAAACGTCCCAAATTGGTGATGAATGTCGGTGATCCGATCGCCCCGGTCACCCTGGAACCGGGTCAAGCGTCCCTTAAAGCGATTCTTGAGCGTTCATCGACCCAGTTGCTGGACCAGATCAGGTCGCTGGTTCCTCAGAGTGATGCGCAGTTAAGGCACACAAAGTTAAATGAAGTATTTTCGTTAGAGGTTCAGATTCATTCCGCCAGGAGTGGTACTCCGGTTCCCCTGCCCGAAGATATGCAAATCAAACACGGCTCGGCGTATGCGCGCTTAATGTTTTACCCCGTTATCCTTGATATACTGGTGCGCAACCTGCGGTTACCCATCCATGCGATTAAGGACGTCCAGGAGCGCAAGGCTTTGGAACCGCTGATTGCTGCCTGGAGCACAATTTTGGCTTATCTCGAGGTTAACCCCGGGTTTTTCACTTACCGCTTTGGCGTCGAAGAAGGACTTGCCGTTCAAAAGGCTCTCAACGAACTGCGCCATCTGGCTCTCTGGGTTCAGGAGAGGGACTTATCAATTTCCGTGATACCCTATCACCGTTATCTTGACCAACAAACCGGTGAAGAAGTGCTTGAAAAAGGCGGGCGTTTTCCACACAGCATGCGGGATCGCTGATTTATAAAATAATCAAAATAATCTATTATATAGATATTACTTCACGAGTCGTTGAACAGGCCTGTTCGTACCTGCCCTGCTTCGCACTTGAGTTAACGGGCAGCTTTCAATATCCTCCCCCAGGTTGGTGGAATGGATACCTGCAGGTTTCCCTCAACAGCGGTAAAGGTTTGTCCAGGATTCAACAGGTCAATCAATTGGCCGTTGTTGCCAGGGATGTGAAGATTGAGTTGAACGTCCCTCCCATCGCTATTCAGGATGACCAGGACCATTTCATCATCACTTCGTCGGGTAAACGCGAATTGCTGATGGTCGACAAACACAAGTCTGAAATCACCGTGCCTGATTGCCCCTGAACCCTGGCGAATATCGCCCAGGGTGCGCAATACCCCGGGCAGGTCTGGCAGCCTGGGATTGTTATTCAGGGTGTCAAGATCGAGTTTCGGACGCAGCGGCGCATCGGTGTGCTTTCCTTTTACACCCTGCAGGCCCCACTCACTGCCATAATAAATTGAAGGGATGCCCGGCATGGTATACAGCAACAGGTAAAGTGGATATAACAGGCGATCGTCCAACAACTTGCTGGTCACACGGTCCACATCGTGATTATCAACAAAATTATACAGATATAATCCTTTATAGCGTCCCTGTGTGCCAAACTGGTTATCCAGTGTGTGCGCGATTTCAAAGTAATTCTTATCCTTCAAGCTGGAGAATAGACCTTTATAACTGGCATAATTGGTAACCGAATCCAGGGTGACAGGATTGACCCATTCACTGTAGTTGCCATGCACCACTTCACCCATCAACCAGAAGTCTTCCCTGCGGGCTTTAACAACCTCTCGCAAGGCGCGTAAAAACTCGAAATCGATACAATCCGCAGCGTCCAGCCTGAGCCCGTCGATGTTGAACTCATCCATCCACAGCCTCACTGCGTCAAAGAGATGCGCCCTCACATGCGGGTTGGCGAGGTTCAGCTTTACCAGGGCATAGTGTCCCTGCCAGGACTCATAACTGAAGGGATCCCCAAAGGGGCTGGTTTCGCCAAAACGGATGTTGGCAAACCAATCCACGTAAGGAGAGTTTTCACCCTTTTCTAAAACATCACGAAAAGCCCAGAACTCACGCCCGACATGGTGAAATACAGCATCCAGCACCAGCCGCATACCACGCTGGTGAACGGCTTCTGAAAATCGGGCAAAAGAGGGGTTATCGCCTAACCTTCGATCAACCTGGTAATAATCCCGTGTGTCGTATCCGTGGGTGGATGATTCAAACAGCGGCCCAAGAAAAAGCGCATTGGTGCCAAGCGATTGCGCGTGTCCAATCCAGGGGTAGAGCTGGTTCAATCGCAGTTCAACGGCTGCGCCAATGTGATGCTTCTCGGGGGCGCCCACTAACCCGAGCGGGTAGAGATGATAGAAAATTGCGTTTTGGTACCAAGCGTGTTCGTTCATGATTAAAACCTCATTCACTATATTTACCGGTAGGTATACATTGTTCAAAAAAAATAATCGCTTGTTTAGCTGAAGATGCCATGCATGAACTGGTGCACCGTCTGGTAAACAAGCTCGTCCGTCAATTGGAGTTCCTCATTCAAATACAGACCGATCACGGCATTGACCACCCCTAAATAGGCTGCAGCATAGCGGGCATGCCGCCCTCGCAAATTGCCGTGGTTTTCAGCCGCCTGGATGAAGACTTCTTCAAGGAGTTGGTGTTGTATTGCAGCATAAGGGCGGATCGCCTGATTGCCCTCGCTCTCTGGAGCTGAAAAATACATCCCCAACTGCATTCGATAGCATTCCGTGTGGGTCTGTACAAAGGAAAAGTAAGCTCTGAGGATGTTTTCAAGGGTCAAAACCAGGTCGCCCTGGTAAACTGCACATGGCACGATTTCTGCTAAAAGCCTTCCAGCCTCCCGCTGCAACAATGCCTCCAGTAAGCCGCGCTTGCTATCAAAATAATGGTACAACGTCGGCTTGGTGACGCCCGCAGCTTCGACCACCTCGCGCACGCCCACCGCATCATAGCCGCGCAGGCTGAACAACTCCAGGGCACAATCTAACAATCGTTGGCGATTATCCATGCTTATCATAATATACCGAGCGGTATATTAAGTCAAGGGCTTAGCGCTGCGTTTTTTATTGTTACCGGTAAAAATTATTCATGATTTTTCATCAAATTCCGGTCGATAGTGGGCGACACCCTTCACCCCCTGCATCACCTCGGAATTAAACACACAGATCATAAACGCCTCATCAGGGATATTTTCAAACGCACAACGAATGCTGTATGCACTGGCCGGGGTGAATCCAAAACGCAGGTAATACCCCGGGTGACCAAGAACGACCACAAAGGGATACCCTATCTGCTTCATACGCAATATGCCCGCCTGGCTTAAGCTCATTCCAATGCCCTTACCCTGATAATTGGGCAGTACCGCCAGGGGACCCAAACCCATGCCCTTGATCGATCGACCATGATTCTGGACGATATGCACCGGTGAGAATAAAATATGTCCGACGACCTGTTCCCCGAATTTAGCGACCATAGAGCAAATTTCATCACAATTCAATCTCAAGCGCACAACCACGTTTGCTTCATAATGACTCTGAAAAGCGGTTTGATTCACATGGCATATGCCGTCAATATCCCGGGGGCTTTCTTCTGCGATGTTGATCCCATGCGGCAGGTTTTGTGTTACACGTGTCATGATAATCGATGTCCTCGCGGTTTTCTTGTATCCGATCAAAAGTATAGTTCATGATCAAACATCATGCTCAATTTGAGGAATATGTTTGACCATAAGCTGTGCAGGTGATTAATATCGTTATTCACATCTTTAATTAAGAGAATCTTTAATTCGTAGTCGTCGTAGGGGCTGTGGATATGTGGATAAGGTCTATTGAAGGCTTCTATTTTGCCGCAATCGGCGGATTGTGCTGCATGAAAACGCCAACTATGCCCTGTATTGAAATGATAATGCGAAGACTCACAGCACGAATCTCTCCACAAAAGGTTGTGGAAATAACTTGAAAAAGTCGAGGTAATTTGAGTCATGTCGCAGGGTTGACCATATTTGGCGATTTTTATCCACCTTTTATCCAGAGAAGCGCAGCTTTATTATTGAAAATTTGATCAAGTTATCCACATATCACACAAGTTATCCACAGTTTTCGGGGAGTTATCCACAGTTTTGGGGATAAAATGGCGTGATTTTTTAAAGATATGGAAGCGGATGGAAAATAATTAAATTAATCGGTTAAAACCCGTAGGTGTTTGTCCAGGATTCGATTAAGATCTCAATGCGATCCAGGAAAGAATCCAGAGCCCTGTTTTTGGCCTGACATACGGATTCGCTGAAGTTCAACGTCTTTAAGAAATCATGCCAGACATCAAATCCAGGGGAGGTTTGAGAAAGAGAAAGATGGATATCCAGCCAGGTTCGCAGCAGAGGCCAGACCATGTAAGCCGGGGTTTTGCCATGAGCCAGGGACTTGATGGAACTCACATAATAAGCCTGCCGGCAAGCCCCCAGGTGAGGCGGCGCGTCTGTGGTGTTTGACAGGTAAGCCAGGTCGCCCTCAAAAGCGTCGATCCAGGCTTTGTGTTTGATCTCAATCTCTTCCGAACAGCCTAACAAGCCAAACAAGGCTGCGTAGATATCAGGTGTACCGAGGTCTTGCAAGCGCTGGTCCAGGGTTATCATGAAGCGCCGCGTGGTCAACGGCGGACCGATCAAGCCTGCAAGGGCATTTGTGGACAGGGACAGGGCGTCTAAATAAAGGTCAAGCCAATCCAGGTATTTTTCAGGTGGTTGTTCATTTAATGTGCGCCATATCTCGCGCGCCGAATGCAATAATGGATTTACCCGAGCCAGGACATGATCGGCACGATGAAATTCAGCTGACACGGTGGATTGGATAAATTCCAGCCAGTGGTCACTGTCATAAAGGATGATGTGATAAAATGTCAGGGGATAGCCGATCAGGGCATTTTGACGAAGCTGGCGGGCCGGTTCGAAATCCGACGTGGTTTTATGCAGAATATCCAAGGAGACCTCAGGCGTCAGGGCCAGGGTTTCGCGGGCCACAGGGGCGAGGAATTTATGTACCAGTACAAGGTCGATATCCGTGGTGCCGCCCAGCAGGGGGTCATCACTTAACAAAGACCCTGTCAAATAGGCCGCATGCAGGTCCGGCTCACTGCGGGTTCGCAGTTTGACGGTATCAAGGGCTGCTTTATGAAGAAAATTTTTCGTGATGCGCATGATGCCTCCCCGGATTTACAGATCGATCGGCAAGCTTTCCTGGAATGGAGCCATCTTTAATGCCTGCCTGATGCGCTGGTTGACAGCCTCCAGGTCGTCCGGGTTGCGGACATAATCCAGGTAATTGGTGTTGATGGTCAGGCAATTTTGGGATGGATGGTTGGCAAAGCGCTTTTCGTAGGTCAGGTTGAGGGTGTGAATGTAGTCGATTTCCATCTGCCGTTCATAGGGGCGATCGCGCTGAGCGATGCGCTGCATGAGCACGTCTGTGTCTGCCTGAAGATAAACGACGAGATCGGGCTTGATGATTTTTTCTGCCAGGGCGTCGTGGACATTGTAGTACATGTTTAACTCATCGCCTTGCAGGTTGACTTCTGCAAACAGGCGATCCTTTTCAAAAGTGTAATCCGAGAGCAACCAGGGATTGCTGGCCAGGGCTTCGCGGACGCCCTTATGTTGTTGGTGATAGCGGCTGAGCAGAAAGAAAATCTGTGTTTGGAAGGCGTAGCGTGCACGATCGCTGTAAAAATCGCTTAGAAAGGGATTCTCTTCAAAGATCTCGAGTAGTAAACGGGCATCAAAATAAGGTTGCATCAGCCGAGCCAGGGTGGTTTTACCAACACCAATAACGCCCTCAATCGCAATGTACATTTGACCTTCTCCCTAACATCATTTTGAATATTTATACTATACCATAGGACAGCGATCACGGAAAAAGTCGATCAGGGTCAAGCTCTGGCGGGCACAGTCAGGATTGAACATTTTTCGCTTTTATGCCATTCCTGCCTCTATCCGATATAATGATAAAGCTTAAATTACAGATTGTCGATGACACAGGATCAAAATTATGAAGAAATCCGGTTCTGCTGGATCACAAAATAATCGAATCAAGTTTATCATCGGTGGTGGGCTATTTCTCGTTGCGGTGATCTTAATGGTGATCAGTGCAACAAAAGCAACCAGCGAATTTTTTATGACGGTGAAGGAAGTTCTGGAGGCAGAGGACGATCTGCAGGGACAGAACCTGCGCGTATCGGGTGCCGTGATTGGCGATAGCATTGCCTATGATGCCAAAACGGGTGAACTGAGGTTTGTGATTGCGCACATTCCTGCTGATAAAGACCTGGTCAAGGGCGACAGCGGTCTGAGCGAGGTTTTGCAACAGGCGGTTAATGACCCGAATAACCCCCGCCTGTCCGTCTATTATCGGGGCTCACCGCCGGATATGCTCAGGGATGAGGCGCAGGCGATCCTGACCGGCGCCCTCAATCCTGAAGGGGTGTTCATCGCTGAAGAGCTCCTGTTGAAATGCCCCAGCAAATACGAAGAAGCGTTGCCAGACCCGGTGGAGCGTTAAATGATGCTGTCTGTACTCGGCTACCTGGCTCTGGCCCTGGCTTTTTTATTCGCTGTATTTGGATTGATGGCAGCATTATTTGGGGTGATCCTTAAAGAGCCGACCTGGATTAAATATGCACGCAGCGCTCTGCTGCTGATTTTCCCCCTGGTCACCATCAGTCTGGTCGTTTTACTCCTGATGTTGGCCGGCTTGCATTTTGAGCTGGGCTATGTCTACAGCGTGACCAGCCGTGATATGCCGCTCTACATGCGATTAACAGCCCTGTGGGGCGGGCAAAGCGGCTCGTTGCTGTTCTGGTCGTGGTTGCTGGCGGGGTTTTCGCTCGTCTTTGGGCTGCGGAAATGGCGCCAGGAGAACGACATTTTTGCCTGGGCGCTGGTGGTGGTGTTCTTTACGTTGGGCTTCTTTTTGATGATCAATGTGTTGTTTGAGTCGCCCTTCGAACGCTTGTGGCACATGCCCGATGGCAGTCGCATACTGTCATTACTGCCGCCCTCGGGCGCATGGCTGCTGATCCCTGCAGACGGACAGGGATTGAATCCCTTGCTGCGCCACCCGGGGATGATCTGGCACCCTCCCGTGCTTTATTTGGGTTTTATTGGATTTATCATACCCTTTGCATTGGCTATTGGCTCCCTGGCAGCGGGCAGGCATGATCGGCGCTGGCTTGAAATCGCCCGCCCGTGGATCTTGATCACCTGGATCTTTCTTTCCCTGGGACTTGTGCTTGGCATGCGCTGGGCTTACGACGTGCTGGGTTGGGGCGGGTATTGGGGCTGGGATCCGGTTGAAGTTGCGGCTTTGCTTCCCTGGCTGAGTGCAACGGCTTTGCTGCATACCCAAATTCTACAGGAACGGCGAGACAGCTTCAAACGTTGGAATTATGCGCTGGTGGTTTTGACCTTCGTGCTGGTGATCTTTGGCACCTTTATTACTCGCTCTGGGGTGCTTTCTTCTGTGCATACTTTCGCCGGCGGTTCAATTTGGCTGCCGATGTTAATTTATACGACGGTACTGGTTTTGGTCTCCCTGGGGCTGCTGGCCTATCGCTGGAGGGATCTGCGAGCGGAGTATGAACCCGAATTTGGCTTTAACAAAGAGACCCTGGTTTTATTTACCAACCTGGTCCTGTTAAGCATCTTGGTGATCTGTTTGCTGGGTGTGATTTACCCTTTACTTTCAGAACTGCTCACAAATACGCAGATCACGGTTGGACCTGCCTGGTATAAGCGCATTACCGGTCCGCTATTCATTGTTTTGGTTCTCCTGGTGGGGGTTTGCCCATTGGCGGCATGGAGCGGTACGAACCTGTTACGATTGAAAAAACGTGTGTGGTTCGTGCTGCTGCTTTCAGTCCTTGTGCCGTTATTAACCTGGCTGCTGGGAGAGGTTCGAAACGGTGTGGTGCTGCTCTCCCTGTGGTTGGTCGGTTTTAGCATCCTGGTCATGCTGGCAGACTACCTGCAGCAGGTGATTGCGGCGCAACGCAACCACGGAGGACATATCATCTCGGCTCTGTGGATGCCTGTCAGGCGTAATTTGCGTCGCTATGGTGGTGTACTGGTGCACCTGGGCATTATCCTGATGACCATTGGCATTATTGGGATTGAAGGCTTACAACAGGAAATCCAGACAAGCCTGATCATCGGTGAGCAGGTCGAACTGAGTGGATTTGTTTTCAAGTTCGAATCGCTGGAACATTCTGAAGATGAAGGGCGTTTGATCACAGAAGCGGTGTTGTCCATCAGTCGGGATGGAAAGCCAAGGGGTGTGCTTTACCCACGGCGGGAAATTTTTACGAATATGGGACTGGCAATCACCCACCCTGGATTGAAAAGCAATCTGGCGGCAGACCTGTATGCCATCTTGATCGATTGGCAGCCAGGATCGCAGGATCAGACTGCCTTCAGCATCTATTACAACCCGCTGGTGTCCTGGCTGTGGATTGGTGCCGCGGTGTTGACGCTTGGTGCGATCCTGGCAGTTTTGCCCGAGAAACCTCGTAAAACCCGCTGAGGAAATCAAGGGGGCGGAGTGTTCGATCACGCGAATGGAACATGATACATTTACAAAAATATTGACATTTTTATAGTTTACAAATATAATAAGATTTGTCTGAATTACACTGATTAAAGAAAGTCAATTGAAAGGAAAAGAAATATGTTACCGTTTTTGCCTTATTTGTTGGATGTCCTGGCTCAGGAAGATCAAATCTCATCGGTTGTTGGAGCGATTGGTGGGTTGCTGGGCGGATTAATTGGCTTAGTGCTGGGTATTCTGATCCTGGTAGCGACGTGGAAAGTCTATACCAAGGCAGGCAAGCCTGGCTGGGCGGCTATAGTCCCCATTTACAACCTGTTCGTGCTGTTGGAAATCGTCGGGAGGCCCGGTTGGTGGCTGATTTTGCTGTTGATCCCAATTGTAAATCTGGTTGCGATTTTCATAATCAGCTTTGATCTTGCTCGCTCCTTTGGTAAGAGCACCGGGTTCGGATTGGGGTTGGTGTTCTTTAATTTTATCTTTATGATGATCCTTGGTTTTGGCAAAGCCAAATACATCGGCCCGGCAGCCCGTTAGCGTGTCGATATCAATCAAAAAATAGCCCCGCACCACCGGTGAACGGGGCTTTTTTGTTTACGTGGCGGGAGCCGCTGGGTAATCCGGCTGACCTTTTAGCAGAACCGATCCGTTATAGCAAATTGCGCTCGCTTTTGTCACATTCCAGTGCGACGCTGGCTGAGCTGGAGGAACAGGGCAGGACCTGACCGACAATTAAGGGCTTCCGAGCGGGCTATCACGCGCACAGGTGCCTTATTGAAAAATCTCGGTTATTAAGCATAGTTGATTTGCCCGGTCACAATGGCCACAACCAGGGCACCATTAAAATTGCAACCCCAAAGATCAAAACGGTGAGCATGGCGCCCACTTTGAGAAAATCAAAAAATCGGTAATTGCCCGGTCCATAGACCATCAAACACGCCGGCTCCAGGGGGGTGATGAAGGAATTGCTGGCGCCAATGGCGATCATGATGGCAAAGGCGCGGGGATTGAGGTTCAAATTTGCAGCAGCCTGCATGGCAACCGGCGTGACAATGACCGCAGCAGCTTGGTTCGACATGGGCTGGGTTAATAGCATTGACAGAAAAAAGAACGTCGATAGCAGCAGCAGCGGATGAGACACCCCGATCAGTGCCACAATCTGATCTGCCAGCAGTGTCGCCAGACCGGTTACCTCCATGGCTCGGCCCAATGATAGCATACAGGCAATCAGCAACCATGCGCCCCAGTTCACCTGGCGGTAGGCTTCCTCAGGGGTGATGCAGCGGGTAATAAAGGCAATTAAGGCGCCCAGCATAACGCCCACAGTCAGTGTCAGCACATTGACCGAGACCAGCAGAATCACGCCTCCAAAAATGGCCAGCGCCAGGGGTGCTTTTCTGGTTTCAGGCAAGGATTCTAATTCGCCGCTGATCACCCTGAAACTGATATTCTTTCCCAATCCACGGATCGTTTCCGGGTTGCCCTGAAGCAGCAGTTGATCGCCAACTTGCAACCGGGTCAGGCTGATCCGGCGGCGGATGGTCTCGCCTTTGCGGTTGATACCCAGCACCTGCAGCCCATAGCGATCCCTGAAATTAAGCCCTCGCAGCGTGCGACCGATCAATGGCGACCCGGGAAGCAGGATCACTTCCGCCAGGGAGAGGGTCTTCGAAATATCGGATTGCGGGTCAAATTCACCGGTAAAAGCCACCAGGTTCTTCTCGCGTAAGGTCATCAGGTCGGTTTTGTTGCCCTCAACCAATACGCGATCACCCGGATGGAGGATGGTATATGAACGCGGTTCTACGTGGATGCCCGTTTCTTTTAATATTCGCAGAGCATACAGGTCGTATTCCTTGCCTAAACCGATTTCCTGTAGCGATTTACCAGCCCAGGGGGAGTCTGGGGTGATTTTAATTTCTGATAGGTATGAGAGGATCTCCTGTTGCGGATCCTGACTTTTGGTTTCCCGAATCGGGATGAGGTGCTGTCCGATGAAGTACATGTACAGTAAGCCAACGATTAAAATGGGAACGCCTACAGCCGTCATCTCGAACATACCCAGGGGAGGTAGCCCATATTGAGTTAATTGCCCGCTGACGACCACATTGGTCGATGTAGCAACCAGCGTGACCGAACTGGCAAGGATGGTTGCAAAAGCCATCGGCATTAACATTTTCGAAGGGTTGATTTTCAAGCGCCTTGATAATCCGATTGTCATCGGGGTGAAAAAGGCTGCTGCGGCTGTGTTGGATATAAATGAGCTAATAATCCCTGCAGAGCCGGTGATGATCCAAAACAGCCGTTTTTTATCATCGCCGACCGACTGAATAATCTTCTGTGAAAGAATCTGCACGATGCCGGTGTGCACCAGGGCCGCGGTTAAAATCAATATCCCCAATATCATCAAGGAGGTATCGCTGCCAAAGCCAGCGAAGGCAGTTCTGGCGGGCAGGATGCCGGTGAGGATCAAAGCCATCATCAACCCCAAAGCGATGACATCGGCGGGCAAGAACTCAATCGAAAATAGAACCAGCGCAGCCAGAATAATGATGATCAATAAAACCATTTGAAGGGTCATAACTTGGTCTGCCTTTCCTGTTTAATCTGGTTTGTCTTATTATAAACGAGAAAGTATCCTTGATACTGATGGGAGCCTGGTTGAGGAACCTTTACCGATCTGCAAACGTCTTACTCCTTGCAAAACCTTTTTCTAACACATTTTTAAGACCTATACGGTACAATCGAAAACCATGATCAACAACAATGACCGAACAAATCCATCCCAACAACCGCTGCTGCGCATTTTGTGGGCATTGCCCATTGCCGGGGTGATTTTTAGCCTGGCTCTCATCGCTGCATTGGTGGGCTACGAGGTTGCCTATGCGGATCGGGTTTACCCGGGTGTGCACGTGCAAAATATTGACTTATCCGGAATGACCCTTGAAGAGACCAACGAAAAATTAGCCGATGCGCTCCAATTCAGGCAGCAGGGCACGCTCCAGTTCACTTACCAGGATCAGGAGTGGCGCTTCACGCCTGCTGAGCTGGGTTATCGCGTTGACCCCTCATCCAGTGCTGAAAAGGCGTTTGACGTGGGTCGCGGCGGCTGGTTTGGCGCAAACCTGATCGAGAAAGCCAGCGCCTGGTTTACCGGAGTGCAAATTGCACCTGTTGCGCTTTACGATGAGCGGGTTGCTTTGCAGGTGCTGCAATCCATTGCTGAAGAAATCGATCGCCCGGTGGTCGAAGCATCCCTGAGCTTAGACAATACCGATGTGTCCGTGGTCAGCGGCCAGGTGGGGCTTGAAGTTGACCTTTCAGCAGCGCTGTCAGAAGTTGCGACCCATCTTGTGCAGATGGAAGATGCACCGATCGACCTGATTGTGCATGAAACACAACCGATGATCATGGATGTTGAACTCCCGGCAAAGCAGGCTCGCAAGATCCTCAGCGATCACCTGGTACTGACCGCGCCGGCTACCGGTGAAGATGAAAGCCAATCCTGGTCGATTGCCCCCGGCGATCTGGCGGGGATGCTGACCATTTTACGTGTTGATGACGGGGACGAAACCTTGTATCAGGTGGGGATTAATCAGGACTTGTTCCGCATTTACCTCAGCAGCCTGGCGCCCGGCTTGTTTGTCAACCCGGTCAATGCACGCTTTATCTTCAACGACGATACGCGGCAGTTAGAGGTGCTGGAACCCGCAGTCATCGGTCGAGATTTGGATATCGAAACAACGATTGAGAATATCAATGCGGAACTGCTAAACGGTGTACATGAGGTCCCATTAACCTTCACCACCCTCAAGCCGCCAGTGACCGATGATATGACCGGGGAAGAGCTGGGAATTGTCGAGCAGGTGCAGACATACACCTCTTATTTCTTTGATTCGGGAAGCACCCGCGTGCAAAATATCCGCGCCGGCGCCAGTCGCTTTCATGGCTTGTTGATCGCACCCTGGGAGACCTTTTCTATGGCAGAGGCATTGGGCAATATCAGCCTGGATAACGGCTATGCTGAAGCGCCCATAATCTACGGGGACCAGACCATCCAGGGCATCGGTGGCGGGATTTGCCAGGTGAGCACTACTCTCTTCCGGGCGGCCTTTTTTGCCGGCTTTCCCATCAACGAGCGCCATGCCCATTCCTACCGGGTTGGGTATTATGAGCTGTTGAGCAACGGCGCTCGAGACCCCAATTTAGCCGGTTTGGATGCCACCGTTTATGTGCCGTTTGTTGATCTTAAGTTCACCAATGACACGGATCACTGGCTTTTGATGGAAACTTATGTGGGAAGCGCTTCACTGACCTGGAAATTTTATTCCACCAACACCGGGCGCACTGTGGACTGGCATACCACAGGGCCGACAAACATTGTTAAAGCGCCAGACCCCCTTTATCGCGAGAATCCCGACCTGCCCAAAGGCACGATCAAGCAGGTTGATTACGCTGCTGATGGCGCGAATGTCAGTGTCACCCGCACCGTTTATCTGCACGACCAGGTTTATTTTTCCGATGCCTTCTACACACATTTCGAGCCCTGGCAGGCGATCTTCGAATATGGACCCGGCACGGAAGGCATCCCGGAGCAAAAATCAGATTGAACGGCTTAATCTGAAGTGGTAGACGGATCAGATGAGATAGATTAAAATAAAATCTGTCGCTCAGGAACGCACCTGATGCTGGATTACTGGAGGCTCGATGGTTAATCAAGAATTGCTCGACATGTTACGCTGCCCAAGTTGTGTTCAAAACAGTGAGGGATTGCTTGAATATTTTCAGGAATGCTGGCTGATTTGCCAGGAGTGCGGTCGAAAATATCCTATCGTTGAGGATATCCCGGTGATGTTGATCGACGAAGGCGATAAATGGATTGAGACTGACAAGGCTGACCTGCCGATTCCTCCCCCACCGATTAAATAGCGGAGTTTGGGTAGCTTATTTTTCCCTGGATTGCATTGATCATGTCTGAACCCGGGTTGCTTGTTGCAATTCAGTGCCAGTTGCTTGAAATATTTTTTTACACACGAAGAGTCAATTGAAAACCTTCTTTAAAAACATTGCCCGTAATTTCCCTAAGGACCGAACGACCCGGATTATTCTCGGCGTCTTGGTGGTGCTGGGGCTGGTCGGATCATTCTTCAGCTTTCGTTTTGCCTGGCACATCGTGGCTACCAACCAGACGTTTTCACTACCTGGTGACCCGATCATAAACGCACAGTTGACGAACGGGGATCAGGAAGGCTTAACCTCAGATAAAACGTCGTCCGGGTATGTCCCCTCTGCCAACCTGCCCACACCAGAGCCCTGGGATGGAATCAGTCGAATTAATCTTCTTTTAATGGGGTTGGACTACCGGGATTGGGAAGCGGGAGAGACCCCGCGTACCGATACCATGATTTTATTGACCTTTGACCCCCTGAATGATACGGCCGGCATGCTATCAATCCCCCGGGATCTGTGGGTGCCCATCCCTGGATTTGATTATCACAAGATCAACACCGCGTATTACCTGGGGGAGGTTTATAATTTACCGGGCGGTGGTCCGGGTTTGGCAATGAAAACCGTTGAAGAACTTTTAGGGGTACCCATTCAATATTATGCTCAAATTGATTTTCAGGCGTTTGTGGATTTTATCGACCACATTGACGGTGTCAAATTGACCTTTGACGAGCCCATGGTGCTGGACCGCCGCGGCCCGGATAACACCATTACCATTGAACCGGGTATCTATACATTGCCAGGCGAATATGCCCTGGCTTATGTGCGCTCGCGGGCTGGTGAAGCCGGCGACTTTGGCCGGGCAAAACGACAGCAGGCTTTTATTATCGCTGTACGGGACCGCATTCTTGAATTTGATATGATGCCCAAACTGGTGGCTAAAGCGCCGCAGATTTATGCCGATATCTCCGCCGGCATCCACACCAACCTGTCGGTTAACGAGGTAATCAAACTGGGTTGGTCCGTTCTCGATATCGACCGCGCGGACATCAAATCGCGGATGATCAGCAATGAATATACCACCATGGCTGTATCAGAAGATGGGCTCGATATTCTCAGACCGATGCCCGATAAAATCCGTTTATTGCGCGATGAGCTTTTTGGTGATGGAGATGTCTTTGGTCCTGTTGCAGAGGGTGATCTGCGCGATATCATCGCTGAGGAAGGTGCACGGGTTTCTGTGCGCAATGGGTCCTCGTATGGCGGCCTGGCAGCTCAGACTGCGGCTTGGCTGCGTGAGCAGGGCATCAATGTCGTGGAAGAGACCAACGCTGAGTATACGGTGTTCAGCAAAATATTCCTGTATAACAGCAAGCCCTATGCATTAAAATTTCTGGCAGAAATTTCAGGGTTAACATCCCTCAACATTCACTACAATGACGAGGTGGATGTTGGTTTTGATATTATTTTTATCCTCGGTGATGATTGGGCGAATAATAACCCCATGCCATAAGCCACGCTTAATATCACGGCAACCCCGAGGAGCTGTATGATTGTCCCTCGGGGTTGTTTTATTTTGTTTGTATTCAGGCATTAGTGCCTGATTTGGGCGCAGGTTAATGCTGATTCTCAGGCGGGCAAGCTGCTCAACGGCGCAAAGACCAGGCCGACCAAACCTCGCCCGGTATGTGCGCCCAGAACAGGTGAGATTGTGAAATCAGGCAGCCAATCACATTTAAAAAGGGCTTCTGTGGCTTCTCGCAGCTTGCTGGCGGCATCGGGATTGTTCGCATGGCCGATCTGGGCGCGAAGGTGTGTGCCTTCTGGAAATTTACTGGCGATGTAAGCGGGAATGGCTTGAATGGCGCGCTGGAAGGTGCGGGCTTTGCCGCGTTCATAATATTTGCCGTCGGCTTTATCAACCCCGATCAGGGGTTTAATCCCCAGAAGGTTAGCCAGCAAACCCTTAAGGTGGCTGATCCGCCCGCCGTGGATCAGGTACGAGAGGTTGGGCAGGGTGAAGATGATCTCTGATGCTGCCCGGATCTGCGCCAGGCGCTGTAATACCGCCTCCAGCGACCATCCTTCAAGGGCGCCCCGCCCGGCAGCTTCGACCTGCCAGCCCATTTCACCAGAAAGCGTACGGGTATCGACCAGTTGAATATTGAGGTGTGGTAGCTGGCTCGCTGCAACCTGCGCCACGCCAAGTGTACCGCTCAGACCCGATGAGATGTGAACGGAGAGGATGTCCGTATCGGTTTCAGCAATTTTTTGGTAGAGTTCAAGAAATTCACCCGGGGATGGGGTTGACGTTGTGGGCATATCGTCGGTATTTTCCAGCATCGAGTAGAACTCCTCCGGCTGGATGTCAATCCCGCTGCGATAAGATACGCTGTTCAAGGTGAGCTTAAGCGGCAGCGAATGAATCGGGAGGCCTTCTTCTTGTTGCGGTGAAAGGTCATAGCCGCTGTCGGTTACAATTTGCATTCAAACCTCCAATTTAATGCTTTATTTTAAAAAAACCTAAACCAGAATTTGTTGACGACTTAAACAAATCCCATTAGGGTAAGTAGTATACTCAGTAGGAAGTAAATTGGACCAGTTTTTATGAAAACTTAAAACGCTTAAACCACAAGAGACATGCCCAGACGCATGTCTCTATTTGTGTGGAGTTTTTAGCAACCCGACTTACTTGATGGCGTAGCTGACGTTGCATTCCATTACAACGCTCAGCGTGCCGGCAGCGATGGGGACGTCCATTTCTGCGGCCATCATCCCACCCATACCATCATAGAAACCGATGGGCGTGCTGGATTCATAGACGCTGATGCTGATGATCTCGCCCAGTTTGACGCCGGCGGAGGCAGCAATCGCTTCGGCTTTAACCTTTGCATCCGCAATCGCTAAATCGCGCGCCTCGGCAATCGCTGCTGAACGATCGTCAACGTTGAAGCTAATCCCGTAGATCGAATTTGCGCCTGCCTCTACAACTGCGTTGAGCACCTCACCCAGGGTGGATAAATCGCGCACGGTCACATTGACGGTGTTTTCAACCGCAAAGTAGCGACCTTCCACCTCTCCGGTCATGGGATTCCAGCGATCGTTCGGATAGATATTGAAGTTCGAGGTTTGAATATCCTTTTCTTCAATTCCCATCTTTTGCAAAACCTGTGAAATGGCATTCGCCTGGGCGCTGTTAGCCTCCAGGGCATCGGTGACGACTTCCGCTTCGGAATGAACGCCGACGTTGATCGTTGCCATGTTGGGGACGACGGTGACCCGACCGATTCCGTTGACCGAAAGTGTGCGGCTACTATCCGGGCTGGTGAACGGGGCTTTCGGCGAGCAGGCAGCCAGTGCGCCCAAAATCAGGATGCTGACGAACAATAAATTTAATTTTTTAGACATTTCTTCCTCCAAAAACGATTTGAATATCAATCTTCTGCTTTCTTTCGTCATATAGACGCATTTTCTGCGCCTGGAGTTCCATTTTCCACCTACAATGTGTGAATCATCATGGGTCTGGCAGATGTGTTTGACTTTGCGATCGCCTTAGCGGAAAGCCTGCATAGCGGAACCATGATGAATGGCATCCGGAAGGCTTTACAGCATGCATATTGACGGAAAATCAAATCTCAGTTATGGTAAAATTCGATTCAGAACTCGACGGAGCAGGCATGTTCTTAACCCTGAGACAACTGAGCTAAATTTCGCGCGGGTCTTCATTCGAGGTGCCCATGTATGATTAATCATGACCAACACGCAGATGCGTTGACTGCCTGCAAAGACTGATCAGAGACACTTAATAAACATCAATTGATAGGAGAAATTATGTCAGAACATACCAATGCTTTTACCATGGCTCAGAAGCAATTTGACCGGGTTGCAGACCTTTTGGGACTCGACCAGCAGGTCAGGGAGATCCTGCGGTTTCCGCTGCGAGAATATCATCTACGCTTGCCGGTGCAGATGGACGATGGCAGTATTCGCGTGTTTCAGGGCTATCGCGTGCAGCACAATGATGCCCGCGGACCGGCGAAAGGCGGCATCCGCTTTCATCCGGGTGAAACCGCGGATACCGTGCGCGCCCTGGCCATGTGGATGACCTGGAAATGCGCCGTTGCCGATATTCCCCTGGGCGGCGGCAAGGGCGGCATCGTCGTCGACCCGGCAACCCTGTCCATGGACGAAAAAGAGCGCCTGTGCCGGGCGTATGTGCGCAGCATCTGGCGCAATATTGGACCCCGGCAGGACGTTCCTGCGCCCGATGTCGGCACCAATGCGCAGATGATGGGCTGGATGATGGATGAATATTCGACCATCACCGGGCAGTACACTCCGGGCGTGATCACCGGCAAGCCGGTGGGCGGCGGCGGCTCCCTCGGTCGGCGAGAAGCCACAGGCTACGGCGTGATCTACACCGTGCGTGAAACCATGAAGCACCTCAAGATTGATCCGACCAAGACCACGGCAGCGATCCAGGGCTTTGGCAACGTGGCTCAATTTGCGGCGGAAGGCTTTATCAAACAACTGGGCGGAAAGGTGATCTGTGTCAGCTATTGGGATCGTGAGGATCGCGCCTCTTATACGGTCTGCAAGGATGATGGCATCGACCTGGATTTCTTAGTGAGCATCACCGATCAGTATGGATCGATCAACAAGGACCAGGCGGTAAGCGCCGGATATACGATCGAAGCTGGCGATGAATGGATCGCCAAAGAGGTGGACGTTCTCATCCCGGCGGCGCTGGAAGGACAGGTCAATGGTGAATCAGTCAAGAAGATCCACAGCCGGGTGAAGATCCTGGCTGAAGGCGCCAACGGTCCCACCACCCCTGAGGCAGATGAGGTGTTGAAAGCGCGCGGCATTTTTGTGATCCCCGACTTCCTGTGTAACGCCGGAGGCGTGACCACCTCGTACTTTGAGGGCGTCCAGAATGACATGAACTTCTACTGGACCAAGACCGAGGTGCTGGAAAAATTGGATGACAAAATGACCCAGGCTTACGCCTCGGTGTACGATATGTCCAAAGCGCAGGATGTGTACATGCGCGACGCCGCCTACATGGTGGCGATTGATAAAGTGGTTAAGGCGATGGAGCTGCGCGGCTGGCTGTAGCTTCAACCGTTTTTTAGCTGAACCTAAAAACATCGGTCGGTCACCGGGGCAGGTTACGACAACCTGCCCCGCTTTGGTCAGCGTATCTCCTGGGCGAAAGCCGGGGCGTTAGCCGCATGGATGGTGTGCCCTGGGATGGGCACACCTTGTTAACCAAACGAAATTTGCTGTCGCCGACGATCGGCTGGGCGCGACTCCCTGGCCCTTTTAACGCCGTAAAAGCGGGATGTATACACGCCCGCTAATTGCGACAATTTGACCTTCCACATCAAGATCGGTCCAAGGTGATGGAGGACCCCATTTCCCCGAAGAGGCGGTGAACAGCTCTCCCTTCTGCGATCCGCTTGATATGGCAGTGCGTTGATTCTTGTAGACCGCATAGTTCTTATCTACGATCAACTGCAGGCTTGTGGCGTCCCGCACATAGATCGGGTTGGTGGTGCTGCTGTTGCCGCGCAGTTCTGCTGCCTTAACTCCCACCGAATCGTTAATATAGGTGACAACCAGATTGTCCATGGACCCACAAAAGGGCTTCAGGTGACTGTCGGTCACAAAGCTGATGCCGCCCTCATACTCATTTTGAGTCGTATAGGCAATAGTAAACGGGGGAAAGCCCGCGGCACTCGTTGTGGAAAGCTTGGCAACAACCCACGGGTCGCGATCGGTAGAAGAAAAAAGGTGGTAGAAAGAGACCAAAAACTTCTCGGTGCAGGGGTCGTAGGTCACATCGCTATTAAACGTGGCATTTGGGAAAGTCGCGGCTACGTAGGAATCGAAATGAACGTACTGGTTGCCCCCGGCCACCGGGTGATCATAGACCTTGGTGTAGCTGGCAGAATACTTAACACCGGACCACCAATCATAAGTGACCATGTAGAGGCCCCTCCCGACGCCCCAGGCCAGGTGAGGAAAACTTGCGCCCGTTGCATCCGAAAGGTCTCTTACGGTGCTCCCGTGAGTTATCCCGCTGCTGGAAATGGTATAGAAACGACCCTTGATTCGGCCCTCCTGGTTATGCTGAAAGGCGATCAGGCAAGTGCCGTTGGTGTGTTTGCAGGCCACATCCGGGTACCATTCATGATAGACACTATTGCTGACCCAATATGCATCCCCGATGTTCCCAGTCGTCGGGGAGACAAGCTGAATGACAACATCATAATCAGAGGATGAAAAATGATATTCATAGACCACCACGAACAGGCCGCTTTTTGCTTCATAGGCTACGGAGGGAAACTCACAATCGGCTGCCCAATCAGCAATGGTGATGGTGTTTTTTAACTCGCCCGTGTTAGAATAAACTTTTCCATAGATATTGCCCTGTCTCACGTAGACAACCAGATAATGATCACCGCCATGCGCCACCGCCGGCCACCACTCATCGATATCAATCGTTGTGGCAATCGGAATGGGAGCCCCCACCATTTTCACCGCTCTTGCATCCTCCGGAGAGTCTGCTGAGGGGGGGGCGTCCTCCTTCTGCTCTTCGATTGCCGGCCATAAGGATTCCTGCAGGGCTGGGTCCGCTTTAACATCATCGATGCCACCCATGTCTTCCGGCGAAAGCGGTGGAGGCGTGAAGGTCTCCATTTCAGGGAGTTCAGTCATGATGCCGCTTTCGAGTAGCGCTTGCTGTTTCTCAGCGATTAACTGCTCGATGTCGCCGTCAATGGGCGGGTTGTCGTCAACCCGGTGATAAGGATCAAAATCAGGAGACGGCTCGTAGACGGTGCCTTCGGGTGGCGCCTCGCGCCAGGGGAAATCGCCCTCCTGGGCGATCACCGCCGGTGCGCTGATCAGCGCCAGGATGATCAACAAACCAAAAACAATTTTTAACGCTTTCATAGCGTCCTCCAAAGTGAAATGATTTGATTGTGAATATGACATTAATGGGAGTAGCAATACTTCACACGATTTACTTATATTATTGCTTAATTATTTAAAATAGTCAAACTTATTTCAATGGTGAAGAAAAGCTGAGAATGGCACAAGGAGCGTTGATGAATGGTGAGTGCTAACCCGTCCTGGATACGCTTTATAGAAACAGGCCCATCATTTTTTCACCCCAGTAAATCAATGGAATGCCAACCATCCCCCCGGGTATGATAACCCTGGGGGAATTGCCCCCGAAGAAAAATCAGCTTATAGAATATTTTTTGGTGGTAAAAACAAACCGATCATGCTGATAAAGTTCCATCCGCATATGGGCTGTATAAATCCAGCGGCTATTGATAAAAAGGCACAGCCTTTGTAGTAAGTGTACGGAGCACGATCAAAAAATACACCTGCTAAGATTTACTTGTTTTCAGTAATGCTAAAAACAGCAAAGATCATCAACAATGATAAATTTCTCAGGTTTTCATTGTTTCCTTCGATATGGGTTGAAAACCTGTGCAACAAGGCATTTAATAATGCATTATCGGCTCCCTCAAATAAGCGGTGTGAGATTTCTAATAACATCTGGGATGCACTTTCCATATTTCCTTTTGCAAATTCGGACGAACAGGTTGAAATTAATAAAGGATCAAGATCAGTATCTGTGCCAATCCGCAAAGCATGTATGATGATAGAAGCATTGGTGAAGAAATCTTCAGTCAACTGTCTGTGAATCAAGATAAAATCATCTTCGTTTCCAATTAACCTTGCCAGTGTTAATAGTAACTCATCCCGATTTTCCTTTACGGTACTCGAGAGCATTAAATCGATGAGGTCATCAAAAACAGAGGCTTCACCCAAATGCCCCAGTGCAGAGGCGCAAGCTTGTAATAATCCTCGATCTGTTTCATTTTGAAATAACGCCAAAATGAGGGGTATGGATTCGCGATCTCCTAAAGCGCCTAAAGACCTGACACAATGAGCACGCACGGAACGATACTCTGAATGAACAGCGGAATGCCGCAAAGCTTCCAAAGCTTTGGGATCCTTTATGCGTCCTAATGCCCAGGCGCTGATGACACTTAAAGCTGGATCATTGCCATTCAAAATCTCGATGATTGCTTCCGTTAATTTTGGGTGGGGATGATGTCTGGCAATCGAGATAATTGCTTCATATCGCACAAAAAACCGGGGATCTTTTAATGTCGACAGCAATTCGTCAATTACCAAATAAGATTGGGTTCTACCCAAACGCTCAGTCAGGTTAATAGTTTCTCGTTCCTTTTTAGGTCGGCTGTAACCAATAAGCGATTCAAATGCAAGCAAAGGATTTCCCTTAAAGAATAAGCTGACAAACTCGCCCACACTAACTTCACCCTCACTTTTTACGGTCATGATGACCATAATTCCAATAAACGAAAAAATTAATATCAGCCCAAATAGAATACTATAGGAATTTATCGGGAATTGTCTGATTGACCCCGAGATATTGTCCAAAGAATCCAATAGTATGCCCCCAAATACTTGACTTAATCCCATCATCAAACCTAAATTGGCGTTGTACAGGGCAAAATAGGGAGTGCTGAATTTAATCGGAACCAAACGATTATAGAGTAGACGTGCTCCACCAATATTACGTCCCATCTGAGAGGCTCCTTGAATTAAAGAAATCCCCAATGCGACAATAAAACTAAAATTTGATCGATAGGGTGTAATAAACCACAATATGGGTAAAATTGCTGTCAGAACCATATTAATCTGCAAAACTGGCTTACTTCCATAGCGATCAGAAGCCCAACCCCAGATAAAACTCGTTAACACACCGCCTACCATTACTCCGGTCTGTAATAACACAACGTTCCCAGCGCTCAATCCAATTTCTTCATTCATGAATAAAGCCACATATGAAAACAGTGACTCCGCAAGAGTTATCCATCCTATACCATGGACAAACCTCATATAATTTTTATCTTTAACAGGGATTCTAAAATTTTCAACAATAGAGGATGGCTTTTCAATTCCTTGTTTGGGTGACCCTCCAGGAAATCGTGTACAAATCCAGGCTGAAATAAGGCCAAAAATCACACCAATGACAAATAATATATTAAAAGGCTGAATACCCTCTGAACGTGCGATATATAAACCTGCCAATGCTACTGTAAGAATATTGATAGCATTGGATATCGCCAATTGTTTGGCTGAGAACACCCCCCGTATGGATTTGGGAATAATTTCCTGATTCCAAGGCATTATTGATACTGAAGAAATCATTCGGAAAAAGGAAAACACAAACACGATGACGATGACCAAAATTGCCATCATTACCTGACCAAATTGTTGTCTGACCCAGGGCGAAAGAATTATCGGTAACCAGATTAGAAAACGAATTGCAAAACTCGATAAAAAAGCTTTTCGAGCACCGATTTCTGAAATTTTGTCGGCAATAAAAATGGAGAAAATGTTAACAAATGGCACCAAAGAAAGAACGGCGCCTAATAACGTCTTGTTAAACCCCAGCTCATTAAGATACAGAACAAATATCGATCCAATGAATGTTAAGTTGATTGCCACTGAGTTTGAGGCGACAAACGCAAGATACCAAGGAAGATTCCTTAATTTCTCTGCTGTTGTTATTTTCTCATCAGCCTTATAAACAGGCAATCCATTTTCGGAAGGCGGCATACTCATATTCTTGTGAAGTTTTATTGTTCCTGTTTTTCTTATATATAAAATAAATACATGGATCGTCTTGCGTCGCTGCCTGTCCAATCTGCTGTGCTACCCGATTCTCTCATCGTTGCAAATTGGGGTTCCTTCCAATCACTGGCACATCGTTGATCGCCTTTTATCGCTCCACTTTCATCGATCATACAACTTCCAACTGAACAGAAAAAATCCATTAACCAACCGATCCAACAGTAACTGGCTCTGCAGGTTCAACGTCCACTTTTCCCAACCGATGCAATAACATGCTCACTTCCTCGAAAAAATATGTTTAAAAAACATCCAGCTTTTGAGCAATACACGCAACCGATAAGAAGCTACTTGGAATAAATTCATAGCTCAATGCTTCACAGCAATCCCTGGCGATTTGGCAAAAGAGCCGTAAGTTATTGTAGTAAAGACTATTTCGGTCGCCAAAGAGACCGGTATTATGGCTCCCGCTCATAATGACTCGAATGGGTTGGTTACATTTTTCCATTTCTTCAAGATTTTCCATAATCACCATCCTGAATTTCTCACCATCAGGACCAATTATTGCTGGGTTGGTTTCCGCTCGTAAATCTAATGGGCGGTCAGGGTTGTTCTCGAAAAACACACTGCGACCTCGAGTTTTTGGGATTTCATAGATCTTTAAATCTCCTGGAATGAGCCGGCTTTTCCGCGAAGCATAATGTGGAAATGGCCAACCTCCTTTCCAGCAGGCATATATTTCGGGTTTGTAAGTCCCAACGGCTGTTGTGCTTGTCCATAAAAACCCCAGTGCTTCGAGGATAGGAAATGTATCATCATTCGCACTGGTATAGCATGCGCGGTAACCCAGGCAGGCTTTTCCTATCACATTTTCGAGATCTTCTTTGGCAATGCGTAAGGCTTCATATTGATCTTCATAGGATAAAGACCCTAACCAGGCGGGTGTTTTCATTTTCGAATAACGCATACCATTGAGATGTAACGCAATTTCAACACCTTCATTTGCCAGTTGCCGATAAAGTGCCGACTGCCTCCTGGCAACATCCGGGTAAACAAATAGAGAAGCACCATCAAGCAAACCCCAATCATTCATAACTTCAATGAATCCTGTGACTGATTCTTCAGCAAATTCCCAGGTTTTGGGTCCGCCAAACGGGGGCTCCGGTGGCAATTCACAATCCAATGAATAGTTGAAGTAGATCTTGCCATCAAAAACCATTTACATATCTCCTTATGCGTTTTCCTTCTCTGACTAAAAGAGAAAAATTTTCATGAGCAACCCAACAAACCTAAACAGACAACCTCAAAACAAAAAGACTGCTTGCTCGGTGAGGATTATCCGTTTCGGCTGCGACCAGCGTGGTTTCATCAACCATACAAAGATCGTGAACTAACCAGGCACGTTTGCCATTCCGGCTGTCTTGTACCGGTCCAAGAATGTCAAAAGAATTTTTATCACGATGATATGAAAATAAAACAGTGTTATACTCCGAGCCCGCAACGCCTAATATAAGCCCGTTTGGCGCTTCTGCCAGTCCTTTTATTCGTTTTCCAGGCGCAGGTCTTCCTAAATAAGTGATCGAAGGGACATCAGGCAAAAGTATAGATAGAGAGCCATCAATTCCGCCAATATAAACGTTCTGATCTTCCGTTCGGACGTATGAATCGATGGTACTTCTACCAAGATTTTGCGCATCCGGAAGGTCGAGGTTAAGAAATTCTATCGAGTCTGTTTCAGGACTATATCGCAATAAGGGGGTCCGATTTGCCCATTGAGCCAGATGATAATTGTGCCAAATCCCACCTGAAGTATCCATGATGACAGCCTCTGAAAGTGTGGCACCAAAATTTGTCAGAATACGAGTTTTACCTGTTTCCATGTCAAAACAAAAAAGATTACGACCAGGAAATGTATTCCCATAAATTCTGTTTCTGCATTCATCAAGCACTATACCTTGAATATAGTCATTGGGAATGGGTATTCCTAACAATTGATATTTCTTGTTAGACGGGTTGTATCGAAATAACTGTCCGCCCTGTGCATTAGGCCAAATGTCCACATCGCTCAATGTGGCAACACCTCCATAAAAAATGCCTGCAGAATCTTGCTGCAATCCAAAATGGATTTTATGGGCATAGCGATCACCCGTGTTTGGGAATTTCAACGATTCAAAATGACCATTCTCAGGGTTGAAAGTGTAAAAGAAATCACCGTTCATTGCGGTCAGACCTGCGTAAACCAGGCCATCATTCTTGTTGTAATGCAAACAATCAAATGAATGCCAGTCATTTACTAAAGTATCGTCAACAAGCCAATCTTCAGATTGCATTCGACGAGTAAAGGATGCCCATTTTTCTTGGCTTATTTCACAATTCTTGTGATTATAAGCGGTGCATTGCTTAATTTTCATTTTGTTGCTCCAATCAAACCATCAAATAATCAGGCCTGTTATTAAAATATTCTTTGTCTGCGAAATATGGGAACATCCCCAGACCTTCATGCAGATCTTTCGTTTCCCAAATGAGATTTATTTCACTATATGCTGTTGCCCCATGAGCGGGCGGTGATAACTCGGGGCGGGTAAGAAAATCTGTGCGAGGCCAAATACTGCGGTGAACAGCCCATTGCGTACTTTGTATTTGCGAACTATTAATAAAGGCTTCAATATGAGGAAATCGCTTCTGGTAACGAGTGCCAGGTCCCCAAACCGCCAGATCTAAAGCAGAATCTCCGCTGGCTCGTAGTTCATCGAGTGAAAGTGGTACGCCAGATTTTTCAAATATCACATCAAGGTTGGGATCAACCAGAACCCATTTATTGAAATCTTCGAACCATACTTCTGCCAAAAAATGTCCGCCAAAACCGTTGATCGAGTCCGTACCGATGACACAACGGGCAGGAATCTGCAAAGCCATGCAGGATGAAACAAATGCCACTGCATAATGAACGCACATCGTAACGGGTGTTCTCTGGTCATGCCCCAATTGATATTTTCCCCAAGCAAGGATCGTCTCTGCATCCCAGGGGGTATACAAAGAGGAAACATATGTATCAACATGCGGCCAGGATGTGCTCAGCCATGCCGTGAGGATACGAACCTGTTTCATTAAATTTGTCTCATGAATCGCTTGTTCGGGCAATTGCTTTCTTAGGCTCAAAGTTCGAGGCGAAGTTAGATCTTCCCAAATCATCCGGGGTGGGTCGGGATCCTGACCTTCTTCCAGCCTAACCCGAACAACATATTCCCCCAAAACAACATTTTGGAAGCCCATTTTTTCTGCCCGCCAATTTTGGCCACAATCATCACTGATAAAACTGTTGGGGTGTGCATGGCCCGATTCAAGTCCTAATGACCAGGCATTCATAGCCGTGCTGTCGCTCCAAAACTCAAAAATGTTCTCACCCTGCTTAAGAAGATTAGAGGCTAAAGGAACTTCAAACCAAATATAAGACTTTGCATGTTTCGATAATAAGGGTTGTATTTCCACCTGGTTAACCGAAATTCTGAGGGGGTATTCTGTGCCAGGATAGGGCCTTGCGAGAAGGAATAATTTTGCGTTTTGGTTTGTGGCTGGCAAGTTAAGAACTTTGCGTGCCCGCCTAAAAGTGGTGAGTTCTTCGCACAGGGTTGGAATAATGTATCCCTGTTCAGAAAAATACAATTTGCTCATAATCCATGTCTCCGTGGGGTAACTGATGTTTACGATTTGTCATCATTGTTGCTTTGCTTTCCGTTTAATGGTGATAACGTTTTTATCAAGCACATTATTGACCTAAAACTATTCTGGTGTCTTTAACACTCATCAGAATGAAAATCCCAATAAGACATAAAACTAAAGCGACTAGGAACATCATACGATACCCTATCGAATCGACCAATAATCCAGCGACGACAGGGGAAGCCAACACACTTATTCCCGGCAAACTGCGCGAAACCCCAATATAAATTGACCGATCTCTCTCGGGACCGAGTTCCATTGCAAAAATCAGCTCACTGATATTCATAGCTGCTTCACCTAACCCAAAAAATACAAACACCAGGTAATACCATCCGATCGTCGGTGCCAGTAAAGCCACAAGAATCATCAAGAATCGAATCCAGCTCGTTAACAAAAGAACTGCATGGGGACCCAATTGGTCTCCTTTCATGGATAATAATATGCTGCCAGCCATGCCGCTTAGGATTAAAATAACGGAAAAAACAGCAGCGTATTCATTGCCCAGGTTAAATTCTTTAATGCCAAAAACTGCCACATAATAAATTGGCATGTTTCCGAGCTGGAATAATAATCTGCTTGCAATAAATTTTCGAAAATTATGATCAGTCTGGAGCACAAGGGTTATTTTTGAAAAATCGAGTAAGGATTTATTCTCTTTACTGATAGGTTGTGGAGGGTCGGGTTCATCAAACACTTCAGGTTCGACTGTTCTATTGAACATAAAAAACGAAAAACTAATAAAAGTGGCTCCGATCAAAAAGTTAACACCAAAATTAAAGGGAAAAATAAGATTTGCCAGGATAAACCCGGCGATAACAGATCCGATTGTCCCAAGAACTTGTGCAGCCAGAACTGAGATACCAAAGAATCGGCTTCTGACCTGACCAGGAATAACGATCGCAATAGCCTCATACCAGGGCAAATTTGAGACACCAACTGAAAATCCCCGAAACAAGACAGCAAACATAAAAATCCAGACCACAATCGCAGGCGGGAGAAAAATTAATAAAAAAGGCGTTCCTGCTAATATGTAGAAGGGCAATATATGAGAAATACGAGCAGTCGTTTTCGCAAAAGGAATTTTTCTTGATAAACCATTGACATAAGGGGCCAAGAAAAAGGACGGGATCAGAGAACCGGAGCGGATTATAGCTGGCACCATACCCACAATCAGCGCAGATTCGGTGATCATGCTGACAAAAACTGGCAATATCGTATTCGTCGATATGAAGCTCTCTCCCAGATCAAAGACGGCAATATAGACCATATTCGAGAGAAAATTATTCTTGAATTCCTTCCTGACCTGAGGATGGACATTATGCTCAGGCGGAAGGCGTAACATATTTTTAATGGTATTCCTGATGTTAAACAATAATTCAGCTCTCCATGCAATAGTCATTAATCGCCGTTGTTATCAGTTTGCATTATTGAAGAACACTTACTTGTTATTTTGTACATAATGCTTTATATCTTCTAACACATCTGGTTAATATTGAAACGGGTGTGATTTAAGAATTGTTTAAACATCGTACTAAAGGCGCAGAACATCCATTTTAACAAGGCAACATCCATCCCTTGATAAAAAATCTGTAAGAACGCTGATTTTGTTTCTTTTCTTTCACTTTTCCTCTCTCAGCATATGGCAATCCTTGTCATCAACAAATTGTCGACTGGACTCAATGCCTCCTCATTGACGGTCCCGTTTCACCTCCGAGACAACGAGTTTCTCGTCGATCATAGTAATATATCCGGGTACTTCCTGAGCTAGAATACCATGAACAGCCTTCCGCTCAACGGGTGTTTGGAGTTCTATGCCTTTCAAGAGAGCAGCCTGCATCCCTTCTTTTCCAAAAAGATCATCAATGTAAAAATCACCCGGTCATAATTTCCTTACAGCAAACCAACACAAATATCCATTTCACCGATCACAGATGGTCGATTCTCATAATCTTGTTCTGGATCATCGCAAAACGGGTGGGAAAAATAACCAGGAACCCGAGTTGCATGCACACGCGAACCATTTTGAGTCATTCTGCCAACAATTAATAGTTGCAAATTGCCTTCTTCACCCTCACGTGGGCTGCTTTGACTTATAATGCCGATAGGCGTAGAAAGATGGTCAACGAGGACTTGCTTAAAATCGGCGTCAAGTTTACAGGTTTTCATCGGTTATTAAATTTCTTTATTGATAAATCGTAAAGCATTTTCGCCAAGGATCATTCTTTTATGCGCTTCAGGTGCATCCATCAAACCAATCCGGCGCAAGTAAGCGGTAGTGATTGACGCAGGTCCGCACCCTCCATCACTACCAAAGAGCAACTTCTCAGGCCCCAGGGCATCATATAGTGATTGAATGCCCCATTGCGTTGGACCGCTGAGGCAGATGAAAAGGTTTGGCAGCTCCTTTGCAGCATCGATGAAATCCGGCCATAACTCTCTTAATCCACCATGGGCACTTAATACTCGCAATTTAGGATACTTTCGAGCATAATAAGCAACCTGGATTGCAGAACAATATTCTGGAGAACCATCGTGTGTCGTCACGGGGACATCAAGGTCAATCGCTTCCTCGGCGATGATGTCAAAACCCCGGTTAGCTATCGAAACCCCCTGACAAATAGGTACAAATTTTAATCCGTACAGGCCTAAATCTTTAATTGCATACCGAATTTCTTCACGGAGTTTCTTTTCTTCAAGGGCTGGTGAGACTGTTCCCCAAGCATAAATCTGATCAGGATATTGACGGTTAAATTTCGCTAACGCCTCATTTTCAGCCCGGCATAATGAATTAAGCCGGAAAGAATGAGAGGCAAAAACAAAACATGCTTGCACACCTAGTGCTTTGTAATCTTTTAAATATTGATCTTCCGATGTCGTCTTGACACCATAAATATTCTTATTTTCTACGAAGCCTTGAATTTCAAGGCCGATATGGGTGTGGGCATCAACAATCATGATATAAACCTTCCGCGATAAGCTTCCCTAATATTCACTGACAATATCTTTGTCTGATCTTCTGCTTCGGTAAATACATCACACAGGGTTTCAATTTCGATTTTGGGGATATATTCAGGTGCACTGCTGCCAAAGACGATTCGATGAGTCAACCCATGAATTTTAAACATATTAAAATTAGCGGGGCCATTACGAGAGGTTTCCAGCCAGACATTATCCAGGAACTCCTTCGCGAAAACAACATCTTCACTGTAATCGCTTGAGCCGGAGTGCCCCATAATGAAATTTAGTTTTGGAAACCGCCTTGCCAGTTCGATAACGTGGAGTGGTTCTGCCAAGCCGGCAGTTCCCGTATGTGCATAGACCGGCGCCTGATATTTTTCAGCAACAGTGAGCAAGGGGTCAACGATGTGATCCGATAATCTGAACCCCTGATAAGGTGCGTGAAGCATTAAGCCCGTTAAGCCTTCAGAAAAAGCTCGCTCTAATTCTTTGATGGCTTTTTCACCATACCAGGGGTTCGCTACTGCCCGTCCTATCAAACGATCGGGGTGAGTCTTAATCGCATTAATGACCAAATCATTGCCTTGTATATTGTTTACGGAAATGTAATGGTCGACCGGGCTAACAATTGCCATGCCAACATCTGCATCGTCCATGCGATGTAATAAATCATCAACAGAAAGTTGAAGGTGTTTGCCTGTGCCAATAAAAACATGTGCATCTATTTTCATAAGGGGTTAATCCTTTTTAAATATTTTTGGGCCTCCGTTTATAAAAACTCGGAGGCCCAATTACAAAATGTACATGAAGGGCGATCACAAAACAATCGCCGTTGATCTTCTTTCAGGAAATCCACCACTGCCTGGATTAATGATTGGGCGTTCATTACCCGACAATTGGCAGAACCAATCCGGATTGAGTGAATCAAGTTGCGTTCTTCAATAAACGGTGTGATTTTTTCGAAACCACTACTACAACCTGGAATACCAACCAATTTGACCCAACGCTTTTCCTCCCCCAATGGTTTAACCCAGCGTCCCTCTGGCAAATCGGGCCTGGGCTTACCCCAAAAGGGCAAATTAGCATAGGCTTCGCCGGTATGTATCATTGTGTTGGCTTTCTGGTTAACTCCCAATAAAAGCACCTTTCCATTTGCTTTTGCTAATTTATCGAAAGGACTGCCGATGCCAACCGGCGTTTTATACATTTGATTTTGAGTGAGAACTTCAGAAAGCGCGCCTATCGCCACGACGGCATGGCTTGGCTGAGCACTTATTCTGGCGCCAGACCTGGTGATCAATGTCGCTGGCAAAGCACCTGTCACTGGAGGAGGCAAAATACTAAGATCAAATAGTTCATCACTATCTTTGTAGTTGACAAAATAAGGTGCTAATAAGGTGCCTTCCTCTCCAATCACTTTTAAAAGCACGTCAATAAGGGTATTTACCCCACCTTCAACATAACCAAAACTTGATAATGCCAAATGAACCACAAGATGATCGCCAGGTGAAATGCCCAGTTTCCACAAACCCTGCAATAGATCGTCATAGGTCACATGAGATCTACGTTGTTCCATCTCATTGAAATCTTGCTCGGGTCTCATCGGGAATCAATCATCTTTGATGGTTATCTATGGATCGCGACCACAGTGCCACTGCTTGTTGGAACAATAATCAAATGTTGATTCACTGCTGGTGTTGCATGTACTGCTGAACCCAGAAAAAATTGTCGAATAACTTTGCCGTCGGATAGTTTCAGTTCATAGACGGTTCCATCGGCAGCACCTGTATACACTTGGTCTTCAAAAACAGAAGGAGCACCTGCAATCCCTGGCATATTCCGACGATTCCCCGACACACATTGAATCGGCGGGCCACTTCTAAACGTCCATTGCTCTTCGCCTGTATGAATATCAACGGCTATTAAGCGTCCAGTGACGGTATCACTCAGGAGAATTAACTCGCCAGCGATAACAGGGTGGGTAAAATTATGAGAGCTAATTAAATTACGCCAAATGATTCCTCCTGTTTTGGCGTTTATCGCAATTAGTCCGCCATACGAAAAACCAGAGCGACCTTCTTCTGTTGTCTTTGGGGTCTCAATTCCTTTAATATTAAAAGCTACGCAGAATAATTTATCTTCTGATGGATCCAACGCTAAACCGCCGGTCAACCGTTCAAGACAATCACGATCGTCAGTTTCCCACACCACTTCGCCATTCATACGGTTGAAACAGGTTACACCTTTACCAAGTACGGCTGGTACAAATACACAAGTGGCTGAAGCCAGGGGTTTCCCCCGCGATCCTACCCAATCATGGTGTTTAAAAGAAGTTTTCCAGACATTTGCGCCATCCTTCACCTGAATAGCCACGACATGCTCGGTCGTCCGAAGGAAAACCAATTCATCACTTACTGAGAACCCATCCATTGCCCAGCGGTGAACGTTAGAGTCCACCGCCACAGTCCATACGGGTATTCCATCTTCCAGGTTGAAGGCGCGCAGAGTGCCATCTACTGTCATTACCAGTACTTTGTCTAAAGACACCACAGGCGTACTGAACACGGCTCCCTTTATAAATGATTTCCAAATGCATTGACCAGAATCAACAGATATGCATATCAATGTACTGTGTTGAATATCCTCGTGAACATAAGCCAAATAAACCCGCCTGTCAACCAATACCGGTGAGTTTAAGAAGTGGTGCCCACCAGTTTCAAACGCCCACACATAGTCTGAGGTTTTTACCTCACTTTTATCTGAATTATCCTTCTGACCCAGAAAAAAATGAGGGGCAGGTTTTTCATCCAATGTTTTAAAGCGAATTTCTAAATCATGCCCAGTTAAGGAGCATTGAAAATAACCGCGCGGAAAACCACCATACCCTGCAACAGAAATAGGTGGCACTGAGGCAAATAAAGTACCATTCTGGCGCCAAACCTTCAATAGATGCCAGTGACCCATGAATACTGCCAATGGATTAAGACCAAGATATGCGGGCCAATCCCGCGTGGTTGGCATATGCTGAAACATAAGCAAGGGTTTGTCATCAGGAAGGTTTTGTATTTCTTCTGCTAACCACTTTTCTTGCATCTGCCATTGTTCAGGTTTTAAATAATCAAACTCTCCAGGTGTATTAAAATCAAGGGGTGGGATTGTACACATTGCTCTGGCATGACCAGCATCAAATGCATACCATGGGTTGCCAAGGGCCTTGCGGTAATTTGCTATAGCATCAGCAGCACCAGAAAACAATAATTCATTACCATCATGACCGCCAAACACACTATAAACCGGCACTAATGATGTCTCTATTGCAGATTTGTACCAATTAAATTCTTGAAGGCTACCAGACCAGGTGAGATCTCCGCCGATAACGATAAATTCAACACCCCTGATCCTGCCCAGGTCCTCGATTAACCAATCCCTAGTATGGAGAGAATCCACATGAGGATCAGCAGCGAATGCAAATGTGATTTGTTGTTTCATATCCTAATATATCCTGCTTTCTATCCGATGGCAGGCCTATTAATTTCCAGAATGTGCAAATGTAGCGTTTAGATCGATTACATGGCTAAGCCTGAGTAACAGGTGCTCTCTAATTAACACCAACCTCTGCTAACCAGAGCCGCTGAGGATATTCCAGACTACCACCGTTTATAGGTTGGACAATGCGTATCGAGTCGGTTTCGATCGGTGAAAATGATATAAGATCCATCGCTCTTTCATTGTCTGCATGGTGCTCAGCAATAGTTTGCCATTCTTCATTATGTTTTGACTGAATCAGAATATGCCTGGAATTAAAATATTTACCCCAGCATTTTGCCCATAGCAAATGGACATGACTGATTTTCTTTGGTGATTCCCATACTAACTCCACCCAGTGTGGATCGGGGGTCTCAGCAGATGCCCAGTGGCTGGCTGCATTCATATCATTGAGTACTGGCGTTTGCTGTGAATATGGCCAGCTTATACCAATTGGTCCAATTATTTGAGGTCGATGACGCAGGTCTTCTCCCTGCCACCATAGCATCGGAGGCGTTTTATCATCAACGAAATGGAGAATCTGAGTGGGACCTTCACTATCGCTTATATGGTTATTCCTCCAGAAAATACAGAAATGCGTATAATAAACCGGAAGTTTTAACTGGTAGAAATCATCACTGCTACGTAATTTGTAAGCCAAGGGGCCCTCACATGGCTGCAAATCCGCAAGCCGATCAGTGATTAATAATTCATGGATTTCGTAAGCATTCAATGGCTGGCCATCTTGTTCATAATGGATATCGAAATCCACATCGATCACAGCCCATTTGCTAATGTCATCCAACCAGACTTCATTTAATACATGTTCATCACAAGGAGCTTCTTCTTTAGTCTCTTTGCCATAGCCCCGCCCGTCGAGGGGGGCATCGCATATGCCCCTATGTAAATTGATCAGTCGTGCAGGAATGCCAAGTGCCATACACAATTGCATATACACTACAGAGTAATGGACACAGTAAAAATATTCGATGTGTTTAGTGACTTTATCGAGGATATATTCAGCATTCCAAGGGGGAGAGAAAATTGGTTGGTCGTGATCCCAAAGTGATTTAACCCAATCCCGTAGAAGAATCGCTCTTTCAAGGTCTGTCTCGCCTGATTTGATGATATCGTCTAAACTGTATTTTTCACGTAAACGGACCAATGTGGGATGAGTGAAGTCCTCCCATAAAAAAGGCGTTCCAGGAGGATCAGCATGCCCATTGTCAAGTTTTATTTCAGTTATTTCGGCGCCATAAAACAGAATCTCTAAATTTGTTATGCGGCCTTGCTTTCCAGCCTTATTAACACTTTGTACTTCAAAACGATTAATACCTTCATGAAGGGTCCAGCAAAGTGCTGTATCCAAGCCTGATTGCCAACTTAGGCTGTCAAACCTCCAGGAAAAATGATCGAAACCAGGTGTATGCGTAGCCAACCTTAATTGCACCTGTCCTTCACCAGCCTGTTTGACGTTAACTTCAACCTGGTTCAATATTGGATAAAGCAAAGCCAAATCAGGGGTGTTGATCGTGCCATAAAAGCTATCTACAAAAACCCTGGCGTCACGAGATAAATTTACCAATTCATCTGAGTCAAAATCCGACCGGGGTATTTTCCCCCATTCCGGTGCATGGCTCTTGAGCGTTGCTGGTACCAAGTCATACCAGCGCTTATACGGATCACTACCTTGAAAAATAGGTTTCATTAATTTTTACCTCGTGTTAGTCAACAATTATTTATTGATGTTAATTAACGGCTTCCTGAATTACCCTTTGATTGCACCAACGGTTAATCCCTCAGTGATACGGTCTCTCATCAGGAAATAAATCACCAGGATAGGAACAAGGAATATTAACATGCCTGCAAACAAACGGGGATGGTCTGCTGCATAGGTGGAGCTTACCGAAAGCAATTGGATTCCAAGGGCTAAAGGATATTTATCGGGATTGCGCAAATAAATGAGGGGTGAAAAGAAGTCATTCCAGATGTTGATGAAAGAGAAAATACCAATGGTGATCACACCAGGTCTTGCCAACGGGAACATGACTTTCCAGAAAATCTGCCAAGCATTGGCGCCATCTATCAAAGCGGCTTCTTCAAGCTCTTTTGGCAATGTTTCGAAAAATGAAAATAACAAGAAACAATTGAAAGGTAATGAACCAAGCCAGTATCCTAAAAACAACACAAGGTAAGTGTCGATTAATCCCAGGGCTCGCATCCACATATAGGAAGGCAATAATGACACCCAACCGGGCCACATCATTAAAAACAAGAAAAATACATAGATCGGCTTAGCCATTTTGAATTCTACACGTGATAAAACATAAGATATCATTGCTGCAAGCAATATCGCGCCTAATGTCCCCACAACACTGTAGAAAACACTGTTTAAGAAATATCGCCCCACCCTCATTTGGGTCCAGGCCAAAAAATAATTTTTAATATATGGAGGTATCTGAATTGCGAAGGCACCGCGTGTGAAAAAATCTTGATTTGTTCTTAATGAAACGGTTAATGCCCACAAGATTGCCAACAATGCAGACAGGCAGAAGGGTCCGACGACCAACCATGCCGGTAAACTACGTAAAGAGTTTTTTATCTTGTTAAGATTAAACTTGCTTTTCTTTTCTGAGGGAATTAATGGACTCATATTGCTTACCTTTTTTAGTATTGAATCACTTCACGTTTGGTCAAACGCCTTGATAACAGCGTAAAAGCAAGTACGATTACCATCATGACAGTACCCAGCGCTGTCGCATAACCAAATTGGTAATCTTTAAAGCCTTTGCCGTAGATATAGGTAGCCATGACTTGTGTGGTTGGTCCAGGGAAACCGCCAGTAACCACATAAACGAAAGTAAAACTTTGCAGTGCATTTATGATTAATAATAGTAGAACGGTCTGGATTGTTGGATAAAGCAGGGGGAAGGTCACATAACGAAATAACGATAAACCTTCAGCGCCATCGATGCGAGCCGCGTCATAAAGATCTTGAGGAATTCTCGATAAACCAGCCAAAAATATCAATGTATAAAAACCCAATGCAGACCATAAAGTGATCAGAATGATAACATAGCGTGCAGTGCTCGGGTTGCCCACAAGGTGCAGTGTCCGTAAATGGAACGTCGCTCTTAAAAATTCTCTTAAATTAAGTGCATCAAGTGTAAAACCAAAAATCCCGACTGTCGGGTCTAAAATAAAAACCCATAATAAGGAAACAATCACAACTGGAAGGATGGATGGCAAATAAACCAAGGCCTTTAATACATTCTGCCCCTTTTTTGTCATCGTAATCAGGAAAGCGAAGACCAACGATAGCGGCAGTATGGTGACGATCATACCAATTGCGATGGCAAATGTATTCTTAATGGAATCCAACCAGCGAACATCAGAAACCATCCGTTGGTAATTTTCTATTCCAGTGAAGACTGCTGAGGCTGGATTAATGCCATCATACGAAGTCAATGCCCAGTAAAATGAGGAAACCATCGGGTAAATATTTATTATTCCCCAAACAATCAATGGTGGAACAAGAAATATCCAAATTAATTTTCTAAGCTCTTTTTGTAGCATAATGAGACCTTCTAAAAAGTTAGGGCGGGAATATGAAAACTATTCCCGCCCTGAATTCAACTAATTGTTATTTTTCAATTCGGCTAAAAATTTCTACCCAATCTTCTGCCATCCGTTGGGCGAATTCTTCAGCAGTCATCAAGCCGGATGCAAAGGTTTCAAGATTCTCCCAATAAGCTGATCGCGCTTCAGGAGCAGCCGCTCCAATGCCCCCGGTTGCCGGGAACCAGAGTTTTTGAACTGCTAGTAAATCTCCAATTCCGGGGACACCACTGGGGCCTTGTCCACCAATGATCGTCGTCTGGAAGTCAAGGTAATCACCTGATGTAATTTCTTCCATAACCTCGGCTGAGGTCAGCAGTTTAGCGTAGCGAACAGTACAATCTAAGGTATGTTCATCCTGTGCTCCATAGATTGTCCAACCATTCAGAAAACCAAAAGCAGACTCATAAGGTGAAACATCCTCATAACCATCCACGGTCGGGAAATACGCAACAGACATTTCAAACCCTTCCGGAATTGAATCTGCCATCTCGCCGACCAGCCATGTACCCACAAATAAGTGGGCTGATCGATCTGTAAAGAAGGCAACCTGTTCTGCTGTGAAATCACCGCCAACAAAACCATCGGATGTATACCCTTTGACAATCAGGTCATCAAGCATTTCTGCTGCCACAAGAACTTCTGGTGTATTATCCCAGCGAATCTCAGGATCAAGATTTTGATAAAGGGCAAGGAATTTATCAGCTCCTAATAGCCGGAAGAGGATCATGTCATACCAATATCCAATGTAGCCAGAGAAACCGCCTCCACCCACACACGCAATGTTATTTTTTGCTAACACTTCGCAATTGGCTAAGAGTTCACTCCACGTGGTTGGAACGGTCAGTCCTAAATCGCTATAAATGTTTTGGTTTATCCATAAAACGATTTGGGTTTGCTGATAAGGAATCGTACCAATACGACCGCCTTCGGTGACCATAAAGGTTTGTGCTCCTTCAGTGAAGGTTTCAAGCCAAGGGACGCCCTCTTGACCATAAGCTGGTCCAGCCATCACATCAGCTAAATCATAAAACATGCCCGATTCCCAGTGTAATTTGATTTCAGCGGCGGTCGTTTCACTGCCAATGCCACCGCCGGCCATGGAAACAGGATCCCCTTCCTGAGCACGAAGCTTGAGCGCATCAGCACCGGCTACACCGGGGTATTCTGAATATAAGAACTGGCAATCTGGATTTTCAGCTTCAAACCGGTAGCCAAGCATTCGATACATTCTGCCCCACGCTGAATCAGATGGATAGAAACCACCGAACTCAACAACGGCTTTTTCGACTGGTTCTGCCTCAACAGGAACTTCAACTTCTTTAATAACCTCTTTTTCGACAGTTTCAACAACAGTTTCAACCACCTTTTCCACGACTTTCTCAGGTTCAGGGGCTGCTGTCACACATGCTGATAGCAGTAAGCCAGCAACAATCATTAAGCCTAAAACTTTCATCATATTCCGATACATCTTGTTCTCCTTTATCTTACTAAATGACTATGATCAATTTTTTTATTGTGCATTTTCTTTTGGCTTATATAACTTCTCCTTTCTCTGTTAACCTATTAACTGATTAAACCTCATCCTTTAAAAACTGAGCTTCTTCTGCCCAGAACAAGTAACGGAGCAAGTAGCGCCAGGAATAAGCTAAACCAGTGCCATTCACCTGTTTGGTGTTAAGGCAGGCTTGCACATTTCTGAGTGCAAGTTCCAAATAGGTCAAATCTCCCGTATGTTTCCATAAATAACCCAAACTTTCCAAAACAACTGTAGATGTGTAATTCCACCGGTAACCTGGAGCATCAATATAAAGGAAATTTCCTTCGGGGAAAGTGCTCTCTTTAAGTTTTTTGCCAGCCGCGACGGCTGAATTCAGGTAACGTTCATCTCCGGTGATTGCATGAGCTCTGCACAACCCATTCATGCCGATGCCAGTTTGCAAAGGCACTTTTGTGGCTTTATACCAACCAATTTGCATGTCCCAACTGCCGTCATCATGTTGCGTATCCACAATAATATCAGCCAGCTTTATCACCGCATCCATCCAGCAGTGCTCACCAGTAACCTCGTACAGCCCGGCAAAAGCAATAATTGGCCATGCACTATCTCGAACGCCATGCCATGCCACCTTGTAGGGAGGAATTGCCCATCCGGCTTCAATCATCCGCAACAGACAGTTGCCAATGCTTTTTGCTCTAGCCAAAGCAGTAGGATGCCCCGTTAGCAGATAATATGCCAGCAAACCCTCCGTCCACATGTGTGATGTTGCGACAGTAAAACCGGGCATTCCCTCGCAGTTATGTTGAATGTGGTTAATACCATGAATCCGGACACCGCCGATTTCAAGCGGGTTGCCAGAGCTATGGTGTACAAAGTCGATGTCCATCATGTGAAAAGCAGTGGCATGCAAAGCGTCAAAGTATTCTTGCTCCCCTGTGCGCAAGAATTGAAGGGCGAGTGATAGCGGCAAGTCATATTCATTATTTGATTGATAACCAGCCCTTTGCCCGACCAGATCCTGGTCGCTGTCACCATAATTAAAGAAGCCCATTCCCAGGCTACTCGATATAAAATAATTAAATTGATCACGTAATCGGATATTTATTTCCGGAAATTTTTTGGGTCGATAGTCAAATACCGGGCCAAACAAATTAATCGGGTCATTTTCAAATGCTATCGAAGGACACAGGTCAATTTCATAACTTGTTGCAAATTTGTTGACCTCCGCATTGCTGCCAGTTTCATTGTGAAATAAAACCATCATGCGATGGGTTCGCGCCATCCCTTGCGGCAGGTTAAGCAAAGATGAGCGTGATGGCCATAATTGCACATCAATCTTTTTTGTGTCATACGAGATCGCTTTAGGAGCCATCAAAGTGAGGTTTTTTACACAGATCATCACGCCGTGCGTCTTATCGCTGATATCCATCCATCCATGGGCGACACGTCTGAGCATTTCTCCTGGTTGGTCAAACTCAAACAAGGTACCATCAAAATCATAAATCTTAGTTCCAGTAAAAAATGAGGATGAGGCTGGTTCATCCGCATGGATGAGGAATGGCTGATCACTTTCAAATTTCTGTTGAAAGGCACCTACAAGCCCTGTGGTGTTTTCAGAAAAGTTAGGAGAAAGTGAAAAGGACACCTGTTTAAGGGCTATATGGTCATCATCATGATCATTAATAAAGGTATATTCAAGCTCGCACCAGTTCAAACCTGCGTAAAAGGTTAATCTTGCTTCATATGTAAATAAACGCGTTCCTTCTTGACTACGATGATCGCCGGACACAAATAGAACTGCACGCAATGGCCCTGTTTCTTCCCATATAAAGTGGCTAACCTGACCCAGCGTTGAACTGTAATGAATGCCCTGAGAATCGATTATGTTAAATCCCCAACAACCATTTTCCGAGACAATGGTCCGGTCTCCACGCTTAACCTGGTCAAAAACTCTAAAACCCGATCGCAAGTCAATATTAACAACGATACACCCGGTATCTATTTCATATAAACGATTATTTTCGACTATTTTTATTGGATTATCATGGTTCAGAAGAGTAGGCTTATCATTATTGATCAGGGTGTATGTATCAACACTTTGGGCTGGTAGGTCAACTTGAAAGAAAGATTGTAACCACTTTATTGATCTGTCAGGCCAATAAGAAAGTATTTTTGTCTGTACAGGAATTCGCTGACCAGAATTGTTTATAAGCTCCAAACAATCCGCGGTGTGCAATTTGCCCATTTTAAAAGGCATGCCGCGAGTAACAGGCCAATTGTGCCTGCTAATTCCTGATGGTTCTTCTACAATAAGTTTCATAACATAATTCCACAAAAGGGTTAGAGAATTTATTCCCGAGAAGGTTGATCAAAATATGATTGATCAACATGGTAAGGGAACATTGCAAGCGAAGCATCGTTCTGCCATATCAGATCTGTTTCACAATAAGCCAAGCTTCCGTGACCGGGAGGTGTTAATTCAGGATGAGCAAGAAAATCTGCTCTTGACCAAATGGCCCTTTTCTTAGCAAAGCGCCCATTAAGGTAAATATTCATAAACTCTTCGATTGCCGGATTTTTTTTCTGGTAATCAAATCCTTTACCAAACCGCACAAATGGTTTCCAGTCCTCATAAGACTTAAGCGCAGATACAGTCATTGGTTCATCGTTTTGGTAAAATATCGCGTCGAGATTGGGATCTACAAATATCCATTTATTTAAATTAGGGATCCAGGTCTCCGCAGCGAAATGTCCATTAAAACCTCCCAGATCTTCGGTGAAAACCGCGGGACGAGATTTGATACCTAAGCTCTGACAAGCTGTGATATAAACGATTGCGTAATGAACACACATCACTATGGGCAACTGACCATTCTGTCCTTTTTGGGTTTTACCCCAAGCAAGAATTGTTTCAGCATCCCACGGTGTGTAAAGTGATGCTAATGCAGATGAACGATATTCAAATGAAGAAGCTACCCAGGTAGACAGCTGGTGCACTTTCGTCATCAAAGAATCGGAAGATTTGATCTCTTCTGGAATCAGGTTGCGTAAATATGCTAAACGGGGATGGTCAGGTGGTTCCCAAGCGAATCGCGGTGGTTCAGGGTCCTGTCCTTCATCAATTCGAATCCGCAACACATATTCTCCCGCTTGTTGATTGGTTCTTCCCTTATTTCGCCAAGTTTTAGTGCTGCCAGCATCCAAGCTCAGATAACTTTCTTGTGATCCATCAATCGATTGATCAAAGGCTATCGTCCAGGCATTCATTCCGCTACCATCACTCCAGATCTGAAATGAATTTCTCCCGGCAAGCAAATCTGACTCCGGGATAGTTACCTTATACCAGCGGAATGCCGGTTCATTGCCCTCTGGCTTTATTTCAAGTGTCAGCTGCCCATTAACCAATATTTTTAAAGGAGGGACACCCATATCATGTGGCCGAGCAAGAATAAATAGCTCTGCAGGAGTATTTGTTTCGGGTAATATGATTGATTTAAATGCCCGCCTGAAATAATTTATCTCCTCACAATTATTAGGCGACACAAACCCTTGTTCAGAGTAATAGAGAGTGCTCATCAACTAATCTCCTGGTGGATAGAATCAACGATTGGGTAAGCTTTATGCTGTGGAAATCCGGACATTATCGAAAGCTCATAACCCGTTTTCTTAACTTGAGTAATTAGAGAGGGAAAACGATCAAGAGATAATCGGGATGATGGACCGGTAATACCAATACCGGCAATCAATTTTTCCGTGAAATCAAAAATCGGAGCTGCAATACAGCGGACTCCGAGAAAACGCTCCTCATCATCTACAGAAAAATAATAGTTTCTTATCAATTCCAGTTGGTTTTTTAACGTCCCCACACTGGATATCGTATTGTGTGTAAATCTTTCAAAAGTATAGTTTGCAAGGATTTGTTCCCGAATGTCTTCAGGCTGAAAAGCCAATATAACTTTCCCAATCGCCGTTGCATGATAGATAAAGGACTCGCCAATTTCATTGGTGACCGCCAAAGGCGATTGGCTCATTTTGTGATCAATACAAATTGCAGCCTTATCAGAAAAAATTGCCAAATTCGAACTTTCCCCTGTTTCATCAACTAATTTTCGGAGATACGATTTGCTGGTCACTCGGATTTGTATGGTATCTATCGCCCGTCGGCTAAGTTCTATAACCTTAAGACCAAGGGTATATTTTTTCGAGACAGGATCTTGAACTACGAACCCACGATTTAACAAAGTCCCCAACAAACGATAAACCGTGCTGGGGTCAACATCTAATAACTGAGCCAACTCAGGCAATCCCATATGATCTTGAGAACGGCTGAGATACTCCATGATGATCAAACCACGATCCAGAGACTGGATGACATTGCGGCTGTAATGTTTATTTTCTTGGTTCATTTGATTCACTTTGTCAATCCATTATTCCTGATTTTAGCCCCATTATGCAATACTATTGCATAGCTGTCAAGGAAAATAATACCATCGATTTTTTTACTAATGTTCATTGGATATCCAAGAATGATGACTTTTCAGTCCAATTGTAACACTTAAATCTTGAAATTAGCTGGTATACTAACTTTTAACAGCATTAATTTGACTAAATTTAAGGTTTATTTTGTGTTGACACCAAGAACAGTCCATGTTACAATGCTTTTATTGCGCATTAAGAAATCTAATTGCATGATATGCAGGAGGTTAATATGAGTAAATATCGAGTTGGTATCATCGGTGCGGGAATCATGGGTGATATTCACGCCAGAGTTTATCGGTTAAACCCACTAACGGAATTGGTTGCCGTAGCGGATATTAATAAAAATAAAGCGCAGGCGTTTGCTGAGAGGTTTGAGATACCATCTGCTTATGATCAATTTGATGAGATGTTTGATGAATGCGATTTGGATATCGTCTCGGTGTGTACACCTGATTTTGCTCACGCACAGCCCACAATAGCTGCAGCCAACAAAAAAATCAATGTTTTGGTGGAAAAGCCCCTGGCAACAAATGTTCAGGATGCACTGGAAATCATCAAAGCAGCAAAAGATAATGAAGTCAAGGTTATGGCGCAGTTTAGCCATCGCTGGGTTCCGGCTTACAGGCAAGCAAAAGACCTGATCAATCGGCCTGAAGCTGGGGGGCCTGTATTGGCCTATACACGTAAAAACGACATAATTTCAGTTCCTACTGAGATGATCGCCGGTTGGGTCAACCAGACTACCCCGGCATGGTTCCTCTCATCCCATGATATCGACCTGGTGTGCTGGTATTTTGGTGTTGAACCTGTAGAAGTTTACGCAAATGCAGTTTTCAAAGTGTTAAAAGCAAGAGGATTCAACACTCCAGATGCCATTCAGGCGCAGGTCAAATTTGCTGACGGTTCACTGGCGACCTTTGAAGCCTGTTGGATCTATCCCAACACCTTTCCTACGATGGTTGATTCATGGGTGCAGATTGTGTGCGAAAACCAGGTCATCCATTTGGATCGAAAGTATGAACAGATCGAAATTGCTACCCCAAGCAAATATGAGTATCCCCGCAACCTTCTGGCGTATCATTTTGAAAATGACGAAGTGCATGGTGCCGTTCCTTTGTCGATAAACCACTTTATCCGCTGTGTGGATGAGAACCTTGAGCCATTGGTCACACTGGAAAGTTCTCTTACCGTCACCCGTATTCTTGACGCCATACAAAAATCGGTTGAGACAAACTCCAGGATTTACTTAAGTTAAGTCTTGAATTATTAACATGAAATTATTTGATTCCTCTGTTTACTTGGGCCCCTGGCCAGGTAGTGCTGAGACATTTTCTGATGTCAATGCATTGGTCAACAAATTAGGACAGCTAAACATCCATGCTGCACTGGTAAATCATACTTTAGCCTGGCAGCACAACCCCTATTATGGGAATAAATTGCTTATGGATGAGATTCGAGAGCACCCGCAACTCGAAGCCTGTTGGGGATTAACCCCGGGCCCAGCTCTTGAAGTATATGGTGGTTTGACAGGCCTGAAAAAAGCCCTTATCGAAAACAAAATCCGTGCAATCCGGCTATTCCCCAAGGATCATGTTGTCTCTTTGGAGCAATGGATGACGGGTGGTTTCTTTGATTTGCTTAACAAACTCAGCATTATTGTGTTTTTAGATGTAGATCAAGTTTTTATGCAGGTTGGCATATATGATTACGATGCCAACCGATTTTCTGCAATTAAAGAGATTTGCCAATCTTATCCAAACATTTCTTTGGTGATCAACCGAACTGGTTACAGACCCTATCAAAGCTTGATTCAATTGATGCAACAGTGCGATAACCTTTACCTTGATCTTTCCTTCCTAGCAACACACCAGGGTGTGGAAGACATTGTTCAAAGGTTCGGCTCGGCGAGATTGCTCTTTGGAACGAGTATGCCTTTTGTAGAAGCCGGTGGTGCCATCGCCAGGCTCACTTATGCTGGCATTCCAGAAGAAGCAAAACGAGACATTGCCAGCTCTAACCTGGAAAGAATGCTCCAAAACGCCAAGACTTCTCAGCATGATCAACAACGAAATTTTGAAATGGTTGCTCCTGAAGTAAGCCAAATGCCAAAGCATTCCTATCATGTGATTGATGCCCACGGTCACATGGGACCATATTTTAAATTTCATATCCCTCAAAACGACTCGGAGGGAATGCTACGAGCAATGGATTCTGCTGGTGTTGAAATTGCCTGTATCTCATCACATCTTGCGATATCAGGTGACTGGAAGCGAGGCAACCTTGAGACCCTGGCTGCTATTAGGAAACATCCATCCAGGCTTAAAGGGCACGTGGTCATCAACCCCAATCATCCACGGGATATCAAGCCCGAGTTAAAACGGTATATCCTCGATGAAGGCTTCATTGCTATAAAAATCACCCCAGACACACATCTAAAGTCCATTCTCGATCGAGATTATGAGCCCATGTGGGAATTTGCTGCCGATCACAAGATAATGGTATTGTCGCATACCTACCATGGTTCTCCATATGATGACCCCCAGCTGTTTGCTGAAATCGCAGAACGGCATCCGGAAGTCAATGTGTTGATTGTACATAGTGGAGCGCTTACAGAAGGTTTTGAAGGTGCCATTCACCTGGCTCAGAAATACCCAAATCTTTACCTTGATATCAGTGGGTCATTTATCACCAGCCATTGGATCGAAAGATTGGTCAATGAGGCAGGTGATGATAAGGTTGTTTATAGCTCTGATATACCCTTTATTGACATCCGATATAGCTTAGGCAGGGTTCTGTATTCACAATTGTCTGAATACCAGAAAACCCGATTATTGAGAGAAAACATCATTCAGATTACAAAAAGAATTGAGGAATAATGACATGAATACCCCTGAACTACATGAACTCGTTGAAGGATATAAAGCAGTTTATCCAGCAGCTATTACCGATATCCTCGACACGGATTTTGAATTCCATAATCAATGGCTTGGTCCAGATATCAGACCGTTAACGCCAGAGATGCGGGTTGCGGGCCCAGCTATGACGATGCGTTGGGTTAACGATCCGGTCATCGTTGATGATAATCAATATGAGGAGTTAACCTCTCGAATAGTGAATGAAATGAAGCCATTCATGGTGCCTGTTATTGATACCAGCAAATGTCCTAATGCCGGTTATTGGGGCGAATTAATGTGTACTATCGCTGAAGAAAAAGGGATTTCTGGGGCAGTCATCGATGGAGGCGTCCGAGATCCGTATTACATCTACAAAAGTGGGTTTAATCTCTTTTCTGTATTTCCCTGCCCCTTAGAGGCAAATTTTAACCGATCTCGTCTCGAGAGTGTTCAACAACCCATTACCATTAACCAGGTGACCATTCATCCGGGTGATTTCATCATGGGTGACTTTGGCGGTGTTGTTGTGATACCTCAAGATATCGTCGTGGACGTATATTATAAAGTAAAAGAATTGATCGACAAAGAAAGTGAGACCCGCAAATTGATCCGCCAAGGTGCCAGCGTTAAAGAACTCCTTGCGACAGGCGGACGAATATAAAAAAGGGGTAACAATATGACTGCGATCAAAATGGTCGTCACCGATTATATCGAAACAGACCTTCAATGGGAAGAAGAGCAGGCAAAAACACTGGGTGTTGACTTTCACGCCTATCAATTAAAAACGGCAAGTCCTTCTGAGTTGGTCAACGCTTGTAAAGATGCTGAAGTGATTGTTGTCAATATGGCCCGGTTCACAGAGGAAGTCATCAACGAACTGCCAAACACTAAACTGATTCTCCGTCATGGCATTGGCTATGATAATGTTGATGTCAAAGCGGCCAGTCAACGTCAGATTATGGTCGGGTATTATCCGGACTATTGTGTTACTGAGGTGGCTGAACAGGCTTTGATGTTGATGTTCGCCTGCCAGCGAAAAATACAGCACCAATTTAATATCCTCAAGAAATCTTCTGAAGTAGGACAGTGGAAGTTTCACGAAATAATGCCCGTATATTCAATCAACGGGAAAACAATTGGAATCGTTGGTGCAGGTCGAATTGGATCGACACTGATCAGAATGTTACGCGGGTTTGATGTGGATATTCTGGTCACTGATCCCTATCTCAGTTCACAACGAAAAGCAGCATTAGGGATCCAGACAATCCCTTTAGATCAATTAATAAGAGAATCCGATATCATCTCAATCCATTGCCCCTTAAAATGGGAAGAAACCTACCATTTGTTTGATGAAGCCGAATTCAAGTTGATGAAGAATACTGCCGTGCTGATAAACACTGCCCGAGGGGGAATCATTAATTTGACTGCTCTCGATGAAGCCCTTCGAAATGGACAGCTTGCGATGGCAGGCATTGATGTTTACGAGCAAGAACCACCCCCACGTGATCATCCTATACTCAGCAATGAGCGTGCACTTTGTACGCCTCATCTTTCCTGGCTGTCCGAAGAAGCGGGTTGGAATATTCGCAAAAAAATTATGGAAGATGTCGATCGATTCAAGCAAGGGCTACCCCCTGTTCACCAAATCAATAAGGAAGTTTCCTCATTTATCGATAGGATGGTTAACTGATGAATACAAAGTCAAAAAATATGATCGGTTTGTATAAGACACACAAAGGTGTTGGCAACCTTGAATTGCGGGAAACAAGCATTCCTGTTATTAAACCTAACGAGGTCTTGATAGAGATAATGGCAGCTGGTATTTGTGGAACGGATATTCATATCAAACATGACCTTTTTCCCTACTACCCTCCAGTTATCTTGGGTCACGAATTTTCAGGAAAAATTCTCGAGATTGGACAAGAAGTTACGCTGTTCAAACCGGGGGACAGGGTTGTGGGCGAACCGCATACCCGGGCTTGTGGAAAATGCGAGTTGTGTCGAACTGGAAATATCCAAATCTGTGCTCAAAAAAGATCTCCTGGGTGGGGAATAGATGGGGCTTTTGCAAAATACCTGGCCTTCCCTGAGCATCTACTTCATGCTCTACCGGATAATATTAGTTATGAAGAAGGCGCATTAATTGAACCAGCCGCAAATGCAGTTCAGGATGTTTTGGAAAGAGCAAAAGTTGAACCCAACGACTTCGTCGTTGTTAATGGCCCTGGCCCAATTGGCTTGCTTTCTGCAATGGCTGCAAGAGCTGGTGGAGCAGGCACAGTTGTATTGGTGGGAACCTCTTCTGATAAAAGATATCGCATACCTGTTGCTGAGAAACTTGGGTTTGATCGGTTCATAATTGCAGACGAACAGGACGGAATCAAGGCAATTGAGGAAATGACTAATGGAAGAGGTGCCGATCTTGTTGTTGAAGCAAGCGGATCAGCTCGCGCAATTGCAGCCAGTGTAGGGATGGTAAGACGCTTGGGCCGCATTTGCCAAATTGGCATTGTAGGCAAACCTGAAATAGCTTTTCCATGGGATCTGGCAGGCTGGAAGGGCTGTACCATATATTTTAATCTCAGCACGGGTTATACCTGCTGGGACCGCACCATTGGTTTAGTTGCGTCTGGAAAAATTGATGTTAAAACCTTAATCACGCATTCATATCCATTGGTCGAATGGGAAAGAGCCTTTGAAGTTGTCGAATCTCAGGAAGCAATCAAAACGCTGATTATCCCATGATGTTGTTGCACGATATATAGGAGCAGTTTGTAAATGACCGCTGAAACGATTGAAAATTTAACTCGAACCTTCTTAATGGATCTGATTAGGATTCCTTCTACACGCGGAAATGAAGGCGAAGCAGCAAAATACGTTTATCAAGCTTTTAAACCCTTGGTCGATCAAGTAGAATTATTGCCCATCGATGATTCGATTATGGAAGACCCGCATTATGCCTTTCCCCTTCCAGGTTTTACATACAAGGATAGTTTTAATGTTGAATGTGTAATTCGCGGAAAGAATCCTGATAAAACAGTGGTGTTTAATGCGCACCTGGATGTCGTTCCACCTAACGAGGGGCAAATCGACCCCTTCAAACCAAAATACGAGGATGGGATCATCTTTGGGCGAGGAGCCTGTGATGACAAAGGTCCTTTGGCGTCATTATATGCGTTAGCACTCTTCTTGAAAGAAGAAAACATCCAACCCGATTGCAACCTGATTTTTCATTTTGTAGTCGAAGAAGAAAATGGTGGTAATGGAACTCTTGCCATGGTGAGGAGGGGGGTGGAAGCAGATGCAGCAATTGTTCTTGAAGCAACAGATTTCGTTATTTATCCCGCTGTTCGCGGCGCTGTCTGGTTTACGCTTGAAGTTTATGGCAGAGAATCGCATTCAGGTAATACAAAAAACCGGATCAGTGCCATAGACAAAGCGTTTCAAGCAATTCAAGCTCTGAAACAATATCACCAAAAAGTACTTAATGAATCCAGAGGAATCCCACTCTTCGATACTTATGAAGACCCTATGCCACTCACTATAGGCCAATTTGATGCCGGCGTTTGGCCGGCAAGTGTGCCGAATAAAGCTGTATTAAAAGGTTTAATGGGCTTTCTTCCAAATATGAATAAAAAACAGATCCAAGATGGGCTTCGCAATAGTCTGGCAACTCATAGTGATGAGTGGCTTCGTGAAAATTTTAAACTTGAATTCAACATGCTCAATAATGATGGCTATATGATCCCAATAGATGCTCCCGTTGTGCAATCTCTCACAAGCGCGCTTAAGGGATTAGATTTATCTGTTGAAATCAAAGCCATGACCGCTTCGTGCGACGCCTGGTTTTACAATAACTTATTAAACATCCCTACAGTGGTTTTCGGTCCCGGGTCATTAATCCATGCCCATGCGAGAGATGAACAAATTAAACTGGATGATGTTCTAATGGGCGCGCAAATTTTCAAGTCATTCATAGAGCATTATTCAGACCATTAAAAAAGGATAAGAAATGCCGAAGCAACTTCGCATGGACACGCTAAATAAGATTATTGATACCGGCTTGGTGCCTGTTTTTTATAATCCAGATGTTGACACATCCATGCAAATTATCCAGGCATGTTTCGAAGGCGGCGCTAAGGTTGTGGAGTTCACTAATCGAGGCGAGCGTGCATACAGCGTTTTTTCAACAGTAGCAGAGCGATTAAAGGCTAACTCTCCGCAAATCACATTGGGTGTCGGTTCGATTATCGACCCATACAGTGCGTCCCTATTTATTAATGCTGGGGCCGATTTTATAGTCGGGCCGACATTTAATCCAGAAATTGCCAGAATTTGCAATCGCTTGAAAGTTCCGTATTGCCCGGGCTGTGGCACAGCTTCAGAAATTTCTGCTGCTGAAGAAGCCGGAGTCGAAATTGTTAAACTCTTTCCAGGTGACCTGGTTGGTGGGCCAGATTTTGTAAAAGCAGTGCTGGGACCTATGCCTTGGGTCAGGTTTATGCCGACTGGTGGTGTTGATGCAACGGCAAAAAGCATTAAAAATTGGTTTAATGCTGGAGTCACCGCAGTAGGAATTGGCTCAAATTTAATTCGAAAAGATTGGGTCAAACAGAAAGAATTCAATAATATCGCTGAACTAACTGCCAATATCCTAACATGGATCAGGCAAGCGCGCGCTCAATCCAATTATCTTGGTTTTGAACACCTTTGCCTTTATCCTCCCGACAGCCAAACTGCAGATGCGATGAGCCAATGGTATCAAGATGTCTTTAATCTTAGGATCAGTGAAGAGAAAACGGCTTATTTTCTTGAGGGGAAGCAAGGTTCAAGGCTTGAAATTTCTCGGGTGGAATACAACCTTGCAGCTCATATTGCGATCAATGTCGCGAATTTTGAAGAAGCTTATCAGGATCTGATCAATAAAGGATTTCAGCTTGAAGAACCCCTGATATCGCCTGCCGTAAAAATTGCATTTTTACAAGAAACGGATCCGGCAGGGCATCGAGTGCACATTGTTTGGAGAAAATAAAAATCTGTATTTAAAGGAAATCTGACATGGAAAAACTTAAATTTCGTAATATCCCCGGGCCTAAATCTAAAGATCTTCTACAAAAAGCGCAAAAATTTGAGCCTGCATGTTCATTGGATCAGACGCCCGTTGTTTGGGATCATGGAGACGGGGTATGGATTTGGGATGTTGATGGAAATCCCTATATCGATTTTACCTCTGGTGTATTAGTAACTAACCTCGGGCACAGCCACAAAGGGTTAACAAAAGCTATACAAAAGCAAGCTGAACGACTTCAGAACACATATTCTTTCCCAACACCGGAAAGAATTGAGGCTGCAGAACGCTTGGTTAAAACCCTTCCCCCACACTTGACCAGGGTTTTTTATCTAACAACTGGTTCAGAAGCGACCGAAGCGGCAATCAGGGTTGCCAGACGCTATTCCCAAAAAACTGAAATTCTTTCCTTTTACGGTGCATTTCATGGGCGCACCTATGGTGCGATGAGTGTTGGTGGAATGAGAAATATTCGGAATAAATTTGGCGAGATGGTGCCCGGCAGTGTACGCGCACCATATGCCTATTGTTATCGCTGTATATATGAAAAAACTTGTCCTGATTGCGGATTTTATTGCATAAAGGTCTTGGATGAGCACCTCAGGGGTAATTCCAATAATAACCTTGGTGCTGTTATGGTTGAACCTTATCAGGGCGCTGCTGGTTTTATCTTTCCTCCAGATGGATGGCTGAAAGCCTTAGAGCAGTGGACAAGAGAACGAGATCTGGTTTTTATCGTTGACGAAGTTCAATCATCCTTTGGTCGCACTGGGAGAATGTATGCAATCGAGTGGGAGGATGTGAAACCTGATTTGTTATGTTTGGGGAAAGGCTTAGGAAGCGGGCTGCCAGTTTCCGCGTTGGCAGGTACCGATCCAGTTCTTGAGGCAATGGACCCTGGCGAGTTATCGAGTACTTGGGGAGGCAACCCATTGTGTTCATCTGCAACACTGGCTGTGTTAACTGCAATTGAGCAAGAAAACTTAAGTAACCGTTCCCTGGAAATGGGGAATTATCTAACCCCAATACTACATTCACTGCAAGAAAAATATCCTTGTATTGGCGATGTACGCGGTCGCGCACTGGTTCAAGGACTGGAAATCGTGGAACCTGATGATGGGTTTTCACCTTCAAAAGAATTGACCCGGAAAATCGTTTTCAATGCTGCAGAACGTGGTCTGTTACTTGGGAAAGTTGGTATTTTTGGCAATGTCATCCGAATAGCTCCACCCCTTGTGATAAAAAAGGAAGAAATAGACCTGGCAATGGAGATCCTGGAACAATCAATTGCATTGGCACTCGATTAAAACAAGAAAAACTGCGATGAACACCATTGAATACCCGTGCTATGAGATTGTTCTCGCATCAACCAGGAAGCTGGTGTTCTCGCAGGCGACGGTTAAACAAAGAGAGTTGAGAATATGTTGGGTGATGATGCTTTTGAAAAATCTTTCACCTTATCTGAGGCAGCATGTTTATTAATCACGAGACTTCAGAAATCAACACTGGCTCAGTAGATACCTTTTCCAATCAAAAATTATTATGGCATAACTCGTTTTTAAAGATTCAATATGAGAATGTTTTATTTACTATGCAGTCAACGATCCAATCAGACGGGCTGATGCGATTATGAGATTTTACCAACAAAGAGTTTGTTGATACATTTGGCACAAAGGAGGCTTAACTATGCGTAAGACACCAGATACATCCTTGTACAATCTGCCGTTCACAACGGATGAATTTAACGGAATGCCCTATCAAAGATTGGGCACGTCAGGGCTCAAGGTGTCCCGTGTCGGCCTTGGCACATGGAAATTTGGTTATCCAGAAACAGGTGATGGCGCACGTTTGACACAAAATACAGCTTTCAAAGTATTTGATAGGTCCGTTGAATTAGGCGTTACCTTTTGGGATACTGCAAATCGTTATAATGCGAGTTCTGGAAACTCAGAAAGAGTTATTGGGGATTGGCTCAGATTAAATCCCGATCAACGGCGCAATATTGTTATCGCAACAAAGCTCTACGGTACGATGGATGGGCGAACACCAAACCACTGCCGATTGTCCCGGATGAACATTCTTGAATCGACTTATGCTTCATTAGAACGTATGGAGATTGATTATGTCGATTTAATGTATTTTCACTCTCACGATCCCGAAACCCCAATCGAGGAGTCGCTCAACGCAATTGAAGACCTTGTCCGGCAAGACCTCGTTCGCTATTTTGCTGTCTCGAATTTTACTGTGGATCAATTAAAAGAATATCTCAATGTTAGCAAATCATTGTCAAACCGTTGCCAATTAATAGCAGTTCAAAATCAGTATGACATTTTAAACAAAGAAGATCCGAAATACACCGGTGTGTTGGATTTTGCAAAACAAACTGGAATATCCTATGTTGCGTGGAGCCCATTGGCTCGGGGATTGTTAACTAATCGCTATCTCGACATTGCTTCCATTGGGCCTGGTGACCGTCTTTTTGATGAAGACTCTTTAGAAAACAAAACATTCAAGGACAATTTAGAGAAAACCAAACAATTATTCCATCTTGCAGAAAGAGCGGGTTTATCCGTAAACCAGTTAGCTCTCGCTTATATGCTTACGCTTGAAGGCATGGGACCCGTCATTCCCGGGGTAACCAGTATTGAACAACTGGAAGAAAATGCACACGTAGCAGCCATAACTCTCAGCCAAGAATTATGTGATTCCATCCAGTCAATTGTTGACAAGCCTTAGTTGGACGGTCAATGCTTTACAAATCAATGCCGTGAATTTTACGCCGAGGAAATATGAATAGCTGACTTTTTCTACGTTCCTATTTTTTTTGAATACTGATATACGTCTCAAATACAAAAAATAATTATTTGCGGATAAGGTTTTCGAGACCGTTCAACATGAAGATGAAGCTCAAATTCAAACAATTAGACACAGGACACAGGAATCTGCTCTTCCTCGTTTCTGAACACGTTTGGAGTGGTTTTTATACGTCAGTTTTCAGTTTTGGAGCAGTCTATGCAATTCGTATGGGTGCTTCGGACAGTGAAATCGGCTATTTATCATCCTTTCCTGCATTGTTGGTAGCTTTATTAGCAATTCCCTTTGGTGACTTTCTCCAAAAATCGCACAGACCCCAGCGCTGGATACCCATCAGCCTTATCGCTCAAAGAGCGTTGTTCCTATCCATTGTTCTGGTGCCTTTTGTCTTTAAAAACACGGGCCATATCGGGACAGCGATCGTGGTAATAATTGTTATAACATCCATACCTCAGTTGCTCAACAGCTTGACAATCTTTCCTTTCTACATGAAAGTGATCTCTGAAGACAAAAGAGCCTCATTTTTCTCGACCAAAAATTTCTCTAGCAATTTGGTTACCGGTCTTGTTGTTGCTTTAGCGGGCTTGGTCCTCGACCGCCTTCCATTTCCTAACAATTACCAGCTTGTTTTTACAATCGGGGTTTTAATCTCCCTCGCCAGTTTGATCTGTTTTTATAATGTCAGAGATCCTGAAACAGGAGAACGTGTCATTACCAGTAAAAAAACACAGCAGCAATTTATTGGTAAACAAAATTTTTTAAAGATGATAAATTTTCGGTCAGATTTTGGCCGGGTGGTTTTAAACCAGTTTATGCAATATTTTGGAATATGGGCAGCAACACCCGTCACCATAATTTACATCATCAACCATCTGAATGCTTCAGATGCCTGGTTTGGCCTGTATAATTCGCTGATGTTCTGGGGATTATTGGCTGGATGGATTGTCGCACGCATCATTGTTAAACGCTTTGGAGAACCACAAACCTTGAAATGGTCAGCTCATATTCCACCATTACATCCGTTATTGATTGGGCTTTCTACCTCCCTCACGCCTATTCTCTTCATTAACCTGATCTTTGGCCTTGTTTCTCCGGTATACAGCTTGAGCCATAACAATTGCTTGTTAAAAGCCTTTCCTCCAGGTCAGGAGCACCTGGCAATGGGCGTGTATTCGACAATCAATCAGCTTGGCATTTTTTCTTTTTCGTTATTAGGTGTCTTTGCGCTTTCTTACACCGACAACATTCGGATGGTACTCATTGTCTGTGGTCTAATTTCACTCATAGGTTCGTTTTTCTTTCACTTCTTTCCCGTTAAACCCAAAGTGGAATCAATAGACTTCCCATGTACACACTTACCTGATCAAGGAGCAGAGAATCATGTCTGAAAAGATGAAAGTCACCCCATTCCTAATTAGAGATACACAACTGCCTTCTCAGCTGGGTATTGCAGCAAATATCCCTTTTGAAGAGGCGCAAAACAACGATGAACTCCGTAATAACTGGTTTCATCCGGTTTGTTCTCGTTTTAACCCAGTCGATAATTTGCTCTACATCGGCAATACCGCTTATAATAATGACATTTTATACACATTTGACCCCCAAAATAAGACCTTTACCAGCCTTGGTTTCCAGAGGATTGCCAGCAGATATGATGCAAAAGTCCATCGGTCACTTGAAATCGATCATAATGGCATTATCTATGGAGCAACGGCGAGCTTGCATGACCTCGACGCGCAGCATATTGCCCCCGGGGGGCAAATTTTCCAATATGACCCCAAAACAAGAGAGCTAACTACGCTAGCAATACCGGTTCCGCCCTGGTATATCCAAACGATCGTTCTTGACCCTGATCGGATGATCCTGTATGGGTACACATACCAAGCACCTTATTTATTCAGGTTCGATATTCCAACTCGGGAGACAACGGTTTTGGCTTATACAGGCAACGATGGGCATAATTTGGCTCTCGACAAAGACGGTAATTTGTGGGCATATTGGCGACAGCATTATGGCACTTCATCTACACTGGACTCATCTCCTCAAACGACAATGCTCAAATACCAACCGGATACCAGAGAACTCACATGGTTAAAGAATGTTGGTGTACCGGGACGATTTGAAAATGATTGGGTATATGTGGATTTTGCCTTACTTGGAGATGAGAACAACATCTACATCGGTACAACAGCAGGCACTTTGTTCAGTTTCTGTACTAACGATCAACAATTCCAATACCTTGGAACACCTTTATTGAAGGATTCAAGAATAGGCGGGATGACCATCGGAAAAGATGGGAATCTCTATATTGCGGCTGGTAGAAATTATCGTTGTCACCTTGTCCGCTACCTGCGTCCCGAAAACATATTTGAAGATTTGGGCGAAATAAAAGATCTATCAACCGGTGAAGCATGCTGCGACACTCATTTCATAACTGAAACATCGCCAGGCACTTTTTATATTAGTGAAACCGATAACTTAAGGAGGTCATCTTATTTATGGGAATGTTGTCTTGAGTGAAAATGTAAGAAATTATTTTAAACCCAATATCCATTCACACTAGAAAAGGAACAAGTAATGAAAATAAAAGCACATAAGCTACTGGACGAGAATTTTGGCGATCGATGGTCACAAGAGGTAGAGGACAAATGGGAGTACCAGGATTTCCTCGACGACCCAGCTTTCCGTGAAGGTTGGATCAGTTTTGATTGTGCATATTACAACCCGGATGATCATCGTATATATCTGGGAATCACGTGCTTTAATTCGGATCGAATTTTTAAAGCCTTCGATCTTACTACCAATGAATTTGTTGACTTAGGCTACTCAAAAATTGCTCACCCGCAAGATGCAAAATTCCATCGCGCGCTCAATAAATGGGAAAAGGACAACTGTCTTTATGCTGCGGTTGCTTTATTACATGATATCAATTTGTATTGGGATGCTCCTGGCGGTGCGATCGTTAAGTATGATCCGAAAACAGGTGATATCAGAAAAATAGCTACTCCTTTACCGCATCATTATATCCAATCCACTTGTATCGATCAGGAAAGAGGTGTGCTTTATGGACAGACCTTTACACCCGAAAGAATGATCAAGTTTGATTTAAATACTTATGAATCAGAAGACTTGGGACCAATATCAAGCGGTATGGATATGGCTCAAGGTGAAAATATCGAATTAGATGATGAAGGCTGTGTATGGTGCGGTTGGACAGTCACCAGGGCGTGGCAACCCGGTTCAGGGCCAGATCGATACAGGCTGTGCAAGTATGACCCAAATCAAAATCGGATCATTTATTATGATGGTGGCCTTGAAAAAGTTGATGGTTCATACGGTTATGAAAAAGTTGATGGGATCTTTAACCTAGGTGCAGGCAGAATGTTTTGTTCTGGAGCAAATGGGTCAATTTATCGCCTTGATACAACGACTGGTATGGGAACTTATTTATTTACACCAATTAAGGACCGCAGAAGCAGATTGTCTTCATTGCGGTTGGGATATGATGGTTATGCTTATGGCATCGTTGGCAGGGATGGAGATTGTGAAATCCTCCGATTTGACCCTGAAAATGAAACTTATGAACTGCTTGGAAAACTCACTGACGGCGTTGACCATGCCTTCCAAGTACATGATGTGGCTATCACACCCGATGGAACTTTGTTCGCCTGTGAAAACGATAACCCGTTCCGTAGCAGTTACCTTTGGGAAATCACCTTTGATAAAATGCTTGCTTAAGGTTCTCGCATGGATATATATTACAACTACTCGATAGACTGTGAATTGCCTCCTGACGGTGTTTTTGGCGGCCCTGCAAACTGGCAGGTCGCGGAGAAATCTACCCGTGGTTTCATCGACGCGATGGCCAAGCTCGGTGTACTGGAGGGAGCTACATTATTTGTTTATCCAGATGTTGCAAAGAAACAAGCCACTCTTTTCAGAGAGCTGGCCGATCAGCATATTGAAATTGCACTCCATCTACACGGGAAGCGTTATTCAAGAATATCAAATAATAAATGGATGGGTGAGATGACCTACCAGGAGCAAAAGGCTGCCATACAAGCAGCAAAAGCCGATCTGGAGGAGGTTACTCAACAGCCCTGCCTGGGATACCGTGCCTGTTATGCAAGCGCAAATGACGACACCTTTCCAATACTGGAAGAATTAGGATTCACTTGGTCCAGTACCTCTGCCAGCGGGAGTTATAAACCAGCAGTTTACGCATGTTGGAGTGGGGGCTGGCCTTTTCCCTACCATCCGTCGCGGGTCAATAAGCTCATACCCGGTCATCTTTCAATCTATGAGATTCCATTAACCCGGGGCCTCAGAACTTTCTTTATGGATGATCCCGAAAGACCGATGGATATGCGCGTTGAGACACCGATAGAAATCAGGGGTGAAAACTTTGAAAGCTTTTCACAGATCATTGTCGAAAACATCACCGAAATGGAGAAAAGAAACCAACCCATTCGTGTCATCATTGGAGCCAGCCATAACACGAATTTATATGGCGATCCCTTAAGCCTGGCATTTCAAAACTTGGAAGGAGCTACTCGTTTAGCAAAAGAAAAAACTTTAGACGCAGGACATTCTTTTGTTCCCGCCAGTTTTAATACCATCAAAAACCGGGCCTTAGAAATTAATGCGTTTTAAGAATTTGAGGAGTACATGGAAAAATTTCATTTTAATTTGCAGATCGATTGCGAATCCACCGAACCAAATTTCAATAACCCAGAACTTGGTGAGAAAGCAATTCGTGGTATTGGCGATATCCTAAATCGAGAAGGATTTAAAGCTACATTTGCCGTCATCCCAACGGACATTAAAATTCATCACAATATCTACACACAACTTGAAGCAGAGGGACATGAAATTGGGTTACACACCCATCCCTCTGCTCAGGGGTATGGTCACTTCTTAGGGACCTATGGGTATGATGATCAAATAAAGATACTCGATGAGGGGTGCAAAATTTTTGAGGATTATATGGGTTACCGACCAAAGCATTTCACGCCTGGGTATGCTTCAGCCAATGACTATACTTTTCCCGCCCTGGAAGCATTAGGTTTTACTCACGGTTTGGTGTCGATGCCCACTCGAAACCTTCCCCAATGTGCCTGTGTGTGGGGAAATTCACCGATGGATGCACACTATCCCCACAGATATAATCGCTGTCTTGTTGGAGATGTGAACTTTGTCGATATCCCACATACGATTGATTGGGAATCCCGAATGTGGGGAGGGGCTCATCCACAAGACCTCAGAATTGAATTGGTCGATGCAAAAAACCACTGGTACACCATTTCTAAAAATATCATTCGCCAGCTCCACGCAGGTGACAGTATCCCTGTTAAATATATTAAAGCGGTCACGCATAATACATTTGACTATAGTGACCCAAAAGATTTTCGGCACATTACTTTGATTGGAGTTTTAAAAGCCTTACGTGATATTTGCGAATCCCATAACGTTGAGATTTGCTACTCCACCAATCGGGACATTGCTGAAGAATATCGCAAGGTAGCCCCCCTGGATAGGCAAGATGTGGTCTTGGATTTGGATATACGTGGCAGAAAATTTTAGCTATAAACGACTTTTGAGAAATCAGGAACGAAGGTAATTATGCGAATAGATGCATTATGTACTATAGGAAAAGACCGGGAATATGATTTAGACGAAAAAACCTTGCTCAAAGAAATGGACAATTGCCAGGTCGAAAAAGCGATCATCACTGCGGTAGATCGGTATTATGCAGTTAAGAACGACGAAGGGAATAACGCAATTTTTGAAATTGCTGCAAGATACCCTGATCGGCTTTTACCTGCCTGTACTGCTAATCCCTGGATGGGAGATGATGCAATAAATGAAATTCTTCGATGTATAGATTTGCATGCTCGAATGGTGATTTTCCATCCATTTTTACAAGGATTCCTGGCCAATGAGGAGTTAATTTTCCCGTTACTTGAACAGATTCAACCCTTTCACGTCCCTGTATATTTCCATACGGGTTTACCTGGGAATTCAACACCCTGGCAAATTGTGGACCTGGCAGAAAGATTTCCGGAAATTGATTTTTTAATGGGGCACTGTGGATCTACTGATTTCTGGAATGATGTTGACGACGCTGCTTTGGCAGCCCCGAATATTTATTTAGAAACGTCATTGGCAAGGCCCTTCAGCATACCCGGACGGATAAAGGTTATTGGTAAAGAGCGAGTAATCATGGGGTCTTATGCCCCGGTAAACAATTTCACGTTCGAATGGAATGAAATGGACAATGTATTAAGTGCTGATGAGGCTGAATTTGTCATGGGTGGAAATATGAGCCGATTGCTCTCAAGGAGGCAATAAGATGATCACGGATTGTCACACACACTTTGGTATACCCTGGGTTGATCGAGATGGAGATAATCCTGAAAACTGGTTAAAGATCCCAGAAATGTACGGCGTTAAAAAATTCTATTTATATGGGCACTACAATATCTACCGTGAAAAATCAGTGCAAGCTGATAATGACAGACTGGCGCGCATAACAAAGAAATATCCTGAAACGTTTACACCCGTGGCAAGTGTATGGCCTCAAGCCGAACAGGATTCTGTAACTGAAGTTCTCCGTTGCATCGAAGAACTTAATTTCAAATTGCTGAAATTCCATCCCTGGATCCAGGGGTTTTCTCTCGCGCATCCCACAATGAAAAAAATATGTGACATTGCTGGTCAATACAAGGTTCCTATAATTTTCCATGATGGCACACCGTGCTATTCGTTGCCTGAACAAATTGCCGGCTTAGCACGGCAGTTTCCAAAGACTACATTTATCCTCGGTCATGGCGGAATATTATGGGCATGGCGAAGCGCATTGGAAGCCATGAGGCAACCTAATATCTGGACAATGCTTTGCGGTTCAACCATGCTTGCATTCGAAATGTTTTGTGAAAAAACAGACACAGACCGCCTCCTTTGGGGCAGCGATTATGGTTTTAGCCTGATTGATTCTGTAGGCTATCGCCTTCACGAATTAACAGAAGCAAGGATACCTGTACCAATTATTGAAAAAATATTGACCGTAAATCCCACGCGACTATTAGAAATGAGCTATTAAAATGTCCTCACGAATTCCTCCCGCGGCAGACCTCTGGCGACGTGAAAATAATTGGGTTTTTGACGAAGAAGTGGCTTTTCAAAATAGGTTTAATGATCCAAATTCAGGACTTCCAATTTATCAACTGACCAACGAACCCATTGTAAGTTCAAATATCTACCCCGAAGCACCGATCAGCACCCCCGATGGGAAACACTTTATTTTTTCCAGAAGGATGGCCCTCAGTTCGCATTATACCTATTGGATTGCGGACACTGAAACGCACTGGATCCGTCAGGTAACAGATGAGGAAAATGCAACTGCACCCATTTTTAATCCCAAAGATGGTTGTTTTTATTATCTTGATAACGCCAATCTTAAAAGGATATTTTTGGAAGACTTCTCCAGGGAGCTTTTGTTCACAATAGACTCAAACCTGTTCCCAACTCATGGTGCGCTTATTCCAACGGGCGGGTTGCGATCATTTGATAAAACAGGCCGTTTTGCAGTCTTGACCGCGAAAACCGAAAAAAATAACATGGTGACAGCGTTAATCGATCTTGAGGACAGAACTGTAAAGACAGCTTACAGTGATCCAGAGGCATTAAATCCCCACCCACAAATCTCGCAAAATGTTCATTCTCTATTGTTAATCCAGGTGAACAATGGAATTCAATACGACAAGGAAGGCAATCTTCTTACTCTTGTTGGTGAAAAAGGTGCTTCTCTGGTCGCATGTGAAATAGACGGTAGCAATCCAGTATTATTGCAGGTCGGCTTCAGCCTGCTTGAGAGAATTCAAGGGCACCAATGCTGGGTGGGCAAGGAGAATAAAGTAATAACAACAACGCACAGAAGAAAAACAACGGATGCTGAATGGATTCAAGACCAGATCGTTATGATTTCAGTTGAAGAAAATATTCCCAAGGTAATCAGTGAAGGACCCGGGTTTACCCATATCCATACAGATCCCGAAGGACGGTTTTGGATATCCGATTGCAACAAATCTGGCGATATTTACATTGGATCAATCGAAACAGGAAAATATAAGCTGGTCTGCCATAGTAAATCCAGTTTTGGTAGCGCTCAAGAAACCCATCCACATCCCTTTTTTATAGGAAATAAAAATATCATTGGGTGGAACAGCGATTGTTCTGGTATCCCCCAAATCTATATGACGAAAATCCCAGATGGATTTTTTAATGCGATTGAGTGAAAATTATAAAAAAACAAAACCTCTTTCAACAATGATCCTTCTTAAAAGGCAGGGGAATAATGATCATTAATTCGCCAATGATACGGTATGCGAAAAGATAAAAGGTAGGATAGTTTATGGATTTACTAACACTTGTCAAGAAAAGCCGAAGTTATCGCCGGTTTAACGAAAACCATCAAATCGATCGAAAGTTACTATTTGAATTGGTTGAGTTAGCTCAATATTCACCAACAGGATCTAACTTACAGCCCTTAAAGTTTTGGCTCAGTAATTCCCCTGAAATGAACAACCAGATTTTTCCGCAATTGGCTTGGGCAGGCGCATTGGAAACCTGGGATGGACCTGAAGAAGGAGAGCGCCCCAGCGCGTATATCATCATCCTGAATGATAATGAAATTCGGAAAAGTCCAGGCATCGATCATGGCATTGCCGCACAAAGTATCATGCTGGGTGCTGCAGAAAAAGGCCTTGGGGGGTGTATGGTTGGCTCAATTAAACGAGAAGCATTACAGAAAATACTAAACATACCTGAACAATATGAAATTCTACTTGTCCTTGCTTTAGGAAAGCCGACTGAAAAGGTTGTCACAGAACCCATTGGAGAAGACGGTGATATACGCTATTACCGTGACGATGACGATGTTCACCATGTTCCCAAGCGTAGTCTGAAAGAGCTCATCATCAATGAGGTTTAGGAATGAATTTATTTTAGCCCGCCACTTTCTTTAAAACAAAATATTGCCTAAAAACAAGAATGCATCATTCCTAGATGCTTTCTTGTTAAATATTTTAGTATTGGTGATCTTTGAAAAGTTAAATACTTAGATCATATCCATTAACTGCCAGAATTGCCTGCCAACCTCATGCACTCCCTCGATATCGAGAAGAGGGATCGGCCAAAGGCAATACACCCCAGCAAATATTCGACTGCGCAGGTTCGAGAGTATTTCACGGATCTCACATTTACCCAGACCCAAAGAGAAGTTCTTCGTCTTTGCAATATCACCATCGCAGATATCAATATGGCTGATTCTTCTTCTCAAACTGCCGGAATAAACCCCATCATAGAACGGTTTGATGCCGCTTCGCAAAGCCTCTAATGGATTATAACTGATATCAAACTCATTTAAATCAAGGCGACTGGTGACGAGTGATGGCTGATCCAGAAAGCTGTTGTGTCGGTTACTCACCATTAATTTTACGCCCCCGTTAGAAGCATTGTCCTTCATTGTTTTCAAAAAACTTTTAAGTTCGCTTTCGCACATTTCCAATCGAGAAGGTATCGTGCAATGAATCATACCTGTATTGAATGCTTTGGCAGCATTAAAAATTGAAGACCAGCTCAATTGTGATAAAGGGCCAACTCGTAATATCGGGATATCAAGCCGATATTCATCCGCTGTGTTGAGAATTTTATCAATTTCATGATGAGTAAAAGTTTTCTTATAATCAACCTCGACCCCTGTAGCCCCAATACTTTGGGTTAATTGCATAAAGCGCTTTAAATCCATGCCTGCGTAATAGGGCAAGCGAACATGCAACCTAAATCGCTCTTTGTTCAGCCGTTCAGCATTGATCAGACCTCTGAAACGCAAACAATCTTCACAGTAGGGGTTATCATCCAATACAAATGCAGGATCATCTGATAAATAACGCTTCATCAGATCAACTGCACCTGCTGCAGGTATAAGACGGCAGACCGCATTTCCAATGTGATCAATACTCATAATGCCATTGTTTTTAAAGAGGGTCTCAAATTTTAAAACACCACCACGGTGTCCACCTGGCACATTTTTCATTGATAAAACTTGTTGAACACCATCCTCATTTATGAAAGTCATATCAAGTTTTCGTAAATAAGGCAAGTTTAGATCAGCTTCGACGTGATGCAACAAGGTCATTGTATCCAGGTCGCATCCTATCATCAGGACATACCCACTTAATTTGGCTAAACGCCCATAGGGTGTTTCCATGCCATCGGGAACAGGGCTTTTTTCATGGTCTGCAAGTAATATTTCTGCAGCCTTTCCCCAAGCTGCCACAGGATGATAAGGATGCCGGCTGCGTATCACACCTGGCATTTGTCTAAAAACTTCGCTAACTATGCCCATCGCTGAAGGCGTCGTTTGTGGATTAAATGTCTGACCATCCCTGGCTGGGTGTGTTGGCATCATCAAGGTGCCTTCTGTACCCACCACTTCCATCAATGCTTCAATGACACTAACCGCACCTCCAGCCACTTTTCCAAATGCAGTTAATGAACAATGTACACATAAAAGCATTCCAGGTTTAACACCTAATCTTTTTAATCCCTGGACAAGGTCTGTTTTTTTAAGCTGCAAGACTGACCTCCTTTTTTGACTCAATTGGCACCGGGAACCTTGCACGCCACTTATGGAACATGTTATTTAACTTAGAAAGCATCCAGCTTTTTTGCTTCAACATATATTTGATCAAAAGAAGCCGGGGTGAATGCGTAACGTTTTCGCTCGCTGATCTCCTGTGTAAGCTGGCACACTCTTACTACATTATTTCGTTCTAAACTGCCAACCTTGCCATACGGGTTGGTGTTATGACTTGCGCCAATCACTGCTCTGACAGGCTGATTACGTTTTTCCATTTCAAAGAGATTTTCTTCGATCAATATTCGCCATTTCACGAAAAAAGGACCGCTTACATCTAATGGCGTTTCAGCGCGCATGTCTAATGGACGGTTTTTATCATTATTAAAGAATAATGTCAGTCCATGAGTAATAGGCATTTCATAAATATCCATCTCTCCTGGTACCAGCTTGTTTTTTGAGGATGGAAAATATGGGAAAGGCCAGCCCCCAGCCCAACAGGCATAAATTTCCGGTTTATAACTTCCGTTAGCCGAGGTGCTCGTCCACTTGAAACCTGCACTGGCAACTGCGCAAAAAGTTAGGTCATTGGCACTAGCATAACAGGCACGAAAACCTAAACAAGGCTGCCCAATCACGTCTTCCAGATCAGACTTTGCCATTTTCAAGGCCTCTAATTGTTCATCAAAACTGAGCGCACCCAACCAGTTGGGGTTTTTCATTTTTGAGTAACGCATTGTGTGAAGGTGCAAACCAATCTCAACCCCATTTTCCGCCATTTCTCTAAACAGCTGTTTTTGCTTTATCGCAACATCAGGGTAAACAAAAAGTGAGGCGCCTGCAACCAACCCAAGATTGTCCATCAATTCCACAAATCCACGGGTTGATTCTTCTGCAGCTTGCCACGAAACAGGCCCACCAAAAACACCATCGGGAGGCAGCTCGCAATCAATGGAGTAATTAAAAAACATCTTATACATTGGTGCAACTCTTTTCACAGACAAAGGCTGAGGTTTATCATAAATCGGTTTCTTTTTCTAAGGACGATACTTCTTGAGCAATCGTATATAGCCCCCTGAAAAAGTCATCATAGATGGCCAATATTTTTTCCGCCACAGAAAATTCATTGCCCACCCAGATATCAGGCAATGTAAGATGGGCAAAAGCTTTTGTGGCAGCTATTTCATCCGGTCTTAAAGGGTGCTTTAATAACTCGGGCAAAATCGTTATTGGATCGTCTACATGTTCACCTGTCATAACTTCCCAATAGGTCTGATAGGGCACTTTGAAGAACAATTCTCGAATTCTTCCAAATTCATTTTGAATTAAGAACAAATTGTCAAAGCCTTCAGGAGCATTAAAATAAAAACGCAACCTCCCTTTAAATAAACGTGAAAATCTGGATTTCTCAAATATTTTCATGATTGGGTCAACCTGAAGAGAATTCAAATCCAGTTTCCATTGGTTAATATCTTTTGCGATATCGACATCAGTACCAACAGGGATAATGCTAACCGTTTCTCTCACTCGCTCTGCAATCTTTAGTAAGGCAAATTCGAGCTTGTCTTCAAGCAGAGATACGTTTGGTTCAAAATACCAGTACGGAGTTTCATAATTTTTGTGGAGTATTTCCTGGATTATTTCCCAGCATTCTAACTCAGGAAAAAGCTGATTTGCCATCTCAAAAGCGTTAAATTTCCCAGGCATATTCTTTTGAGTTAAGATGCATACCGCAGAATGGACGGGAGGATTGAAATAATGCATGAGCCGGCTGTGTAATGGATACTTATTCGTGTGTATGCCGAGGTTGACTGCAGGGTCAATCGTGCGGTTATATCGACCAAAATACGTCACAAACCGTCTCAGGTGAAAAAGTTCATCTTTATGATTCCAACCTCGTTTTGTAAAGTGATACATCAACTGACCTAGGCGCTCTTGGTCGTCCGTATCGTAGTAAGTCCATAATTGGTATTCAGGGTAATAATTCTTTTCAGCGCCTATTTCAGACCAGGTCAGATTAATACCGGGAAGGTGTTCTAAATTTCGCCACCATACAGGAAATCGTTTCGTAAGCTCAAGGTGAACCTGCCCAACCTTGGTGGACATATCACACCAATCATCAGCAGTCATCTCATCTTCGAGGATAAAACGCGAATCAAAGTCACTCATTCCAGGGATGAGGTCACGATACATCCATTTTCCAGCGATTGCTTGGATTTTCGGAAACCTGGCCCTGCATTCACGGTAATAGATACGGATAAATTCGTAAAAATCGTTTTCAGGTTTTGGAGCAAATTTCATCATCGTTTTCGCTTTTCAAATTAATCGGTGTGATCTTTTTAATCTGATCTTTAACAAATTAAGAGATTCACTGCCTATGTCATCCAATTTCAATACAATGAAACAGCCTTATCGTATTCTACATATTATTTCAGAGTTTTCTAAAATTCAACCTCTGGGATAACGACTTCAACACCCTCAAGGGCTGCTTTTTGGACAGAATCCATTAAAATGTTCACTTTAATGCCCTCACTCAACGGGCAGACAGGTGTTTCTCCATTTAGCAAGGCATCCACAAAATCTTGAACAAGCGGTAGATGGACATTGCTTGCTGGCGGCAAAGAAAGATCAGTGATTTCCCTGCCCACAGTTTTCTTCAATGCGCCAGAATCATATGGGTACCAAACCAGGCGAGATTCTCTCCCCACCAATTCAAATTCATGACGCCAGGTCTTTGAAGACCAATTGAATGAAGCATAAACCTGAGCGCCGTTTGGCATCATCATCAAAATTGAGGAAGTATCTTCCACTTCCCAATCATGGACAAGGTGGTCACACAATACGGACACCTTTTCTGGCATTCCAAGTAGCCCGATCATCACATCGAGCATATGAGACCCCATGTCACTGATCGGGCCACTGCCTGATTTGCCCTTGATCACTCGCCAATATTTAGGATCAGTTGGCTCAGGCGAAAACCAAGAATCATAAATCATTCTGACCAAAACCACCTGACCAAATTCTTGATTTTCTAGCATTTGCTTTGTGTATTGATAAGCGGGAAATAACCGGCGGTAATACGAGGTTGCAGCTGTAATTCCAGATGATTTCGCTTTCGTGATCAGGGTTTTACCCTCTTCAACCGAAAGACTGATGGGTTTTTCAACAAGCACTGGAAATCCCGCATCAAGTGCTAAAAGCGCCTGGGGCACATGTAAATGGACTGGCGTGGCGATGTATACCGCATTACAATTGGATTTTTCCAACGCCTCCTCAAGTGAGGTAAAAGATTGCTCAACAGAAAATTCGTTAACAAGTGAGCGAACCCTTTCTTCATTGATATCACATACTGCAACAAGTTTTGAATGCTTGGCATCTCGCAAGGCGGCTCCCACTCGCTTTTGTGCGATATCACCAGCACCCACTAAAAGCCATTTGATGTCTTTCATATGATTTAACAGTCAATAGCCTTAAACAATTTAAAGCTATTGACTACATACTCCTTCCTAAGAAAATTTTACACATTGTTTTTCCAGCCAATATTCTAAACGCTTATCAGTATATTTGCGCAGAAAATATTGGTTCTCGTTTTGTCATTGTAAATCTTGTATCGTTGCTTTCACTGCCCAGGCAATGTACTCAATATCATCCATTGTGGTACTCGCGAATACCGGCAATGTGACAACCTGTTCACAGGCCTTTTCTGCAATCGGACAGCCTTCACTGGTATAACCAAGTTTCTGAAAAGCCTCCCAAGTCCAAACAGCTGGATAATGTTTACCCGTGAAAACCTTATAGGTGTTTTTAAGGTGCGAAACAAATTCAGGAGTGGTAAAACGGACTTCATCAGTATTCAATCGAATAACATATATATGGCTGGCGTGTCCGGGCCCATGCCCATAAGGGAGAATTATCTCGTGAGTATCGTGCAATGCCTCACTCAAAGCCAGCATCAAGTTTTGACGCTTAACAATTAATTGACCCAATTTTGCGAGTTGGGTTAATCCAACGGCACACTGAACTTTTGTCATCCGGTAGTTGAAGCCAATATCCACAACTCGGAGGGACGGTCCGCCATAGACATATCCAAAAGTCTTTAATTGTCGTACTTTTTCAGCAAAATCGAGATCATTTGTTGTGATGGCGCCGCCCTCACCCAAACAAGTCATATTTTTATTGCTTTGGAAGCTATAACAGGATGCTAACCCGCGGCCGCCAATCGGCTGACCATTCGATTTTGCACCAATTGCATGAGCAGCATCATAAATTACGGGTATACCTGTTTCCTCGGTAATTTTATCAAAACCATCCAGGTCACAAACCAATCCTGTGAAATGGACCGGGATAATCGCTTTGGTTTTCTCTGTAATGCGAGCTCTAACAGCTTCTGGGCTCAAATTCATGGTCACGGGGTCAATATCAGCAAAAACAATTCGTGCGCCTTGTGCAACGGCTGTTCCTGCTGTACATACAAATGTTAGAGGGGTTGTAATGACCTCATCACCCGGCTTGATATCAAGTGCCATCATACAACAATCAAGGGCAGTGCCACAAGAATTCACGACAATTGCCTTCTCTGCACCTTCGTGTTCAGCAATAGCGTCCTGAAAGTCGTTTTCTTCTGGCAAAGGGAAGAAGTTGCCCTTAGGCCCAATAGCCTGTGTAACAACGTTGATGACTGCCTCCAGATCATCCTGGCCATATTCTCCACCCATTGCTAGAAACGGAATTTCTCTGATTTTCATTTTTTCATCCTTTTCGATTATTTATTGATTTATTAATTTTGCTGCAGAATCCACGTCTAAGAACATCTTAACCTGCGGTATTCTTTGAAGAATAGACGCCGGGCAGCTTGTGTCGACACTTCCTGTTAATGCCATTTTTACCGCCTCCGCTTTGCGCTTTTCAGGAACAATTGCCAATGTATTTTTGGCAGTAAACAAGGCGGAAATTGTCATCGTGATTGCATGCGAAGGCGTATCATCAAGCGATGCAAAATGGCCTTCGCCGACTTGTTGTAATCGACATGCTTCATCAAGTGCAACCACTTTTACCCAAAATGGATCATAAAAATCTGCAACTGGTGGATCATTGAATGCAATATGTCCGTTCTCGCCAATACCAAGACAACAAATATCGATCTCATTTTCTTTTAATAGAGACTCATATCTTACGCACTCTTTGGTAACATCCCATGCATCTCCAGCAATTTCATGAAATGTAAGCGGCTTGACATGATCAACAATATTTTCATGTAAATAACGCCTAAAACTCGCGGGATGTGTGTCTGCCATACCAAGGTATTCATCCAAATGAAAAATGTTTATCCGACTCCAATCAATATCGACTTCTCGTCTCAACGCCTTTAGAAAGGTTAACATTGAATTCCCAGTCGCTAGGACAATATTGGCAGTATCCTTTTGCTTTAGAACTTCTTTAATTTTTACAACAAAATACTGTGCGGCAGCCTGGCCCATTTCTTCGATAGTTTCATAAACCATCGCCGTGTTGCTGCCAAATTGATAGGTCTGATTTTTCGGATTGATGTCCTTACTCATTTTGGTCCTTTCGTTAGTTTAAGATTGATAGCAGGATTTTTGTAAATAATATTCCGGTTTTCGAAGACGGCTAATATTTCAATATGATATTTTCTGGGATCCCATAAAAACAAAATATGCGATTTTTCGAGGTTCACGCCCATCAAGTTTGCGGGTGTTAAATAGGCAAGTTTCGCAATTTCTTCAATAGGCTTCTCCAATAAGCGGACAGATGTTTCTATACACTGTTTAAGTGAAAATGAAGAACCCGCCAGGTAATCATCGGAGCCAAAAATTGTCAGTTTTCCATTTTCATGTAATTGAACTTTTTCTCCAATTGTTGTGTCATATATACCCGGTGGCATATTGGCAAACTCAGTTGAATCGCTGGTTAAAACCAGTTTATCCTGTCCTTTTACCTTGTAAAAAACGCGCATAACATCTAAAGGGAGATGAAAGCCATCAAAGATTACACCGGCAATTATTTTCTCATCTGCTAAGAGGGTCCATATCTGGTTTTTGTGTCGGTGAATTTGCGCTGGAATCCCATTCCCTAAATGTGTTGAAAATTTTGCCCCTGCTGCAATGGCAGATTTAATACATTCTGGGGATGCTTCAGAATGGCCAATACTTACAATAACGCCTTGTTCAACGACGCGCTCAATAAATTCTAAACTGCCCTTTGCTGAAGGATCCAGTGTGATCATCCGGATTAACCCTTCCGCAGCATCTTGCCAGGCGACGAATTCATCCCAATTAGGGGCGCGAATAAACTTTTCAGAATGCGCACCTCTAAAACCTTCTTTTGGAGAAATGTACGGGCCCTCTAAATGTAAACCTATGACCCCTTTTTTGGTTTGGTTATCTATATGTGTGGCTTTGACAATTTCTTCGATACTGAGTTTAGTTCGGTCAAAAGAGCTGGATATAATGGTAGGGCACCAACGAGTGACACCATTTTTTATTAGCTGGTGTGAAACAAACACAACTTGATCGGCCTTAAGATTTTCTGATGATAAGTTAACGCCACCAAACCCATTCACCTGTAAATCAACCCATCCGGGACATAAATAGATGATACTATCAGCATGTGGAATTAATCCAGAATCCAGCCAATCAATATCAACTTGATTGTTGTAATTATTTTGTTGTTCAATATTATTAATAACAATCTTCATAAACCATCTAACCAGTTTGGGCAGGCAAATAGCCTAATTTTATTATTGTTCAATATAAATCAAATTTAATTTAGTAAGCACCAGGACGAAATTCATTATCACAATAATCGGACCTCAGAGCATGAAAATCGGTTCTGAGCCTGATTGTTGAGAGATAAGCATCAAAATCACCGATATTATTGATCTAGCTAACTCCTTGAACACAATCTCCAGTCCCAATTGTGAAATAAGCAACTCCTGCATTAATAAATTCTTTTTCCTCTTCAACCGTTTTTAAATGATTTGTGTCAGCGTCCTATTTGCCTCGCCACCCCACTTGAAAAACGCCAATGTCGCATCGTCCATGACTTGGATAGTAGAGCAGGTGGTTAGATAAAGCTCTCGCACAGACTGCTGATCAAAGTTTGGTAAGATTTGATGTGATTTTAAAGCCCGAATGAGCCCAGGTGCTGCCCGACCCGATCGATCTCCAGTGCCTGATGACAAAAAAAAATCACTTTGTAATAGATTCAACCAGGGAATGAACTTTTTCAAAACAGCCAGATTTTCAGAGTTGCAAGGAAACCACCCATTACCCCCAAATTTTGCTTCTGGATTTTGAAATGGGTGATACCTTTTCACTACTTTTGGCTTTTTTTGACGATCGTGCACTCGATACAGCTCGTTAACCATTTTAAATTGATCTCAAGCAGTCGGTTCCAAACATAATATTGTTTCAAGCATTAAGTGCATCAATTCAATAATGATCTAATTATACCATAAGTCGATCGAAGCCGATGGCGTTATATGGGTTCAATACATATGAGACAATTGGGGGATCATCGAAGGGTAGTTTTGTTGAATATACTCATAAGGTGTCAGGTTGTCCAGAGCACGATGAGGGCGGACTTTATTGTAGATTCTTTCCCATTCTTCAAGCACTTTATTGAGTGTTGGCGAGGTAAAGTCAATCGGATAAGCTGAATAGAATTCGTCCAAATGGGTTCGATGGGCACGCTCAACTCTGCCATTCAGCTTAGGTGAGCGAGGCGGTAACACAAACAATTTCAAGCCCAGTTCTGCACAAGATTCCTCAAAATGCTTTTTGAATTCGCTGCCACCATCCACCTGAACCGCTTTGACCGGGAAAGGCATCCTTTTGATCACAGTGGACAAGAAGGCTTTCGCATTTGCAGAAGATGCGCTTGGAAAGGTTTCAATCACATCCCAGCGTGAAATCACATCTCGTGCGGTGAAGTGTTTGAAGTGGACCTGGGGGAAAGGGTGTATGTCTAACGTATCAATCTGTACCAGATCGCCCGGGGCATCGACCCGATAATCCTTGGGTTTGCGGATCGCATAGGGCCTTTTGGGTCGTCTTTTGGTGTAACGGGGCCTATAAAGCACGTTGTCTTTCAAATAGCCCCGCTGTTGGATGTATTTCAAGATCCGTACCGAAAGGTTTGTGCCTTCTCTCCTGGCTAATACAGCTAATTTCTCTTTTCCCCAGCGAGGATACAGCGTTCTCAACTCCAGAATGAGGGTGATTTCTTTCGAACCCCACTGACGTTGCCGCACACGCTTCGGTCTGCGGCTGCGCTGTTCTAATCCCTTAAGGCCCTCGCTCTCTAACCTCCCATTCCAACGGTACAGGGTGGCTCGTGAAATCCCCATGACCTCAGCTGCCTTTCCGCCAGGCAGCCCTTGTTGTCTGAGGGCTTGCCAGGCCATCACCATCCTCAGCCGAGATTTGGCTTCCTCACTCAGCTTGGGTGGCATACGTTTGGCTAGCTGGTAAAATTGTCTTTGCAGATAGATCTGCCGCATCGGGGCACCTCCTTTGTTGGTTTTCTACCCTTAAGGATCGCCCCGATGTGTTATTTTATCTACTCCTGTGTCTCATATGTATCTGAACTTGCTCAGCGTTCGCGTCGCCTTTTAAATAATCCGATTATTGGAATATCGATTGCTTCGAAAAGTATGTTAGCCTTGGACAGATCAAAGTCGAGGCATCGGTAATATTTAAAAGAGCGCTGTTGCACTTAATACGTGAATATCGATTGGAATATCCAGCACCATTGACCATGGATTTGCTGACAATTCAATCATACAGGAAAAATATTACACTGTCAATAGCAAGGAGAAAGAAGACGGTGGACAGGAGACCGGGGACGAAGGAAAGATGACGGAAAAATAGCGAAAACAATAGACGGAAGACGCGCATACAGTCCCTGGGTCTTGTGTCTCCGTTAATCCAATCATGGTGTGCCCTGGGATGGGCACACCTTGTTAACCAAACGAAATTTGCTGTCGCCGACGATCGGCTGGGCGCGACTCCCTGGCCCTTTTAACGCCGTAAAAGCGGGATGTATACACGCCCGCTAATTGCGACAATTTGACCTTCCACATCAAGATCGGTCCAAGGTGATGGAGGACCCCATTTCCCCGAAGAGGCGGTGAACAGCTCTCCCTTCTGCGATCCGCTTGATATGGCAGTGCGTTGATTCTTGTAGACCGCATAGTTCTTATCTACGATCAACTGCAGGCTTGTGGCGTCCCGCACATAGATCGGGTTGGTGGTGCTGCTGTTGCCGCGCAGTTCTGCTGCCTTAACTCCCACCGAATCGTTAATATAGGTGACAACCAGATTGTCCATGGACCCACAAAAGGGCTTCAGGTGACTGTCGGTCACAAAGCTGATGCCGCCCTCATACTCATTTTGAGTCGTATAGGCAATAGTAAACGGGGGAAAGCCCGCGGCACTCGTTGTGGAAAGCTTGGCAACAACCCACGGGTCGCGATCGGTAGAAGAAAAAAGGTGGTAGAAAGAGACCAAAAACTTCTCGGTGCAGGGGTCGTAGGTCACATCGCTATTAAACGTGGCATTTGGGAAAGTCGCGGCTACGTAGGAATCGAAATGAACGTACTGGTTGCCCCCGGCCACCGGGTGATCATAGACCTTGGTGTAGCTGGCAGAATACTTAACACCGGACCACCAATCATAAGTGACCATGTAGAGGCCCCTCCCGACGCCCCAGGCCAGGTGAGGAAAACTTGCGCCCGTTGCATCCGAAAGGTCTCTTACGGTGCTCCCGTGAGTTATCCCGCTGCTGGAAATGGTATAGAAACGACCCTTGATTCGGCCCTCCTGGTTATGCTGAAAGGCGATCAGGCAAGTGCCGTTGGTGTGTTTGCAGGCCACATCCGGGTACCATTCATGATAGACACTATTGCTGACCCAATATGCATCCCCGATGTTCCCAGTCGTCGGGGAGACAAGCTGAATGACAACATCATAATCAGAGGATGAAAAATGATATTCATAGACCACCACGAACAGGCCGCTTTTTGCTTCATAGGCTACGGAGGGAAACTCACAATCGGCTGCCCAATCAGCAATGGTGATGGTGTTTTTTAACTCGCCCGTGTTAGAATAAACTTTTCCATAGATATTGCCCTGTCTCACGTAGACAACCAGATAATGATCACCGCCATGCGCCACCGCCGGCCACCACTCATCGATATCAATCGTTGTGGCAATCGGAATGGGAGCCCCCACCATTTTCACCGCTCTTGCATCCTCCGGAGAGTCTGCTGAGGGGGGGGCGTCCTCCTTCTGCTCTTCGATTGCCGGCCATAAGGATTCCTGCAGGGCTGGGTCCGCTTTAACATCATCGATGCCACCCATGTCTTCCGGCGAAAGCGGTGGAGGCGTGAAGGTCTCCATTTCAGGGAGTTCAGTCATGATGCCGCTTTCGAGTAGCGCTTGCTGTTTCTCAGCGATTAACTGCTCGATGTCGCCGTCAATGGGCGGGTTGTCGTCAACCCGGTGATAAGGATCAAAATCAGGAGACGGCTCGTAGACGGTGCCTTCGGGTGGCGCCTCGCGCCAGGGGAAATCGCCCTCCTGGGCGATCACCGCCGGTGCGCTGATCAGCGCCAGGATGATCAACAAACCAAAAACAATTTTTAACACTTTCATGGCATCCTCCAACATCACTTGATTGGGAATTTGACTGAATGGTGGTACGTTATATCACACCATTTACGGCTATTATCGCGAAATTTTTTTTAAAAGTCAAGTTTTTTAAATTCAGTTTCTGTCAAGAATTTCCAAATATTCAAACAATTTTAGTTTTTTCCTGTGTTGCTTGCCGGTTTAATCACTGCACTTGTTTTAACCGATTACCCAGGATTGATTAAATCGAGGAGGGATACGGCGTGACATGCCATAACCGTGTGGGAAGAAGCCCAACCCGTGCTATAATCGATCTGACTCAGGCATTGATGAAAGCGCTTTGCGCAGGGTCGATGGTTAACGAGGCTTTCCAACAAAGAGGTATTCCAAAATGACACAAATTGATCTGGAACGACAGAAGCAGGCAAAACTATATGGACGCATTAAACGCCGGTTGTGGCTGGTTGACCAGGGGATCACACTGTTGTATGCCTTCCTGTGGTTGGTCACCGGCTGGTCGGTTGCGCTGAGGAGCTGGCTGGCGAGCATGGTCAACAATGATTGGTTCATTGTGGCGGGGTTTGCCGCAGTCTTTAGCGGGATTTTCTTTTTAATCAGCTTGCCGATGGGATATTACACGGGCTATATCCTGCCGCATCGCTTTGACCTTTCCACGCAAGCGCTCAAGGACTGGGTGATTGACCAGTTGAAGAGCCTGGTTGTGGGGGCAGTCCTGGGGCTGGTCTTAATTGAGCTGGTGTACCTGATCCTGCGCCTGACCGGGGATAACTGGTGGTTATGGCTGACGGGCGGCATGTTGTTTTTCAGTGTGTTGATGACCAACCTGGCGCCGGTTTTGCTGATGCCGATTTTCAACAAGTTCACCCCCCTGGATGAGGAGCATGCTGACCTGGCGGACCGGTTGGTGGCGCTGGCTGAAAAGGCGGGCACAAAAGTGAGGGGCGTGTTTAAGATGGATATGTCTCGGCGCACCAAGCAAGCCAATGCCGCGTTGACCGGGTTGGGCAATACCCGGCGCATCATCCTGGGCGACACCCTGATTAGCGAGTTCAGCGCTGATGAGATTGAAACCGTGCTGGCGCATGAACTGGGACACCATGTCAACCGCGATATCGCCTGGCTGATTGGCGGCGGCACGGTGTTGACCGCACTGGGTTTATTCCTGGTCTCACGGGCAATGGTCTGGGCGATTGCTGTGTTTGGTTTTACAGGGGCATCCGACCCTGCCGGTTTGCCGGCTTTGATGATCCTGCTTTCCCTGTATCAATTGATCACCATGCCCATCGAAAACGCCTTTTCACGCTGGCGCGAGAATAAAGCCGACGATTATGCCCTGCAGGCGACGAATAAAGCGGAAGCCTTCTCCTCAGCCTTTAAACGCCTTGCCAATCAGAATCTGAGCGACGTTGATCCGGAAGCGTGGGTGGTGTTTATGTTTTACAGTCACCCCCCGTTGCAGGCGCGGATTGCCAAAGCCGAGGGATGGCAAGAGGCCGCGCCCGGGTAGAACTATTCGCGTTCGAAAGGCGTTCCCAACGCCGCCGGCGCTTGCGATCGCAGCGATCGGATCAGCTTTTTTACCCGCTCTCTGACACCGTCTGGCAGGGTTGCCAGCAGCCTGGCGACCCATTCGGTATTGCCCAGATTGACCAGCAACAGCGTCAGGATCATCAGAGGGAATGGCGCTACCTGTAATACCTGCGAGGGAATGAAGGTCCATGACGATTGCAGCACCAGACCCAGCCACTGCAGGAAGGCAAAAAAGTAAGCCCCAAACGCCACCCGGATCGGATTCCAGCCGCCGAAGATGGTGATAGCCAGGGCGATCCACCCAATGCCATCCAGGCCGGTAATGGTGCCCTTCCACCCCGCCTTAACGCTGAGGGTAAACAGAGGGCCTGCCAACCCCACCAGCGTGCCGCCCAGGATGGTGTAAAAATAGCGCATCCGCCCCACATTGGCGCCCCGCACATAGGCTGCGGAAGGTTTTTCACCAATACCCTGCAGCATCAAACCGGGCCGGGTTTTGTAGATCCAGAACCAGGCTAAAAAAATCAGGATGATGCTGGCGTAGGTCATGATGGATTGCTGAAAGAACAGCGGACCCAGGATCGGAATTTGGCTCAGCACGGGGATGGGCGAGGAAAGCATGATCGGTCCCTGGAGCCCCATGATGGGGTTGCCCAGAAAATATGCCAGATCGCGGGTGGTGATGGCGAGGATAAACCCTACAGCAACCTGGGATTGTTTGAGGGTTATGCTGCTGAAGGCGACAATTGCAGAAACCAAAGCGCCAACCAGCGCTCCTGTTAGAAACCCTAAAAACAAGCTGTCTGTTTCCACTGCCACCCAAAAGCCCATCATGCCAGAAAAAATAATCAATCCATTTAAGGAAAGGTTGGTTACTCCGGCGCGTTCAGAGATGGTTTCGCCAATGGAAGCCAGCACAATCGGCGCACCAGACGCGATCACGCCGGCTAAACCCAAAAGAATGAAATCTCCTGACATATGGTTTCCTACTTCTTTCCCAAAATTCGTTGTTGAACGCCCTGCATCAGCAGGATGAACAAGACCAGGCTACCCTGCATGACGCCGGATAAGGTGGAATCAAGTTTCATGATGATGGGCAATTGAATGCCGCCAATATTTAACGCGGCAAAGAACAGGGCAACCGGCGCCACCCAGATTGCCTGGTAATTGATCAGCATACCGATCATCATGCCCATAAAACCGTAGCCGCTGGAGATGGCGGGGATCAGTCGGTGATACACGGCCACCACCTGCAGGGCGCCAGCAAGCCCGGCAAACAGACCACATACCAGGAACGCCAGCATCATATACTGCCAGGTGGGAATACCCAACCGATAGGCGGATTTTATGCCCTTGCCAACGGCTTTAAGCTTGAGACCAAAGTGGGTATTCTGCAGCAAGAAATAGATCACCACCAGCCCGATTAATGTCAGCGCGATGGAATACCAGCTAAAACGAAAGCTCCCTACTGTGGGCAACCAGTAGATTTCAGGAAAAGGTTCTGTGCCGCTCATCGATGCCACGCCTGGTCGGCTCCAGGCGCCAAAAATCAAACCGATGTTCAGCGCGGTGGCAATAAAATTGAGGCCCAAGCCGCCAAATATTTCGTTGACGCCGCCGAATACTTTTAACACCCCAGCCAGCAATGCCCATAGAATCCCGCCGACGACCCCGGCTAACATTGCGATGATGATGACCAGTGCGGGGTTGACGGAGGTGTTCAAAAAAAGGCGGATCACACCGGTGGTAAAGATGGCGCCCAGGGTGATTTGTCCTTCGATGCCGATGTTCCACAGCCCGGCAGTAAAGGTCACCAACACACCGCAGGTAACCAGCGCCAGAGGCACCCAGGCAACCACCACATTGGCAATTCGGGTCGGGTTGCCGAAGGCACCCTGCCAGATCAGGCTGAAAGCCTGGATGGGGTTGGCATCAACCAGCAGCAGGATGACGGTAACAAACCCAAGGGAGAGTATCAATCCCCCGAATTGAAATAATATCGATAAACTACGGGTGCGAGATTGCTTCATAGGTTTCCTCGTCAGTCAGAGTTCGATCCCAGCCTTTTCCGCCGATCATCTGGCCCAATTGTTCCAGGCTTATTTTGGATGAGTCCTGAGGCTCGGAGACATGCCCGCTGAAGAACACCAGGATGCGGTCGCTGTAGCGGATGATTTCTTCTAAATCGGCAGAAATAAAGAAGATTGATGTACAGCCAGCGCAGCGTTCTTTTAGCTTGTCCCACATATACATTGCTGATTCAATATCCAATCCCCGGGTGGGGTGTTCTAACAGGATGATGGAAAGGGAATCTTTTAACATGGATAAAGACGCCCTCTGCTGATTGCCGCCCGATAAGGCTTCAACGGGTGTTTCAGGCTGACCGACGATGCGGTAGTCATCAATCTTCTGTTTAGTTTTGTTTTGAAAGAAGGGTTTATCAATGAATAATTGCTTTTTATGCTCTGTTACCAGGGTAAAGTGTTCAGCCAGGGTCAGTTCAGGGACGAGACCTTCTTCCAGTTTTGAAGCCGGCAGAAAGGCTACCCCGTGGCGCATGAAATCATGATAAGTCTTTCCCGTCAGGTCTTTTTGATTGACGATTACCCGCCCTGATACAGGTCGCAGAAGGCCTGCACAAGCCCGGAGCAGCACATCCTGACCGCTGCCTTCCATGCCTGCCAGCCCGATCACCTCGCCTGCACGCATGCGAAAATGGACGTTTTCAATCGTGATCGGGTATTGCTCAACACTAAAATTTTCTAATTCAAAGACAATCTCATCTGTGACCCGTGATTTGGGCTCGTTGATTACGATTTGCTTCCCAAACATCATTTCGACCAGTTGATTGATATTGTACGGAGCGACAACCTCTCCTACCAGCTGCCCTTTTCTAAGAATGGCCACTTGGTCGCACATGATTTCGACATCTTCCAGTTTGTGCGAGACGAAGATGATGGTCTTTCCCTGTTTAGCTAACACTTTTAATGCGGCAAATAACTTCTCTTTTTGTTGCACGCTGATGCCTGTGGTGGGCTCATCCAGGATCAATACCCCGGCGCCCAGCCATAACAGGCGTAAAATCTCCAGTTGCTGGCGTTCACCGACGGTCAGGGTATCGACATAGGTGTAAGGATCGAGGGCAAAGCCAAACTGGTCCTGCAATTCTTGAAATTCTTTGATCACAGTTTTGTGTGAGAGTAAAAATTTCCCACCCTGACCAACGATAAAATTATCAATCACCAGCATGGGTGGAAAGTCCAGCGGATCCTGATGCAGCATGCCGATGCCGAATTTAATGGCATCCGCCGGTGAATCAATTCTGACCTGTTGACCATCCAGCAAGATTTCTCCGGAATCGGGCTGGATAAATCCGGAAAGAATTTTCATCAAGGTGCTCTTGCCTGCGCCGTTTTCGCCCAGAATTCCGTAGATTGTGCCGCTGTTGATGCTAAAGTCAATATCCACATTCGCATGCACAGCGCCAAAATGCTTGTTGATTTTTTTGAATTCGATATTCATAATGAATGCTTATATATAACAATGGGGAAGATGGTTAGATCTTCCCCATCCATAGTTTCGATAATCCGAAATTACTCGGAACGTCCTTCCATGCCTTCCAGCAATTGCGGGAGATACCAAACCTGGGTATCGGTGGCAAATTCGCCAGCCGCCAGCCACGGGGTACCATCCTGCAGGTTCAGAGGACCAGCCCACAGGTTCAGCCCACCCGCGAGTTCATCGATAAACGACTCCAACAAAATCGCGGCATTGGGGTCAACCGCCGGACCGGGGAGGTAACCCACGTTTGTGGTGTCGAAATTGTTGAGGTCTTCCCAAGAAGGTCCATTCCACTCAAAAACCGCTTTCCAATTCCCGGTCGTTGCATTGGTAATATGACGCAGATAGGCAGGACCCCAGTTGAACCACGGCACACCGAGGCAGACTTCGGGGGCTTCATCACAGGCGCCAATATAATCGTAGGGGATGGAGAATACCCTGGCGCCTTCACCGGCAGCCTTGCGGGCTTCGATCAGACCTTCGGTTGTGTCGATGCCGGAGATGATTACATCCACGTCGGAGTTGATAAATTCTTGCGCCACCAGGCTGGGATCTTCCGTGAAGCCGGGGATATTGAACCAGAACCCGATCCAGGTCACCCGGAAATTCAGGTCCGCGGGATCAAGCTGGAGGTATTCTTCCCAGCAGTACTTAGCACCCAGGTAAGCTGCAGAAGCTAAACGACGTGTCTCCTCGTTGATTAATGGGCCAAGGTAGCCAATGGAACCCGTTTCGCTGTGAAGGGCAGCATCACAACCGGCGATCATCTTGCCGTATTCCATCCTGCCCATGATGTTAACCATGTTGTCAAGGGGGATGTAATTCTCACCGTCAGGCCACTGCGTATCGCCCGAAGCATGGATTACGAAGATCTCCGGGTGGTTCTTGGCGAATTCAATGGCGTCATCCTTCATATCGTCGGAGTTAAAGATCACCATTTTCGCGCCTTGTGCCACCAGTTCTTCACCCAGTTGGGCTGGGGTGGTACCCGGGCGGTCAGCGGTGTTGACCGAATCTAAATAGATCATCCGCGTGCCGGGCAGTTTTTCTTCCACGTATAAACCCGCCTCATAATGCGCCTGGCTATAGCCGCGATCATTGTAGGGCCCGACCATCAAAATACCGAAGACGAATTCCTCGGGCTCTTCGACAGGGGCGGCAGGTTCTTCAACTGGAGCGGCAGGTTCCTCAACTGGGGCGGCAGGCTCCTCTGCTGGGGCTTTCGGTTTACAGGCTGTCAGGATCAGAGCACTGATCATCAAAACAGCAATTATGAATAACACAGTCTTCTTCATCGTTCAATTTTCTCCTTTATAACTAATCGATTAGATGGGATTATTTAAATATTCTTGGCTATTGATCCGTGGGCACCACCTCCGTTCTATCATGTAGTCCAGAAAAGTTTGATGTGGGACGATCCATATTCTGGTTCATATCACTCAATATTTCAGTATGTTGTCAATAACACAACAGGTGCATCATTGCGCTCACATATAATTGTACATGAAAATGACTTAAATTACGATTTAAATTTCAAAAGAAAATCATCCTCATCCCAGACAATCATCGATTCACTCTACCAATAAGTCAACAATTTTTGGTTTCTCTCCGGGTTTTAATGCCACCAGGCCACGGTTAGAAAGGTGCAGCTCTTCGATGACGATCAGGCTTAACAAGCTGAGAGTCATTTCAAAGGCTTCATGCGGGCAGCCAGCTTTCTTTAGCGCGATTTCAATGGCTTCAACCTGTTGAGCAGCCGTGGAAACCGATTCCAGGGACATGATGCCTGCCAGGGGAAGGGGCATTAGCGCTTCAACCTCGCCATCGACAACAATACAAATGCCGCCGCCTGTTTGAATGAGCGCGTTGGCAGCTTTGACCATCGCATCGTCGTCACTGCCGATTACCAGCAGGTTATGACTGTCATGCGCCACGGTTGAGGCGTAGGCGCAGCGCGGGTTGAATTGGGTTCCGCTGACAAAGCCCAAACCCTTGCGACCGTCGAGCCCGGATTGCGGCTCGTGGCGGTAGAAGACGGCTGCCTTCAAGATGTCCCGGTTAGGGTCGGAAACCAGCTCTCCGTTGTTGGGCTGCATTTCCACGATTTCCTCTTCGGTATGCACCATGCCCGGGATTACGCGCATCATACGCACTTTTGCGGGACTTTGTTTAGCGGGGATGGAAAAATCTTCCACCGTCAACGGTTCCAGGTGGAGCGAATGTACAGCCCAGGCGGGGTATTCATACGCCGGGATCTCGACTATCAACTGCCCTCCCTGTGCAACCAGGATCCCATCGGTGTACACCTGGTCAATGGTCACGGCTTCTAAATCACTGACCACCAGGATATCCGCAGCTCGTCCCGGAGAAATTGAACCGATCCAACGGGCTTTTTCCAGCAATTGTGCGGCGTTGATGGTCACCATCTGGATGGCAAGGATGGGCGGCAAGCCCAATTCGATGGCTTTGCGCACCACCCTGACGATGTGACCCTCTTCAAAGATGGTTGCTGCGGTGACGTCATCCGTAACCATGGTGAAAAAGCGGGTGTCAATGTGGGGGTTTTCCAGCACAGCAGGGAGCAAATTCGGCAGGTCCAGCCAGGCGGTGCCATAACGCTGCTGGGCATACATGCCCAATTGTGCGCGGCGCAGCGTGCCCTCAGCCGTGGTGCCTTCGTGGCAGGCTGTTAAGCCAGCGGCAATGAAGGCGTTCAATCCCTGGTTGAGTTCTAAATTGGCATAATGCCCGGTGAGCACAAAGCCGTCCTTCAGTCCCTGGGCGGTGATGGCATGGACCTGTGGGTCGCCGTAGATCACGCCGGGAAAATTCATCTGTTCGCCCTGCAGTTGTGCCCAGCCCTGTTGATAAGCGACAGCGACATCGGCTGCGCTAATGCTGGCGCCAGAATCCTCAAAGCCAGGTATCGATGGTACACACACCGGCATCGCTAACAGGACTTTTAATGGCAGTTCTTTGGAAATATTGTGAAATAATTCCACGGCACGCAGACCCAGCACGTTGGTGATCTCGTGGATGTCGGGGCATATGGTGGTCGTCCCATGGGGGAGGACGCCAGCCGCAAAACTGGGCAGATCGACCATGGCGCTTTCAATGTGCATATGGCTGTCGATGAAGCCCGGCACAAGGTACCGGTCGGCGGCATCGACCTCCTGAGTGTGCTCATCGACCAGCACTCCACTGGCATCGCCGACCAGGGCAATCCAGCCGTGGCGCACGACCACATCGATGCCTGTTTGCACCTGGGCGGTGTTGACGTTGACCAGCCTTCCGTTGCGGATGATCAGGTCCGCGGGTTGGTTTCCCATGGCCGTGGCAACCAGGTCCTGGGTGATCTCGTGGTGGAATTTACGTTGGTGCAGTGAATCTTTCATGTTCTTTCCTCCATTTTTCTTAATTTATTATAATTGAAAACCGTTCGGTAGCATGACCCTATTAAGGAAGTAGCACTGTGAACACTTTATCTTTTGGCAGGGGGAGCGCAGGATTTGAATAGGGTTTGGGTGGGTATGAAAGCGGAGACACGTGAATGGATTAATCAAGTTATCGTCCGGGTTAACGTGGTGGATCTAATTATCTCCAAATGCCTGATCTGAAAATTTTGTGTTGCCGATCAGGGCGTTTTCAAACTTTAACTGACTTTCACTAAAAATCGCATAGCGTTAAATAAAGTTAAAAAACAATTTTACCAGAAATTTGCTGGATGGATAATAAAATTTTTCAAATGCCGATAGCGTGGATATGCCACACGCTGGCTATAACGGGACAAAAACCCGTTTCAAAGCTCATCTCGAGTATAATCCTTCTTATGCCCATCATTATTGCAGTAGATATTGAAACCACCGGCTTGAACCCGGATGAAGATTCAATCATTGAGATCGGCGCCGTCAAATTCAACGGACGCCGGGTTGAGGAAGAGTGGTCCACACTGATCAACCCGCGCCGCCCCATTCCCGCCTTTATCACCCAGTTGACCGGCATTACTAACCCGATGGTACGCCATGCACCCTTTCTAGTGGACGTGATGGCGGGGCTGATTAAATTTATTGGTGATGCGCCTATCGTTGGACATAATATCGGGTTTGACCTCAGCTTTCTGCAGCAAACCGGGGCATTGCGCCATAATATGAATATCGATACCTATGAATTGGCAGCTGTGTTGATGCCGACGGCCAGCCGCTATAACCTCTCTTCCCTGGCACATCAGCTAAATATTCTTCTGCCTGTTACCCATCGCGCCCTGGACGATGCCCGTGTGACCCATGCTGTTTTCAATGCGCTGATGCAAAAAGCCCAGGAACTGCCCCTGCCGCTATTGGCAGAGATTGTGCGCATGGGTGAACCGCTGGATTGGAAGGCGAATTGGGCTTTTCAACAAGTGCTGAGGCAACGCGCCAGGGAGCACATTCAAGCGAAAAAAGACCTGGGCGGCGCGTCCGGTCCGCTATTTGAGAAACCCAAGGAAATAGAAGGGGAACCGGTGGGCGCTGAAAGCGGCGAAACACCGCTTGATGTGGATGATGTCGCTGCCGTTCTGGACCGTGGCGGTCAATTTGATCAGTTTTTGGAGCAATTTGAATACCGTCAACAGCAAGTGGACATGCTGCGTTCGGTTGTCGAGGCTTTCAATGGTTCTCAACATATGATGGTAGAAGCGGGCACCGGCACGGGAAAATCCCTGGCTTACTTGATCCCGGCTGCTTACTGGGCGCTGAAAAACAATACCCGCGTGGTGATCTCGACCAACACCATCAACCTTCAAGACCAGTTGATCAACAAGGATATCCCCGACTTGCAGCAAGCGTTGAACTTGCCTGTCCGGGCTGCAGTCCTTAAGGGGCGCTCGAATTACCTGTGCCCGCGCCGGCTGGAGGTTGTGCGTCGGCGTAAGCCCGAATCGGTCCACGAGGCGCGTGTGCTGGCTAAGGTGCTGGTATGGCTGCAGGAAAGTCGTACGGGGGACCGCTCGGAGATCAACCTGAACGGAAACATTGAACGCATGGTGTGGTCTCGTCTTTCTGCTGAGGATGAGGGTTGCCGGTTAGAGGTGTGCCTGAAACGCACCGGGGGGCGCTGCCCGTTTTACCGGGCTAAGGTAGCGGCTGATCATGCGCACCTGTTAATTGTCAACCATGCGTTGCTGCTGGCGGATGCGGTTACGGGAAACCGGGTGCTACCAGCTTACAGCTATCTGATCGTCGATGAAGCCCATCACCTTGAATCGGCTACAACGTCGGCGCTTTCTTTTAGTGTTCGTGCGGGTGATATTTCCCGCCTGGTACGCGAACTGGGCGGAATTAAAAGCGGATTGCTGGGACGCTTTGTGGACCTGTGCGAGGAACTGCTCAAACCTGCCCAAATGGCAGCCTTGAGTCAGCTGGTGAGTACCGCCGCTGACCTGGCCATGCGGCTCGACAGCCAAATGACGGCCTACTACCAGGCGCTGGACACCTTCCTCAATGATCAACGTGAGGGACGTCCGTTGGGCACCTATCCACAGCAGGAACGGATCCTGCCTTCCACGCGTACACTGCCGATCTGGCTGGATGTTGAAATTGCCTGGGAAGCAGCGTATGCAACGCTGGAGCGCCTATTGGCAATCTTACGGGAATTGCGCATACCGATGCGGGAACTTGCGGATCAGGAGAACGAGGAAGCCGAGGATATGTGGGGCAGTTTGGGGAACATGTTCACGCGCATTGAAGAAATTCAGCAGATCATCAATGGGCTCACCCTTGAAGCAGATAATGATACTGTCTATTGGGTGGAGATCCATCCAAAAGATTTGAACATCACCCTCAACGCAGCCCCGCTTCATATCGGGCGCATGATGGAAAAGCATCTCTGGCATCAAAAGGAAAGTGTGATTCTTACCTCAGCGACATTAACCACCAATGGCGAGTTTGATTACCTCCGGCGCCAGTTGAACGCGATTGATGCTGATGAATTGGTGGTGGGATCACCCTTTGATTTTGAGAAATCAGCCCTGGTGTACGTGGTCAGTGACATCCCCGAACCATCGGATGCCAGCGGGCATCAGCGGGCGGTGGACGCTGCCATGGTGGATGTCGCCAGGGCTTCCGGGGGGCGCATGCTGGCGTTGTTTACCTCTTATGCCCAGCTTCAGCGCACCTCCAGCAAGCTATCGCTGGCGCTGGCAGGTGATGATATCCAGGTGTATGAACAGGGGGAAGGCGCGTCTGCGAGCAGCCTGCTGGAGACCTTTCGCGACACCGACCGCGCGGTTTTACTGGGGACGCGGGCTTTTTGGGAGGGTGTGGATGTGCCCGGTGACGCCCTTTCCGTGCTGATGATCGTTAAACTGCCCTTTGACGTTCCATCCGATCCGATCGTAGCGGCAAGGGCCGAGACCTTTGAAGACCCCTTCAATGAATATGCCCTGCCAGAGGCGATTTTGCGCTTCAGACAGGGATTTGGTCGCCTGATCCGCACGCAGACCGATCGGGGGATTGTGGTGCTGCTGGACAAACGCGTGCTGACGAAAGCTTATGGTCGCATGTTCATGGAATCGCTGCCCCGTTGCACGTTTCAGCAGGGGTTATTGGCAGACTTACCGAAGGTCACAGCACGCTGGTTGAATTTGTAAGCAAGAATTTGAATCCGGACTTTGCTGGCAAGATCGGCAGGCTTTTTCAGCGATTCAAGCCCTGGTTTTAAATTTTATGGGTGGATCGGGTATAACTCCTAATGATCCGGTTCGTCCGGGTTGGTTTGCTGTGGGATCAAATTGCCGGCGCTCTCCGGAGTTTCACAAGCCTGGATTTCCCGCTCGAGAAAAAAGTGAAGCAGAGCTCTGAGCAGTACTTTTGCAAACAGGATCACAACTTCCGCTGTATTGGGGGCTATCGCCAGGTGCAAAATTTCACTGGCAATGGCAAATTCCAGGCCGAGGATCAGTACGTGTGCCAGGCGTGCACGAATATGAGGGAGGGAGGTGGTCTGATGTTCAGCTCGAGTAAATTGAAGGCGGATGAAACTGATGGTGGCGCGCAACAGCCCGATCAGGATCACAAAGGCGGTGGCGATTTCAACAGCAATGATGATGTATCCAACCACCAGATCGATGATGTGTTCTTGAGGGACAAGGGAGGCATGATCCGCTGAATGCTGATTTTTGAAAATTGCCAGCAACGCAACCAACCCTGCAAGTAGGATCAGCGGTAGAAAAAAATCCTGCAGAGCGTTTTTAATTCTTGAGCCATTCTTTTCCACAATGATTACCTTTCATTAACACAAAATAAGCTGAGCAATGCTTCAATGTTAGTTTACCACAATCCCTCCGGTTGGAAACTTCTCATGGGTTGAGTTAGAATCAGGGTGTGTTCAACAAGCGATTTGAACTAAGGAGCGATATACGATGAAAAAGGCATTTTCGACCCTTTTTTTGTTGATTTTTATGGTTCTGTCGGCCTGTTCACCCTCACCCGTGAAGGACCCGATCTCCAGCGTCGATGTGCAGACCGAGATTGCCCCGATCAGCCCCGCTGAAGATTCGGGGGAAGTGGGTTACCCGGTTGCCGCTGAATCTGTGATGCCAATATATGCTTACCCGGTGGGTACTGAGATGGAAGATTTGCCATTAGAAGAAATCGCCGAGATCGTGGTCCAGGCGCTTGCAGTCAGGGATCTGGCGACCGTGGCTCGATTTGTTCACCCGGAGCTGGGGGTATGCTTTTCGCCCTACACTTATGTTAAAGGAGACAATCCCGTCTTTTTACCTGATCAACTGCCCGAGCTGGTTGGTTCAACGTCGGTGTATTTGTGGGGTACTTTCGATGGCAGTGGCGAACCGATAGAGATGACCTTTGACGAGTATTTTGACCGGTTTCTCTTCTCGGCAGATTTCTCAAACCCTGAAGAGATGGCGGTCAATGAGCAAATTGGACGGGGAAATACAATTAATAATATTGCTGAATTTTTCCCGGGCAGCACTTTCATTGAGTATCATTTCAGTGGTTTTGAAGAGGAATATGGCGGTATGGATTGGGTCAGTTTACGCCTGGTCTTTGTTCAGGAAGGCGGTCAATGGTACCTGGTGGGGTTGGTCAACGATCGGTGGACGATTTAAAAGGAAAGAGGCACGGTAACCCGTGCCCCTGTTGTTGATCCTTCAGGTAGATTTACTCAAAACTTGTCCAGTAATTGGGAATTACCCAGGCTTTTACACTGGCAATCGTTTCGGAGTATGGATAAGAGACCCAAACCTCGACTTCTACTGAGCCTCCAGCAGGGGTCGGGTCTGACACCCAGGTATCTCCACCGCCAATAATCTTCCCATCAGCATTGTAAACCAGGACATACACATCCAGATCAGAAACCTGTTTACTGTAGGTGTTGGTGAAATTTACAATAACTTCGTAGGTGGAGTCGCTGCTAATGGCAGCGCTGTCAACTTTGAACGGGTTTGAACTCAATTCGTAGCCGGCGTCTGCCTTGCCGGGGAGCAGTAAAATATCATAGCGCGCATAAATCGAGTCGTCGGGCGGCGTTGAAATCCAGGGTGCGATGCCGACAGATTCGCCGGGCAGCAAGGCACTTAAATATCCTGAACCGGTAGTAATGATATCGTCATCTTTATCATAAAAAGTGATCTGCACATAATTATCCTTCAGAACCGATTCGGTTTCGTTTTTCATAATCAGCCCGCCATAAAACCAACCCATGTTACTTTCATATACAAAATTCTCATTAACAATGCTGATCTCTGAGGTGAAATCTGTTTTATCGATGACCTTTGAGCTGTAGGTGAGGGTCGGGTACGCTTCAACCCTGGCAACCTCATCAAAGGCATCAACATAAGTAATAAATCCCGCATAATCGTTCAGGTGAATGAAATCCAGATATGCGCTTCCGCCACCGACGATATGGTCGTCATCGCCGAAACACAGGATATTTGCGGTAAGTTTGGTGTACGTTGTCGATGAGTTATTGACAATTTTTCCCGTCACGAGGGGATAGCCTGCGTTTTCCCAATACCGCAATTTATCCGTCGTGAAAGGGTTTTCTGAGGCGCTTGCTGATGAAGTGCCAGAAAAAGTCCAGTTGATTTCAGCGGATGCAACGGTCACGCCTTCATCATATTGAAAAGAAAAGGCGGTGATGCCATAGGTGGTGTTGGGGTAAAACGAAGGCAGGTACGTATAGCTACTGTCGATTAATCCGCCAGCCGAGTTATAAAAATCGACGGTGAATTCAACATCCTCATAGAGAATATCGCTGGAAGGATTATTAATTAAATAGCCGATAAAAGTTTCTGAGCCCTCCTGGAATAAATTACTCTGGTTCAGAACCACTAAATCCTGACTGATCTCCACCGGAGGAGGGGTGGTGGGTTCTTCTTGTTTTTCCGGACTTTTGCTTTCGGTTGGTATCACGGGAGGTTCGGTGGCAATTTTTACCACAGGTTCTTCGGTTGGGGTGGCGGTGGGGTCAGCCTTGCTGGAAAAGCGGCATGCCAACCCTATTACCAGGGGGAAGAGAACGAAAAGAATGATAAGGGTCTTTTTGGGCATAGTTTTCTCCTTCTTGTTTTAATTCGACTAACGGGTATTTTAGATTAAAAAAGCGCGATTGGTCAATTGAAATCTAAAGATGTTTTTCTAGCGTGCAATTTTCTAAGTATAACATCAATGTAAAATTTTTGGTTACTCGAATTTCTCACTACCATGCCAGCGAATCAACCGTGTCCTATCAGAATTTAGCCCCTAAAAGGGTTACGATCGTGTTGATAAAATTTGTCAGCACCTTATTTACTCACCTTAGCAGTCCAATAGCAGCATATTGAACTTATCGCTCTGACTGCTGCCACAAAGCCAACAACGCAGGTGCCAAATCAGCCAAGCTCGGTAAGGCGTATTCGACAATGAAGGCGGTGTTTATTTCAGTGGGTTGCGAGTCTTTAATTCCCGGGCTATCAAACTGGTTTCGCATAAAAGCCTTGATCGGGGGGTGCCCGGTGATGAAAGGCAAGGGAGTGGTGGGGATGGTCACCCAAACCGATTTGTTCCACATCTTTTTGCAGATGATGAAATATCCGGATTCCTTTGCCCTATTGGCCTCGTAATGACAGGTTTTTTAACGTTTTCCCCCTTTATTGCCTTTCTCATAGGGCAGGTGGGAGTCGAACCCACACGGTATAAATACCGAAGGATTTTAAGTCCTTTGCGTCTGCCATTCCGCCACTGCCCCAAGTTTAGGCATCATTTTACCACGATCTGATTGCTTGGGAAGATGTGAGTTTTCGAGGAAGCTGAAAGGTGATAGCGCGTAGAACTCAGAACTTAGAGCTTAGCGCTGATAACGAGATTTTATGTTTTATTACTTGCTCACCATTCACCACTCACTTTTCACCATTTACTATTCACCCTACACCCAATTCCCAATTCCTGCTTTATAATTCCATCACCAATTTGAATAGAATAAACTCACGACAACAATGACTTTATCTTTATCCTTCTTTAACTGGATTCTAGCCTTATCCCCAGTCCTGGTGGTGTTAATCATGATGCTTGGTTTTCGCGCCGGGGGGGCTTGGGCTGGAGGAGTGGGGTGGCTGGCTGCGGTTTTGGTCGCCGTGCTTTTTTTTGGGGCTGGGTTTGAGCTGCTGGCTGTCGCCCACGTCAAGGCAATTTTGCTCAGCCTGGACGTGTTTTATATTATCTGGATGGCGCTGCTTTTGTTCCACGTTGCCAATGAAGCAGGCGCTATCCGCATGATTGGGCGGGTACTACCCCAATTAACCGAAGACCGGGTGATGCAGTCCCTGCTGATCGGCTGGTTAATGGTCACCTTTATCCAGGGCACAGGCGGATTTGGGGTGCCAGTTGCCGTATGTGCCCCAATCTTGGTGGCGATCGGCTTCACACCCTTACAGGCTGTAGCCATGACCTCCCTGGGAGATACCTGGGCGGTCACCTTTGGCTCGCTGGGAGCCTCGTTTAAAGCCCTGATCGCGGTTTCCGGTCTGACTGCCGATGAACTGGCACATTTCACGGCTATCCTGCTGGGGGTTGTCAGCTTTCCCAGCGGCATGCTGGTGGCGGTGATCGGCAACGGCTGGAAGAGTGCGAAACGCGCGCTGCTCCCCGTTGCAGGGCTTTCGGCGGTAATGGTTATCGCGCAGTATTTACTGGCGACCAACGGGCTGTGGACCCTGGGCACCACCGGTGCGGGTTTGGCTGGTCTGGGGGTGGGCTTATTGCTGCTGAGGCTACCAGCGTATCGCAATCGTAACAAGCAGCACTCAGAACCTGTACCTGCTGAAGATAATCCCGATGAAGGTAAATCGCTGTGGCTGGTATTGATTAGCTATCTGCTGCTCGTTTTGCTGGCTTTTGGCGTCAACCTGTTTCAACCAGCAAACGCTTTTTTGTCCCAGATAAAATTATCGCTGGATTTTCCAGAAGTCAGTACCGCTTTCGGGTGGACAACTCCTGCTGGTCCCGGTCAGGTGATCAATGTGTTTGGGCACCCCGGTGCGATCCTCTTCTACACCAGTATCATTTCTTACATCATTTATCGTTCTGTGGGTTACCTCGAGCCGGGCTCACTGAAGCGGATTTTCAACAAAGTGACAAAAGCCGGCGTGAACTCCAGCCTGGGCATCCTGGCGATGGTCGGGCTGGCGACGATCATGCTGCACAGCGGGATGACCCACCTGCTGGCAGAGGGTCTCAGCACGAGTATTGGGCGGGATTTCTATCCTCTGGTGGCGCCGGTCATTGGTGCGCTGGGCGCGTTCATCACCGGCAGCAACACCAATTCCAATGTCTTGTTCGGCGCATTACAGCAAAGATCGGCTGAGCTGTTAAGGTTAAGCGTGCCCCTGATCCTGGCGGCGCAAACCGCAGGCGGATCGGTCGGCAGTGTACTGGCGCCAGCTAAAGTGATTGTGGGGTGCAGTACTGTCGGCCTAACGGGCGAGGAAGGCGGCGTCATGAGCAAGATCATCGGATATGGACTGATTCCCCTCGCCATTCTTGCCCTGGCAGCCTGGATAATCCACCTGTTGGGGTAGGAAAAGATGCCTGCACACAAAAGTTCACCGCTTCAAAGCCGGAAAAAGAGTTTAACGATACGGGGTGCGCTGCTGATTGTATTAATGCTGCTGCCCTTTCGCCTGTCTGCAGGTCTGTGCTGGTTGGGCACAGCAGCTGCTGCTGTGTTGATTGATGGAGTTATGATCATCGGCAGGCTTTATCAGGTATGGTTGGGATGAGAAACCACACAGGGAACAAAAAACAGCGCCTGGTGCAGTTTTTATACGTGCTCAGCCTGGTATTTTTGGGGATCGGGCTGTTCAGTCTGGGTTGGGCGCACTGGCCGACACCAATAGACGGGGTCCAACTCAACGTTCCTGCCGGCGGTCTGGCTGCCGCCCCGGGGGAGGACGAGTTTATCAGCCTTTCGGAGTATTCGCTTAACGTTTCCTGGCCACGCCGGGTGCGCCGCGGCGAATCCGGCATTCTGGAACTGCGTCTGACCGACGTGGACGGTGCGTCCACGGCAGACGCAGACGCGACCCAGATCGTGCTGGCTGAGCCCGTGTTTTTCATGCTGCAGGTTGACCCATCTGGCGAAACCCAGTCTGCGTTGGGGGATGGTCAGACGCTGACCCTCTATTGGCGAGTCTCCGGGGATCAGCGCGGGGAATTTTCGGGTAAACTGTATGTGTCATTTGCCTTTTTTGTGCCAACAGAAAATGCGCTGGTCTCAGTCCCTGTGGCGGTGGTCGACCTGGATGTCCAGGTCATCGAGTTGTGGGGCTTGTCGTCCGCGATGGTGACCTGGCTGGGGGTGGTCAACCTGGTGCTGTGGGGTGCGGTGTTTGTGTTGGGGCGAGGCATTGAAGTTGGCGTGAAGCTTTTTTGAAGATGGGTGTTGATCAAGCTTTGCCGGCGTAGTAAGCTATGAGCGTCATTTAACTAGGGTAAACCTATGAATGAAAATAATCATCTTGAGCTAAAAACAGCGCTGCGGCGCAACCTCATCAGGGCGACATTGGTCCCGCTTCAATCGGGATGCCTGGCTTTTGCTATGGCAACCATTGCCATCCTGGCAGGGATATGGTTGGATTTTAGGCTGGAAACATTCCCGCGCTGGACCCTGATTTTACTGGTTGGCAGTGCACCCATTGCGTTGGTGATAGTGTATTTCGTCGTTCGGCGGACATTACGCGGGTTACAGGCTGAAACGAATGCCAGCGAGCCAGAAGATGAGGTATAGATCAGCGCTTATTGATCCGGTGTGTCCCTGTTAAACTGCCTGAAATAAAAAGATGAATGGTTCGCCGATGATTAAAGTTGAAGGCTTGACTCGTTGTTCTGGCGAGCTGGTGGCTGTGAATCATCTGGACCTCGAAATCTTTGCAGGAGAGGGTTGGGCTTCCTGCTTTATGCACTGACGGCGAACACCGCTACCTGGTCGACAATGGGTCGCGTCTTTTTCCCCAATGCTGTCTGGATCATCCTGGTGTTGTGGGGTCTGATTGCGGGGCTGCACTACTTTGGCGTGCGCACCTTTCACCACAGCGAGATCTTCGCCCGGGGGCGAGACCTTGCGTCATTATTCGCTTCGAAAAAAATTTTATTGACAAATTAATCGGATTGTATTATACTATACATTAATGTATAGGATAACACAACTTAATCGATTAAACCGGAGAATTTTTCACACAAATGACCTGGCTGTCCTGTGGGACATCAAAGATCGTCATCACTTGCACGTGACCATCTCCCGCTATATTGCACGCGGCATTCTTTTCCCTGTTTACAAAGGCCTTTATGCAACTGTGCCCATCTCAGATCTAGATCATATTGAACTGGGATCAGCTATCATTCATCGTTTTACTTATCTCTCGACCGAGTCAATCTTGGTGCAAGCCGGGGTTATTACACAGGTTGTTTATGATCACACGTTTATTTCGGATCAATCCAAACGTGTCCAGGTCGGTACACGGTCTTTCAGATATCGTCAAATGAAGGACGATTACCTGTTCAACCCGTCAGGTATTGACAGGCACCCACACGGTTTTGTCGCAACACCAGAAAGAGCCGTTGCAGACCTGCTGTATTACAACCCACGCTATCATTTTGATGTTCCGGAATTAATTAATTTTGACCTGGTGCGTTCATTACAGAAGGAGATTGGCTATGGCCATGGTTGATCTGCGACCAGAGGATATTATTCATAAGTCTTATATGAATCGCTTGCTGATTGAAATTGTTGACCAACCCGTTTTGAGCCAATCCCTGGCGTTTAAAGGCGGTTCTTGTGCTGCTATGCTCGGATATCTTGATCGTTTTTCAATTGACCTGGATTTTGATGTCCTTGAAGGCACACATGAAAAAACCTTGCGCGATAATTTTCTACAAGCATTTCACACCCTTGGGTTTGAAGTGAAAGCTGCCTTCGAAACTATCTTATTCTTTCAATTGAAGTACCCCAATGAGCCTGGAAAAAGAAATACGCTCAAAGTCTCGGCCTCTACTGAGCGCATATCGACCAATCAGTACCAGGCTGCCTTTTTCCATGAAATCGATCGTGTAATCAATTGTCAGACCATCGAAACGATGTTTGCCAATAAGCTCGTCGCCCTTATGGATCGCTATGCCCGGCATCAGACCATTGCCGGCCGCGACGTTTATGATATTCATCATTTCTTCTTGCGCGGTTTTCGCTATCTACCAGACGTAATTCACGAGCGGACAAACCTGGAAATGCATGATTTTTTCCAGCAATTGATTTTTTTCATTAATAAACATGTCAACCAAACCATCATAAACGAAGATTTAAATTCATTACTTCCCAATCGACAGTTTCAAAAAATTCGCAAGGTATTAATTTCAGAAACATTGGCGTTTTTAGAAAGTGAACTTAAGAAAACGAAAGACAATTAAATTCTCCTAACCGATGTTTGCTGAATAGGGGAATCATTGTATATCACAAATGGTGCAGCCTTCGTAACAAACGCCATAAACAACGATGTCCTTATTCCTGCTTCCAAAGCCTTTATTTTCCAAATCACTGATACCCAATATTGCGCAATTAAACCTGCTCTCCCGCTGTGGAGAGCCATTATAATAAGAGCAGTAGCCAACCTGCATCCACTACGGCATCGGGCCAATAGGCTCCGATCCACTTCAGGAGGTTTTTTATGTCGATCCCCTTTGTTGAGCCCTTTCGCATCAAAGTTGTTGAACCGATCAAACACACCACCCGCCCTGAGCGCGAAAGCATCCTGGCTTTTGCCTATAACAACCTCTTCGGGGTGCCCGCCGAGGATGTGTTTATCGACTTTCTTTCCGATTCCGGCACCAACGCCATGAGCGACCGGCAGTGGTCGGCGATGATGGTTGGCGATGAAGCCTATGGCGGCGCACGCAGCTTCACCCATTTCGAAGCTGCCGTCCGGGAAGTGCTCGGCTTTCCCTGCGTGCTTCCCACGCATCAGGGACGCGGCGCTGAGGGCATTCTCTTCAAAACCCTGGTAAAACCCGGTCAGTCGGTGCCCAACAATCGCCACTTTGACACCACCCAAGCGAACCTGCTGGCATTGAATGCCAACCCGGTCGACCTGGCGGTGGATGAAGCATCCGACCCTCACAGCCTCCTACCCTTCAAAGGGAATATGGATCTGGGCAAATTAGAGCGCTTTATTGACCAAACGGGCGTTGAAAACATCCCGATTGGCATGCTGACGGTCACCAATAACTCCGCCGCCGGTCAGCCCGTGTCAATGGCAAATATAAAAGCCACTTCCGAGCTCTACCGTCGCTATGGGATCCCTTTCTTCTTGGACGCCTGCCGTTTCAGTGAGAACGCCTGGTTCATCAAGCAGCGCGAGCCCGGTTATGCCGATCGTCCTGTGGCTGAAATAGCATTGGAGATGTTTTCTTATGCTGATGGCTGTACGATGAGCGCCAAAAAAGATGCTATCGTGAATATGGGCGGATTTATTGCCTGCCGTGATGAAGACCTGAAGCAGAAATTGGCTCAACATTTGATCATCCAGGAGGGCTTTATCACCTACGGCGGCCTGACAGGGCGTGACCTGGAAGCGATTGCGGTCGGGTTGCATGAGGGCATCAGTGAGGATTACCTCGACTACCGAGAGCGACACACCCGCTACCTGGGTGAGGTGCTCCAGTCTGCCGGGCTGCAGGTTTACCAGCCTACCGGCGGTCATGCGGTCTACGTGGACGCCGCCCACACCCTGCCTCACATCCCGCCCGCTCAATTCCCCGGTGTTGCCCTGGCAAATCAGCTCTACATCGAGGGGGGCGTACGTACGGTGGAGATCGGCAGCCTGATGTTTTCGCACCCCGATCCGCTCACCGGCGAGGTGATCCCTGCGCCCAACGAGATGGTGCGGTTTGCCATCCCGCGCCGGGTGTATACCCGCAGCCACCTGGACTACGTGGGCGAGGTCGCCCGCGAAGTGGTAAAAAATGCTGCAGATCTGCGCGGACTGGAGATCACCTGGGCGCCGGAACTGCTGCGACATTTTATTGCCAGGCTGGCATGGGTTTAATCAGCGGGCAGAATTAATATAAAAAATGCATTGTTGATTAAAATAAAAAAACCGTCATTGCATATATAATTGATGGTGAGACCCATTCTTTAATCCCTCAAGCCAAAGGAGGCTACCTCATGAAAACCGAACGCTGGAAATCATTCAATTATGCCATCGGTATGTTTGGCACGTCCATACCGATCAATATGCTCAAAACCTACGCAGCTATTTATTATGTAGACCAGTTGGGCTTAAAAACCACCCAATGGGCTTTAGTTTTATTCATTTACACTTTTATTGACGCTATCGACAACCCGGTTTATGGCTTTTTGTCGGATCGCACCCGCTCAAAATGGGGCCGTCGACGCCCCTGGCTGGTGATCGGCACACCCATGTTGGTGTTAGGATTAATTGCCTTTTATAATCCGCCGGCTTTTCACAGCGGGGAAGCCCTGTTTGCGTACGCGATGTTGTTCTACATCTTCACCGGCACCCTCGATTCGGTCATCAACGCCAATTATGGCGCGCTTTTCCCGGAGATCTTCCCGGATGATGCCAGCCGGGCTAAAACGAATGCCATGCGCCAGGCTTTTCAACTGGTGGCGATGATCATCAGCATTGCGCTGACGCCCATGGTGACCGGTTGGATCGGTTACGGCTGGACTTCGATCGTCTATAGCATCCTGGGCGGGGCGGTGATCCTTTACATGTCGCTGACCAGCAAGGAAAAGGAAGTTACGGAGGAAGAAGAGAAACCCCAATTGTGGCACAGCTTAAAAAGCCTGTTCATCAACCGCAAATTCTGGATTGCAGGGTTTGCCAATGCGTTTTACAGCGCCGCCATGTCCCTGGTGCTGGCATCGTTACCCTTCTTTGTGAAATACCGTCTGCAAATTCCCGATGCGCAAGCTACCATCCTGTTTGCCTCGGTGTTGTTGATCGCCATTGCCAGCGTCGCTATTTGGGCAAGATTTGTGCGAAAACATGACCTGATGTGGGTCTGGCGCGTTGCCCTGGGCACCCTGGCGCTGGCTTATGTCCCCCTGTTTTTCGCCAACTCGCTGATCACTGCCATCATCAGCGCGGCATTCGTCGGCTTTGGTTTTGCCGGCGTGATTACCACCATGGATCTGATCGCCGCCCGGGTGATGGATGAAGACACCGAAAAATACAACCTGCGCCGTGAAGGGTTCATCTCCAGTGCACTCGGGTTCATGAACCGCCTGAGCGGCCTGTTCACCAGCGCAGCCTTTTACCTGATCTTTATCTTCTTTGGCTTCGAAAGCGGCGATAATCCCGGTCCCCAACCCGGTAATGCCTCCCGCTTTTTGCTGACGGTGTTCCCCTTTGTGCTGATGCTGATCAGCCTGCTGTTTTCTTTCTTTATTGATTTTAAAGACCGTAAACCCCGTATTTCTGAAGATAACACCTCAGGTTTAGATCATTATTTGGACGGATGATGACAGGAAAAATCAATCAAAAATACGATCTTAATTCGGTCACCATCGAGATTTTCATTGAAGCTGAACGGCAGGGTGACTATATCACCCTGCCATTTGAGGTCCCGCCGCATACCGCTGCGTTGAACCTTCGTTATCGTTATGCCCGTCATTCCCACCCCGAGACGAAAACCAGGGCTGGGTTGTTCACGGGGCGAGAGCAGATCAATGTTATTGACCTGGGAATCATTGCGCCTGATGGAAGCCAGGCGGGCGCATCGGGTTCGGATAAAACCGAAATCTCGATCAGCGAGTCCCACGCTACCCCTGGGTATCGGGCGATGTCTCTGACGCCTGGGACCTGGCAGATTTTGATTGGTGCCTACCGGGTGGCGCCACAGGGCGTGCAGGTGACTTACGAACTTGAATTTATTCCAAAAGCCATGCGCCTGTTGAAGGGTGATCTGCATACGCACACCCTGGCATCGGATGGTGTTTTGACCCTGGAAGAGCTGGGCAGCCATGCCCTGCGCCACGATCTCAACTTCGTGGCTGTAACTGATCACAACCAGATGGTCAGCAAGGATGCCTTGCCTGATATTGCTGGATTGACAATGATCCCCGGGGTGGAATGGTCACATTACCTGGGGCACGCCAATTTTATCGGTGTGGACCAGCCCTATGACGGGCCTTATTTCACCAATAACCTGGCAGAAGCCCGCAAAATCTTCGCGACGGCTCGTGAGCGCGGCGCGTTGATCACCCTCAACCACCCTTTTGAAGAATCGTGCCCGTGGGCGTTTGAGCTGGACGCGCTGCCCTTTGACGTGCTTGAAATATGGAACGGCCCGATGCGGGAGTCTAACCTGCGCTCGCTTGCTTTGTGGCAGGGATTGCTGGCTGAAGGGAAGAAGGTGCCCATTTGCGGCGGCAGCGACTATCATCGCGATCGCTTGTTCCAGATCCTGGGCGGACCGACGATGTGCGTCTATGCTCAATCCAATGCAGCCTCGGATATCCTGGCAGCGGTCCGCAGTGGCTGCGGTTTTATCACCTTCTCACCTGAGGGGCCGACCCTGGACATGCGGTGCGGGGATGCGCGCATGGGTGAGAGTCTGACCTTCACAGGCGGTCAGGTTGTGAACCTGGATTTTGGAGATTTGCACAAGGGCGACATTCTCAAGCTGATCACACCCGACGATATTGTCGATTTCTTCACCGCGCCGATGGATGGCGAATACCGCTGTGAGCTGCCGGTGGCAGCGCCAGGTTTCATGCGCGTGGAGATCTGGCGCACCTTCCTGCCCGGCGTTCCGCCGCTGCCTGCGCTGATTTCTAACCCGATATATTTTGACCCTGCAATGTGAGCAAAAGCCGTGTTGATTGTGAATATTCACGGTAACGCGATCATATTGTAAACAGGGTCGATGGAACGTGATTGTTGACAAAAAACGAGCGAAACGACGCGCGTATTGTACATGAAGAATATTAAAATTCATTGGAGGAACTGTGATCAACAAAAATGATTTAGCCAAATTGCTGTTTGAGGAGCAGGATTTAATGCTCAAACAGGTGGACGGACTCAGCCATGCGGACAGCCTGCTGCAACCGCAGCCCGGCGGTAACTGTCTGAACTGGGTCATGGGCCACCTGGTGGTGAACCTTGCCGACATCCTTCAATTCCTGGGCGCAGAACCGCCGGCAGACCTGCCCAACTTGGAGCACTACGGGTATGGATCACAGCCCGTTCTGGGAGATGGCCCTGGCGTGCTGGAGCTGAACCTG